>ORMF012007029.1_pt1 | contig 217322 bp, 216 predicted proteins | sample 1779871 | NCBI WGS metagenome assembly ORMF01 (sample SAMEA104232316, study PRJEB22302) | groundwater metagenome | biome: forest; feature: aquifer; material: groundwater | place: USA | collected 2011-08-07 | depth 5.4 m | reverse complement strand
CCGCCTCGTAGTTCAGCAGCGTCCCGTCAGCCACCGTCACCACGCCCGTCGCCGAATCAATCGCAAAGCGCCCACCCGCGTCATCAAACAGCGCGTACGTGATCGTCGCCCCGGCATCCGGATCCGAGGCCAGCGCCGTCCCCCCCACCACCGTCCCGGTCGTCGCGTTCTCCACAACCGTGTTCGCCCCCGCATTGCTGTCGGCAACCGCCGTGGGCGCCTCGTTCACGTTCGTCACGTTCACCGTGAACGCCTTGTCGAAGCTAAGCCCGCCCTGATCAGTCGTCCTGACACGGATCGAATAGCTCGACTTCGCCTCGTAATCCGGCGAGGCGTTGATCGTCAGGGTGTCCCCTGTGATAGTGAAAGCCGCGTTGTCCGTCGAACCCGTACCGCTTACCAGCGAGTAGGTGAAGGTATTGCCGGTGTCAGGGTCCGTCGTGCTGAACACCCCCACCGACGAGTTCGCGGCGACATTCTCGCTGATGCTCGTCGCCGACAGCCCTATATCTGTCGGCGCTGTAATCGTACCGACTGTAACTGCCACCGAATCGGTATCCGAAGCAAATCCATCGCTTACCGTGATCGATACCGAGGCGGCGCCGTTGTAGCTGGTCGTCGGACTGAACGACAGCCCGTTCAGGGCAGCGTTTACCTTCGTTGCCGTCCCGCTAAATGTCATCGTCGAATCCGATGCTCCGTCTCCGCTCGTGAAGTTCAGGCCGGCCAGCGTCGACAGTGTCAACGAACCATTCGTTGCAGCCAGCGTGATCGTCAGGTAAGTCGAATCGGAATCGGCCACCGATATCGCATTTCCGGTGCCGGAAGAAAACACCTTCGCTACGTCCGCGGCAGTCGTCTGCGCACCGGGCACAGTATTCACCGGAGCCTGATTTGCCGCCGTGGTGAAATCCAGCAAGGTGCTGCTGCTCAGTCCGGAATAGTGATTGGCCGCAAGGTCCTGCACCGCCTTGCTGGAGATATTGACGTAATAGCTGGCACTCGGAGCGAAGTCGCTTGCCGGGTTCAGCGTCACTGTGCTGCCGCTGAACGTCACCCGGGTCGTATCGGAAACCGCAATCTGTTCGAACAGCGTTCCGTCCGATTTATAGATATAGAAATAGCCGCTGTCCGGAGCGACCGTTTCGCTGAAGGTGAGCGTGATGCCGGCATTCCGGGCGACGCCTGTCGAATTGTCGGCGGGGCTGCTCGAAGAGAGCGTCGGCGGCGTCGCATCGCCCGTGGCGTTGTTGGCGGTCTTGAAGTTGAATGAAGTCGTGTCGCCAAGCGCGGCCGCGCTGTTCCCCGAGCGGTCCTTCACGACACCGGCATCGTACTGGACATAGAAGTCCGTGTTCTTGGCGAGCGCGATGCCAGGGTCGATATAGACCGTGTTGCCGCTGATCGTGATCTGGTTCGAATCGGTGACCGGGATGGAAATGACCAGCGTACCCGCAGAAGTATAGATATTGAAACTGCCCGCCCCCGCCTGGACTTCTTCGTTGAAGGTTACCGAGAGATTGGAGTTGATCGCAACGCCGGTCGCGCCGTCGGCCGGATAGGAAGCGGTGCGCGTAGGCGCCGTCGAGTCGGCGCTCGCCAGTACATCGACGGAAAGCGTCTGACGATCGATAGCCCCCTTGCTGTCCGTGACCGAGATTTCGACCGTGTAACGGTTGTCGCCGTCGACATCGGTCGGCACGGAAGCGTTTGGCGCGGAGAGAAAGCTCAGCGCCCCGGTGGACGAATCGATGCTGAACTTCGCCGCATCGGCGCCGCCTGAAATCGACCAGGAATAGGTGTCGGAATTCGGATCCCGCGCCGCCATCGTGGTTACCGACGTGCCCCCGGACAAAACCCCGGTCACGGCAGCATCCTGCCCGCCGAAGCTGGTGATAATCGGCGCCGCGTTGGAGGCCGACATCGGTGCGGACATGGCGCCGAGGTCGCCCCAGGTCAGCGTCGAGGAGGTGCCACCGCTGACGCCGCCCAGATCCGAGTTCAGGGCATTATTCTGCGTCGAGGTCGCGAACATGTACTGCATGGTCGTGTCCTTGGTGACGCCGGTAATGCCCTGCGTCCCCAGGAACGTTGCCAGGTCGGCAAACGACACCTGCCAGCTCACGAAGTAGTCGGTGTTTCCTCCGCCGTCGATGTCCGTCGTGCCGTTCCAGTTCGGGTCGCTCGTGCTGGCTACTGCCGTAAAGGCAAAATTCGCCGCAGTTTCGGTGTACGAGTAAGAAGTGGTCGCCACGGAAGTCGTGCTGGGCGACGTGTTCGCGCTGGAGCCGGCATCCCAGATGCGCAGCAGCGGCGTGCCGCCCTGATTGTCAACGCCGACAAAGACATCCAGGGCGCCGTCCTGGTTGGCGTCCATGCCGACGAATATGACCTTGCTGAAAGAGGAACCGCCCTCTGTCAGCCGGACACGGAATGCCAGCATATCGTCTGCGGTCGACGTGGTGCCTTTGTCGTCAAAATTCGAATACAAGGCGCCATGCGTGTCGCTGCCGATCAGATCGGCACCGCCCGCCGCCTGCATGTCGTTCGCGAAGTCGTAGTTCGCCCCGGTAAAGATTGATGTCCAGGGCGAACTGCTCGTCAGGCTGGTCGTCGGCAGAAGAATTTCTGCGGAGGTCAACAGCGCTTCGTTGCCGAAGAACGACGACTGCACATCGCCGATGTTTACCTCGAGCGTCCAATTGCCGCCCTGGGTCCAGCCGCCGGTGTTGTCGGTGGATGCCGCGACGTCCGTACCGGTCAGGCGAGACAGCAGATTGACGTAGGTATCGCCGCGATCTCCGCCGGCCACCTCGCAGCCGTAGAGCAGCAAATCGGCGCCCTGATCGAGATGCGAACCCCAGGCCTCAATCTCGTCAGCCCGCGCAATCATGGCCTCGAGCGTCAGCTTCGTGCTGCCCAGCGTGACTTCGCCCGGGCGACCGTGCGAGACGATGTGGATGGCTTCGACATCGGTTCTGGAGGACAGGATCTCGCTGATCTGCTGCACACCGTCCCTGCTGGTGTCCAGGACTATGACTTCGAGGTCCGAGCGTGCCGCAGCGGTCAGCGCATCGATCTCCTCCACCGCGCCGTCGATGATCAGCAGTTCGCGCGGCGCGGCGGCAACCGCATCGACGGCCGGCCGCTCCGCTACCGCGTCATCGGCGCCTACGCCAAGCCGTACCGGCGCGGCATCAGTCCGCGACACCCCGGAATCAGTAGTCCTCTCCGATGCGAATTCGGTCGCGCGGACGGGATCAATCGCCGGCGCTGAGGTGGATAAGGCTTGCGCGAGGGCATCGCCCTGCAGTGCAGCTGAGGCATCGGCGGCTGCCTCCAGCGCCCGGGTCGTGTTCTCGACGATATCCGCCCCCAAGGCGCCGTCGAAGACGATGCGCGGCTCGAGCGCGATGAAGCGCGTGCGGCGCCGCTGTGACGGCACCTTGCGGGTCGGCTTCCGGACCGGCCTGCCAGCAATGATCTTGGAATCGACGTTCTTCGACACCGTGGCGCTCCCTAATATTCCATAGTGAAAGTATAACTGTTTGATATTTATTAGTAATTTATAACCCTGGGGTTAAACATAGAACAAACAGATAAATCCCGCCTTACACTGGCTAATATATCGCTGTCACCTCGGGGAAATAAGGAAAAATCGCTCGAAATCCGCTCATAAATCGTAAGAAATGGTCCGGGACCTGGCATCACAACCCGCTTTCCCGAATGAATATGGATATGGTCCTATAGAAGAAGTTTTCGGCTACCAGCACAAGGTCTGTATAGATTCGGACGGTGCCGCGCGATACCGCGGTCGCATATTGAAGATCGTCGTCCGGCCGGATTACAACGCGATAGGTTGCGCCCTTGGCCGTCGCCACACCCTTCTTGTCTAGCACTGCAGAGACTTCCCCCCCATAGGCGCTTACCAGTAGCAGGCGGGAAATCTGCTTAACGCCTGCTGTGTCTATGCTGATCACCTCGCCGGATATGACCGGGATGCCTGCCGTGTCCGGGAAAAACTTGACCGACTGGCCGACTTCCACAGACCGGACCTGGGAGTCATTCAGATAGGCCTCGATCAGGGATGCCTTGTCGAACACGACCCGCATCATGAGTTCGCGCGGGTTGATCCAGCGTCCGGCAAAAAGCTCGGAACCCATGTCGCGCACCGTCCCCGTGTTATTCGCGCGCACAACCAGATTCGCCTTCTCTTCCTGTACGGCACGCAGGCCGGCGGCCGCCTCGTCGACTTGCGAGGAAAGGACCTCGGCCTGCTCCTGGCGTTTGCTGGTCGCCACACCTCTAAGGTACTCGGTGCGCGCGGTCGCGAGCCGGCTTCTGGCCAGGGCCTCGCGCAGGTCGAGTTCGGGCGAATCCAGGCGCACCATAATTTCTCCGGCCGCAACCTCCTGCGACGGCTTCGCAACGACCTCCACGATGCGCGCGGCAGTAGGCGCATAGACAGGCTGCTCACGCATTGCAATCAGTACGCCGGGCGCGCTCACCTGACTTGTGATCGGTATCGTCCAAATCAAAAGGAATGCACCGACCAGTGTCAGGGCAAAGGCATCCCAGGCCAGTCGGATCGCTCCCTTCTGGGATGCCAGATAGCGGATCTCGGTTGCCACCGGCTTGAGAATGAACCACCAGATCTCAAGCACCATCAAAAAGACACCGAGAGGTTTGTAGAAGGTGTGGTACACGAGGAGAGCAATGCCGATAAAGACGATCAGTCGGTAAAACCATACTCCAAGGGCAAAATACACCAGCCCGCGGCGCTGATTCGCGGTAAAGGTCGGTTCCGGTACCGGGAGCTTGAGATTGAAAAAGCGCCGCCTTATCCACCAGCGTGCGCAGGCAAAAGCGCGTTCATGTAGGTTGGGGAAATCCAGCGCGTCTGACAGCAGGAAATAGCCGTCGAAGCGCATGAACGGGCTGGCATTGAGAACCAAAGTCATCACCCAGGTCGTTGTGGCCAGTATGAATAGGATGTTCTTGACCGGCCCCTCCGGGGTAAGCACCCACAGCAACGTGGCGAAGCAGGCCAGCACCAGTTCAGAAGCAATCCCGGAGGCCGCAATCGCGAACTGCTTGTTCTTGTCGGCAAGCTTCCAGGTCTCGCTGGTATCGGTATAGAGGAATGGCCACATCACCAGAAACGCCACCCCCATCGCAGGTACGCGTAGCCCGTAGCGCTTCGCGCTATAGGCATGGCCCAACTCGTGCACCACCTTCGACGCGCTTGCCGCGATAAGAAAGTAGATGCCGCCCTGCAGATTGAAAAAGTAGGCAAAGGTCCGGCGAATTTCGTCGAATTCGCGGCTAATCAGATAGAGGTCGAGCACGAACACGCCGAGCACCAGCGCGGCGAACACGCGCGTATAGAACAAGCCCACAAGCGGCAGCGTTCGCTCGAGAAAGCGATCCGGCCTGACCAGCGGTATCCGGAAGAACAGGTATTTGTGGAAAAGCTCCTCGTACCAGGGCTTCGAGCTCTTGCGCCAGATGCTGCGCAAACGGCCGAGGCTCTCCCTGTCATGCGGAACGGTCAGCTGGTTGTCGACGAGGAACGTGATGAAGGCGGCGACTTCGTCCATCGTCGGCTGTATCGGCGCATTCCTTGCAACGGCATCGATAAGAGCGGCCGCGTTGGTATGTTCCGACCAGGCAGCAAGCAGCTGGAACTCCAGCCAGCCGATCTCGAAGAAGCGATTGCGCACCGGATCGAGAATGCGCCAGCTCGGCGAACCGTCGCGGTGCTGCGGCCCGGAGTAGAGCTTAAGATCCTGCCGGATCTTCGGCAGGGCAGTGGGTTCGGTGCTGCCTGGCATGCTCATGGTCAGCCCATTTTAAGGAATTGCCCGCGAGTCCGTCCGTATTCCGGCGCACAATCCACCAAATTTGACAAGCAGGCGTTGACAAGCAGGCGTGGGCGGCGGTTAGCGAATCCAGGGGTAGGAATTCGCCTGCACAGCAAAGCTGCGATCCATTGTGCGCGACCTGCTACATCCAGTCCGGCCTGACATGCGTATGATGCGCACGATTCAACCGGCACATAGGCGCGCGCATGCTCGTCAAACAAATCTGGACCGATAACGCTTACCGGAACTTCAACTATCTGATCGCCTGCCCGGAGGCTGGCGAGGCGCTCGCCATCGATCCGCTGGATCACGCGAAGTGCCTGGCCTCCGCTAGGACAGAGGGTTGGCAGATCACCCAGATTCTTAATACGCACGAGCATAGCGATCATATCGGTGGCAATGACGCCATTGTTGCCGCCACCGGCGCGAAGATCCTCGCGCACCACAATGCCAAGGACCGGATTGCCGGGCTTGGCCGCGGCCTTTCAGCGGGCGACGTGATCCGGGTCGGACGCACGGTGGAACTGGAATGCCTGGATACGCCCGGCCATACCATGTGCCATGTGTGCCTGCTCTCGCATACCGACCGGCCTGCGCTGTTTTGCGGGGATACGCTGTTCAACGCGGGCGCCGGCAATTGCCATAACGGCGGCCACCCGGAATTCCTGTACCGCACCTTCGCCGACCAGCTGGCGAAGCTCTCGGGTGAGACCCAGGTCTACCCGGGCCACGATTACATCGCGAACAATCTTCGCTTCACCCTGAGCCGCGAACCTGACAATCACCGAGCGTCCGAACTGCTCGCCAGGATCAGCACGCAGGATCCGGCTCATGCCCTGGTGACTACGCTTGCACTGGAGAAGGAAATCAGCACGTTCTTCCGGCTGCGCAGCGCGACGCTGATCGAGAAACTTAGAGCCGAGTTTCCGGATCTGCCGGACCAGCCAGATCCGAAAACGGTGTTCCTGAAGCTGCGCGAGCTGCGCAATCGCTGGTAGCGCTCCCGCGGCCTTCCCGCCTACGGGAATCGAGCGGCAAGAAATGAAGTATGCGGGGGCCCATCGATCCGGATAGGATCGTGTCCCTGCTGGTGGTTTAAGAAGGGCTGCCTGAAGTGGTGTGCGGGCAAGGGTTTTCGAAGTGCGGCAGGGGGAGCAATAGGCATGCGGACCCAGACGGGATACTGTTCTTATAGTTAGTTTCCCGAGAATTTCAATCCGGCGGCGGAAAGAAGCCCCTCCCCGCTGAAGCGGACAAGTGTGAACGACCCGCGACGCACTTCGCCAAAGAAGTTGCTATTTCGTGGCATCCGTATTAGCGTTCTTATTGTGGTGTTCTTGGCGTTTCAAACGTTTCTAACTTCAGCGGGCTTCAAATGAGAATCTGGCACTTCGTAGTCGCGATGGGATTATTGCCTTGCAGCATCGCCTTGGCGCAAACTTCACCCCCCACAACAAGCACGGGCGAGCCCTTTCCCAGCCGTCCTGTCACACTTGTGGCATCGGGCGGGGGGCTGGTCGATACGGTGGCCAGGTTCCTGGCACCCTTCCTGAGCGAGCGCTGGAAGCAGCCGGTGATTGTGGAGGCCAAGACCGGCGCCAGCGGCCAAATCGCCTCGGAATTCGTCGCCCGCTCCGCCCCCAACGGTCACACCCTGCTGTTTAACTCTGCGGCTGCGTACGCGATAGTTCCGGCAGTCTTTAAAAACCTGCGCTACGACCCGGCCAACGACTTCGTCGGGGTCAGCATGCTGGGCAGCGTCGGGTTCGTCATGCTGGTGAACAAGGATTTCAATGTCAAAAACATGGCCGAATTTCAGGCGTTTGTGCGGGCCAGCCCCGGCAAGTACAACTATGCCTCTCCGGGCGCGGGCTCCAGCCATCATTTCGGCATGGAACTACTCAAGCAGCGCCTGGGGCTCGTCATCCAGCCCGTGCAATACAAGACTGTACCCGCCATGGCCGCCGACCTTCTCGGCGGGCAAGTGCAGATGATGTTGTTGTCGACGACTTCCGGGATGCCTTACGTCGAATCGGGCAGAGCCCGGCTGCTGACGCTGACCGGGGCGACGCGGCTGCCTGCGGCGCCGGATGTGGCGACTTTCCGCGAGCAGGGCCTGGGGTACATGGATGCGATCGAGAGCTGGTTTGGCGTGGTTGCGCCGGCAAAGACGCCGCGCCAGGCCGTGGGCAGGATCAACCAGGACCTACGGGCCGTCATCGAACTGCCCCAGGTGCGCGAATTCCTGCAAAAGCAGGGCATGACCCCCGGAACCAGCACGCCCGAGGAATTCGACGCCCTGATCAGGGCCGACCTGATCCGCTGGGCGAAGCTGGCCGCCGAGATGAAGCTCACGGCCGACTAAAATCGCCGCAATGGTTGATAGTCTAGCCCGCGAACCATCGCGGCAGATCTTGGGCGGTGGGGTCTGGTTCGGGGCTTCTGCGTAAGGCGGGACTTGGCTAAAAGCCGGTTTTGGCTGATTCGATGGCTGCGAGTCTGCCGCGGCCGCCACGTTAAATGGAGATTAGGCGAGGTCAGCGCCGATCGCTTGCGCAGTTCCAACAGAGGGGACATATCTTGAAATCTGCACCGCAGTACTTTTCGCGTTATGTACGCGCTGGGCTGTACAAGATGCACTATGTGGAATGGGGCGACGGTACGCCGGTTGTCATGATTCATGGCGGCGGGCCGGGGGCAGCCGGCGAGTTCGGCTGGAGAAATAACATCCCCGCAATCAGCCGCCACGGCCGTGCGATTGCGATCGACCAGATCGGCTTCGGTCTTTCGGACAAGCCGCTCGATAGGGAGTACAACCACCAATTCCTGGTCGAACAATTTGCGCGCTTCATCGATGCGCTATGCCTTGACGAGATTTACATCGTCGGCAACTCCCTGGGTGCGTACGTTGCCGCCCGCTACGCGCTCGATCATCCGGGCCGAGTGAAAAAAATGTTGCTCGTTTCCAGTGGAACCGTTGGCACGGGCATGGGTATCGAATCTGGCATGACCCCGCGGGCCGGCATGACTGAAGGCATGAAGTCGCTCGTGTCCTATGACGGGACCAAGGAGGGACTGCGGCGCTTCATTCAGGGGATCATGTACCACCCCGAAAACTTCGACGACGAGAAGTTGGCGAAACGATTCGAATACGCGGAACTGCCCGGCGTCAAGGAGGCGCAAGCCTCGTTCATGAATTTCTTCCAGAAGAGGAGGCTCGAGGATCCGGAGGCGGCGCAGTGGTTCGACATTCGGCACCGCCTTCCGAAGCTGACGATCCCGCTCCTGTTCATCTGGGGCAGTCACGATATCTTCGCGCTTCCGGCCGTCGCGGAACAGATGCAGACGATGTTGCCGAATGCAACTTTCGAGTTTTTCAAGGAGTCCGGTCATCTGGTGCAGAACGATGAACCGGAGCATTTCAATCGTGTCGCCGTCAAGTTCTTCTTCGGCGTGGACGAGGCATAGCGAACCAGATGCACAGAAGCCACGGCCGCCCGGTGGGGACGCTCGATGGCGGGCGTATCGCACCGGACGCCTAAGACGATTTCCATTCGCCCCTTGCCGGTGGCCGGCGGGCGGAATACCGTGGGGGAGCAGCATGGCACAGCACAATTATGTTGATGTCGCAAGCCGCAGCGTAAGCCGGGAAATTTTCGTGTCCCAGGATCTATATCGACAGGAAATGGAGAGTATCTTTGCGCGCTCCTGGCTTTTCGTGGGACACGCGGATCAGATCAGGCAGCGCGGCGACTTCTTTCTTTCCTGGATGGGCGAAGATTCCGTGATCGTCAACCGCGACGACGCGGGCGAGATGCACGTCTTTCTCAACACCTGCAGGCATCGCGGGATGCGCGTCTGCCGGTACGACGAAGGCAATATGAAGGAATTTCTCTGCGCCTACCACGGGTGGAGCTTTGGAAACGACGGCAAATTGCTGGGTGTACCGCAGTTTCGCGAGTCCTACGAGAGTCGGCTGGACAAGTCGCGCTGGAGTCTGATCGAAGCCCCGCATGTCAAGAATTTCCACGGAACCCTGTGGGCCAGTTGGGATCCGAATGCCCCGTCTTTTGACGACTGGCTTAGCGACATGCGATTGTTCATCGCCGACTTCATGACGCTTCCAGACGGTTCCGATGGGGAGTGGGAGTGCGTCGGTGGCATTATGAAGTGGATGATTCCGTGCAATTGGAAATGGGGCGCGGAGAACTTTAGCGGCGACAACTACCACAACGTCAGCCATGCTTCGGTCGATATAACCGATCTGAGTCCTTCCGGCAGGCGCGGCCGGCATCAATCGGACGCGCTGTTGGAGGCTATCGTCCCGACGTCAACCGGAAACTCGGTTCGCCTTGCTTCCGACCACGTGCCGAACAAGGGCAAACTTGTCAACATTTCGCTCCAGCGTTGGGGGCACAGTGCTCGCGGCATCCAGTGGGAAAACGATTATCCGTACGTGTCGCAGTGGGGCCGCTATCCAAATGTGGACAAGTACTTCGCGGACGCCTACGTAAAGCGCCAGAAGCGGCTCGGCGTCCGGTCCAGGTTCCATGGCCACGGCGGCACGATATTCCCGAACATGTCCTGGTCGAACGGGCGAGGCTCAGTCGCGGTATGGCATCCGCGCGGTGTCAACAAGACTGAAGTTTGGCGCTGGACTATGGTGCCCAAGGACGCGCCTGATGAAGTCAAGGAAACAATGGCGCATTTCGCCATGTCTTATCAGGGCCCGTCCGGCCTGACCGAGCAGGACGACATGGAGAACTGGAATTACGCGCATGAAGGCTGCCTCAGTCCGCATTCGCGCAACTATCCATTTCCCTACGAACTCGGCGCCGCCCCCGATCCTTCCCTGCTGCCGGGCTGGGCACTGCGCGAATCGGTGCTGGCTCCGGGCGTTTCGGAAATCAACCAGCTCGGTTTCCTGAGCAGGTGGAATGAGTGTGTCGCCGGTGCGCGTCCGCACGCACGGGCCGCGGAGCACGCGTGATGAATGCCAATCCCACCAAGGCGGCGCCGCGGGATGTCCGCGGTGAGGCGTACTGGCATGCCCTTAGAGAGGCCGAAGAGTTCATGTATCTGGAGGCGGATCTGCTCGATTGGTGGCGGCTGGACGAATGGCTGGAGCTGCTTGCCGAGGACATCCGATACTTCATGCCGATCGTTCGAAATGTCCAGGCGAATCAGCGCAACCGCGAATATACGGTCCCCGGCCGCGAGATGGCCTGGTTCGACGAAGGCAAGCACCTGCTCACGCAGCGCGTCAAGCAGTTGAAGACGGGCGTGCACTGGGCCGAGGAGCCGCTGTCCCGTATCTCTCATCTGATTTCGAACGTGCGCTTGCTTGCGGTCCGGCAGAATGAGATGGATGTCAGCTCGCGCTTCGCTATTTATCGAAACCGAATGCAGACGGAAACCGACTGGTTTGTCGGTAAGCGCAAGGACACCCTTCGCAAGCAGGACGGCTGCTGGAAACTAGCGGCGCGGACAATTTATCTGGATCACAACGTTTTGCTGCCGAAGAACCTATCGATATTCTTTTGAGCCGCATGCCCCGGGCGCCATTGCCGGCGCCGTAGATACCTCTGTCGGCGGTATGGGGTTCGCCGCCTTACCAAGCAGTACCCCGAGGTTCCGGCTATTTGACCGCTATGAATTCAAGCTCTACATCCGCACGGGCGAAATCCTCCGATTGCGGCGCGCGCGACGACGGCGCAGTGCGGGTATGCCGTCTGGCGGATTTGCGGCCGGACAGCGGTGTTCAGGTTCGCATCGGGGACCGCGCACCGCTTGCGCTCTGGCGCGTAGGTGACGCCGTCTTCGCAACCGACGATACCTGCACCCATGGCAAGGCTTCACTCGCGACGGAGGGCTATCTTCAGGGGCACGTCATTGAGTGCGGCATGCACCAGGGCCGCTTCGATGTGCGCGATGGGCGCGTCCTTTTGGCCCCCTGCCGTGCTCCGCTGCGGACGTATCGCGTTGCAATCCACGACGGGGAAGTCTACGTCACAATAGACGCACCGGCTTGAGCCGTGCCGGTACGCGGGGACTTCCAGCATCCGCGCATAGGGCCGGCAAAATCCTCACGGGAGCTCGCATTTCATGCCCATAGTGACAGTGCCTGACCAGCCAGGAGTGGTGGTCGTCAGCGGAGGTACCTACGGAATCGGCCGCGCAATCACCGTCACGCTCGCGCGGCGCGGTTTCAGAGTTGTCGCCTTCGCTCTCGATGCCCGCCAGATCGGCAGCGCCGCGGAGAACGGTCGCGCCGGCACCTTGAGCGAGCTTCGCGCCGCGGGCTGTTCGGCGGACGTCCTCGAGTGCGACGTCTCCGTTGAATCCGACGTCAAACGGGTCATCGCCTTCGCGCTCGAGCGTTATGGCCGCGTCGACGGGCTGATCAACAACGCGGCGCTCCATCCCCGCGGCAACGCACTCACGACCGCGCTCGACGTCTGGGAAAAGGTGCTCGCCGTTAATCTGACGGGTGCGTTCATCTGCGCGAAGACAGTTCTGCCGCATATGATCAGCGCGGGCGGCGGGTCGATCGTGAACATCGGCTCGGGTTCCGGCTGGGGCCGTGCCAATCTGCTCGCATACTGCGCCAGCAAGGGCGGGCTGTATGCATTGACCATGGCGCTCGCGTACGATCACATGATCGATCGCGTGAGTGTGAACATGGTGATCCCGGGCGGAACCATGACAGGCGCGACTGCCCCAGGCTATTCCCTGCCGGGCTTCGAGGAGGTAGCGCGACGCACGGTGACAGGTGAGCCCACGCAGCCCGCTGACATCGCAAACGCGGTGGCTTTCCTGTTGTCTCCCGAGGCGCGGCAGATTACGGGCAGCGTAATCGACGTCGGGTGTTTCTCTCATCAAGGCGGGCCGGCGCGTGCGCAGGCGTGAGTTTTGCGCAGGTGTGCGGGGGTCGGCGTCTGCCGGCGGGGAGCCGGCGGCGGACACATGTTACGCATTCAACGTGTCCCGCTGACGGTCGGCGGAAAGGGGGGATCGTGGCTGAGTTAGTGTTTGCGGCGGCCGTGAGCCATACCGCGCAGATGGTTCGATCGTTGGATCTGCTTACAGAACAACAGCGCGGATCGGTACTGGGCGCTCTGTCGCGTCTGCGGGATGAACTCCGCGAATCCGACCCGGACGCGGTGCTTATGTTCGGCGGCGACCATTACAACTCGTTCTTCCTCGACAATATGCCGAGCATCTGCATCGGCCTGGGCTCCTCGACCGAGACCTGGGGCGACGGAGGCGTGCCGAAATATGAGGTCCCGCTACACGACGCCCTGGGTGGAGAACTCACGGACGGACTGCTGGAGCGGGGATTCGATCTCTCGACCTCGCGCCGGATGCGGCTCGATCACGGATTTGCCTGTCCGCTGCATTACCTCGTGCCCGAGATGAAGCGGCCGCTCGTGCCGATATTGATCAACACGATCGCACCGCCGCTCGCGCCGCCGATGCGTGCGTATCAGCTCGGCCGAGCGGTGGGTGAACTGCTTCGAGCCAGCCGCGCCGCGAAGCGCGTTGCCGTTATCGGCACGGGCGGGTTGAGCCACTCGCTGCCGATCCCCCATCCCGACGAGGCAACTACCCCGGCCGAGAAGGCAGTGCGGGCGCAAATGATCGACGGTCGCGAGGACCCGTCACAGTTGACAAAGCTCCTCATCGAGCGCGTCAAGCAAGTCAGCGACTCGGGCGCCGTGCGCTTCAACGAGGCTTTTGATCGGGAGGTAATCGACCAGCTCTGCAACGGCCGCGCGAAAGATCTCGCGACGCGCACTTCCGCGTGGATCGCCGAGCATGGCGGGAACGGGGGCCAGGAAATCAGAAACTGGCTGGCTGTGGCCGGAACTGTCGATGATTGTCCGGCGGAACTGGTGTCCTACGAGGCGATTCAACGGTGGCTTTCAGGCATCGCATTCATGCGCTGGCAGCTGGGATGACAGTCGAACGTATGGACCGCAAGCCGTAGGTGCTTGGCAAGGAGTACGTTTTCCGGGGGCAGGATCAGGTCGGCTAGGCAGGCTTTGGCTCACCCTGCGCAGAGGCGAATCCGGGATCGTGCCAGAGGCGCCAGAGGATGACCATCCCGGTCGCACTCAGCACCACCAGCACCAGCAAAGCATCGACATACCCCGAAGCGGCCCCCGAGTGCAGGCCGGTCCATGCTTGATCCGCAGTCACCCGCCGCTCGATGATCCCTCCGGCAAGGGCTACGCAGAAAGCGCCCGCCGCAAAGTACGCAAAGTTGTAGAAACCCATGCCCGATCCGGAGTAGCCCGGAGGAAGAAGGCGGCCGGCTGCGTTGATCAGTACAGGTTGAACCAGGGTGTAGGCGGCGCCGAGGAATGCGTAAAGCAAGGCCACGGCAGCGACATTTCGCATCCCGAAGATCGAACACCCGACGGCCCCGACAATCGAAAACAAGGCGGCCAGCACCAGTGTTCCACGATTTCCCAAAGCCGCCGAGATTTTTGAACCGGTATAGCCCACCGCCAGCACCGTAAGGAAACCGGCCGACATCAATAGACCCACATCGGCCACTGAATAGCCGTACAGGCGCTTCAGGGCCAGCGGAAACACGAATCCGGAGAGGACGAATTGCCCCTGCACAATTCCACCGAGCGCACAGGAGCGCAGGAAAGGCATGCTGCGCAGCACCACGGGATCGACAAACGGATGCGCGGAACGTTTCACCTGGCGCAGGAAAGTCAGCCAGAAAATGACCGCAACTAGCAACGCGATCAAGCCAATCAGGATGCCGTCCGCACGGGGAACCTGGTTCACCGCGATTAGCGTGCTGCCTGCCGCGACCGTGACCAGCAGTCCGCCGGTTATGTCCATGCGAGGGGGATTTGCCGACGGTTCGACCCTTGGAATAACCCACAGCGTGGGCGGGACAAGCGAGAGGGCCAGAATGCCGGTAACAACGAATGGCGTGCGCCAGCCCCACAGCTCGATTGCGAGTCCGCCTCCGATGCTGCCGATCACCACCCCGAGCCCGAACACCGCCATTATTTGGCCTACGGCGCGACCGCGCAGATTCGGCGGCAGCAGAAGAAGGATGCCGCCCATGGCGATAGTCGGAAGCGCCATGCCGACCAGTCCCTGAGGAATGCGGAACGCAACCATCCATGGAAAGGTCGGCGCCAGCGCCACGCCGACCGACATCAACGCGAAGGCAAGCATGCAGAACAGCGCCACGTTACGAAGGCCGAATACGTCCGCGAGCCGGCCGTACACGACCGCTCCGATTGCACCCGCGATGATGTATCCAGAGGCCGCCCAGGTAAGGAACCCGGGACCTACGCCGAATTCCGTCTGAATTTCCGGTAGCGCAATGTTGATGAGCGAAACCATGATGGCATTGGGCAGCGCCCAGCCCGACAAGACGAGGGCCTGCCTGCGCCATCTGGTCGCGTCGTCTATTTCCGTCCGGAGTGTTGCGTCTGTCAATTTCGAACTGCGTCCCCGTCAGGTACACCGTGGCCGTAATCGGTCCGCATGAAGCGTCTTCCTCGCTTGAACGGCTCCGCGTAATCCGCCCGGGCAGCGTGCATAATACAACGAGTAGTCTGCACAACAGCGCCATGCGTCCGGTTTGTCGGCCACAATTCAAGGCCGCACGCTTCTGTCATGCGGTTCTGTCCTTATACGGCTCGGCGCACGCCCTAAGCGCCGACCGGCCGGGATCGAGACCGGCGCGTTTTCAGACCTTTTAAATCAGGAGTTCACATGTCTCTTCGAATCAACGACACGGCGCCGGACTTCAGCGCCAAAACGACCCATGGCACCATAAATTTCCATGAGTGGATCGGCAACAGCTGGGCCATCCTGTTCTCGCATCCCAAAGATTTCACGCCGGTATGCACGACCGAGCTCGGATACATGGCGAAGATCGAGCCCGAGTTCACCAAGCGCAACGCTAAATTGATCGGACTGTCGATCGACCCGGTGGAAAATCACACCAAGTGGTCCACCGACATCGCTGAAACGCAGGGGGCGGTGATCAAATATCCGATGATTGGGGATACCGACCTGAAGGTCGCCAAACTCTACAACATGCTTCCCGCGGAGGAGCCCGGCACGTCCGATGGACGCACGGCCGCAGCCAACGCGACGGTGCGATCGGTTTTCATCATCGGTCCGGACAAGAAGATCAAGTTAATGCTGACCTACCCCATGACCACCGGCAGGAATTTCGACGAGATTCTTCGAGTGCTCGATTCGATGCAGCTCACGGCCAAACACAAGGTCGCGACGCCGGTTAACTGGAAGCATGGCGACGATGTCATCATCGCGGGATCGGTTTCCGACGAAGAAGCCAAAACCCTGTTCCCCGGCGGCTGGAAGGCGCCCCGCCCTTATTTGCGCCTGGTCAGGCAGCCGCGCTGACCGCAGCCCTGATCGGGCGGGGAATAATCTCCGGCATACAGGAATGGAATGGCCGCCGACCCTAGAATGTTCTTTCCTGCATTCGGGGAGACTTGCATGAAGACCGCCATTTTTATGCGCATAGCGTTCATCGCTCTTGGGTTCACGGTTGCCGGCTGCACGACTTTTGGGGAGAGAATCGCCATCCCCGGGAAATCTACGCCGGCGGAAGTCGAGGCGGGCTTGGGCGTGCCGACATTGCGCGTCGATCTGCCCGGAGGATCCAGCACGTACTTCTATTCCCAACAGCCCCTGGGCCGCGCAACCTATGCGGTGCGCTTCAGCCGCGACCGCATCGTGACCGCGGTCGAACCTGTGCTGACAGCTGATTATTTCGGCAGGCTACGGGTAGGCGAAACGAACGCACAAGCCGCCCGAGAGCTGATCGGCCCACCGTACTTGATAGAGCGCATGACGCGGCAGTCCAGGAATTCCTGGGAGTACTGGACTTGGCTGGATGCAGTGCCGACCCGGGTGTGGCTGCTATTTTCGGACGACGCGGTGCTGCGCGAGATCGTCAAGTATGACGAAAGCCCGCAGCGCGACGCCTGCACACCGAGCGGTTGCTAGTCATCGGCCGGCAGATTGCTCCATGTCCATCGAACTCGAGCGCAGAGAGCCGCCGGTTTTGATATCTCGTCCCGCCTCCGGCGAACGCTGCGCTTCTGACCACACGCGGCGCCATCTTGTATATGATTGCAGGGTTTCGTCGAATTGCGAGCGCACATCATGCTGACTGCCGAAGAAAACGAGCTTCTGACCCGGGTGGAAGGGGACGCCCCGATGGGACAAATGATGCGGCGGCACTGGACGCCTGCCTGCATGAGCGAAGAGATCGCGGAGCCCGGCGGTGCTCCGCGGCGCGTGCGGCTTTTCGGAGAGGATCTGGTCGCCTTCCGCGGCCTGGACGGGCGCGCCGCCATGGTCGGCGAGCGGTGCCCGCATCGCCTCGCATCCCTGGCCTATGCCAGGGTCGAAGAGTCTTCGCTTGTGTGCCTGTATCACGGCTGGAAAATAAGCGGCGAGGGCCGCGTGCTGGAAACGCCCTCAGAGCCGGTGGAAAGCACCCGAAAAGAAAGAATCAGGCACATTTCCTATCCGGTGCACGATGACGGAAGCATGATCTGGATCTACTTGGGACCTCGGGATGCAGTGCCCGAATTTCCGCTGCCGCCATGGCTTGCGACACCGGGAAACAGCATCGCGATCGCGAAGATCCATGAGGCGGCGAACTGGGCGCAGGGCCTCGAGGGCACCATCGATTCCTCACACAGTTCGACCCTGCATTCATCGAACATTCGCGGCGACGCCAAGGTAGCTGGGTCGACCGATCGCGGCGATCGCAAGGAGTTGCTCATCACGCGGCCCTCCGCCGACCGGAGCCCGCGCCTTGAAGTCCAATACACGAGCTATGGCCTGCGTTACGCGGCACTGCGCAAGCCGTTCGTCGATCCCGAGACCACCGACTACGTGCGCATCACCGCCTACGTCGCACCGTACATGTCCCTGATCCCGTCCGCGCAACAGTTTCGCACGGCGCAGATCTTCGTTCCTGTCGATGACCACAATTCGATGTTCTATTTCGTAGTCTGGAGCGACCAGATCAAATTCGACCAGGCGGCGTGGCAAGCGGAAAACTGCGCCAAGGTGGGCGTGGACCTCGACAAGTACTATCGCAAAGTGCGCAGCCGCGACAACGATTACCTGCAAGACCGCGGCGCGATGAAGAACGGAGATTTCAGCGGGATTCTTGGCGTGCCCAACCAGGATATGGCAATGCAGGAAACCATGGGCGCTATCGTGGACCGCTCGAAAGAGAATCTCGGCGCGAGCGATCTGGCTGTGGTGCGCTTTCGCCAGCTCATGCTGCACGCGGTGCGCGAATTCATGGATGGAAAGCCCGCCCTGGGTACATCCGAGCCGCGCTTGCCGCTCACGGCGATACGCCCCTTTGACGGGCTGGTCAGCAAGGCCACGCCGTGGCGCACCCTGGGGGCGAGCGAGCGGGAAATCGCCGGCTATCGCCAGTTATCGTCGGCGCAGCCCGCGGCGGTGCCCTGAGACATCCGATCGACGGATGGGGTGGCGCGACAACTGACAACCCCGTCATCTGTCTGACGGCAGCATGCTGCGAAATCCATTGAACCTCGGGGTAGTCGGCCTCGGGCGCGCTCTCGCCCCCCTGGCGCCAAGCCTGCTGATCAACCCGTTGAACTGTACGATGCCATGCGCACTGGCGCGTATTCCCATGCATGACGCGGCCTGGGGCACCGCCACCATGGAGGTCTGCCACGCCGCCGTCCTGCGCTCCTCTCAATCCGGCCGGAAAATCCACCTGCAAGCGCAGACGGATTGGAGCGCATAGCCCGTGACCTGGATGATCGGCATCGATACCGGCGGCACATTCACCGACGTCATCGCGATGAACCGCGACACGGGCGAACTGAGAACTGTCAAGGTGCCTTCCACGCCGCGCGATCCTGCACAGGCGATCGTCAACGGCATTTCCAGCCTGATCGAAATGCAACGGGATTTCACGGCGGCAGACATCAGTTTCTTCGCCCATGGCACGACCGTCGCGACCAACACTGTGATCGAGCGCAAAGGCGCGCGGACGGGCCTTCTGATCACCCGCGGCACCAACGCCGTCTATTTCGCGCGGATGTCCCGCCAGGCCGAGGGCGCTGAAGCGCTGAATCCGGATTTCCAGAAGCCGGCGCCGCTGGTTCCCCTGTCTCATACGCGAGAGATCGGCGAGCGCCTGGCGTATGACGGGTCAGTGCTGCGGCCGCTGGACGAGCGGGAGGTCGTCGCCCAGGTGCGCGAACTCGTGGTGCAAAAAAATCTTGATTCGATCGCGGTCTGCTATCTGTTTTCTTTCATGCGTCCTGACCACGAGCAGGCCACCCTGCGCACTCTCCGGCGCGAGTTCCCGGATCTCCGCGTGTCGCTCTCCAGCGATTTGCTGCCGATCATCCGCGAGTACCGCCGCCTATCGACGACCGTCCTGGACGCATACGTCGGGCCAACGCTGGACGGTTATCTGCGCCGCCTCGGGAAAGGTCTGACGGAGGCGGGACTGGTTACCCGGCAAATCTTCATCATGCAGTCGAACGGCGGACTGATGAGTATCGCGGTGGCGAGCTCGAATCCGGTGCAGACGCTGCTGTCGGGTCCCGCGGCCGGTGTCATTTCCGGAAAATATCTCGGCGAGGTCACCGGATTTTCGAATCTGGTGACTTTCGACGTGGGCGGCACAAGCACGGACATCGCCAGCATCGTGGACGGAGAGAATGCCGAGACCACAAACGGCAGCATCGCGGGCCACGATTCCTCGATACCGATGAGCGAGATAGGAACCATCGGCGCAGGCGGCGGCACGGTCGCGCGCGTCGGGCAGGACGGTCGCCTGCGGGTGGGTCCTGACAGCGCGGGCGCTGATCCCGGCCCGGTTTGTTACGGCATGGGCGGCGTGGAACCCACGGTTACCGATGCCGCCCTGATCCTCGGCTATCTCGATCGCTCCTCCGCGCTCGGTGGCCGGGTGAGGATCGACCGCGATCTGGCCAGGGCAGCTATCGAGGAGAAAATCGCGCGGCCACTCGGACTTAGCATCGAGAATGCCGCCTTCGGCATCATCAAAATCATCAGCAGCCACATGGAAGGCGAAATTCGCCTGCGGCTGATGGCGCGCGGCTACAGTCCGAAGAACTTCGCGCTGGTCGCGATGGGCGGGGCCGGGCCGATGCACGCTAGCATGGTTGCCCGGAACCTCGGATTTCAGGCCGTCCTGGTTCCGCCCTACCCCGGCCTCGGATCCGCGATGGGTCTCCTCCTCACTGATATCCGGCACACCTATCTGCGATCGAGACCGGGCGCCTTCGCCACTTACGACAGCGCCCTTCTGGGCACCCTGTTCCACGGTCTGCGCGCCAAGGCGGAGGCGGAAGCGGCGAGTGAAGGCACGCCAGCCGGCGCGCTGCGCTTCTCCCACTACCTGGAACTGCGCTACGTGGGCCAGGGCTATGAGTTGCCCGTGGCCTGCCCGGGCTCGGTGCTATCCGATGAGGACAAAGCCGAGACTGGCGCGCGGTTTCATCAGTTGCATGAGAAGCTGTACGGCCACAGCGCGCCCGATTCCCCGATTGAAGTCGTCAACTGTCGCCTGGACTCCATCGCGGCGCTGCCCAAGCTGCAACTGCCCGCGAAGCCACGCACGGCTGAATCGCCACGGCAGAAGTCATCGCGGCCGGTCTACTTCACCGAAACCGGCGGCTATGCGGAAACACCGGTGTACGACCGGGCTGCCCTGCAGCCCGGCGATCGGCTTTTCGGCCCGGCGATTATCGAACAGACCGACAGCACCACAGTGCTGCTGCCCGCGCAGCAGCTCGAGGCGGACACCCGCGGCAACATGATCCTGCGTTTTCCTTGAGGAGAGGATGCAATATGGACCCCATAACGCTGGAAGTCATCGCCAACCGCCTTGACGAGATCCAGCGCATCATGAAGCACAGGCTGTTTCGTACCGGCTATTCGACGATACTGCGCGAATCCTTCGATGGCGGTGCAGGACTGACCGACCGGGCGGGACGCGTCATCGGTGCCACCGGAATGAGCATTCATACGCGGCCCTATGGATGCTTCATCGGCGGCGTGCTCGAGGCCTACGGCGAGCAGGGAGTCGAGGACGGTGACGTATTTTTTTCCAACGATCCCTATCGCGGTGGCGTCGCACACTCGCCTGACATGGCGGTCGCAACGCCCGTGTTCGTCGCCGGAAAATTGCTTGCCTTCTGCACCAGTATCGCTCACAAGCCGGACGTTGGCGGCCTGGCGCCGGGCTCCGCGAGCCCGGCGTCGCGTTCGGTGTTTCACGAGGGGCTGCTGGTGCCTCCCTGCAAACTGTTCGAGCGCGGCAAGCTTGTAGACAGCGCGCGGCGCATCCTGGAAAACAATTCCCGCACGCCGAAACTTTTGCTCGGCGATCTCTTCGGCCAGGTCGGCTGCACGCGAATCGGCGCGCAGCTGGTTCAGGAACTGAGCGCGCGTGAGGGCTTTGCGACGATCCTCGATGTCATTGAGCAGCTGATAGATTCCTCCGAGCGCCGGCTACGCGCGGCCCTCAGCCGCATTCCAGACGGCACCGCCAGCGCCGAAAGTTTCCTGGATGGCGACGGCGTGGTCGAGCGCCCGATACGGGTAGCGCTGCGGGCGACCAAAAAAGGCGACTCGATCACGCTGGATTTCACGGGGAGCGAGAGCCAGACGTCCGGCCCGGCGAATGCCGTGGCACAGGCGGTCGAGGCCGCCGCGATTGCGGGACTGCTTGGCGTGGTGGATCACACCATCACAAACAATGAAGGCGTGCGGCGCCCGATCCACTTCGTGCTGCCGGAGGGAACGGTCGTGAATCCGCGCTCACCGGCTCCGGTGAATTCCTACGTGCCAACTTCGCACCTGGTTTTCAACGCGGTCATGGAGGTTATCGGCAAACTGGCGCCCGAGCGCGCGGTGGCCGATACCGGCCTGGGGCTGGGTGGGATGGCGTTCGGCTATGCGCGCTCACGCCCCGGCGGCGGCCACGTGCACTACGAGATTCCGGTGACCGGCACCGGCGGGACATCAAACGGCGACGGCTGCCCGGGAATCCTGCCGATGCTGAACCTGGAATCGGTGCAGCCGATCGAGATAGTGGAAAGCGAATTTCCCGTGCGCATAACCGACTTTTCCATGCTGCGCGACTCCGGCGGAGCTGGCAAGCACCGCGGGGCAGTGGGCGTGCGCCGTGAGTGGCAAGTGCTGGAAGACGCGCAGTTTGTATCGCGTCTGTCGCAGCGGCGCTATGGCGCCAAGGGACTGGTGGGCGGGAAAGCGCCTCCGGTATCGCGCACCGTGCTGAGTGAAGCCGGCGTCGAGCGTGACCTGCCCGGGCTTGTCCAGCTGCAGATGAAGGCCGGTGATCGAGTCCGTATCGAGCATTCAGGCGGCGGCGGCTGGGGTGATCCGAAGGCGCGCGATGCGGCGGCGGTACTGCGCGATGTCGAAGACGGCGTGGTGTCTACCGAGAGTGCACGCCGCGATTACGGCGTCGTGTTCGCGCGCCGACCCTCCGGCGAGCTGTACATTTCGGGACTGGAAAGAACGTAGCCGGCAGCAGCAGATGCAAGCGCTGCATAGCGGAGAATCCGCCCAGACGCGGGCGGATAGTCCGTAATCAGGAGCGCCCGCGCCACCGCACTGACGCATCCTTGGCGCCATTGCAGGTCGCGCCAAATCAACTCTGCAGGAGACCGTAATGCTTGGACGTTTCATGCCCCAGGAGGGAAAATTTTTCGACCTCCTCAACGCCCACGCGGAACGCATCGTGGAGGGCAACCGCGAACTGGCGGCGATGATCGGTACCTTCGATTCTGCGCCGAGACCGGGGGCGCGATTACCTTGTTCACTACCGCCTTGCTCGGTATCCCGGTATCCACGACCCAAACCATCACTGGCGCGATCGTCGGCGCCAGCGCAGCGCATAACGTATCCGCGGTACGCTGGGGAATCGCTGGCGATCATGTGGGCGCGGGTCCTCACCATACCGTGCGCGGCCTTCATTGCCGGCATGGCATGGTGGACCGCACACCTCCTGTCCGCAGCCTGAACGGCCCCCGACAGGTGAGCGTTATTGCCTAACCGGATTCGAGCGGCGAGGGCCGCTCGAAGAGACCTACTTTGGCCGGACGTTCGAGGCCTGCATGCCCTTCGGACCCTTTACCGCCTCGAATTCCACTTTCTGACCTTCCTTCAGCGACTTGAAGCCGCTGGCCTGGATGGCTGTGTGGTGAACGAACAGGTCTTCACCGCCTCCATCGGGAGTAATGAAGCCGAAACCCTTCGCATCGTTGAACCACTTTACTGTGCCGTTTGCCATGCTCGTTCCTTGTTAGTTGCTTTGCGGTATGCTCAGCGCCGCTACTTTACAACGGAACTGAGATGAATACTTGGCAATGGATCGCCTCTTGGGTTGTTCCAGCCCAAAATTGGGTCGTCCCAGCTCAGAATTCTGCTCTCTGGCCCGGCCTGCCCCCCCTTCCCCGAAACGACCTTCCGCGGCCGATTTCTGCCTGCAAGGCTCATACCGGAAAGACAGTGTGACGGCCACCGATCGCAAGGGAGGCGCCCGCGCATTGGCGGAACAGGCGCGGGCGTTCGGCGTCGCTCCAGACGAGTTTCCGGACCAGGCCGCGCTGAAAAGGCGGGTGCAGGAGGCCGCGCGCTACGCCTCGAAGCCGCGCATAGCGCTGGTCTTCGCACTTTGCGCCGCCGCGGTGGCCGGCTGTGCACTGGCGGCCTGGTGGAGCATGTATCTGCTCGGGCTGCGCTAGATCTCGTCTTTGCCGCGGCGGGGAAAGGCGCGTGTTCCAGCTTGCCCGGTGACGCCCTCTACAATTACGCGCATCCCGTGCTCAACTGCGCCATGGCAGCCGATTTCCCGCAGCTTACGCTGAAGCAAATATATGCGCGGTTCGCCGATCCCGCCGCGCCGCTCACACCGCAGCGACTGCGTTCCTTGCAAAGCGACTCGCGGGAGGGCGTGCAGAAACTGTACCGGGTTCTTGCCAGGCGCGTCGCGGCGCAAGAGAAGGAGCGGGCACGCCTTGACCAGATGCTGGACCTGGAGCGGCGGCTGTGGGACGAAGGTATTGTGCATGTCGCGGGTGTCGACGAGGTCGGTATCGGCCCGCTCGCCGGACCCGTGGTCGCCGCCGCAGTGGTGTTTCCCCCCTGGGCCAAGCTCGCGGGGATCGATGATTCCAAGCGGCTAAACGACGCGGTGCGCCGGCGCCTTGACCTGCAAATACGCGCCATCGCAGCGGTGGGACTCGGCGTGGTCGGGGTCGAGGAAGTCGACCGGCTGAACGTTTACCACGCCGGCCTGCGCGCGATGCAGCGCGCCGTCGGCGATCTGCCGATTCCGCCCCAGCATGTGCTGGTGGATGCGCGCACCATCCCGGAAATTGCGCAGCCCCAGGAAGCCTACATAAAGGGCGATACGCTCAGCCTCTCGATCGCCGCCGCATCCATCGTCGCCAAGGTGCACCGCGACCGCTTGATGACTGAACTGGATGCGCGCTATCCGGGTTACGGTTTTGCGCTTCACAAGGGCTACCCCACCCCTGCGCATCAGCTTGCCCTCCGCAAGCTGGGTCCCTGCGCCATACACCGGCGCTCCTTCGATTTCATCGGTGAGCTGTGCGGCGAGTACGGCCGGTTTTTCTATGAACAGAAAGTACGGGCGGCAAAGATCGCGACGCGCGCCGAGTTGTCGCTATGGGAATCGGGGCTCGAAGAAACGGCGGGCCGGCTTTCCGGCTCGGAGCGCAGGAAGCTCCACCTGCTGAAGACGCGCCTGCGCAAACGCCTGGGCGCGTGAACAGCGGCGCGCGGTATGATGCTTGAATAGGTCAGCTAAACAGAGCAACTCCGGCAGAGGAGAGGCCAATGACACCGAGGTTCCCGTTTTTCCCGTTTCGCCGGTTCGCCGCGCTGCTCGCCGCCGGCGCGGCGCTTGGACTTCACGGCGCCGCGGCCGCCCAGGGATTTCCCTCGAGGACCATTGTCATCGTGGCACCCGTGCCGCCAGGCGGCCCTCTCGATCTCTTTGCCCGCCTGTATGGCGACGAACTGCAAAAGCGCCTGAACCGGCCGGTGGTAATCGAGAACCGCGCCGGCGCCGGCGGACTGATCGGCGCTGAATATGTGACGAGGGCGGCGGCGGATGGCCACACACTGCTGTTGTCGAACGACTCGGTGCTGGCAACCCCGAATTTCGTCAACAGCAAATTCGACGGCACCCGGGATCTGACCGCGCTTGCGATGGTGACCAACGCCGCGCACGGATTGTTCGCCAGCACGCAGCTCTCGGTGAAAACCATCGCCGAACTCCTCGCCTATGGCAAGGCCAACCCCGGCAAACTCAATGTCGCCTACCTGCCGCAGTCCCTGTTGCATCTGAACACGCTGCGCTTCATGAAAATAACCGGCCTGGAAGTCAACTTGGTGCCATATTCGGGGAACGGACCGGTGCTCCGCGCCATGCTCGCGAATGAAATCCAGGTCTTCATCGGATCTCCGGCCGGCCTGATCGATCAGGCGCGCGCCGGCAAACTGACGATGCTTGCGTTCACGGGCGCCGAACGCCTGGCCGCGATGCCGGATGTGCCCACGGTCAAGGCCGGCGGCATCAACTTCGAGACGCGCGCCTGGCAGGGTTTTTTCGGACCGGCCGGCCTGCCGAAAGACGTGGTGCTCAAACTGAGCAACGACATTACGGAGATCGCGAAGCAGCCGCATATTCAGGCAAGGACACTCGCGGAGGGCTATGAGCCGCGCTCCGTGGGAAACGAGGAATTTACGCCTTTCGTCGCGCAGCAGATGAAAGAGGCGGCCGAGGCGGCCCGCGCCGCAGGCGTGCAAAAGCAGTAAGCCTGCCGATCCGATCCGAAAATTCGACCTTCAGGGCCGCGTCCATGTTCGTGCCCTCCTCCGGCTCAAGAAGACGCGAAACACGCTCCACGCATTACCTGACACCGCTACTCGCCCCGGCCAGCGTCGCGCTGATAGGCGCGACCGAGCGCCCAGGCGCCCTTGGCCGATTCCTGTGGCAGAACCTGAAGCAGGGCAGCCTGCAGGGCGCGCTGTACGCGGTTAATCCGAAGCACCGCACGGTGTTTGGAGAAAGATCCTATCGCTCGCTCGGCAATCTTCCCGAGCGCCCCGACCTCGCAATCGTCGCCACTCCGGCGCGCACCGTACCCGGTCTGATCGAGCAGGCGGGCAAGGCCGGCATTCGCGGCGTGCTGGTCGTCACCAGCGGCTTTGCCGAAAGCGGCGCCGAAGGAAAGGCGCTGCAGGACGCCATGCTGGTGGCCGCCAGGCGGCACCGGGTGCGATTCATCGGCCCGAACTGCCTCGGCCTGATACGCACCGGCACCGGTCTGAACGCCACCTTTGCGCGCGGGCCCGCGCTGCCCGGCAAGCTGGCGCTGGTTTCGCAATCGGGAGCCGTCTTCAGTGCGATCCTCGACTGGGCGCACTGCGCCGCGGTCGGTTTCAGCAGCATGGTGTCGCTCGGCGGCGCTGCGGATCTGGACTTCGGCGAGGTGCTGGACTTCCTTACCGGCGATCCCGATACCGAGGCCATCCTCATGTATATCGAAGGCGTGCGCGATGCGCGCCGCTTCATGTCAGCGCTGCGCGCCGCAGCGCGCGTGAAGCCGGTGATCGCGCTGAAAGTGGGACGCTTTGCATCCGGCTCGCGCGCCGCATCGAGTCACACCGGCGCCCTGGTCGGAAGCGACGCGGTGTTCGATGCGGCCTTGCGCCGCGCCGGCACGGTGCGGGTACGAACCTACACCCAGCTGTTTGCGGCTGCGCGCGTGCTCGCGACCGGACGCCTGCCCGCCGGGGAGCACCTGGCGATACTCACCAACGGCGGCGGACCGGGCGTTATCGCGGCCGACAGCGCGGCGGAAAACGGCGTGCGGCTCGCATCGCTTGCGCCGGCGACGATCAAAATCCTCGATGCAGCGCTGCCCGCGCAATGGTCACACGGCAATCCTATCGATCTGATCGGCGATGCGGATGCCCGGCGCTACGCAGCCGCCACACGCGCGGCGCTTGATGATCCGGGCGTCGACGCGCTGCTGGCCATGTACTGCCCGGTGGCGCTGACCTCGCCCGAAGATGCAGCCCGCGCGCTCGCGGAGGGGGTCGCCGGCAGCGACAAGCCCGTGCTCGCGGCCTGGCTCGGCGACGTGAACCGCAACCCCAGCCGCGTGATTCTCGAACAGGCCGGCATTCCGGATTTCTATACCCCCGAGAACGCGGTCGAAGCGTTTTCCTTTCTATGCGCCTACCGGCGCAATCAAGCGCAACTGCTGCAGGCGCCGGCGGCGCTCGCCGAGGCGTCGGCCGAGCGCTCCTTCGATGTCGCCGCTGCGACAGCCATACGCGAGCGCGTGCTGGCCGAGAGGCGCACCACGCTGACCGAGTTGGAGGCAAGAGCGCTGCTCGCCGCCTGCGGCATGCCGGTGACCATCCCGGTCGTTGTGGAGAACGCTGCCGAGGCGGCCGCAGCCGCCGGCAATATCGGCTTCCCTGTGGTACTGAAAATCCATTCGCCGGACGTATCACACAAGTCCGACGTCGGCGGCGTGCGGCTCGATCTGAAAAACGCTCAGCAGGTTTCGGACGCGTTCAATGCCATGCTCCGGGACAGCCGCGCAAGGCGGCCCGATGCAGACATTTCCGCAGCAACCGTTCAGCCTATGCTGCGCTTCGCTGCCAGCCGCGAGGTGCTGATCGGGGTGGCGCATGACGCGGTATTCGGTCCGGTGATCTCATTTGGCTCCGGCGGCGTCGCGGTGGAGACCGTGGGCGATATTGCCCTGGCGCTGCCGCCTCTGAATCGCGTGCTGGCGCGCGAACTGATGTCCAGGACGCGCGTTCAGCGCCTGCTTGGCGCCTATCGCGACGTTCCCGCGGCAGACAGCGAAGCACTGGCCGAGCTTCTGCTCGGGATCTCGAACATGGTGTGCAAGCTGCCCTGGATCCAGGAACTGGATCTGAACCCGGTACTCGCGCACCCGGGCGGCGCCGCGATTCTCGATGCGCGCATCGTGCTCGACCCGGCAGGAACCGCCGCGCCGGCGCGCTACGGCCCGCGCTATGGTCATATGGCGATCCACCCCTATCCCGCAGAACTCGAACAGAGCCTGGTGCTGCGCGACGGCACCACGGTGCGCCTGCGCCCGATGCGGCCCGAGGATACCGGTCTCGAGCAGCGTTTTTTCGACGGGCTCTCCGAACGCGCGCGCTACCTGCGCTTCCAGCATCATCTGCCCGCCCTTTCGCCGCGCATGATCGAGCGCTTCACGCAGCTCGACTACGACCGCGAGCTGGCGCTGATCGCGCTCGACCCGGAGCGCGATGAATTCATCGCCGTAGGGCGCTACGTCCCGATGGAGGACGGCAAGACCGCGGAATTCGCGCTCGCGGTTGCCGATGCCTGGCAGGCGCGCGGGCTGGGCGGCGCGCTGCTTGCGCGGCTCACCGATTGCGCGCGCGACGCCGGCTACGACGCGCTGATCGGACTTGTGCTGAACGCGAACCGCGGCATGCTCGACCTCGCAAAACGGCTCGGATTCCAGGCCGCGGAGCGCGACGGACAAGATATCACGGTCGTGAAGGCGCTTGCGCCTGAGTTTCACCGCTACGAGCCCGGCTCGGGATAGAGCCTCGGGTATGCGCCTCAGAAACCGCACCGGCCGAAAGCGCTGCAAACCACACGGTCACAGCGGAGTAATGCCGGCGCCGAAGCGCCGGCGATAAGTTTTCGCGGCTGCCAGGCTCCGCCGCGAGGAGCTGCATCACGATCCTTGCGCGATCGACCATCATTTCCGGTATTCCCGCTCAGCGGCGCTCCGCACGCGCTTCACAGCCTGCCCGAGCGCAGGATCGCGATCGCCCACCACAGCCCGAGAACGGCCGTGATGCCGTAGCCGATCAGCCCGAGGATTGGGAGGCCCTCGTAATGCGGCTCGAGGTGAGCCGTCATCACGATCGACGAGGCGATCACGATGGCGGCGATCAGCAGGCTGAAGCTCAGGCGATTGCTCGCCCTGTCGAGATGGCGCTCGAGGTCGTCCAGCTTGTCGTGCCGCACACGCAGCACCACCTCACCCTTTTGCAGCTGCCTGAGCGCCCGGGCGAGCGCGTCTGGTAAACCGAACGCGATCAGCCGCAGAGCATCCATCATCCGGTAGCCCTTCACCAGCCCGCTCATGGCGCTGAACTCTGGCATCAGCCGGCGCGCCAGCATGCGCGGCGCATAGCGCTTGATCGAGTCGATCATGCTGAACTGCGGGTCCAGCACGGCGGCCTGAGCTTCGGTCACCATGAAGGCTTTCACTACCAGCAGCCACTCGCGCGGCATGCGGATCTGGTAGCGCTGGCCGATGCGGATGAACTGGCGCAGGATTTCGCCGAACGAATAGGACGGCGCGGTGATCGCGTAATACTGCTCGAGCGATTTGCTCAGGTCGCGGGCGAACGCCTCGCGCTCGACCTCGGCGGGGGCGACGCCCATGTCGAAATACAGCTCGGCCATTGCCTCGGCGTCGCGCGTCACGACGGCGAGCACCAGCAGCCGCAGGTTCTCCTGGTCGCGCGGCGACAGCCTCCCCACGATGCCGAAATCGTGAAAGCACAGGCGGCCGTCGTGCATGATGAACACGTTTCCGGGATGCGGATCGCCGTGAAAGAAGCCGTACTCGAAGATCTGCGCGAGGAAAAGCCGCGCCAGGGTCTGCGCGAGCCGGCGGCGCTCGGCCGGTTCGGCCGGATAGTCCGGAGCAGCCCGGTGCCCGGTGCTGAACTCCTGTGTCAGAACGCGCTGCGCGCTCAACTCCCAGAAAATACGCGGCACGTAGACCGCCGGCTCGCCGCGGAACTGGTCCGCGAAGCGCTCGCCGCTGTGGCCTTCCTGGCGGAAGTCGAGCTCCTTCACGATGCTGCCGGAGAATTCCTCCACCAGCCCGAGCGGATCGTAATGGCGGCTCTCGGGGACGTAGCGCTGCAGGAGCCGCGCCAACGCGAATAGGATATCCAGGTCCGAGCGGATCACCTGCTCGATCCCGGGCCGCTGCACCTTGACGATGACCCCGGTTGCGTCGGGCAGTGTGGCGCTGTGCACCTGCGCCATCGAGGCCGCGGCAAGCGGCGCGTCATCGAACTTCACGAACAGCGTTTCGACCGGCCCGCCCAGCTCCTGCTCGATGATCCGGCGCGCTTCCGCCGCCGGGAACGGCGCGACCGCCTCCTGCAGCTTGCGCAGCTCGGCAGTCACCTTTTCTTCGAACAGATCCTCGCGCACGCTGAGCAGTTGGCCGAACTTGACGAAAGTCGGTCCCAGTTCCTCGAGCGTCAGGCGCAGCCGCTCGGCGCCGCTGGGCGGCGCCCCGGATGCCGCCGCGGGCGCCGTCCCAAGATAGCCTTTGAGGCCGAGCCGCTCGATGTAATGCCCCCAGCCGTGTTTCGCCAGAACCACCAGGATGGCGCTCAGCCGGGTCAGGCTGCCGAGCGGCATCGCGTGCCGGCGGCTCATCGGCATATCCATGTCACTTCCCGCGGATCGTGAAGAACAACCCGCCCCGGATCGGGGGCCCGGCGAACGATTTGCGGCTTTCAATATCCATGGCGGCGTCTTTCCGGATTGCGAACAGGATTGTTTCAGGCGGCCGCGCGCGCGCCGGCCGGCAGCACCGCAGGCGGATCGCTCTCGCCGGACGCCTTTGCCCGCAGCGAGACGGCGAGCTCCGCAAGGTCCGCTTCGGCAAGCGTCTCGCGCGCGAGCAGCAGAAGCGCTCCCCGATCGAGTACTTCACGATTGTCCGCCAGCACCTCAAGCGCGCGCTTGAACACCGTGCCCACAATTTCCAGCACTGCCCGGTCGATCGCCTGCGCGGTGTACTCGCTGTAGTTCCGCTCGCCCGTAAACCCGGGCACCGGAAGAAGCGGGCTCGGCTCGCGCTCGAGAGAAAGATTGGCGAGCGCCTCGTGCATGCCGTAGCGGGTGACGATCGAGCGTGCGATGTCGGTGACCTTGGCGAGGTCGTCGGCCGCGCCGGTGGATACCCGGCCGAATGCAAGCTGCTCGGCAGCCCGGCCACCCATCAATACCGCCATCTTGTCGTCCAGTTCCTCGCGCGTCATGAGGAAGCGGTCTTCGGTCGGCCGCTGGATGGTGTAGCCGAGCGCCCCGATGCCGCGCGGGATGATCGACACCTTGTGCACCCTGTCAGACCCGGGGAGCGCCATCGCTACCAGCGCGTGCCCCATCTCGTGAAAGGCGACGACGCGGCGCTCGTTCGCGTTTAGGATCCGACTTTTCTTCTCCAGCCCGGCCACGATGCGTTCCACCGCCAAAGTGAAATCATCGAGGGTCACGGCCTCGGCATCGCGGCGGGGCGCCACGAGCGCAGCTTCGTTCACCAGATTGGCCAGCTCGGCCCCCGAAAAGCCGGGCGTCAACTCGGCGATCTTCCCGACTTCGACGCCGGCGCCAAGCCGGATCTTGCGCAGGTGTACGCGAAGGATTTCCAAGCGGCCAGTCTTGTCCGGACGGTCGACCAGCACCTGCCGGTCGAAGCGGCCCGCGCGCAGCAGCGCCGGATCGAGAATCTCCGGCCGGTTGGTCGCGGCAAGCAGCACCAGACCCGCGCTCGGGTCGAACCCGTCCAGCTCGGCGAGCAACTGGTTGAGGGTCTGCTCCTTCTCGTCGTGGCCGCCGAGGCCGAAACTTCCGCGCGCGCGGCCAAGCGCGTCCAGCTCGTCGATGAAGATGATCGCTGGCGCCTTCTTCCTCGCCTGTTCGAACAGATCGCGCACGCGCGCCGCGCCAACGCCGACGAACATTTCCACGAACTCCGAACCGCCGATCGAAAAGAACGGCACGCCCGCCTCGCCCGCCACAGCGCGCGCCAGCAGCGTCTTCCCGGTGCCCGGTGGTCCGACGAGGAGGATGCCGCGCGGCAGCCTGCCACCGAGACGGTTGTGGCGCTCCGGGGCCTTCAGGAAGTCGACCACTTCCTTCAGTTCCTCCTTTGCCTCGTCCACGCCCGCGACATCGGCGAAACTCGCCTTGGTATCGGTCTCGACGTAGACCTTGGCCCTGCTCTTGCCGATTGACATCAGGCCGCCCAGCCCGCCCATGCCGCCCTCGCCGGCCATGCGGCGCGCGAGGAGCATCCAGACGCCGAAGAACACCAGCGCCGGCACAATCCATGACAGCAGATCGCGCAGGAGAGTGTTCTCGATCACGCCGGTGAATTTCACGTCGTACTGGGCAAGCTCCTTCGCAAGCGCGGGATCGACGCGCATGGTGACGATGCTCGTGCGCCCCTCCTGCGTCGCCTTCTTCAGCTTGCCCTGGATAACGTTGTTCGAGATCGAAATCTCCTCCAGCTCGCCGTTCTTCAGGTGATGCTGGAACTGGCTGTAGGGAATCGACTGCACCTGCGACATCCCCACCCAGGCGTCGCGCAGCAGGATCACCGCGATGACCGCGATGACGAGGTACCACAGGTTGAAGGTGGTCTGCTTCTCCACGCCGCCGCTCCCCGCCGGGTTACGCGGGGCGCCGGGCGAACAAGTTGCGCGCCCAGCCGTAGAGCGTCCCGCCGAGAAAACCCGCCGCGAACGCCGCGGCGAAGCCGAGCGCCCATTGACCCAAGGTTACCGCTTCGGCAGCCGGGCGCCGGATCAAGCGCAGATCGATCGCGTGCGCCCAGAGGTTCGCCAGATCGAGAAAACGCTCCGGGAAGAGGCTACTGGCAAGCGAGCACAGGACGTAGACAACGGCGGCACTCAGGGCAAGCGCCGCACCTGTCACCCAAGGAGAAATACGATCCATGATCTGCCTCCTTTCGCAAGAACCGTTCATTACCGGGCGATGCTGCCCCGTTGTAAAGCGCCCGAGTTGATTCAAGTCAAGCGCCCCTGTCGAGCGGCCCGCTCTCGGCCTCATTCGGTGGTTCTTGATCTCGCGCAAAACCCACCGGCTCGCGGACCCGCTAAGGTGTACGCCGGGAAGGGGCTGTCGGAGGGCGTCAATGAAATTGTATACACAGGGCCGCAAGCGGGCAGCGTCGCGGAAACTTTTTCCGGCATTGACCAGGCGCTCCTGGAATCCGCGCAGGCGTCCCGGCTCGCCTTGCAGGAGTAAGGAGGTCGCGCCGCGCATTGCGCTCACGCCTTGACGTCATCGCCGACAAGGATCGTCGTGGCCGAGAGATACCGGTGCGGCGGGACCACGAGGTTGGTGGGCGCCGGAGAGCCGCGATAGACGCGCCCGGCGAGATCGAATTTAGAGCCGTGGCAGGGGCAGTAGAACCCGCCCGGCCAGCCGGGCTGCAGCGCGCCCGGCTCCGGATGGTAGGAAGGAATGCAGCCGAGATGCGTGCACAGCGCCACCGTGACGAGCACCTCCGGCTCGATGGAGCGGGTAGGGTTCTGGGCGTACCGAGGCTGCTGGCTGTTCACCTCGGAGTTCGGATCGCTGAGGAACGGTGCGGCCGCGGGCAGGCGCTTCAGCATGCCGGGGGTGCGCTTCAGGATCCACACCGGCCGCCCGCGCCAAGCCACCGTATGCAGATCGGAATGACTAAACGCGCCGAGGTCCACCTCGACCGGTGCGCCGGCGGCCTTCGCGCGCTCGCTCGGCGCAAGGCTGACGAGGAACGGAATCGCGGCGCCTGCGGCTGCGACACCGCCTGCGGCGGCGGTCAGCGCGACGAGAGTCTTGCGGCGCGAGTTGTCCGGCGGATCGTTGCTCATGCTACTGGCACTCCCTGTCTTTCGAGGCGGCGGCTCAGTTCGCCGGTTCGCGCGAGATGGGCCGCCGTCAGCTCCGCAATGCCCGCGCTCAACGCGCCGGTCAGCCGCGCTCGGGAAACCACCTGCACGGATGCCGCCCAGGGCAAGGCGACCGGGCGACCGATCTGCGACACAAGCTGCACGCTCGCCTCGAGCACGTTTTCGATCTGCTCACATACCGCACGGGCGATTTCGTTCGCCAGCACGTTGTATATCTTGCCGACGTGGGCGGCGGGATTTTTCCCGGCCGTCGCCTCGAGCGACATCAGCCGCCCCGGCGTGATGAGGCCGTTGACGCGGTTGCCGCGCCCGACCTGCCCGTCGTCGCCCATCTCCGCGCTCGTGCCGGTGACGGTCAGATGCAGCCCCGCTTCGTGCAACGCCCCGGGGTCGTCGAGCGCGTTGAGGACCACCGGCACGCCGATGCGCGCTGCGAGAAATGCGACAAGCGCCTGCTTGACCTCGAAGTACTGGGCCGCCGAGCGCACGTCGCGGTCCACCATGGCAAGGGCCACCGTGAGGGCAAGCTCGCCGTCCCGCCGCAGCCCCATCACCTTGAAGTCATCGCCGGCGGAAGGAAAGCGCCGGCGCAACTCTTCCGAGCGCAGCAACGCCGCGGCCTCCAGCACCGTGCGCTCGAGGCGGCTGTATGGCCAGAAACCGACGCCGAACGATGTGTCGTTGGCAGCAACGTGCTCGCTGCCGTAGATCGCCTCCAGATTGGCGCTGCCCCGGCCAATGTGGCACTCGATGCCGAAATCGTCTGCGCCACGCCTTAGCGTGCGCTCGAAGTACTGGTGCGCGGCCTGCGCGGCGACCTGTGCCACATCGAAGTGCTCGTGTGTCGGCGCGGCACGCCCGCAGATCATGAGCTTCGCAGGCTCCAATACCTCGCCGCCGCCGAAACGCGGCGCGCTGCGCCCCGCGACCAGCAGCCCCTTGTCGACATTGAAATGAGCAGGCGCGCCGAACGCCCCGCGATACGCGCGGGCGAGCGCGACTGCCGCCGCCTCGCACGCGCCGTCGGTCAGCGTATCGGGGTGCCCGACACCTTTGTGTTCGCAAATCTCCAGCCGCCGCTCCCCAAGCGAAGGGCACGCGGCCGGCTCGACGATGATTTCCGCGGTGCGCACGCTCCTACACTGCCGCACTGCCGCCGGCACGCGTTTCAGGCGGCTGCGCACTTCGCCGACGATCTTCGTCACCTCGGGCCGTTCGACGAGCTGAAGTACGGCTCATGAAGTACGGCTCATCTGGACTGTCTTAGCTAATGCGTATTGCATTGCGAATCCCCTTCTGCTTGGAATTTGCGCCAGGCGCGGCCGTCGTCGAGCGCACTCGCGGCCATGGCGGCACCCAGTCCTGTACCCGCGGCGCTCGCCAGCTCGAGCACGGCTCCGGCGAGGCGAATCGCGCGCATGTACATCACGGGATCGCTGTATGTGTCGATCCCCAGTCGGCGCAGCTTGAGCGCCTGGTGGTCCTCTCCGGGCACGTTTGAAGGCATCATCCCAGAACGGCCTTTTCGCCGTGCTCTGGGACGCGCACGTTCCAGCCCAGGGTTTCTTGGATGCGCCTGCGCATTTCATCGGCCGCCGCCGGCTCGCCGTGCGTGACGAAAGTTTGCCTGGGTGGACGCTTGAAGCCGCGCAGCCATTGGAGAATTTCCGTGTAGTCGGCGTGGGCGGACAGGCTGTCCATCTTCACCACCTCGGCGCGCACCGGAACGTAAGCGCCGTGGATCTTGATCGCCTCGGCGCCCGCCGCGAGCGCCGCACCTCGGGTGCCCGCCGCCTGGAATCCTGCCAGCAGGATCATGTTGCGCGGGTCGGGAGCGAACGCCTCGAGGTGGTGCAGAACGCGGCCGCCGGTGGCCATGCCACTGGCCGAGACGATGATCATCGGCCCGTCGCGGCCATTGAGCGCTCGCGACTCGTCGGCCGTGCTCACCATCTTCGCGACCGTGCAGGCTGCCTCGCATTCCTGCGAGCTCAGGCGGTGCTCCGCACGGTGCTCGCGGTAGAGCCGCGTCGCGTCGATGGCCATGGGGCTGTTCAAGAAAACCGCTGCATCGGGTATCGCGCACCGGGCCTTCAGGCGCGCAATGTAATGCAGGAGGGCTTGCGCGCGGCCAACGGCAAACGCGGGAATGATCACTACGCCGCCGCGGGCCAGGGCGCGGCTCAAATAGGCGCCGAGGGCTTCTTCCGGATCGGCCGCATCGTGGCGCCGGTTGCCGTACGTGGATTCGACCACTAGGTAGTCCGCTTCGTCGATCACGGCCGGCGGGCGCATGATCGGATCGTTCATCCGTCCGAGATCGCCGGAAAAGACGACCCGTAAGCCGCCGGCGCGCAGCGCGACGCTGGAGGCGCCGAGAATATGCCCCGCGGGCTGAAGCAGGAAACGCATCTCGCCGGCAACGAGCGACTCCTTCTGAAACGGCAGCGGCGAAAAGCGTTTCAGACTCGCGCGCGCGTCATCTTTAGTGTAAAGCGGCAGCGCCGGCTTGTGCTTCGAAAAGCCGCGCTTGTTCGCATAGCGCGCTTCTTCTTCCTGAAGGTGACCCGAATCCGGCAGCAGGATCGCGCAGAGATCCCGCGTCCCGGGGCTTGCATGGACCGGTCCAGCGAATCCCTGCTTGATGAACCGCGGCAGGTAGCCGCTGTGGTCCAGATGCGCATGCGTCAGCACCACGGCATCGACCTCTTTCGGCGAAACCGGGGGCGGCGCCCAGTTTCGCTGCCGCAGCGCTTTGGGCCCCTGGAACAGGCCACAGTCGATGAGCACGGACGCCCCGCCCCCCTTGAGCAGATACTTGGAGCCGGTCACCGTGCCGGTACCGCCAAGGAATGTCATTTCCATACCGGTCATCGCCCCCCCTTGGCGCGCCTCCTACGAGCGCTTCGCTGTGCCGGTATTCTTCCCGCCGGAGCCCAGTGTCGGGACAAAAGCCGACGCCGTTCCCATGTAGCGCCGGTACTCGTCGCCGAACTGCGCCAGCATGTCGCGCTCCTCATTGCGCGCCAGGCGGCCGTACATGAAGACCAGGATCGGGAACATCGCCAGGGTGACGAGCGTCGGCCACTGCAGCAGAAAACCGAACATGATCAGCACGAACCCGATGTACTGCGGGTGCCGCACGCGCGCATAAGGCCCGGTAACCGCCAGGCGGTGCTTTCGCTGCGCCTCGTAAAGAACCTTCCACGACACCGCGAGCAGCCAGAACCCGGCCCCGATGAAGAGGTAGCTCAGGACGTGAAACGGCCCTATATGCGGGTTTGTCTTCCACCCGAACATCACCTCGAGCAGGTGCCCGGCGTCGTGGGAGAGAAAATCGACCCCCGGAAATTTGCTCGTGAGCCAGCCGGAGAGCAGGTAGATCGTCAGGGGATAGCCGTACATCTCGGCGAACAGCGCCACGAGGAACGCCGAGAACGCGCTGAACGAGCGCCAGTCGCGCCCGCTCTGCGGCTTCGCGAAGCTGAATGCGAAGATGATGAAAACGAGGGAATTGATGATTACCAGCGACCAGAGGCCGTAGGCGGGTGCCGAATGTGCGGTTTCCATGATGCCCTTCCGGGTGCCGGGTCAGTGTTGATGGGGAGCCGAATCCTTGCCGGTTTTGGCGCTCGCCCTGCCTTGCTCCTTACCGTCGCGGTCCCCGCCATGCCCGCCGTGCCGGTGCCCGAAGACATGCATCAAGGGGCAAGCGAGCAGGAGCAGGTAAGGCAGCGCGCCGAACACGTGCGCCGTGTGCTCGGTCAGCAGGAAAAATCCGCCCACGGCCGCGAAGCCGATCCAGAGCACGCTCCAGCGTGACTTGAAGAAACCGTTGCCGTTTCCCTCGTCGGTACTCATTTCCGTCCCCTCTTGAGGCGCGGGATCGTAGCCGCGAACGAGCTCGCGGGTACGACACCGAAATAGACGGAATTCCCGCCGGCGGATTTGCCGTACTCGGACTGCGCCGCCGCGGCGCTGGTCCAAAGCAGAGTCACCGCCGCCAGGGTTGCCAAAGCCGCGCAAAGCACCTCCCTGCGAGCCGATCGCACGCGATTCATCGGCCTGGAGTCTCCGTACCGGAACTGCCGGAAGCTCCGGATCATGCTGCACCACGATCGGTTGTGAGCTTCATGCGCTTCAGCAAGGCCGAGTTGACGATGACCGACAAAGAGCTGAGCGCCATCGCCGCCGCGCCGATGATCGGGTTGAGAAATCCCAGCGCTGCGATGGGGATTCCAATCGTGTTGTAGGCGAAGGCCCAGAACAGATTCTGCTTGATTTTGCGCATCGTCGCCCGCGACAGGCGGATCGCCGCTACCACGTCGCGCACGTCGTTGCGTACGAGGACGATGCCCCCGGTCTCCTTGGCCACGTCCGACCCCGAGCCGATCGCGATGCCGATGTCCGCGGTCGCCAGGGCCGGCGCATCGTTCACGCCGTCGCCCACCATGGCGACCGCGCGGCCGTCCTTTTTCAGCTCTTGGACGATCTTCGCCTTGTCCGCGGGCAGCACTTCCGCAATGACGCGCGCGATGCCCAACTCGCGCCCGATCGCCTCCGCGGTGCGCCGGTTGTCGCCGGTCAGCATTACAACCTCCACGCCTTCGCGCCGCAACTCGGCGATCGCCTCCTGCGCCTCGGGCTTGAGCGTGTCGGCCACCGCGATGACGCCGGCGAGCGCGCCGTTCAGCGCGACCAGCATCGCCGTCTTGCCTTCGGATTCCAGGCGCACCATGATCGCTTCAGCGGCCGCCGGATCGATCCCCTCGCGCTCGAGGTGGCGCCGGTTCCCCAGCAACACCGGAACGCCCTCCAGCCTGCCCTTGATACCGAGGCCCGCAACCGCCTCGAACCCTTCGAGCTTCCCGAGCGCGAGATTGCGCTGAGTCGCGCCACGCACGATCGCCTCGCCCAGCGGGTGCTCCGAGCCGGCCTCGATGCTTGCCGCGACCCGCAGGATCTCCGCCTCCTCGCCTCCGGCAAGAGGAACCACGTCGGTGACGTTCGGCTCTCCCCGCGTCAGCGTACCGGTCTTGTCGAAAACCACCGTCCGGATGCTTTGCGCGCGCTCGAGGACCTCGGCGCCGCGGATGAGAATGCCCGCCTCCGCGCCCTTGCCGACGCCCACCATCAACGCGGCGGGTGTCGCCACGCCAAGCGCGCAGGGGCAGGAAATGATGAGCACGGCGATGAAAGCTAGCAGCCCCTGCGGAAAGTTCCCGGCCAGCCACCAGCCAAAGAACGCGACAAACGCCACGAGCACCACCGCCGGCACGAAGTACGCGGTGACCTGGTCGGCGACGCGCTGGATCTGCGCGGTGGAACCCTGCGCCTCCTCGACCAGGCGGATGATCTGCGCAAGCGCCGTATCGGCACCGACACGCGTGGCGCGGCACCGAAGCATTCCTGAACGGTTGAGGGTGCCGCCGATCACCTTGGCGCCGGGCGCCTTTTCCACCGGCATGGACTCGCCGGTGAGCATGGATTCGTCCACCGAGGAAGCGCCTTCCAGCCCCTCGCCGTCGGTCGGCACCTTCTGGCCCGGACGCACGATCCACACCTCGTCCGCCATCACGCTCTCGACCGGCACTTCCATTTCGGCGCCCTCGCGCAGCACGCTCGCAGTCGCGGGCTTCAAGTCGAGCAGCTTGCGCACCGCTGCCGAGGAGCGCGTCTTGATGATTTCCTCCATGTACTTGCCGAGCAGCACGAAGGCGATGATCACCGCCGAGACCTCGAAATAGACATCGCGCTCCTCGACCTTGACCGGCAGGACGTCCGGGAAAAAGAGCACCGCCACGCTGTAGAAATAGGCGACGCTCGTGCCCAAGGCGATCAGGAAGTCCATGTTGATCGAGCGCGTGCGGATGGCGTTCCACGCCCCGACGTAAAATCCCCAGCCGCCGATGAACTGCACCGGCGTCACCAGGATGAACAGCCACATGCCCCAGGTGAACCAGGGCAGCGCCGGGATCGGCGCCCAGGTGACGATGGTCGCGCCCGCCGCGAGCGCGATGAACGCGCCGGCGCGCAGAACGGCGAGGGCCAGCACGCCGGTGAGCGCGAGCGCCACGCGCGAGCGCATGGACTTCAGTGCCTGCTCGGGCGATTCAAACGTCTTCAGGCAGCCCACGCTGCAGAAATAGTAGCTGCGGCCGCCGCGCTCGGTCTTGAGCGCGCCTGCCTTGTCCACCATCATTCCGCAGATCGGGTCCTTGGCCCGGTTGCCGGCGGGCTTGCGCAGCGCGCTCTGCAGCGGCATGCCGCGATCCGCCCCGGCATGCGCGAGGGCAGGAGCAGCCGGGGCGCTGCTCCCGGCGTCCGGGGCGGCGGTACGCAAGTACCGGCCGGGATGCGCCTTGAAAGACTCGAGGCAGCGCGCAGAACAGAAATAATAGGTGGTATCCCCGTGGAGATACGAACCGGCGGCCGACTGCTCAGCCACCGTCATGCCGCAGACCGGATCGATTGCCATGTTTCCTCCGCCTTTACGTTCTGTCCGCCTTTACCTTCCGCTCGCGCTCACTTGTGCGGGGCTTGCCCGGCCTGCTCGTGCCCCATCATCTGCTGCATCATATCCCTCGCGCCCGCCGGCCTGGCGGCTTCCTTGGCAGCGGGTTTCGCCGCGGCCGGCTTCATGGGCTCCTCCGGGTGATGTGTGTCCTGGGCGTACGCCCGGGACGCGAGCGCAGCGATACCTGCGGCGGCCAGCCATTTCTTCAATGTCATTTTCATCGTGGTGTTTCCTCCTTGCGGCCACCGTAGTAAAGATACGGAAGATACGGAATTCGCCTGCCGGCCCGTTGATCCAGGTCAACCCGACCGTGACGGGAAAAGGCCCCCCGAGCTTACAATCCGTACCCAGGTACGGAGTCAAGAGGAACCGCATGGAGCAGTCATTCAGGATCGGCGAGCTTGGCCGCGAAGCCCAAATGGGCGTGGAAACCATACGCTACTATCAGCGGCGTGGACTGCTTCCCCAGCCCGGCCGGCCGCCGGGCGGCCAGCGCAGCTACCCACCCCAGGCGCTGGAGCGGCTGCGCTTCATCAAGCGCGCGCAATCGCTCGGCTTCACGCTGGATGACGTCGCCACGCTGCTCAAGCTGAACGACGGTACCGGCCATGTGCAGGCGCGCGCCCTGGCCGGGAAGCGGCTGGCGGAAATCGATGCCAAGCTCGCCGATCTGCGGGCGATGCGCAAAGTGCTGCACAGATTGATCCGCGACTGCGAGCATACCGCCGGACGAGTACCCTGCCCCATCATCCGCGCCGTCGTGCCAAAACCGCGCTGAGGCGCGCGCGGCGGCTACGGCAGCGCAGAGTGCCGGCCGATGCGGCGTGGTACGCGGCGTCCGGGCGCCGCAGGCGCAGAACGCGCGACCCGATTTTCTATTCTGTCGAGCGCAGTCCGCGCCGCCCAGGGTAGAGCGCGAGCGGAGGAATGAGCAGCCACTGCGCGATCGGCGACAGGCCGAGCTCTAAGCCGCCGAACAGAAGCGTCGGCATGCCCTCGGAATACTGCCAGTTGCGCAGCACAACGGTATTCAACCACTCGCTGAAAACAGTGTAGGAAGCACCGAACAGCATGCTTAATACCACCACTCGCGGCCAATGCCATTCGCGCAGCCGCGGCGCCTGAAGCGCCAGCAAGGCGAGCGTTGTCGAGCCCAACCCGATCAACACATCGCCCAGGACGCAATGCAGCGCGGAATACGCGAGGTACGGCGCGGACGCCTCGCTCCACAGGGTATAGAGCGGCAGTTGCGCGAATTCCCAGACGAGGTTCAGGACCGCGAAACGGGGCAGATAGCGCAGCGCCAGAAATTCGAGCGCCTCGCGATCGGCGTACCAGTGCGAAACCGCCGGCCGCCCGGACCTGGCGCTCACTCCACCTGCCCTTGCCTTGCGATCTGCCTCCAATTGCGCCCTCCATCCGACGACAGAAATACGCTGCGCGCAAAAGTCGCGATCGCGTATTCGTTGCGCGCCGCCGGGTTTTGCGCGACGTAGGCGACCGCGTCGCGCCCGAGCTGGGGCAAGCTGATTTCAGTGGCGCGCACTCCCGTGATGGGCAGGTGCGAAAGCCGTGCCTTGCCTTGGAAGGTGCCCATCCACAGGCGCTTGCCATCCAAATCGAAGAGCACGGAGTAGGCATCGGTCTTGCCGCCCAGCGGCGTGAAGCTTGTGCCCGAATCCTGGGAGACGAACACGCCGTCGGCAGTCGCCACAACGACTCGCGCGGAATCATCGGGATGTACGGCGAGCGCCCGCGGCGACCCCGAGAGGCCGGCCGCCGCGACGGGATTCCACCTCCTGCCGTCTGTCAGCGTGAAATACAGCCCGGTGCGCTGGAGGCTCGAATTAGGCTGCGCATTCCAGACATAGATCGCGTTCGTGTTCCAGCCCGCTGCCAGGAGGTGAAAATCGCTCTCGCCCTGGAAACCGAGTTGCTCCCAGCTCCTCCCGGCATCGCGGCTTCGGATCAGACCGAACGGATTCGCAAGCCCGGAGCCCGGAGCGGGATGTCCGCTGCTGTAGAGACGCTCGCGCGTCGCCGAGAAGCCCATATAGTCATGCTGCGGCCCCTCTGCCTTGGACCATCGGCCCTTTTCGTAGACCGCGAGCCCATGGTGGCTGGGGAGCATGAGCCGCTTGCCGTCGGAACTGTAGGCCAGCCCATGCACATGGATAAGCGTGACGGGTGCGCGCGTGACGACCGGTTGGGCGCGCGCGGCACCGCTTGCCGCGGCCAGCGCGATACCGACGCAAATCCACGTCAGTTTGGGTATCGCAGTCATTCCCCTATCCTCCCCAGTTCGATTTGGCAGCTGCGCATTGTGCGTCATTTCGGCCCAAAGGGACCGCAGGGACCGCAGCTGGACCGCAGCTCGCCGCGCCAGTGGCTCTTGATGTAGGAAAAGACTACCCACACTTGAGCATGAACTGCAGGGGTGACCTGGCAGCTCCCGACGCGGACATAACATTCCCGATCGGGAATGTTATGTCCCAGCAATCCCCGGCCGGCGTGTACCTGACTGGATGGGCTGGGAACTCGAGCACGCCGGAGCGTCGCATGTCGCCGGCGCGAGCTAAGCCGGCGTATCGCCGCGACAACGCCTGAGCACGATTCCGCTCAAGGCAAGCGCGCCAAAAATGGCGCCGGCGTAAAAGGCGGCGGACGCTCCGAGCCGGTCCCACAGCAAGCCCGCCAGTGCACTCGCGACCAGCATTGCCAGGCCGGCGAGCAGATTGAAAAACCCGAAAGCCGTACCGCGCAAATCCGGCGGCGCGGTATCAGCCACCATCGTCGCCAGCAGACCCTGCGTTATTCCCATATGCAACCCCCACAGCAGGACGCCGAGAAATACGGCGCCCAGGGAGTCGCTGCAGGCGAGAACCAGATCGGCGCCGATCAACACCGCCAGGCCGAGCGCCAGCAGCTTGGTATGGCTCATGCTGTCGGAGAGCTTGCCGAACGGATAGGCGGACAGGGCGTAGACCACGTTCATCGCGATCAATACCAGCGGAATCCAGGCAAGCGGCAGGCCGCCTTGCTGCGCGCGCAGTACCAGAAACGCCTCGCTGAAACGCGCCAGGGTGAACACGGCGCCGAGGCCGGCCACCCACCAGTAGGCGCCGCCCAATCGCCTGATCTCACGCCACTGAATCGGGCGGACGCGTTTGCCGGGCAAGGCTCGTTCGGGCTCATGCACGCCGAACAGTAGCAGTGCGACGGCGAAAAACCCGGGGATCACCGCCACCCAGAACACCGCGCGAAAATCATTCGACCAGAGCAGCATCAATCCGACGGCCAGCAGCGGGCCGATGAATGCGCCGACGGTGTCGAGCGACTGTCGCAGCCCGAAAGCCGCACCGCGCACCGCTTGCGGCGCCAGATCCGCCACCAGCGCATCACGCGGCGCGCCGCGAATTCCCTTGCCGATGCGGTCCAAGAAGCGGGCCGCGAGAACCATCCCCGAGCTCGCGGCCACGGCAAACAGGGGCTTGCTGAAGGCCCCGAGACCGTAACCGATGAGCGCGAGCGACTTGCGCCGGCCCAGGTAGTCGCTCAGCGTACCGGAGAACACCTTGACGATCGATGCCGTGGCTTCCGCGGCGCCTTCGATCAGGCCCACCGTCAGCGCGCTTGCGCCAAGAACCGAGACCATGAATACCGGCAGCAGGCTGTGAATCATCTCGGAGGAGATATCCATCAGCATGCTGACGAGCCCGAGCACCCAGATTCCAGCCGGAATTCGCGGCGCAGCGCTCTTGCTGGAATCCGTCATGTCCCTGGTTCTTTTCCCGGTTCGCTATTCGGCCCTCGCATCCGCGCCGTGCTCGGAAAGTTGCGCGCCGGACCACCTGTGAACAGTGAGGCTCTGGCGCGATTGTGCATGAGGACGTGGACGATTCTCTTTCTTGGAAACCAAGACTTTATCCGACCATCCGGTCCAGGGTACGCGCAAAGAGATGGGGCGGCCGCAGAAGAACGCGTGGCCACGGCGTTCGGCGCAGCGGTGTTACCATGCGGCACCGCGGGCGATCGATCACCCGCTCCACCCGCTCCACCCGCTCGGTCATGATCTACCGGCAAAGCCTCTGCGCGCGTCATATCGACGGCTTTGGCACGGGCGAGAATTTGAAGAGTCATGGAAGGCCGCGTGAGAGCATGACAGCCGCGCCGGTTGGTTGGGCCCGCACAACAGCCAGGGAGATCCGCCAGAATGATGAAACTTTATCGTTCCACGATGTTCGTTCCGGGCAATCGGCCGGACATGATGGACAAGGCGCCGAAGTACGGTCCGGACGCCCTGGCGCTCGACCTGGAAGACTCGGTTCCGGTCAAAGAGAAAAAGGCCGCGCGCCAGACCGTGCGCGCCGGGATCGAACGCCTGGCCGCCGCGGGCGTGTCGATCGTAGTGCGCTTGAATGCCGTCCATACAGGGTTGACAGGCGAAGACATCGAGGCAGTCGTGATACCTGGGTTGATCGCGGTGGCGGTGCCCAAGCTTGAGCGCCGCGACGAAGTACTCAAGGTGGACGCCTGGATCGAGTTCTTCGAACGCAAGAGGGGAATAGCCCCCGGAAGCGTGCAGATCATGGTGCTGCCCGAGACGGCACTCGGCGTGCGCAACATCCACGAACTTCTGACCGCCTGCCCGCGCGTGGGCAATATTCTGGCGCCGCTGACCTCACGCGCCGGCGATATCGTCCGTGCCGTCGGCTACAGGTCGACGCGTGAAGGGATCGAAACGCGCTATATGGAGTCGCACATGCTGCTGGCCGCCCGTGCCGCGGGCATCGAGTACCCGCTCGCCGGCGGGGGCATCGAAGTGCGCAATCCGGAACTGGTGCGCGAGCAGTTCCGCCGCGCACGAGAAACCGGGTATCGCGGCGCGTTCCTGATTCATCCCTCGCAGATACCGATTGCGCATGAAGTTTTCAATCTGAGCGCGGAAGAAATCATCTGGCACAAAGGTGTTCTGCGGGCCATGGAGCAGGCAGGGCGCGCCGGCAGCGCGGCCGCCACCTACGACGGCATGCTGGTGGACTATGCCCACGTGAGAAACGCCCTCCAGTTGCTGCGCCAGGCCGAATCGTTCGGCCTGGAAGTCGGCGACTATCCGAAGATCGAGGTACTTTAGTTCAGGAGATCGCCGCGGCGGCACGATTTGCGGAAGCGTCCTTCTCGACCAACCAGCCAGCGAAGAAATCCGTAAGCGCTCCGGAATCGGCGCCTGGCGCTTTCTCTTCCCTAGAACACCAACACCTTATCCGACCATTGCGTCCAGGAACCGAGTTCCGCGAGACTGCTGCGATGCGTGCCTTCGATGAGCTCGGCGTCAGCGATTCCGCGAGCATCCATGCAGGTACCGCAGACGCCGACCTGCGCGCCCGCTCGGGTGAGACTGCCGAACATCAACTGGAGGTTGTAGAAGCCCGCCGGAACTTTTTGCCCTGATTTCGCGCACGAGACCCCATCGCCGATCAGAAACAAGCGGATTTCTTCTCCCGCTTGTTTTGCCAATGAACCCGCCAAGCGCAAAGCGTTGTAGCTGCGTTCCGTCCCGTACGGAGGATCATTCAGCAGGAACAGTGTCTTGGGCATGGCTTATGGCCCCTTGGACCCAGGCGATTCCTTGAACCGGATCGCGCGGCGCCGGTAATCCCGTATCAGCTTCCCAGGACGCGCTTCTTTTCCTCGTACTCTTTCAGCTCGATCTCGCCCCTCGCGTAGCGGGCCTTCAAGATGTCGAGCGCCGACTCATTTGCACGCCCTGGAATATCGCGCTGCGCCGGCCAAACGCCGAGCCCTCGCACGAGAACCGCGAGTACGAGTATCAGAAAGACCCAGAATCCAAGCATGTGCAGGAAGCCGAACCCCCAGCCTTCATATCCGCCCCACATCATGGCAACCCCCGGCTGAAGTGCCGATTCTCACTTGTGCCGATTCTCACTTGTGCCGATCCTCACTTGGCGGGAGCTTGCCCGGCCTGCTCATGCTCCATCATCTGCTGCATCATCATCTGCATCATGTCCATGCGCTTTTCCATCATGTCCATGCGTTGTCCGGACCCCATGCCCATTCCGCCACCCGACGCGCCGCCCATCATGCCGCGCATCATGCCCATCCCCTCACCCATGCTCTTCATATGCTCCGCCATCAGGCGCTGCCGCTCCTTGGGATCCGTTGTCGCACGCATTTTCGCCATCTGCTCCTGCATGCGCTTCATCTGTTCTTGCATCTTGTCCATGTCCATCGCAGCCGCGGGTTTGGCGGCGGTCTTGGGCGCGGGCTTCGTTGCAGCCGGCTTCTTGGTTTCATCCGGGTGATGTGCGTCCTCGGCGTATGCCATGGGGACGAGAGAGGCGATGCATGCGGCGACCAACCATGGTTTCACTGACATTTGATTCTCCTCGTAACTTGTATGAAAGGATAGGGCATTTGCTGTCCAGCCTTTTGATCTGGATCATTTTGGCATGATCCGGAATGACAGTTCGGGTCACGGTTCCGTTGCCGGATACCCCGTCATGGCACTACGGCGTTCTTCGCATGTGCGGGGGAAGCCGCGAGCGTCTCGCGCATGCGCAGTACGACAACCAGCCCTGAAACGAGGGTGACCGCGGCCACCAGCCAGATCGCGAAGCGCATGCCGAACAAGTCCGCAGCGATCCCGCTCACGAGCGCCCCAGCCGCATAGCCCGCATCGCGCCAGAGCCGGTATATCCCTACCGAAGCGGCGCGCCAGCTCGGCGGCGCCACATCCCCGATCGCTGCGAGCAAGGTGGGATACACCATCGCCGTGCCCAGACCCAGAAGCACCGCGCCGCTTGCGTAACCCGCGAACGAATCAGAGACGACGGTCGTCGCGATACCCGCCGCCTGTATCCACATGCCGCTGGCAATCATCCATTTGCGCCCGAGCGAATCGGATAGGTGCCCGGTCCAGAGCTGCAGGATGCCCCAGGTTGCCGGATAAATGGCCGCCAGCCAGCCGATACGCTCGAGCGGCAACTGGGCGACGGCGAAAAACATCGGAAACAGGCCCCAGGCCATGCCGTCGTTGAGGTTGTTGACGAATCCTGCCTGAGTGACCGAAGACAGGTTGCGATCGCTGAACGAAGTCCGCAGGAAGATCTCGCACTGTGTCGGCGCTGCCCCGGTCTGCTGCAAAGATTGCTCGTGACGCGCATGCGCCAGGGTGTCGCGCACCAGAAACACGCTCAGCCCCAATCCGAGCACCACGTAGACGACCCCCAGGTAGAACGGCTCCGGGCGCAATCCGTAGTGCGCCGCGACGTAGCCGGTCGCGAGTGCCGATAAAGCGACCGCCACGTAGCCGGCGAATTCGTTCAGACCCATGGCGAAACCGCGCCGCTTCGGCCCGACCAGATCGATCTTCATGATGACCGTGGTCGACCAGGCGAAACCCTGGCTCACGCCGAGCAGAAGATTCGCAGCCAGAACGAAGTTCCAGTCCGGCGCCCACATCAGCATGAAGGGCACGGGCAGCGCGAACAGCCAACCCGCGATCAACACCGCCTTGCGCCCCCAGCGGTCCGAAAAGCGTCCGGCGAAATAGTTGGTGGCTGCCTTGGACAGCCCGAACACGACGATGAACCCCATGATCGCCGTGTGCGCGGCAAGCCGGAACTCCTGCTCCGCGATCGCCGGCAGGATGCTGCGCTCCAGGCCCACCATCGCGCCGACGAAGGCATTGACCACCACCAGCAGCGCAAACTGTGCCGCGTTTTCCCGCAGGCCGAGACGTACCTGCGGAACGCCGGTCGCCATCGTCATTTTGGACGCATCGCGTCAGGCTCGCGAGCGGCCCTGGTTGAACGCCAGAATCTGTTCCATCCCGGCCGGCTTGGGCGGCACGTCAACAAGCGCATCAACGAACGCCGCGCGCTCCAGCGAGAGCATCGGGTTCCAGCGTCTTTCGAACGCCAGGGTGCTGGACGGCTTGCCGCTCATTCCGGCGCCGCACGCGGAACCTGAAAAATGGCCCGGGTAGACCTCGATGTCCCCAGGCAGGACGAGGATCTTCCCGTGCAGGCTTAGGTACAGTTCGGCCGCATTTTCGCGCGCCTGGCCCGGCAGGTCGGGACGGCCTACGGCGCCCACGAAAAGCGTGTCGCCGCTCAGCAGGAACCAGGGCTCCGGCCCGCGCCTCAGGTCGCGCACCAGCAGGCAAATGCTCTCGGGGGTGTGCCCCGGGGTATGCAAGATCTCGATGCGCGTGTTGCCCAGTTCAATTTCCTGCCGATCCTGCAGCGGCTCGAAGGCGAAGTCCACCTGCGCCGAGCGATGCAGGCAGTACTTCGCGCCGGTCTCGGCGGCGAGCGTGCGACCTCCCGAACGGTGATCCGCGTGAACATGGGTATCGATCACGTGCGTGATTTTCATCTCCTTCGAGCGCACGAAAGAGATGTAGGCCGCCACGTCCCCCTCATGCGCGTCCACGACCGCGCATTTGCCGAGTGTTCCGCAACCGAACACATAGGCTGCGCAACCTGTTTCGTAATAGTAGAAAGGCCGGAAGATCATTGCCCTGCTCCTTCGCTAGCGCGCATGTACCGCTTGCGCTTCGATCGGCAGTCCCGCCGCCTTCCATTCGGGAAAGCCGGCGGCCAGTCGCTGCGCCCGCCTGCCGTGTTCGCGCAGAAGCGCCACGGCGCGATCCGCATAGACGCAATACGGGCCGCGGCAATACGCGACGTATTCCTTGTTCCTGGGCAACTTCCGCAGGCGCTTCTGCAATTCATTCACCGGCACGGAGATCGCGCCGGCGATGTGGCCAGAAGCGAACTCGACTTCCGGGCGGGTATCCAGGACGACCACTTCCTGCTTGCGCATGCGCTCGAGGAGCTCGTCCATGGCAACCGGCTCCGCATCGGAGCGCTCGCCAAAGTGCTCCCTAACCAGCCGCTCCAGATCCGACAAACGCCGCTCAGCCACCGTTCGCAGCGCGGCGCTCAGATCAAAGATCGACTCGTCTGCGAGTTGGTAATGGACGAACAGGCCTTGCTTGCGCCTTTCGACCAGCCCGGCCTCCCGCAGCACCTGCAGGTGCTGCGAGGCGTTTGCCAGGGAAAGGCCGGCCTCGCCCGCCAGCGCATCGACGCTGCGCTCGCTCTGGGCCAGCAGCTCAAGCAGCTCAAGGCGAGCCGGACTGGCAAGCGCCTTGCCGATGCGCGCGAACTGGCCGTAGAGGCGGTCCTTGAAGACACGGTGCTGACGGTCCAGCATAATAAAGTAATTAAATGAGTTATTGATTATTATGTCAAGTTGATTAATTATTATTATGTCAAGTGCATCCAGGTGCATCCAGGTTCGGACAGATGCGGCCCGCCTCTGCCAGAATGGATAAGTGGACTTGATACGTGGACTGCGCCGGCCCGGCATAGGGGGCGCCTTGGGCGCGGCGCTTTTGTTTGGCGCCGGTACTCCGCTCGCCAAGTGGCTGCTGGCAAGCGTCGATCCCTGGTTGCTGGCAGGGCTGCTTTACTTCGGCTCCGGCGTAGCGCTCTCGCTCTACCGGTTGGCGCGCGGCGCGCCGGCGGTCAGGCTCCCTCCCGGTGACTGGCGCTGGCTGGCCGGGGCAATTCTTGCCGGCGGCGTGATCGGTCCGGTGCTCCTGATGTTCGGTCTGACGGGGATGCCGGCCTCAGGCGCCTCGCTCCTGCTGAACGCCGAAAGCCTGTTCACCGCGTTGCTCGCGTGGTTCGCGTTTCGCGAGCATTTCGAGCGGCGGATTGTGCTGGGGATGGCCCTTATCGTCGCCGGCGCATTTGTGCTCAGCTGGCCCGGCGAGGCTGGCTTTTCGGGCTTGTGGCCTGCGCTTGCCGTACTCGGAGCTTGCCTGGCGTGGGGCATCGACAATAATCTCACCCGGAAGGTGTCGCTTAGCGACGCAACGTGGCTGGCGGCGATCAAGGGCTTGGCGGCCGGCAGCGTAAACCTGTTGCTCGCCGTCTCGCTGGGTGCGGCGTGGCCGCCATTGCCGGCGCTCGCCGCGGCAATGCTGATCGGTTCGCTGGCATATGGCGTCAGCCTGGCGCTGTTCGTCGTGGGCTTGCGCCATCTCGGGACGGCCAGGACGGGCGCCTACTTCTCCGCCGCCCCCTTCTTCGGTGCGGTGCTGTCGGTTCTGTTCCTGGGGGAATCCCTCGGCACGCGGCTGGTTGTTGCCGGGGCACTCATGGCGATCGGTATCTGGCTGCACCTGACAGAGCGGCACGGCCACAACCACAGCCACCCGGAAACCGAACACGAGCACGAACACGCTCATGACCCGCATCACGAGCACGGGCATGCCGATCCGGTGTCCTCAGGGACGAAGCATCTCCACTCGCACCGCCACGATCGCCTGGTCCACGAACAGGAGCACTTCCCGGACGCGCATCACCGGCACGGTCATTGACGCACCGCGGCCTCGATCCTCGATATTCCCGATCTATTTCCTGGAACGGGAATGTTTCTCGGGCAATTCCGCGCGCATGAGGATCTGCCGATCGCCTGCCGGGACGATCTCGGTTCAAGCCTGCCTGGAGTCGCCGCCCGGCCTCGTCGCGGCCTGCATATCGTCGAAGACGTGCACGTTGTTGCTGCCCGCCCGCTTGGCGCGGAACATGGCGGCATCCGCGCTGCACAAGAGCGCCTCGGCGTTCTCCGCGTGGTCCGGAAAAAACGCCATCCCGATGCTCAGCGTGACGCGCACCGCTTCGCCGGCGATCGAGAGCGGCGCGCGAAAGGCGGCGAGGATCCTTTCGGCCGCCCGAGCCGCGGGGAGCGCGTCGTGCAGCGACTCGAGCAGAATCGCGAATTCGTCGCCGCCGAGACGGGCGATCGTTTCACACTCGCGCACGGCGCTCCGAAAGCGCTCTGCGACCAGGCGCAAGACCTCATCGCCGGCGGAGTGACCAAGCGTATCGTTGATGACCTTGAAGCGATCAAGATCAACGTAGAGCAGCGCGGCGTGAACGTGGTCGCGCTTGGCGCGGGCGAGCGCGTGCGCGAGACGGTCGCGGAACAGCGCGCGGTTGACCAGCCCGGTCAGTTGATCGAAGTTCGCCCTTTCGGCGAGCTGCGCAGAACAAGATTTTCGCTCGATCGCCATCCGGAGCGCGCGCGCGAGCTGGCCGGCGCTGGTATCGCCTTTCACCAGATAGTCCTGGGCGCCGTATTGGATGGCATGGACGGCCAGCGGAAACTCGTCCGCGCCTGTAAGGACCACGATCGGGGTGCGGGGAACCGCAAGCGCGATCTCGCGCAGGCCGGCGAGCCCGATCGAGTCCGAAAGCGCGAGATCGAGCAGCACGACATCGTGAGCCCCGCACTGCGCGATCGGCAGCGCCGCTGAAACGCTCTGCGCACAGGTTATCGTGAAGGGCGGCTCGGCGCATTTCGAGAGTTGCCTCGCGACGAGCTCCGCGTCCGCGGCGCTGTCCTCCACGAGCAACACGTGGATCGCGGCGCTCCCCGCCGGCCCGCCGTTGTCCACGGGCGGCCGATCCATCGGCAGGTTCATGCGTGTTTCCTCCATGGCCGCACTATCCCAAGTTGGGATAATGCTAAAGGAGGTTTATGAACGTGGCCAGTCATTTCTGGCCGCGATCGTGAAATCCACCCATTCTGCGCAGTATCGCGCGCTGCTCGCGCGTATGCGCACCGCGCGAGAAGCGCACGGCATCAGCCAGCAAGAACTGGCCAGGCGACTGGGCAAGCCGCAGTCCTACGTTTCCAAGGCGGAGATGGGCGAGCGCCGGCTCGACGTCGTCGAGTACCTGCATTTCATGCGCGCGATCGAGGGGCAGCCGCACGCGCTGCTGAGGGACATCGAACGGGAGTACTTTCCGCCAAGCTCGTCTTCCGGCCGCAAGCGCCGCGAAAGAAAGGAAAAAGGCTAACGGACGCGGCAGGCCTGTTACTGGATTTATTCGAACCCCGCCCGCGCGAAACGCCGGCGGCGAATCAACAAACAGGCGGCCGGTATCACGAACATCGACAATAGCGGCGCGCTGATCATGCCGCCGACCATCGGTGCGGCGATGCGCCGCATGACGTCCGATCCGGTCCCCGAGCCCCACATGACCGGCAGGAGTCCGGCGATGATGACCGCGACCGTCATCGCGATCGGGCGGATCCTGAGCGCCGCGCCTTCGACGATCGCCGCCGCCAGGTCATCCCCCGTGTTCAGCCGATTCCCGGCGCTGCGTTCGGCGAGGCTCTGGTTGATGTACAGCAGCATGACGACCCCGATCTCGGCCGCCACGCCGCCGAGCGCGATGAAGCCCACCGCCGAGGCGACCGACATGTTGTAGCCGAGCAGGAATATCATCCAGAAGCCGCCGACCAGCGCGAACGGCAGCGTGACCATGAGCAGCGCCGCCTGGGCGAAATTCGCGAAAGTCAGATACAGCAGCACGAAAATGATGAGCAGCGTCGCCGGCACCACGATCTTCAGCCTGGCGGTGGCCCTTTCCAGGAACTCGAACTGGCCCGACCAGGCGAGCGAGTACCCGGCCGGCAGCTGCACCTGCCGTGCAACCGTCTCCTGCATTTCGCGCACCGCAGAGCTCAGGTCGCGTCCGTGCAGGTCGATGTAAACCCAGCCGGAGAGCCGGGCGTTCTCGCTTTTCAGCATCGGCGGGCCGTCGCTGATCACGATTGCGGCCAGCTCGCCGAGCCGGACCTGGGCGCCGCGCTCGGTCAGCACCGGCAGGCTGCGGATCTTCTCGATCGAATCGCGTATCTCGCGCGGATAGCGCAGGTTGATCGGGAAGCGCTGCAGGCCCTCGACCGTCTCGCCGATGTTGTCGCCGCCGATCGCCGCGGACACGATGCTCTGCACGTCGGCGACGTTCAGCCCGTAGCGCCCCGCCCTGTCGCGGTCGATGTTGACGTCGATGTAGCGCCCGCCGGACAGGCGCTCGGCAAACACCGAGGTCACGCCCGGCACCTGCCTCACGGCGCGCTGCACGTCGGCCGCGATGCGGTCCACCTCGCGCAGGTCCGCGCCTGCCACCTTCACGCCTACCGGGCTCTTGATGCCGGTGGCGAGCATATCGATGCGGTTGCGGATCGGCGGCACCCAGATGTTCGAAAGCCCGGGCACCTTCACCGTACGGTCGAGTTCCTGGACGAGCTTTTCGGGCGTCATCCCGGCGCGCCATGCCTTCTGCGGTTTGAACTGGATGGTGGTCTCGAACATCTCGAGCGGGGCCGGGTCGGTCGCCGTCTCCGCGCGTCCCGCCTTGCCGAACACGGCAGCGACCTCCGGCACGCTTTTGATCAGGCGGTCGGTTTGCTGCAACAGCTCCGCCGCCTTCCCCGCCGAGATGCCGGGCAGCGCCGAAGGCATGTACAGCAGGTCGCCTTCATCGAGCGGCGGCATGAATTCGCCGCCGATGCGCATCGCCGGGTAGGCGGTAGCCAACAGGATAAGCAGCGCGACCAGAAGCGTGGCCTTCGGGAAAGCCAGAACCATGCGCAGCGCCGGCCGGTAGAGCCCTATTAGCGCACGGTTGAGCGGATTGCTTTTCTCGCCGGGAATCCTGCCGCGGATGAGATAACCCATGAGCACGGGAATCAGCGTCACCGCCAGCCCGGCCGAGGCCGCCATCGCATAGGTCTTGGTGTAGGCGAGCGGCGAGAACAGCCGTCCCTCCTGCGCTTCCAGAGTGAATACCGGGACGAACGACAGGGTGATGATCAGCAGGGAGAAAAACAGCGCCGGCCCGACTTGCGCCGCCGCGTCGCCGATGACGCGCCAGCGCGCCTCGCCCTCCAGCCGCACTTCGGGATGCGCATGCTGCCACGCCTCGATGTGCTTGTGCGCATTCTCGATCATCACCACCGCAGCGTCCACCATGGCGCCGATGGCGATCGCGATGCCGCCGAGCGACATGATGTTCGCATTCACGCCCTGGTAATGCATCACGATGAACGCCATCAGTACCCCGAGCGGCAGCGATACGATCGCGACCAAGGCCGAGCGCAGGTGAAACAGAAACACGATGCATACCAGCGCCACCACGATGAATTCCTCGACCAGCTTCTCGCCCAGGTTGCGCACTGCGCGCTTGATGAGATTTGAACGATCGTAGGTGGGGACGATTTCCACTCCCTGCGGCAGGCTCGACTTGAGTTGCTCGATTTTCGCCTTCACCGCATCGATGGTTTCGAGCGCGTTCTTGCCGTACCGCATGATGATGACGCCGCCCGCGACCTCGCCCTCGCCGTCGAGCTCGGCGATGCCGCGCCGCATTTCCGGACCCACCTGAATGCGCGCCACATCGCCCAGGCGTACGGACACCCCTGCCTCGGTAGTCGTCAGGGGAATCCTGCGAAAATCATCAAGCGAGCGCAGGTAGCCCGAGGCGCGCACCATGTATTCCGCTTCGGCAAGCTCCAGCACCGAGCCGCCGGTTTCCTGGTTGGCGCGCTGCACCGCCTCCCTCACTTTCATGTGCGGGATGTTGAAGGCGCGCATGCGGTCGGGGTCGAGAACGATCTGGTACTGGCGCACCATGCCGCCGACACTCGCCACTTCCGACACGTTCGGCACCGCCTTCAGCTCGTACTTCAGAAACCAGTCCTGCAGCGCGCGCAGCTGCGACAGGTCGAGCTTGCCGCTGCGGTCGACGAGCGCGTATTCGTAGACCCAGCCGACCCCCGTGGCGTCAGGTCCGAGGGAGGTCTTCGCCTGCGGCGGCAGGCGTGATTGCACCTGGTTCAGGTACTCGAGCACGCGCGAGCGCGCCCAATACGGGTCGGTGCCGTCCTCGAACAGGATATAGACGAACGAATCGCCGAACATCGAGTAGCCGCGCACGGTCCGCGCGCCCGGCACCGAGAGCATCGTGCTGGCGAGCGGATAGGTCACCTGGTTGTCGACGATCTGCGGCGCCTGGCCGGGATACGTGGTGCGGATGATGACCTGCACGTCCGACAGGTCGGGGATAGCGTCGAGGGGCGTTTTCAGCGTCGCCCACACCCCCCATGCGCTGATCATCAGCGTGACGAGCAGCACCAGGAAGCGATTGTGGATCGACCATCGAATGAGGTTGGCGATCATTTGCGGCGCTCCGGGCCGACTCGTCGCAGGACGAAATCGCCCTTCTTGTCCGGCTTGGCGTACAGCTCGAATTCCACACGATCGCCTTTCCTGACCGACCGCAGCAGGTTCCTATCCTGTGCGAAAAACCCCATTGTCATTCGCGGCCACTTCAGCGACGCAATTGGATCGTGATCGAGCTCGACGAAGCCCAGCGTCCGGTCCACGGCGCTCACCCTGCCCGTCCCCTTGTGCACGCCCGCTGGCGGCGCCTCGGCGCCTTGCTCGCGGCGCGCCTTGCCCGCCTCCACGCCTGAAGCGGGAGTCTGGCTCATACGCCCCGTGGTCGCTTTCAAGCTCGCCTCGGAATCGAGCAGAAACTGGCCGGACACGACCACACGCTGGCCGGTCTGCAGCCCTTTGCGGATTTCGCTTTGCCCGTTCGCCTCCATGCCGAGCTCGACCTCGACGGGCGCAAACCTGCCGTCGCCCTCCGCCACGATGACGACCGTGCGTGTGCCCGTCTGGATGACCGCCTCGGTCGGCACGAGCAGCGCTTCCTTGCGCGCCGCAGGCGCAAAGTCGACTCTGACAAACATGCCGGGCAGCAGCCTGCCGTCCCGGTTGTTCAGTTCAACGCGCGCCTTGAGAGTGCGTGTCGCCGGGTTCACTTCCGGAAGTATCGCGTTCACTCGCCCCCGGAAGACCTCGCCCGGCAGGGCCGGCGTGCGCGACGCCACGGCATTGCCGGCGCGCACCATGCCGGCCTGGGCTTCGTTCACTTCCGCGTTGACCCACACCGTGCCCAGGCCGTTGATCCGGAAAAGCGGCGCGCCGGACATGACCGTCATACCCTCGCGCGCGTACAGCTCGGCGACGACGCCGCCGATCGGCGCCGTTACGCTCAGGCGCGGCTGGACCTCCCCGGTCGTTTCGACCAGGCGAATGTGATCGTCGGTCATACCCGCGAGACGCATCCGCTGCCGCGCACCGTCAAGCAGCGGCGCGATAGCAGCGCTTTTGGCCGCCATGCGTCTGACCGTCAGGTACTCCTCCTGCGCCGCAACCCATTCAGGCGCATAGAGTTCCGCCAGAGGCTGGCCCCGCTTCACCGGATCGAGCGGCGCACGTACGTGTAGTTTTTCGACGTAGCCATTCGTACGAGCCTGAACAAGCGCTACGTCCCGCTCGTTGTAGGCGACGCTTCCCACCGCTTCGACGGCCGGCTTGAGCGCTCCCCAGGTGAGTTCCACGGTGCGCACGCCGAGATTCTGCTGAAGGCGCGGGCTGATCGTCACCTTGCCTTCGTCACCGCCGCCATCCGCATAGACAGGAACCAGCTGCATGTCCATGAAAGGCGACTTGCCCGGCTTGTCGAACTTCTGTCCGGGAACCATCGGATCGTGCCAGTACAGCACCTTCCTGTCGTTCGACAGGCCCACATCGCCTGCCTTCTGGGCGCCTCCTTTCGCAGGAGCGGTTGCTGACGCGTCGATCTGCCGGCCGTGGCTAATCCCGAGCCGGTAGATCCCATAGCCCCCCGCCGCCGCGAGCCCCAGTGCGATGGCCATCGCCATTAAAGTTCGCGTTGTCATCGGATCTCCCTTGCGCGCGCATCGGGATATAGGAAGCGCAGTTGCGCCCACACCCGCGCGGTATCGATTTCCAGCACGATGGACTGCGCGAGCACCTCCATCTCGTTGCGGCGGGCAGCCAGGACGCCGGCGAGCTCGCCCTTGCCACTCCGATAGGCGGACTCGAGCGATTCTGCGCGTGCGCGTGCCAGCGGCATCAGCTCTCGTCGGTAGCGAGCGAGGCGTTCACGGCCGTTTTCCCATTCATTGAGCATCGTTGTCACCTCGGTAAGGCGCTGGCGCAGCGCTTCGTCGCGCTGCGCTCTTGCTTTGTCCACGAGCGCGAGCTTGGCGGCGATCTCCGGATCCTGGCGGTTGCTCTGATCCCATTGCAGCGGAATCGACACCCCTACCGAAACCATGTCCGAAAAGAGCGTCCCGCGTTTCTGATAGGCCAGCTCCCATGTCCAGTCGGCGCGCTTGTTGGCTTGCGCAAGCCGCACATCAGCTTCCTTTATAGCCACTTCCCGGTCCATGACTGTGATCTCTGGATGGCTGGCCAGTTGCTGTTCGAGCGTGTGCGAGCGAAAGGGCACGTCATCCATTGCAGGCACCTCGACCAATTCTCCGGCTGCCGCCCGTTCACCGATCCAGCGCGCCAGCACCGCGCGTGCGTTGCGTACTCTGCGATTCAGTTCGGAGAGGCGGTCTTCGAGCATGACGCGCGTGCTGCGCGCGGCAAGTACGTCCGCCTGGCTGACCCGGCCGCCACGGTACGCGCCTTCCACCGCTTCAATCTCGAAACGCGTCTGCCCTATTTGCTCGCCAACCGCGGCGCGCAGCCGTTCCAAATGGAACACCTCCAGCCAGGCAATCCCCGTGTCGCGCGCGACCACCGCAAGCACAGCATCCTTTTCCGCGAGACTCCGGTCAGCCTCCCGCTCCACGCGTGCTGACCGCAGGCGACGCTTTTCCACGCTCGTGAATTCCTGCGACACCCCGATCCTGCTCATGGTCATGAAGTCGCGGCTCAGACTGAGGCGATCAGGACCCTCGATAGGCAGGTTGTCGACGCCTAGACGTAGCGTCGGATCAGGCAACTGCCCGGCGGCGAGCGCCATCTCCATGGCCGAAGCGACGGCAGCATCCTGTGCGGCAAGCTGCCTTGAGCGTTGCACCGCAATACGCTGAGCCTCCGAAAAGCTCAGGCTCTCGGCGCTCCAAGCGTTCAGGGGAACGGCGAGTGCCATCGCGCATGCGAGGAGTGCGGCCTTCAGGCGGAGACACCCGGGGGAGACGAACAACCAGAAACGAACGTAGCAATGCATATATCCTCCAAAACCATGTGACGGCGTCGCCGCGCACCGCAAGGAGGCGCGCGGAAATCACAGCCTGGCCTGGAGGCTAGGTGCGGAAACAGCAGTACTGAATCGACAGCGGGGGCGCAGTGGCCTGCGCTGTCAGCGAACGCAGGCGGATCTTGCCAGCCGAGGGATCGGCCGGAGGAAGCGGAGGAGCGAGAACATAGAGAAGAACCGCAACCGGCACTGTCGTGGAGACAGACCGGTCGCTCGACTGCGTGCCGAACCGCGCCTGCTCGAGGCAAAGATTGGGCTGCCGCGCGTCCGCTTCGGCACACGGCATGCCTGCTTCCATTTGCATGCGTGCTGGATACCCTGCGCCCGGATTGGCGCAGGCATAGGCGGCGACTTCGACCTGCGCGAGCAGCAGGATGCCGGCCGCTATCAGGGCGATGATTCGCTGGAATCGGCCAAGTCGCATTGCGCAGTAAGTCTATCAGGCCGAAATGTAGCCGTCCGCACTGCGCGGAAATAACGCGCAAGCGAAGATTCGAAGACAGGATGCCCGCACTTGTCCGCTCAAGCGGGGTGGAAGTGACGACAAGAGGGCATCCGTCGTTGATGATGGCACGGCCGGCGAATGTTGTCGATTTCCGTTCGCTATTTCGCAACCTGAATCGCGGTGACGACAATAGCACCGCCAGATTTCTCCGCACGGAACATCACCTTATCGCCAGCCTGCACGTTGTCGAGTATAGCGAGGTCTTTGACCTGGAAGACCATGGTCATGCCAGGCATCTCGAGGTTCTTGATCTCGCCGTGTCTGATGGTGATTTTCTTAGACTCTCTATCGATTTTGCGCACTTCGCCGTCTGCCATGTCGGTCGCCGCCGCCTGTTCCTTCTTCATCTCGCCCATTTTCCCGTGATCCATGGTTGTTTCCGCCATGACCCCAGTCGAGACTGCGGACGTGAGGGCAAAAACAGTTATCGAGAAAAATTTTTTCAGGGATTTCATGCTCTGTTCCTTTAACTGATATGGATTAACTTTTTCCTTCCGCCCTTTGAGCTGCAACCATGACTCGACCTTTCATGCCGGCGTCGTAGTGACCCGGTTGCAGACACGCGAAGTCAACCCTGCCGGATTTCGTGAACTGCCAGATGATCTCGCCCGTCTTCCCCGGTGCAATCGTGACCATGTTCGGATCAGCGTGCTCCATTTCCGGATTCTTCTTCATGGCCTCGTAGTGGTCTTTAAGTTCCTTCTGAGTGCCAAGTACAAGTTCGTGCTTTACCTTGCCCGCGTTTGTCACCTTGAAGCGTATGATTTCGCCCTGCTTAACAGCAATGCGAGCCAGCGAGAACCGCATGTTGTCGGTCATATTCACCGTGATCGTTCGGGTAACTTTGGCGGCATCGCCGGGAACGCCGATGGCATCCTCGCCTTTTTCGTGGCCGCCCGCGTGAGTTCCGCTGGCCAGCGCGTTGTTGGATAGGACGCCGAGTAACAGCGCCGCGCTCAGCGTAAAAGATCTGATTTGCACACACTTTCCTTTCAAGTTAAGTTGAACTTCCGATGACCACTCGATAGCCGATCAATGACCACTGCGGCCGCTGGGCTTGCGAACCTGCACTTCTATGTCTTTCACGGATATGTTCTTCGGGGGCATTGACCGACCGCCTTCGGACTGGAAGCGGGCGGGTTCTTCCAGCGGCCCCGTCCACTCGAACGCGACGCTGCCTGGGGGGTGTTTGTACCAGCCCGGATCTTTGTAGTCGCCCGGCCGTTGATCCTTGCGCACCTTGAGCACGCTGAACATGCCGCCCATCTCCACGGAACCGAAGGGCCCCTCCCCGCCCATCATCCGTTCCGTGTTGTCGGGCAAGGGCATTTCCATCTCGCCCATGTCGGCCATGCCGCGCTCGCCCATCACCATATAGTCAGGAATAAGGTTGGTGATCTGCCTGGCGATGCCCCTGTGGTCCACGCCGATCATCGTCGGTACATCGTGTCCCATCGCGTTCATGGTGTGATGGCTTTTGTGACAGTGAAGCGCCCAGTCACCTTCCTCGTCCGCCAGAAATTCAATCTGCCGCATCTGACCGACCGCCACATCGGTGGTCACTTCCGGCCAGCGACTCGACTTTGCTGTGGGTCCGCCGTCGGTGCCTGTCACAAAAAACTCATGCCCATGCAGGTGTATGGGATGGTTCGTCATCGTCAGGTTGCCGATCCGGATGCGCACCTTGTCGTTCTTGCGCACGACCAGCGGGTCGATCCCCGGGAAAATCCGGCTGTTCCAGGACCACAGATTGAAGTCCATCATGGTCATGATCTTTGGCGTATAGCTGCCCGGGTCGATATCGTAGGCATTCAGCAGGAACACGAAATCCCGATCGACTTCGTCGATCAAAGGGTGCTTTGCCTTGGGATGCGTCACCCAGAAACCCATCATGCCCATCGCCATCTGCGTCATTTCGTCGGCGTGAGGGTGGTACATGAAGGTGCCCGGCCTGCGCGCCACAAATTCATACACGATGGTTTTGCCGGGTTGGATCGCCTTTTGAGTGAGGCCGGCGACGCCGTCCATCCCGTTCGGCAGGCGCTGGCCATGCCAGTGAATGCTCGTATGCTCGGGCAGCTTGTTGGTCAGAAAGATACGCACGCGGTCGTCCTCGACCACCTCTATGGTCGGTCCGGGCGACTGGCCGTTGTAGCCCCACAAATGCGCCTTGAATCCAGGAGACATTTCACGCACCACAGGTTCGGCGACCAGGTGAAACTCTTTCACGCCATTGTTCATGCGCCACGGCAGCGTCCATCCATTGAGGGTCGCCACGGGGTTGTAGCGCCGGCCGGAACTGGGAATCAGCGGCGGCATGGTGTCAGATCTGCTTTGAATAACGGGTTCGGGCAAAGCGGCCATTCCGGCCTTGCCTACCGAGACGGCGCTCACTGCGGCCGCCACGGCGCCGGTGCGTCTGAAAAAATCGCGTCGAGAAAGCATGGACTTGTTCCTTCGATCAGTGACCGGCCGCGGCCCCACCGCCGGTCGTTGCGGGTTTGGGCGCGACGTTCAGGCTGGGCTTTCCCATCAGCGCCATTTCAAGATCGGCTTGCGCGATCCAGAAGTCGCGCAGCGACTCGATATAACTGTTCACGCTGGCTATCTGGGCACGCGCGTCCGCCAACAGATCGAACACGCCGATCAGCATGCCGTTGTAGCGGGCCTGGTTTTCCTCGGAGATGCGTTTACGCACCGGCACGACATCGTCGCGAAAGTGCTTGGCTATGTCGAAACTGGATCGGTAACTTTTGTATGCCTCGCGTACCTCGGAACGGGCGTTGATAGCTGTCTCCGCGGCACGGTAGACAGCCTGCATGTAGAGCGCCTCGGCCTTGGCAACCCTGGCGGTACCCCAATCAAAAATTGGCAACTCCAAGCTGACCTCGTAACCGCGTTTGTAAGGGTCACTCCGCTGCCCCTCCAGCACGCGGGCCGGGCCGAATTCCAGCGCGTTAATGAAACGCGTCGTTTTCGTCAGCCCGAGATTCCTGGCGAGCGCTTCCGTATCGAGCTTCGCCGCCTGTACGTCCAGACGCTGCGCCATCGCCACCTTCTCGACCTCGGGCAAATCATCGGCAGTCTTGGGCAGATCGGCCAGACGCTCCGGGAGCCTGAAGTGGATTTGCTCGCCCCATAACCCCAGGAGGCGGGTGAGCTTTTCGCGAGCAGCGGCCTGAGCCTGAGCGGCGCGCGCCATATTGAGCGCTGCGTCCGCGTAAAAACCTTGTTCCCTGGCCTGCTGCAGTTTGTTCCAGTTGCCTGCCTGCGCCATGCGCCGCGCGAGCTCCGCGCCGGCTTCGGCGGCGCGTCTGACCTGCTCCATGTAGCGCAGAGTTTGATCTGCCGCGAGGGCGGTGTAATACGCCTTGCGCGCCTCTGCGGCAATGCTCAATGCCTGCATCGTGATCGCTCGCTGCACCTGCTCGAAGCGACGCTTTTCGATCTCCGTGACCTGCGGCATGGTGATGAGCGAAAAGACATTGAAGGTAAATGCCTGTTCAATCTTGAATTCGTCGCCATGGCGCGCACGCAGCATCGAAAAGGTCGGATTCGGCAATCGACCCGCCTGCACGAGGTCGGCCTCCGAGATCCCCAGTTCATAGAATGAAGCCTGCAGGCCCTTGTTATTCAGCATGGCGATTTGCACGGCGTCATCCACCGAGAGCGATTTGCCGAGCAACTCGGCGATTCGCGCGCCGATGGCGTCGCGATCGGCATCTGTCTTGGCCCACCTCAGTTCCTTGCCGGTGCGCTCCTTCGTGGCCTGTTCGACGGCGCCGAAGCCTCCGTCCCGGCTGAAGGTGGCACAGCCGCCGAGCGCGCAAGCGGCAAGGATGAGCACGCTCAGCCGCTTGTGTGGCATGTTGCGAAAGTTAATCGTCATGATCCGGCCTTAGTGCATCTTGTGGCCGTCACGGCCGTCTTGCATGGGCTTGGTCGCGCCGGCTGGAACGGAAGTGCCGGCCGGGGCCGGCGGCATGTCCCTGGCCGACCCAGCCTCTTGCGCTTCTTTGGCGTAAACCCGCCACCCCCCGATGCGGCCCACGTTGTCGTTCGTCTCTTTCCACGGCACGACGTTCACATCGGAAAAACCGCGGTAATTGGCCAGAGTGGACCGGTAAATAATCCGCGGCACGAACGCTTGGGCATCCTGCGGATCAGGTTTGGCGCTCCGAGGCGCGGTCTGCGCCCAAACTGGCGGTGATGCAGTGGCCATGGACAAAATCCACACCACGAGAAAATGCCGAAACATGGCGACCCTCGCGAATGCATGTTGCGATACCGGGCACATGAGCGTGCCGGAACATGAAACGCAGCGCCTGAGCGCGCCCTCTCAGGCGCCTGGCACCGCTTAAGCGAGGAAGGATCGGGGAGGGCGTTTCGGCCCGTCTTTGACGAAGCCGGCGTACTGGAAGAGCCTTGAAGCGTCTCTTCTGACGGCGTGCTCGGCGAGCGGGTATTTCAGGTTCGACGCAGCTATGGCGGCATTCACGCAACAGCCTGCGCATGCGCTGCATTTATGCGTGCCCGGCTGGCCGGCTTTTCCCGATGCATTATCGACGTTCAGCAGATCAGTCGCTTCATCGATCGAGTCGGTGCTCACGGAAGCCATGGAATTGGCGGATTGACTCTGCTCTTCATGATTGGCAAGCAACGCATCGCCGGGGCCGTGAGCCGAATGTCGTGCGCCGTCCTGTACGAAGACGATGCGCTGATGCGCGGTTCCGCAAAAGAACATCGCTGACGCAGCAAATCCCTGGGCCGGGACAGTCAGCATCAACAAGAACAGCAGCACTGCTTTGCAAGGACTCGGCATACCGGGGAAAGAAATACAAGAACGAGACATGAATGCGTGTTCGATCAAGGCAATCTGATTAAGTTCAAATTTATTGATCTCGGTCAATCTACCTTGATTCCTCGCAATAATCAATTTCGCTGCGCTGGAATTGAAGGGGTCTGAGCAGCGCGCAATTGTCCTGCCTGGGATCGTACTGCGCGATAAATTGACTTTTGACTCCGCGTCAATTGACTTTTGACTCCCCGCATCGAGTAGCACAAGCCGTGACAGAATGGCAGGCTCGCGGTTTTCCCTACATGCAGGTATCCTGCCGTGACCGGCCTGGATCGCAAATCGGAGAGGTTTCGTCCTTGTGGCAAGGATCCTTGTAATCGACGACGACGAGAATATGCGAGAGCTGCTCGCCTTGCATCTCACCTCGGCCGGGCATCGCGTCCAGTCTGCCGAAGACGCCGTGACGGCCGGGCATCTGATACTCAGCGGCCGGCCGGATCTGATGATCGTCGACGTGAACATGCCCTACATGAGCGGCTTCGAGTTCATCGCCGCGGTGAAGGGGGATACGACGATTCCCCGCATCCCGACCATTTTTCTGACCTCGGATGAATCCGGCTACGACCGCGCCAAGGAACTCGGCGCCGGATTTCTCACCAAGCCCGTCTCTTCCACCCGGCTGCTCGCCATGGTGGACGAGGTCATCGCGGCCCCCCCCAAATAGCCGCCGCCCCCAATATGCCGGCCGGCGGCGAGCGTTTTCGGGTGAAAGTAGGCTTCCACACGAGCGCCGGCCCGTTCCCGATACCCTAAGCTCAACTAGGCTGTTGTGAAAAGCGTCAAAGAGAACTGTGCCGGTTCGTCGATCCACTGACTCGCAACCTGGAATCCAGCCTGCTCGCCGAGCGTCCGCAGGTCGCCGCTCTGAAACTTGTACGAAGATTCGGTATGGATGGATTCTCCGCGCGGAAAGCTTACCTGCAACCCGGCAAGCGGAACCTCGACAACCTGGTCCCGCATGGAAATCAGGTGCATCTCCACCCGCGAGTCGGCGCCGTTCCACCGCGCGCGATGCGCAAATTCCGCCAGATCGAAATTCGCACCCAGCTCCCGATTGATGCGTTCCAGCAGATTCAGATTGAACGCAGCGGTCACGCCCAGCGGATCGTCGTAGGCGAGCTGCAGCGCCGCGGCAGGTTTCACGAGGTCGGCGCCGAGCAGAAATGCGTCGCCCGGATTGAGTGCCTCGCGGACCCTGGCGAGCAAGCCTGCCGCCTCGATCGGCTCAAAGTTCCCGATGTTCGATCCCAGCATCAGCACCAGGGCCGATCCGGTATCCCCGCGCCGCCCCGGAATGCCGCGCAAGCCCTCCTCGTAGGTCGCGCACGCGCTGCTCACCGTCACCCCGTCCATCACCGCGAAGCGCTCGCGCGCCAAAGCGAGTGCGGCGCCCGAGATATCGATCAGGTGGACGCCGAGGTCGCGCCCGTGCTCCGTGAACGCGCCGCTCAGCAAGGCCAGCTTCTCACCATTTCCCGGGCCAAGCTCGGCGATGAACGCAGCCCCGCTTGCGGCGGCAATTGCCGCCGCATGGCGCTCGAGCAGACGCTTCTCCGCGCGCGTTACCTCGTACCAGGGCAGACAGCAGATAGCGTCGAACAGGGACGAGCCGAGCACATCGTAGAAGTAGCGCGGCGGCAGGGTTTTCGGCGTGCCGCTCAAGCCGCGCCGCACGTCCCGTGCGAAGCTATCGAGTAGCGCGGGGCCGCTTTTTACTGAGGGCTGGTTCATGATTGTTCCCGCGGTGGATTAGGACCGGTTGCGGCGCTTTTCACGGGATCCCGTTGCAGTTTAATCTCACGGCTCTCCCGCCCCTTCCCCACGGCATCAACACCTGCCCGCGGCGCTCCGGGGTCCGACAAAACATATTAAACCGGCTAAGCTTCAATCTTCGGCTTCACGAGGGCAGGCGTGAGTTTCATTCAGAGCCCACCCAGGCTGGGCAATCAGTACCAGGACGACCGGGTACTGCGGGATTATCTCGCCCGTGCCCTGCCGGAGGAGTCGCGCGGCAACGCCACCCCTGCCCTGGAGCGCATGGGCGCCCTGGCGGGCGGAGAGCTCTATGCACAGCAGGCCGCCGACCGCTACCTGGAACCGACGCTGCTGCAGTGGGACGCCTGGGGCAATCGCGTCGATCGCATCGAGGTCACGCCATTGTGGCAGCGCGCCGAAGGCATCGCGGCCCGCGAGGGTCTGGTCGCCCTGCCCCTTGAGGCGTCCTACGGCCGGCATACGCGCCTGGTCCAGTTTGCACTGGTCTATCTCTTCACGCCGTCCACGGACATCTTTACCTGTCCATTGGCCATGACCGACGGCGCGGCGCGCACCCTGCTCGGCTCGGGCAATCGTGCGTTGATCGAGCGCGCCGTACCTCATCTCACCAGCCGGGATCCGGCACAGTTCTGGACCAGCGGTCAATGGATGACGGAGACGATCGGCGGCTCCGACGTGGGCCTGAGCGAAACCCGGGCAGTTAGTGAAGCGGGCGGCGGCTGGCGGCTGCATGGCCGGAAATGGTTCACCTCCGCCATGAATTCGCAAATGGCCCTGACCCTGGCGCGCCCGCATGGCAATGGTCCGGGCGGCAAGGGGCTTGCGCTTTTCTATCTCGAAACACGCGATGCGCTGGGCAGGCCGAACGGCCTGACAGTCGATCGCCTGAAAAACAAGCTCGGCACGCGCAAACTCCCCACTGCGGAGCTGACGCTCTCCGGAACGACGGCCACTCTGGTCGGAGAGCCCGCGAACGGCGTTCGTGCGATCAGCACCTTGCTGAACGTGACCCGGGTCTGGAACGCGGTGGCCGCGGTCTCCTACATGCGGCGCGCCCTGGCCCTCGCGCGTTCCTACGCCAAGCAACGCGTGGCTTTCGGCGCACCGCTTGCGGAAAAGCCGCTGCATGCCGACACGCTGGCCGGAATCCATGCGGAATTCGAGGCCGCGTTCCAGCTCACGTTCTTTGTCGTCGAACTGCTTGGCCGCTCCGAGTCGGGGGAGGCGAGCGATGAGCAGGAGGCGCTGCTGCGGATACTCACGCCTGTCGCCAAGCTCGCCACGGGGAAACAGTGCGTCGCGGTGGTGTCCGAAGTGCTCGAGGCGTTCGGCGGCGCCGGCTACATGGAGGACACGGGTCTTGCCGCATTGCTGCGCGACGCACAGGTATTTCCGATCTGGGAGGGCACGACGAACGTGCTGGCGCTGGATTGCCTGCGTGCGATAGCGCCTACCGGCCTCACTCCCTGGGTGCGGGAAATCTGCCATTTGCTCGGCACTGTGCGCGATGCGCGGCTTGTCGCACTCTCCGCCCGCATCCAGCGCAGCGCCGAAGCCGCCGACATCTGGCTGACCAAGAACGCGCACGGCAAGGACGCCATGCTGGAAGCCGGCGCACGCCGCTTTGCGCTGACGATTGCGCGCACCACCGCGGCCGCCCTGCTCACGGGACAGGCCCAGTGGTCACTGCGACAGAATGATCTCCGGGCCTATGCCGCGTTGAGCCGCTTTGCCGCGGGCGGCCTCAACTGCCTGGACGACATCGACCCCGCTGTCTCCGCGCTTCTGGTCGCGGACAGCTGACGCGGTTAGGCTGTCGAAAACAAGTGTTCCGATGAGCCGCATTTATGACGCCCTGAAAGAGGCCGAGAAAAGGCGCCGCGAGCTCCTCGACAGTGAAATCTCGGGCCGCAACGCAGACAAAGCGCGCACTACCGCGACAGGGGGGCCTGACCACCCAGACCCCGTACCGGCACAGACCGCGCACGCAGCCGCCGTGCACCAGGCAGCGATGGAAAGAGCGGCGCAAAAGACGATCGCCACGGCACGACTGCGCGAACAGGAGCTGGCGCTGCAGCAGGCGGCGACCGAGCGCGAGCGCATGGAACGCGAAGCCGCGGCCGCGGCCCAGGCGCGCGCCGCAGCCGCGGAGGCCGCCAGACTGCAGGGGATCGAGCGTGAAGCCGCGGAACGCCGGGTGCTCACATTGGCGGCGCAGAACAAGGACGGCAACGCGCGTCTGGCCGAACAGATGCAGGCTCAGGCAGCGCGCGAACTGGAACTGACACGCACCGCACAGGCGAGGGAATCGGAACTGGCGGCAGCCGCGCAGCGCCTGCGCGAACAGGAGCTGGCGCTGCAGCAGGAGGCGACCGAGCGCGAGCGCATGGAACGCGAAGCCGCGGCCGCGGCACAGGCGCGCGCCGCAGCCGCGGAGGCCGCCAGACTGCAGGGGATCGAGCGCGAAGCCGCGGAACGCCGGGCGCTCGCGCTCGCGGCACAGAACAGCGAATCCGAAGCGAGTCTCGCCGAACAGCTGCGGGCGCATGCGGCGCGCGACCTGGAACTCACGCGCGCGGCGCAAGCGAGAGAATCGGAACTGGCGGCAGCCACGCACCGCCTACGTAAACAGGAGCGAGCGCTCCGGCAGGCCACGGCAAAACGCGAGCGCGCGGAGCGCGCCGCTGCGGCCGCGGACGAGATACGGGCGGCTGCGGCCGAGGCAGGGCGCTTGCAGTTGCTCGAGCGCGAAAGCGCCGAACGTGACGCTGAGCGGCTTGCGGGTATGCGTGTCAAGTTGCATAAAAAGACAGAGCGACTGGCATGGATGCGATCAGGCATCAGCAAGCGACCGGCCATCTGGCGTCGAACCGCGTTAGCGGCCGCGCTTCTCGGCGCTTTCGGATTGGGCGTGTTGACGCCGGCCGGAGAGCAAGGCATGCGAGATGCGACATCTTTCAGCAGTCCCCAAAATCCCGCGGGGAACCCTGCGCCCACTGGAAACGGAGCGCAAGCGACGGCAACGCTATACCTCAAACTGGATCGCAATCTGGACAGGATCGGCCGGCAACGGCGCTAGCCAGCCCCTTCACAGAGGAGTAAGCATGTCATTCCAGGAATCGATCAAAGTGTGCTTGAAGAAATACGCCGATTTCAGCGGCACGGCGACGCGCTCGGAGTACTGGTGGTTCGTCCTCTTCACATTCCTTGCCGGGCTGGCGCTGTCCATCATCAGCAGCGTGCTGAGCGGAGTTTTCACGCTGGCGATGCTGCTCCCCTCCCTGGCTGCCGCAACGCGCCGCCTGCATGACACGAACCGCAGCGGCTGGTGGCAGCTAATCGCCCTTATCCCTTTGATCGGCATGATCGTGATCATTGTGTTTCTGGCACAGCCGAGCAAGGATACCGGAGCAACGACCGCCTGATGGCGCGCTGGGCGCTGCAGCCGGCGCGCGCAACAACCGGAACTGTGCCTCCCGGCCTCCTGCAGGTCCGCCGCGCGCGTCACGATTGTCACCGGGATGGCGCTTGCGCTCGCATCCTTGCGCGCATTCGCGCGCCGGTAATCGGTCCAGTCTGCCAGACATAGGACGCGCACATGCAGTCTTGACCCAGATCACGCCCGCTGCGGCGAGCGCTGCAAACGCCTGCAACGTCGATCGCAGGCTCACGCCTTTCAGACGGCGAACGATCAGATGCTTCACGTAGCCACGGGCGATATTCTTCCTACCAAGGCCAGGCCATCGCGCATGGCATCGCGCCGGGCGAACATTTGCTGAGGTATTCTTCTTGCCGTGTGCGGCCTTCCCTTTCCGCCGCCCCGGATTAATTTCTATGAGGAGCCCGTATGCCAGAAATTCCTCGTCCGATCGCGATGCACGCGGCCGATGCAGCACTTCGCAGCAAAGCGTCCAGCTACCCGGAGCCGTTCGCGTCCCGGGTAAGCGGACGCATAAAGCGCCCGCTCGGCGATTTATTCGGCCTGGGAAACTTCGGGGTCAACCTGACACGCATGCTTCCAGGATCGACCTCAGCCCTGCGTCACGCGCATTCGAAACAGGACGAGTTCATCTACGTGCTGGAGGGCCATCCGACGCTCGTCACCGACGAAGGCAGAACCGCCCTTGCACCCGGCATGTGCGCTGGGTTCAAGGCCGGAAGCGGCAACGGCCATATGCTGCTGAATGAAAGCGCGTCGGACGTGCTGTACCTGGAAGTCGGAGACCGGACTGCGGGCGACTCGGTGTTCTATCCGGATGACGATATCGGCGCTGTTCTCGTCGAGGGGGGCTGGAGGTTCGCCCACAAGGACGGCAGGCCTTACTGAAAGAACGGCAGCCCTTGCCGGGAGGACCGCAAGCCGCAAACGCGAAGCCCTCCGCCCACCCCTCGCATTCAGGAGCTTCCAGGGCGAAGCGCTCCCGCTGCGCCCGCTCGCGGGCGTCGGATGCGATGCGGCGTTAGATCATCTTTGATTTCCTTCCTTCGATTCCGCGCGACCTTGAGTTCCCTCTTCGGGGTCTTTTCGCTCTTCTTCACGAACCGGTTACGGGGGCTGCTCTCGGAGTTTGGCGTGGTGCTGCCGTTGCGCTCGGGAGTGTCCCGTACCATTTGCCTCCCCGCTCCGCCTGCCGCGCGACAGCGGTATCGCGAGGAGCGGCACCCCGCCCTCACACGGCGGACATGCCGCCATCCACCGCAATGGTCTGCCCGCTGATATGCCGCGATGCATCAGAGGCAAGGAGCACGGCGAGGCCCTTCAAATCGTCAGCGCCGCCAAGGCGCCCCATCGGCGTGACCCCAATTACCGTTTCGGCATTCTTCCCCATGGCGTTCTCCGTCATCTTCGACGGAAACAACCCGGGTGCGATCGCGTTCACTGTGATGTTGTAGGCGCCCCATTCGCCCGCGAGCGCACGGGCGAAATTGATCAAGCCGCCCTTGCTGGTGTTGTAGGCAAGCGACTTGTTGCCGCCGACCCGGTTGCCTCTCATGCCCTGTGTGGAGGCAATGATGATGACCTTTCCGTAACGCCGGGGAATCATGCTGCGCTTGCCCACGGCCTGGGTGACCATGAAGGACGCGGTGAGATTCAGGCCCATGACCTTGTCCCAGCCATCCAGCGAATGATCTTCCGCCGGCTCGCGCCAGACGGCTCCGGCGTTGTTGATCAGGATGTCGATGCACCCGTAGTGCCCGAGAACCTGGCCTACCATCGGGCCGACCGCGTCCTTCTGTGCGATATCGCAGACCGTGGTGTAGACCTCGACCGCGCCCTTCTCCAGTTGTGCCTTGGCCTGCGCGAGTTCGTCCGCCTTGCGTGCGGTGAGCGCGACTTTCGCGCCCATTTCACCCAGCGCTTCCGCCATCTGCAGTCCGAGGCCTCGCGAGCCGCCAGTGATCAGGGCCACTTTTCCGGACAGGTCCAGCAGATTTCTGACTTTCATATTGGCTCCTTGGATTCCCGTAAATCCTAACAGGAATGGGGCGGCGGTGACTGGGTCGGGGCCATTGCTAGTTGGTGCCTCCCCAGTCGGCGTACATGCGCGTCGCGGCCGCTTGTGCTGGTGTACGCTGACGCAGCGGGGCTAGAATCCCCGCGTACGCCGGTCGACATAATCCTGTGTATTTCCCCGCGATGGAGAACGGCTGTGATCATCGACTGCGACTCTCACTTTATCCCGCCTGACTCCGTTCCCGATACCCTGGTGGCGGCCGAAAACAATTTCGGCGCTAGCGGAACACGCAAGTGTTCAACTTGAACGCGAACTTCTGACGAACAGGCCAACCGGAGCACCCATGAACTATCGCGATATCGAGTACGAGACCACTGCACATGTGGCGCGCATCTGGCATAACCGCCCAAGTGCCCGAAACGCGGAGAGCCGCCAGCTGCTCGACGAGCTGGATGACGCGGTACGAAGAGCGATCGCGGACGAAGAAGTGCGGGTGATCATCCTCGCGGGCCGCGGCGAACATTTCTCGGCCGGCCACGATCTCAAGGAGGCGCAGGCATCGCGCGCGGGCTTCACCGTCGAGGAACGCTATGCGTACGAGGAGCGCAGCTACTATGAATACGCGCTGCGCATATGGGACGCCCCCAAGCCGACCATTGCACAGGTCCAGGGAGCGTGCATTGCGGGTGGCTTCATGGTCGCGAACATGTGCGACCTGATCGTCGCCTCCGAGGACGCATTCTTTTCCGACCCCGTCTGCCGGACGCTCGGCGTCGCCGCCGCCGAGGTCCTGGTGCATCCATGGGTCATGAGCCTGCGGAAGGCGAAGGAATTCCTCTATACGGGGCGCAGGATCGGCGCAGCCGAGGCACTCCAGATCGGGATGGTGAATCGCGTCACCCCGCGGGCGGAGCTCGAGAGCGCGGCGCTCGCTCTGGCCCAGGAAGTCGCCCAAACGCCGGCGTTCGCTCTCAAACTGATCAAGCGATCGCTGCATCGAGCGCTGGATATGCAAGGCTTTCGCACGGCCTTGGCCGCACATTTCGACACGCACCAGCTTTCGCACCTCTCGCAAGGCTTCGCCGATGCACGCGCGGCGGGCCTGTCGAAATCCATCGAGCGCGCGAAGTCAGGCTGAATACCGAGCGCTCCTGCGGCGCGGCATACCGGATATAGCGCCGGCATGGCGGTTATCGGGTCGGGTCTTAGTGATTTCAAACGCACAGGAGGAAGGACGCATGCGGAGGTGATCCGTTTAAGCGCTATACCGAGATCGGATTTACCAGCAAAGAATCGAAGGCATTGATGGAATGGGAGATCGCGCTTGGCGATAAATACCACGGAGCGACAAGTCCAACACAGGAATCCCGATAAACGGCAAGATACCTTTGCAGCGCCCGCTTACGGGAGAACCTTGATCCCTTTCAGCACCTTGAGGGTATAGCCCTTCCTGTAGTCCACGCCCGGCTTCACCAGCTTTGCGCTCGTCATGAAATCGAAGGTCTGCTGCCAGCGCGCATCGGTCATGCTCATGATGCCCAGCGTCTTCGCATCGCCGCCGGTCACCAGCGCGTACTCCTTCATCTTCGTCACACCGAAGGCCAGCAGGTCGTCGCTCATCTCTGGGTTCTCCTTCCTGATAAGCGCGTTGCCGGGCGCAGGGTTCGCGAGATAGCTCTTCCAGCCCTCGGCGCTCGCCTGGACGAACTTCTTCACCAGATCGGGTTTTTCCTTGAGCGTCTTCAGGGTCACAATGATCGTCTCGGCATAGGGCGGATAGCCCGCGTCGGCGAGCAGGAATACCACCGGCTTGACGCCGCCCTTCTCGATCGTGAAGGGCTCGGAGGTCACATAGCCCTGCTGAGCGATGTTCTTGTCAACCAGGAACTGCTGCACGCTGAAGGCATAGGGCCGCTTCTGCGCATCGGTGAAGCCGTATTTCGCCTTGATCCAGGGCCAGAAGGTGGTTTCGCTCGCCTGCCCGATCAGCAGCGTACGACTTTTCAGGTCGGCAAGGGTCTTCACCCCGGGATGCGCGATCAGCACCGCGGGATCCTTCTGGAAGGTCGCCGCGACGGTAATTGCCGGCAGGCCCTGCTCCACCGCGCTGATCTGCTGCAGGTCGTAGCCCATCACCGCGTCCGCCTTGCCGCCGAGCAGCAGTTGCATGACGTTGATCTGGGGTCCGCCGCCCTTGATCCGCGCATCCAGGCCATGCTTTTTGTAGGTCCCCTCGGCGGCAGCCTGAAAGAAGCCCCCATGCTCGGCTTCCGCCAGCCAGTTGGCATAGAACACGAACTTCGGCAGCTTGGGTTCGGCCGAGTTAACCGTGCCGCTGCCGAGCGCCAGCGCCGCGAGCGCGGCGAAGCCCACCAATGCCTGCTTCATTTTCCTTGTCTCCTGTTCATCTCTTGTCTCCTGTTCATCGTCTGTCGGTTCGGTGCTCAGCGCTCGCCCCTGATTTCGCTCTCGTGCCAGCGCTTGAGCACTTGGTGAGCGAGACTCGATATCAGAAAAAATATCGCGACCCCCGCGAGCGTGATCAGCAGCAGGGCCGCGAACAAGCGCGGAATGTTCAACTGCAATCCGGCGAGCAGGATCTGGTAGGCGAGCCCGGAGGCCGTGCCGCCGGTACCGGCGACGAATTCCGCCACCACCGCGCCGATCAGCGCCAGTCCTCCGGATACTTTAAGGCCTGCGAAGAAGTAAGGCAAAGCGGAAGGGATGCGCAGGCGCAGCAGCGTCTGCCAGCGCCCCGCCTTGCACAGACGGAACAGCTCCGCGAGCCCCGGATCGACGCTGCGCAGGCCCAGAGTGGTATTCGAGATGATCGGGAAAATCGCTACGATCGTGGCGCAAATCACGAGCGCCGCCGCCGGCTCGCTTACCCAGATGATGATCAGCGGCGCGATGGCCACGATCGGCGTCACCTGCAGCAGCACAGCATAGGGGAAGAGGCTGAGTTCGAGCAGCCGGCTCTGCACGAACAGAAACGCCAGCGACACGCCGAGCACGGTGGATGCCGCCAGCGCGAGACCTGCGATCCGCAGCGTCACCATCAGAGAGTTGAACAGCAGTTGTGCGTCCTGGACCAGCGTGTGCAGCACCAGCAGCGGCGAAGGCACAAGGTAGAACGGCACCTCCAGCACGGTCACCAGCGTCTGCCATGCGATCAGCGCGAGAATACCGACGCCGGCCGGCGCCACAACGCGCAGCAGGCGCGTTCTCACCGCGGCGCGCAGCAGGCGCGTGTTCGCCGCGGCGCGCAGCAGGCGCGTATTCTTGCTGTCGCGCAATAGGCGCGGGCTCATATCGGCGACTCACTGGGCGGATCGGCCAGCGGCGACTCCGCCACGCCGTCCTGCGCCAGCAACTCCGAGAGCTTCGCATTCCAGGCCGCGAAGCGCGCCGAGATACGGAAGCTGTCCGCCCGCGGATAGGGCTCCTCGATCGCCAGCTCACCCACGATCCGCCCAGGCCGGGACGACAGCACGATCACGCGCGTCGAAAGGAAGATCGCCTCCACCACGCTGTGCGTGACGAAGAGCACCGTGAGCGAGCGCCGTGCCCACAGCGCCAGCATCTCCTGATCCAGGCGCGCGCGCGTGATTTCGTCCAAAGCACCGAACGGTTCGTCCATCAGCAGCAGGGGCGCATCGTTCACCAGCGCGCGCGCGATCGAGACACGCATCTGCATGCCGCCGGACAGCTCCCTCGGATGGAGCGCTGCGAAATCCCGCAGCCCCACCAGGTCAAGGGCCTCGCCGACATGGCGTTCGATCTCTGCTTCGCTCGCGCCCGCCAGTTCGAGCGGCAGGCGCACGTTGCGCGCGACGCTCGCCCAGGGCATGAGCGTTGGCGCCTGAAACACGAAGGAGAGCTGCGAACGCCCCGGCTCGACCGCGGGCAGCAGTACGCGCCCGCTGCTCGGCGGCACCAGGCCCGCGATCATGCGCAGCAGCGTGCTCTTGCCGCAGCCCGAGGGCCCCAGCAGCGTGACGAATTCCCCCTTGCCCACCCGCAGATCGACCGGATCGAGCGCGCGCAGGCCGTTCGGATAGGCTTTTGATGCGCCGCGTACTTCTATCGCGCCGATGGCTTCGGGCATACGGCATCCCAGGGCAGCCCAGGGCCGCGATTCTCGTTATATAGTAACTTATATGTTACCATCTTACCTGAACAAGCTTCCCGGACGATGCACTTCAAACTAGAACCTGGGGCGCCTGGCCGCGACTCGCCCGGCATTCGACGACCGTACACCCGGCGGCTCGTCACGCGGGCCGGAAATAGGGCAGCGTCAGCGTATCGTCCACGACGTGGAAAGCCACGCCCAGGAAAAGAGCGCACCGCTCATTGCCGGCGTTGCCGCGCCTGTGTCCCGCCGCCCTGCATGCGAGTATTCGCACTGAATTCTTGATTCTTGCCCATTGCGCCGATCATACTGGAAAGTCGGTTGGGCGGCGGCTTCGGTATCATGGACCCACCGGTGATCGCAGGGTCGATGGAACGTTCGGGATTCTTCGCCGCCTGGATACTTTGGTCGGAAAGATGATCCGCGACAACGCGCGGGGCCTCTGCAGGATGGGCCTCCCCGCGCCGCGACCGCAACATGACTTTCAGGGAACGCATGACATGCCTGGCTTGCTCGGTGACGTGACAGTTCTGGACCTGACCTGGGGCATCGGCGGGCCGCTTGGCGGCATGCTGCTTGCGGACAATGGCGCCGATGTCATCAAGGTCGAACCGCCTGGAGGCGATCCGTTTCGCTTCATCCCGGCCTACCATGTGTGGAACCGCGGCAAGCGCTCCATCGTGCTCAATCTCAAGGAGGAAGCGGGGCGCGCACAGCTTCTTGACCTGTGCGCACGCGCCGACATCCTGCTCGAGAGCTTCCAGCCGGGAACCGCGGAGCGCCTCGGCATCGGGTATGAGGCGCTGCATGCGAGTTATCCGCGCCTGATTTATGCGTCCATCTCGGGCTACGGCCAGGACAGCGCGCGGCGCGACCAGCCCGGCTATGAACCGCTGGTTGCCGCCTGGCTCGGCCTGACCAGCGAGCAGCAGGGCTATCGCCCCGGTCCGCGTTTCAGCGCCTTCCCGATCGCATCCTACGGCGCGGCCTTCCTGATGCTCACGGGCGTGCTCGGGGCGCTGCACGCCCGCAAAACCACCGGCGCGGGCCAGCGCATCGACGCATCCATGGTGGACGGCGTTTTCTCGCTCGCCACCATGAACTGGAAATGGACCGAGCGGCCGGGGCACAAGGTCGACATGATCGAGAATCGCCCGACGCTGCCGCGGCGTCACCTGATGACCATGGGCCTGCTCGCCTGCGCCGATGGCAAGTACCTTCAGATTCATACCGGGGTGCCCGGCCGCTTCGCCGCCGCACTGGAGGTGCTGGGCATCCTGGACAGCATCACGCCCGCGCCGCCGCACCTGGAGAAGAACGCGCCGCTGACCGATGCCGAGCGTGCGCATCTCCTGGCGGAGATTCCGCGCCTGCTGAAGACCCTGCCGCGCGCGCATTGGCTGGAAAAATTTCAGGCCGCCGACGTGGCCTGCCTGCCCGTCGATCCGCCGGGAGTGGCGTTCGAGGACCCGCAGGCGCTGCATGACGGCTCCATCGCGAGCCTGGATGACCCCGAGCTCGGCGCCATCCGCATGCTCGGCCCGGTGCTGCGCTGCGCGGCCGCCCCGCCGCGCATTGGCCGCGCGGCACCGCGCATCGGCGAACATACGGTGGAACTCCTGCGCGAAGCGGCGCGCGCCGCACCGCCGGCGGCGCTTGGCCCGGAGCGGCCGCAGCACCACGCCCTGAATCATCCGCTGCAAGGCGTGCGCATCGTCGATTTCGGCAGTTTCTATGCCGGACCCGCGGCGTCCAAGATTCTCGGCGACCTGGGCGCTGACGTGATCAAGATCGAACCCCTGCAGGGCGACCCGTTCCGCAGCAGCCCGAGCCCGTTCCATCCTGGGCAGCGCGGCAAGCGTTCGCTCGCCGTGGACATAAAGACGCCCGAGGGCCGCACCATCGCGCATCAACTCGTTTCCCGCGCCGACATCGTCACCCACAACATGCGCCCCGGCGTCGCAGAGCGGCTCGGCCTGGGTTACGAAGCGCTCGCGCTTCTCCGGCCCGGCCTCATTTATCTCTACTCGCCCGGCTTCGGCAGTTCCGGTCCGCGCGCGAATCTGCCTGTCTTCGCGCCGCTCCTGTCCGCCATGTGCGGACTGCAATGGCAGTCCTCCGGGCGCGGCAATCCGCCCGTCCAGTGGTGGATCTCGAATGAAGATCAGGTCGGCGGCGCACTCGGTGCAATCTGGCTCCTGATGGGCCTGCACCACCAGAGAAACACGGGGCAATCCCTGCTGCTGGAGAGTTCTTTGTTCAATTCCGCGCTGTTCGCCGCATCCGAAGTGATCACGCGGCCGGACGGCGAAAGCGTGTTCCGTTTTGAGCTCGACGCCGGCCAGACGGGCTACGGCCCGCTCTGCCGCCTGTATCGCGCGGCCGATGGCTGGGTCATGCTGGTCGTCATGCTGGACACGGAATGGAAGGACCTGACTCGCGTGGCAGGATTGGAGAGTTTGGCCGCGGATGCGCGCTTTGCGGACCGGCGCGCACGCGACGCGAACGCCGGGGCGCTCGCTGCGGCGCTCGAGGCATGGTTTGCGGCGCGTACAGCGGATGCCTCATCGCAGGCGCTCGCGTCCTGCAAAGTGCCCGCCCAGATCGCGCAGCCGAGCCGGACCACGAGCTATTTTCTGGATGAAGAGAATGTTCGCTCCGGGCGCGTCGTGGAGTACTTCTACCCGGACCTCGGCCGCCTGCGCGAGCAGGGCCACGCCGTCCGCTTCTCGGCCACGCCGGGACTGATACGCGGCCCGGCACCGCTGCTCGGCGAGCACACCCGCGACATCCTGTGCGAGCTCGGCTACAGCAAGGAACAGGCCGCAGACTTACGTGCGCGCCGGGCTGTCGGCTGGAAAGACGAGGCCGCGTAGCGCGCTCATCGTTTGCCTCTATCCGGTCGTGTCACGCGCCTTGAACATCGCTCAGTCGGCTTTGGCGCCGGAAATCTTGATAGCCCTGGAGTAGGTTGCAAGGTCCGCGCGCACAAGGTCCGCAAGGCGCTCCGGGGTACTTGAGAGCGGCTCCAGGCCGATTTTTTCAATGCTCTGAATCACGTCCGCACTCTGGACCGCGCGCTGGATCGTATCCGCGAGTTTTTCGATCACGGGCCTAGGGGTCCCGGCTGGCGCGAAAATCCCCTGATCGGCCCGAAAATCCAGGTCTGTCAGGCCTGGCCGCGCTTCAGCCATCGAGGGAATGTCGGGGGCATAGCGCGAGCGTTTTGCCGTGGAGCTGGCAATCAGCCGCATTTTTCCTTTCAAGTGTTCGCTGACGGAACTGAGTCCCGCCACCATCATGGGTATTTGCCCTCCCAGCAGGGCGGTCGAGGATTCGCGCGATCCTTTGTATGGAACGTGGACGATGTCCAGTCCAAGCGCCGCCTTGAAACTTTCCATGGAGAGATGATGCGCCGTGCCGATGCCCGACGATCCATAGCTGAATTTACCGGGATTCTCTTTGACGCGCGCGATGAACTCCTGGAGGTTTTTCGCGGGAAAGGAGTCTTGCACGACAAGGAACAGGGCGCCTGTATTGACCAGGCTGACCGGTGTCATGTCCTTTTGCGGGTCATAGGCGCCGGGGCGCAGCATCGGATAAATGGCCCACTGCGCGGTATCGACGATCATCAACGTATAGCCGTCCGGGCGCGACTTGATGAGTTCCTGCATGGCTGTCACCCCGCCGGCGCCGGGCCGGTTGTCGACCACGACCGGCTGGCCAAGACTCCCGGTCACCGCGCGTCCGATTGCGCGCACGATAAGGTCCGGGCTGGTTCCCGGCGGATACGCTGAGATGAACTTGAACGGCTGGCTCGGAAAGTCCTGCGCGCAGGCCAGCGCGGAAACAGCGGCCGAGATGAATCCGATCACTGAGCGTCTGATGAATCGCTGCATGGAAACCCCCCTATTGCATTATTGGTACGCCCCTGGACATTGTTGCTTATCGTGTGCCGCGTTAAGAATTACTGCGCGTTGACCGCATCCAGCACCACGACTGGAATCTCGCGTCCAGACGCCTGCAGATACTCGACGTAGGGTGGGAAAAGCTTGGCCATCTGCTTCCAGAGCGCCATGTGCTCGGCGCCAGCCGCCGTTCGCGCCCGTGCGCTGATCTTCTCCGACAGCACCTGGACCTCTGCCTCAGGGTGAGCCACTAGATTCCGATACCAGCCTGGATGTCCGGGCGCACCACGATTCGAACCGACAATCACATAACTGCCGTTCGTTTTACCGTAGATGAGTGCGTTGCGGTACCGTTGCCCCGTTTTCCGGCCCGTCGTGGTGAGGATCAGAGTGGGCACCGGCGTTTCCATTCCAGGACCCCGCCACATGTGGCCCACGGCGCCGCTGGTATCAAGGTAGCGTTGCACGTGCTCGCGCGCCGCGGCGGACATGTTCGGCGCCAATATGGGTTCGCTCATAGGGATTCGCTCATGGTGATACCGGCAACTCCCGCAAGCATACCAGTCTCCACCGCCTGACGCAGGCATACAATTCAAATCTGTTTCCCGAATCTGCGCGCTGCGGCATGGGAGGGAACGCGCTGCATGCGAACAGTGAAGCGGAGTCCGTGTCGTTGCGGTGATTCCTCGAGAGGCCCTCTTTCCCATGCGTGAACCGGCACCCAAATCCATAAGCCTTAAGGACTATCGCGCACCCGATTTCCTGATCGACACGCTTGATCTCGATGTCGATATCCGGGCCGAAGACGCGCTGGTCAAGGCCACGATCGCGCTGCGCCGCAATCCGCTCGCTGCCGGGCGCTCGGCGAACCTGGTGCTGGATGGCGACGAACTGGAACTCATCGCGCTGGCGGTGAACGGCGCGCAACTGCGCCACAACGAGTACCAGGCGGAAGACGCGAGCCTGACGGTATTCGACCTTCCCGAGCATTGCGTACTGGAGACGGTGTCGCGCATCGTGCCGCAGAAGAACACCAAGCTCGAGGGCCTGTACGCGAGCCAGATCGGCTTCGTCACCCAGTGCGAGGCGCAGGGGTTCCGGCGCATCACCTGGTTCCTCGACCGCCCGGATGTGATGGCGCGCTACACCACCACGATACACGCGGACAAGGCCGCCTACCCGGTGCTGCTCTCAAACGGCAATCTGCTCACCTCGGGCGACGAGCCGGGCGGCCGCCACCGGGCGAGATTCGAGGATCCCTTCCCCAAACCCTCCTACCTGTTCGCGCTGGTCGCGGCAAAGCTCGATGTGCTCGAGGACAGCTTCACCACCCGCTCCGGGCGCAACGCCCGCCTGTTCGTCTATGTCGAGCCCGGACGCCTGGAACAGGCGAGCTGGGCGATGGACTGCCTGAAACGCGCCATGAGGTGGGACGAGAAACGCTTCGGGCTGGAACTCGATCTCGACCAGTACAAGATCGTCGCGGTCGGCGACTTCAACTCCGGGGCGATGGAGAACAAGGGCCTCAACATCTTCAACACCAAGTACGTGCTGGCGCGACCGGACATCGCGACCGACACCGACTACACCAATATCGACCGCGTGGTCGCGCACGAATACCTGCACAACTGGACCGGCGATCGCGTCACCTGCCGCGACTGGTTCCAGCTCTCGCTCAAGGAAGGGCTCACCGTGTTCCGCGACCAGGAATACGGCGCCGACACCTACTCGCGCGCCGTGCAGCGCATAGCCGAGGTCCGCATGCTGCGCGCAGCGCAGTTTCCCGAGGACGCCGGACCGATGAAGCACCCGGTGCGCCCCCAGTCCTACGTGGAGATCCGCAATTTCTACACCGTGACCGTGTACGAAAAGGGCGCCGAGGTGGTGCGCATGCAGCACACCCTGCTCGGCGAGGAGAAATTCATGGCCGGGATGCGGCTCTACTTCGAGCGCCACGACGGCCATGCGGTGACCTGCGATGATTTCGTGCAGGCGATGCAGGATGCCAGCGGCATCGACCTGACGCAGTTCAGGCGCTGGTACGACGTCGCCGGCACCCCGGTGCTGGACTGCGCGGGGCAATATGATGCGGCGAGCAGAACCTTCCGGCTGAACGTCAGGCAGTCGATGACTCCGCCGTTTCATATTCCGCTCGCCGTCGGGCTGCTGGACGCAGAGGGGCGGGACCTCCTGCCCGAGGGCACGCGCGTGCTTTCTGTCACGCAGGCCGACCAGGTTTTCACCTTCGGGAACATCGCCGCGCAGCCGATTCCCTCCCTGCTGCGCGATTTCTCCGCGCCGGTGATCCTGAACTACGACTATCGCGAAGACGAACTGGTGCGGCTCATCGCACGCGATTCCGACACCTTCAACCGCTGGGAGGCCGGCCAGCGCCTGGCCGCGGAAATCATCCTGCGCCGCAGCGGCCAGGCATCGCCGGCGTTTCTCGATGCCTGTGCCCGGGTGCTCGCGCAGAGCACCGCCGGCGACCCGGCCTTCGGCGCCGAGGCGCTCAGCCTGCCCTCGGAGTCCTTCCTCGCGGAACAGCTCGATGTGGTGGACCCGGACGCCCTGCACGCGGCGCGCAACGCGCTGCGCCGCGCGATGGCGCAGGCCATGCGGCCGCAGCTCGAACAGACCTATTACGCACTGGCGGACGCCGCCGCCCACTCTTCCTACTCGCCCGACCCGGCGTCGATCGCGCGCCGCGCCCTCAGAAACCTGGCGCTCGGCCTGCTGCTGGAACTGGACGATCCGGCGCTGCGCCAGCTCGCGGCGAAGCAATTTGCCGAGGCGGACAACATGACCGACAAGTTTGCGGCCTTGAGCGCACTCGCCAACACGGACTGCGCCGAGCGTCTGCCGGCGCTCGATGATTTCTACCGCCAGTGGCAAGACGAGCCGCTGGTGGTAGACAAGTGGCTGTCGGCGCAGGCCGCCTCGCGCCTGCCCGGCACCCTCGCCAGGGTGCGCGAACTGCTCGGGCATCCGGCGTTCGACATCAAGGTGCCGAACAAGGTCTATGCGCTGATCCGCGTATTTGTCGCGAATCACATCCGCTTCCATGCCGCGGACGGCGGCGGCTACGCCTTCCTCGCCGACCAGGTGATCCGCTTGAATGAACTCAACCCGCAGGTCGCCGCGCGCATGGCGCGCGGCTTCGACCGCTGGAAGAAATTCGACAGCGGCCGCCAGTCCCATGCACTGCGCGAGCTGCGGCGCATCCGTGACACGCCGGGACTGAGCAACGATGTTGCGGAAATCGTGCTGAAGGCGCTGGACTAGCCCCTGGGGAACGCGCGCGTGTAGAGCTTCTTCGCGTTGCCCTCGAAGATCTTGATCTTGTCTTCCTTGCTCAGGCTGGCGATGCTCTCGATCACCGGCTTCAGGTCGTCGTAGTCCTTGCCGGATATCGGATCTTTCACGCTGCCGGTACCCGGGCGCTCGGTGCCGAACAGCACGTTGTCCGGGCCGATCACCTTGAACAGCAGCTCGAGCGAATCCTTCGAGTAGTTGCAGGTGTCGTAATAGAGCTGGCGCATGCGCTCGTCGAAAGTGCCCGGCATGTTGCGCCGGTGGTGCCAGGCGCGGAAGCGGCCCATCTGGTAGGGAATCGCGCCGCCGCCGTGCGGAATCACGATCTTCAGCTTCGGGAAATCCTTGAACACGTTCGATTCCAGCAGGGATATGACCGCGATGCTGTTCTCGTTGATGAATTTCAGGGTGTACGACTCGCGCGGATGGCAGCAGCTTGCCGAATGCACCAGCGCCGGGATGTCGTACTCCGTCATCTTCTTGTAGAGCGGATACCAGAACGGATCGCCCAGGCCCGGCGGCGGCAGCGCGTCGCCCTCGGTCGGATCCGGGTTCAGCAGGCAGCCGACGAAGCCGTGTTCATTGATACAGCGATCCAGCTCATCCAGGCAGTTCTCCGGGCTGGTATCGCGAAACTGCGGCAGGCCGGCGACGCCGCGAAAGCGCTCCGGGAACATCTTCACCTGGCGCGCGATGACGTCGTTGACCGCGCGCGTCCAGGACGCAGTGATCTTGGCCGGCTTCATCGAGTGCATCTGCATGTACGGGCGCGGCGACAGGAACTGGATGTCGGTGCCGACCGCATCCATCTGCTTGATCAGGCCTTCGGTCGCGGTGCGCAGCACATCGTCGGCCGGCGCGGGATTTCCCAGCGTGGGGTTGGCGCGCGCCGCCATCACCTCCACGAGGTAGTTGAGCATGTGCTGCGGCATCACTACATGCGCGTGGCTGTCTATGATCATGCTGAAGCGTCCTTATATTGGGAAAGCCGAAGGGGTAGTGGAAAGTGGCGAGCGCTGCTGATGCTAATCTTAGCAAATGCCCGCGCCTGGTCCGTGCAACGGTCCTCGCGATCGACATTCCTTCCATACCCGAGCATTCCGCGGCCATGACACACCACGCCCCCTCGCCCGCCGTCTCCGCGTCCATCGCTCGCTTCTGGGACGACGCCATTGTCCCGGCACTGATCGAATACATCCGCATTCCGGCCGAGTCGCCGCATTTCGACCCGGAGTGGAGAGCCCACGGCCACGTCGATGCGGTGGCGGAACTCGCGGCCAAGTGGTGCCGGCGGCACGCGCTGCCGGGCATGCAGGTCGAGATCGTGCGCCTCGACGGGCGCACGCCGCTGCTGCTGGTCGAGCTGCCCGGCAGCGGGTCGGACACGGCGCTGATCTACGGCCATCTGGACAAGCAGCCGGAGATGACAGGCTGGCGCGAGGGCTACGGGCCGTGGACGCCGGTGATGCAGGGCGAGAAGCTCTACGGCCGCGGCGGCGCGGATGACGGTTATTCCATCTTCTGCGCGCTCGCCGCCCTGCGCAGCCTCGCCGAGCGCAAGCTGCCGCATGCGCGCATCGTGGCACTGATCGAATGCTGCGAGGAAAGCGGCAGCTACGATCTTCCCGCCTACCTGGAGGCGCTCGCGCCGCGCGTCGGCACGCCGTCGCTCGTGATCGGACTTGACTCCGGCTGCGGCAACTACGACCAGTTGTGGGGCACGAGTTCGTTGCGCGGCCTCGTGAACGGTCTGCTGAGTGTGGATGTCCTCACCGAAGGCGTGCACTCAGGCGATGCCAGCGGCGTCGTGGCCTCCAGCTTCCGCGTCGCCCGCGCGCTGCTCGAGCGCATCGACGACAGCCACAGCGGCATGGTGCAGCACGCGGAATTCCACGCCGCGATTCCGCACCAGCACATCGAGCAGGCGCGCGCCGCAGGCGAAGTGCTGGGGGACAGCCTGTGGCAGCGCTTTCCTTTCGTGCCCGGGATGAAGGCGATGGACGACGACCTCGGCCAGTTGATTCTGAACCGCACCTGGCGTCCGATGCTGGAAGTCACCGGCGCCGCCGGCCTGCCGCCTCCAGCGAGCGCGGGCAACGTGCTGCGGCCGCGCACCCAGTTGCTGCTCTCGCTGCGTCTTCCGCCGACGCTGCCCGGCGAGAAAGCCGGCGCCAAACTGAAGGAAATCCTGGAACTCGATCCGCCCTACGGCGCCAGAGTCAGCTTCGAATTCAAGCAGGCGGCGAGCGGCTGGCATGCGCCCGCCACCCAGCCCTGGATGGCGCAGGCGCTGGAGGCCGCCTCGCGCGCGCACTACGGCCGCCCCGCGCTGTGGGTGGGCGAAGGCGGCACCATCCCGTTCATGGCGATGCTCGGGGAGAAGTATCCGCAGGCGCAGTTCTTCATCACGGGCGTGCTCGGCCCGCACTCGAATGCGCATGGGCCGAATGAATTCCTGCATATCGGCTATGCGAAAAAGCTCACCGCCTGCGTGGCCGACCTGCTGGCCGCGCAGGCGGCGCGTCCCCGTCCCTAGGGGGTCTCGCGCCCGGTTGGGTGGACGCCATATCCCGTCCTGTCGGGTGCATTTCATGGCGGCTCGATGACCCGGGGGCCACAAATCGTTAAACGCCCGCGGGACGTCGTCCTTTCGCAGCGGCGATCTCGCGTGCCGCCGCCAGCACCGGCGCCAGATGATCGCGCGGAATTGCCACCAGGCCGTCTTCGTCGCCAAGCAGAATGTCGTCGCATTCGACGCGCACGCCGCCGATAACGACCGGCAGGTTGCAAGCCTCCACGCGCACCCGGTCTTTGCCGTTGCGGCTGTGCCTGCCAAGTGCGAACAGCGGGAATCTCTGCCTACCGGCCGGCACGCAATCGACCCCGGATAGGAACTCACGCGTCAGCGCGCGATTCTCCTCGTGGGTCAGCATGGCGGCGCTCTACCCCGGATCAGTTGCCTTGATCGCTTGTCGCGACTCACTCACGTGGTCCGGGAAAAACACCCCGGAGAGCGCGATCCGCTCCGGGATAAAAGACAGGTCCTTCAAAGTGTTCTCGGCTCCGGCGATGTTGGCCGTCACCTTGAGCATCACCAGGTTCGGCTCGGCGCTCTGGAACCAGTAGTCCGTGTTCTGCGGCAGCATGATGCCTTCGTATTTGTTGAGAACCTTCACGTTGTCGTCGGTACCCACGTGGAAAACGGCCTTTCCCGACAACACGACGAACGCATGGTCAATCGAGGTATGGCGGTGCATCTTGTTTTCGCCGCCGTCGGCGTAGACCTTTATGCAAATTTCCAAGTGATCGGTCTTCGCGCGCGTATCGGTAGTTATGCCCTGCTTGAGCAAGGGCGTGCGCAGATCGAACACACCGTTCCGGGAAGGAGTTTCAAAAATGCCAATCCTCGCGAATTCGCTTGCAGTCATTTCCATCGTTGACCTCCAGTGGGGGGCGTTGAATGTCGGGAAGAAGCATGAGCCTGCGCCGTCTCAAGCGGACTACTCAGTCACTCGGCCTTCGCGCCGGTGGCGCGGATGACGCTGCCCCAGCGCTCGCGTTCTTCCTGCATGAACTGCGCCATCTCCTGCGGCGTGCCGCCGGCGGGGATCATGCTCATCTCACGCAGGCGGCTCGCCACGTCCGGCATCTTCAGCACATCGCTGATCGCGGCCGCCCATTTGCCCGTGATCGCGACGGGTGTGGCCGGGGGAGCCACCATGCCCTGCCAGACGAGCGCGACGAAACCGGGCATGGTCTCGGCAATGGCGGGTATTTCGGGCAACGCGGCGGCGCGCTTCTCGCCGCCTGTTCCGAACACGCGCAGCTTGCCGGCACGGATGTGCGGACCCGCCGTGGCCAGTTCGCCGAACATGAGGTCGACTTGACCGGCGAGCAGGTCGGCCAGTGCCGGCCCCGTGCCCTTGTAGGGAATATGCACCATCTTGACGCCGGCCATCATCTTGAACAACTCGGCGGTCAAGTGGGCGGCATTGCCGATACCCTGCGAAGCGTAGCTGAGCTTGTCCGGGTTCGCCCTGGCATAGCCGATCAACTCCTGCAGGTTGTTGGCCGGGACCTTCGGATGCACCAGCAGCACGCTGTACCCGGTTGCCATCACGGCCACAGGCGTCAGCGCGTCGGGATCGAAAGTGAGCTTGCCGTACAGGCTCTTGTTGGAGACCAGCGGCGGCTGCGCCGTGAACAGCAGCGTGTAGCCATCGGGCGCGGCGCGGTACACGGCTTCGGTCCCGACGTTGCCGGCGGCGGACGTCGCATCGGGCATCCCGGGGTCCCAGTTGAATATTCCGGACTCATTTGACCTCCCATCATGCTCTCCCGTTTACCATGGCAGCGTTTTTATATTGATGATTATCATCCCCCAACACGTCGCGCGTCCAGCCCGGACGGTCCGCCGTGTCCGCGGGAGGTGGAAGTTGACATGGCTGGCGAATCGGCACACAGTCGCCGCATACCGGCCGGTCGGACAGAGGCGCCCGATATACGCGGATGCCGGCCGAGGTCGAGCCCGGTGCAATGGCGACTAGGAGGGAAAAATGTCGGAGACAAATGAAGAATTGAAAATGAGCCCGGACGAAATAGAAATGCCCTCAGCGCCGGGAAAGGGCATGAGCGTGATCAGCTACCGCATGCCGAGCGAGGTTGCCGCCAAGGTGATCGTGCCGATCGCGCACAGCGACATTATGTTCTGTGGAATCCAGGTTATCCGGGCGGACGGCGAGACCAACCTTCATTCCCACAGCGGCATGGACGGGCTTTGGTTCGTGCTGAGCGGAAGAATGCGCTTTTACGGCGAAGGCGACAAGCTGGTCGGCGAATTCGGCAAGCACGAAGGGGTATTCGTGCCGCGCAACGTACCGTATTGGTTCGAGAGCGTCGGGGACGAGCCACTGGAACTTCTGCAAGCCGAGTCGATCGACAGGCGCGTCCCCAACCGGCGGACCGACTTTCAACCGAAGAAGAGCGCAACCCTGAACAGCAAGGTCGTGCGCGGCGCCTCCCGCCCGGCCTAGGCAAGCTGAGGCGACGCGTGAGGCACCTGCTGATTCAGCCTCTCCGCGCTCGCCGCCTCCGGACGACGCGGAGCGCGCTACTTCTCAAGGACGGCGATGATTTCCAATTGAACCAGCATGCCGCCGGGCAGATCGAGAACGATGACGTGGCGCGCCGGACGATCGTGCTCATCCGGGAAGTGCTTGTGCCAGTTGACATTGACATGCTGGCGCATCGAGTTGTCCTTGATGAACACGGTGACTTTCCCCACGTCCGCCAATGTCCCGCCGCCATTCTCAACCAGCGTCTTCATGTTCAAGAATGCCAGTTCCGCCTGCCTCGCGGCATCCTCGGCAACTTTTCCGGTCTTTGGATCCTGCCCCATGATCCCGGAAGAAAAGAGCATGTTGCCGACCACCGAGCCCATCGGAATAGGCGCCGAGTGCGAAATTCCGGCCACTTCAAGCGAACGTCGACGACTCTTTCCAGCCATGCGTACCTCCCGGTAAATTGAGTCCAATGAAGATTGACCGCGGACTATAAGATGCGCGGATTGTCTTGTCCAATCACGCGACATTTATTTCACATCGCGATCCCTTGAACGCGAGTCGGCGCTCAAAGCGCCGCCGACAACCGTTCCACCTTCTCCCAGTCGACAAGCTCGGCGCAAGACGAGATGGCTGGCAGCTCGAGCAAACCCTCCACAACCTTGAGCGGCGCCGAGATGAACTGTTCGCTAAGCAACAGGAAATAGCTGATTTCCGCCGCGAGCCATTGCTCGCGCCCCGGCAGGCTCGCCGCCAGTTGGAGCGAAGACAGGGTGCCGAACGCGCTTTCTCCCGCCCAGCCGACATGAACACGGCATCCCGCGAGGGCAGCGATGCGCGCCTGCTCCCAGGCCGCCGACAGCCCGGAGCGGCCGGGCTTCAGCGCGATCGCCTGCGCGCCGCGGCCGCAAAACAGCGCGGCGTCCCGCGGCAGCCAGCCGGGGGCATCCACGAGTATCGGTACCGCGGCCTGCCGCTGAATAAGTTCGAAGCGCGCGTCCGGCTGCATCGCGTACGGATCCTCCACCGCCAGGACTCCGGCGTCGCCCAGCGCCTGAAGATAGCCGGGTGTCTCCTCGGCGCTGTAATGAGAATTCGCATCGACATATATCCGGAGCGCGCCGCCGGCCGCCGCCCTGACTTCCCGGATCACGCGTACGTCCGTCTCCGGGCCCTGCCCGCCTTTCAGCTTGATTTCTCTGAAACCGTGCTTCTCGACCGCCTGCGCGGCTTCGGCTGCCATGAGCGCCGGGGATTGTCGTGTCAGGATCCAGGAGAGCGGCGCCCTGCTCTCTCCGGCCCAGCGCTGCCACAGGGGACGGCGCTCGATCGCGGAGCGCAAATCCCACAACGCGGTATCAACGAGCCCCTTCGCCGATGTATGCTCGGGAATGCGCTTGGCCGCGGCATAGAAGGCCGTCTCGTCCACAACGTCGACGTCCTTGGCGATCGGAAGAAAGATATCCTCGAGCGCGCTCACGATGGACCGGTAAGTGGTGCCGAACCACCTCGGCTTGACCGCGACTTCGGCGGCCCCGACGCTGCCGTCCTCGGCCACCAGACGCAGCAGCAGCAGGGACGAGGCGGATTCTTCAGCGTTGGCCCAGACAATCTTCCGCGGATAGGGAAGGGACAGGGGATGCAGTGACCAGCCTTGCAGTTTCATGACCTGCGATCCGTTGGTTGCTTGGAAGGGCCGCGGCCGCCCGCAATACGGCTGCGCCGACCCCCGGCTCAGGCGTGCTCGGCGGCTTCCTTCGCCGTCTTGCCCTTGTCGATCTTGGCAAACACCTTCACGAGCTCGCCGGCAATCGGCGAAAACTTCGCGTGGGTACGCCGTATAAGGCTGGCAAGGCCGTCGGAGTAATGATGCTTGTTGCGCTCCAGCGGCAGACTGTGTATGACGTTTTTCGCCGGATCGCGGAACACGTTCATCGGGTCTTCGCCGCGCGCTACCTTTTCCATTTCGCGACGCACCATGTTACGGTAAACGATAACGCCCTGATCGGTCGTGCCGAGGCGCTCCTGGCTGCGATCTGCGATCGGCCCCTGGGTGATCCAGGCGTAGATGTCCTGCGCATCAATGCAGTCGAGCGCATACTCGCCATCGGGATTTCGGTACACGACCTCATAGTAGGCGACATTGTCGAGCAGGTGCTGAGGCACATTGATTTCCGGCGGCGCGACGTACGCGGTATACCAATAGTGCATCGTATGCGTGTCGTCCACCGGGACACGGATCTGGAACGCGTAGGCGCGCCAAGACCTGTCGTCACCGTTTCCCACCGCGAGGATGTTGGGAAACACGATCGGGTGACCGATCGTCCAGTCGTCGCTATCCTCGCCATGTCCCGCCAGCAGGCGCTGCTTCATCATGCCGTACTGAAACTCGGGGAAGCGGATTTTCAGGTGCTGGCGGCTGAACGCGTATTTGTTCTTGTTCCCCGCCTGTTCCTCGACGAATTCCTGCAGGTGCCCGTGCAGCCATTCTGTATGTACCGGATCCGCGGAATTTTCCATGATCTGCAGCCAGTTCGCCGAAACCATCGCCCACCCGATCATGCGGATCGCGTGGTCCACCACGAAGCCGTCGTATCGCGGCAGCAAAGGCGCAGGCAGGGGCCCCATGTACGCGAACAGAAACCCGCCCAACTCCTCGACCAGATAGGCCTTGATCCTGACGCGCTCCTTGAACGTGCTGCTCGCAGGTTCGTTCGGCTGGTCGATACACTGGCCGGTCGCATCGTACATCCAGCCGTGGTACGGGCAGCGCACGCCGTCCTCTGCGGGGATGCCGTTGTGCAGCGACGCGCGACGGTGCGCGCAGCGCTCCTCGAGCAGCCCGAGCCGCCCCTTGAGGTCGCGATACAGCACGAGATCCTCGCCGAGCAGCCGCACCCGCTTCGACCATTTCTGCTTCATCTCCGATGTCGGCGCGATCGGATACCAGTAGCGGCGCAGCATCTCTCCGCCTGGTGTGCCGGGGCCGACCTGGGTGAGTTCTACGTTCTCTTCGACTTTAAGCATGGCTGTCTCCTGTGCATTCCTCGAATCCCGACGCCCCCGCGCGCGGGCTGCGCTGTTTCGATCATACCCTCACTCACTAGTACTTGAATTCTCCGCCATCGACGCAAAACGCCTGCCCCGTGATAAAGGCGCTGTCGTCCGAACTCAGGAACAACACCGTACCCACCAGATCCTCGGGCACCTGAATACGCTTCAGCGGCCGCGTCAGCGGGCCCTGATACCATTGCTTGCCATACGCCTCGATCGTGCTGTCGTCCATCGTCGCCCCAGGCATGATGGAGTTCACGCAGATGTTGTCATCGCCCAGCGCCCCGGCCAACGAGCGGGTGAAGCCGATGATCCCCATCTTGGAGGTCACATAGTGAATCCGTTTCGCATTGCCGCTGATGATGGAACTTGAGGATATGTTGATGATGCGGCCCCATTTGCGGCGCCGCATCTCGGGCACCACCGCCTTGACGCACAGAAATGGACCGCGCAGGTTCACCGCCATCACGCGGTCCCACTCCTCGACGTCGGTCTCCTCCAGAGTGTGCAGCGGCAGCTTCGCGAACAGGGCCGCATTGTTGACCAGGATGTCTATTCGGCCGAAGGCGTTCTTGGCGGTCTCTGCCATTGCGTCCGCACTCGCCTTGCTGGACACGTCCGTGACCACCGAGATCGCCTGGCCGCCCGCAGCCTTGATATCTGCCGCGGTCTTCGCGCCGCCCGCGGCGTCGATGTCGGCGATAACGACCTTCGCCCCCTCCCTGGCCAGACCCAGCGAATAGGCCCTGCCGATGCTGATGCCGCCGCCCGTTACGATTGCCACCCTGTCCGCAAGCCGCATTGCATTCTCCCGTTGGTCGTTTCTGCCGGTGGTCTCATTCGGAGGGCACGATGGCCATCCAGCCGAACCCGAACAAAGTCACCCTCGTCAGGCGCGCAATTCTAGCGAGAACTGCCTCGCCACAAGCCTTTGTCCGCGAGTTGTTTCGCCATTCGGGCACCCGACTTTCCCAGCAATGGTATTGTGCCGCCCCCAAGCCGAAGGCGGCGGCGCAAACGCGGAAAATCATCGAGACTGCCCGCGTAACGCTCAGCGCGCTGTTCGCCGCGCCGGTCCCGCGGGGCTGACCTCACCGGAAACGCCTTTGCAGTAACATTAGCCGCAGCCAATACCCAAGGGAGACTCGGAGCGTGAAAGCAAGCAACTTTGTAAACAGATTTCTCGTCGTGTCGTCTGCGGCGCTGCTCGCGTCGGCCGCCTTGGCACAGGACGCCAAGCCGCAGTTCGAACCCCAGGTCGGCCAGGCCGGCAAGGATGTGGTCTGGGTGCCCACCCCGCAGGTGCTGGTGGAGAAGATGCTCGATATGGCAAAGCTGACGCCCAAGGACTTTCTGATCGACCTCGGCTCGGGCGATGGCCGCCTGGTTATCACCGCGGCAAAGCACGGCGCCAAAGCGCTCGGCATCGAGTACAACCCGGACATGGTGGATCTTTCCAGGCGCAACGCCCAAAAGGATGGGGTGACCGACAAGGCCAACTTCGAAAAAGCGGACATCTTCGAGAGCGACTTCTCCAAGGCGCAGGTCATCACCATGTTTCTGCTGCCTTCGATCAATCTGAAACTGCGGCCCAAGATTCTCGACCTGAAGCCCGGCACACGCATCGTGACGAATTCCTTCGACATGGAGGATTGGAAGCCGGACGAAACCCAGCGCGTGGAGGCATGCACAAGCTGGTGTACCGCCCACCTGTGGATAGTTCCTGCGAAGGTGGACGGCAACTGGAAGCTCAACAACGGCGATCTCACCTTGAAGCAAACCTTCCAGAATGTGATCGGCACGCTCAGGACAGGCGGCAATACCGCGGCGGTGAGTGGCAAGCTGAACGGCGAGCAAATCAGCTTCGCCGCCGGGAAAACGGAATACACGGGCCGCGTCGACGGCAAGACCATCACCGGCAAGACCAAGGCCGGGGTCGCGTTCAAGGCGACGCGCTAGATGAGTGACTGAGTGATGGTATCGAAGCGCCGGGTCAGGCGCTTTTTTTTGGCTGCCCAGGACGCTAGAACGAGCGCGGCAGTCCTAGAATATGCTCCGCCACGTAGGACAGGATCAGGTTGGTGGAAATCGGCGCCACCTGATACAGCCGCGTCTCGCGGAACTTGCGCTCGACATCGTACTCGGCGGCAAAGCCGAAGCCGCCGTGAAACTGCAGGCAGGCGTTGGCCGCCTCCCATGATGCGTCCGCCGCGAGCAGCTTCGCCATGTTTGCCTCCGCGCCGCAAGGCTTGTGCGAGTCATAGAGCGCGCAGGCCTTGAAGCGCATCAGGTTCGCGGCTTCGACGTTCACATAGGCGCGCGCGATCGGAAACTGCACCCCCTGGTTCTGGCCGATCGGCCGTCCGAATACGATCCGCTCGTTCGCATACTTTGTGATCTTGTCGATGAACCAGTAGCCATCGCCAATGCACTCGGCCGCGATCAGGGTGCGCTCCGCGTTCAGGCCGTCCAGGATATAACGGAACCCCTTGCCCTCCTCGCCGATCAGATTTTCGGCGGGGACGTCGAGATTGTCGAAGAACAGTTCGTTGGTTTCGTGGTTCACCATGTTCGCGATCGGCCGCACGGTGAGTCCCTTGCCGATCGATTGCTTCAGATCGACTAGAAAGGTCGAGAGCCCGTCGGCCTTTTTCTTCACCTCGGCCAGCGGCGTGGTACGCGCAAGCAGGATCATCATATCCGAATGCTGCACGCGCGACGTCCACACCTTCTGCCCGTTGATCACGTATCGATCGCCCTTTCTCACTGCGGTCGTCTTCAGTTTTGTGGTGTCGGTGCCGGTACTGGGCTCCGTCACGGCCATCACCTGCAGTCGCAATTCGCCCGCCGCGATCCTGGGTAGATACTTGTTCTTCTGCTCCGCCGAGCCATTGCGCAGCAGCGTCCCCATGTTGTACATCTGCCCGTGGCACGCTCCGGAATTGCCTCCCGAGCGGTTGATTTCCTCCATGATCACCGATGCCTCGGCCAAACTCAGCCCGGAGCCGCCGTAATCCTGCGGGATCAGCGCGGCAAGCCATCCCGCCTTGGTCAGCGCATCGACGAACGCCTCGGGGTAGCCTCGCTGTTCGTCGATCTTGCGGAAATATTCGCCCGGAAACTGTCCGCACAAGGCCCGCACCGCGTCGCGAATCTCCTGATAGTCGGTATCTGTCTTCAATGGATGGTCCGTTTAGTTGAGTTAGTCAGCGCTACACCATGCCGCCGTATCCGATGCCGCTTCCGTCCGGACCGCGCCGGGCCGGAATGTACTCGATCCAGGACGGAAAACGCGCGATCAGTCGGCAGCAATTCCTTGACGACCCGCGGCTCCCGGTCGATGCGCGGCGGATTGCCGGCGGGCGCGGGCGCAGCGATAATGATAAGGTTTCAGGCTCCGGCCGGCCCGGCTATTTGACTATTTCCGCTTGACTACTCCCGCTTCCACGGGTTCATGGCCGGAGCCGAATCAGTTGCGCGATAAGATTATGCGTCCTTCGAATCGAGTCTGACTCCGCCCATGCCGAGTGTCAACGCACCCTGGAGAAACGCAAGATGAGTGAACAACCGCTCGGCGAATATGTCCGCCGCCTGCGTCGCCTCGACTGCTGCGCCGTGTCCGATGCGCTGGATAGCATTGGGCTGCCTGGGGCGGTGCTGGGACTGCCGCAGCGCTCGGGTAGCGGACGGATCGCGGGATGCGTGGTGACGGTAAAGCTTGGCACCGGCGCTCCGCCGCCGGGACCGGCGCGCCACCTGGGCTGCGCGGCCATCGAACGAAGCGGTCCCGACCAGGTCATCGTGGTCGAGCAGCGCACCGGCGTGGAGGCCGCCTGCTGGGGAGGGCTGCTCTCTCTCGGCGCCAAGGTGCGCGGCGTCGCCGGCATCGTGGCAGACGGACCCGTGCGCGATATCGACGAGGCGATCGCCTATGAACTGCCTGTGTTCTCCCGCTCGCTGTTACCGGTAACCGCCAGGGGCCGCATCGTCGAGAAAGGCACGAACGTCCCGGTGACGATCGGGGCGGTCGATATCAATCCGGGCGACTTCGTGATCGCCGATCGCAGTGGCGTCGTTTTTATCGCCGCGCAACACATCGACAAGGTCCTGGCCATCGCGGAGACGATCGTCGCCAAGGAAGCCACCATGGCCAAGGCGATCCTGCGCGGAACGCCTATCGGGCAAGTCATGGGCGGCGGCTATGAGAGCATGCTGAAAGGAGAATCATGACCAAGGGAACCTTTGACGCAAACGTCGCGCGTGCCGCAAAACTCGATACGGCATCGCTTAGCGACGCGATGGACAAGCTCGGCATTGTCGGGCAATGCTACCGCATCGCGCCGCGCAGCGGCAGCTTCCGGCTGGCGGGACGGGCGTTCACCGTGCTCTACGGCCCGGCGGGCACGCCGCCCGGAACGGTGGGCGATTTCATCGACGACGTGCCGCCCGGACATGTCATCGTGCTGGACAACGGCGGCCGCGACAATGCGACCGTCTGGGGAGACATCCTCACCGAAGTGGCGCACCGGCGCGGTATCGCCGGAACCGTGATAGACGGCATCTGCCGTGACGTTGCGTTGTGCCTGGAACTGGGCTATCCCATTTACACACGCGGCCACTGGATGCGCACCGGCAAGGACCGCGTACAGGTCGAGGCCACCAATGTCGCGGTGAACATCGGCGATGCGCGCGTGTCGCCGGGAGACATCATGCGCGGCGATGCGGATGGCATGCTTGTGCTGCCCAAAGAGCATGAGGACAAGATTCTCGATGCCGCGGAAACCATCCAGGAAGCCGAGAACGGCATCCGCAAGGCGGTGCGCGGCGGCATGCGGCTGGACGAGGCCCGAAAACACCATGGCTATCACAAGCTTCAAACCAAGAGTTAAGCCACGAGTTACCGTCAAGGGCTGATGACAATGAGCATCGATTACTTCGATCCGGAAACCACCACCAACCGGTCCTTCGTGCGCGTGACGCCCGATCTGGTAAGGGCGGCGGCGCGCATTCCCTCCTCCACGCTGCACGAAGCCGCTGGAAAAATCGGCGCGCTGGATCATGCGATCAAGCCGGTCGCCCCGAGCTTTCGCGTGTGCGGCCCCGCCCTCACCGTACATTCGCCGCCGGGGGATAATCTCTGGATTCACCGCGCGATTTACGCCGCCCTGCCGGGCGACGTACTGGTCGTCTACGTCGGTGGGAAGCACGACAACGGCTACTGGGGTGAAATCATGTCCACTGCGGCAAGCGTCCGCGGCCTGGCGGGCATGGTCATCGATGGTTGCGTACGCGACGGCGCGCTGCTGGAAGGGATTGGCTTTCCCGTTTTCGCACGCGGCCTGTGCATCCGCGGCACGGGCAAGGACTTTGGCGCCCACGGCTGGATAAATGCACCGGTTCTCATGGGCGATGTGACGGTATCTCCGGGCGATCTGATACTCGGCGACAGCGACGGACTGGTTGCCGTTCCCGGAACCCAGGCGGCGAGCGCGGTCGCGGCGGCGCTTAAACGCGAGGCGCAAGAGCAGCAGATACTTGAGCGGCTCAGGGCCGGCGAAACTTCCATCGACATCTATGGCTGGCGTACGGCGCCGAAATAAAAGCGCGTTGCCGATGAATCCCGCCGAGCTGCCGGATGCCCCGCCCAGCCTGGCCTTCGAAGGCGCACGGGCAGTCATCACGCTTAACCGTCCGCGGGTCCATAACCGGCTGGAACTGGACGACCTGCACGTGCTGTCCGACCTGATCGGGCGGGTCGAAAAAACCCATGATACACGGGTGCTCCTGCTGACCGGCCGCGGCGCGACCTTCGGCTCCGGCTTTGATTTGCGCGCGCTCGGCGACGCAGCCGAGCTGGATCTCTTTGCCGCGCTGGGAGATGCGCTTGAAAACCTGCGCGTCCCGAGCATCTGCGCCCTGAACGGACCGGTTTACGGCGGCGCGGTCGATCTCGCCCTGGCATGCGACTATCGGATCGGCGTCCCCGGCTGCCGTATGTTCGTTCCGGTGGCGCGTCTCGGCATCCATTTCTACGCCGGCGGCATGCGGCGCATGGTGCAACGCCTCGGATCGGCCGCCGCCAGGAAGATGCTGCTGTTCGGTCAAACCATCGAGGAGCCGGAACTGACGCGCCTCGGATTCCTGGACGAGCGGATCGCGGCGGATCGGCTCGCGCAGCGCAGCGGCGAGCTCGCCGACGCACTCGCCGCCAGCGCGCCGCTGGCGGTTCAGGGCATGAAGCGCTGCCTGAACCAGATCGCCCGCGCCGAATTCGATCCGCTGATCGCCCGCGCGCAGATGCTCGCCTGCGTGGCCAGCGATGATTTCCAGGAAGGGCTCGCCGCCCTGCGCGCGAAGCGAGCGCCGGTCTTCAAGGGCCGCTGATCGCCCGACCACCCTGACATTTTTCAAGCAGAGCGAGCCCCGCATGTCCGGTCTCGCGCAGCTGATGGCCAACTGCGAGGAAAGCGTTGCCGAGAGGCTGGAACAGGTCAGGTCCTACGTTCTCCCCATGGAGCACGCTCGCATGCGTGCTCCCTACAGGATGGGAAGCAGGATGGCAAAAACGCTGATACTGGAATCGGAAGCGCTTGCGGGCCGCGTTCGTCTGCTGCTGCTCGACGAGGTGCTCGGTCGATAGCGGCACCCGAGACCAGCCGCTGGCTCAGAGATTGCGCAGCAACTGCACCGCCTGCTCTATGCGCTCGACGGCAAGAACCTCCAGGCCGGCGATTTTCGCCTTCGGCTGATTCGCCCTCGGCACGATGGCGCGCTGAAAACCGAGCTTGGCCGCCTCCTTCAGACGCTCCTGGCCGCGCGGTGCCGGTCGCACTTCTCCGGCAAGGCCGACCTCGCCAAAAATGGCCAGCTTTCCCGGTATCGGGCGGTTGGTCAGCGACGAGACGACCGCAAGCGTCACCGCCAGGTCCGCGGCAGGCTCGCCAATACGCACGCCGCCCACCGCGTTCACGAACACATCCTGCTCGTAGGTCGCGATGGCGGCGTGACGGTGCAGGACCGCGAGCAGCATGGCGAGCCGGTTTTGCTCCAGGCCGACCGACAGGCGGCGTGGATTCAGCGCATGCGTGCTGTCCACCAGCGCCTGGATTTCCACCAGCAGTGGGCGCGTGCCTTCGAGCGTGGCAAGCACGCAGGATCCCGGCACTTCCTGTGAATGATGCGAGAGGAACAGCGCGGATGGGTTGCTCACCGTTCGCAGCCCCTTGTCGGTCATGGCAAACACGCCGAGTTCGTTCACCGCGCCGAAACGGTTCTTGATCGCGCGGATGAGGCGATAGCTGGAGTGCGCATCGCCCTCGAAGTACAGCACCGTATCCACGATGTGCTCGAGCACCCTGGGTCCCGCGATCGCGCCTTCCTTGGTGACGTGACCGATCAGAAAGATCGCGGTTCCGCTGGCTTTCGCATGGCGCGTGAGCTGCGCCGCGCACTCGCGCACCTGCGCCACCGAACCCGGCGCGGACTGCAGCATTTCAGCATACACGGTCTGTATTGAGTCTATGACAGCCACCCGCGGACGATGCGCGTCCAGGGTCGCAATAATGCGTTCGAGCTGAATCTCCGCCAGCAGGCTGACACTCGTCCCAGCGGGATCCGCGCCACGGGCCAGCAGGCCCAGCCGCCGCGCGCGCAATGCGATCTGATCGGCCGACTCCTCGCCGCTCACATAGAGTGTCTGCACCGGCTGCATGCCGACCAGCGCTTGCAGGAGCAGCGTGGACTTGCCGATGCCAGGATCGCCGCCGATCAGCACCACCTGCCCGGCAACCAGCCCGCCGCCCAGTACCCGGTCGAGCTCCGCGTTTCCGGTGGGCAGGCGCGCAAGCTCCTTCGCTTCAACCTCCGCCAGGGCGCGCGGCGCGCTCGCCTGTGCCATGCCCGCGTAGCGGCGCGCGCCGGGTTTTTCGGCGATGGTCTCGCTCAGCGTCCCGGCTGCGCCGCACGATGGGCAGGCGCCAAACCATTGCAGGGCGCTCGCCCCACACTCTGCGCAAACATAGGCGGTACGGATCTTAGCCACCCTGCCCCCCTCCAGGCGCGGCGAGCTCGCCCTTCTCGATGACCGTAACCCGCTCGGCCAGGGCACAGAACAGCTCATAGCTGACAGTGCCGGCCGCAGCCGCGACTTCGTCCGCGGCCAGACCCTCCTCGCCCCACAGCGTGACTTCGGAACCGATACGCGCTTCTGGAATGGCGCTCAAATCGACGCACATCATGTCCATCGACACGCGGCCCACCGTGCCGGCGCGCTTGCCGCAAACCAGCACCGGCGTGCCGTTGGGCGCATGGCGCGGATAGCCGTCCGCGTAGCCGCAGGCTACGATACCTATTCTCATCGGACGAACGGCCACGTAGCTCTGGCCGTAACCGACCCGGTCCCCCGGCGCCAGTCTCTGAACCGCGATCAACTCAGTGCTCAGGTGCATGACCGGCCGCAGCCCGAGCTCCTGCGCGCTGCGCCCGGCAAAGGGCGATCCGCCATAAAGCATGATGCCCGGACGCACCCAGTCCGCGCGCGTCTGCGCGAAGCGCAGCAAAGCGGCAGAGTTCGCGAGCGAACGCAGTCCGGCGAGCCCGGCCACATCGCCCTCGAAGCGCGCCAGTTGCGCCGCGACGCCGGCCGCGCCGTCCGCGTCGGCGAAATGCGTCATTAGCGTAATGCGACGAACGCAGGCTTGCGCCGCGAGCGCTCGATACGCGGCGCCCACCGCCTCCCCGCTGAAGCCGAGCCGGTTCATGCCGCTGTTCACCTTCAGGTAAACCTCCATGCTGCGCGGCGCGGCAGCACGGCCGGCACCCACCAGCATGCGAATCTGTTCCGGACTATGAATCACCGGGGTGATCGAATGCTCGAGCAGCAAGGCCGGCTCCTCGGACCGGAAAAATCCTTCGAGCAACAACACCGGCTGGCGCGGATGCGCCATTCTGAGACGAATCGCGTCCGCGAGCTCGAGAACCGCATAGCCGTCCGCGGCAGCGAGCGCGCGTACTGAGCGCTCCAGGCCATGGCCATACGCATTGGCCTTGACCACCGCCCAGATCCTGGCGTCTCCCGCGTGGCGCCTGGCGACCTGCAGGTTGTGCGCAAGCGCGGCGCTGCGAATAGTGGCCCTTATCGGACGTGACATGGCGAACGTGGCATCAGGTCTGTTGCGAAACTAGCCGGCAGGTATTCAAGCACATTGCGCAGCCTGGATGCATCGCGCACCGCGTCCGGCGCCTTAAGCAGCAAGCAGCGCGCGACACCGGCCGTGATATAAGAGCCCCCTGATTTCAGGGACGCCCCAAAGCGTCAAGCATGAGCCTCGGCTTTTACATCATCATGGCGGCGCAGTTTTTCTCGTCGCTCGCAGACAACGCGTTGCTTGTGGCTGCGATTGCATTACTCATGCAGTCGGAGGCGCCGGCGTGGCTGACGCCCTATCTGAAGTTCTTCTTCGTCGTTTCTTACGTGGTGCTGGCGCCCTTCGTCGGTGCATTCGCCGACCGCCTGCCGAAGGGCATGGTCATGCTGATCGCCAACAGCATCAAGATTGTGGGCTGCCTGATGATGCTGTTCAATTTCAACCCGCTTGCGGCCTATGCGCTCGTCGGGCTCGGCGCAGCCGCCTACTCACCGGCCAAGTACGGCATCGTGACCGAATACCTGCCGCACCGCATGCTGGTGGTGGCAAACGGGTGGATCGAGGGCTTGACCGTTGCATCCATCATTCTGGGCACGGTACTCGGCGGACTGCTGATCAGCGCCCGCCTGTCCGGGCCTCTGATTGGCATCGGGCTGCCCTATGTCGACACGCCGGGCGACGCCGCGATCATCGTGATCACGCTGATTTACGCGGTGGCGGTGTTTTTCAATCTCTATGTGCCGGATACCGAGGCGCCGCTGGAACCCTTTCCGGCCAATCCATGGTACACGCTGCTGGATTTCTGGCGCTGCGTGAAGGCGCTCTGGCAGGACAAGCTTGGCCAGATTTCGCTGGCCGTCACCACATTGTTCTGGGGCGCCGGCGCAACCCTGCAATTCATCGTCATCGAATGGGCGCGGGTGTCGCTCGGCTACGACCTGTCAAAGGCCGCCCTGCTCCAGGGTGTCACGGCATTGGGTATCGCCATCGGCGCGATCGTGGCATCCATGCGCGTATCCTTACATCATGCAGTGAATGTCATACCCCTCGGCATCGCCATGGGGCTGGTGGTGATTATGATGGTTTTCGTACAGCACGTCTGGCTCGCCATCCCGCTGATGGTGCTGATCGGCGGGCTTGCCGGCTATTTCGTGGTGCCGATGAATGCCCTGCTGCAGCACCGCGGCCATCTGCTGTGCGGCGCGGGACGTTCGATCGCGGTGCAGAATTTCAACGAGAACGCGTCGATACTCGTCATGATCGCGAGCTATTCCCTGCTCATCGGAGCCGGGGTCTCGATTTACTGGGTGGTCACCATCTTCGGCCTGTTCGTCGCCGCGACGATGCTCCTCGTCCTGATTTGGTTCCGTCGCAATCTGCGGCGCCACGGCAGGGCGATCGCCCGCCAACTGGTTCACGCCAGACGCCAGGTGCCGGCGCACTCGGACTGATCGCTAGTCCTGCGCATCGCGCGAGCCGGCGAGCGTGTGCCTGGCGAGCAGCAAATCAGCCCAGGCCTTGGACTTGTCCGGCAGGTTGCGCAGCAGATAGGCCGGGTGATAGGTGATGACCAAGGGTATGCCGGCGTAATCATGTGCCCGTCCCCTGAGACTTGCGATCGAGGCGTTGCTTTTCAGGAGCATTTGAGCGGCAAAGCGCCCCAGGCCGAGGATAAGCCGCGGCCGTATCAGCTCGATCTGCCGTGACAAATGCGGCGCGCATTGCTCGATTTCTTCCGGCTCCGGATTGCGGTTGCCGGGCGGGCGGCACTTGAGCACGTTGGCGATATACACGTTCCGACCGCGCTGCAGCCCGAGCGCCGCCAGCATGTTATCCAGCAGCCTCCCAGCCTGACCGACGAACGGTTCGCCCTGCCTGTCCTCTTCCACCCCTGGCGCCTCGCCCACCAGCAGCCATTCCGCTTTCTCGTCGCCGACGCCGAACACGGTCCTGCCGCGGCTCGAGTGCAACGCACAGGCACGACAGTCGTCCACGGCCTGCCTGAGGGCCGGCCAATCCATGGCGCGAATACGGATCACCCTCGATGCCTCCGGCTCGGTATTGCCGCCGCGTGTCCGTGGCTTTCCGCCAGTAGCGACCGGGCCATCGGCTTCGCTGGATAGGCCCGCGGTTCGCGGCTCGGGCGCGAGCGTGGAGACCCCAGCCTTGGGTCGTCGCAACTTCCATATCGGCGTCAGGCCCATTTCGGCCAATAGCGTATCGCGATCGATCACCACGCCCATCCTCAGAGATGACGCGTGAACACCAGCGCGTCCTCGCGTCCGCCATGCGCGGGATAGTAGCCGCGCCGCACAGCCAATTGCCGGAATTCCGATCCCTGGTACAGCATGATGGCGGCCCGGTTACTGGGCCGTACCTCCAGAAACAGACGCTGCGCCTGTAGGCTGCGCGCCAGCGCGACGATTTCGCCGAGCAAGGCGCGGCCGTAGCCCCGGCGCTGACAAGGCAGTGCAACCGACAGATTCAGCAAGTGCGCTTCACCGAGCGCGACCGACAAAACGAAATAGCCCGTCAATCCTCCGTCCTGGCGCGCGGTCCAGCACTGGTACCCGGTGCGCAGCGAGTCGGCGAAATTCGCTCGTGTCCAGGGATGCGAATAGACCGCGGCTTCGATCGCAAGGACAGCATCGAGATCCGTCTCTTGCATTGGCGCCAGCGTATAGGCAGGCTCAGGCTGCGTGCCGCCTGCCCCCGCCGCCATCCGGCTGCTTATCGGTACGGCGCTCATCGGACCGCACGCTCCCTGGTGGTCAGGGCAACCTGGTCGCGCAGGTAAAACGGCGCGGCAAGCGCGGCATCGCCGCCTTCGCCGGCGGCAAACCGCGGCGCGGCGAGCCGTGAGATCGCGACCGAGCCCGGCCGAATCTCCGGACGCACAGCCGCCAGTATGCTGCCCAGCCGCTCCTGGAGCGCCGCGCCATGGGCGGCGAATCCGCTTCCGCAGCCGATCCAGCCGGTACCCGCCGGCGGAGGTACCGCGCCGGGCGCGGCGCAGACGGGGGACAGCCCTTCCGGTCCGCGGCGCAACTTTGCCGACATGTCGCGCTGCATCGCGCAATAATACACTTCGCCCATTCGCGCATCGAGACAGGCAATCACTCTCGATGCGCCCGCTTCCTCCGCGATCGCCTCGAAGGAAGAGATACCCAGCACCGGGAGATCGCGCGCGAATGCCAGGCCCTGGACGATGCCGCAGGCGATGCGCAGCCCGGTGAAGGATCCGGGCCCGCTTCCGAAGGCGAGCGCCTCCAAATCCGCGGCGCGCAGGCCCGACTGTCGCAGCAAGCGCTCCAGCATGGGCAGCGCGAACTCGCCGTGACGGTTTTCAGTACGCCGCTCCAGAGCGGTTATCTCGCCTTCTTGCCAGAGCGCAACCGAACACCAGCTGGTCGATGTCTCCAACGCAGCGAAACGCAAGGTCGGCTCCAGGGGACGCGGGAAATTACGCGGGGAAGGTTTGACGCATTGAGGATTGTATTACCTCGATGCGCGTCTGCCGCGACAGGCTGGACCCGACGACGATCCGGGAAAAATGGCCTCCGTACTGCGCGAGGCACTCGCGATCCTCGCCGGATGCCTTGTCCTTCCAGCGCAGTCGGCATGCGCGACCGCGGCACGCTTGCGCCGGGCTATCTGGCCGATCTGAATGTCATCGACTATGCCCGCCTGACGCTGCGCGCGCCGCGGCCGGGCGCCTGCTCAGGGCATCAGCCTAGCCACGAATCATTGGCGCCGCAGGTCTCGGTTGGCATCGAAAACGTCGCGCCGCAGCCGTTCGCGTTCTTCCGGACTCAGACGCCAGCCGCCCTCCTCGCGTCGCGATCGCTCGTTGCGATAATCGCCGCGCGCCGAGTTGACATCCTCGCGCAGGCGCTGGCGGTCCTCGGGGTTCATCCTCTGCTGCGGCGGCCAGCCGGCGCGCTCCGGCCGACTCGACCGATCCGGCCGCTCACGCTGCGCAAGCGCGTCCCCCGCGCCGAGCCAGAGTACGGCGGCACACAGAGCAAGGAAAAGTCGGGATTGTCGCTTCATCGCGCACCGGTTCAAGTGGCACACAGTATGCAGCAGCCGGGGCGCTGCGCGCGATTTGTCCCTGGCGCGATGCAAGGAATTTGTAACAATTCGTTTCCGCGCGAGGCGGTCGTCACACGCGGTAACGTAACTACCGCGGTAACGTAACTACCCATGGCAACCACCCGCTCTTGCAGCTACCCGCCCTTGCGGCGAAGGCATAAGCTTCCGGCATGGCACAACTGAGCACAAGAATCCTGGTTGTCGACGACGACCAGAAGCTGCGCGACCTTCTGGTGCGCTATCTCGCCGCACAGCAGTTCGAAGTCAAGGCGGTCGCCGATGCAACGGCCATGGACAAGCAGCTAGGACGCGAGCGCTACGACCTGGTGGTTCTCGACCTGATGCTGCCCGGCGAGGACGGGCTTGCGATCTGCCGCCGGCTGCGCGCTCAGGACGCCGCTCTGGCCGTCGTCATGCTGACCGCAAAGGGCGACGCGGTGGATCGCATTGTCGGACTCGAAATGGGCGCCGACGACTACCTGGCGAAACCCTTCAATCCGCGGGAACTGGTCGCGCGCGTCAACGCCGTACTGCGCCGCAGAGCGCCGCAAGGCCCGCCGGGCGGTCCGACGGAGAATCGGGAAGCGCACCGTTTCGGCGAGTTCGAGCTGAACCTTGCCACCCGGATGCTGCTTCGCGCCGGGAAACCGGTGTCGCTGACCACGGGAGAATTCTCCGTCCTCAAAGTACTGGTGCTGCACGCGCGCCAGCCGCTTTCCCGCGACAAGCTGATGGAACTGGCCCGAGGTCGCGAATACGAAGTGTTCGACCGCTCCATCGACGTGCAGATCTCGCGCCTGCGGAAAATCATCGAGGACAATCCGGCCCAGCCGCGCCTTATCCAGACCGTATGGGGCTTCGGCTACGTGTTCGTCCCCGAGGGCAATGCAAAGTGACCCCGGCCGGGCGGCTGATGCCCGATTCCCTGCTGGCGCGCACCTTCCTGCTGATCGCCTTGCTGCTGATGCTGTCCGTTCTCGCCTCGTTTCAGATCTACCGCGTCTACGAACGCGAACCGCGCGCCCGCGAGCTCGCCCAGCAGACGGCGTCGACCGTCAACCTGACGCGGGCGGCACTGGTGAATGCGGCACCGGCTTCGCGCCGCGTGCTGCTGTTGGAGCTTAACGAGCGCGAGGGCCTCCGGGTATTTCCCGCCCTGCCTGACGAGAAGCTGGACCCCTTGCCGGCCGATCCGCTTTTCGGCATGGTCGCGGAGCGCGTTCGCCGGGATCTGGGCACCAACACCCGCTTTGCTTACTCGCGCGATGGCGACAACGGATTCTGGGTCAGCTTCTTCATCGACAGCGACGAGTTCTGGGTGATGCTGCCGCGCGAGCGCCTCGAGCCGCGGTTCGGACTTGGCTGGCTGGGCTGGGGGCTCGGTATGCTCGCGCTTGCGCTGGCCGGCGCCTGGCTGATCGCATCGCGCATCGCGCGCTCGCTGGCCGCCCTGACCCGCGCCGCCCGCGGCATCGGGCGAGGCGAATCGCCCGCGCCGCTGCCGGAGGCGGGAGCGCGCGAACTGCGCACTGTATCGGCCGCCTTCAACAGGATGACGAATGACCTGGCGAGCATTGAGCGCGAGCGCGCCATGGTGCTCGCCGGCATCAGCCACGATCTACGAACGCCCCTGTCGCGCATGCGCCTGGAACTCGAGATGAGCGGCGCGGAAAAGGGAGCCGCACAAAGCATAGCGGCGGACATCGAAGAGATGGATGCTGTCATAGGACAGTTTCTCGACTACGCGCGCGGCGACGCCGAGGAAAAGAGCGCGCAGGATCTCGCGGCGCTGCTTGCCGAGCTTGCGGAGCACTACCGGCGGCGCGGCAGACAGGTACGAATCGAGCCGCAAAGCATCCCGGCATTTCGTTTCGCCCGCATGGCAGTGTGGCGCGCGATCTCCAATCTGGTCGACAATGCGCTGCGTTACGCGGGCGAGCCGGTGGAGGTCAGAGCGAAAGCGGATACCCGCGGCGCGACCATCGAGGTGCTCGACCGCGGCCCGGGCATCCCTTCCGGCGAGACCGAGCGGCTGAAGCTGCCTTTCACCCGGCTGGACCCGGCGCGCAGCGGGCGCGGCGGATCGGGCCTGGGCCTCGCGATCGTCGAGCGCGTCGCGCGCATGCACTCAGGGTCGCTCGAACTGATCGGGCGCGACGGCGGCGGTCTGTGCGCGCGCCTGCGGCTTGAGCAGCAGGCATGACCGGCGGCAGGGCCTCGCATTGACTTGCGTTGTGGAAATCATTAACCACTGGAAGGACACGGCATGACCGGACTGCGGAATCTGTTCAATAATAATCGGGAGTGGGCGCAAAGCGTGGTGCGGCGCGACCCGGAGTTCTTCACCAAGCTGCTGCGCCAGCAAAATCCGGACTACCTCTGGATCGGCTGCTCAGACAGCCGTGTGCCCGCGAACGAGATTGTCGGACTGCTTCCCGGGGAACTGTTCGTGCATCGCAATGTCGCGAATGTCGTGGTGCACACCGACCTGAACTGCCTGTCCGTCCTGCAGTATGCGGTCGACGTGCTGAAGGTGGATCACGTCATCGTCTGCGGCCACTACGGCTGCGGCGGCATACACGCCGCGATACAGGACCGCCGGCTGGGTCTCATCGACAACTGGCTGCGCCACGTGCAGGACGTGATGAACAAGCACCGCCAGAAGCTCGCCGGACTGCCCGGCGATGAGCAGCGTTTCCGGCGCCTGTGCGAACTGAATGTGCTTGAACAGGTGCTGAACGTGTGCCAGACCACGATCGTACAGAACGCATGGGAACGCGGCGAAAAACTGGCCGTGCACGGCTGGATCTACGCCATCTCGGACGGTCTGCTACGCGACCTGTCTGTGTGCGTCACCGGTCCGGCGGAGCTTGCCGAAATTTACGGAAACGCCGTGCGCGATTGAGCACGCCCGTTTGCGATCCCGCCCCGAGGCACGCCCTGGGAGCGCCCCGCCCGGGCCGCACGGTCCGGCTGGCGTTTGCACTTTCCCTATTGCTGCACGCCGCGCTGTTCTGGCAATGGCGCCAGGCCTTGCTCACTCCGTCTCTCGACAGCGCCAGAGTCGGCGGGCAAAGCGCGTTGCATCTGCGCCTCGCGCCGCCGCCCGAGCCCGCATCGACCGCAGATCGCGCCCGCTCCGCACGCGTGCCCCGGCCCGCATCACCTGCCCAGGAAACGACCGGGCGGCGCAAGCACGCCGCCCTGGCCCCTGAAGCACGACCGGCGCTCCCGCCCGCGGAAAATGTTCTGGTTGCGCCGCCCCCGGCACAATCCATAACGCCCGCGGCAATCACGCCGCCAGGCCTGCCGGCGGCCCCGGCCGCGGGTGTCGCGCTGGGCGACCTGTCGGCCTTCATAGCCGCGCGACGGCGCTCGCGCGGTGAATCGGCTTCGCCGCCCGCTCCCGCTCGGGACGACGACACGCGCCGCGAGCAGCGCATCGCCGAAAATCTCGGCCTGAACGCTCGGCAATCCTTCGGCTATGACCCCAGACGCGGCGGCGGCGTGTTCCAGGTCCAGACGCTGGAGTTCGACTATGCCGAATTCATCTTCTTTGGCTGGAGCAAGGGCATACGGCGCAATGCAAAACTGCTCATCGAGGTGCGGCGCGGTGCCCAGCCGGACATCCGCATCGCCGTGGTGCGCAGAATGATCGAAATCATTCGCGACAACGAAAAAGAGAATTTCGTCTGGCAGTCGGCCCGGCTCGGACACAACGTAACCCTGTCCGCGCGACAACAGGATAACGCCGAGCTGGAGAGCTTTCTGCTGCGCGAGTTTTTTGACCCATCCACCGGTCCGCGCTGACGCAACGCGCTACGGCGGCAACACCCCCTGCGTTGAAGTGCGTTCCGATTCCGGAGCGCCGGTCGTCATCGACTGCAGAACCGCTTCCTTTTCCCCCGGGCAGCAACTCGCCGCGCCACGCACCAGGGCGCGCGCCCGCGCCCTCTGCGGTGATGACGGAGGGGACGATGTTCCTCCAGATCCCTGCCGCGAAGCTGGCAGCGCACCGGCCCGTCGGCACGCGATGGTTAGTAAACCGATGGCTAGTAGAGCTTTGGCACGAACCGCTGACTCGACATTTTGGGGCGCTTGTAACCAATATCGCCCTGCCGCGGCGGCACTTCGATTTCGACAGGAGTCATGTTTTCATAAGGAACCTGCTGCAGGAAATGCACAATGCAGTTGAGCCGCGCTTTTTTCTTGTTGTCGGCCTGCACGACGTTCCAGGGACTCTTTTTCTTGTCCGTCGCCGCAAACATGACATCCTTCGCTCTGGAATACTCGCTCCAGTGTTTGCGTGATTCCATATCCATCGGGCTCAGCTTCCAGCGCTTGGTGGGATTCCTGATCCGTTCCTGGAAGCGCTTTTCCTGCTCTTCGTCGTTCACCGAGAACCAGTACTTGATGAGGTAGATCCCGGAACGAATCAGCATCTCCTCAAACAGCGGACAGGCTCGCAGAAACTCCTCGTATTCGAGTTCGGTGCAAAAGCCCATGACATGTTCCACACCCGCGCGGTTATACCAACTGCGGTCGAACAGCACGATTTCTCCCGCACCGGGCAGATGGGGAACGTAGCGCTGGAAATACCACTGGCCGCGTTCCCGTTCGGTGGGCGTACCAAGCGCGACAATCCTGCATATTCTCGGATTCAGGCTCTCAGCGATGCGCTTGATGACGCCCCCCTTCCCCGCGGCGTCGCGGCCCTCGAAGATCACGGCGACTTTCAGGCCATGCTGGCGGACCCATTCCTGAAGCTTGATGAGTTCGACCTGAAGGTGGGCAAGCTCCTCGACATACTTGTATTTCTTCGCCGGCTTGCGCAGTGTGGGCCGGCCTGCCTGGCGCCAATGCTGCTCAATCGCGGCCGTCTCCTTGGCGTCGGCCAGAACCTCGCCGCCGTTGCCGCCGCCGTTACCACCGCCGTTACCGCCGCCGTTACCTTTAGCGCGCTTCTTCTTTCCCATATCTCCTCCTTCCTTTAGGAAATCCCCTGAAAGCGGACAGCAGCATCAACGATACCATCACCGGTCATCCAAAGCGAAGCGTTCGAGCGGCGTGTAGATCGAACCCTCCCTGGTCTGCTCCGAACGCACGAGAAGGAATTCGCGCACCGGCCATTCGATCGAGGGAGGCGGCGCCGGCGGGCCGGGCGGGCCCGCCCTGCGCAGCAAGGTCACATGCGGCGCGAAGGGCTTGTCCTCCGGCGAGAAGCCCCTGGCTTCCAGTTCCTCGCGCAGCGCTTGCGCAAGCCCGAGCACCCCCGGCACCGGTTGCGTCGGCCCGGCCCAGACCACTCCGCCCTTTTTCCAATAGCGCACCGCGCCGAGGCGCAGCAATCCGCCCCTTGCATGCTTTTGCGCAGCGCGCCCGGCGTCCGCAGCGTCGCTTGAACGCGCATTCGCCACCTCGCCGAGAAAAGAGAGCGTCAGATGGATATTCGATGCCAGCATGGCGCGGCCGCCGGTTTGCCCGGCGATCTGCACGGCGAACTCGGCCAGGTCTCTTGCGAGTTCAGGCGGCGGCCAGAGAGCAAAGAACAGGCGCATGGATTATTTCATGAAGGCTGCTGGCGCCGTGACGGCGCTTGATAGTAACTTATATGTTACTATATCAGCAAAACTAAGGCTTCCTGGAACGCTCAGATATCGTCCAGCAGCACGACTGCCTGCGCCGCGATCCCCTCGCCACGACCGGCAAATCCCAGGTGCTCGGTGGTGGTCGCCTTGATATTGACGCATCCGGGCGTCACGCCCAGGTCGGCTGCGATATTCGCCACCATCTGCCCGATGAACGGCGCGAGCCGCGGCGCCTGCGCGATCAGCGTAGCGTCGAGGTTGGCGACGCCCAGGCCTGCGCGCGCAATCTTGCGCGCCACCTCGCGCAGCAGAATGCGGCTGTCGGCGTCCTTGTACCTGGCGTCGCTGTCCGGGAAATGCCGCCCGATATCGCCCAGCGCCGCGGCGCCCAGCAGTGCATCGCAGATCGCATGCAGCAGCACGTCGGCGTCGGAATGACCATCGAGGCCGCGCTCGAACGCGATCGTCACGCCGCCCAGCACCAGCCGGCGCCCCGCCGCCAGGGCATGCGCATCGAATCCCTGCCCGATTCTCATCTCGATTTCCTCGTCTCGCGCGCCGCCAGGATCGCCGCGGCGATCGCCATATCTTCAGGATAGGTGACTTTGATATTCTCACGGCTGCCCGCCACCAGCTTTGGCTGCAAGCCGAGCGCTTCGATCGCACCCGCTTCATCGGTGACGCCGCCCTTCACCCGGTGCAGCGCCTGGGCCAGCAGCCCGGCGCGAAACATCTGCGGCGTCTGCGCGAGCCATAGCAGCGAGCGATCCTCGCTGCCTGCGATCCGCGGCGCGGTGTTTGCCTTGTTGTCGGCCGTCGCCGCCCGCTTCACGGTGTCCGCTACGGGCAGCGCCAGGATCCCGCCGACGGGATCGCTCGCGCATCCTGCGATGAGCCGCTCCAGGTCGGCCGCCGGCAGGCACGGACGCGCTGCATCGTGCACCAGCACCCAGTCATCCGCGTCCACTGCCGTCATGGCGGCGACCAGACCGTTGTGCACCGTGTCGCGCCGCGATTCGCCGCCGCAGTAAAGCGGTTCGAGCTTGGAGCCGAACGCGCTCCAATCCTGCCGTTCGAACCGCCTGTCCTGCGCCGAAAGCACCACGAAGACCGCGTCGACCCCGGCGGCGCAAACCGAGCGGATCGCGTGCCAGAGCATCGGCCTGCCCGCCAGCGGGAGATACTGCTTCGGAACGCCGCCCTGCCCGCGCGCAAAGCGCATGCCGCTGCCGGCGGCGGGTATCAGCGCAAATAGCGACAACGCTTCACCCTTCGAACTCCATCGGCGCGCGCGTCAGACGCTCTCGAACACTTCCAGCCAGTCTTCAAGCGCTTCCGGATGCTTGTACGGGACTTCGACAGCGGCGTGGTTCACGCCGTGGCGCTGCAACTCCTGCATGCGCTCGCGCAACTCCGCCCTGGTCGCGGTGAACGTGGTGGCGCGAATAAGCTCACCCGTGCACAGCGCCTCTTCCTCCGGCCGCAGGTACATGATATGGCCGCGGTGGTTGGTGAGGTAGCGTGCATCCGGCGGCTGATAACCGGCGTAGATCTGCCGATAGCGCTCGACCAGCGGTGTGAACTGCGCCGGTACCGCGGCAGGTAGAGTGCCCGTGGCGCCCTCGCCCAGTTTGTGCAGCATGATCATCGCGTCCGGGCCGGCGATCGCCTTCACGCGCGGGCTGTCGGCGGACTCGCCTTCCTTCAGCACGCAGCCGGACAGCGTGACCGTGCTGTGGAGAGCGCCGGGATCGCGGCCCGCCTCGACGTAGGCCTTGCGCGCATCCGCGAGGTTGGCCGCGGCGCGCTGCACGCCCCCGGGAACGTCGATGAGGCCCGCACCCAGCCTGGCGACCAGACGGCGCGCCCGCGGTCCGTAGGCTGAGATATGCAGCGGAATCTCATCCCTGATATTGATCGCGCCGATGTCCGGATCCAGGAAGCGGATCTTCCTGCGCTTGCCCTCGAAGTCCCATTCAAGGGTCTCGCCCGCCAGCAGGCCCCGCACGACGCGGATGTACTCCTCCATGTCAGCGAGTTTGACTCGCGTCAGGCCCATGGCGCTGCGCGCGGTCGAGCCGGTCGAGATGCCGAAATCGATACGCCCCGGCGCAAGCGCGTTCAGGCTCGCCAGTCCGCTCGCGGCCACGGGCGCGATGCGGTTCGAGGACACCATCACACCCGAGGCGATGCGGATCTTCGAGGTATTCAGAGCGGCCGCCGTCATGGACACGAACAGCTCGGTATTGAACATCTGCGAGTCCACGAACCAGGCGCGGCTGTAGCCCAGCCGTTCCGCGCGCCGCACCACCTTCCAGCTATCCGCCACTGCGGGTATAAGAATGCCGTAATCCATGAACGCGAAGCTGCCGAGGGACGCCTTGCGCGCATGATAACAACAAATGCGGGACGCATTGTCTGCGCTGCATGACGCATGCGCTGCTCGCGTCCAAGTTGTGCCCAAGGTACGCGCGACAAAGGTATGCGCAACAAAGTTGGTCAAGGACCGGCAGGTATAATCCGACCCGCGCCGCACCGGATTCACCGCGAATTTTCTTGCGGTGTTTCGCTTCTTGTTTTCAGTCTCATTGCCAGATCCGTATGCACCGCGATCCGCTCGTTTCCCCCTCCCGCAAACGTTACAGCGGCCTGCACGGTTCGGCCGATGCGCTGGTGCTGGCGCGCCTTGCCGACACCACCCGCCCGCTTACGGTGATTTCCGCGACCGCGCAGGACGCACAGCGGCTGGTCGAGGAGATCGCCTGGTTTGCCCCCGCGCTGCGCGTGCGCCTGCTGCCGGACTGGGAAACCCTGCCCTACGACCGCTTTTCGCCGCACCATGACCTGGTCTCGGAACGCCTGGCCACGCTCTACGAGATCGGCCGCGGCGAGTTCGATCTCCTGGTGGTGCCCGCGACCACCGCGCTCGTGCGCCTGTGCCCGCCGTCCTATTTGTCGGCCTACACCTTCTTCCTGCACACGGGCAGGAAACTGGATGGCGACCAACTGCGCGGCCAGCTCGTCACGGCCGGTTATCAGCACGTCACCCAGGTCGTGGCGCCGGGCGAATACTGCTTTCGCGGCGGCATCATCGATCTGTTCCCGATGGGCAGCGCGACGCCGCTGCGCATCGACCTGGATGACGATCTGATCGACAGCATCAAGATGTTCGACGTCGATACCCAGCGCACGATCTATGCCGTGCCGGACGTGCGTCTGCTGCCGGCCCGGGAATTTCCGATGGACGACGCGGCGCGAGCCAGATTCCGCGGCAGCTTCCGCGAATTGTTCGAAGGCGATCCCTCGAAGAAGAGCGTGTACCGGGATATTTCGAACGGCATCCCTGCCGCCGGAGCCGAGTATTTTCTGCCCTTGTTTTTCGACTCCGTCGCCACCTTGTTCGACTACCTGCCGAAGGACGCGACGCTCGCGCTGCATCACGACGTGTCGCATGCCATCGAGGAGTTCTGGCGCGACGCCCAGTCGCGCTACAAGATGATGGGGCACGACCCCGAGCGGCCGCTGCTGCCGCCGGCGCAAATGTTCGTGCCGGCCGAGGAGTTCTACCTGCGCGCGCGCGAGTACGCGAGGATCGATCTGGCGCATGCCGCGCCGCCATCCGGGGCTGCCCCTGCCGGCGGCATCGCCAAAGGCGAGCCCTCCGGTCCCGCCACAGACCCCGAGCCGCCGCTGTCGCTGCCCCTGCCGCCGTTGTCCGTTGATCGCCGCGCCCAGGATCCGCTCGCCGCGCTGAAGCATTACCTGAGCGATTCGAAGGAGCGCGTACTGGTGTGCGCGGATTCGCCGGGCCGCCGCGAAACCATCCTGAGCTATTTCGCCGAGTACGGGCTCGCCCCGGCGCCCGCCGTGGATTTCGCGGGCTTCCTCGCCGGCGGCGAAGGTTTTTCGCTGACCGTCGCCCCGCTCGCCTACGGCTTCCGCGCGCCGCAAGAGGGCTGGGCGATCATCACCGAGTCCGAGCTGTACGCCGGCAGCGTGCGCCACAAGCAGCGCAGCCGCGAAAAGGCGAGTTCGGTGGAGGGCATGCTGCGCGATCTCTCCGAACTCAAGATCGGCGACCCGGTGGTGCATGCGCAGCACGGCATCGGCCGCTACCAGGGGCTGGTGAGCCTGAATCTCGGCGACGGCGAAGCGGAATTCCTGCTGCTGTCCTACGACGGCGAGGACAAGCTCTACGTGCCGGTGTCGCAGTTATCCGTGATCTCGCGCTATTCCGGCGCCCAGCCGGAGGCCGCGCCGCTGCACAAGCTGGGCAGCGGGCAGTGGGAGAAGGCCAAGGCCAGAGCCGCGCGTCAGGTGCGCGACACCGCGGCGGAGCTGCTGGCGCTGTATGCGCGGCGCGCCGCGCGCAAGGGCATCTCCTTCGCCATCCGGCAGCACGATTTCGAGGCCTTCGCGGATGGTTTCGGTTTCGAGGAAACCACCGACCAGTCGGCCGCCATCGAAGCCGTGGTGCAGGACATGAGCTCCGGCAAGCCGATGGACCGCCTGATCTGCGGCGATGTCGGCTTCGGCAAGACCGAGGTTGCGCTGCGCGCCGCCTACATCGCGGTCGCGGACGGCAGGCAGGTCGCGATCCTGTGCCCGACGACGCTGCTCGCGGAGCAGCATTTTCAGACTTTCTCCGATCGCTTCGCGGACTGGCCGATCCGGATTGCGGAGCTCTCCCGCTTCAAGTCGGCCAAACAATCCGCCGAATCGGTGCAAAAGCTCGCCACGGGCGAGCTGGATATCGTGATCGGCACCCATAAGCTGCTCTCCAAGGGCGTCAAATTCGAGCGCCTGGGCCTGGTCATCATCGACGAGGAACACCGTTTCGGCGTGCGCCAGAAGGAAGCCCTCAAGGCGCTGCGCGCCGAGGTCGATGTCCTCACCCTGACCGCGACGCCGATCCCGCGCACGCTCGCCATGTCGCTCGAGGGCATCCGCGATTTTTCGGTCATCGCCACCGCGCCGCAGCGCCGGCTCGCCATCAAAACCTTTGTCGCGCCCTTCGGGCAGGGACTGATCCGTGAAGCCGTGCTGCGCGAACTGCGCCGCGGCGGACAGGTCTACTTCCTGCACAACGAGGTCGCGAGCATCGAGCGCATGCGCGAGCGCCTGAGCGCGCTGGTTCCCGAGGCGCGCATCGCGGTGGCGCACGGCCAGATGCACGAGCGCGAGCTGGAGCGCGTGATGCGCGAATTCACCCAGCAGCACTACAACCTGCTGCTGTGCTCGACGATCATCGAGACCGGCATCGATATTCCGAACGCCAATACCATCGTGATCAACCGCGCCGACCGCTTCGGGCTTGCCCAGCTGCACCAGTTGCGCGGCCGCGTCGGCCGCTCGCATCATCAGGCCTACGCCTTCCTGCTCGCGCCGCCGGACGAGGAACTGGGCGCGCAAGCGAAGAAACGCCTGGAAGCGATCCAGATGATGGAACAGCTCGGATCGGGTTTCTACCTGGCGATGCACGACCTGGAGATCCGCGGCGCCGGAGAGGTGCTCGGGGAATCCCAGTCGGGAGAGATTCAGGAGATCGGGTTTTCCCTCTATACGAAGATGCTGGATCGCGCCGTGCGCGCGCTCAAGGCGGGCAAGAGCATCGACCTCGAGCAGACCACCGATATCAGCACCGAGATCAACCTGCACGTCCCGGCGCTGCTGCCGCAGAGCTATTGCAGCGACGTGCACGAGCGCCTTGCCCTGTACAAACGCCTGGCCGACGCGGAATCGGCGGAGGCGCTGGAACTCATACGCGAAGAACTGATCGACCGCTTCGGCCTGCTTCCGGAGGCGGCCAGGGCGCTGCTCGAATGCCATGCGCTGCGCGTCGCGGCGCTGCCTCTCGGCGTCATCCGGATCGACGCCACGCACGAGGCGCTGCAACTGACCTTCGTGCCCAAACCGCCCATCGAACCGCTCAAGATCATCGATTTCGTGCAAAAGCGGCGCGGCGCGCGCCTTGCCGGACCGGACCGCCTGAGGCTGGATGCGAAGATGCCGGAATGGCCGGAACGCGCGCAGACGGCGCGCGACGTACTGCGCGTGCTGGGGGCCTAGTGCGGCGCCGGGATCGGGCAGGAGCATGACGCCGCAGCGCAGCGCCGGACTGCTGGTTGCGATCATGACGAGCCTGGTGATCGACGCGGCCCACGCCCAATCCGAGCGTCTGCTGCCCGCGATCGGCGCGCTCGAGCGCGCCGACTATGCCCAGGCGATCGATACCCTGAAGCCGATGGCGGCAAGCGGCGCGGCGGAGGCCCAGTACCTGCTTGCGCTGGCGCTGGAAGCGGCGCCGGCGCCGCTTGGCGACGCGCCGGGCGCGCGCTCGTGGTACGAGCGCGCCGCGCGCACCGGGCACGCCGCGGCGCAGAACAATCTGGGCGCCATGTGCTACGACGGGCGCGGCGGCGCCAAGGACCTCGAACAGGCGGCGCGCTGGTACACGCTTGCCGCCGGGCAGGGCCATGCCGAGTCGCAGCACAACCTGGCGCTGCTCTATGGGCGCGGACAGGGCGTTACGCAGGACAACAGGGAGATGGCGCGTTGGCTGACCGCGGCCGCGCAAGCGGGCTATGCGCGTTCCCAGGCGCAGCTCGCCCGGCTCTACCTGGACGGCGAGGGCGTGGCGCAGGACGCCGCCCAGGCTCTGCGCTGGTTTCAGCTCGCGGCGCGCCAGGGCCATGCCTTCGCCCAGTACTATCTGGCCTCGCTCTATCAGAAGGGTATCGGCACGCGGCGCGATCTCGACGCCGCTTTCGAGTGGTATCTCAAGGCGGCCGAGGGCGGCAATCGTCTCGCCATGAGGGAACTCGCGGTCATTTACGACATGGGCCTCGGGGTGCCGTCGGACGAGGCGCGCGCCGCCGAATGGCGCCAGAAGGCGGAAGAATTACAGTGAGCGCAAAACCATGAATCTCGTCGTACAGGGGCCGTCTCTCGGCCGTATCGATCTGGAGGACTTCGTCGCCCTCGCGCGGCCCGCCGGGATGCAGCGCCTCGGCGAGCATGCGGCGCGCTTCAGCGACGCGCATCGCCACGACGGCATCGCGGGCCTGTGCGAGCACCACCGGCTCGATCATGCCTGGATGCCGGAGGACCGGCGCTTTGCCGATCTCAAGCTACTCGCCATGGACATGGATTCGACGCTCATCACCATCGAGTGTATCGATGAGATCGGCGGCATGCTCGGCATCAAGGAGCGCATCGCCGCGATCACGGCCGCCGCCATGCGCGGCGAGATCGACTTCCCCGAGAGTCTGCGCCGGCGCGTCGCGCTGCTCGCCGGGCTGGACGAATCCGCCCTGACGCGCGTCTACGATGAAAAGCTGCGTCTTTCTCCGGGCGCCGAAGAACTGGTCTCGGCCTGCCGGAAGCAGGGCATCAGGCTGCTTCTCGTATCAGGCGGATTTACTTTCTTCACCGAGCGCCTCAAGACCCGCCTGGGGCTCGATGACACAATCTCGAATGTGCTGGAAATAAGCGCCGGAAAGCTGACCGGAAAGATGCTCGGCCGCATCGTGGACGCGCAGGCGAAGGCGGAAAAGTTCCGCGAGATCGCAAGCCGGTTGGGCGCGCAACCCGAGCAGACCGTCGCGATCGGCGACGGCGCGAACGATCTCAAGATGATGGCGCAGGCCGGCATCTCGATCGCCTACCACGCCAAACCGGTGGTGCGCGCCCAGGCAAGCTGCGCTCTGTCCTACAACGGCCTGGACGCGGTCCTGAACCTGTTCGAACGCTGATCCGCAAGGCACGCCGCGGCCCGCGGATAGATCTTGCGCGGCGTTTTGGATACGATGTTGCCCCATGTCGCTGAAACGCCCCAGAGGCCACCCCGGCACCCTCGTTGTGCTCGAGCACAGCTCGAAAATCCTGAAGGGCAATCCGCTCGGCGATCCGCATGTGAGGAAGCTAGGCGTCTGGCTGCCGCCGCAGTACGACGACGCGAACAGGCGCTTCCCGGTGCTCTACGATCTCGTCGGCTTCACCGGCTCGGGGCTCGCGCATACCAACTGGAAACCCTTCGGCGACAACGTTCCCGAGCGCGCCGCGCGCCTCATCCACGAAGAGAAGATGGGGCCCGCGATCATCGTCTTTCCGGACTGCTTCACCGCGCTGGGCGGCAACCAGTACATCAACAGCTCTGCGATTGGCAGCTACGCCGACTACCTGACGCGCGAAATCATCCCCGTCGTCGATGCGGAATTCCGCACCCTGCCCGGCCGCGAACACCGCGGCTGCTTCGGCAAGTCGTCCGGCGGCTACGGCGCCATTATCCACGGCATGAAGTATTCGAGGCACTGGGGCGCCATCGCCAACCATTCGGGTGACGCCTACTTCGACGTCGTCTACCGCAACGACTGGCCGAACACCCTGGGCGAACTAGCCAAGTACCGCCTCCCCAAGCGCCAGCCCGGCCTCTACGACGCCCGCCGCGAAGCCGCCAGAAAAAGCCTCGCCCAGGGCCTGGACGACGGCCGCATCAAGCGCTTCCTGGCCCACGCCCGGAAAACCGAAAAACTCTCCGGCAAAGAAGGCCACGCCCTGATGAACCTCTGCATGGCCGCCACCTACGACCCCGACGCGCGCGCCCCGCTCGGATTCCGCATCCCATTCAATTCCGAATCCGGAGAAATCATCGAAGCGCGCTGGCGGAATTGGCGGCAGCATGACCCGATCAATTTGGTTTCGAAGTACCGGGCCAACCTCAGGACACTGAGAGGGATCTACATCGACTGCGGGTGGAGGGATCAGTACAACATCCACTACGGGTCACGGATTCTGTCGCGGCGGCTGGCTGAGGCGGGGATCAGGCATCGGTATGAGGAGTTCGATGATGACCATTCGGATATTGACTATCGGATGGATGTGAGTTTGCCGTTCCTTTACAGGGCGCTCCGTTAATTAAGTCTGTAGACCTATCCGTAACGTTGCTGGGGAACACGCCGAAAACACCTGCAGGAGTACGGCCCCGTGCCTGGCGGGGCGTCACCAGGGGAAGGCGTTCGAGAACGCTGATTCGAACGGCGAGATGAAGCTTGCCGGTCATGCGGATAAATCCTTGAGCCAGTTCGCGGCGTCGCGAATGTGTACCGGTGCGCGGTATTCGTCCTGTCGCAGCTCGTAGACAATCTGCACCGCTTCAGCCGCGGCGAAATGCCGGGCGAAACGAGTGAGCGCGCGGTGCGGGACGTTGTCCGACAGTTTGCACTCGATCAGATGCGCCAGCCGGTTCTCCTCGCTCAGCGCGAAATCGACTCCGGCGCCGTCCTTGGTACGGATGTAGTGCAGGCCGATGTTTTTGCCTTGCGCGTCTTGCCGGAAATGCGCGTGCTTGAGCAGCATCGCGGCCACAGCGTTCTCGAAGCGGATACCCGTGTCACCGCGCACCAGCCCGGTATCGAAGAAATAGACCTTCGGCGTTTGCAGTATGGCGCGGGCGATGTTGTGGTGCCAGGGCTGGATGGCGAAGACGATGTAAAGCGCTTGCAGAATGTCGAGATAACGCTTCAGCGTGGTGGGTGAAACGGCCAGATCGCGGGCGATGGAGGCCAGCGACAAGGGCGAGCCGACACGCTCTCGCAAGACTTCCACGAACAGCCGCATGGCGGTGATTTCGTGCAGGCGGGAGAACTCGACCACGTCCTCGCGGATCAGGTCGGTGAAGTATTGCCGGCGCCAGCGTTCGGCGTCCGCCACGTTTTCGGCCAAGCATGGCTCGGGGAAGCCGCCGCGTTCCATCAGCCGCGCCAGTGCTTCGGCGGGCGTGCCGCCCTGCTGCTCGCACCACTCACGCACCGAAATCGGGTGCAACCGGAAGGGCAGATAGCGCCCGGCCAGCGAATCACCGCTCTGCCGCCAAGTTTCCATGCGTGAGCGGCCAGGACGCCGGTTAACCCCTAACTTGACCGATGCTTGACCGATACTTGACCGACATGACGGTCCACGCTTACACCGAAGATCAGTTCGCCGGCCAGTCCGCGATCGGGCCGTTCGCGGAGCTTGACTGGCAAACAGCGTCGGCGATGCAGGAAGTCTTTGGACTGACGGAATTCTTGCGCTTCGGGCTAAATAGTAACATATAAGTTACTATCTAGCCCTCCCCCGCTCCCAGGACGGGGGGTATATCCTGCCCCTCCTTCACCAACCCCCTCCGCAAAATCTCTTCCCGCAGCAGCGCCTTCGGCACCTTGCCCACCGCGCTGCGCGGTATCTGCTCCCAGAACCAGAAGCGGCGCGGCAGTTTGTAGGCGGCCATGCGCGCGCGCAGGAATTCGCGCAGCTCCGTCTCGGTTGCCGTGTGCCCGGACAGAAGCTGGACGACGGCGACGCCGATCTCGCCCCAGCGGCTGTCGGGAAAGCTCACGATGTGGGCTTCTGCCACCGCGGGATGCTCGGTGAGGTAGTTCTGGGTTTCGTTCGGGTAGACCTGGAAGCCGCCGGATTTGTACATCTCGCGCGAGCGGCCGACGATGTAGACGAAGCCGCGCTCGTCCATGCGCCCCAGGTCGCCCGCATTCACCCAGCCGTTCTTCAAGGTCTGCGCGGTGGCCTCGGGCATGTCCTGGTAGCCGAGGAAGTTGCCGGGGCCGTGGATCCAGATCTCGCCAGTTTCGCCGGCGGGCAAGGCCTTGCCATCGGGACTGCGGATTTCGATGTTCACGCCCGAGCGCGCGACGCCGCAGGTGCCGACGGGACACTCCGGATCGTCGTCCGCCATGCTGTGCATGCTCGGGTAGAGGACGGTCGCGGTGCCCATGTTCTCGGTCGAGCCGTAGTACTGCACGAGGGACGCGCCGAACATCTCGAGCGCCTCTTTCTGCTCGGCGCGGTTGATCGGCGCCCCGGCATAGACGACGTGGCGCAGGCTCGAGCGATCGCGCAGCTTCGCCTCCGGATGACGCGCGAGATCGATCAGCATGGTCGGCACGGTGAAGATCTCGGAGATTCTCTCCTCCTCGATCAGCCGCCAGCAGTCGCCGACATCGAAGCGCGCGCCCTCCAGCATGACAATCTTCGCGCCGCGCATGACGCAGATGGTGCAGGTCGTCCCCGTGCCGTGCGACAGCGGGCCGATCGCGAGCAGCGCGCAATGCTTGTCCACGCCCGGCATGACGTCCGCGATGCGCCCGATGAGCCCCGCGAGCAGGCTGCGCTGCGAATGGAACGCGCCCTTAGGCACGCCCGTGGTCCCGGCGGTGTACATCTGGAAGCAGACGTCGTCCTCTTTCGCCGCGTGCGCGACCGTTTCCCCCGCGTGACGCATCGCGAGCTCGTCGTAGACATGCCAGACCGCGCGGCCGCTGCCGCGCGAGGATTCCGCAACGGGCGCGGTCGTGATGACGTGGCGCAGGCCGTCGTGGGATCCGGAGGCGAGCGCGGCGTTGGCGGCGAGCGAGGTATCCATGATCAGCGCCTTCGCTCCGGAGAGCTTCGCCATCTGCGCGCTCTCGCGCGGAATCGCGCGCGGGTTCACCGGGATATGGATCGCTCCGGTGCGCATCACCGCGTACTGAGCCTCGAGCATCCAGCGGCTGTTGGGGCCCTGCGCGAGCACCCGGTCGCCCGGCCCGATGCCCAGCTCGAGCAGCGCGCGCGCAAGGCCGTTCGCGCTTTGCTCCAGTTGCCACCAGGTCCAGCGCTCGCGGCCCTTCACGAGGCCGGTGCGATCCGGGTAAAGGTGCGCGGTCTGGGTCAGGAGATTTCCGAGGTTCAGCATGTCGTCGTCCGTTCAATCAATCCCGCCGCCCCGATATTTGTGCCGATCAGCCAATGTAGCAGGGGCAATGCCGAGTGTGCAGGATTCACCGAAGAGCAGAGCGTCAAGTGGAGACCTTCAGCACCGTGTCATGCACAATCAACTACTTGGCACCCGTGTCGATACTCAGTTGAGAAAGACGGGCTAACGACCGCGAACATCCTGCGCAGCGAGCAGGCGGTACGCATGAGCGTGTACGTGATCCGGGCGTTCGTTCGGTTGCGCGAGAAGCTCGCCGCCAACGCAGCCATCCTGACGCGCCTTGCCGAGATCGACCAGACGCTGTCGCAGCACGACGCGCTTCGTACTCCGGCTCGCGATGCGCAGGGCCGACGATTTCGACTGCACCGGCGCGGTGGTGGACGCGAAACCCGGCGCTCGAGTTCCTCAGGCCGGCGTGTGGCTCTGCAAAAACTTGCGGATGCGCTGTACCGCTCCCGGGACCAGGTCGGCGGGCTCCTTCCACGGTTCGAGCTTCTCCGCCCTGGGCGCGAGCTTGGCGATCTCCTTGCCGAGTGCGTTCGGATGCAGCGCGTCGATGCCGGGCAGCACCAACATCGGCGTCTGGCAGGTCTTCAGCCACTCGCGCGTGACGCTCAGCACGAAATCGCCGCCCCACATCTTCCGGCCGTAGGCCTCCAGCGTCTGCATCGGGATTTCGGGATGCTTCTGGCGCATCTGATCCGCCCAGGGCTTCCAGACGTTCGGCAGCGTCTGCCGATTGCCGTCGTCGACCCCGGTCGGCTGTTCGAGCACCGCGGCGCTGATCCGCTTGGGCGCGTCCTGCAGCAATCTCAGCACGTGCGAAGTCCCGACGCAGCAGCCGAGCACGTGGAAGCGCTCGAAGCCCAGGTGGTTCATGAGTCCGATATGGTCCTTTGCGAAACTGCCCCAGGGGTCCTCCATGTCGAGCGGGCCCGAGGATCTGCCGGCATTGCGGGTGTCTATCGCAATGGTATGAAACCAGCGCCCGAATATCTCGGGAGCATTCAAGGCAGTGCCCTGCCAGAAGCCGATGGTCGCGTTCAGGCCACCGGGCGGCAGCAGCAGCAGCGGAAAGCCCTGCCCGCTCTGCTCGTAGTAGATTTCCGTATCCCCCGTGACGCCGTTTCTGTAAATGGGCACCGCTCGCTCCTTGTGGGTGAGGGCGCAAGTTTAATCGACCACTCTGCGCCGCCCGCCCGGCGGCGGGTCGATCTGGCGCAAGGCGGCGCCGATCTCGCCCGCGCCTTGTGGACGCACCAGGCGCGCTACTTCGCGGCCCGCGTCCAGGAACACCAGCGCCGGCCAGAGCTTGACGCCGAAGCTGCGCCCGAGCCGGCGCCCGCTGCCGTCCTCTATCTTGAGATGGCGCACTTGCGGATGCGCGGCCAGGGCCGCCGCGATCAGCGGCTGCGCCCGGCGGCAATGCCCGCAGCTCGGGCTGCCGAACTCGAGCAGCGTCGCACCAGCGAGCGCATCGATTTCGGCACGCGGCGGTTCGCTCGTCGGGTAAACGTTGTCAGGCCTCATGGATATCCCTCGGTTGCCACGGCTGCCTCCGGAACGGGCTTGAGTTTCGCCCCGCTCCCCCCTATTCTTCCACGGTGCCCCAGTCGAAATCGCGCGAACTCTTCCTGGCGGTGAAAGTCCCGGACGAGTTGCTCGCGCGGCTCGAAGCGCTGCGTGCGGCTTGGAAGGCGGACCATGCCAAGCTCGCCAAGGGCCTGCTATGTTCGGAGAGCAAGGGAGGTCGAATGGTGATCGTGGCATCGGAGGCCGCCTTCGCCATCCTGCCCGGGGCCTGTGTGGTCAAGAGCCTCGGCGCGATCGAACTCTCAGGCGCGGACCCGGTCATCGAGCCGGGGTCGCATTCGAAAACATTGCACATCTGCCAGAGCCCCGATGGCTGGACGTTTTCGCTCAAATTCGTTCCGCCCCGGCACCGCGAAGATAAGGGACACGGCTGATGGGGCAGGCCGGAACGCTCGCGGCGCTTGCACCGGCTGCACCGTTCGCATAGAGAAACATCGCGGGCCCGCGGAGTCCGGGTGCTAGCATCGCCGGTTGTTATGAAAGGCCGGCCAAGATGAGCGAGCGGGCGCGGCTCTATCTGATTCTTCTCAATTCGACGTTGATCGTCACGGCCTTCATGGGCAGCCGCGTCACCGTCCCGCTGTTCGCCATCAAGCTCGGCGCCTCCACCGCCACCGTCGGCGTGCTGATGAGCCTGTTCGCTATCCTGCCGATGCTGCTCTCGCTGCAGACCGGGCGCTGGATCGCCCGCGTCGGCACCGCGCTGCCGATGATCGGCAGCGCGGCCGCAATCGCGCTCCTACTGGTGGCCGGCTACCTCATCCCCGCGCTCTGGATGCTGTACGTGCTAAGCGCGGGCGTGGGGCTCGCGGTCGCCGTCTTCAGCATTGCCTCCGTCTCCGTGGCGGGCGCCATCGGGCCGGCCAAGGAACGCACCGCGATTTTCTCCTGGCTGGCGCTCGCCGGCGCAGCCGGTACCTTCGTGGGGTCGATCGTCGCCGGCTACCTGATCGATTCCTATGGACACGCCGCCGCGCTCGCCGCGCTCGCGCTGGCGCCCGCGCTGGCGGCCGCGCTGGTCGCCGGGCGGCGCTATTCGCGCACGCCGCGCGAGCGCCCGGCACGCGAGCCGGGCAAGAGCAAGGTGTTCGACCTGCTGCGCCTTCCCACTGTCCGGGCCGCGCTGCTGGTCGGCTCGCTGATGGGCGCGAGCTGGGACGTGTATGCCTTTCTGATTCCGGTCTACGGAACGAGCATCGGCCTGAGCGCCGCAAGCATCGGCAACATCATGGGCGCGACGGGTCTCGCCATGTTCCTTGTCCGGCTCGGCCTGCCTCCGCTGATGCGCCTGTTCGACGAATGGCAGCTGGTCATCGCGTCCATGTTTTGCTGTGCCCTGGTTTTCGTGCTGTTTCCGTTCGCCTCCACCAATGTCATCCTGATTGGGCTTTCCCTCCTATTCGGCGCGGCCTTCGGCGCGGTGCAGCCCATCGTCAACGCGCTGCTCTTCAATGCCTCGCCGGCCGGGCGCATCGCGGAGGTGTCCGGGCTGCGCAGCACGGTGCAAAACGGCCTGCATACCGCGATGCCGGCGCTGTTCGGCGTGCTGGGCGCCGCGCTCGGCGTGCTGCCGATGTTCTGGAGCATGGGCGCGCTGCTGGGCGTCGGCGGCTGGCTGTCCAAGACGCGCTGGAGCAGGTATGGCGCGGATAGGGAACCCAGGCAGGACCAGGCGCAGAATCAGAAGCGCGCGCCGGGGCGGGCAGGCGAGTGAGCGACCGCGCACGCCTGATCATTCTGTTCTGCAGCACCATGCTGATGACGCTGTCCTTCATCGGCCTGCGCATGGACGTCCCGTTGCTCGCGCTCAAGCTCGGCGCCTCCCCGTTTCTGATCGGTGTCCTGATGAGCGCATTCGCGATCCTGCCGGTTTTTCTCGCGGTGCACGCCGGGCGCTGGATCGACGCGGTGGGGATCGTCGGTCCGATGATCGCATCCGCGGGCGCGATGGCCGCATGCCTGGTGCTCGTCTCGGCGCTGCCGTCCCTGTGGATACTGTTCCTGGTCAACGCGATCACCGGGATCGGGTCCATTGCGTTCCACCTCGCCCTGACCGCCGCGACCGGAGCGATCGGGCGCCCCGAGGACCGCACCGCGAATTTCTCCTGGATCACGGTGGCCAACGGGGTCGGCATCTTCGCCGGCCCGGTGATCACCGGGCACCTCGTGGATGCGATCGGCCACTCGCTCGCGCTCGCCGCGCTGGCGATACCACCCGCCCTGGTCGCCTGTTTCATCGGCACGCTGCGCAGCATCCGCCAGGCGCGGCCCCGCAGGGCATCCCATTCGGTGCTGCGCGGCATCCGGGAACTGATCGCGCTCCCCGAACTCGTACGCATCCTGATCATCGCGGCGGTGCTCGGTGTCGGCTGGGATCTTTACGCGCTGCTGGTGCCGATTTACGGTTCAAGCATCGGCCTTCAGGCGGGCATGATCGGCAACGTCATGGGCGCCTTCGGCGTCTCCGTGTTCGTAGTCCGGCTGCTGGTGCCGTTCATGCTGCGCTTCATGAGCGAGTGGCAGATCGTAGTGACGGCGCTGTTCATGTGCGCCCCGGTTTTCATGTTGATTCCGCTTGCCACCGGGCCCGGCATCCTGATGCTGCTGACCTTCACCTTCGGCATCGCCTGGGGCGCCGTGCAGCCGATTCTGACCTCGTTGCTGTATGGCGCCTCCCCCGGCGGCCGTATCGGCGAAGTCAGCGGTGTGCGCATGACGCTGCACACCGCCTTGCAGCTCGTCATGCCGACCCTGTTCGGCACGCTGAGCGTGATGGCGGGCATGATTCCGGTGTTCTGGAGCGTCGGCGGCGTGCTGCTGGTGAGCGGCTGGCTCGTGCGCGGCCGCTGGCGCGCCCGACGATGACGCGATGACGCGATGACGATACGGACGCGCCTGCTCCCGGTGCTGCTGTCCTGCGCCGCCATGGCGGTGTCGCTGTTCTTCCCCTACCTGTTCCCGTCCCTGTGGATGCTGTTCCTCATAACGCCGCTGTTCGCGCTGGCATTCAGCGGCTTCACCCTGTCCGCGTATGCATGCCGCGGTCGCCGCGATCGGCCGGCCCGAGGAGCGCAGCGCGAACTTCGCTTGGCTGTCGATGACCGGCGGCGTCGCGGTGATGCTGGTGCGGCTATTCATGCCGATCGTGGTGCGCGTGTTCCGGCCCTGGCAGTTGGTGTTCGGCAATCTGCTGCTGTGCGCGGCCGTGTTCCTGATATTTCCGTTCGCCAGCGCGCTGCTCATGCTGATGCAGCAGCCGGATTCTCCTATGAAAAAGGATCACTTCGCTTTTCTTGTCGCGCGTGCGGTGTTGTGCCGCAGCGTGTAAGACGCCCGGTGGGATTCTTACCGAGTTACGTTCTCCGAACACGTGATGCACACTCTCAATTCTTGTAGTTGAGCCAAAACGGACGCCATATCCCACGATTAGATGCTCATTGGCAGCGGCCTCGGCGTAATCGAGGCATTCGAGTAGGAAATTGTTCCAATTAACCGCCGTTTTGAAACGGGCGAGCTTTCCGTCTTCGACGTTCCGAATCGCGGTTCTTACACGAGTTACGTCGCCCTCGTGAATCCGTGCAAATCGAATCGGGCAGGCTCAAGGCAGCCAGCTCTATGCAAGGCTCTCAGCAATTTCGCTCAGAATCTGTTCCATGCTGTTGAACCCTCACATGTCCTGCTCTGTCTCTTATTGGGGCAAGCTTGGGCGTTTCAAGGTATGGCATCGGACAACCGGTTCGTCGAAGCGGGCCACATTTAGGTCACCGCGCCGGGCCACTGGGGCGCCTTCAAAGAGGGCGCCCTGTGTGCGCTATTGTCAGCAAAGAGCAATGTGGCTACAATATGTTCCTACATTCAGAGGGAACAGAATGAAGACCGTCAACGTCCGCCAGCTCAAGAACAACCCCTCGGATGCGTTGCGCATGGCGCGCAAGCATCCGGTGGTGGTGATGAATCGCGACCAGCCCGAGGCCCTGCTCTTTCACCTCGACGATGAGGGCCTGCTCGGCGAGCCGGGGGTGCGGCTCGCCCTTGCGACGGCGCTCTACAAGAGTGAAAGCCTCTCGATCGGGCGGGCCGCCAAGGTTGCCGGCATGCCGCTCGAAGCCTTCATGGTGGAGATGGGCCGGGCGGGCATCCCCGTGGTCCGGGGTAACGCCAGGACACTCCGGGAAGACCTCAAGAACATCAAGGCGTGGCGCGCAAGGTAGTCCTGGCGGACGCAAGCCCGCTCATCGCGCTTGCCCGCGTAGGCGGCCTGCCCTGGCTGCGTAAGCTCTACAAGACGATCTCGATCACCAAGGAAGTCCGTGCCGAGGCAACTGGCGCGCGCGAGTTGCCCGGAGCGGCCGCGATAGCTGCAGCGATCAAGCAAGGCTGGATCCGCGTGCTGCGGCAGGAGTGGAATGAGCCGCCGCTACCGCAACTCGACACCGGCGAAGCAAGCACCCTGCGCGCCGCCATCGCATTGGGACCGGGAGCCCTGGTGCTGCTCGACGATCTGCAGGCCCGCCGCGAGGCGCAGCGGCTTGGAATCGCGATGACCGGTACCGCGGGAATCATCGTGGAGGCCCGGCAAACCGGATTGATCCCAGCTGCGGGACCGGTTTTCACGCGGCTCGCGGAAGAGGGATTTCACCTCGGCGACGATCTGCTCCAGGCGATCCTGACCGAATTGGGCGAGAAGTGACTGCGACGGGAGCAGCAAAGGACGCCATGGCGAAGAAACGGTCTTCCGTTACGGCGCCGCCAACACCGAAATATGTCCGGTCTCGCTGCTGTTGGCGCGCGGCCGGATCATGATCTCCACGTCTTGATTGAGCGCGGTGAGAAACTCCATCAGGCGTTCAACGGAGAATTGGTCAAGGCGGTAGTTTTTCAGGGCGGAGACTTTGGGTTGCGGCACGCCGAGCAAGGCGCCGATCTCGCGTTGTTTCAGCTTGCGCGCCTTGAGCAGTTCATTGACGGCCAGCGCCAGGCGCGTCTTGGTCTGCCGTTCAGCGGCATCGGGATAGCCCAAATCGGCGAAGACGTTGGCGGTTCCGCGGGTGATCCTGGTCATGGCTTACCTCTGCTTTCGTAATCGGCTTGGGCGCGTTTGAGGCGCTCTGCAATCAACTTCACGTCTGTCTGCGGTGTCTTGATGCCTTGCCTCGATTTCTTCTGGAACGCGTGCAGCACGTACACCACGTCGGCAAAGCGCACCGCATAAACCGCACGGTAAGTGTCGCCGCGATAATCCTCGACGATCTCCAGAATCCCCGGCCCCTCGCCTTTCCAGGGCTTGGCGTTCGGATGCTTCGCGCCAAGCTGGGCCAGTCCCAGCGCATAGCCCATTTCGTCCTGTACCTCGGCCGGGAAACTCAGGTAGTCCTTTTTCGCCGAGGCCACCCAGTGCAGCGGTTTTTCGCGGGACAGGCTCGGCGGAATCGGGGGACATGCGAATATATACCAAGACAGGTATGTTTAGTCAATGAGAAGCTGTGACTCCGGCTTTTCCCCGCACGATGCCATCAACACCACATTGATATTACTAATCCTTTTGACGTATCGATGGCATTCAACCCAATGGGCTCCTCAGCCCGATGATGCAGGAGCGCGATTCCCCTATGAGAAATTCAGCGGAATTTGCGCGACCTACACTGCGACCTACACTGCGACCTACACCGTAGCAGCGGACACGCACTGTTCAAATTTGGACGAATGCGGGCAGCTGACTCGTAGCGGGGTCGATTGCATCGGCTTCGGCACACCGCTGCGCGGACAACTTCACGTCGCCCACACTCGGAACCGTGAAATCGTGCCTCGCTAGCTGGCGCTCGCCCCTTCCAGATTGTACTTAGCCTTGTAGGCGTCGATGAAGTCCTGGTCCATACACATGCAACGGGTGCCATCGGCCTTCCCTTGTCCGCTCGACGGCAGTTCCGGGAGGGAGTTGAGCATGCGAACCTGCGTCATCGTCGGCAGCCGCTCTCGCAGCTTGCCAACTTCGGCGACTACATCTGCGGCGAGCATCAGCCCGGCGAACGCGGACTGGAACGCCATGGGTACTTCGATGCGCTTGGTGACCTGCGGGTTAGCAAGCTCCATTACCGCGCCACCGCATACCGCTTCGACGTAAAGCGCTTCCAGCGACTTGCCCTCAAAGGGGAGCAGCTTCTCGACCGGGATCGTACGCGCCGCAGCGATCTGCTCCAGATACGCTCGCTCGGTTTTCACGTGTAAGTCAAGCCGGCGGCGGATCTCCTCCAAGTGAGGTTGATCGGCAGGAAAACCGAGGGCTTCGGCGATAAGCTGGTCGTGGTTGGGCACCGTGCCCGTGGGCATGTACAGGCACGCGAGGCAGGCATTGGTGCCAAGGAAACCGTGGCGGGAGGCGCCGGCTTCACCGCTCTGAGTCCAGCTGTTGTGGGTGCTACGCGGAAGCGCGGCCTGGATGTTGATCCGCGTCTCCGCCGTATCGACGGCGACTGCTACGCGCTCGAAGTGCCAGTCGTTGCGCTCGCCGACGTAATGCTCCCAGCGCGTAGCATGCGGTTTGACCTTGATGCCAGTATCCTTGAGCCACCGCTCAGCCAAGTCCACTTTGGCTTGATCTTCATCAGCCTCCACGGTCATTACGTAACGCTGCAGGTTCGACTTCTCGATCTGCTGGTGATCAATGATGTGGAGATCGCCACGCGCCGCTGTCAGACGTGAGAACGCCCAGAGGAAGCCGTTCGCGATCGCGCCGGCGCCAGCAAGATGAAGCTCGCCGACATTCACTTCCCCAAGCGAAGGGTTCTTCGACTTCTTGGTCGCAGGGGCGAACTCGAGCATTGAGAAGACCGCTTCGTCGTCAGTCTTCGAGCCGGGAATTTGTGCGGCGAAAGTGGTCCGAAATACGTTGGCCGCACCGATGCAGGCGGCGGCGCCCGCGCCGAATGGGTTCTTGCTCGAGCCGCAGCCCACTGGCGCCTTGGCCGAGATCTTCGCGAACCATTTGTCCGAGCCGACGTAGCGTACGAAGGGCTTCATGCCTTTCAGGAATTTCGGACGCTTTTCCCCGACCACGAGGCAGCGGGTCACGCCCTTGACCTTGTCGGAGATGTCGATGTTCTTGTTTACCGCGCGAGCGAGCGATTCGAGGGCGCTCGCGAGCTTTTTCGCCGCCGCACCGGTTGAGAGGAACGTAATCGCGGGGTAAAGGCGCGCGAGCGAACGCACAAGGAGGTCGAGCGTTGCCTGGCCTTCGTAGGACTTGGCCGCCGCGTCGTCGAAAGCGAGACATACGACCTCGCTCTCAAGCACGGCTTTGAACGCATCCGCATCGATGCCCTGCAGGAGCAGCGCCGCGGACTGGATGTTTTTGTTGAAGTACTCGGCGAAGGCCATCAATCCTGGATCCTTATCAACGCAGCCACCGCCTGCTGGTCGAGCTCCTGCCACGTACCAGTGCGGTCGAGCCTGTACACCGCGGTGTCGGCGAGGCTGAAGGGCCGCATTGCAAAGTCGGGCACCACGAGCGAGAGGCAGCCGACTGTTCTTACGAGCGCGTTTTCGTCATCGGTGTCGGAGTGATAGGCGTCGGTCGGATGGCTGTGAATCTGGGCAATCAGGCGCAACTCCGCCTTGAAGAGCTCCGCGTTGATCCTGTACATCTCGTCCGCATCGACGGAGGCGCAGACACCCTCCGAGGTTCGCGTTGCGCGTTGCCGCGGGATGAGAAGGTTTGTCACCTGGAAGACGCGATCACCCGGCCGTCCGGCCCACAATGCAAGGCCTTCGTGGCGTCGCTCCCCCATGCTGCGCAGAAAGCGCTGCGTCTCGCTCACAACGGCGCGGGCCACAAAAACCTGTTCAACCTCGGCATGGCCGCTCATGCAGGGAATTCGGGAATGGCGAGGGATACCTGCGGCTGGAGCTGAACATTCAGGCCCTTTACGGGGTCGATTGCATAGGTGGCGAGTACATTCAGGATCGTGCTGAGACGCCCTTGACCGGACTTACGGTGGAGCCACCACGAGTCGCCTGTGTGTGCGGGGTGCCTGTGGTATTCGCGCACGCCTGGCAGACAGATGAATGGCAGCTGTCCATCCCACCCTTGGACGAGCGGCAGCGGCGGTTGCATAACCATGATCGGGCCGTTCTGAAAGGCTGGCGCGCCCTGCCTTTGCATGAGATGCGGGAGCTCATGCTTTTTGAGTTGGGCGCGCGTCACCGGGTGCACGAGCTGCACGGAAGGCGACTCCACGTCGTAGTTCTCGAAGTTGATTTGGATACCGAAGGCCACCATGGGGCACGGCTTCGGGTGTACCGCGACCAGCAACACGAAGACGTTCGGGAACGTGGCGTCCATGAGCCAGACGCCGCGCCGATGGTTCACCTCCCCAAGCTCGCGGAACTCGGCAAGTTCCCTCTCGAACTTCGTTCGAGAAACCTTCGGGTCGCAGAACACCGGTCAGCCTACTTGGCCGGCCTTGAGGTTCACGAAGATGAGGGCGCCCTCGACGAAGCCGAACTCGAGGATCTTGCGGTTCGGGTCATTGATGGTTTGCTCGTTGTATTTAAAAAACCACTTCGAGGGGTCCTTGTCGCCGACTACGCCCGCCTTCTCGAGCACTTCGCCCAAGACTGACTGGAGCGGCCGGTTGACATTTACTTCGAGGGGCACCTTCGTGCCTTCAACGACGAATACCAGCGCCAGCTTGTTTTCAGTAGCCATGAAAATTACTCCTGCATGTTGACCGTCGCCGCGGCGGCGTTGTTGGTGAAGCTGATGGCCGCCTACCGGCGCGAGGCGGGGCACTAACCAGTGGTTAAGCTCATAATGATTATATCACATGATCATTATAATCTTGTATACTAACTATTATGATCTTCACTTTCTCTTGGAATTTCAGATAAATGGCTGAAATACCTTCAAGACTTTCTAGACTTCGCCAACCAGGCGCAGATGTCACATCCGGAGCGCATGAACGACTCGTCTTCATAGACTTTCGTTGCCTATTCCTTGGAGAACTTCGACGAACGGATCTGACGACAAGGTTCGGCATCGGCACTGCGGCAGCGACGCGCGACATTGCCCACTACCGAAAAGAACTTGGCGGCAAAATTAAACTCGAGCCAACTAGTAAGTCCTATCAGCCAACCGGCAATTTTTCCCCGCTGTTCAAACACGACGTGGAGCAGGCTTTGACTGCCCTGTCTCGGGGTTTCGGAGAAAGTCAGGCGAGTAGAACGCGACCGCTCGTGCCATGTGAAACGCCGCCGGAACTCTGTAACCCGCGTGTAGAGGTCCTTGCGCAAATTACGCGCGCCATTCACCGGAAGCGCCCAGTCAGTATTCGTTACAGCTCGTTTACAAGCGGGGAGTCAGCTCGAGAAATAGTCCCCTTCGCACTGGCCAACAATGGGCTGCGATGGCACGTGCGCGCCTTCGACCGACGGCGACAGCAGTTTATTGATCTCGTCCTAACACGGGTTCACGAAGTTCAGGAACTACGCCTGGGTACAGTTGAGGAGCATGAACTGCCCGAACACGACCTCGAATGGGGTCGAGTGCTAGAACTGGAGATCGTTGCGCATCCTAAGGAAGACCATCCCGAAATTGTAGCGATGGACTACAAGATGAAGGACGATGTACTAAGAGTCCGAGTTAGGGCAGCTCTTGCAAGTTATCTGCTTCGGCAGTGGATCGTTGACTGTTCTCCTGATCACTCGCTCACTGGTACCGAATACCGACTTTGGCTTCGGAATACACCCATCCTCTACGGCATTGCCAATGCGCATCTTGCGCCGGGTCACAAGCCTTGAACGTTGTCATTCTTTGCCCTTCTCCGCCGCTGCACCGCATCCAAGCCATTGAACTCGACCCGCGGCTGTGAATTGAGCCATTCCATCACCTCGCCGCGCAGCCACCCGACCGAGAACTCGCTTCCGATCTGCCGCGGCTTCGGGAACGTGGGGTCGCGCCGCATCAGGTCGTAGATCGACTGCCTGGACCGACGGCCAAGAATCGTCAGCAGCGCGTTAAACGTCAGCACTTCGGGTTCCGGGCTATTAAGCATCGGCGCCTCGCGTCAGGCGGTCGGGCGGATGTCCAGTGTTTGTCCAGTTGCACACCAAATGCACACCACTTGCACACCGTTTGCACAGCAGATGCACCACGCCGCGTGGTAGGAGGCCGACGCGCGAGCGCGTCGGCAAGGAGAACGTTCTTCGGGCGTCTTTAACGCCCGAAGACCCCACCACACCAAACGCACCCACAAGGTGCTCGTAACTCCGTGCCAGCACTCGGTTTCCTTGTAAACACGCGTATACACAGTTACTACGTTGCATCACTATCTCATTGCCGCGTTTGGCTTTCCTTGTTTACGTCTGTGCTCACGCGGGTCGCATCTCTCTCGAGGTCGTCCAACACCGCTTCCATCTGTCGAATCGTGCTCGAGGGAATGCCCCGCTCCTTCAGCCGGCTGACGATCGCGCTCCTCGCCGGGAGGCCGACGACCGGAGCAATGCGTTCCTCCCTGGCTCCACTCCCGATCTTCGCGATGGCCACGGCAATAAGATCAAGCCTGCGCATCATCATCTCCGTGTGGTTTTGCGTGCCCTTTCTGCCATCGATCACGAGCCACTTGAGATACGCCGAGACGGACAACCCGGTGATCGCGGCGGCCCCTCGGATTCGCATCTCCTCGTCGTCCGACAAACGCACGCTAATGACTCGGCCCACAGAAGGCCTCCCGAAGGGTGCAACCTGCGCCGCGCGACGTTATCGGCGCGGATCAAGAATAGTGGGCACGACTCGGAAGGAAAATAGGAAAACGAGGGGGTGATTTCCTATTGAATTGGAGTGGGTCTTGTGCTACGAAGATTCGAAAAAGAAAAGGCCGATGGGAATCTTACGCACGCCTCTAGCCGCCGCGTAGCTCAGCGGATCCTGAATTTAGTGTGCAACCACAACTTTCGGACGAGAAAGTGCTATCTCCCGGCTGCTTTAGCAGCCTTCTCGATCCACGAGCCGAGATTTAGATGACCTTCGTCCTTATTCCAAAGGTAGAAGCTGTAATTCTTCGGCATTTCCTCGCAGCAATTGGTAGTTGGCAGGTTCAGCGCAGCCACCTTGCTAATGTCTATACCGAGAAGGCCATTCCCACGCTTGATGCTTTGGTCGATTTCATACTTTACCCACCGGCTTCTGTTGGTATTGGCGCCAACTAAGACAGCGGTGACGCTTGTACCGGACAACTGTGCGTCAATCCATCGCTGGATGCCAGCATTACCCGTGCGCTCTATAGCCTCGAATTCTGCCTTGTCAAGGAAGCCAGCCTTTTCGCTGCCTTGAATGACTCCGCTATTTCGAACGACCATTGCGCGAGCAACATCTTCGTACTTGAAGCTGAAGAAAACTTTCCTGGCCATGTTTGAGCTCCCCTGACTTGGGTTAGCGGGCGGGCAGCGACGGTGCCGCCTTGATCCATCCTTGAATCTTCGCCTTTATATCCGCATAGACCTCCTTAGAGGTTGAACCGGAAGGCGAGTAGAGGGGGACAAAATCCGACAGCTTTTTGCCAGTGGTTAGCCCCACACTTGCAAAAGGATTATTACCGGGGCTGCTGGTGCCATTGCGAACGTCGCTAAGGCCGTGAATGCGAATTCCAAAGATCGGCTTGTGGTTGTCCCAAGCGTATCGGATTTCATAGTCAATCCAGGGACGACTAGCCGTGTTCTGCCCAACCAGGATTATTGCAACATCGCATTTTTTCATCTGATCGGCGATCCATTTCTGGACGGCCGCATCCTTGCCCTTCTTGATCTGCTCCCAGTCTTGGTCCTTGATAGGTTCGTCAGAATCAACTTGTCCCATATTTCGTACCTGGCCTGCGCGGAAAACGTCATCGTCAAAATAAAAACTGAAGAATGCCTTGGTCATATAACCCCTAGTCGTTTGGCAACCGCCTTGCGATCATTCTTTTTTCAGTGGGATCAATACCGAGCTTCTCTATGTACAGCTTCGTGAAATTGGTAGGAGCGGGGTCTTCGCGCACCTTATATCCATTGCTAAAGGCAATCGCGCGAGCGGCGCCTCCTGGAGCGGCGACGAATAGACAAGGCTTTGCCTTTTGAAACTTTCTGAAGAGCAAATATTCGTCTGCTATTCCCTCCATGCCTCCAATGAACACTGCCGACTCTATTGCTCGCCGTTGCAACATCGCCGCGCGCATTGCGAGTAGGCTTTCAGCCAGGGTTTTCCGCTTCTGAACGTACTTGACGTTCCGAAAACGAGCATTCTCCTCTGGGAACATTTCCTCGAAATAAAGCGACTGATAAAGCGTGACGCACTGAGCGTATTTCACACCAAGCGACTCACATGCCGCCCATAGCATAGGCGTTATGGAAGGATGACCACCCCACACGATGCGTCGGCGGCCTAACGCGAGCATAGCGAAGGCGCGCACAGCGGAATGAATCAAAAGCGGATCGGCGCCCGTGAAATATTTGCGGCCCTTTATGGGCACGCTTGCCGACAAGAATATTTCTTTCATGGCGTATGCCAGCCTATGAAATCCCATCCTGCCGAATAGCTAGGAACAAGCCTTACGACATGATGTAAGTGCTTTCCGATCCAATCCATGTGCTCTCGCCAAGCGCGCTTGTCCAACCCGACTTCGTCATAGACCACCGCTGCTGGAGGCGTATGGGCATCGAGGGTCGCATCTTGAAGCATGTATGTTGTTGGAACGCCAAGCGCAGGATAGACAGCGATTGGCTTCTTCTTCGGCAAAGACACCATGATTTGTCTACGAAGCGAAACACCGTCAATCTTGCCGCCCACTTTTTGTACAGCTCGCCGCAGAGTCTCGATCAGTTGCTCGAACCGAACAGCAACGCTCTTTGTTCTAGCACCCTCCACTTCCGCACAAATCCTTTTCAAAATACCGGCAGTCAGGCTGTCGCCCCGGCGCATATCGCCCTTTTTGAGCTCAATATTGACTGCTGCACCGGCACGAGGATTTAGATCGACAGCCGGCCAGCCGACGCGAACAAATGCCAGTCCGCGCGCAAGTGCTCTTCCAAATTCCTCATTCGTCCAGCGACTCTCGAAATAACCCTTCGTGTCGAGCATCAACAACACGTCGCAATCACATAGGCGATGCCATAAAACGTCTTGAAAATGCTCGCCTGGATGAATCTTGTGGGTGTCAAGAAAAACATCAAAGCCGCGGGCTGACAAATCCGCATAAAGTTGAAGTGCCGCATTAGTCGCCTCTTCCCGTCGATAACTGATGAATGCACGACGTTGGCGTGGAAGTAGGCCAGCACATTCGAGAAGAGCAAACACTAGATTTGCGTATGTGCTCTCATCCAGAGCAAGACCGTTGACACCCTGAAGGGGCGTTGGCACTTCCTTCGTAAACTTACCTTTTGCGCTTGCTATCGGAACAATCGGTATGCCTCTGGCTACCAGGGACGCCAAGTGATTGTTGTCCTTCTTATCCGATTGGAAGCAGAGCGCGGCCGCGCAGCGCCCGTTAGCTGGATTGAAGCCCGACGCAGGGCCGACAAAAATGGCCACATCGCGCACACGATGAAGACCGAGTTCCAATAGGCGCGCCTTGAGTTCCTTACGAACCTTCGCAACAACTGTAGGTCGGGCTTTCCCCAAGAGACCCAGTTGATAATGCGCCATGCGCTTGTAACCCCCTATGTGCTACACCAAAAATTGCGGCAACTTCTCGCCCCAGTTGGTTTCGAGCATCAGCTCGAAACGCATTTGCTGCTGCTTAAGGCCGAGCTTCAATTCGCCCACAGACAGCGCGCTTTTCGAATGGGCGCTCAGGAGTTCGAACAGCTTCCCCTTATAGACCGTATCCTCATTGCCGATAAGGTGCAGGCCCTTTGTCTCCAGCACGGTGAATCGCATCTTGCCATCGCCTGAATCGTGCAAGCAGGCGAGGAAATCGGGATACACGCGGGCTCTCTGCCAACCCTGCAAGTGCCAGTCCTGGTGGACGGCGATGCGATGCCACCAACGGACGGCCTTGTCGCCGTCGAGATACCAGGCCATGTCTTTCTCAAGACCGTTCACCTGTTTCTGATACACCGGCTTGAACAGGCTCTTTTCCAGCGGCTCGCCATTTTTGCGCAGGAGAGTCAGGCGGCCTTAAGTACTTCGACCTCGCGGTCGAGTTTCCCTGCGATGGCGTCTTTCGCGACTTCCAGGTCGTAGTGCGATTGCAGGTTCATCCAGAACTGCGCCTCCATGGCGAAGAACTTCCCGAGTCGCAGCGCGGTGTCGGCGGTGATGCCGCGCTTGCCCTGGACAATCTCGTTGATGCGCCGTGGCGATACGTTAGTACCCTTGGCAAGTCGGTACTGGCTGATCTCCATCCCCTTGAGGAAGTCCTCCGCGAGGACCACGCCGGGGTGCACCGGATCGAATTTGCGCTTGGCCATGTCTTTCTCCTCCAGCGATACGCTGCGACAACTCAATTCCCTTCAATAACGTGCCCTCGAGCTGATCGATTCGCTCAGCTACTCTCCCACCGGCTTTTCGAAGAAAAAGCATTCGGGCAGGAACGCCTGCGCCATGTAATCGATATCCTTTTTCGACACGCCACAGGCCAGGAAATGGTCGCGCCACCCCCGAACGATCGCTACGATGTTCTCGATTTCCTTCCTCGCCGCTTCGGCGGTCAGCCCGAACCGCTCGCATTGGGAAACCAGATTGTAGATGCTAGCCGTGCGGCCGTAGGTCCCGATTGTCATTGCAAGGTCCCGGCGTTCAAGGCTAACCAGGGGTGCGGGCACGAGGTCATATGCCGGCGTCAGGCGCCATCCATGCTCGGTACGAAGCACTGCATGGTTGCGGGGATGGTCGTCGTTATTCGTCACGGCGGCGTTGAACACAATGCGCCGGAATAGCTCCACACGATCTGCGTCGGGCCTCTCGGACCAGCGGCGCAACTGATCCGCAAGCAACAGATAGGACCAGCGCTCCCGCTCCACGTGGCCGTCGTCGCAGTCGAGCAAGGTCAGGCCGCTGGCGAGTCCGAAGCGGAGATATCCCCCCTCGGTGTATTTGCGGTCGAAGCGCTCCACCATAAGCACGTCGTGTCCCGCGACGGGCTGCAGACGAGCGTTGCAGACGTCGATGCGGCAACGACGGGCAAGCTCAAGCGTCGCGTATTCCACTCTCTGTAGGTTGAATCGGTCTCCTTTTTCCGGGAACTTGCCGAGCCAAAGGCTGTTGCCGTCCTCGAGCGTGGCCTTGGGCCTCGCTCCGCCCATGGAGGTGCCCGGCTCGAGCTGCTCGAGAATTTTGATGGGCACGCGTTTGCCCTCTTCTATCGCCTCCGCGGCGGCGATCAAGTCAGCCAATTGGTGCGTGCGGTTGTATCGGCGCTTCGGCGCAGGAGGTTCCTGCTTGGAGCCGAAGCTCAAGTAGCCAGCGCCATCCTGCGGTCCGTTCAGCAGGTAGTCGATTTCCTCCAGGTCGCCGGGGCTGCGTTCCAGCTTGTGTTCGATCACGCGCCGCCCCCAGGCGTCGGGCCCGGCGTCGCGCACCGCGCCGGGAATGCCCCTCAGCTTGGTGAATTCGTGGACGGTATCGCCGAGCGGCAGCTGGAAAGGGTCGAACGCGATCGCGTCCTTGCGTTCCAGGTAGCGGTCGCCATAGCGAAAGCGGCCGACGAACGTTCCGTCGGGCAGCTTTTCGACCTTGAGCAAAGCCGCCGGCACAGTGTCGAGAGTGCCGGGCAACTGCACGTAGACGTAGGCTTGACGCTCAGAAGTCATATTCGTTCTTTGACTTCTGCGATTTGCGAACGCGCGCCGGCCGGCGCGACGCCTCCAGCGTCTTGCCGTGCGTATCGGAGTCGGGGTGAGCGACGCCGTCCAGAGTCTTGTCGAGGCCGAGCGCCCACAGGACCGTGACGTAGGCCCCGAGCGCGATGCCGGACTTGCCGAGTTCCAGCGCGTTGAGCGTGTTGCGATTGATCCCGGCCTTGTCCGCGACTTCCGCGATCGACATTCCGCGACGAGCCCTGGCTAGGCGTACGCGGTAGCCAAGCTCCCTAATGCGCTCCGCAGCCTGTATAGGGAGCTTGCTCTTGATGCCCATAATTTTAGGCGTTAAGTAAGATAATGCCTAATATATTAGGCAATTGATCGTAATTAGTCAATACTGATTCTGGCAGATTGCCTAGAAAATTAGGCACTAAGGACGATAATGCCTAATAACTTAGGCAATTCCTAAGGCTCAGGCCGCGCGCAGCGGAACGACGTTGCTCACGGTCAGCGTTTCAAGATAGTCCGCCCATTTCTGCAGCCAGTCCCGCGCCTCGGCGTTGTAGCGGTGCACGTCGTAGATGGCGCTTACCGAACTATCGACGTGGTTGAGGATGCGGTCCTGCACGACGCGCGGGCAGCCGAGCTTTGCCAATCCGGTCGCTACCGTGCGGCGTAGATCGTGAACGGTCCAGGGCACCTCGATGGGGTCCGGCGCCGGCTTGTCGCCATCCCGCTGCCGCGCGTAATACTGAGCAAAGCCGAGGACCTTCTGCGCCACGTGCCGGCCACCCCGCGGGGACGGGAACACATACACCTGATCCATTCCCTGGCGGGACTTCAGTAGCTCAACTGCCTGTTTCGGCAGCATCACGTCGTGCGGCTCGCCATTCTTGGTTTCGCGGATTGTCCACACGCCCCGGTCGAGGTCTGTGTCGCGCCAGAGTGCGGCGACTACCTCGCCCGAACGGCAGCCGGTCAGCAGTACCAGCGACAGCGCCTCGCGCACGGTGCGGCTGTAGGGGCTGTGGGGTAGCCACTTCAGGAACTTCGCCAGCTCGGCGTCCGTCAGAACGCGCTTCCTGCGCACCTGCGGCGCTCCTTTGATGCCGAGCGTCGGCGCGAGGAATTCGTCGGGCAGCCGCCCTTGCTCGATCGCATAGGCGTAGGCGCATCTGATCCGGGACAGGAGTTGCGTTGTCACGCGCGGCGCTGTCGCCATCTTGGGCCGGATTACTTCGTCCTGCAGCGCCGGCCGGTGGCCGAGCACCGGCAGCAGGTCCTGGCGCAGAATGCGGGCGCTCTCGGCGCCGCTCTTCTGGCTCTTGAGGACTTCATCGATGTATTCGTTGACGAGGTTCTCCAGCGTGTAGGCCACCTGGCGCTGGGCGAGCCGTTCGCGCGTCGCCTGCTCCCGCTCCTTCCGCTTCTCTAACTGAGGGTCTTTGCCCTGCTCGCGCTCCAGCCGCTTCCTTGCGACGGCGTCCCGCGCCTTCGAGAGCGTGAGCGGCCCCACCTCGCCCAGCCTGATCTCGCGCAGCGCGCCATCGCGGGAGCGGTAGCGATAGAAGAAGACCTTCAGCCCCGAAGCCAGACAGCGCACGCGCAATCCGGCACACTGGGCGTCACCGCGCTCCTCGCCCGCCTGCATGTACGCGATAATCGCGGCGGTCAGAGGCTGCGGTTTTTTCGGTGTGGATTTGCGCGCCATCCAACCCCTCAAAAGATCGACCTATACCGGCACCTACACTGAATCGGCGGGCAAGGACTTGCAAAGACTTGCCCGGACTTGAACAGAAAAAACATAGATCAAGGTAAATTTCTCTTGTCTAAACAAGGTATTACAGCGCAAAACGGCGTGAAAGACAAGGGGTCGGATGCGTCTGGAATTTCCGGACACACCCCGATGATGCAGCTGTCCCTGCTCCACGGCGTGGCCTACGGAATTCTGCAGCCGGTGCTGACCGCGCTGCTCGCCGACGCCTCGCCGCCGGGACGCGGCGGCGAGGCGCTCGGCCTGCGCTTCACGCTGCAGAACGGCATCCATGCGGTGATCCCGGCGCTGTTCGGGGTTCTCGGTGGCCTGCTCGGCACGCTGCCGGCGTTCTGGTGCGTGGGTGCGCTGATGGCCGCGGGCGGCTGGATGTCCAAGGCAAAATGGAGCAAGGCCTGACATACTTGTCTGCCCTGGGCCGCCTGGACCCCGAATTCACAACGCCGCTTCAGATCTCCCCCTGTTTGACAGACCAGACGGAGAATACAGACGGAGAATATGCGATGCACGCCGACGCGCCAGCCGCCGAAGACCTGGGCAACGTCGTTGCCCTGGAACACCTCAACCTCGCCGCACCCGACCAGGAGATGGCGACCGTCTTCTATCTGCTCGGCATGGGGTTCACGCGCGACCCGCAGTTCATGGTCGGGCCCGACAACATCTGGATCAATATCGGCAATCAGCAGATACACGCACCGCGGCGCGACGCGCAGGTGCTGCCCGGCGTGGTCGGCATCGTGGTGCGCGATCTCGACGCGCTCGCGAGGCGGCTTGAATCCGTCGCGCCGCGTCTGAGCGGCACGAAATTCTCGTTTGCGCGCGCAGGCGGCTGCATCGAGGTCTCCTCGCCCTGGGGCACGAAGTTCCGCTGCCACGCGCCGGGTGAATACGGCCGCATGGCGCTCGGCCTGCCCTATGTCGAACTATCGGTCAGGCCCGGCGCCGCCGCGGGCATCGCGCGCTTCTATACGCAGGTGCTCGGCGCGCCCGCGACTACGGATGCGAACGGCGGCAAGCCGGTCGCGCGTATCGCGGTCGGCAATGTCCAGCAACTGGTGTTCAGGGAAACAGCGCAGCCGATACCGCCTTACGACGGCTATCACGTCGCGATCTATGTCAATCGCGTCTCCGGGGCCTACGCGTTTCTGGGGCAGCGCGGTCTGATCCGCGAGAACCTGCTCAATCACCAGTTCCGCTTCAATGACATCGTCGATCCGGACACGGGCGAAAAACTGGCCGAATTGGAACACGAGGTGCGCAGCATGCGACACCCGATCTACATGCGCGCGCTCGTCAACCGCGATCCCGAGCAGACCCTCGAAAGCCTGCTGCGCTAGAGGGCGCGCATTCCCTAGCCCTTCTTCGAGGGCGCGGACGCCGGCACTTTGGGCGGCTTCGCCTTTTTCGGTTTCTTCGCTTCGCGGTTGCTGCGCTGCTGACCCTTGGGCATGGGCTTCACTCCTTTGTCGATAAGCGGTTGATTCAATTCAGGTCCGGCGCGACTCGCTCAGGCTGCGTGAACCCGGGAACGTGGCCGGCATCCTACGCTACTTACTGATACGCGTTGCGCGCACCAGCTTGCGACGCGATACGCAGGATTGAGGGCTACAATAAAGCAATATTGATTCTCGATGGAATGTCTCCATATACATTTTATGAAAAAACTACTGATCGCCTTCCTGACGCTGGTTTCCGGAGCATTACTCATCGCCACCTCGGCCGACGCGGCACGCCTCGGTTCCGGGCGCTCATTCGGCATGCAGCGCAGCATCACGCCGGCACCGGCGCCCGCGCGGCAGGCCGCTCCCGCGGCAGCTCCCGTGCAACCCGCCGCCGCCCCGGCCTCCGGCCTGAGCCGCTGGCTGCCGGCATTGGGCGGCCTTGCGATCGGCGGCCTGCTCGGTTCGATGCTCGGCGGACTGGGCGGCGGCGCCATGGGCAGCATCCTGATGATGGCCCTGCTCGGCATCGCTGTGGTATTTGCGTTGAAATACTTCATGCGCCCGCGAGCCCCGCAGAGCGCGCCGATGCAACTCGCCGGGATGGGCGCAACCGGCAATGAAAGCGCGCGCATGCCGATTGAAATCGGCAGCGCGATACCGGGCGGCCAGGGCGGTTATTCCGCGCCGGTGACTTCCGGCCCGAACATCCCCGCCGGATTCGATGTCGAAGGCTTCGTTCGCGCCGCGAAACGCAACTTCATGAAGCTGCAGCTCGCCAATGATGCCGGCGATCTGGAGGCCATACGCGAGCTCGCGACGCCGGAAATGTACGAGGAACTGAAGCGCGATGTGCAGGCGCGTGCGGCGAAAAGCCAGACTACGGACGTGGTCACGGTGGACGCAGACCTCGCCGACCTCGCCACCGAAGGCGGCAAGCACTACGCCAGCGTGCGCTTCTCGGGCTATGTGCGGGAACAACTGGGCGCGGCGCCCGCGCCGTTCGCCGAAGTCTGGCACCTGGTCAAGCCGGTGGACGGATCAGAAGGCTGGCTGCTCGCCGGAATACAGCAGGAACCGCAGGCCTAGCATGCCGCGGGGCGGCGCAATGCCGCCCCGCTGTCGCGCGCGGGGCCCAGGGGCTTGCAGGGCCCGCCGCTTGCAGGGCAGCGATAGATAGTAACTTATGTGTTCCTATCTTTTCTGCAAGCCGCCGTGGCCCTGCCCTGCCTTCAATACGATCAGCTCGGCCTGCACGACTTCGCTGCCGTCCGTGATGCTGATCACGCCGTCCTGGATCACGCACTGCAGGCGCATGTTGCGCTGAGCAAGCGCGGCGAGGCCCCGGCTGGATTCCGGCGCCACTTCCAAGACCGAGACGCCGGAGGCCTGCCGGTCGCGGATCGCGTCCCACCATAGCCTTACACGCTGGCCGCCGTAGGCATAGATCCGGACCGAATCCGACCGCCCGCGCGCCCGGCGGATGGCCTTCTCGTCCGGCAGGCCGACCTCGATCCATAGCTTGATCGCGCCAGTCGGGTCCTTCAGCCAGAGGTCGGGCTCATTCTCGGCGCTCAGCCCCGCGCCGAAAGCGAGTCCTGCGGCGGCGTTCAGCGCGAACGCGAGCACCCGCACCATCATGCGCTCGTCGGTCTCGGACGGATGGCGCGCGATGGTGAGCGCGTGGTCCTGGTAGTAGTTGCGGTCCATGTCCGCGATCTGCAGCGCGGCTTTGAAGATGGTCGCTTTCAGCGCCATGGATCGTTGCCGCGGGCCGCTCTAGACCGTCGCGACGCGCTGCGCGCGCTCGAGGTAGTCCTCGTAGGTTCCGCGGTAGTCCGCGATCGTCGCCGGCGCGCCATTCTCGCCGGGCTTGAGTTCCAGGATGCGCGTCGCGAGCGAGGACACGAACTCGCGGTCGTGCGACACGAAGATCAGCGTGCCGGTGAATTTCTCCAATGCGCCGTTCAGCGATTCGATGCACTCCATGTCGAGGTGATTGGTCGGCTCGTCCAGCAGCATCACGTTCGGCATCTGCAGCACCAGCCTGCCGAAGGCCATGCGCTGGCCTTCGCCGCCCGAGATGACCTTGACCGATTTCTTGGTTTCGTCGCCGGAGAACAGCAACTGGCCGAGCGTGGCGCGCACGATCTGGTCGTCGTCGCCGCGTTCCTGCCGGCGCCAGCGCCCCATCCACTCGACCAGCGACTCCTCGGTGGCGAAATCCGCGGCATGATCCTGCGCGCAGTAGCCCGCCCTGGCCTTTTCCGCCCATTTCACGCGGCCGTGATCCGGCACCAGCGCGCCATCGAGCGCGTTCGGGACATTGGAGAGCAGGCAGCGCAGCAGCGTGGTCTTGCCGGCGCCGTTCGGACCGATGATCGCCACGCGCTCGCCGGCCTCGATCGCGAGATCCAGGTTCTTGAACAGCGGCCTGCCCTTTGCGTAGCCCTTGGTCAGCCCGCTCACCTCCACCGCCAGCCGGTGCAGCTTTTCCTTGTCGTCCACCAGAAAACGGATATACGGATACTGGCGGCTCGAAGGCTTCACGTCCTCCATCTTCAGCTTTTCGATCTGCTTGCGGCGCGAGGTGGCCTGCCGTGCCTTGGCCTTGTGGGCGCGGAAACGGCGCACGAATTCCTCCAGGTCCGCGATGCGGTCCTTGGCGCGCGCGTTCGCGTTCTGCTGCTGCGCTCGCGCCATGGTGGAGGCTTCCATGTAGTCGTCGTAGTTGCCAGGGTAGATGCGGATGTTGCCGTAGTCCACATCCGCCATATGGGTGCATACACTGGACAGGAAGTGGCGGTCGTGCGAGATGATGACCATCGTGCTCGCGCGCTGGTTCAGGATGTCCTCCAGCCAGCGGATGCTGTTGATGTCGAGGTTGTTGGTCGGTTCGTCCAGCAGCAGGATCTCCGGATCGCCGAACAGCGCCTGGGCCAGCAGCACGCGCAGCTTCCAGCCCGGCGCGACCGCGCTCATCGGCCCGGCATGCTGGGCGACCGGGATGCCGAGGCCGAGCAGCAGTTCGGATGCGCGCGCCTCCGCCGTGTAGCCGCCGTACTCGGCATACTTCGCCTCCAGATCGGCGGCGCGCATGTAGTCGTCTTCGCTCGCCCCGGCGTTGGCGTAGATCGCGTCGCGCTCGCGCATCGCGTTCCACATCTGCGCGTGGCCCATCAGCACCACGTCCAGCACGCGCTCGTTCTCGTGCGCGAACTGGTCCTGGCGCAGCTTGCCGACGCGCTCGCTGGCGTCGATCGCGATCGAACCGCCGCTCGGTTCCAGGTCGCCGCCCAGAATCCGCATGAACGTCGACTTGCCGCAGCCGTTGGCGCCGATCAGGCCGTAGCGGTTGCCGCCGCCGAACTTCACGGAAACGTTCTCGAACAGAGGGCGGGCCCCGAACTGCATGGAAACGCCGGAGGCGATGATCATCTTCGATGGCTACCAGGAAAGCGGGAAAGGAGCACTGCCGCGGACGGCGGACTGTCGGACGCTTGGGAAGCTGAACGCTGCAAGGGCCGACAAAAGCGCGGCACCTTACACGCACGCGCCATGCGGCGCAAGCGCTTGCCGAACGACAAACGCCGCGCGCAGCTTAGAATGCTCCAGTCATGAGCACCCTCCCGCATTTTCACCTCGCCATCCAGGTGCGCGATCTTGCCGCAGCGCGGCGCTTCTACGGCGGCACTTTCGGCTGCGCGGAAGGGCGCAGCAGCGATACCTGGGTGGACTTCAATTTTCTCGGGCACCAGCTCGTCTGCCACGTCGCTGGGCAGCACGCGGAGGCCGCCCGGACGAGCAACCCGACGACCAACGCGGTGGACGGCCACGACGTCCCCGTGCCGCATTTCGGCCTGGTCCTGGAGATGCCGGCCTGGGAAGCGCTCGCCGCCCGCCTGCGAAAAGCCGGCACCCGATTCATCATCGAGCCGCACATCCGTTTCCGGGGCCAGCCCGGCGAGCAGGCCAGCATGTTCCTGCTCGACCCGAGCGGCAACGCGCTCGAATTCAAGTCGTTCCGCAATATCGAGAAACAACTGTTCGAAAAATGAGTGCGCGCCGCGCACCCTCCACTCCCAACAAGAGCCCGCATCGATGAACCGTAATCTCTGGCTGATAATGGCCGCGCAGGCCCTGTTCCTCACGAATAACGTCGTGTTCATCGCCGTCAACGGGCTGGTTGGCCTGTCGCTGGCACCCTTACCCTGGATGGCGACAGTGCCGATCATGGCCTACGTGATCGGCGGTGCGCTTTCCACCGCGCCGGTGGCGTGGTCCCAGGCACGCTGGGGCCGCAAGGTATCCTTTCAGATCGGACTTGTCGTCGCACTGTGTTCAGCGCTGACGGCCACTTACGCGGTGATTACCGAGAATTTCTGGCTGCTGGCGGCGACGACCGTGGTGGCGGGCTACTACAACGCGAACGGCCAGCTCTACCGCTTTGCCGCCGCCGAGCTCGCCGCACCCGAATACCGCGACCGGGCGGTGTCGTGGGTGCTTGCCGGCGGCATCGTCGGCGGAGTGTTCGGCCCCAACCTCGCGCAATGGACGCAGCACCTCGGGGATGCGCCTTTTGCCGGCGCCTACGCCACGCTCGCGGTGGTCGCGCTTGTCGCCATGGCGGCGGTGGCGCTGGTGAAGTTTCCGCCGGTTGCGCCGCGGAACAGGGAGTCGAGGGGCGGGCGTCCGCTATCAGTCATCGTCCGACAGCCTGTATTTATCGTCAGCACCACGGCCGCGGCGCTCGGCTATGGCGTGATGAATCTCCTGATGGTGGCATCGCCCATCGCCATGCAGACGAACGGCCACCAGTTCCATAGTGTGGCGCTGGTGCTCGAGTGGCATGTCATCGGCATGTTCGCGCCGGGCTTTTTCACCGGCCACCTGATCAAGCGCTTCGGCATCATTCCGATCATGTCCGTGGGGGTGGTGCTGAACCTGCTGTGCATCGGCATCGCGCTGTCCGGCATCGAGGTGATGCATTTCGTCCTGTCCATGTTCCTCGTGGGCGTTGGCTGGAACTTCCTTTTCACGGCCGGCACGGCGCTGTCCCTCAGGTCCTACCTGCCGGAGGAAAAGGACAAGGTCCAGGGCGCGATCAATTTCTGCGTGTTCGCGGTGATGATGGTCACGTCATTCTCCTCCGGGGCTCTGGTGACCACGCAGGGCTGGACGCTGCTCAACTACGGCTCGCTGCTGCCGGTCGCGCTGACCGGCATCGCCCTGCTCTGGTATGTATTGCAGGCCCGGCCCCCGCAAGCCTGGCAAACCCCGCGCTAGAATTCGCGCTCACGCAAGTCAGTAGGGGAAAGCCCATGCCGCCACGTGGAAGCAGGCTCGTCTGCGCGCTGCGCACACAGGATGGAGCCCAGGGCTCGTTCGACGCCTATCCGGGCGAGCAGCCCAATTCGATCGCCAAGGTGGACCCGGTCAAGTGGAACAAGGCGCCGGAAAAGCCGGTTCTCGAATGCCACTTTACCGTGATCGGCGATCTCGGCATGACCGGCCAGGTCATCATGCTCAACCAGTATCAGTGGAAAGCGCTGGTCGATGCCAAGCTCGAAAATTTCTTCTACGGCGCGATCCTCTGGGGCAAGAGCCCCTTCAAGGTGGTCGAGGACGCCCAGATGATGCTGAAGCGAGCGGGCAAGTAGGCGGCGCAGCGCCATGACGACGCGCTGGGACAAGCTCGGGATCGACGGCAAGGAGGTGCGCTGCTACCTCGGCGTGCCCGACCACGACCGGCCGCGCGCGGGCGTGGTCGTCGCGCACCACGGTCCGGGCCTGGATGAAACGATGTTCGATGTGGTGCACCGGCTGAACCGCGCCGGCTACGCCGCCGCGCTGCCGGATCTGTTTCATCGCTTCCCGGCGGATGCGGACATGATGCGGAAAATAAGCTATCTGCGCGACGAACATATCCAGGCCGACATGAACGCCGCGCTCGCGCATCTGAAGTCGCTCGCGCCGAGTGTCGGCCCGTTCGGCGTGACGGGCTTTTGCATGGGCGGGCGCGTGACCTATCTCATGGCCTGCGCCAGCCGCGAATTCAAGGCCGCCGCGGTGTTCTACGGCGGCGGCATCATGAGGCAGTGGGGCGAGAGCCCGGCGCCGTTCGAGCGCAGCGCCGAAATTTCCTGTCCGGTGCTGGGATTTTTCGGCGCCGATGACACCAATCCGTCGCCCCAGGACGTTGCAGAAATCGACGCCGAGCTGACGCGCCTGGGCAAGTGGCACGAATTCCACAGCTACCGCGATACCGAGCACGCGTTCATGAACTTTCTCAACGCGGAACGTTTCCGCCGCCGTGCATCGCAGTCCGCCTGGCCGCAATTGATCGCCTTCTTCGATCACTACCTCGTGTAGGTCGGATCAGGCGTCTCCTGCCCCGCCAGCGCACCGGCGGGGCAGGAGACGCCGGTTCCGCCCAGCCCGCAATAGCCGTTCGGATTCTTGCCCAGATATTGCTGGTGATATTCCTCGGCGTAGTAGAACTCACCCGCGGGTTTGATCTCGGTTGTGATGCTCCCGAGCCGTGCGCGCCGCAAGGCCTCTTCGTAGCGATCGCGCGAAGCGAGGGCGGCCTTGAGCTGCACGGCGTCATAGGTATAGATCGCGGATCGGTACTGGGTTCCGGCATCGTTGCCCTGGCGCATGCCCTGCGTGGGATCGTGCGCCTCCCAGAACACCTTCAGCAGCTCTTCGTAGGCGATCTGCTTCACCTCGAACACGACCAGCACGGCTTCCGTGTGGTTGGTCAGCCCGGAGCAGACTTCATCATAAGTGGGGTTCGGCGTATCCCCGCCCGCATAGCCGACCGCGGTGCTGAACACCCCGGGCGTCTGCCAGAACTTGCGCTCCGCCCCCCAGAAGCAGCCCAGGCCGAACTGCGCCAGGGCAAGGTGCGCGGGAAACGGCGCCGCGATCAGATTGCCGTTCACGAAATGGCGCGCCGGCAGCGGCATGCGCGAGGCGCGCCCGGCCAGGGTCTTCTCCCTGGGGAGCAGCGTGCTTTTCTTCAGACTGAACATGATGCTGAACTCCCGAGTGATCAAGGTAGATCGCGGCCGGTGCCGGGCGCAGCATCCGGCCTGCCGGATCGCGGCGACGATACAGCAGCCCGCGGGCAAAGTCGATCGCAGCGACGGCGCTGCCACTCTCCGACGCTCCCGGTATCGCCGTCACGCCTCCGCGGGCAGGCGGCGATGCCCCTTTGCGCCCGCCAGGCGATGCGCGCGCCAGGCCAACTGTGTTCGGCTAATATTACCGGCGCCGCGGTCGCGAGACGCGCCATGCGCGATGCGGCGGAACCCAGGGAGGCAACGACCAGTGCAATTTAGAGCTATCGGAAAGTCCGGGCTACGCGTGTCTGAAATCGGCCTGGGCTGCAATAATTTTTCCGCGCGCCTGGATTTCGAGGGCTCGCGCGCGGTGGTGAACAAGGCGCTCGATCTCGGCATCACGCTGTTCGACACTGCCGACGTGTACGGCAACGGCGGCTCGGAGAGCTTTCTCGGACGCCTGCTCGGTGAGCGCCGCAAGGAGATCGTCCTCGCCACCAAGTTCTCGATGCAGATGGGCCCGGATGAGCGCAACCAGGGGGCTTCCCGGCGTTACCTGATGCGCGCCGTCGAGGCGAGCCTGGAACGGCTGCAGACCGACTGGATCGATCTGTACCAGATTCACATGCCGGATCCGCAGACGCCGATCGAGGAGACCCTGCGCGCGCTCGATGACCTGGTTCGCCAGGGCAAGGTACGCTATCTGGGCGTGTCGAATTTTTCTGCCTGGTCGGCGGTCGCCGCGCAATGGACCGCGCGGCACCGCGGTCTGAACGGCCTGATTTCCTGCCAGGATCGCTACAACCTGCTGGAACGCGAGGTCGAAGCGGAACTGGTGCCCGCAATGCAGGCACATGGACTGGGTCTCCTGCCCTACTACCCGCTTGCCGGTGGATTCCTCAGCGGCAAGTACAAGAAGAATACGCCGCCTCCGCCGGATACGCGGCTCGGCAAGCGCCCCGAGATGGCGACCCGCTATTTCACCGCGCAACACTGGGCACGGCTCGACCGCCTAAAAGAATTTGCCGAAGCGCACGGCCACAGCATGATCGAACTCGCCTTCGCCTGGCTGCTTGGCCGTCCCGTAATATCGAGCGTCATCGCAGGCGCCTCGCGTCCGGAACAACTGGAAGCCAACGTGAAAGCGGCTGACTGGCGCCTGGGCGCCGAGGACGCCGCCGCGATCGAGAAGCTGCTCGCCGCCTAACCAGGCAGCAGCTTCAACCCGTAGCAGCGCACCGCGGGACGGAGACCGTCCATGCCGTAGTTGCGCCGGATCGAGTCCCAGCGCGCTTGATCCATCCAGCCATAGTGCGTGGTGGCAAGATCCCACACATGATGATGCGCATCGACGACGGTCACGCCTGCTCCTTGTCGGACTGCCTCGCGCACATGATAAACGCGCATGCGGCCGCCAATCCACGGGCGGGCGCCGCCTCTATAATGGCCGGACTTGTCTTCCCTCGCGTGCCCTGCCGGCGGCGCTACTCCGATCCAGCGCACCATCATCGCGCAGGAGTTGCGCGTCTGGTGGCATCACGCTTCCTCCCGCTTACTCCCCGACCACGGTACGTAAGGTGATGCCATGGGACCATTGACCGGTATCAGAATCGCCGCCTTCGAAGCCATCGGCCCCGGCCCGTTCGCCGGTATGCTGCTCGCCGACATGGGCGCCGATGTCCTGCTTATCGACCGCCCCACGCGCCCGGCGGACCTCGGCCTGATGCGCGAGCGGCGCCACGAAGTCATGTTCCGCGGCCACCGCTCGGTGACGCTGGACCTGAAAGACCCGCGCGCCATGGAGGCGGCGCTTTCCATCGTAGCGCGGGCCGACGCGCTCGTCGAAGGCTACCGGCCCGGCGTGATGGAGCGCCTCGGCCTCGGGCCCGAGGTCTGCCTCGAGCGCAATCCGCGCCTTGTCTACGGCCGCATGACCGGCTGGGGACAAAGCGGACCGCTTGCGCCGCGCGCCGGTCACGACATCAATTACATCGCGCTCGCGGGCGCGCTGCATGCGTTCGGCCGCAAGGGAGAGGCGCCGGTCCCGCCGCTGAACTACGTGGGCGATTTCGGCGGCGGCGGCATCTTTCTCGCCTTCGGCATCGTGTGCGGCCTGCTGCAGGCGCGCATCTCCGGCCGTGGCCAAGTGGTGGACGCCGCCATGGTCGATGGCACCGCGGCGCTCGGCGCCATGTTCTACGGGCTGCTCGCGGCCGGGCAGTGGAACGAAACCCGCGGCGAGAACGTTCTCGACGGTGCCGCGCCCTACTACGGCGTGTACGAGACACGGGACGGCAAGCACGTCTCCGTGGGCGCGATCGAGGGCCGCTTCTACGCCGAGCTGCTTGAGCGCCTCGGGCTGAAAGGTGAAACGCTGCCGGAGCAGAACGACCGCAGCCAGTGGCCTCGGATGCGCGAGCGCTTTGCCGCCGCCTTCCGCACCCGCACGCGCGACGAATGGTGCGGTACGTTCGAGGGCTCGGACGCCTGCTTCGCGCCGGTACTCACCTACACCGAGGCACGCCGCGACCCGCAGGCCATCGCGCGCGAGGCTTTCGTCGACATCGGCGGCATCCCGCAGCCGCGGCCGGCGCCGCGCTTCTCGGCGACGCCGAGCGGCCTACCTACGCCACCGCCGGAGCGCGGCCAGCGCGGGCGCGAAGCGCTCACCGACTGGGGTTTTCGGCGCGAAGAGATCGAGCGGCTGTCAGGGCTGGGGCTCGGCTTCGCCGCGGATTGATCTCCCAAGATTGCCATCGGTACGGGGGATACAGATAATCGTGCCCGGCAGCTCGCCGCCCGGCATGACCGAGAGCCCGCGGAAGGACGCCCCGCGCTATCTCGATAGCTACAGGAATACCATCCTGGGAATCTGGATGCGCGGCGATTTCGCGATGCGCGACGCCGGCGGCGGCCTTTCCATTCACTGAGGATTCGCCATGGCGATCGACTACGACAAACTGATGGGCTGGAAATTCGCCGACAGTGTGCAAAGCTACAGGAAGCGCGACAGCATGCTCTACGCGCTCGGCCTTGGCCTGGGCGCCGACCAGAACGATGCGCAGCAGTTGCGCTACGTCTACGAGGATGGGCTGAAGACCCTGCCCACCATGGCGGTGGTGCTCGGTGGCCCGGGAAACTGGCTGCGCGATCCCGCCAGCGGCGTCGACTACCTGAAGGTCGTACACGGGGAGCAGTGGCTTGCCCTGCACCAACCGCTGCCTGCCGAAGGCATCGTGGTCGGGCGATCGCGCACCATCGCGGTCATCGACAAGGGCGCGGACAAGGGCGCGGTCATCTATGTCGAGCGCAAGCTGTTCGAACAAGCCACCGGCGCGCCGCTCGCGACGCTCACGATGTCGACCTTCGCACGCGGCAACGGCGGATTCGGCGGCCCGGCGAGCGGCCCTACTCCGCCGCTGCACGCCATTCCCGAAGGCGCCCCGCAACGGGTTTGCGATCTGGCCACGCTGCCGCGCCAGGCGCTCCTCTACCGGCTGAGCGGCGATTACAACCCTCTGCACGCAGACCCGAAAGTGGCGCGCGCGGCCGGCTTTCCGATGCCGATCCTGCACGGCCTTTGCACCTACGGCGTCGCCGGGCACGCCATCGTCAAAACCTGTTGCGGCTACGACGCGAGCCGCCTCGTCTCGTTGCAGGTGCGCTTCTCGGCGCCGGTGTTCCCTGGCGAGACCATCCGCACGGAGATGTGGCAGGACGGGCGAGTTATTTCGTTTCGCTGCAGGGTGCTGGAGCGCGACGTAGTCGTGCTGAGCAACGGGCGGGCCGAGATCGCCGCATGAAAGCGATGATGCGGAAGGGATCCGGCGGCCTGGAACAGTGCGCGCTGGGGGAAGTGCCGGCCCCATCCCAGGCCATGGGAGGCGCTGGTGCGCGTCCGCGCGTTGCATGCGCCGCAGCGGCATTTCGCATCCGGCCGCGACGCCCAGGACTCGTTTTGTCCCGGACCCTGGAAAGGTTGGGCGTCACTTTCGGCGCGTCCCGAGCTTTGGCGCCCACACATGCAATGCGCAATGCGGGGCAGCAAAGTCACGACCGGGAGCGCTCAGTCTTGTAGTTGAACGAGTCGTCTCACTCGAGCTTGCCCATGAGTTCGGCTGCCCGCCTTTGCTCGCGGCGCGCAATGAACTCCTGCAGTGCTTTTGTGACGACAGCCTTCTTCGTCCGCTCACCGCTGACCTCAACGGCGCGTTCAAGAAGCTCGGGGTCGATAGCGGGATTGGTGGCCATGCGTAATTCCTTACACAGCGGTCTACACAAGACTGTTCTGGACGGCTACCGGCGAGGTTGCCGGTGCGAGGCTAAGGGGCGCTTGTGAAGCCCAATCGGGATAGGAGAAAGCTGCTCGACGTTCAATCGCTCAGGCATTTGGGCAGTTTCGCCAGATGGAAACCCTCGAACGATCTTGATTTGGCGTGCGCCACGAGCTTCCAAGTGTGGCGCGCGTTCGGCACCCCGCCATCCACGCGAACGCACGAGCCGGTGATGAATGCCGCCGCCTCGGAGAGCAGGAAGACGATCGCCGCCGAGACCTCTGCTTCCGTGCCGAAGCGCTGCAGCGGCACCTTGGCCTTCAGGCTGCGCAGCTCGGCCTGCATCTCCGGGCTGTAGGTGTCGAAACCGCTGGAGGCGATCCAGCCCGGTGCGACGCAATTCACACGCACGCCCGACTGCGCCCACTCGCAGGCCGCCGACTCCGTGAAGTTGAGCATACCGGCGCGCGCCGCGCCGGTATGCGCCATGGTCGGCATGCCGCCCCAGATGTCGGCGATGATGTTGACGATCGCGCCGCCATGACCTTCCATCCACTGCGTGTAGCATTCGCGCGAGAAGATAAAGCCGCCGGTCAGATTGTTGCGCACCACCGCCTCCCAGCCCTTGGTCGACAGGTCGCGGATGCGCGACGGGTACTGGCCGCCCGCGTTGTTGACCAGGCCGTCGATTCGCCCGTGCGTCCCGATGATCGCCGCCACGGTGCCGCTGACGGCGTGCTCGTCCCGGATATCGCAGGCGTGAACGCTCGCACGGCCGCCGCCGCCGGCAATCTCCGTGCGTACGCTTTCCAGCTTTTCGCGTGTGCGGCCGATAAGCGCCACCGTCGCCCCGAGGTTCGCCAGCTCGTGCGCGGTGCAGCGGCCGATGCCGCTGCCGCCGCCGGTGACGACGACGGTCTGGCCGGCGAACAGGCCGGGCCGGAAGATCGAGCGATATTCATTCATGGTCATGGCTCAGCGAATAGAAAGTTGCAGTGCGCCGTCGCGATCGGCTTGGGAATCGCGGTCAGGGTGGCGAACGGGTCGTCCGGTGTTTCGCGGTAGGCCGTACCGCACACGAACGCCGGATCGGCCCGCACGAGTTCCATGCCGATCGCGCGGTTGTAGGGCAACAAGCGGCCTTAGTTCTCCCAGTCCTCGTGCGTTGGATGCGCTCACTTGCCCTCGCCTTTCGCATACTGCACGGCGACGCGCCCGATGCGCTCGCGCGCGATGATGAGCTTCATGATCTGCGCGGTGCCATCGCCGATCTCCAGCCCCATGGTATCGCGCAGGCGCTGCTGGTGCGGCAGGTCGAGCGACCAGCCGTAGTGACCGAAGGGAAGCAGGCACTGGTGAATCGTTTCGACCGCCGTCTTCGGCCCCAGCCACTTCACCATGGCGGCCTCCGCGGTGTGCTTGCGCCCCGCATCACGCAACTGCAGCGCGTGGTAGCACAGCTCGCGCGCCGCAGCGATCATGGTTTCGGCCTCAGCCAGCGGAAATGTAACGCCCTGATACTGTGCGAGCGGCGCGCCGAAGCTTTTGCGCTCCTTCACGTATTCCCAGGTCTCGTCGAGCGAGGCCTGCGCAGCGCCGATACACTGCAACGCGATCAGAATGCGGCTGTAGTCGAAGCCCTGCATGACCTGCGTGAAGCCGGTGCCTTCGCGGTCGAGAAGGTTCCCGGCCGGAACGCGTACGTCGTCGAGGAACAGCGACCCACGCCCGATCATCTTGCTGCCAAGGTCGTTGAAGCGCGTGCGCTGCACCCCTTTGAGGTTCATCGGCACGAAAAAAGCGCTTACGCCGCGCGCGACCTCCTCCGGCTTGCCCGTGCGCGCGAACACGATCGCGGCATCCGCCTGGTCGGCAAAGGTCATCGAGGTCTTCTCTCCGGCGAGGACGTAGTCGCCGCCCTCGCGCCGCGCGCGCAGGGTCAGGTTGGCCGCGTCCGAACCGCCGCGCGGCTCGGTCAGGCCGAGGCCGACGATAGCCTCGCCGCGCGCGAGCATCGGCACCCAGGCACGCGCGATCTCGGGCCGCGCGTTGCGCGCGAGGATGATCCCCATCAGCGAGCTGAGCAGTTGCAGATAACTGACGTTGAAATCGCCGTAGGCGATGTCCTCGATGATAAGGCCAGCGGTCACGCCGTCGGCACCGAGTCCTCCGTACTCCTGCGGCAGATCGACGCCGAGCAGCCCGAGCTCCCCCATCTGCCGGTACAGTTCGCGATCGACGCCGGCTTCGGCTTCGCGCTTCTGGTAGTCCGGGCGCAGGCGGTCGCGCGCGAACCGCCGCGCCACTTCGCGCAGCGCCTGCTGATCTTCGGTCAAGAGCATGCGGCGTCCTCTGCAGGGTCCTCGTTGCAGCACGCGGCGCGGTCCGCGCCGCGGTTGCAATTCTAGCTTCGCGTATCTAAACTATCAAACGCTTGTTAGAAAGGATTAGCCCATCGCTGCCATCCACCCGAGCGCGCAAGCCGCGCCCTTTCCCAGTCTGATGTCGCCGCTTCGCGTCGGCACTCACAGCGTGCGCAACCGCTGCCTGATGGGCTCGATGCACACGCGCCTGGAATACCTCGATCGTCCCATCGAGCGCCTCACTGCCTTCTTCGCCGCGCGCGCGCGCGGCGGCGCCGCGGTACTGGTCACGGGCGCGTTCGCGCCGAACCGGATCGGCCTGCTCGAAAAGGACGGCCCGCTCCTTGATTCCAGCGAGGCCGCGCGCGAGTTGAGACCGATCCCGCGCGCGGTGCACGCCGAGGGCGCCTTGATGCTGCTGCAGATCCTGCACGCCGGCCGCTATGCGCAGCACGACGCGCCGGTCGGCGTGTCGTCGATCCCTTCGCCGATTCACCGGCGCGTGCCGCGCCCGCTCTCCCCAGCCGAGATCGAAGCCACGATCGAGGACTATCTGCGTTGCGCGGAGCTTGCCGCCGAAGCCGGGTTCGCCGGCGTCGAGATCATGGGCTCGGAGGGCTACCTGATCAACCAGTTCACCGTTCCGCGCACCAACGACCGGAACGACGAATGGGGCGGCAGCCTGGAAAACCGGATCCGGTTTCCGGTGGAGATCGTCAAGCGCGTCCGCCGGCGCATGGGCCGGGACTTCCTCGTCATGTACCGGCTCTCGGCGCTTGATCTGGTGGACAACGGCAACACGGGCGACGAGATCCTCGCCCAGGCGCGCGCGATCGAAGCGGCCGGAGCCGACATCCTGAACACCGGGATCGGCTGGCACGAAGCGCGCGTTCCGACCATAAGCTATGTCGTGCCGCGCGCGGCCTGGCGCTTTGCCGCGGCACGGGTGAAACAGGCGGTCGCGATTCCGGTCGTGGTCTCGAACCGCATCAACACCCCGGCCTTGGCCGAGGCGATCGTGGCAGCAGGGGACGCCGACATGGTGTCCATGGCGCGCCCCTTCCTCGCCGACCCGGAGTTCGTGCGCAAGGCGGCCGAAGGACGCGCCGACGAGATCAACGTGTGCATCGCCTGCAATCAGGCCTGCCTCGACTACATATTCGCCGAGCGCGTGGCCTCCTGCCTGGTGAATCCGCAGGCCGGGCGCGAACTCGAGTTCGAGTCGCTGCCGCCGCCCTCCCGCTTCAGGCAGGTCGCCGTCGTGGGCGCGGGCGCGGCCGGACTCGCCTGCGCATTGGCGGCCGCGGAGCGCGGCCACCAAGTCACTCTGTATGAGGCGCAGAACCGGATCGGCGGGCAGATGCGTTACGCGCGCGAGGTCCCGGGAAAGCAGGAGTTCGACGAACTGCTGCGCTACTACGCGCGCCGCCTGGAGAAATGCGGCGTGACCATCAAGCTCGGCGCGCGGCCGAGCGCTCGCGAGCTTGCGGCCGGCGGCTTCGAGCGCATCGTCGTCGCTACCGGCGTGGTGCCTCGCCGCCTCGATCTGCCCGGTATCGACCATCCGAAAGTGGCATCGTATGCACAATTGCTTTCCGGCCAGGCGCAGGCGGGCGCGCGCGTCGCGATCATCGGCGCGGGCGGCATCGGCTTCGATGTCGCGGTGTATCTCACATCGCCCGCGCCGGGCGCGGCGCCCACCGCATCCGATTTTCTGCGCGAGTGGGGAGTGGACACACGCATCGCCGGGCGCGGCGGATTGCAGCCCTGTGCCGCCGCAGCGCCGCGGCGCAAGGTTTATCTCCTGCAGCGCAAGCCGGAAAAGCCCGGGCGAACGCTCGGCCTCACCACGGGCTGGGCGATTCGCACAGAACTCGAGCGCCGCGGTGTGCAAAGCATTACCGGCTGCCGGTACGAACGGATCGACGATCAGGGCCTGCACATCCGCGTCGGGGACGCGCCTCGCGTGCTGGCGGTGGATACCGTGGTGATCTGCGCGGGGCAGGAATCCGAGCGCGGCCTGTACGACGAGTTGCGCGCGCTCGGCGCCCCGGCGGAACTGATTGGCGGCGCCGAGATCGCCGTGGAAATAGACGCGCTGCGCGCCATCGAGCAGGGTACGCGGCTCGCGCTCGCCCTTTAGCCGCAAAACAATACGATGCCGTCCGCAACCTCCGATCGCGACGAGAGCCTGCGCATGCTCAGGGACAGCGCGGCCGCGTTTGCCGCGCGCTCGAGCCCCCTTGCGCGCGCCCGCGCCTTGCGAGGCCAGACGCCCGATTACGACCGCCCGTTCTGGGCCAAGCTCGCCGCGCAGGGCTGGACCGGATTGCTTGCGCCGGAATCCTGCGGCGGATCGGGGCTTGGCCTGAACGAAATGGCCGCGGTGGCCGGAGTTCTTGCCGCCCACGCCGCACCGGAGCCGCTCGTGCCGGCAGCCGTTTTCGCCGGCCGCGTGCTGGAGCGCTGCAAGAACAGCGTCCTCGCCGCGCACCTGCTGGGTGAGCTTGCGGCAGGCAAGCTCATCGCCGGCGTAGCATGGCAGAACGTGAAAGGCGATATCGATCCCGCCGCCACCACGGTCCGGGCGGTGGAATCGAACACAGCCTTCCGCCTGAACGGCGAGACGCGCTTCGTGCGCCCCGGAACCGGCTGCGACGGATACATCGTCTCGGCGCGCGGCCCTGCGGAGATCGGGCTCTACTGGCTGAAGCGCGCCGCGGCCGGCGTCGAGGTCCTCGCCGAGCCGCTTGCCGACGGAACCACGAGCGGCTGGCTGCGGCTGAAGGACGCCACGGCGGCCCCCGATTCGCTGCTCGCCACCGGCGAACAGGCCGGCGCGATCCTTGCGCGGGCGATGGACGAAGCGCTGCTGATGAGCGCCGCGGAACTGCTCGCAATCGCGGACCGCATGCTCGAGATGACGCTCCAGTACCTGCGCACGCGAAATCAGTTCGGCCAGCCGATAGGCAGCTTCCAGGCCCTGCAGCACCGCGCCGTGGACCTGCTCATACAGAAAGAACTGGCCGGCGCGGTCGTATCGCAGGCGCTCGCCGCGCTCGACTCCGCGGTCACGCCGCCCGAGGCCTCGGCATACGCCAGCCGGGCCAAGGCGCGCGCCTCCGAGGCGGCGCTCTTGATCGCGTGCGAGGCGGTGCAGATGCACGGCGCGATCGGCTTCACCGACGAGTACGATCTCGGACTGTACTTCAACCGTGCACTCGTGCTCGCCGCCTGGCTGGGCAATCCGGCCGCGCACCGCCGCCGGTACGTTCAGCTCGAACCGGTGTATGCGGCGGCGGATACGGCCGAGGCTCCGCGTGCCACACCCGAAAAATCCCCCGCCAAGCCCGGCGCATGGGATGCGATGGACAATGCTTCATTCCGTGCGCGGATACGCGCCTTCTTCGAAACGAACTATCCCGCGGCTCTGCGCTATCCCAAGGCGCGGCTGCACTGGGAGGAAATAAAGGACTGGTACCACACCCTGTACCGCCAGGGATGGGTCGCGCCGGCGTGGCCGGTCGAGCATGGCGGGATGGGGCTGGGACCCGAGAAGCTCGTCATCTTCATCGAGGAGCAGGAGCGCTGGGGCGTCGGCCGCGCGCCGGACCAGGGTATTCTCATGGTGGGTCCCCTGCTCATGCGCCACGGCACGGATGCGCAGCGCGCGGCCTACCTTCCCCGTATTCTTTCGGGCGAGCACATCTGGTGTCAGGGCTATTCCGAACCCAACGCAGGCTCCGACCTCGCGAGCCTGCGCACGGAGGCCGTCGACCTGGGCGATCACTTTCTCGTCAACGGGCAGAAGATCTGGACCACGCTCGCGCAGGATGCGACCCACATGTTCCTGCTCGCGCGCACCGACAAGGCGGCGAAAAAACAGGAAGGGATCAGTTTTCTGCTGCTGGACTTCAAGTCCCCGGGCATCACCGTGCGGCCGATCCGCAACCTCGCCGGGCACGAAGAGTTCTGCGAGGTGTTTCTCGACAATGTGCGCGTACCCAAAGCAAACCTAGTCGGCGAGATGAACCAGGGCTGGAGCATCGCCAAGGCACTGCTCGGCTTCGAGCGCTTGTTCATCGGCAGCCCGAAGCAGGCGCAGTACGCGCTGGCACGACTGGAGGAGTTGGCGGAACTCGCCGGAGTTGCCGCCGAACCGGCATATCGCGAGGCCCATGCTCGCCTGCGATGCGACGTCGCCGACCTTGCCGCCCTGTACGCGCAATTCGTCGAGCAGGTGAAGCGCGGTGAGGCGCTCGGCCCGGAAGTCTCCATACTCAAGATCTGGGCGAGCGAGACATTTTCGCGGATCGCGAGCCAGATCGTCGAAACCGCCGGCGCCAGCGGCGGCATGCTCGGCGACGTGGCCCTGGGCGGCGGCCGCATCGACGTGCTGACATCGTATTACAACGCCCGCCCCGCGACTGTTTACGGCGGCAGCAATGAGATTCAGCGCAACATCCTGGCGCGCGAAGTGCTCGGCCTGCCCTCTGGAGCCCGATCAACCCCAAAGGACTCTCGACCATGAATTACAGCGATTCCCGGCACCTCAACAACCTGGCGGTGGCGGTGCGCGAAGCGGCCGCCATCGTCTGGCCGCTGCTCTGTGGCATGGCAAAGGCCAAGTACTATCTCCTCACGGCCGAGTTCATCGACGGCAAGGAAGCCGGGCGCATCGGTCTGGTGAGCCTGTGCGTGCCGCAGGACAAGCTCATGCCGAGAGCCATGGAAATCGCCGCCAAACTTGCTAACGGCGGCCGGCAGGCGGTCCGCTTTGCCAAAAAATCGCTCAACAACTGGATGCTCGTCACCGGGCCGATCTTCGACAACTCGCCGGCATGGCAATACTCGGCTCTTCGGCAACTTGCCGAATGTTAGTTGGACATGCCTCCGAAACAGCGTAACAAGGCACGTTCTACCCGGCCGGCCGTCGAAGCCGATGCCGGCAAACGCGCACGCATCCTCGACGAGGCGGCGAAACTGTTCCGGCAGTACGGCTACGCCGTGACCACGCTGCGCCAGATCGCAGACGCAACGGGCATGATGGCCGGAAGCATCTATTATCATTTCTCCTCGAAAGAGGAAATCCTGGTCGAAGTGCTGGACACGGGCATCCGCATGGTCCAGCAGGCGGTCCAGGCCAAGGTCAACGCGGTGCCTCCGGACGCCGGCATGCGCGACCGGATTGCGGCCGCGATCGAGGGCCACCTATACGGCCTGCTGCACCATGGCGAGTTCACATCGGCGAATATCCGTATTTATGGCCAGATTCCGCAGAGCGCCAAGGACCGCCACCGCGTCATCCGGCGGCAATACGCGAATTACTGGGACCGCCTGTTCACGCAAGGGCGAGCGGCGGGCGAGTTCCGCCCCGACGTGCCGGTCTCGGTCATGCGACTGTTCGTGCTCGGTTCTTTGAACTTCACGGTCGAATGGTACGACCCGGAACGCAGCTCCTTCGAGTCGTTCGCACGGCACATCAGCGCGCTGGTTTTTGACGGCATCGTCTCGCGCGGAAACCCGATGCGGCGTCACGTCAAACAGCCACGGCGTATTGCACAGGCGGTCTGAAACGGCGCTACCCGGGCGGGCAGATGCGCCGGGGGCGCCTCATTTTTTTCACCCTGCAGCGCTCGATCTTGCCCCTACTGATGCGCGGAAAATCGACCGCGTTCGCGAACACGATCTCCTTCGGCGCCTTGTAGTGCGCCGGCTGTCCCCGTCACGCGGCCCACGGCGCCGCCACGCCGAGCGTCGGGCATGATATCCTGTCCAATCTAACAGTAGTTAGGCGGGTGGTTCGACATGCTCAAGGACAAGGTCGTCATCGTCACCGGCGCCGGCAACGGAATCGGGCGGGATTTCGCGCGCGCCATGGCGGCGCGCGGTGCGAAGGTGGTGGTCAACGACGTCGGCGCGTCGGTGTCCGGCGAAGGCAAGGACGCCGGCCCCGCGCAGAAGGTGGTGGACGAGATTCTCGCCGCCGGCGGCGCCGCGACCGCCAATACCGATAGCGTCGCCGAGTGGGAGTCGGCCAACCGCATCGTCAAGACCGCCATTGACGTCTACGGCCAGGTGGATTGCGTGGTCAACAACGCCGGCATCCTGCGCGACCGCTTCTTCTTCAACATGTCGGTGGAGGAATGGAAGGCGGTCATCGACGTGCATCTGAACGGCAGCTTTTACGTCGCGCGCGCGGCGGCGCCCTATTTCAAGAGCCAGAATTCGGGTCGCTACATCAACATGACCTCCACCTCCGGCCTGGTCGGCAACTTCGGCCAGGCCAACTACGCGGCCGCCAAACTGGGCATCGTGGCGCTGTCAAAGTCGATCGCGCTGGACATGGCGAAGTTCAAGGTCACCTCCAACTGCATCTCGCCCTTTGCCTGGAGCCGGATGATCGGCACCATACCCGCGGACGCGCCGGACCAAAAGGCGCGGCTGGACAAGATCAAGCGCATGGAGACGGCCAAGATCGCGCCGCTGGCGGTTTTCCTCGCGAGCGACGCCGCGCAGGATGTCACCGGGCAGATCTTCGCCGTGCGGGCTAACGAGATATTTCTCATGGGCCAGAGCCGCCCGCTACGCTCGGTGCACCGCGCCGAAGGGTGGACGCCGGAAGCCATCGCCGAACAGGCTATTCCCGCCATGCGCGCGCAGTTCTACGCCCTGGAGCGCTCGCAGGACGTCTTCTCCTGGGATCCGATCTGATCAGAACTGCCGATCTGAATGCGAGGAGCTTTTTCGGGTCCAGGTCGAACTGCTTGAGCCCCTCGTTTAGATCGAACAGATTGCGGCCTTTGCGCCGCTGCAGGAGCGCGCGCAGCTTGGTCCCGAATAGTTCTTCCGGCTCGAAGGAGGCGATTTCCGTCCTGCCCTGATGAGTGACTGATATTTCTCTGAACTCTGAAAAAGATTGGGATCATCGGCTGTGCGTCGCTCCGATGCTGGACTGGACCGACCGCCACTGCCGCTATTTGCTGCGTCTGTGCGCGGGGCAGGAGGCGTTTCTGTATTCTGAGATGATCACCACCGGCGCCCTGATTCACGGCGATGCGGCGCGTCATCTCGTCTTCAACGAATCCGAGCACCCGGTCGCCGCGCAGCTTGGCGGCAGCGACCCGGACGACCTGGCGACATGCGCGCGCAAGGTCGAGGACGCGGGCTACGATGAGGTCAATCTGAACGTCGGCTGCCCGAGCGAGCGCGTGCAGCGCGGATCGTTCGGCGCCTGCCTGATGGCGGAGCCCGCGCTGGTTGCCGAGTGCGTGCAGGCGATGCGCGCCGCCGTTTCCATACCGGTGACGGTGAAGCACCGCATCGGCATCGACGGCATCGACAACTATGAATTCGTGCGCGATTTCGTCGCCGCCGTGTCCGAAGCGGGATGCGCAACCTTCATCATTCACGCGCGCAACGCCATCCTGAAGGGGCTGTCGCCCAAGGAGAACCGCGAGCTGCCGCCGCTCAAGTATCACTACGTGCACCAGTTGAAGCGTGACTTTCCCTATCTCGAGATCGTGCTGAACGGCGGTCTGACGACATGGGGACAGATCGAAGCCCAGCGCGGACTGGTGGACGGCGTCATGCTGGGACGCGTTGCCTATCACAACCCGTGGATGCTGGCGCGCGGCACGCCCTCCTGCGGCGGGTCCTCTTCAGAGCGGCGCGAAATTGCCGCCGCGATGCGCGCCTATGCGGTTGGCGAGGTGCGCCGCGGCACGCCGCTGCGTCATGTGACGCGCCATATGCTGGGTCTGTATTTCGGCCACCCGCGCGCCAAGACCTGGCGCAGGATACTCAGCGATCCCGCGCTGCTCGCCGCGAACGACCCGCAACTCATACAGCGCGCGCTGGAGGCGGTCGAAGCGCCGGCCGCGGTCGCGGCCTGACGAAGGCCGCGCCCTCGCTAGGAGGCCGGCGCGACCGCCTGATGGCGCCGGCCGGGCAAGCGCAGCACGGTGAGCACGGCCAGTGCCAGGGCGGCGAAGGTCACGTAGAACACCGCCTCCGGCTTGCCGAGATCCAGCATCCAGCCGTAAAACACCGGCAGGATCATCTGCCCGGCATCGAGTCCCGAATAGACGAACCCGTAGACCTTGCCGGTAGCGCCGGCCGGGGTGGCATCTTTCACGATCAGGTCGCGCGATGCGCTGGAGAGCCCGTAAACAAAACCGCCAAGCCCGAGGGCTGCGACAACGAGGGGGAGCGGCACCACGCGCGTCGCGAGCAGCAGGGCGACCAGCCCCGACAACAGTATGCCGAGCCCTGCCACCAGGTCCGTGCGCCTGAAGCGCATCGCCAGGTAGCCGCCGCCGAGTATGCCGACCCCGGAGGCGAAAAGGTAAGCCGTCAGCGCGCTCGATGCCTCGCCCACCGGCATCGCGTACAGCGCGACCAGCGTCACGACACCAAAGGTCTGAATCCCCGTCAGGGCAACGGCTGTCAGCGCGAAATACAGAAAGCACATCAGCACCGGCAGCCGAAGGAACACCCGGGCGTCGTCTCCCCAGGTGGTACGTGGCGCGGCCTTGCGCGCCTGCGGCGTATTGAGCGGTTCGACAGCCAACCGCCCGAGCCGCAGCGCGATGATCATCGCGAGGCCGAGCAGCGCGGCGGCAAGCAGCGCGACGCGCCAGTTGTAGAGCGTCGCCAGGCCATAGGCGAAGGCGGGGGCCAGCGTCCAGCCCATCGCGCCGCAAAACCCGTGCGCGCTATAGGCCGCGGGCAGCCGCTGCTGCGCTACGCGGGCATTCAGAATCGAAAAATCAACCGGATGGAATACGCTATTGCCAGCGCCCGCCAGCAGCGCGCCGAGGAGCAGCCAGGCATAGCCCGGCGCCAGGCCCGCGGTCATGATGCCCAGCGCGCAAAGCGCCAGGCCCGCATTCAGCACACGGACCGGTCCGAAGCGGTCGGACACGATGCCGGCGAATGGCTGGCAGATCCCCGAAGCGGTGAAATACACCGCGGTGGCGGCGCCGAGCAGGGTATAGCTGATGCCGAGATCATCGCGGATCAGCGGAAACAGCACCGCGATGACGAGTTGGAAAAAATGCGACAGGCCGTGCGCGGCCGCGACCAGACCGATCAGCTTCACATCCTGCCGCAGGGAGTGAGGCTGAGCATCCATCGCGGGGAGGTCCTTCAATGCACGCGGTGAGTACGAACGGGGCGCTTGGCGCGGACCCGGCCGCCTAGCGCGGTTACGCACGACCGGGAACGGGCAGTGTAATCGCTGGGCGGCGTGCCATGGTACTCTTTGCCGCAATCGGATCACGCCGGCGGCGGCCGGCGAATTTGGGCTGTTGTCTGTTGGGCTGTTGTCTGTTGGGCTGTTGTCTGTTGGGCTGTTGTCTGTTGGGCTGTTGTCTGTTGGGCTGTTGTCTGTTGGGCTGTTGTCTGTTGGGCAAACTTTCCGCGGCCCCCTGTCCGCGGCCCCTTTGAGGAGGAGACCCGTCATGCACCGCTATTCCAAGCTTGGCTATGTCGCACTGAACATCAGCAACCCGGAGCGCTCGAAACATTTCTATGAAACGCTCTGGGGCCTCGAACTGAGCGAAACCGGCACCGCCGGCGAACTCTATCTTCGCTGCAGCGATGACCATCACAACCTGGTTCTGTACCCGGACGGCACGCCGGGCGTGAAGCGTATCGGCTGGGAACTCGAAAGCGAGGCCGACCTGGACAAGCTCGCGACCGCGCTGGAGCGCCAAAACATCAAGGTACGCGAGGTGGATGCCAAGGAACGCGCCGCCCTGCGCCAGGGCCGCAGCATCCGCTTCTCCGACCCGTTCACCGGTGTCACGCACGAATACTATTCGGTCATCCAGCGCCTCGGCGGCAAACCCTGGACCCCGACCGTGGCGAAGATTCAGCGTCTCGGTCACATCGTGCTGAAGACGCCGCGCTACGCCGAGGCGCTCAAGTTCTACATGGAGACGCTGAACTTCAGGGCCTCGGATTCGGTGGACGGCTTCATCACCTTCATGCGCTGCTTCCCCAACCCCTTCCACCACAGTTTCGGGCTCGCCAACAGCAGCCGCGGCGCCCTGCACCACGTGAATTTCATGGTGACCGAGGTGGACGATATCGGCAAGGGCATGTGGCGCTTCAAGAAGAACGACGTGCCGATCGTGCGCGGGCCCGGCCGGCACCCGCCCTCGGGCAGCATGTTCCTGTACGTGCTCGATCCGGACAACATCACGGTGGAATACAGCTTCGGCATGGAAGAGTTTCCCGAGATCAATCCGCGCAAACCGCGCACCCTGCCGCCGGTCGATGAGTCGATCGACTACTGGGGCACGATCCAGGATCCTCGCATGGGCGCCACGGGCGAGATCGAAGTCGAACAGGCGCCGCTTGAGAAGGCCCGGGCGAGCGCCTGACGCTGTAGTCGCCCGGATACCCGAGCCCGCGGCGCGCCCTGGGTTCCGCGGGCATTACTTTCGCCTGAACCAACCGTAGGACAGCGCATGCAAGGCATCGACATCCACACCCATATCGTTCCGGAGCATTTCCCGGGCTACCGCGGCAAGACGCCGGACATCGCCTGGCCCTCGATGGACCACGACGGCTGCGGGCACGCGAAAGTCATGATCTCCGGAAAGAACTTCCGCACCGTCGGCGAGGGTGCCTGGAACACCGGCATACGCCGCACGGACATGGACGCGATGAAGGTTCAGCGTCAGGTCCTGTCGCCGATGCCGGAGCTGCTGTCCCATTGGCTGCCGGCCGCCGATGCCCAGGTGCTGCTGCGCCATGTCAACGAACAGATCGCCGGCATGGTCGCCACCGATCCGAAGCGCTTCTCCGGGCTGGGCGCGGTGCCGCTGCAGGATGTCGATATGGCGGGCCGCGAACTGGAGCACGCGGTCAAAGTGCTGGGCCTCTCCGGCGTCGAGATCGCGCCGAACGTGAACGGCGTGCCCATGGGCGATGCGCGCTTCGAGCCCTTCTTCGCCGCCGCGGAGAAAATGGGCGCCGCGATCTTCATGCACGCCCTGCGCCCCGCCGGTATCGATCGCCTGGTCGGCCCGCCGATACTGGAGCAGATTGTGGCCTTCCCCTGCGAAATCGCGCTCGGCATCGCATCGCTGATGACCGGCGGCATGCTGGAGCGGTATCCCGATGTGCGCATCGCCTGCAGCCACGGCGGCGGGGCGTTCGCGCTGGTGCTCGCTCGCATGCAGGGCACCTGGAAAAACCTCGAGGCGCTGCAAAAGGCCATGCCGCAGCAGCCGAGCGTGTACGCGCGGCGCCTTTACTACGATACCTGCGTGTTCGATCCCAAGGTGCTGCGCTTCCTGATGGACAGCTTCGGCGACGAGCGCCTGATCATCGGCACCGACTACCCGTTCGGCATCTACGAGCGCGATCCGGTCGGCATGCTGGCGCGTGCGGGACTGGACACCAGGCAGCTCGAGCTGCTCACCAGTGCGAACGCAAAGCGCTTTCTCGGGCTGGCCGCCTGATCGAGGGCGGCGAGGGCGGCGCGCAGACGCTGGGGTGGCCAAGCATTCGAACGAGCAGGACCTCAGGAAAGTGCTCTGCCCGACGCTCGCCCTGTAGACCAGGTACAACCCAACAACCCGGATCTGTCAGCCGAGAACGCGGGCAAGGCAATTTTCACCGCTCTCCTGGGCGCGACCTATCCCCTATTTCTCCATTGACATCGGCCCCCCATGCCACGCCTCCCCTACAAGCCCCTGGATACCAGCGAACCGAAGGAAATCGTCGACGCAATCCGCCGGCGGCGCGGCGGCGCGCTGCTCGAACTCGACCGCATCCTGCTGCATTCGCCGCCGTACGCGCGCGGCTGGAATCAATTCCTCGGCGCGGTGCGGCGCGAACTGAGCCTGCCGCCCAGGCTGCGCGAGCTTGCCATCATCGGCGTCGGGGTGCTGAACGGGGCGCAGTATGAAGTCGTCAAGCATGCCCCGGAATTCCGCGCCGGCGGCGGCTCGGATGCCCAGCTCGCGGCGCTGCACCAGTACGAGAGCGCCGCGGGAAACAAGGCACTGTTCGACGACAGGGAGCGCGCCGTGATGCGCCTGGCGATTGAGATGACGCGCCAGGTGCAAGTCAGCGACGCGGCCTTCGCGGCGCTCGAGCGCCAGTTCCCCGAGCCGCGGCAGATCATGGAGCTGGTGGGCACCATCGCGGCGTATAACATGGTGTCGCGCATAATCGTGGCGCTGGGGATCGAGGAAGAATAGCGGCCTCGCAGGCTCACCAACCAAGGAGAGAGGAAATGACAATCTGGACGGAATTCGGTGGCCTGGCGGTGAAGCAGGCGTTCTACGACGCCAAGGGCGTACGCACGCGCGTCATCGAAGCGGGCGAGGGCAATCCCGAGACGCTGATATTCCTGCACGGCACAGGCGGCCATGCCGAGGCCTTCAGCCGCAATCTGCGCGCGCACGCCAGGTATTTCCGGGTCGCCGCCATCGACATGATCGGCCACGGCTACACAGACGCGCCGGATATCGAGTACGGCATCGACACGCTGGTCGAGCACCTCGGCAACATGGTGGATGCGCTCGGCTGCCAGCGCGTCTCGATCTGCGGCGAGTCGCTGGGCGCCTACATCGGAAGCCACTACGCAATCCGCAACCCCGAGCGCGTGAAAAAGCTGGTGCTGAACACCGGCATACTGAAGCGCCACAGCGAGGCTGCCCGCAAGCCGCTGCGCGACGTGCTGGAGCGCACACGCAAGGCAACCGGGGAGCTGACTCGCGAGACGATTCGCGCGCGCCTCAACTGGCTCATGCACGAGCCGGAGAAAAGTGTGACCGAAGAGCTGGTCGATGTCCGATTCGCGATCTACACCCAGCCCGGACGCGCCGCGATCACACGCCGCATCGCGGAAGTTGTCCTCGGCGGCGTCCTGGACGACAAGTGGGACGCAAAATGGTCGAACGAGAACGATCTCGAGAAGCTGCGCTGCCCGGCGCTGGTGATGTGGAGCGCGCACAACCCCGGAAACAGCGAGGCGGACGCGCGCGTGGCACTGGCGCACATCCCCGACGGCAGAATACATGTCCTGCAAAAGAGCGCGCACTGGCCGCAGTGGGAGGAGGCCGAGGAGTACAACAGGGTGCATCTGGATTTTCTGCGTTCCTGAGCACGCAGCCGTGCCGTCTTCGCGCCCCCGTGTTATGGCCGCCGGGTGACTGGCGCGCCGATTGTCATCGCGCATCGCGGCGCGAGCGGCTATCTGCCGGAGCACACGCTCGCCGGCTACTTCATGGCGATCGAACAGGGCGCCGACTTCATCGAGCCCGATCTGGTCATGACCAAGGACGGCGTGCTGGTCGCGCGCCACGAGAACGAGATTTCCGGCACGACGGATGTGGCGCGGCATGCCGCCTTTGCAGCGCGCCGCGCGACGAAGCAAATCGACGGCCTCGCAGTGAGCGGCTGGTTCACCGAAGATTTCACACTTGCCGAGCTGAAGACCCTGCGCGCCCGCGAGCGCATACCCGCGATCCGCCCCGCCAATGCGCGCTTTGACGGCATGTTCCAGGTTCCCACCTTCGAGGAAATTCTCGACCTGCTTGCCGGCGTCAACGGCACCAGCGCCGCCGCCGGCAAGCCGCCGGTCGGCGTCTACCCGGAGACCAAGCACCCGAGCTACTTCGCGGGCGCCGGCCTGGCCCTGGAGCAGCCCCTAGTCGACCTGCTGCATCGCTACGGATGCCGCAACCCCGCGTCGCCGGTGTTCATACAGTCGTTCGAGGTCGGCAACCTGAAGCGCCTGGCCGGCATGACGCGCCTGCCGCTGGTGCAGCTCATGGACGCGAGCGGCAAACCGTACGATTTCGTCCTCTGCGGCGACAAGCGCGACTATGCGGATCTCGCCATGCCGGCGGCCCTGGCCGAGCTCGGCACCTACGCCAGAGCAATAGGCGTCAACAAGGACATGATCATTCCGCGCGCCGCGGACGGCTCGCTCGGCGCACCGACCCGCCTGATCGAAAGCGCGCACGCCGGAAATCTGCTGGTCCACGCCTGGACTTTCCGCGCGGAGAACAGCTTCCTGCCGAAGAACTTCCGGTCGAGCACCGATCCGGCGGCGCGCGGCGATGTGGCCGCAGAATTGCAGCGTTATCTCGCACTCGGGCTGGATGGCTTGTTCACCGACCAGACCGATCTCGGCGTCCGGGCGCGCAACCAGATCGCGCCGCAGACATACGGCTAGGGTAAGCGCGCTGGTGTAAGCGCTGTGTGATGAGATCCCGCGCTGTTGTACAATTCATCTGTACGCATCTGTTCGGGGCACTCCATGAAGAGCGTCAATGTCAGCCAACTGCGCCAGAAACTGCCCGAATACCTGGCCGAGGTGCAGCGCGGTGAGCACCTGCAGGTCACTTCTCGAGGCAAAGTCGTGGCGGAGATCGCCCCACCCAGGGTGTCCCGCGACGCAGCCGCCGCGGCGCGCGCCCGGCTGCGAGGCAGCGTGCGCCGCTATGACTATCCACTCGAACCCGTGATGGCGCCCGAGGACTGGAACATGAACCGGTGATAGTGCTTGATACGCATGTTCTCATCTGGTGGATAGGCGGCGGCCGCAAGCTCTCGGCGCGCGCGCGCCGCGAAATGAAAAATGCAATGCCCGAATCACCGGCCGAAGTCTCGGCAATCAGCGCACTGGAAATCGCGACCGCGGTGCGGCGCGGGCGACTTGATCTTGGAATGCCGGTCGAAGAGTGGTTTGCCGATCTGAATAAGCTGCCGGAAGTCCGCTTCCGTCCCGTGAGCGCCGCAATGGCGCAGCTCGCCGGCTCCTTCGACCCGTCCGCCCCCGCCGACCCCGCGGACCGCTTGATCGCCGCCACCGCTATCGTGCTTGGTGCGACGCTGATCACGGCCGACGACAAGCTGCGAGGCTTTCCGCCAGTGCGCACGGCTTGGTAGACAGGCCGCCATTCCGGCGCGAGTTTCCCATGCCGTTTCCATCGCCCGCTAGAATGCCATTTGGGCCGCGCCTTCCATCCCCCTCCTCACGATACGTAGATAGCAGAATGAGCAAGCCGGCCAAGCCGCTCCCGCCCGCGACGGGCAATTTCATACGCCAGATCATCGATGCCGATCTGGCAAGCGGCAAACATAAAGCCATCAGGACGCGCTTCCCGCCGGAGCCGAACGGCTACCTGCATTTCGGGCATGCCAAGTCGATCTGCCTGAACTTCGGGCTCGCCGCCCAGTACGCAGGCCACTGCAACCTGCGCTTCGACGATACCAACCCGGAAAAGGAGGAGCAGGAATATGTCGAATCGATCATCGATTCCCTGACCTGGCTCGGCTTCAACGACAGCACGGCGCCGCTCTACGCGAGCGATTATTTCGATTTCATGTACCGCGCCGCAGAGTACCTGATCGAGAGCGGCAATGCCTACGTGGACAGCCAGAGCGCGGAAGACGTAAGGGCCAACCGCGGCACCCTCACCGAGCCCGGCAAGGAGAGTCCGTTTCGCGGCCGTGGCCCCGAGGAGAATTTGCGGCTGTTTCGCGAGATGCGCGACGGAAGGCACGCGGACGGCGCCCACGTGCTGCGCGCGAAGATCGACATGGCGTCGTCCAATATCAATCTGCGCGACCCGGCGATCTACCGCATCAAGCGCGCCACGCACCACCGCACCGGAGATAAGTGGTGCATCTACCCCATGTACACCTACGCGCATCCGATCGAAGATGCGCTGGAGCGCATCACGCACTCGATCTGCACCTTGGAGTTCGAGGACCAACGTCCGTTCTACGACTGGCTGCTGGAGACACTGGCGGCAGGAAGCCTGGTCGAGCGCCCCGTGCCGCGGCAGATCGAATTCGCGCGCCTCAATCTGACCCATGTGGTGCTCTCGAAGCGCAAGCTCATCCAGCTCGTGGATGAAGGCCACGTCGAGGGCTGGGACGACCCGCGCATGCCCACGCTCGCCGGCGCGCGCCGGCGCGGCTATACGCCGGAGGGATTCCGCCGCTTCGCCGAGCGGGTCGGCGTCTCCAAAGCGAACTCCGTCATCGAGTTCAGCATACTTGAAGACGCCATGCGCGAGCACCTGAATGAAATCGCGCCGCGCCGCATGGCCGTGCTGGATCCGATCAAGCTGCTGATCGAGAATTTCCCCGAAGGCGAACAACTCCTCGAACTGCCGAACCATCCGCAGAAACCCGAGCAGGGCAAGCGCAGCGTGCCGATTGCGAAGGAACTCTGGATCGAACGCGAGGACTACCAGGAGCAGCCTGAAGCAGGGTACTTCCGCCTGTTTCCCGGCGCCGAAGTGCGGCTGCGCTTCGGTTACGTCGTGAAGTGCAGCGGGATGGAGAACGGCATCGTGCGCTGTACCTACTACCCGGACTCGCGCTCGGGCACACCCGGCGCGGACCGCTACAAGGTCAAGGGCAACCTACACTGGGTGAGCGCAAAACATGCCCACGCAGCGGAGATCCGGCTCTACGACCGTCTGTTCACGGTGCCGCATCCCGACGGAATCGCGGATCTGAACCCCGCATCGCGAAAGTCGGCGACTGCCCAGTTGGAACCGGCGCTGCGCGACGCGCGGCCCGGGCAGTGCTTCCAGTTCGAACGCCACGGCTATTTCATCGCCGACAAGGACGGAATCTTCAACCGCACCGTCGCGATGCGCGACACCTGGGCCGCGCACCAGCGCAAGTAGAAGATTCCCGGCTAGCCTGTCTTTCTCAACTCGCTGGCTCTATGCAGCATGCGCTTGCGGCCATAGAGATCGCCCTGCTTGCCGTAGATCGGCCCGACCACCGTGGCGGCGAGCATATAGCCGGCCACGACCCAGGTCAGGTGGGTGATTCCGCCGAGCTCGCCGACAATCGTCGGCAGCGCCGTTGACACGATGGTCTGGTCGAGGGAAGAAAGCACCAGCATGAGCGCGGCAAATGCGGCGCGAATTCCGTGCGCAACCGTGACTTAATTGGATCCGAAGAAATATATCGCCCACCTTGCCAGCGTGCCCGCGTATACTGCGCCCGCTTTATGGCAAGGGTAAGCCGTCAAATCTTCGTCTTGGGCCCTCACACGGTCAGGAGTCTTTGGCTTTTCGGCAGCACTCCGCTCTACGACCGATCTTGTCGCAAATCACGTCTGGGTTACTAGAGTAGCCCCGGGTTAGCGAATCAGCTTCTGTCCTGCGGCCAGTCGCCGCGCCAGGCAATCGTCACCATCGCGCCGGGATTTTCACCCCGGCTAATCGCTATTTCCGCGCTAACGCGCAATCGGAGTTATTACATGGCTGCCCACACCAAGACCCCCGCTTCCCACGACAACGCAGCCGTCCAGAATGACGCGCTGCCGCACGCGCCCCGCGAACTGCCCGGCGTAGCGCTCAGCGCGCAGCCGGCGACCCCGGCAATCGCAAAAGCGAGGCTGGCGGGACGGCGCATACCCGCCGACGACGAAGCCGGGTTGCAGAACCCGACGGGCGAGACCGGCGAAGCGGGCGATCCGGCCGGCGCCGACGAGCTGCTGAGTACTGAGCAGCCCATGTTGGTCGCGCAGGCGGACGACGCGCCGGTGCCGGGTGCGGCGGACGGCGCCGGTACTGGCGCCGGTACCGGCGGTACGGTAGGCCCGCTTGCCCAGGCCACACCGGTCGCCGCATTGCCTGCCCCCGTGGCACCCGTTGCAGCGGCCGGCGCCGGATTGTCGGCCGGCGCGATCGTCGGCATCGTTGCTGCCGGCGGCCTTGCGGTCGCCGCCGCGAGCAACAGCGACAGCCCCGCGCCTGCCGCGGCGGGCGACACCACCGCGCCTACCGTTGCGATCACCAGCGACCAGGTCGGCACCGCGAACATCGCCGGTGGCGACATCGTCTATACATTCACCTTCAGCGAGACCGTCACGGGCTTCACAGCCGACGACGTCGTCGTCACAGGCGGCGCCAAGGGCGCGTTCAGCGCGGTGAGCGGCACCGTCTATACCCTGGCGATTACGCCGACGGCAAGCTTTGCCGGCAACCTCACTGTCAATGTCGCGGCCGGTGTTGCGGCAGATGCCGCGGCCAACCTCAACACCGCGGCGGCAGCCACGGCGCAGGCCGTGGATACGCTTGCCCCGACGGTGACGATAACCGACGACGAAGCCGGCACGGCCAGCATCGCCGGCGGCGACGTCGTCTATACATTCACCTTCAGCGAGACCGTCACGGGATTCACGGCCGACGACGTGTTCGTCGCGGGCGGCGCCAAGGGCGCGTTCAGCGCGCTAAGCGGCACCGTCTACACCCTGGCCGTTACCCCGACAGCCAGCTTCGCGGGCAATCTCACTGTCAACGTCGCAGCGAGCGTGGCACTGGATGCCGCGTCCAATCCCAACACGGCGGCAACAACCTCCGTTCAAGCGGTCGACACGCTTGCGCCGGCAGCCCCCGGCCTTTCGCTCGGCACCGACAGCGGCGGCCTTGCAAACGACGGCATCACGGCCGTGGGCACGATCAACGTGTCGGGCGTGGAATCCGGCGCCACCTGGCAGTTCAGCACCAACAGCGGCACGACATGGAGCGCCGCGCAGGCAGCCGCCACGACCAGCTTCACCCTGCCCACCGACACGACCTACGCAGTGGGCGCGGTGCAGGTCAGGCAGACGGACTCTGCGGGCAATACCACGGTGACGCCGGCGAGCAATGCCGCCGCGATTACCGTTGACACCACCGTTCCCGTCATCCAGTCCATGACCGCGGCGGGTTCCAGCGTCGTCCTGACCTTCGACGGCGTCCTCGATGCGGTCAACACCGCCGGCAACGGCACTTTCGTCGTCACCGTCAACGGAACGGGCGACGCAGTCACCAACGTTGCGGTGGCCGGTGCGGTCGTCACGCTGACCCTAACCACTGCGGTCGTCGCCGGCAACAACGTGCAGGTCACCTATACCGACCCGACAGCCGGAAACGACAGCAACGCCGCCCAGGATCTGGCCGGCAACGACGCCACCTCCTTCATTTCCGGGATCGTGGCCGACGGTTATGTGCGCGGTGCGCAGATCTACATCGACGCGAATCACAACGGCACGGCCGATGCGAGCGAGCTTCTTGCAGGTGTGGTTACCGACGCGAACGGCAATTTCTTCCTGCCCAGCACCGCACCGGCCGGCTCCATCATTGCGCTCGGCGGCACCAACATCGACACCGGCCTGGCCAACACCATGCCGCTGAAGGCCCCGGAAGGCGCGACCATGATCACGCCGCTTACCACGCTGGTGCAGTCCTACCTGGAGGCGACGCCTGCCGCCAACCTGGCGGACGCCAACTCCGCGGTCCTGGCCGCGCTTGGCCTTCCCAGCACCATCGATCTAAGCAGCTACGACTCCATCGCCGCGCTGGCAAGCGACTCGAGCGATACGGATGCACTCGCAGTGCAGAAAGCGGCCGTGCAGGTCGCCACCATCGTGGCCCTTGCCGCTGACGATCCCTCCGGCACAATGACGGCCGCGGAAGCCGCAAGCGCCGTCATCGCCAACCTGGTGAGCGCCGTGACCACCGCGACGGCGACGACAACGCCCATAGATCTGACCGACACGACGACGCTGGACGCCGTCCTGGGAGCCACCACGGACGCGACCGGGACCGCCGTGGGCCTTGCCACGCAGGACATCGCCGACGCGACGACGCTTTCTGGGATCTCCGACGTGCAGTCGCAGTATCTCGATATAGTCGCCCCCGCCGCACCGGCCACCCCCGACCTGCTGGCGGATTCCGACAGCGGCGCCTCCGCCACAGACAACCTCACCAACGTCGCCGACGCTGTCGTGCGTATCGCTTTCAATACCAGTGCATCGGACGGCACCGCCGTTGTTGCCGGAAACACGGTCGAGCTGTTCGACGGCGGTATTCTGGCTGTTACGACCATTCTGAGCGCCGGGGATATCGCCAGCGGTTACGTGGATATCACGCTCTCCCCGACCCTGTCCGGCCAGGGCGCCCACGCGCTGACCGCAAGCATTACCGATGCGGCAGGCCTGGTTTCCCCGGTATCGGCCGCCTTGAGCGTCGTGCTCGACACCGAGGCTCCGGGCGCTGCAACCCTGGACGCCGTGGCCACGGACGATGCAATCAATGCCTCGGAGCGCGCGGCCGGTGTGACCGTGACCGGCACGAACGATGCAGGCGCCAGTGTGACGCTGAACGGGATCGCGGCCGCCGTGACCGGGACCGGCTGGAGCTACACCTTGTCTGCGACCGAGATCGACGCCTTCGGGCAGGGCGCAGAAACGCTTACCGCCGTCACCTCCGATGCCGCCGGAAACACCGCGACGAGCACGCGGGTCATCAGCGTCGACACCCAGGTGCCGACAGTGACGATAAACGCCGTCGCGACCGATAACCAGGTCAATGCCGCCGAGCGCACGGACAGCGTTACCGTGACGGGCAGCAATGAAACAGGTGCGACGGTGACGCTGAACGGCAATGCCGCGACGGTCATCGGGACCGCCTGGAGCTATGTGCTGTCCTCTGCCGACATCAACGCCTTCGGCCAGGGCGCGGAAACGCTGACTGCGATTGCCACGGACGCGGCGGGCAATACCGCGACCAGCACCCGGGACATCACGGTCGATACCCTCGTCCCGTCGGTGACGATCAACCTGGTCGCAACCGATGATGTGATCAACGCCGCCGAGCGCACGGCGAGCGTGACCGTATCCGGCACGAACGAAGCCGGCGCGAGCGTCACGCTGAACGGCAACGCCGCCGTCGTCAGCGGCACGACCTGGAGCTATGTGCTGTCCTCCAGCGCCATCGATGCCTTCGGCCAGGACGGCGAATCGCTGATTGCAGTGGCCACGGACGCGGCCGGCAATACCGCCACCAGCGAAAGAGGAATAACGGTGGACACCGTGATCGCCGATGCACCGTCCGTACCGGACCTGAGCAGCGCGTCCGACCACGGAATCAGCGACACAGACAACCTCACCAATCTGACTACACCGATCTTCAGCGGCACGGCGGAGGCAGGGGCGACAGTGACGCTGCTCGAAGGCGCGACCGTGCGCGGCACCGCCACAGCCGACATCGCCGGCGCGTGGAGCATCACGAGCGCTGCCCTCGCGGAGGGGGTGCACAACCTGAGCGCGACCCAGAGCGACGCAGCGGGCAATGTCTCGGTCGCCTCTGGAACGGTGGCTGTCACGATCGACGCCACAGCCCCCACCACGGGCTCGGCCAGTTTCACCCAGGTAGCCAGCAGCGTAGTGAGCGTCGCGTTTACCGAGGCGGTGACTTTCACCGACATCGGCGCAGCCGTATCGGCCAGCCTGAACCCGGACGAAGGGAATAATTTCACGGGCACGCCGATCTCGTTCGTCGGCAGCGGCAGCGGCACCGCGACGCTGACCCTCACGACCGTCAGCACGCTGGGCGGCACGGATTTTGTACAGTTCCGCTATGACGCGGGCAGCGGCAATGCCATCGACGCGGCCGGCAATGCGCTGGCTTCGGTGGAACTCAGCATGGGCGGGTCTGGCGCCAACACCATCGACCTGAGTAACTACGGCTCCTCGTATGCACAGGTTCTGAGGGGCAATGGCGGCGCCGACATCCTGACAGGTACGAAAAACGCGGACAAGCTGGTCGATGGCGGCGGTGCGGACACGCTGACCGGCGGCGGCGGCGGCGACACCATAGTACTCGTCGAAGATGGCACAAGCTCCGCCTTTGCGCGGGACACCGTCATTATTCACCGCCATCTTGGCGACAGCGTGCGCGGTAACAGCGGCGCCAACGCCGACCGGATAACCAACAGTTCCGCGGCGAGCGGCTTCGATACCGATTCCGCCACCGCGGCAAACCACGACGTGCTCAATCTGCAATCCAGCGTCATCGCGGCCGATGTCGCGGACTTCGACGGCGCGGACGTGAACGCGTTTGCGCGTCACAGCATCAGCGGGGGTATCGTCAGCTTCGGCAACACTGCCGGCGCGGCGATCCTGGTAAATCAGGCGAACCAGTCGAGCGCCATCGATTACATCCAGGCGAACATCACCGGAGCCGGAACGACGGTGGCCTACAAACTGGACGCCAATGGCGATGGCAGCGTCGATTCGCTGATCCTGTACCAGGACACGGGCGCACTGCCTGCGAGCGAGAATTTCACCCTGCCCCACACCATCGTCCGGATCGATTTTGGCGACTCCACCGCGCTCGCCGCGGTGCACCTGGGCACGACTGCCGGGGGCGCGGCCGACATGCTGCAACTGCAGGACACCACGGCGCCGGAGCCGATTTACGTCGGGCTTACCGGCGATGGGCTCGATCTCTATTTTGCCGAGAAGGCCTTTGCCACCAGCAGCCTGCTGATGTCGCTGCAGAAGAACGGCAGCGGTGACAGCGTCGGCATCAGCAGCGTCGACGGCATCGGCACCTCGCACCTCGCCCTGCACACGAGCCTGAGTTTCGATCCCGATGACTGGGCCATGATCACCTACTCGGGTGCCGATGCCAGCAACGCGTTCCTGGACGCGCTCGGCAACGCGCTGCTCGCGGAGTCCGGAGATATCTTCGCCCAGGGCAGCAACGGCGATAACACCATCGACCTGCACCTCCTGGACCTCGGCTACAGCATCGACGGTCGAGCCGGCAACGATACGATCGTGGGGTCCGGCGGCGGCGACGAGATTCAGGGCGGCACGGGCGCCGATACGCTGACCGGCGGCGCGGGCGGCGACCAGTTCAACTTCGAGCAGGGCGAATCGCCCGCGGTCAGCGTGAGTATCGCCGCCGGCGAAAGCGCGTCGCTGCTGGACTACGGCGACACCTTCGAATTTTCCGGCGCCGCGGCCGATCTCATCACCGACTTCTCGACGGGAGATCTACTCTCGCTGTTCGCACGCTTCGGCGAGCTCACCGGGAATAACGGCGCGGTGCAAATGGCCGCCACGCCGACCGACGGCCTGGCGACCAACCAGGGGTTCTTCACGGTTCAGGGGAACTACGCGGCCGGCAGCTTCAGCGTCGATGCCGGCGCAGGGACGGACACCATGGTGGTGTACGACGGTGATTCCTCATCTGCCGTCACGCAGACGGGGCTGGTGCTGAGCGGGGTCATCCTCTCCGAGCTGAACGGCTTCACGGGCAGCAATTTCCTCACGTACATCGATGTTGCGCCACTGTGACACAGACGGCAGGCGGCGCCTGCGAGGAAGCCACAGAGGAAAAACAGGTTAGATAGTAACATATTCGTTACTATATAACCGCGGCAAGGCCAATTTCCCGCCTTGCCGCGCGCCCTGCACCGCACCGGGACCGTCTGGTTGTTGTAGAACTTCGGCTTCTGGGCCTTCAAGTGGGACAGATAATCGGGCTCGAGCGTCTTTTCCAGCCACTCGTACTAGCCTGTCTTTCTCAACTCGCTGTTGATTTCGAGTGAAATCGGGCTCGTGCATGATGCAAGTGCTTGATGCATAGCGGCCCGGTTCGCCGCGAGGCTTGTAGTGGAGACCTGGGTCCTTGGCGAGGGGGTTTTTGTTTCATAGACAGAGAAAGACGGGCTAGCGCGGCCGCGGTCAAGGGGCTTTCTTTGCCAGTGCCCCTGGGGCGTGGATCATGACTTGCCCTCCCCAAGACCCTTGCGCAACACCTCATCCACCAGGAAATTCAATTCGACGCCCCGCGCAAGGGCGAGCGTGCGCAGGCGGTTTACCAGTCCGCCATCCAGCTTGAGTGCGAACGGCACCAGTCCCAGCGCCTGTTCCCGCCGGCGACGCTCGCGGCGCTCGGACGATCCAGGGGCCGATGCATGGGGTGACTGCCGCATCTGATTGGCGATCTTCAGGCCCTGCAACTTGTCGAGTTCGACTTTCTTCACGGCACCCCCAGAATTGAAAATAGATTCCGACTTTAGTTGAGCAGACCGATAGCGAGCCGGGCAGGGCCTCGAATCGAACACCGGATCTGCCCTCACGGGCTTCGCCACACCGCGCGCAGCACCGGGTCAAGCGCTATGGCTCGCATGGCATTTCCTTGCCGTGTGAGGCGCCAGTTGTCATTCAGGTTTGATGCCCGCCGCGCGCATCATCGCCTCGACCTGCGGCGTTTCCGCGCGGATCGTGGCCGCGAGCTGCTCTGAAGTGCCGGCAACGACCTCCAATACTTCGGACGTTACCTGCTTTTCCGCGAACGCTGGCGTTTTCATTCGCGGCGAAGCCGGATGCCAGTACGATGCATATCAATAGTCGAGTCAGCGGCATAGGTGCAACCTCTCCGGGTATCCCATCCCCATGGGATGCTACGCCCGTTCGCGTGGCTGCGTCGCCGGATAACGGCGTCGCGCCGCGGAGTTCAGGCAGAATTCCGCCCCCCAGCCGGCGGCTTGCAGGTGATGCCTGAAGGGCGAATTCAGGGTGGCGAATTCAGGGTTTATACTTCCCCGCCACTCTCCACTTGGAAGGAACATTCATGAAAACCAAACCGATCCGAAGCCTGGCGCTGCTTGCGCTCGGCGCAAGCCTAGCCGCATTGTCCGGCGCAGTCCAAGCTGGCAAGACGCTGGACACCATCAAGCAGCGCGGACAGGTAGTCTGCGGCGTGAACACGGGTCTGGCAGGGTTCGGCGCCGCCGACAGCCAGGGCAACTGGAGCGGCCTGGATGTCGACGTCTGCAAGGCGCTTGCCGCGGCGGTGCTCGGCGATGCGAGCAAAGTACGCTGGGTTCCGCTGAATACCCAGCAGCGCTTTACCGCCCTGCAGTCCGGGGAAATCGACGTGCTTTCGCGCAACACGACATTCACCCTGACCCGCGACGCCTCGCTTGGCCTGCTCCAGACAGCCGTCACCTATTATGACGGGCAGGGTTTCATGGTGCCCAAGAAATCGAACATCAAGACGGCCAAGCGCCTGAACAACGCGTCGATCTGCGTTCAGGCGGGCACCACCACGGAGAAGAACCTCAACGATTACTTCAGCGCACAGAAGATGAAGTTCAAGCCGGTTGTGTTCGAGGACTTCGAGGCGAGCAAGAAGGCGTTTTTCGCCGGACGCTGCCAGGCGTACACGACCGACGCCTCCGGCCTGGCATCGATCCGCAACAAGGACGCCCCCAAGCCGGATGACTATGTGATCCTGCCCGAACTCATCTCCAAGGAGCCGCTCGGGCCGATGGTGCGCCGCGGCGACGACGAATGGTTTTCAATCGTCAAGTGGACCATCTACGCGCTGCTCGAAGCCGAGGAGTACGGCATCACACGCAACAATGTGGACGCCATGAAGACCAACACGAGCCCCGCGATCCAGCGCATCCTGGGTACCGGCGAGGACACCGGCAAGCTGCTCGGCCTGAGCAAGGACTGGGCGGCCAACGCAATCAAGGCGGTCGGCAATTACGGGGAGATGTTCGAGCGCAACGTGGGCCCGAAATCCCCGCTGCAACTGCCGCGCGGCTTGAACAACCTCTGGAACAAGGGCGGGCTGATGTACGCGCCGCCCGTCCGCTAAGAAGTCTGCTACAGGAACGGCCGGGGACACCCCGGCCGTTGCATTTCCTTGGCAAGCCCCTCCGCGCCGCCGCCGGCCACCCTGCCTCCCGTGCGCCGCGCGTGGAGTTGGCGCAGCCGGACCTTTCGCGGCCAGATCTATCAGGTCATGACCGTCGCGCTGCTTGCGTGCATCGGCTGGTTCCTCGTGCACAACCTGCTCGAGAACATGCGGGTGCGAGGCATACAGAGCGGCTTCGGCTTCTTCTCCCAGCCGACAGGCTTCGCAATCGGCGAGAGCGTGATTGCATTCGAGGCGACCGATTCCATCGCGAAGGCCTTTTTTGTCGGCTTCCTGAACACGCTGCGTGTCGCTGTTCTGGGCATCGTATTCACCACGCTGCTCGGACTTGCGATCGGCATAGGCAGGCTGTCGCGCAATTTCCTGCTGCGCGGCATTTGCACGTTTTATGTCGAGCTGTTCCGCAATGTCCCTGTGCTGTTGCAGATGTTCATCTGGTATTTCGTCATCACCGACTGGTTCCCCGAAATTTCGGGCGCGCTGCAGCCTCTCCCCGGGGTCTTTCTTTCCAAGAACGGGATGTCGTTCCCTCTGCCTCTATGGAGCCAATCGCACTTCGGAATCCTCTATGGCCTGGCGATCGGCGGCGCGCTTGCGACCGGCTACCGTTATCTGGCACGGCGCGGATTCGAGCGCACCGGACGGCCATGGCCGATCTTCTGGCCGATGCTCGCCCTGCTTGTCGGGAGCACCCTGGCTGCGGGCTGGCTTGGCGCGCCGCTGGAGTTGGAGATCCCGGAGCGCGGCGAAGCGAATATCACAGGCGGGGGCACCGTCACGCCCGAGTTTCTCGCGGTCACGATCGGCCTGGCGGTCTATACCGCGGCATTCGTCGCCGAAACCGTGCGCGGCGGCATTCAGGCGGTCCCCTGGGGACAAACCGAGGCCGCCAACTCCCTTGGGCTGTCGCGTGCCCAGACTCTGCGGCTGATTCTGCTGCCCCAGGCGGTGCGCGTCATCATCCCGCCGCTCACCAACCAGTATCTGAACCTGACCAAGAACTCCTCGCTGGCGGTGGCTATCGGCTACCCGGACCTGATCTCGATCTCGAATACGACCCTGAACCAGACCGGGAGAGCGGTAGAGTGCATCGCAGTGGCCATGGCCGTCTATCTGATCATGTCGCTCGCCACCGCCGCGTTCATGAACTGGTACAACGCCCGCACGGCTATAAAGGAGCGCTGAATGACTGCGCTGAAGGCAAGGAGCGCCGGATGACGACGGCCGTTTATCAGCCGATCAGCGCCCGGCCAGCCCCGGCGCACACCGTGGGTGCGCTCGCCTGGCTGCGCACCCATCTTTTCCCTGACTGGAAAAATGCGCTCGCGACGGCACTAGTTCTTGGCCTGGCGTCCTATTACCTGCCGGCGATGTTCGAGTGGGCGGTGACGAATTCGGTCACGGCTCGAGACGCTCAGGCTTGCCGCGCGATCGGCCACTCCGGGGCCTGTTGGGGCGTCGTCGCCGAGAAATTCCGCTTCATCCTGTTCGGCCGATTTCCGTTCGACGAACAGTGGCGGCCGCTGATCGCGACAATTCTGCTGCTCGGCCTGCTGATCGCAAGCAGTCTGCGGCGCATGTGGCGCCTCTGGCTTGCCGCGCTATGGCTCGCGGTGCTGGCGGCTTTCTTCCTACTGATGCGCGGCGGCGTTTTCGGCATGAGTCCCGTCGACACGGCGCGCTGGGGCGGTTTCCCGCTGACGATGATACTTACCACTCTCGGCATCTCAGCCGCATTTCCGCTCGCGATCCTGGTGGCGCTTGGCCGCCGTTCCGATCTTCCCGCCATCCGCGCTCTGTGTACTGTCTATATCGAACTGATACGCGGCGTGCCGCTGATTTCCGTCCTCTTCATGGCCTCGTTCATGTTCCCGCTGTTCATGCCCTCTGGAATCACGCCGGATGTGCTGCTAAGGGTGCTCGCCGGCATCATTCTTTTCGCTGCCGCCTACCTGGCCGAGGTGGTCCGCGGAGGATTGCAGGCGGTGCCGGCCGGGCAATACGAGGCGGCCGCGGCGCTCGGTCTCTCCTACTGGCAGACACAGCGAAAAATCATCCTGCCCCAGGCCCTGCGCAACGTGGTACCCGGGCTGGTAAACAGTTTCATAAGCACCTACAAGGACACCTCCCTTGTCACGATCGTCGGACTGTACGATCTGACCGGGGCGCTCTCGCTGGCTTTGCGCGGCGACGCCGAGTGGCGCCAGTATTACCTTGAAGGCTATCTATTCATCGCTCTCATCTACTGGATCGGGTGCTACGCCATGTCCCGCTACAGCCAGCGCATGGAACTCGTTCTGCACACAGGGAATCGAAGATGACTTCAGAGAGCGAGAAGCCCGCGATCGTCGGCTTCGAGAAAGTCAACAAGTGGTATGGAGCCTTCCATGCCTTGCGCGATATCGATCTTCAGATCGGGCGCGGCGAGCGGATCGTGATCTGTGGCCCATCAGGCTCGGGCAAATCGACCCTGATCCGCTGCATCAACCGACTCGAAGAGCACCAGACGGGGCGCCTCACCGTTGACGGGATCGATCTGGTCGACGACCTCAAGGCGATCGAGCGTGTGCGCCTGAACGTGGGCATGGTGTTCCAGCAGTTCAATCTGTTTCCGCATCTTACGGTGCTGGAAAATCTGGTGCTCGCTCCGATGTGGGCGGGCAAAATCCCGCGCAAAGACGCCGTGGCGCGCGCCATGCTGCAGCTGGAGCGCGTGCGCATTGCCGACCAGGCGTCGAAGTTCCCGCTGCAACTGTCCGGCGGACAGCAGCAGCGGGTCGCCATTGCACGCGCGCTTTGCCTGACGCCCAAGGTCATGCTGTTCGACGAACCAACTTCTGCACTTGACCCTGAAATGATCAAGGAGGTGCTGGACGTCATGATAGAGCTGGCGGCGGCCGGCATGACCATGATTTGCGTCAGCCATGAGATGGGATTCGCGCGTTCGGTGGCCGACCGGATGGTGTTCATGGATCAGGGGCAGATCGTGGAGGAGAACTCCCCAAAGGAGTTCTTTGCCAATCCGAAGAGCGAGCGCACGCGGGAGTTCCTGTCCAAGATACTGGAGCACTAGCTCCGCCCCCCGAAAAGGATGCCGGAGGATGCCGAATGCCGGCTTCACGCCCGCCGGATCGCCGCTGCCGAATCGCCCCCTTATCGGGGCGAAACTCCCGACAATCCCAAAGAATTCTGTGAGTTGCAGGCGGCCGAGCATTGACCGGATGAGGAGTGCGCTGTATAACGGCAGCGCTGGAAGATCAAGCAGCGAAATCGCTGGTCCGTTGCAGCGTCTGCGCTGTGCTCATCAGGTCGTTTCTCTCACTTGAATTTCCCGCAACCCGGCATCCGCCTATTTTTCGACTTTCAAGGACAGATACATGAGCACAGGCACCGTCAAATGGTTCAACGACGCCAAGGGATTTGGATTCATCACTCCCGACGGCGGCGGCAAGGATCTCTTCGCGCACTTCTCGGCGATTCAGGGAAGCGGCTTCAAAACGCTTAAAGAAAACCAGAAGGTCCAGTTCGATGTGACGACCGGACCCAAGGGTGACCAAGCGACGAATATCCGACCGTTGGACTGAGTTGGATCTCAAAAAGCCCGGCTCGCCGGGCTTTTTTTATTGCCGGGCCACTCTGTGCATCCGTATCTGAGCAAGTCGCCGCACGCAGTCGGAGTCGACCTCCGCAACCAACCCAGGGGCAGCTTATGGAACACCAGAAATCTGCGACCGAAAAGCGCAAGGCATGGCGCGAGCAGGAGGATATGCTGGTTGCACGCTGGAACGCGGCGAACGAGCGCTTCAGGAGCGTGCACGCCAGGCTCGCGCTCGAGCGCGAGGCAAGCGACGAACTCAAACAGGAAGTCGCCGCCGCGCGCAATGAGATTGACATTCTGCGTCGAGAAGTTGCGCGACTAAAGGTCGAGTACGTGTCGGGAAAGCGTTACTGAAGCGGGTGGATCGCCACGCACCAGGCAAGGCGATGCATCGCGCATGACGCAGCCGAAATCGCCGCGCAGCAAGGCTTATCGCAATCAGGAATTTCTGAACAGCAAGGATGCGCGGGTTTTGCGCATCCTTGCCGAGTACCTCGAGCCGAAGGCGCGTTTCGAGCGCCACCGCGTCGAGGACACGATTGTTTTCATGGGCTCGGCGCGCATCGTTTCGCGCGCAGCGGCCGAGGCGTCGTTGCGGGCGCTACCTGCCGACGCCGCCGATGCGGCCGTTCAAAGTGCGCGCACCGCGCTGGAGATGTCCGCCTATTACGAAGCAGCGCGGCAACTTGCCTTCCGCCTTACGCAATGGGCGATGGGCCTGGAACCGGGCGAACGCCGCTTTGCGGTGTGCACGGGCGGCGGCCCCGGCTTGATGGAAGCCGCGAACAGGGGGGCGTCCGACGCGCAAGGGCTGAATATCGGCCTCACCATCTCCCTGCCGAGGGAGGAATTCGACAACCCCTATGTCAGCCCCGACCTGTCGTTTCATTTTCATTACTTTTTCATGCGCAAGTTCTGGTTTGCTTACCTTGCGAAAGCGGTGATCGTATTTCCCGGCGGTTTTGGCACGCTCGATGAGCTGTTCGAACTGCTTACCCTCGTCCAGACGCGCCGCATACGCAAGCCCCTCCCCATCGTATTGTTTGGCACGCACTACTGGAAGGAAGTCATCAATTTCGACGCACTGGTGCGCCACGGCACGATCAGCCCGCAAGACGTCGATCTCGTCTACCGCACCGATTCGGTGGATGCGGCGTACGACTGGATCATCCAGCAGCTCGGCGCCAGGGCGATTGCCGAGCCGGGACCCAGCCTGTGAGCGCCGCATGTCCCGCGCACGTCGTGCGGGTTGCGCGGGGAGCGACCGGCGCCCCCGGCTCAGGGATAAGGAACGCTCAGCTGCGAGTCGTAGTCTGCCGGCACTGGAATCTGGTGTTTGAGCATGATCTCCCGTCTTTCGCGCCCTGATTGCATGATCGCGAGCCCGACCTCCAGCGTGGCCATGCCCCATGTCCCGTCGTGGAACAGCGGCTTGCCGAGCACCACGGCCTGGTAAATCTCCGCAAGTTCCGCGCGGCGCTGCGCCACACCGGCCCCTGCCTGCAGGTCCACTTCGTGAACACCCTCGTTGTCGTAGACGAAAAGACCGGATTTCGAATGGCGCATGTCGCCGCGCTCGCAGCTCGCCACCACGATACCGAGATCCATAGGCGACCAGGCCTGCGCGCCGAACAGCTCGCGGAACACGCGCTGTTCGTCCTTGCCGCCGATGCGCATTGCCTGCTTGTCGGCTTCCTCCTTGCGCACGCCCTGCAGCATCTCCTTGCGCACCTTGATGCGCTCATCGAGCGTGTAGCGGATATAGCCCCGGGTCCACGGCACCAGCTCCTCGGTGATGAAATAGCCGTAGCCGTTATGCACGATGGTGCAGGGGATGCCGTCCTCAAACTCCAGGTAGGCGGTGTAGTAGCCGGGCGCCGGACGCTCGGGGTGCCACTGGCCGGTCATGCCGCGCACGCTGCGCAGCATGCCGCCGCCGAGCAGGCGGACCGTGTCCACCTGATGCGGGGTCTGGCGATAGGGAACTCCACCTCCCTGGCGCTCGTCCAGCTCCTCCGGCGTGCGCGGCCGCAGCATCCAGTCCGAATAGGTCCAAAGATGGAGCGCCTGCAAGCGGCCGAGCGCTCCAGACGCAATGATCTTGCGCATTGCGCGGATGGGCACCGAGTAAGCCATGGTGTGCCCGGCCATCAGCTTGACGCCATGCTTCTGCGCGGCCAGAACCACCTGCTGCGCTTCATCCAGGGACAGTGCCATCGGTTTTTCCAGCACGATGTGCTTGCCGTGTTCGGCGGCCAGGATCGCGTGCGGCGCGTGCCAGCGATTCGGCGTCGAGATCCAGACCGCGTCGACCCCGGGGTCGCCGCAAAGCGCTTCGGCGCTGTCGTACACGCGCGCCACCGGGTAGCGCCCGGCAAAGGTTTCCCGGGTCGCGGCGACGATGTCCGCGCCGGCGACCAGCTCGATTTCGGGCGTGGCTTCCATGGCCGGCAGGATCTCCGCGCCGCCCACCCCTATCCCGATCATCCCCATCCTCAGTTTTTTGGCTGTAGCGGACACCCTATTTGCCCTCGAATGGATAAAAAAACGCAGTTCATTAATTCATCACTGAATTAATGATGAATGAGTTAATCTGGCAGCCTGAGGTGTTGAAATCCAGCACATGCGGTGTACCATTGCGGGATGCAGCGCTCTGCGTAAAACTGGTCAAGGCAGCGCGCGCCCGGATCAACGAGGAGACCCGCATGCTAGCTCATGAATTGAACCAAAAGCTCACCCAGGTGGGCCACGCCACGCCCATGGGCGAATTGCTGCGCCGTTATTGGCACCCGGTCGCCGTGGCGAGCGATCTGGACAAAGAGCCGGTCATGCCGGTCAAGATTCTGGGTGAAGAACTGACGCTGTTCCGTATGGAGGGCGGCGAGCTGGGCTTGGTCTCGCGCCGCTGCCCGCACCGCGGCGCATCGCTTGAATTCGGTTTCCCAGAGAAAAACGGTCTGCGCTGCTGCTACCACGGCTGGCTATTCGACAAGCACGGCAGGTGCATTGAACAGCCTAGCGAACTGGACGGCGTGGATCGGCGCGCCCGCGCGACGCTGCCAGCCGCTTACCCCGTGCAGGAACTCGGCGGCCTGTTGTGGACCTACATGGGCCCCTCCCCGGCGCCACTGCTGCCGCGCTACGACCTGTTTGTGCGCGAAGACGTGGACCGCAACATCGGCGTCACGCCTTCCCTGCCCTGCAACTGGTTTCAGATGATGGAGAACTCTCTGGACCCGGTGCACCTGGAGTGGCTGCACGGGCACTACTTCAACTACCGTATGAAGCTCAAGGGCCTGCCGCCCGTGATAAAGATCAAGAAGCACCTGAAAATCGGCTTCGACGTGTTCGAGTTCGGCATCCGCAAGCGGCGCCTGGTCGAGGGCGCAAGCGAGGATTCCGATGACTGGACGCGGGGCCATCCGATTCTTTTCCCGAATATTCTTGCGGTCGGCGCGGAGGACGGGCCCGAATTCCAGATCCGCGTGCCGATCGACGACACGCATACCAAGTATTACTGGTACTACGCGCGCCCGCGCGCACAGGGCGCCGCGCCCCAGACGAAGATCCCCGTGTTTGAGAACAGGTACCGCGAAGAGGATGGGAGGCTGATCGTCGACACCATCAACGGCCAGGACATGATGATCTTCCTTACCCAGGGCGCAGTTGCCAATCGCGACGTGGAGCTGCTCGGCAGTACGGACAAGGGGATATTGCTGCTGCGGCGAGTGATCCGCGAACAGCTAGAAAAGGTGGCACGCGGCGAGGACCCGCTCGCCGTGCTGCGCGACCCGGCAAAAAATACCATAATAGTGGTTCCCCGCGAGAATCATGCCTACTACACGACGACCGGTGACATGCTCACCGACAAGAGCGCGGAGTTCGAGCTCACGCATCGTAAAAAGGAATTGACTGCCTAGCGCGAGCCGTTGCGCCCCCGGCGCGGTCTGATGCCGGCGGACGGCTGGTATGAATGGATGCAAATCGACCGCGTCGATCCTGCGAGCGGCGAAGTTAAGCCCGGAAAACAGCCGTACTATTTTCGGGGAGGCGAGGACGAGCCCTTCGGCATTGCCGCCCTGCTTTCATTGTGGCGGCCGTCCGCTGAATCGGAGCCCGTGCTCAGTTGCGCCCTCCTGACCACGCAGGCGAACGGCGCGGCGGCCCAAGTCCATGACCGCATGCCGATCGTCATCCCGCGCAGCGCCGAGCACGCCTGGCTTGCGCCGGGGCGGCTCGCCCCGGACGTGGATCGTGCACTCCTGCGCGAGTACTCGTTCGGAGACGATTTCCTTGCCTATCCGGTACGCAGCCCCTGGTGAGCGACTCGCGCGCCGAGGGTCCGGCGCTGATTGAACCGCTTTAGTTGAGCCAGTGTCACTGCTGCACCGCTCCGCGCGCGAGGCTCGCGCGCCGGAAGACGCTGCGCGCGCCAACCAGCGCCGCACCCGCAGTTATGGCCAGGACGGCAAATGCCAGCCATGCCGTGTTCCAGTCATAGGCATCGCGCAGCAGCCCGCTCACATAGAGCGAGCCGCCGATTGCGATGGAAACAACGAGCGCCCACGCACCCTGGTAGGTGCCACGCAGGCCGGGCGGCGCGAGCTACGATACCGCAGTGGGCACGGCCGCGCCAAACACCAGATCCGCCAGCGTAAACAGGAGCATGCCCGCGATCAGGCTCGATGCGGGATCGCGCACCAACGCATAGCAGAGAAAGGATCCGGACAACACCAGCGCGCACGGCCCGAGCAGGCGGTAGGGACCGCGGCCTTCTATGCGCTTTGCGATGGGCACCGCAAGCAGCGCCACCATGATGCCGTTCGCGCCAAGCACCAGTCCGATGAAACTCTCGCTCAAGCCGCGGTCCGCGCCGTGTATCGCGGAGGAGAAGGAGAACAGTCCGATGGACAGCGGAAACACGAACGCGCAAAGCGCAAACCCGAGGAACACCTTGTCGCGTGCTACTGCCGCCGCCGCCTGAAGAACAGTTCGCCCGGCCGGCGAGCGGTCCTGCGGCAAGGGGCCGCGCAGCGCGAACGCAAAGAGCAGAGCCACGGCGAGATAGCCTGCAGACGTGATCGCGGCGAGCACGCCATAGCCCTGCTCTGCCAGGTAGCCGCCCGGAATGGTGCCCACGCTATAGCCCAGATTCACCAGCGTGTAATGCACCGCGAGCACGTATTGCCGGCGCTCCGGCGGCGCCAGATCGAGCAGCAGCGCGCTCGCCACCGGCCACTGCGTGGCGCCCGCGAGCCCCATCGCGAGGCTCCAGGCAATCAGGCTGACCGGTCCGTACACCAGCAGAAAACACGGCAGCACCAGCGCGTTTAGGAGCAGCCCGACAAGCAGCACGGGCCGGCGCCCGATGCAGTCGGTCAACGCCCCGAACCCCGGCGAGAGCATCCCGCGCGAGAGGTTCTCGACCAGGAAGGCAATGCCGACCATCGGCAGTTCGATGCCCGCCTGGCGTACGAAGTAGATGCTGATAAAGGTTACCAAGCCCATACGCGAGGCGACCGTGATGAAGCTGCCTGCGACCACGAGTTTGATACGGGGATCCAGGCGCGTCTCGGCCGGGTGCTGCGGCATGATGGGATATTGAACCGGAAAACCGGCGATGCTACGCGAATCGCCGCCGGCACAGTGCGCCGAAACAGCCACGCACTGCGCTACCATCGAGCCTCTTCCACACAAGGATCGCAGCATGCCATGGACCAGGTAGCCGTAGTGACAGGAGCAGGCAGCGGCATCGGCAGGGCAGTCGCTCTGGCGCTGCTGCAGGCCGGATTTCGCGTCGCGTTGTCGGGGCGCAACGCCGCAAAACTTGACGCCGTACTGGGCGAGTCCGGCGCGAAGCCCGGGCGCGCGCTCGCGGTTGCCGCGGATGTCGCAGACCCGGCCGCGGTAAAGCGGCTTTTCGCGCGCATTGCCAAGGCGTTCGGGCGCCTGGATCTCCTGTTCAACAATGCAGGGATCGGCGCTCCGTCCATCCCCATGGAACAGCTCAGCTACGAACAATGGCGCGCCGTGCTGGACACCAACCTGACCGGTTCCTTCCTATGCGCGCAGGAGGCCATGCGCATGATGAAGGCGCAAGCGCCGCGCGGCGGGCGCATCATCAACAACGGCTCTATCTCCGCGCACGCGCCGCGCCCAAACTCCGCGCCCTACACCGCAACCAAGCACGCGATCACGGGGCTCACCAAGTCGATCGCGCTCGATGGCCGGGAATGGGATATCGCCTGCGGGCAGATCGACATCGGCAACGCCGCGACGGAAATGACTGCGCCGATGACGCGCGGCGTGCGGCAGGCCAACGGATCGAATCTCGTCGAGGCGCGCTTCGATCCGCGGCATGTTGCCGACGCAGTGCTGTACATGGCCAAACTGCCGCTCGATACGAACGTGCTCTTCATGACCGTCATGGCGACCGGCATGCCGTTTGTCGGCCGCGGCTGACGCCGCTCTTGCCCGGCCTATTGGATTTCGCGCAAACGTCCCCATCTATTCCGCCTAACCCACCCCTTTCGGAGGCATCAGGATGAAGCGAGCTCTCTGGCTGCTGCTGGCGGCCGCACTGGCACTTGGCCTGAGCGGATGCGGTTACAACACACTGCAGACGACTGACGAGCAGATCAAATCTGCCTGGGCCGAGGTGCTGAATCAGTACCAGCGACGCGCGGACCTGATTCCGAACCTGGTGAACACCGTGAAGGGATTCGCCTCGCAGGAAGAGAAAATTCTGCTCGGCGTCACCCAGGCGCGTTCGCGGGTCGGACAGATCCAGGCGACGCCGGAACTTGTAAACGATCCTGCAGCGTTTCAGAGATTCACTGCCGCGCAGGGCGAACTGACCTCGGCCCTGTCACGCCTGCTGGTGGTGGCGGAGAACTATCCCCAGCTGAAGTCAGACGCGAACTTCCGAGACCTGCAGGCGCAGCTTGAAGGCACGGAGAACCGCATCGCAGTGGCGCGTAACCGCTACATCAAGGCGGTGCAGGAATTCAACGTCACGGTGCGCTCGTTTCCGAGCAACCTGACCGCGATGCTGTTCGGCTACCAGCCCAAGCCGCAATTCACGGTGGAAAACGAAAAAGAGATTGCGCGCCCGCCGACGGTCGAGTTCGGCACCCCTGCCCCCGCGGCTCCGAAATAACCCATGGCGCAGCGCCCGGGCCGCCTGGCTGCGCTGCTCCTCGCGCTGGCAGCAGTAGTTTTTCTGTCGCAAGCGCTGGCGCAGCAGCCCGTGCCGGCGCTAGCCGCGCGTGTCACCGACCTGACCGGCACGCTGAGCGCAGAGCAGCGCACTACGCTCGAGCAGTCCCTGGCACAGTTCGAAGCCCGCAAAGGCGCACAGATCGCCATCCTGATGCTCTCGACCACCGCACCGGAAACCGTGGAGCAGTTCGCCGTCCGGGTACAGGAGACCTGGAAGCTCGGTCGCAAAGGGATCGACGACGGCGTGCTTGTGGTCGTCGCCAAGCAGGATCGCAGACTGAAAATCGAGGTCGGCTACGGCCTGGAGGGCGTGCTGCCCGACGCGCTTGCCAAGCGCATCATCGAGCAGGACATCACGCCGCAATTCAAGCAGGGCGATTTCTTCAGCGGCCTGCGTGCCGGGACCGACCGTATCATGCGCCTGATCGACGGCGAGAAACTTCCTGCCCCCGCGACGAGCGGTCCAGGCGCGACACGCAAAGATTTCCTTTCCGAAAATCTGATCTTCGGGCTCGTCATTGTGCTGATGGTGAGTGGAATGATGCGCGCCATGTTTGGGCGCTTCTTTGGCGCAGGCGGTGCGGGCCTTGCGGCCGGCGCCATCGGGTGGTTCGCCGCCGGCGGCACGGTCGCGCTTGTCCTTGGGGCCATCGCATTCCTGTTCACTCTGTTCGGCAACGCCGGGGGCGGCCGCTCGAGCCGCTATGGCGGTGGCGGGTACGGTAGCGGGGGCGGAGGCGGATTCAGCAGCGGCGGCGGATTCAGCGGCGGTGGCGGCGGTTCGGGCGGCGGCGGCGCGAGCGGGAGCTGGTGATATGACGCGATTTCAGAACCTCAAGCGTGTGCTCAAGCACGCCTTGGTGCCGCGCTGGCTGGCGGTCCGTCCATTTACGCCGGTCCTGCTTGCGGATATCGAGCGTGCCGTGCGCGACTCCGAGCTGCGGCACGACGGCGAACTGCGCTTCACGGTTGAGGGCGGCCTGGATATCCGGCCGCTATGGCATGGCCAAACCCCGCGCCAGCGCGGGGAAGAACTGTTCGCCTCGCTTCGCGTATGGGACACCGAACACAACAGCGGTGTGCTGATCTATCTCCAGATGGTCGATCGCCGCATTGAAATCATCGCCGATCGCGGCATCGCGCGTAAGGTCGCGCAGGCAACCTGGGACGAAATCTGCAGGAAGATGGAGAGCGCGTTCGCTGCCGGCCGCTTCCGCGAGAGCTCGCTCGAGGCGATCGCCGCTGTCACCGTTCTGCTCGCCACTCACTTCCCGCCCAGCGGCAAAAATCCAGACGAACTACCCGATAAACCTGTCGTACTCTAAATAGCTCGGGGAAGCACGAGGGGGCGAGCCCAGCGGCGGCGGCGAGCGCCATGATGGCCGGTCCCTTATCGTTCGGGGGAGCACGAGGGGGCGAGCCCAGTTCGCGCTGAAGCAGGGAATCGGGATAGTCTTATCGTTCGGGGGAGCACGAGGGGGCGAGCCCAGCCCCCTCGTATCTCAATCTACCCCGGCGAAATGATCTCGACATGCGCCTTGCTGACATCCATGAAGGGTGTGGACATCACCATGCGCCCGCCGGGCACGAGTTCCCAGACCTCGGCGTCCGTGACCGCGATGAAGTCGCGCGCCTCGGTCATGAAGTCGGTCACGCGCGACCCTGGAAGCAGATCGATATAGCCTCGTATCCGGTAGGTCCCGGTGAATATGGTCACCTTGGTGCGCGTTTCCGGCATTACATTCTCCCTCAACGAATTCCCGGCGCGGGCTTCGGTACCGGCGCCGCTTCCGCGGCACCGGTACCGTCCGCAGGTTTCTCGGTGCTGAACTGAAAAAACACTTCGTCCGGCCTAACCATTCCAAGCTCGTAGCGGGCGCGCTCTTCGATCGCGTCGATCCCCTGCTTCAAGTCCTGTACCTCCGCCGCAAGTGCGGCGTTGCGCTGTTTGAGTTGATGGTTCTTCGCGTACTGCGCAGATAGCTGCCGATCGACATCCCATACCCTGAGCCAGCCACCCTTGCCAAGCCAGAGCGGCGCCTGGATCAATACGATCAGCGCCACCAGCACCCCGGCGAGTATTCTCACCTCACCCGGTCCCCTGGGATGGCGCGCGCTCGCCGGCTGCATTCATTGATCTTCATCCCAGTTTTATTTTCATCCGAGCTGATAGAACGCATCGCGCCCGGGATAACTCACGGAATCGCCCAGATCTTCCTCTATTCTGAGAAGTTGGTTGTACTTCGCCACGCGGTCGGAGCGCGAGAGCGAGCCGGTTTTTATCTGCAGCGCATTCGTCCCGACGGCGATATCCGCAATGGTCGTGTCTTCGGTCTCCCCTGAGCGATGCGAAATCACTGTGGTATAGCGCGAGCGTTTCGCCATTTCGATCGCCTCGAATGTTTCCGTCAAGGTGCCTATCTGATTGACCTTGATCAGAATCGAATTGGCCACGCCCTGCTGAATGCCCTCGCGCAGGATCCGCGCATTGGTCACGAACAGATCGTCCCCGACCAGTTGCAGCCTGCGGCCCAGGCGTTGCGTGAGCGTTTTCCAGCCTTCCCAGTCGTTTTCCGCCATGCCGTCTTCGATCGACACGATCGGATAGCGGTCCGCCAGATTGGCGAGGTAGTCCGTGAACTCCGCGGAGCTCAGACTGAGGCCTTCAGACTCGAGCACATACCGCCCATCTTTGAAGAATTCCGAACTCGCGCAATCAAGTCCGAGCAGCACGTCCCGCCCGGCCGTGTATCCGGCCTTGTCTATGGCATCGAGAATAAGTTCGAGCGCCGCCGCATGCGTCGCGAGATCGGGTGCAAATCCGCCCTCGTCGCCGACCGCGGTCGGCATGCCGAGCGCATCGATCAGCTTCCTGAGCGCCTGGAATATCTCGGCGCCGCAGCGCAGGGCTTCACGGAACGACTGTCCGCCGACCGGCAGAATCATGAACTCCTGCATGTCCAGGCTGTTGTTAGCGTGCGCGCCGCCATTGATCACATTCATCATCGGCACCGGCATCCGCATCGCGCCGGAGCCGCCGAAATAGCGGTACAGGGGCAAGCCGCTCTCTTCGGCGGAGGCACGCGCCACCGCCATCGAAACCGCAAGCATCGCGTTCGCCCCAAGCCGGGACTTGTTCTCCGTGGCGTCAAGATCGATCAGGGTATGATCGACGAACACCTGCTCGGACGCATCCAGGCCGACGATCGCTTCCGAAATCTCGGTGTTCACATTTTCGACTGCCTGCAGCACGCCCTTGCCGCCATAGCGCTGCGCATCGCCGTCGCGCAATTCGATCGCCTCGCGGCTGCCGGTTGAGGCGCCCGAGGGAACGGAGGCACGGCCCATCACGCCGGACTCAAGCAGCACGTCAGCCTCAACAGTGGGGTTGCCGCGGGAATCCAGGATCTCCCGGGCGACGATGTCTACGATCGAACTCATTGCGCTCTCTCCTTCTGGTTCTCTTATTGCGCTTATTGCGCCGCGCTTGGCGGCAGGGATTGTTCCACCAATCCGCGCTCCTTGACCAGCCGATCCAGTTCCACAAGCGTTTCGAGCAGGGATTCCGCCTTGTCGAGCGGCCAGGCATTCGGTCCATCGGATAGCGCCCGCGCCGGATCCGGATGCGTTTCCATGAACAGGCCCGCAATCCCCGCCGCGACTGCGGCACGTGCCAGTACCGGCACGAACTCGCGCTGACCGCCGGAAGAGCTGCCCTGGCCACCCGGCAACTGTACCGAATGGGTGGCGTCGAACACCACCGGGCAACCCGTCCGCCGGAGAATCGACAGCGAGCGCATATCGGAAACGAGATTGCCGTAGCCGAATGAAAAGCCGCGCTCACACACCATGATCGAATTTCCGTCATGACCGGCCTCGCGCGCCGATTCGCGCGCCTTGTCGACCACATTGTTCATTTCCTGCGGAGAAAGGAACTGCCCCTTCTTGATATTCACCGGGCGGCCTGAGGCGGCCACCGCGCGGATGAAGTCCGTCTGACGACAGAGGAAAGCGGGCGTCTGCAGCACATCGACCGCCTGCGCGGCAGCCGCGACTTCGTCTATGGCATGCACGTCGGTCAGTACCGGGACGCCAACCTGGCGACGGACATCTGAAAGAAGCGCCAACCCTCGCTCCATGCCAAGACCGCGGAATGAGCCGCCGGAACTGCGATTTGCCTTGTCGTAGGAGGCTTTGAAAACGAACGGCAGGGATAGACGGGCGCAGATCTCCTTCAGGCGACCAGCCGTTTCGACCAGCAGCTCGCGCGATTCGATGACGCAGGGGCCCGCGATAAGAAATAGCGGCCGCTCGAGAGCGGCCTCAAATCCGCAAAGCCTCATCACCGGCAGCTCGCTTCAGCGCGCTGCCCGCACCCGCGAGCGCTCACGCCGCGACGGCCGACAGCGTGCCGCCCGGACGATCGCCCAGGGCACGCCGGCGCAGTGCGGCCTCCACGAACGCCTTGAACAGCGGATGCCCGCCGCGCGGTGAGGAGGTGAATTCCGGATGAAACTGGCAACCGACAAACCACGGATGGCCCGGAAGCTCGATCATCTCCACCAGCGCATGGTCCGGCGAGTGGCCGCTGAAGCGCATGCCGGCCGCCTCCAGCTTCGCCACGTAAGCGTTATTGACTTCGTAACGATGGCGGTGGCGTTCGACGATGGAATCCACGCCATAGACCTCGCGCACCAGGCTGCGCTCCTTCAGCAGGCACTGCTGGCCGCCCAGGCGCATCGTTCCGCCGAGATCGGAGCGTTCGTCGCGGCGCTGAATGCGGCCTTCGCGATCGACAAATTCGGTAATCAGCCCGATCACGGGATGCGGCGTGTCCGGATCGAACTCGGTCGAATGCGCTCCGGCGAAGCCGGCCTGATTCCGTGCAAACTCAATCAGCGCAAGCTGCATCCCAAGGCATATTCCGAGGTAAGGAATGCCCTTCTCGCGGGCGCAGCGGATCGCCTGAATCTTGCCCTCGGTGCCGCGGCGGCCGAAGCCGCCCGGCACCACGATCGCATCCATGCGATCGAGCGCGGCCACGCCGGTCTTCTCCAGTTCCTCCGAATCGAAATAGTGAATCCGGACGCGGCTGCGGGTATGAATTCCGGCATGCGTCAGCGCCTCGGTGAGCGACTTGTAGGAATCCTGCAAATCGATGTACTTGCCGACGAAGGCGACATCAACCTCGTGCTCGGGATGTTCGAGCGCCTCGACCAGCTTTCGCCACGGCCGTAGATCGGCAGCCTTGGCGAGGATCCCGAGCTTATGACACACGATCTCATCCAGCATCTGTTCATGCAGCATCATCGGAATCTTGTAGACCGAGTCGACATCCCAGGCGGAAATCACCGCCTCCTTCTGCACGTTGCAGAACAGCGCGATCTTGCGCCGCTCCTCTTCGGGAAGCTTGCGGTCGGTACGGCACAGCAGCGCGTCCGCGGAAATGCCGATCTCGCGCAGCTCCTTCACCGAGTGCTGGGTGGGCTTGGTCTTAATCTCGCCCGCCGAAGCGATATACGGGACCAGGGTCAGATGAATGTAGCAGGTGTTCTGCGGGCCGAGTTCGAGACCCATCTGCCGGATCGCCTCGAGGAAGGGCAGCGACTCGATATCGCCCACCGTGCCGCCGATCTCGACAATTGCGACTTCCGCGTCGCCCGCGCCGCGCTTGATGAAAAGCTTGATCTCATCGGTGATATGCGGGATGACCTGAACCGTGCCGCCCAGGTAGTCGCCGTGACGCTCCTTGCGTATCACCGACTCGTAAATCTGGCCCGTGGTGAAGTTGTTGGCGCGGCGCATCTTCGAGTTCTGGAACCGCTCGTAGTTCCCAAGATCGAGGTCGGTTTCGGCGCCATCTTCGGTCACGAACACTTCGCCGTGCTGAAATGGCGACATGGTGCCGGGATCCACATTGATGTACGGATCCAGCTTGATGTTGGTGACCCGGATACCGCGCGATTCGAGGATCGCGGAGAGTGAGGCGGCGGCCATGCCTTTTCCAAGACTGGAAACGACACCGCCAGTTACGAAGACGAATTTCGTCATTGACGCCAGTGAACGCGCGAATACGAGATTCTACACGAATCGAAGAGGCTCGCAGGCTAAGGCGCGCGCCCATCCCGTCCTGTCGTGAGCCGGCAACAGCCGACACTCTATAATCTGCCGCTCGCTTTTCGACACCTACCCCGATCAAAGGCCTCACAGGAAACGCCATGACGCGCGAGACGATGGAATACGATGTGCTCGTGGTGGGAGGCGGCCCCGCCGGCCTCGCGGCGGCGATTCGCCTGAAGCAGCTCGCGACGCAGGCCGGGCGCGAAGTCAGCGTCTGCTTGATCGAGAAAGGCGCCGAGATCGGCGCGCACATTCTTTCCGGTGCGGTGATGGACCCACGGGCGCTCTCCGAGCTGATCCCAGACTGGAAAGAAAAAGGCGCGCCGCTCAACACTCCCGTGACCGAGGACCGCTTTCTGTTCCTCGGCGCGTCCTCCGCGCTCAAGACACCGAGTTTCCTGCTCCCCGCCTGCTTCAAGAACCACGGCAACTACGTCGTCAGCCTGGGCAACGTGTGCCGCTGGCTCGGCCAGCAGGCCGAGGGCCTGGGCGTTGAGATTTTTCCGGGATTTGCCGGCGCCGAAGTGCTGTATGACGACCTGGGCGCGGTTAGGGGTGCGGCCACCGGCGACATGGGTGTGAACCGCAAGGGCGAAAAAACAGCCGCCTACCAGCCGGGCATCGAGCTGGTGGCAAAGTACACGCTGTTCGCCGAGGGCTGCCGCGGCCAGCTTGGCAGGCAGCTGGAGGAAAAGTACCGGCTGCGCGACGGGGCCGATCCGCAGGTGTACGGCATGGGATTGAAAGAACTTTGGGAGATCCGGCCCGCCAATCACAAGCCAGGCCTGGTGGTTCATACCGCGGGCTGGCCGCTAGCGGCGGATACCTATGGCGGCTCGTTTCTCTATCACCTGGAGAACAATCAGGTGGCGGCCGGGTTCGTGGTCGGCCTGGGCTACAGCAATCCCTATCTCAGTCCCTATGAGGAATTCCAGCGCTATAAGACCCATCCGTCGATCCGCGGGTTCTTCGAAGGAGGCCGGCGTCTGTCCTATGGCGCGCGCGCCATTTCGGCGGGCGGGCTGCAATCGCTGCCCAAGCTCGTTTTCCCTGGTGGTGCCCTGCTCGGGGACGACGCCGGGTTCCTGAACGTTTCGCGCATCAAGGGCAGCCACGGCGCCATCCTGTCAGGCAAGCTGGCCGCCGAAGCGGCCTTCGATGCGCTAGGCAAGAGCCGCGCAAACGATGAACTGGAGGCGTATCCGCAGGCCTTCCGCGATTCGTGGCTGTTCGACGAGCTCTACCGCGCGCGCAACTTCAAGCCCTGGATGTCGAAGGGTCTATACCTCGGCACGCTGATGGTCGGCATCGACCAGATCGTGTTCGGCGGCAAGCCACCGTGGACGCTGCATCACGAGCACGCGGACAACGAGACACTGGTGAACAAGGCGGACGCGCGACCGATCGCCTATCCGAAGCCGGACGGCGTCCTTACCTTCGACCGGCTGTCCTCGGTGTTCATCTCGAACACCAATCACGGCGAAGACCAGCCGGTGCACCTGACGCTGAAAGACCCCGCGGTGCCGATCGCGCTCAACCTGGAACGCTACGACGCGCCCGAGCAGCGCTACTGCCCGGCCGGCGTCTACGAGATCGTGCGCGACGACAACGGCGCGAATCCCCGGCTGCAGATCAACGCCCAGAACTGCGTGCACTGCAAGACCTGCGACATCAAGGACCCGTCGCAGAACATCGTCTGGGTCGCGCCCGAAGGCGGCGGCGGGCCGAACTACCCGAATATGTAATGGCGGGCAGGCTCGAGGGGAAGGTTGCGATCGTCAGCGGCGCCGCGCCGCGCGGCGCGGGCATCGGCAACGGCAGCGCGATCGCGATCCTGTTCGCGCGCGAAGGCGCGAAAGTGGCGCTGGTCAATCGCTCGGCAGAACGCGCCGAAAAGCTGAAAAAGACAATCGAAGACGAAGGCGGCGAATGCATGGTCTGTGCCGCCGACGTCTCGAAGACCAGGGACGTCCAGCGCATGGTCGAGTCCGTGCTCGCACGCTACGGGAAGCTCGACGTGCTCGTCAACAACGTCGGCATGGGCCTCGGCGGGACGGCGGAAACGATCACCGAGGAGGCCTGGGACAAGACCTTCGAGCGCAACCTGAAGACCGCCCTCCTCTGCTCCAAATACAGCATCCCGCAAATGAAGCAACAGGGCGGCGGTTCGATCATCAACATCTCTACGTTTGCCGCCGTGAAGGGCATACAGCGCAAAGGCGGTCTTGCCGCGTACACCGCGTCAAAGGCCGGACTGCACGGCCTGAGCCTCGCAATGGCGGCCGATTTTGCCGCCCACCGCATCCGCTCCAACGTCATCGTCGTCGGCAGCGTGTGGACGCCCCTAAGCGCGGCTATGCAGAAGAACCACGGACCTGAATTTCGCACCGAGCGCCTGAAAGCGATTCCGCTCGGCATCGAAGGCACCGGCTGGGACGTCGGCTGGGCGGCCGTCTATCTGGCGAGCGACGAATCGCGCTGGGTCACCGGCGCCAGCATTCCGGTGGAAGGCGGCGTTCTGTCAATCGTTCAGGAGTAGTCAAGACCGCACACAGACGGTAGGCCTAACAGTAGCTACCCGCCACGCTTGCCCGCATCGGCGTTGGATGTAAAGAGAGGCAGGCCGTGTCGTAAAGTCGGTCACCCCATGGTGCACCCTTCAAAATGGCATTTCCCGCGCATCCCGCTCCAGCCGCTCGCGCTGCGCGGGATGCGCGAGCGCGATCATTTTCGGAACCCGTTCACCCAGCGTCAGTCCGCGCAGGTCGGCGGCGCCGAATTCGGTGGCGATGATCCCGGCATCGCTGCGCGATATGCAGACCGGGCCGCTCAACCTCGAAACGATTCGGCTCGCCTCGCCCGCGGTGGAGGCGAGCGCGAAAATCGGCACGCCGCCCCTGGAGCGGTGCGCGGCACGCACGAAGTCGGCGGCGCCGCCGACTGCCCCCAGGTAGCGTCCGGCCGCGACCTCGGTATTCACCTGGCCGGTAAGATCGACCTCGATCGCGGAATTGATGGCCACGAAGTTGTCGATGCGCTCGAGCACCTGCGCGCCATGCGTGTAGTCGCTCGAACGCATCCGGAACGCCCGGTTGCCGTCGGCGAATTTGTTCAGCGCCCCGCTCCCCAGCAATACGCCGCCGGTGGTCAGGCCGGGGTCGATGGTCTTGCGTGCATTGGTGATCGCGCCGCTTTGCATCAGCGCCGCGACCTGGTCACCCAGCGCTCCCGAATGAATCCCCAGGTCACGCCGGTCGCCAAGCTGCCCGAGGATCGTCTCCGGCAGCGAACCGAGACCCAGCTCCAGCGTAGCGCCGTCTCCAACCCACTGCGCGACATGGCGCGCTATCGCGGCCTCCACCTCGCCGGCGTCGCCGGACTTCATCTCCAGCGGTGCGCGATCGCTGCGGACGATGCAATCCAGATCGCTCACCTTCAACATCCGCTCCCCGTAGGTGAACGGGGCTTGCGCGTTTACTTCCGCGATGACCACGCGCGCCGTCTCCAGGGCCGGAATCAGGTACTCATGCGCCATGCTCAGGCTGTACTCGCCGGCGCGCTCGGCGAGCTGCAGGAGCAGCACGTCAGCGCGCAGCGCGCCGCCCCGGATCATTGCGCCAAGCTGCGAATAATGGCAGGGCAGGATATCCAGTACGCCCGCGGCTGCCAGCCTGCGGTTCGATCCCGCGCCGCAATAGGCGCCGAACCGGACGCAATCGGATTGCCCGGGCTGGACGTTGTCCGACCAGGTGGCCCCGAGAAACACCTTGAACCCGCCGATGGCGTGCCGCTGCGCCATCAGGGCGCTGGTCAACAGCACCGGTTCTGCGCCGCCCTGGCCCCACATGACCCTGTCGCCCGGGCGGACATAACGGGCGAAATCGAGGGCGTTCACACCAGACAGCTCGGACAAGGTCCTGCCTCGGAATTTGCAGAGCTGCGAGTGTAGCGAATCCGGCGCACGCAAATCGAGTCGCGACGGAGAAACCCCGGTCATCGGCGAATATATAGTAACATATACGTTACTATATATAAAATTTTGAGACCAATCACGCCCTTCAGGCGCCGATTCCCGCGATCCACGGCGGTCGGCTTGCTATCATGGCGACCTCCCGGGAATACCGACACGCCGCGCGCAGCCGTCCCGGTCGCCGCCGGGTGTCGCACCTTGCCCTGATCGAACCAGAAGATGCCGGACGCACCTGCCATTTCCGCGAGCAACGCAGTTCCGGCACAGCCCTCGCCTGCGGCGATCCAGCCGCCGCGAATTAATGTCGGCGATACGGGAACAGTGCGCCTTTCAGGCGCCTGGGACATCCGCGCACTGGAAACCCTCGCTGCCGGACTGCAGCGCCGCCTCTCTGCCCTGCCGGCCGGCCCGGGCAGCCAGTGGGATCTCACCGCGATCCAGCGCCTGGACCATATCGGTGCGCTGCTCCTGTGGCGCGCCTGGCAGCGGGAGCGCCCGGCCAACGCACGCATGCAACCTGAGCACGAGCCGTTCTTCGCCACCCTTGCCTCCCCGCGCCCGGATGCGAGCGGCGCGCGGCAGCCGCGCCTGCTGCGCGCCCTTTACCTGCTTGGCGCATGGCTCCCGCTCGTCCTGGAACACAGCCACTCCTTCCTGGTGATGCTCGGGCAGCTGGCACTGGATACGCTCGACATGCTGCGTCACCCCTTGCAGGGCCCGTGGAGGGAAGTCTCCGCCAATATCTACCGGGTCGGCGCGCAGGCGCTCGCGATCACCGCGGCGGTCGGCTTTCTAATCGGCATAACGCTGTCCTATCTCTCTGCCGAGCAACTCAAGACCTTCGGCGCCGGCGCCTTCATCGTCAACATCCTCGGCCTGGGCCTGATCCGCGAGCTTGGCCCGGTGCTGTGCGCGGTGCTGGTCGCCGGGCGCTCGGGTTCCGCGATGACCGCCCAACTCGGCGTGATGCGCGTGACCGAGGAGCTGGATGCGCTCTCCGTCATGGGTATTCCACAGACCGTGCGCCTGGTGCTGCCCAAGGTCATCGCGCTTGCACTCGCGCTGCCGCTGCTCACGCTGTGGACCACGACCGTTGCTCTGCTCGGCGGCGCCCTCGCCGCCAAGGCTCAGCTCGATATCAGCGTCATGCAGTTCATGACCGACCTTCCCGTGGTGGTACCAGGCGTCAACCTCGCGCTCGGCGTGGGCAAGGGCGCCGTGTTCGGCGTGCTGATCGCGATGATCGCCTGTCATTTCGGCCTGCGCATCAAACCGAATACGGAGAGCCTGGGAGTCGGCACCACCAACTCCGTAGTCACCTCGATTACCGCCGTGATCATCGCCGATGCGATCATTGCCATCGCGTTCAACGACGTGGGGTTCTTCTAGGATGACGCCGGTCTCCGCCACCCCGGCTGTAGACCCGGCACCGGTGCCAGTGCCGGTAGTCGAGATCCGCGGTCTGTGGACGCAGTTCGGCAGCCACGTCGTGCACCGTGGCGTCGATTTGAACGTGATGGCGGGCGAAGTAGTGTCCCTGGTCGGCGGCTCGGGCTGCGGCAAGACCACTCTGATGCGCCAGGTGCTCGCGCTCGAGACACCGGCGCGCGGCGAGGTGAGGGTGTTCGGCATTCCGGTGCATGGTTCGCCGCTCGCGCTGCTGAAGAAAATCCGCAAGCGCTGGGGCGTGCTTTTCCAGCAGGGCGCGCTCTACTCGGCTCTTTCGGTGTACGACAACATCGCCCTGCCCCTGCGCGAGCTGCGCGCCTTCGACGAGGATTTCGTGCGCGACGCAGTAATGCTGAAGCTCGACATGGTCGACATCGAACGCCACCACGCCGCCAAGATGCCGGCCGACCTGTCCGGCGGTATGGTGAAGCGCATCGCGCTCGCGCGCGCCCTGGTGCTGGAGCCGGAACTCGTGTTCCTGGATGAGCCAACCGCCGGCCTGGACCCGGATCGCAGCGAATCCTTCGTCAGCCTGGTGCAATCGCTGCACCGCAAGCTGAACCTCACGGTGGTGATGATCACGCACGACCTCGACACCCTGGTGTCGCTATCCGACCGCATCGCGGTGCTCGCCGAGGGCCGCGTGCTCGCGAACGCGCCGCTGCACGAAGTCGTCGCCATCGACCACCCATTCATCCGCAACTACTTCCAGGGCGAGCGCGGGCAGCGCGCCCTTTCGGTGGCGCCGCCCCCTGGCCGGCCGCCGCATTGAGTCGCAGACAATACAGCGCAGAACGCACAGCACAAACCAGTTCAAGCCAGTTCAAACCAGTTCATCGAGGACTTCATGGAAAATCGCGCCCACGCACTCGTCGCAGGACTGTTCACCGTAGTCCTCGGTGTCGCGCTTGCCGTCGCCGGCTGGCTGTTCACACGCGGCGACGACAGCCGCCTGGTGCCGTATTTGGTCACGACAACCTCCAGCGTCACCGGGCTCAAGGTCGATTCGCCGGTGCGCTACCGCGGCGTGGAGATCGGCAAGGTCGATTCGGTCAAGCTCTCGCGCGAGCAGTCCGGCACCATCGAGATCCGTATCCTGATCGATCGCGACACCCCGATCGATCGCTCGACCTACGCCCAGCTAGGTTTTCTCGGCGTCACCGGCCTGGCCTTCATTGCCTTGAGCGACAACGGCCGCGCGCAGCCCGGGGTCCGCGAACAAATCGCCGCCATCCCGCTCAAGCCCTCGATTCTCGATTCCGGCGAAGACCTGCTCGCCACGATCTCCGGCATCGCGGAGAAGATCCGCGACATCATGGGTGGCGATTTCTCCCAGCGCGTCAAGAACACCCTGGTGCATGTGGAGCGCACCACCGAGCGTGCCGCGGTGGTCGCCGCACAGCTCGCGCCCGGCGCGGCGCAGCTGCCGAGTCTGATCGCGGCGACGCGCGACACCATGCAAGCGGCCAGGGGCATGGTCGGCGCCGCGCAAGGAGCGATCGCCAAGGCGGACACTCTTATTTCAAATACCAACGCGCTGGCCCTGAAGCTCGATTCGCGGCTCGACGCAATAAACAGCATGGCGGCGATAGCGGAGGAGGTCGGCGCTGCAGCGCGCACGCTGCAAATCGACACCCTGCCGCGCTTCAATAACGTCGCCGAAGACCTGGTTCGCAAAACCCGCTCTCTGGACCGGTTCGTGCAAACGCTGTCGGACCAGCCGCAGAGCCTGGTGTTTGGCGCCTCCGGTCCCGCTCCGGGGCCGGGCGAGCCGGGGTTTTCCGCCGTGGGAGCAAGGTGATGCGTGCCTTTCTCTTCATCTCCGCCCTTTTCCTTGTTGCCGGTTGCAGCCTGCCACAAGGTGCGCGGCCTCCGACGACCACCTGGGATTTCGGCCCCTTGCCCACGTCCGCGCCGGCATCCGGCCCACGCCTGTCGGGCAATGTGCTGGTGCCGGGCGCGGACGCACCGGCATGGCTCGATTCGCCGGCAATGCTGTACCGCCTTGCCTACCTCGATGCCGCCGAACCGCGCGCCTATGCGGCGAGCCGCTGGATTGCCTCGCCCGCCGCGCTGTTTACCGAGCGCCTGCGCGGCGCCGTGGCCGCAGCCGGCGCCTTCGTCTTGACACCAGGCGACGGAATTCGCACTGCGCGCACGTTGCGCGTAGAAATCGAGGAATTCGGCCAGACCTTCGATTCGCCCAGCACCTCTCAGGGCAGGCTGCGCCTGCGTGCGACGCTGATCACAGCCGGTATGCCGGCCGCGCAGCGCAGCTTTGACATTTCGATCCCGGCACCGAGCAATGACGCGCGCGGCGCGGCCACGGCGCTGGCCCAGGCGGCGCACCAGGGCGCCGGGCAGCTCGTTGCCTGGCTGGCCGCCCTTCCTGGCGCGCGCTAGGGCGCAACGTCCTGCCTGTGCCGACCGCGCCAAGCAGGCTGCCAGCGCATAAAGATCCGCGACCCCGCGGCACGAAGGATAAAATCACGCGCTTGACGATATAGACGGAGTACGGCGCGCCAGCAGCGCGCCCTGAAAGTTTTTCAACAGAGGAACATTTATGGAATACAACGACGCCGTTACCAAGGACAAGCTGGTTTCCGACCTGAAAGTGGTCATCACCGACGCCGAGGAACTGCTGCGCGCCACCGCCAGCCAGGCCGGCGATAAAGCGGCCGCCGCGCGCGCGCGCATCCAGGAAAGCATAGAGGACGCCAGGCGCCGTCTCGCCGATCTCGGCAGCGCCGCCGGCGACCAGGCGCGCATCGCAGCCCGTGCCACCGATGATTTCGTGCATGAGAATCCGTGGAAAGCGGTCGGCATCGGCGCCGCGCTGGGCGTCATCCTCGGCATGTTGATTTCGCGCCGCTGATCCGCCGCACGGGCGCTGCGGCGGCCCGGCAACCAGAAATAGAGAAAAGAGACCGCCTTGGCCGCTGAATCGCCGCAGAACGCTTCCCACGGGTCCGGACTGATGGATTCGTTCGCGCGCTTCGGGCAGTCCCTCATAAGCGCGCTGCAAACCCGCCTGCAGCTGGTCGCAGACGAGCTCGAGGAACAAGGCACGCTGCTCGCCGAAATGGCGCTGCTTTGGGCCTTCGCCGGCCTCTGCCTGGTACTCGCCGGTTTTGTCGCCGCGGTACTGCTGGTCGTGGTTTACTGGGAAAGCCGGGTCGCGGTACTGGCCTCGATGCTCGCCGTTCTGGCGACCGCCGCGTGCATTGCGGTCCTCAAGGCGAAAGCCATCGGCCGCGCCAGGCCGCGCGCTTTTACCGCGACCCTGAGCGAATTGTCCGGCGATCGCAGCGCGCTCGATGGGCATAGGCCATCGGGCGGCCCGGAATGACGGAGCGCGCCGCGCGCCGCGCCGAACTGCTTGCGCGCATACACGAGGAGCGCAGGCGCATCGCGCGCGAGCTGCGTCCGCTTGCCGGCGCCGCACGCTACGTCGACCGCGGATTTCGCCTGCTCCGGTGGGTGCGCGCCCGTCCGCTGGTCGTCGTCGCCGCGGTCGCAGTCGGTACCGCGTTCTCCTTTGCCGGCGGGCGCCGCCACGGTTTACCGCTAAATCTCGTCAAACTCGGACTCGGCGCCTGGCAGTCCTGGCGCTGGCTCTCCCGTGCATTGCTTGCGCCCAAGCAGAAGCAACCCACACCGTGAGACCCCCCCTGAAAATACCCGCCCGTGTCTTCCAGTCGCCCTTGCTGCTGCGCAAGTTCCTCCTCACCATCGACCGCGAGAAGAAGCACATGGTCACCGAATTCTCCAAGGTGAAGGGCTTGATGCCGCTGCTTATGAAACCGCGCAACAAGCAGAAGTGGTCGAAAGAGGACAAGGATGAGCTGATGGACCACCTGAAGCGGCTCTCCGGCCTCAGCCCCTACATCGCGGTCATCTTCATGCCCGGCGGCTTCGCCATGCTGCCGGTGCTGGCCTGGTGGCTGGATCGTCGCCGCGGCAGACAGCAGCGTCCGGGCGGGCCCGCGCCGGCTCAATAGGCGGATTCCAGGCCGGTTCCGGCATATATAGTAACGTATATGTTACTATATATGCCGGCTCCAAGCTTCCAGGACCGCCCGGATTTGAGATGGCGACCCGTATCGGTAATAATCGCGCCCCTTCGACAGTGTCCGAGTTTCCCTTGCAATCTACAACTTCGACGGACCTGCGGCTGTTGCCCGGATTCGCGTTCGGCGATCTCTACGATCGCGCCGGGTTGCAGCGCGTGGATGGCGCCTTTCTGGATCATCTTGCCGAGACGGACGCCGCATTGCGCGACCGGCTAGTCGAGGCGCGCGGGCATCCCTCCGCGCTCACGCGCAAGGCCGAGTCCGAGCTCCTGATCGCGCTGGCGCCGCACCTGGAGGACTTTATCGCCCGCTTGTTCGGCATCGAACCGGCGGTCCAGGCGCTCGCCGCGCGCCACAATGAACTTGCCCCGCTGTTCACGATCAAGCGGCTTTTCGTGCAGCGTCGCGCCATGCACAAGGTGAAACCGGAAGTGGCGGCTGCCGCCGACGGCGAGGCTCTGGAGCGCGAACTGGGCGCGCTCTTTGGGGAACCGTTCAGCGAACTCGTATTTGCCAGGAATGTGTCGAACTGGCTCCATGACGAGACCGCCCACGCCGCGTCGCTCGAAAAGGCGGCCCTGTACGCGGCCTGGTCCGCAGCGACCCCCGCCGGAAAGCGCCGGCACCGCGCAGGCGTGCTTTTCAAGTCGCCTCACAAGCTCGATTTCATGAAACTCGTCCCGGTCAGAACCGACACGCGGGACGGCATTACGAGCCATTCACTCGGACCCGAGCAGCTGCGCCATCGCGCAGGATTTTCGCTCAGCGACGCGGGAACAGATCTTGTCGGCGCGCTTGACCAGGCCAACTACTGCATCTGGTGCCATGAGCAGGGGAAGGACTCCTGCTCCAAGGGACTCAAGGAAAAGGCGCCTGCTTCCGGCTACAAGAAAACCGTCTTCGGCGTGCCGCTTGCCGGCTGCCCGCTGGAAGAGAAAATCTCCGAGTTCCACCTGGTCAAAACGCGCGGCCAGCCGCTCGGCGCGCTGGCGGTCATCTGCGTCGATAACCCCCTCGCCGCGGCGACCGGCCACCGCATCTGTAACGATTGCATGAAATCTTGCATCTACCAGAAGCAGGAGCCGGTGGATATCCCGCAGGCCGAGACCAGGACACTGAAGGACGTTCTGGAACTGCCCTGGGGGTTCGAGATCTACTCCCTGCTGACGCGCTGGAACCCGCTGAATGTGCGTCGGCCGCTGCCGCAGGCGGCGACTGGCAGGCGGGTCCTTGTGGTTGGCATGGGACCGGCCGGCATCAGCGTCGCCCATCACCTGATGAACGACGGGCATACCGTAGTCGGCATAGACGGGCTGAAGATCGAGCCCTTGGATGTGCGTCTCGGGGGCGTTGACGCGCTCGGACGCAAAATGGCGTTCCAACCTGTTCGCGACCTGGAAGAGCTGACCGAAAGCCTGGACGACAGGGTGATGGCTGGCTTCGGCGGGGTCGCGGAGTATGGAATCACGGTACGTTGGGACAAGAATTTCCTCAAAATCCTGCGTATCCTTCTTGAACGGCGCCGGCAGTTCGCGTTATTCGGCGGGGTGCGCTTCGGTGGCACGCTCAGCGTGGACGATGCGTTCGCGCTGGGCTTTGACCATATCGCGCTGTGCGCCGGGGCAGGTCGTCCAACCGTGCTTGAAATGCCCAATGCGCTCGCGCGCGGGGTGCGTGCAGCATCGGACTTCCTGATGTCGCTCCAGCTGACCGGCGCCTCGAAGAAGAACTCCATCGCGAACCTGCAGCTTCGCCTGCCGGTGATCGTAATCGGCGGTGGCCTGACCGCGATCGATACCGCGACCGAGTCGCTCGCGTACTACGTCGTGCAGGTCGAAAAGTTTTTGAATCGTTTCGAGACCCTCGGTGCGGCCGCGGGCGCTGCTGCGGTAACCGCCAGATGGAACGAGGAAGAACGCAGCATAGCCGAGGAATTTCTGCGGCACGCGCGTGCCATACGCGCCGAACGCGCTGCTGCGGAGCGCGAGGTACGCCAACCGAACGTCATCAAACTTGTGAAATCGTGGGGAGGCGTGACTGTGGCGTACCGCCGCCGGCTGATCGACAGCCCTGCCTATACCCTGAACCATGAGGAAGTGCAGAAGGCGCTGGAAGAGGGCGTCGTGTTTGCCGAAGGCCTGTCGCCGATTGGCATCGAAATCGATCGATTCGGCCATGCACGGTCGGTGCGATTCTCCGCAGCGTCGGGCAATGTCGAACTGCCGGCGCGCGCCGTGCTCGTCGCGGCCGGGACGCAGCCGAATACCGTCCTGGCGCGCGAAGAAGGAGTAAGCCTCGCCCTCGAAGGCAAGTATTTTCAAGCTTGCGACGCATCCGGCTTGCCGGTGACACCCGAGTATGCGAGCGCGAAACCGACGATTCCCCAGGTGCTGCTGCACCGCCGCGCGGATGGCAGGTTCATGAGTTTCTTCGGCGATCTCCATCCTTCCTATTTCGGCAACGTGGTCAAAGCGATGGGCGGCGCCAAGCAGGGTTATCCCGTGGTCAGCCAGGTGCTGAAAGAGACGGAGCAGGCTTCGACACTCGATGACCCTGCTTTCCTGGCGCTCCTGAACCGGAACCTGCGCCCGGTGGTCCACGAGGTCCACCGGCTGACAGCCAATATTGTCGAGATCGTGCTGCGCGCCCCTGTCGCCGCCCGTCGCTTCCATCCGGGCCAGTTCTATCGCCTGCAGAATTTCGAGTGCAATGCCCGGCGCACGAGCGATACCACTCTTGCCATGGAAGGGCTGGCGCTGACCGGAGCATGGGTTGATCGCGATGCCGGCCTGATATCGGTGATCGCTCTGGAAATGGGCGGGTCCGCCGACCTGCTGTCTTATTTACGGCCTGGGGAGCCGGTGGTACTGATGGGCCCCACCGGCGCACCAACCGAGATTCCGACCGACGAGACGGTGCTTCTGGTTGGAGGGGGGCTTGGCAATGCGGTGCTGTTCTCGATCGGCAAGGCGCTGCGTGCGGCAGGATCTAAGGTGCTGTATTTCGCGGGTTACAAGCATGTGGCCGATAGATACAGGGCGCCCGATATCGAGGCCGCGGCGGATGCCGTCGTGTGGTGCAGCGACGAGGCTCCCGGATTCGAACCCTCGCGCGGTCAGGACCGAACCTTCGTCGGAAATATTGTCCAGGCGATGCTCGCCTATGCCTCCGGCAGGCTGGGCGAACAGCCGGTCCCGTTCAAGCATACGGACCGTATCATCGCCATCGGGTCCGACAAGATGATGGCGGCGGTCGCGGCTGCCAGGCATACCATCCTGCTACCCCACCTGAAACCGGGGCACGTCGCGCTCGGTTCCATCAACTCGCCGATGCAGTGCATGATGAAGGAAATATGCGCGCAATGCCTGCAGCCGCAAGTGGACCCGGCGACCGGAAAGCGCAGCTACGTTTTCTCCTGCTTCAATCAGGACCAGCCCTTGGATCGCGTTGACTTCCCTGCCCTCGCCCAGCGGCTCGCGCAGAACAGCGTTCAGGAGAAGCTCACTGCGCTGTGGATAGGTCACTGCCTGGCGGAACTGCAAGCACAGGGTCAAACCCTGACTGCCTAGGAAGGGACCGGAATCGCGAAGCCGGGCATGCGCCGTTGCGGCGGATCGGGTACTGGATATAATGCCATCATTCCTTTACGCAGAGTCCGGACATGGAATTGCTCACGGCACGCCAGTCCGAGGTGCTACGCCTTATCTGCGAACACACGGAATCTTCGGGATTTCCACCCACGCGCGCGGAGATTGCCCGATCCATGGGCTTCCGTTCCGCCAATGCCGCGGAGCAGCACCTCCGAGCCCTCGAGAAAAAGGGCGTCATCGATATTCTGGCAGGCACCTCCCGGGGTATTCGGGTCAGGAAGGGGCATGCTCCAAAAGCCGGGCGCCTCCAGGAACTCGCGGTAGTTGGCCGGGTCGCGGCAGGCAGCCCGGTTCTCGCCCAGGAGCACGTTCAGGGACGCTACCAGATCGACCCGGCGCTGTTTACGCCTCGCGCCGACTATCTGCTGCGCGTGAAAGGGATGTCCATGCGCGACGCGGGCATTTTCGATGCGGATTTGCTGGCGGTGCACCGTACCTCGGAGGCAAGAACAGGACAGATCGTGATTGCCCGGCTTGCTGACGAAGTTACAGTCAAACGCCTGCGCCGCAAAGGCTCGAGCGTGTACTTGATGCCGGAGAATCCCGAATTTGAGCCTATTGAAATCGACCCGCGCCGGGATTTTTTCGAGATCGAGGGCGTGGCAGTAGGCGTCATCCGAAGCGGCAGCTCCCTCTAGCGTCCGGGCGCAAAACTGCCCTTCGATTCAAGTCCATCGAAGTCGCCAGAAATCTGCCCTCAATCGCCGCCTTCATTCATCTGGAAAAGCGGTAAAAATTTGTTAGGTGGCGGTACTGCACCGGCCGTGCTCCCATTCCTGATAATCTGAATCATTCACGCAAGACCGAGCCCCGATGAGCCAGAGCAGTGTTTCCACCACGACGGCGCCCGCTGTCCCGATAACCGGTTCCAAATCGGACTCTGATACTCAAGACAGAGATCTCCTGGTTGCTGATCGCGTGGAGCAGCTCTACAGCCAGCTGCCCGTCGGGATTCTGGGCAGCGGTGCAGTCGGACTACTCGCGACCTACGAGCTATGGGACAAGCGTCTGAACGAACTTGTGCTGTGGTGGTGGGGCTCGATACTGCTTATCACGATTGTTTCCGCAGGCCTGTACTTCGTGCGCCGGCGCAGCGCACTGAAGTCCGCCGACTCGGACTGGTTGCGCTGGCTCGGCATGTCGGCCCTGGCGAGCGGCGCCGCCTGGGGATACGCCGGAGCCATGTTCTTTCCGCAGCATACTGACGAACAGCAGATATTCCTTGCCTTCGTTCTGACCGGAATGGTTTCGGCCGGCATTTCCGTATACGCGGGATCGTGGCGCATTTATGCGATATACGCCGCGGGCACCGTGGTTCCCTTTACCTATGCGCTCGCGTCTACAGGCAACCGATTGTTTCTGGAAATCGCGCTGCTTGTGCCGTTCTACTATGCGATCAATGTCGCGGTTGCATATCGACTCAACCAGGTTTTCGACACAGGTTTTCGCCTCCGGCTTGATTACGGCAGGCTTACGCAAGATTACAGCCGGCTCAATCAGCGGCTAGAAACACAGCTCGTGGAACTGGAGGAGGCGAGACGGCAGGTCGAGGCCTCCGGTCGCAAGCTTGCGCTGTTTGCCGAGCGCGCCCCGATCTCAGTCATCGAGCTCGATGTCGAGGGCAACATCATTCAGATCAATCGCATGGCCGAGCTCTTGTTCGGATACATTGCCACGGAGATCGAAGGCCGCCACTCAAGCCTGCTGGTACATGATGCCGCGCGCCAGAGTTACCTGGAAACATGGCAGCGGCTGGTTGCCACGCTCAAGCCCGTAAGCGGGGTCAAATTCACCAATGTCAGACGCGACGGCGTCGAACTGATCTGTGAATGGGCCATAACGCCGCTGGTGAATACGGACGGCAAGCTGCTCGCGGTCATCGCGCAGGGTCAGGACATCACCAGGCAGCTCGAGGCGGAGCGCATGAAAACCGAATTCACCTCTACGCTCAGCCATGAACTGCGCACGCCGCTCACCTCGATCATCGGTTCACTTCAGCTTATAAACTCCGGCGTCATGGGTGCAATTGACAAGGACGTCGAGGAACTCACCAGCATTGCAGAACGCAACGGGCAGCGACTCCTGGATCTGATCAACGACATTCTCGACATCGAAAAGATCGCGTCTGGAAAACTGGAATTGACGACTGAAGTCTGCGTGGTGGGCGACCTGGTGAGCGAGGCCATGGTTTTGAATCAGGCATTCGCCTTGCGATTCCAGGTCAGCTTTCGGGCGCTCGGCGAATTTCCCCAGGCACGCGCGCGGGCGGACAAGAAAAGAATGCTGCAGATCATGACAAACCTGCTTTCCAACGCAGCGAAATTCTCCGGCCCGGAAAGCGCCGTGGAGGTATCCGTGTCCGTGGCTGATGGCCGCGTGCTCGTCTCGGTGCATGATCGTGGCGAAGGAATTCCGGAGAACTTCCGGAATCGAATCTTCAGCCGTTTTGCGCAAGCGGATTCGACCATGTCCAGGCAGCAAGGCGGCACGGGGCTTGGGCTCGCCATTTCCAAGCGCCTGGTCGAGCTGATGGGCGGCCGCATTGGATTCCACGACCGCGTGGGAGGCGGGACTACCTTCTGGTTCGAGCTTCCCGAAGTCTCCGACAAGCACCAGGAGTGACGGCAATGCCTGAGCGCGTATTGAACAAGATCTGCTATGTCGAGGATGACGAGGACATTCAACGAATTGTCAGGATGTCGCTGGAACGCATTGGAGGTTTCACGGTTCGGATCGTCGGAGATCCCATGCAGGCGATAGACGCGATCAGCGATTTCCAGCCGGACCTTGTCATGCTCGACTGGATGATGCCCGGCATGGACGGGCCGACTCTCTTCAAGAAGATGAAGGAGGACGACAAGACCAGCAAATTTCCCGTGGTATTCATCACGGCCAAGGCATCTCAGCGCGAACTGGACGAGTTGCGCGCGCTCGGCGCCGTAGGCGCGATCTCGAAACCCTTTGCGCCAAGGGATCTACCGGGTCAGCTCAAGGAACTCTGGAATTCAATTCCGTGACCCGCGGCTGAGCCTGAATTCGCCGGGCTAATGAACTGTCGGCTCGTACTGGTGGAAGACCCGCGCGAGGAATCCGATCACCTCGTCGGCATTGCGAAATCTGGCATCCCGGTCCTTCTCGAGCAGTTTGTCCAGCAGCCTTTCGAACTTCGCAAATTCCGGAGGCAGCGGCGGCGGCGGGGTATTGAGGTGGTGCAAAGCCACCTCTACGGCCGTCGTGCCGTCAAATAAATGCTCGCCGGTCAGCATCTGGTAGAGCAGAACCCCGGCACTGTAGATATCCGTTCTCAAATCCAGCGCTCGTCCCTGCACCTGCTCAGGACTCATGTAGCGCGGCGTCCCGACTACCTCACCGTGGCCCGTCAAGTCGATCGAATCAACATGTTTTGCCACGCCGAAATCCACGATCGCGAGACTGCCGTCGGAGCGAAACATCAGATTCTGGGGCTTCAGATCCCGATGCAGAATTCCCTGCTCGTGAATGTCACCGAGGGCGAACATCAATTCGCGGAAGATACGGAGCGCGTCCGAAGGGTCCACCGGGTGCCCGCCCAGCCGCTTGTTCAGATCTCCGCCGTCAAAAAATTCCATTACCAGGTAGGCATGGCCGGCTGAGACACCGTGTCCGTAAATGCGCGCAACATGCCGGCTATTGATGCGCTCAATGAGCGCATATTCCTCCATGAAGCGGGCAAGCGCAGTTTCATCAGCGGCCATGTCGCTCTTCAGCACCTTCACGACCAGTGGTTCGTCGTCACTTTCCCGGGACGCAAGGTAAACCCTGGACATTCCCCCTTCGCCAATCAGGTGCAGAACCCTGATTCCGGGTATCTCGAGCCGCGAGCCGAGGGAGTGGCCTTCGATGCGTGCCGCGACATCCGGGGTGAGTGTGCGTTCGACCGACGACTGGGTGAGCTCCCGGACGGACATGGATAGGCGCGTTCGCGTGAGTTCCTGCTTCCTGAGGTAGTCATCTGCTCCGGCCTTCATGGCCTGAACCGCAATGCTTTCGTTGCCGGCACCAGTAAGAAAGACTATCGGCGGACAGGCCTGCCTCCGTTTGAAGGACTGTAGCCACTCCAGCCCGTCGCCGCGCCCGAGCATGTAGTCCAGGATGATCAGGTCATAGTTCGCCAGCGGAAAATCGTCGCCTGGCCTATCGCGCGTCAGCGGGTCGAATTCCTCAACTTCAGCCTCCGGCCAGTCCTGGCGCAGATAGAGCGCCAGAAGATTCCGCAGATCCTCATCATCATCGATGACGAGAATTCGCATCAGCCTGCCGCGGCGTTACCCACACGCACGGCCATCCCCTCGATCGGCTGCGCCTTGCCACGGACGACGACCTCTTTGCGAAGACGCGCGCCGGACTTGCCGAGGTGATCCTTCAAACTCGCCATCGCCCCCGGCCCGATGAGAATCTCGTCCGCTGCGGCCATCTGCATAAGACGCGCTGCGACATTCACAGCGTCTCCGATGATCGTATAACTCATGAAACTGGCTGACCCTACGTTCCCGGCCACTACCTCACCGGCCTCGATCCCGATTCCCACTCCAATATTGAGTCCGTAGTCGCGTCGCCAGCACTCGGCAATGGGCGCAAAACGCTCAATCATCCCGCGAGCGGTACGCAGCGCGCGCTGACTGGCGTCTGCCTGAGGTACCGGGACATTGAATCCGACCAGCAAGCTGTCCCCCGCCATGCTGAACACGGTTCCTTCCTCCTCGTGCGCGGCATCGGTCAGCGCGCCGAAGAATTCATTCAACATTGGGACGATACGCGCGACAGGTACGGACTCCGACAGATGCGTGAACCCGCGCAGGTCCGCGAACAGCGCGACGACAGCGGTACGCTCGCTCAGATTCTTGAACACGCCATCCTCGCTTAGGCTGGCCTCCAGAATCCGGTCTGCGACACGGCTTGACATGTAACGTTGGAAGGTTTGCCGGAGCAAGTCGCGCTTGGCCTGCTCCTCAGCCTGGCGCCTTTCCTCCAGTTCGCGCCTTGTATTCTGCAGCTTCCGCAGCGTGCGAACGCGCGCGACCAGTTCCTCGCGCTGTATCGGCTTGGTGAGAAAATCGTCCGCACCCGCCTCGATACCTCGCACGCGGCTCAAGCGATCATCCAGGGCAGTCACCAATACGACAGGGACCAAGGCAGTTGCCGGATTGCCCTTTAGTTGGCGGCACACTTCGAAGCCGTCCTGTCCGGGCATCATAACGTCCATCAGAACCAGATCCGGAGGGGCCAGCTGAATCCTCCGAAGGGCGGATGCGCCGTCTTCCGTGGAGTCAGCGGCAATGTCGTCTTTTTTCAGCAGGTGAACAAGAAAGGCCGCAATGTCCGGATCGTCATCGACCACGAGAACGCGAAACGGGGCAGCATGTGCTGTGTCGCCGCCTTCCGGCGCCGCCTTAGTCATAGGTAACTTTTACCTTATCGAGATAGTCCGCATAGACTGCGATGCCTGAGCGCAGTGCACTTTCATTTCCGGGGCGCGCGCCGTCCTCGATCTGCTTGCCGAGCTCCGATACCTTTGCGAACCCGTAGGAATTGCCAACGCCCTTCATGCGATGCCCAAGCTGCCGCAATTGCTCGAAGTCGGCCGCTGCCAATGCCGACTTCAAGCTTTCCAGCTCCTTGTGGCGGTTCTTCATGAACACCGGCACCAGATCTTCGAGATCCTTGGAAATTCTCACTTCGTACTCGGACTCTGGCATGGATATTTCCCCATCAGCTGCTATCGGAAATCCGCCCGGGCATAAGCCGTGCGGGGCCTAGGATTATATGGTGGCGACAGATCGGCACATTTTGCCCGGGCGGATTCGAAGGGAGCCCGAGGCCCTGTCCTTGAGCGTGCAGATGTGCGGAGCCGGGCGGCGCACGAAAGAAAAAGGGCCCAGTGCTGATGCACTGGACCCTTTTGGGTGTGGCCTGGCGGTAACCTACTTTCGCATGCGAATGCACACTATCATCGGCGCAGACCCGTTTCACGGCCCTGTTCGGGATGGGAAGGGGTGGTTCCAGGCTGCTATAGCCGCCAGATAGACTTGGGCATGTACCGAAGCTCGATTCAAGTCGAGTCTCCCGTGCATACCGCGATTCGGATGAAGTGAAGATTGGGCGCGAGATTGCTGCGCTCTCAACCGGACGAAATGCGTTTGCATTCGCTCACGGTTATAGGGTCAAGCCACACGGGCAATTAGTACGGGTTAGCTCAAGGCCTTACGACCCTTGCACACCCCGCCTATCAACGTCCTGGTCTAGGACGACCCTTCAGGGAGGTCTAGCCTCCGGGAAGTCTAATCTTGGGGCACGTTTCCCGCTTAGATGCTTTCAGCGGTTATCGCTTCCGCATATAGCTACCCGGCAATGCCACTGGCGTGACAACCGGTACACCAGGGATGCGTCCACTCCGGTCCTCTCGTACTAGGAGCAGCCCCCCTCAAACTTCCAACGCCCACGGTAGATAGGGACCAAACTGTCTCACGACGTTTTAAACCCAGCTCACGTACCACTTTAAATGGCGAACAGCCATACCCTTG
>ORMF010826713.1_pt1 | contig 230717 bp, 226 predicted proteins | sample 1779871 | NCBI WGS metagenome assembly ORMF01 (sample SAMEA104232316, study PRJEB22302) | groundwater metagenome | biome: forest; feature: aquifer; material: groundwater | place: USA | collected 2011-08-07 | depth 5.4 m | reverse complement strand
TTTTTCTTCTTTTTTTCCTCCCTTCTTCCCTGCATGCTCACCCCGATTTCTTTATCATGGGTTCTGGCAAAATTGCCCTGCGCAATATTCATACGGGCAGTTCTGTAAAAACAGATTACCGACACGGCGAAAATGAGTACGATGAAAAAAATCTCAAAAAAATAAATGCTCTCTATGGTGGGCCCATCTCCCTTCGATTTTTAGAGCTGCTTGCTTACCTTCAAGATCATTTTAATGGAGCGCTGATTCAAATCCTTTCGGGCTATCGCAGCCCCCATGAAAATGAGGGTTTAAGAAAAAAAGGCAGGCTCGCGGCTCTCTCGAGCATGCACAAAGAAGCCGCGGCTGCAGATCTGAAACTTGCTGGTGTTGATCCCACAAAGGTAAGAGATTTTTTGATGGCTCTTCACTGTTGTGGCGTGGGTTACTATCATGGAAAACATGTGCATGTGGATACCGGTCCCTCCCGCTGGTGGGATGAAAAAACAAGCGGCACTGAAAAAACAGAACCCCAGGAAAATGAAAAAATTATTTTGCTGACACAAAAAGATATTTATTTGCCTCATGAAAAAATTGTTTTTGATTTTGCAAGAGTGTCTGATTACCCAATCGGAATTTCCCCACCAATAGAATTGGAAAAATGGGGAAGGGATGAATGGAAAAAAATATTCTCCCCACTTGTTAAAGGGGGGCCGGGGGGGATTTCAAACACCTCCTGCCAAGTATTCGACACCCGAAAACAAGTGAAAAATTTGTCCATCGACCTTCCACAATCTTTAGCCCCCTCCCGTTACCGAATGACCGTCACTTTCTGCAACAAACGCTGGGAAAAGATGCCAGAAAAAATTACTTCCAATGAGTTTGAAATCAGAGAATAACAAAAATCTACTCGCCATTTTTTTGACGAAACCTGTAAAAAACAACTCAGCCCTTTGGGGCTCTTGTCAACAAAGTAATAAAAATCAAGCCCTTAGTCTTTTTTTTTTTGGCATCCCAATTGCTTATCTAAAGAATGCCATGCGAAAACAGCTTCTCTTCAGTTTCTTATTTTGGGTTTTTTCTCTCGGAATAAACTCTTCCCTTTTTGCAGAAGAAAATTCCTCGGTCATCGTGAGCACGCTTCAATCGATGTGCGAAAAAATTGCGGTTTATGAAAAAGAATGCGGAAGTCGGCCCCCTCAAGAATGTAAATCTTATAATCCAGAAACTATCGAAAATTTTGTGGGGCTTTGTTTTTATAATTCTACCCTCAGCTCTTCGGCCTGCATTAAACAGATCAACTGGCTTTATGCAGATCTTTTCTCTAAAAATCATGTGGAGCCTTGCAAAACAAGTCTAAACACAGCTTCCGCGCAAAACCAAAACTTGGAATAGCACTTGCCCTTTTTTCACCCTCTCCCTGGACGGGAGAGGGCCGGGGAGAGGGTGACAGAATTGAAAAGTACATTATTATTCGGAAGATTTCATTAGACCACCCGCCCCCTAACCCCCTCCCGTCCAGGGAGGGGGGAAAGACTGAGTAAAAATAAAAAATAATAATGGATTTAGATTTCAATCTCTTTTCCGCCGATAAAAAAGCACCAAAAAAGTCACGCCTGTAAAAAAGAGTAGATTGACGATTCCAAACACTTTAAAGGTAAAATCCTCAGAAACCCAGGCCGCAGGCTCCATCAAAACTAGACAAAAAAATACTCCCAAGACCCACACCAAGCTTAAATCTTCCGAAGATTTTCTCCTATAAATTCTCAGCATGAGGGGGATGTTGAAAAAGGGCAGAATGACTGAAGCAACTAAGCCTATGTTTTTAATCCAAAAATAGTCTTTCATAATGAAAAAATTGATCTATAACCTTTTTTTTAAAAAAGAGGCCATTTTTTTCGCAACAAAATTGGAGAAGTGCCGATGATTGTTTATAGGAGATAATAATTATGACATCCCCACTTTCACTCATTTCATCTGTTGTCCATGTTGTTTTAGGCGAGCCTCGTGTTGAAGCTCCAAAATCCAATCCGGAAAAATCATTGCCCGGTCTTACAGGCATTCCTGATCCTGTTCCCCATCCACAAAGATCTCCTGAGGAGAGTGCCAGACTTTTTTCAAACTCTTCTCCCCTGTCTAAAATTAAAATCACCCCACACGATATGATAGTAGGAAGTGAAACAGTAGGGGGCGTTTTTTTGGGAGCTGCTGCTGTTCTTGCGGTTGCTAGCTTGGGATCTGCGGCTTTCCCCGTCGCTCTCGTGGGACTTCTCGTGTTAGCGGCTTGCGGTGGAGAAATCAGCCCTGTACCTCCTCCCACTTATTCCACTACTCCTCCCGCTTCTCCCACGAATCCCGATTGTGAGGAGCTTAAAAAAACATTGGAAAACCCCACAAGCCCCGATGAAGCCTTAAAAACTTTGGTGGATGCTATTGCCTTTGATGGGATTGATCAAAAAATTGAATTTCAGACAGATTCCTTGGGCGAATCTGTGGTGAGCAATTCTCAAGGGGGTCTGATCAGTAGTTATACTCCCACGCATGAAGATATTCTCACTTATCAAAAAGCGGGTAATTTTGTTTTTCTTTTGATGAAGCACAAAATCGGGGAAGGCTTGTTTGGCCCGCCTTTGCTGCTCGTCTATCAGTCTGATCCCGAACAAAATGACAAATTAATTCCCGTGTTGGTTGCAAACTCCCCCACACTGAATCATGGCAATTCAAATGCTATTTTAATCCCTAATTTCTTTGATCCCCAAGGCATGGGCCTTAGAAATAACGACTCAGAACTCGCTATTCTTGTGGAGGATAAGATCATCACCCTAGATCCCGTAGGCTTGAAAATTATTTCAGGGGATTGGTGTGAAAGCAATAAACCTTCTGGAACTTAATAAGACTCTCCATCCTCTTCTTCCTGCTCCCATTTCAAAACCAGGGGAGGCGCGGCGATGATCTCTTTAAAAGCATTTCCCATGGGAGGAATCTCTCCCAAGCTCGGTTCTACATAACACCAATGATCGACCCGATAAGCGGTAGCTCCTGCTCCAATCCCCTGAGATAAAAACCAGAGCACCCCAGAGCTTTCAGCGCTTGAGGCGAGTGGAAGGCCCCGAGCCACGAGAGCTGCTCGTCCCATGGCGATGGCTTGTCCTCCTGCTGAAAAAACTCCCAGCACAGTTCTGGCAGCCACATAATCTACGGCCAAACAAATGACCTCATCGGGTAAAGCGGATTTCGTAAAATAAGTCCAATCCGGATAAGGGGTTTTTAAAATTTCCCAATTTTGCTGAATATATTCCTGCCCGGAGTCGGTCACAAAATACAAATTAGAAAACAAAGCCGTGCCGGCCATGGCCCAGAGGGGATTTACTCCCACGCCTTTTAAAAATCGCGCGGTTCCGTAGGATACTGCCGCCCCGGCCATTCCCCCCAAAGCAGCGTTTCTCCAACGATGCTCTTCAGAAGATTGATAAGCCACCAAGCCACCTGTCAGCAAGCCTCCCCAGCGGGCAGCTCTCCAGGGGCTTGTATCGGTCAACAAAAGCGCGGCTCCTGCGCCCAGCCCTGTCGGCACCGCAAAGGCTCCCAGACTGATGGCTTTTTCGCCCGTCATGAGCAGATCCGTGTGCAGACTTCCCACGAAAAGAGGATTTTCAGCAATCAGGGATCTGCCTGAAATTTCCTGAAAAGCTTCCGCCGCCGGTTTGGCAATTTGCAAGGTGAGGGGCTGGCGGGCAAAGGCCAAAAGCATTTCTCGTTTTTCATTCAGATCCAAGCCACTTTGATCCACCCTTTTTACAAATTCAGCTTCCTCGATTTCACTCGCTTCAATTTTTTCAAAAATCTCGCGAACGCGGGCTTCCTGTTCTCCAAAATTTGCGCGCGCAAAAAGTTCCTCAATTTTTTTTGAAGCATTCAAATTATTGGGGGTCTGCTCCACGAGTGAGCGGTAGAGGGCTAGGGCGATGAGGGGATGTTTGGTGCGGTTTCCGATCCAGCCACCTTCGTCCGGAAAAAGTTCAACGGTGGTGTTATACCACTCATCTTCCGGATCTTCCGTCGACTCCACAAAATCGCCTTTTAAATAATAGTGATCGGCCAAATCAAACAGGGCTTCCACTCTTTTTTCGGGATCCTTGATTTTGGCAAGATGAAGCCAACGCTCGAAGTGCAGTCTTTTGCCGAGATTTGCCACTTCTTCTGTTTGCCCCTGACTTCTCATGGCCTCCAAAGCTTCTTCGGGAGTGAAAGAGGGATTTTGATTCAAGGCAGCTTCAAAAGCCGAAAGAGCTTTTTCACGGCGCTGCAAAAATCTTTGGGGAAGTTCTTCCTGAAAATAACGAGTGATAGACCAATGTCCCAAAGTGAAGACACGACTTAAAATGTCACAATATTTTTTTTCAAATGTGTTCTCGGCATTTTGAAAAACTTCTTCCTGATGAATGACACGCGTCACAAACCTCAGACTATTGACCAGTATTTCTCTTTCCTGAGCAAAAGATGTGGGCGTTCTCGAAACAGGATATATTCCCGGAAGAGCCATGATCATTTCTCCTTAACGCACAAAAGGAGTGGGCTCTTCGGGCTTGGGGTTCACAGCAGGATCGATCCACTCAAAGATAGAAAAACGAAGCACATTGAGAGCCATCCACCTTTGCCGAAGCATCATATGGGCCATATTGACCAGAGCATGAGCCCCTTCCCAGATGTGCCAATCCGGCTGGGGAATTGTAAGCTCTTGAATAGCACCGGGTGTAAGACTTGCCCGATCCAAAACTGCCGTGGGATCTTTGATAAGAGATTTTTCAAAAATTTGGCGAATGCCGGCTCTTATATCCACAAAAACATCTTTCATTCTTCCGGGAACCGTCTGTCCTAGAAGTGTACTATCTGGCATTGGGCTTCCATCCGGGAAAACCCTCCCCTCAAGAGTCTTTTCGGAAACAAGCCTTCCTCCTGCTGTATCCACCGCATCCCCTAAAACACCTGTAGAAAAAAACGGGTGGCTGGTATCCCCTAAAAGTTTGAAATAACTTTCTACGGCTCTTGCTTTGGCAATAATTTGTGCCAGTGCTTGTTGTGGATTAGCGACATCCTTTAACAGATTTGCAAGGTCGTCTGCGGGATTATTGATCCTTTGCATCAAAGTCTCAAAACTCTCCCGAGCCCATCTCATTCTTTCAGCTTCCGAAACAGTACCCAGATCAATATGAACTCCCGATTGTAGTTCCCTTATTTCCTTTATAAGTTCGACCACTCTTTGACGCGCGTACTGAATCCCCACTAATTCCACCTCTTTGTCTCCCGCAACTTTGGCCACACTTGTAAAGGCATTTTCTGAGCCACTTTTCCAAATCGCTGTCCAGATGTCTCCTAAAACTCCTGATACGACCCTTCTCTCGTTACTAGCAAAACCCACCCAGGTTGCAAATCTACGAAGAGAAAGAGGGACCCAATAACGAATAAACGCCGCACACCTTTGACCCCAAGCGGTCACTGTTGCAAATGTCTGCATGCCGGTAAAAGTTCCTTTCACGAATAGACTCGCCATTCTGAAGGTGGCGATAAAACCCGCAAACTCCTCGGGAAGATGCTTCGCGGTTTCGGGAGTCAGACTTCGAAAAGGGGTTTTTAAATATTCCCAACCCAATCGCTTGGTCCCCATGAAATCTCCAAACCAAGTATACACACCTGCCCCCAATACGGAGACCCCTGCTACCAAGCGAGGCCATAGGAGAGCCCATCCGCTTCTGGCAGGCCCTGCGGCAATCCCTTCCCGCAGCCCCATAGAAATACCTCCTGCGAAAGTAGCAACGACAAGACCTATGCCAATGGCTTCAAGTCTGGGGCTCTCATGTTTGTTCTCTTGGGCTTTCATCAAGGTGACTGCCGCTGCAGCAATCCCCATGATGGTTGCTGCGATTTTGGGTTTGGATCTCGAAAAAACACTGATCACCCCCAGAACCAGAGAAATGGGAGCGGTGAGAACCCCGGCGCCTATTCCCTTGTTAATGCCGGCTCCTATCCATTGATGCAAAGACCCCGACTCTAAATGCAGGGGTTCATTGACCCCTTCCTGCCCTTGAGGAGCCTGAGCCATAGGGGCCAGCTTTCTGAAATTAGCCTGGGCTTGGTAGGCAATATAATGCTCTGTTAAATGATCAAAAGAATCGAGCAGGGTTTTTTGATTCTTTGGACTCAAAGTACTGGCAGCCACAAGCGCCCTAAATCGTGCCTTTTGGGCGTCATCCGGATTTTCGAGATTAAAAATAATTTTGGCTTCCCGGGCAGGCCCCACCTCATCTGCAAAACTGGATTCTTGAAGCAGTAAATCAAAACCGGAAACTTCTAAAACAGGTCGTGGGCGACCGGGATAATCAAAGTTTTCCGTCAGACGATCTTGTTGACTCAGTTCCAAATGGCTGGCAAAAATAAGGGCCTTGAATCTTTCCTGGTCTGCACTTTCAGGGCTTTTCAACAGGAATAGTCTTTTTGCTTCTTGAGCCTCTTCTACACTTGCAAAATTGGAAGCCTGAAAAAGAATGGGAAGGGCACGCCCCACTAAAACATCAGGATAATCCTCTCCCTCTTTGGAATCTCTCTTGAAAAAGGGGCTCACATTTTTAAAAACTTTTTCGGTGGCTATTAGGGTGGCTTTATCCAAGCCAAGCTTTTCGAGCTCTTCTTTTTGTTTTTTGGTATATTGATCAAAATCAATACAATTCATTTCGGCCAATCTTTTTTCCAACTCCTCTTTGGGATAAACCGCCAAAGCCAGTCTGGCTTCAAAAAGTCCCAGCACTTCAGCGGCTTTTGTTGTCTCTCCCCGCTCGGGACTGGAAATCTTGTCTTGGGGAAGATTGGGAGCCAACTGATCAAATTCTGCCCGTCTTGCTGCCTGATAAATGGCAACCTGGATGCGCTCTTTCAAAATATCTTTTTCAGGATCCCCCAGTGAAATTTGCTGCATGACCCCTGAAATAGCTTCATCCGAAACCTTTTTACCCAAAGTGGCATTTTCTAATATTTGAAAATAAGCCGTCCTCTGGGAATCTGATATTTGATCCAAAAGAATCTCATCGTTTTGATTACGATTCACAAGACCCAAAGAGTGATGAAGCCGGCTGACAGCATTTTGAAGAATCGATCGCGCTAAAAGAGGTTCCCGACCAAAAATACCTCTTAAGCCCCACTCTATGTCCATTCTTTCCATCTTGCCTTTCTCAGCGGCTTTGGCGAGAGCCAGATGGGCGGCCATGCGCTCTACTGCAGGCAAGTCACTATTTGTGCGCCATACACTTAAACTTGCATGGGTCTCCAGAACCTGAAATTTGGCAACTTCCCTCTCTGCCATAAAAGCAAAGATTCTTTGACAATCCCAATCGGGGTGATCCCGTGCAATTCCTTTCAGGGTGTCAATTGCGTCATTGGCCACCCGAAAAGCCTGGGTGGCGGCCTCTGCATCCCAACGTTCTTGAGCGTCTACAATCCAGGGAGCCCAAGGGATATCCAAATAGAATTTCATGACCCAATTTCCGTGGGTCTCTTTTCTCTCGTCCAAGGCCGTATGACGAGCGCCTGCTGTGACATTTAACATATCAATGATGTATTCGATGCGACTGGTTTCGCTGTCATCCCCGACTCCAAGTTGTCTCTGTCTTGAATCATAGCCATCGATATTCGTTTGGATGGCAAAATCCCGAAAACGACTGGGTGAAATCGTATAATAGTTCAGTACTCCACGGGCTTGGGCAAAAAATTCCGGAACAGAATGACACCCCGTTTTGTCTAGCCAATACTGTCGTCGGGGATGCAGCTCAAATTCTTCCATCGTCAACACATAATCCTGGTAAACGGAGGGGGAATCTTCAAACTGAACACAGGGAGAAGAATCTGCTTCTTCTTTTTTTGAAGGGGCTTCTTTTCCTCCCGTGATGGAATGGTACACAGAAGAAATCCATTCAAAGGCCGGAATGGAGGCATGACTTTTTTCACTTTCAGCCAGAACAACGCCGAGCATGTTTCTAAGATTGATGCAGGCGGGCGTATCCTTGCGAAGAACTTCGCCTCCAAGTCTCTTGAACCCTACATCGGCCAAGGCTTGAAGAATGGGATCTGCCCGAAGGCTTGCTTCACTTCGGGGTTCTTTTTCCAACCAGGCAATGAAGGCCGTCAGATCGATGGATTTTTGAAGAGGTCTTCCGGTCAATTTTCGATTGATCAAAAGAGCCAAGGGCATGGCTCTTTGCATTTCATCCCGAATCTCACCGGCTGAGGTCCCCTCACCCGTTTTTGAGATTTCTTCATCCGTCAAAGTGCCATCTTTATTTTGATCCAACTCTGTCCACCTAAAAAGTTCAAAGTAAAGGCCCACCATTTGATAGTTTCTATCGAGGGGTTGAATCAATGAACGCTTTAAAGGATCCTCGGCAAATTTTTCATCAAAAAAACTCAAGGTAAAACGACGAATGGCTGCTTCACGTTCCGTGCGACCCTTACCAGAAATAAAAGGATCTTTTAATTTGTCCCGAAGCTTTGTCGCGAACTCGGTAAAAAAAGGCAGGGCCTCTTGCAGGGGTTTTAAATTGATCCCTTTTTTCATTTCTCCGGCAATGCGTCTGCTGCTGGCAATATTATCAGCAAGTTGTCTGGCAAGATCTAAAACTTCACAGGCACTTCTCCCTTTAAAAACGGTTTCGCTTTTAGGAAGACCCTTTTCTCTCTCAAGATATTTTTCTGCTTCAGCTAGAGTCAGGCTTTTATCTTTACCTGCCATTTCGGCGTAAATCGCAGCCATGCTTCTCTCTCTGTCAGCAATATTCAACTCACCCGGAGCATTTTTAGGAATACCGATTAAGGAGTTTACATCTACAGAAGTGCTATTACCACATTTAGGTTCGCCCATAATTCCCTCGCTTTACTTGGATGTATCGGAGGGGTTTTTAAAATGTTGCTAAAAATAATTTGCACGCCTTCAAATTTTTTTACGCAACTCCTTTTGAAGAGTGCCGATAAGCTCTATTAGAAGTTGTTTTTCCCTCTATTCACCCTCTCCCTTTGACGGGAGAGGGCCGGGGAGAGGGTGATACGATTGAAAAGTACATTATTTGGATTTGTTAAGGAGGCTTTATGGGCGATGAAGTTTATATCAGGCGGGCGGGGAAAGCCCCGGAAGCAGAGACAAAATTTTTGGAGAATCCTATCCAGTGGATGGATGAAGCAATCACTCCAATAAAAATGACATTGGATAGAAATCCGTGGGACTATGCTGCCCAAAAGATTACGGCTCTCAGCACATTGGCTCTTGGATATTGGTACAGATCGCGCTCTACTAAAGTTGCAAACAAAACTTTAGAAGCCCGTTTTGTAAAGGCCTGCGCGGAGAAGGGAGGAGTACAGCCTGGAAACAATCAGGCTGAATTACAAAGCCAGTTGCGTGAAAAATCGACCTATCGAGGATGGCTCAAATGGACTGCGCCTTTTAAGCCCAGAATACCAAAATGGTTCCCCTTCGGGGGAGGAAAACTCATCGGGAGCTTTTCTCTCCCCTTTTCCACTAACTTCACACGCTTTCGTTGGGGAGGAGGAGCCTGGTTGGAAACCTTTCCCTTCAATGTGGTTAGAGCGGTCTTAAGTAAAATTCCTTTCATCAATCGATTTGATTTTATTAGAAACCCCACTTACCAAAAATGGATCAATGAAATTGTGGGGGGAGCCGAGAATACAGAAATCAACTGTGGAGAAAAACCTGCCAAACCTGTTGTCGTTGATGCAGCACTTGCTGCAGAGCTTGAAAAAGCATTACCTGAATCAGAAGATGAAAGCGCAGTTACTCCTGCAGCAGCACCAGAAGCCGAAGCTCCTGCAGGCTTAACAACACCAGAAAGCGAGCGCGCAACCTTTGGAATGCTCCACTATATTGATGTGCAACCGGGAGAACTCGTCAGTACAAAAATTGCGGGGCTGCCTATTTCAGCAAGTGCCCGAGCCAATGCTTTTGCAAACGCGGGGAGTTCTTTGGAACTGGCTCCGAATACTTATGGCTATACCACGCCTATGGTGGTTCCGGTGGCAGCTGTGAGTACGGTGGCACTTCCTACCTCTAGCAAGGTGTTGGATTTTTTCAGGATATCATTCCGGACCTTCATCGGAGCGAATTAAAAAAAGAGGTTTTTGTTCTCAATATTCTTCTCCCCCCTCCCTGGACGGGAGGGGGTTAGGGGGCGGGTGGTCTAATGAAAGCTTCCGAATAATGTACTTTTCAATCGTACACCCTCTCCCCAACCCTCCCCCGTCCAGGGGGAGGGGGAACAGAGAGAAGCTTCCATTAAATTTCTTTGAAACGGAAACCATCGGGTCTCACGCTAATCAAAGAACACGGGGCATGGCGGGCCACATGGGTGGTCAAAGACCCCAGGTGTTTGTGAAAAAGAGCAGACCTGCCGTGAGTGCTCATGACCACGGCGTCGAACTTTTCTTTTTTAAAAACTTCTTCCAGTTTTGTTTTGACAGAGCCTTCCAACAATTCTGTTTTCAGTTCCACTTTTGAAAGATGGGCTTCTTCGACCCATTTTTGAAATTCTTCTTTCACCATTTCTTTCATTTTGAGTTCATGTTCGGTGGTATCAATCATGGCAAACGACGGAACATAAGAAGGTTCAAAAACGTGCAGCAAATGAACTGCAGCCCCAAAAAGCTTGGCCAAAAAAAGCCCCAGATGAAAACCTGCCCGGGCATTTTGAGAAAGATCGGTGAGCAATAAAATTTTCTTGGGGATGGAAAACACTCCGCGTTGCATCCAGACTGGGCATTCGGAAGTGCGAATGATATTTTCGGCAACGGAACCCAATAAAATCCTCTCAAGATCTTCTTTTCCGTGACTGCCCACCACCACAAATTGAATTTTCTGTTGTCGCGCGTAACGCACGATATCCACGAAAGGCACACCCACATTCACCTGGATAGCCACACCTTCTGTTTGTTTAATCTTTGAGGAAACCCGGGCAGCCAATTCTTCAGAGGCTTTCTTCTCAATCTGGTTGACGAGCTCAATATTGACAGGCCCAAAAAAATGACCATCAAAAGGCGTCTGGCTGACCACATGCAAAACCGTGAGTTTTCCTTTTACCTGCTGAGCCAGATAAGAAGCCGCTTGCAAAGCTTCTTCAGAAGAGGGGGAAAAATCATCGGCCACTAAAATACGTTCGATGGGTTTCATCATGGTTTTTTATCCTTTGCCCCTCCCCCCTCCTTTGCAAGGAGGGGTCAGGGGGAGGTAGAACAAGGAAGAAGCGAAGGATCTCCTTGTTTAAAATGCAAATGCTCTTTAGAGCTTCTACCCCACCCTAACCCTCCCCTTGCAAAGGGGAGGGGATTATTGTTTATCCACATGATTCTACGACGATCCTTTTTTCTGATACAAACTTCTTAACCTCAAAAAAATTTCATCATACTGATGATTTTTAAAATCTGGGTAACTCCAGGGAAAAGGCTGAATTTTATCCTTCATAAAAAAAAGCACATTCTCCAGATAAATCCCGGCTGAATGATAAATCCGCTGACCCGCATAATGGGTGGAGCTTAAAACCACCTTGTACAAATCCAGATAACCCGGATCCAAATTGATTTTTCTTTGACCCTCATGCCGAAAACGTTCTTCAAGCCCCAGGCAGGCCATTTTGATGAGGGCAATTTCTCCGGGATCCACCGGACGGGTAAAAGACACAAAGCTTCTAAAAAGAGGCGTGCCCATTTCTTCGAAAAGTTTTTGGCTGTTGGTAAAAGGAGTCGGCTCCGATTCATAATCGATCAGCCCCCACCGTCGCATCATAAATTCTTTGGCCTCACTGCGCATGGGCTCCTCGCGGTAAATCAGGCTCACGATGAGCTTTACAGGTTCTACAGAGTACACAAAATCTCTTTCTCCTCCCCTTGAGATCAAGGGGAGGTCGGGAGGGGTTTGAACACTAAATCCCTCTCAAAAATTCACATAGAGTTCTCACCATAATTCCGGTACCTCCCTTGGGACAATACGCCCAAGGCTTGTTCGCCCAACTGGGGCCGGCGATATCCAGATGAGCCCAGGGCACAGAACCCACAAACTCTTGCAGAAAAAGGCCGCCATTAATGGTGCCCCCGTACGATCCCCCAATATTTTGGATATCCGCCACCGTGCTTTTGATTTCTTCTTTATACTCCTCTACCAAGGGAAGTTCCCACAAATTTTCACCGGATTTTTTACCGGCATTCATCAAAGCTTCGGTGAGTTTTTTATCGGTACTTAAAATGGCAGAATAAAGATCCCCTAAAGCCACCAAACAAGCACCGGTTAAGGTCGCGAGATCAATCATCCAATCGGGTTTTTTCTGGGCCGCAAAAGCCAGGGCATCCGCCAGAATCAGCCGGCCTTCGGCATCGGTGTTTAAAACTTCTACTGTTTTCCCACTATACATTTTGAGGACGTCCCCGGGCCGCATGGCTCCGCCGCCCGGCATGTTTTCGGCGGAAGGAATATACGCATGCACTTCTACCTGGGGCTTCAACTCTTTGAGGGTACGCATCACGCCCAAAAGTGTGGCGGCCGCACTCATATCATCTTTCATCGTCTCCATGCTTTTGGGAGGTTTCAAAGAAAGACCGCCAGAATCAAAAGTGATGCCTTTTCCAATCAGTGCAATTTTCTTTTTGGGTTTTCCAGAGGGACGATAAACCATTTCGATGAGAACCGGAGGAAACCGCGAACCCTTACCCACTCCCACAATGCCGCCCATGCCCATTCTTTTAAGTTCTGCGAGCTTGTAAACCCGTGTGCGAATTCCCGAAATTTTCTGGGCTTCTTTCGCCAAAAACTCGGGCGGTTTGTCGGCCGCCGGAATGTTGATGAGGTCTCGCGCGTAATTTGTTGCCTGCGCCAACACGCGCCCTCTTTCGATGCCGTGCTGGGCCGCTTTGCCCTGGGAAGAATGGGAAAGTGCAAAAATAACCTGAAGAGAAGAAGTTGTCTTTTCGCTTTTGGATTTGTATCGATCAAAACGATAATCTCCCAGCACAAAACCTTCGGTAATGGCTTGCACGGCTTCTTCCAAAGAAGAAAAATTTTCGGCTATTTCTGACAAAACAAAAACCAGTTTTTTAATTTTAAGTGCCTGGGCCAGACTTGCGAGTTTTCCCCCCACCTTGCGAAGAACTTCAAAATCAAGTTTCTTTTTCTCACCCAAACCCGCCACAGCTACATAAGAAGATTTGATTTTGTAATGGGTATGAAAATTTTTTATTTCCCCCACCTTGCCCTTAAACTCTTCTTTCTTGAGCGTTTCAGAAAGAAGACCCGCCAAGAGCTGATTGACATGCTCTAGAGCAGATCCTTTTTCGATTTTGCCTTCGATAAAAGGCAACACTAAAACTTCTGCAGATGTTTTTTCAATTTTTTCGGTGGATGTGATGAATTGAATCATTTTTGCCTCACCCTCCCCCTCACCCCCTCCCCTCGAGGGAGGGGGCAGGGGGAGGGGGAAAATTTTTGTGGTTAGAAAATAAAAAAAGCTATAACAAGGTGCCTCTCACTTTCAAAGGAGATTTTAAGATGGGCGACATTCTTCTCAAACAAGAAAATCACATGGCAGAAATTTGTCTGAATCGACCCGAATCTCTGAACGCTTTCAATGTTTCTCTCGCCACTGAACTGGGGAAAATTCTGGGGCAAGTGGCAAAAGACAAAAAAATTCGCGCGGTGATCTTGCGTGGAAAAGGCCGGGCTTTCTCTGCCGGCGGGGACCTTAAAATGTTTCATGAAATGCTTCCTCGCGCGGACCGTGGATTTCAAAAAATCAGTTCCCTTTTAAATCATGCAGTTCAAACAATTCGCAAGATGCCCAAACCCGTCATCGCTGGAATTCATGGCCCCGCTTATGCGGCCGCTTTTGGCTTGGCACTTTCTTGCGATTTAATTTTAGCTTCTGAATCTGCCAAGTTTTCCGCTTCTTATATTAATGTCGCTTTGACCCCTAACGGAAGTGCCACGATTTATCTGCCTCGTCTGGTGGGTTGGCACCGGGCGGCGGAACTTTTTTTTACAGGTCGTGTCCTTTCTGCGAAGGAAGCTTATGAATGGGGAATTGTAAACCGTGTCGTGAAAGATTCAGACTTTGAAACCGCCCTTTGGGCTTGGGCCCAAGAACTTGCGAAGCAGCCCACAGCCGTCATTGGAAAAACCAAACAGTTGATGAATCAGTCTTTGGGGATTTCACTGACCTCTCAACTGGAACAAGAAAAAAAGACCATTGCTTGGTCTTCGACGACTCCTGAGTTTGCGGAGAGAGTGACCCAGTTCGTAAAAAAATAAATTCTCAACACCCTACTTCTTCCACTTAATCGAACACCCCATCGAGGGCATCTGTGTGGAATCCGGGTTCTGGTCAGCAAGAAGGGCATCGATTGCCTCACGGATTTCATGCCTTGTGACTTTGTCAGGATCTTTCCAGGAGTCATCGAGTCGGCCGTGATAAGCCAGTTTACGATTTTGGTCATAAACATAAATGTCCGGCGTACACACGGCCTGATAGGCTTTGGCGACTTCCTGGCTTTCATCGACGAGATAGGGAAAACCGTAATTTTTCTCTTCTGCACGCTTTTTTAACCGGAAGGGATGATCTTCGGGATATTCTTCAAAATCATTGGAACAGATCCCGACCAGCTGCACGGATTCTTTTTCGTAATCTTTACGCAGTTGAATCAGGCGATCTTCAATGGCCTGCACATAAGGGCAATGCACACAAATGAACAGAAGGACCAGGATTTTTTTATCCTTGAAATTTTCAAGGGAATATTTTTTGCCATCCAAGGCATTCACCAAGTTAAAGGGTGTTGCAGAAGCACCTAATGCAAGATTTTCAGAGTTTAAGAGAGCCATATATTCCTTTCAAAGAAAAATACCTCTGAGAACCTGTGTTCTGGAACGGCATTTTTCAAATCACTCTCCCCCTTAGCGAACACAGTGAGCGAGAGGGGAAGGCTCCAACGGCTTTGCCGATGGAGGGGGCGACGCGAGCCCCTTATATATCAAGCTTGGCAAAATCTGGCGTCAGAAGATTTTGACAAAAAGTGGAAGAATACAGGTTCTCAGAGGTATTTTAAAAATTTACTCCTAGATTTTTTCTGTACTTGGGTTATTCTGGAAAATCCTATGTTTAATCATTCTTCTCCCAAAGGCTATTCATCAGGTTTAGAAGGTGAATTCGAGGGATTACAATTTCAATATAAAATTGCCTTCGACCCCAAAACAAATGCCTTACTCATCAAAGTATTTCAAGAAAACAAACCTGTTACCCGCTTTGAGAAATTTGGAATTCACATTTTAAATTTGCAAGATCGATTCTCAAAATCAAACACTCTTCATCCTTTGCATTTGGACTTTATTCAACATCTTCTCCGATTTGCCAAATTAAACTCCTGGGAAGGCTACTATGTTCTTCCCCGTACTCAAACCGCTTACTTTCTTCAAAAACTTTCCAAGTTTGAAAATACAAAATCTTTTTTGACTCAAAAACCGGTTGTTTTTTCCAAAAAACTACTCATCCCCCTCCTGATCCTGGAAGAGAAATCTTTTCGCGAAATCCATCTGACACTCCAATGGCAAAATGAATCTCTTGCTTTACCAGAAAACTCTCCGCTTGTTCTCTTTGCCGGACATCGGCCCTGGGCAAAGGTGGGAGAAGTTTTTTATCCCCTGAAAAATACCAAAATAGATCCATGGTTGGAACAATTTAATGAGCAAGGTCAGTTGACTCTCACCGGTTTGGAGGCCCTGGACTTCATCCAAAACCATCTGCCTGTTCTGATCAAAAGAGAAGAAGTTATTCTACCCCCTTCATGGGAGCCCCCCCAGGTGATCCGCGAAAAACCTGAGTCTCATTGCAAGATCGATGAAAACCCAAAAACCCGGCAACTTCTTTTGAATCTCCACTTCTCTTACGCGGGCCATTTGATGGCTCCTTTTGAAAAAGATTCTGATTTGTTGATGGAAATAAAAGCTCCCGAAAAAACACTGCTCCTCTGCCGTGATTTGGCTCATGAACGGGAAACCCTTGAAAAGCTTTACTCCAAAGGCTTTCATCGGGTGGGTACCTCCCAATTTGAAATGAAAGAAGAGGAGGCTTTTAATTTCATCTCCGAAGAACTTCCCTCTCTTAAAGAAGCAGGCCCTGTTTTGGGAGAAGAAAAATTGCGTCGTTTTCACCTCCATTCGCATTTAAATAATCAATCGCTGAAAGCCCAAGTCACTTCCCAGGGAATTGACTGGTTCACTCTGGATTTAAAATATAAAATTGATGATCTTGAAATCCCTTTTGAAGTGGTTCAAAGCCTGATTCAAAAAGGACAGAACTATTTTAAAATTCCTGGCAAAGGGTTTGCGAAAATTGATCGCCAGCAAGTGCTAGACCTTGAAGAAAGTCTTGTAGAACTGGAGGGCAGCAAAAATGAACAGGGGAATTTTCAATTCAAGAATTTTCATGCCCTTTATTTGCAGGAACTTTTACCTGTCGATTGGAGCCTGCACGAATCTCTTAAACGGGCGAGCGAATCTTTAAAGAACCTTGAAAAAATTCCTTCTTATCCCCTGCCTGAAACCATCCAGGAAGTTCTAAGACCCTATCAACAACAGGGTTATCACTGGTTACATTTTTTGCATGAATATCATTTCCACGGGATTTTGGCGGATGACATGGGTCTCGGGAAAACCTTGCAGGCTCTTGCTTTCCTGCTCGACTTAAAAAACAAAAAAGGGCAATCCCCCACCCTGATTTTGGCGCCTACTTCCGTTGTTTTTAATTGGGCCCATGAGGCCACCAAATTTACGCCTGATTTAAAATTCCTGATTCTTACAGGTGCTGATCGTAAAAAAAATTACTCCCAGATTCCCGGGATGGATTTGGTGCTCACCAGTTACGCTATTTTTCGCCGCGACGCGGCCTTTCTTTGCGAACAAAAATGGCGGGCGGTGATTCTGGACGAAGCCCAATATATCAAGAATTTTCGCAGCAAAACAGCCTCTCTCGTCAAAAAACTTGAGGCAGAACAACGCTTGGCTCTTACCGGAACGCCTTTGGAAAACAGGCTTTCCGAGCTTTGGTCCATTTTTGATTTTTTGATGCCTGGTTTTTTGGGAAGCATCGCACAATTTCAACGCCGTTATCAAAAACCCATTGAAGAAGAACAAAACTCCCAGGCCCTGGAGCGACTCAAGAAAAAAATATATCCCTTTCTCTTGCGCCGTCAAAAAGAAGAAGTGGCACCCGAACTGCCTCCCAAGACTGAAATTGACCAGGTTTGTGAAATGACCCCGGAACAACGAAAAGTTTACGAGCAAATCCTCCTCACCTCTCGTCGCCTTGTTTTCAATGAAGTGGAAGAAAGGGGAATTGAAAGAAGCCACATTTCTATCTTAACGGCTCTTCTGCGCTTAAGACAGGTTTGCTGTCATCCCCAACTGTTGGGAGAAAATTTCAAAGAGAAAGATTCCGGAAAATTTGAAATGTTCAAGGAACTTTTGGAAGAAATTTTAAGTGAAGGCCATCGCGTGATTGTCTTCAGCCAATTTGTACAAATGCTCACTTTGCTTCGCAAATGGCTGGATGCCCAAAAAATTGCCTATGAATACCTCGATGGCAGAACTCGCAAGCGGGAAGAACATATCCGGAATTTTCAGACAAATAATGAGATTGGCGTTTTTCTCATCAGTCTCAAGGCAGGAGGGACGGGACTCAACCTGAGCGAAGCCGATTATGTCATCCACTACGACCCTTGGTGGAACCCTGCCGTACAAAATCAGGCCACAGATCGCGTACATCGTCTGGGCCAAACACAACATGTCTTTGCATACCGCCTGATTACCCAGGATAGTGTGGAAGAAAAAATACTCACTCTTCAACAACGCAAAAAAGACCTTTTCACAGGCCTTCTCACCGCAGATTCAAAACTGGGGAAACAACTTTCTTATGAGGATTTGGAATATTTATTTTCTTAAACAGCATCAATTTTTGCCGCTAAAATAAAATCGTTTTCGGAGAGCCCGTGAATGGCGTGAGTCCAAATTGTCACATCCACCTGATTGTAATGAACTGAAAAATCGGGGTGATGCCCTTCTGATTCAGCAATGTCGGCCATTTGGTTGATAAATTTCATAGCCTCAACAAAATTTTTAAACTTGAAAAGTTTTTGGATCTTGTCTTCTTGCAATTTCCAGTCTCGAACTTGTGTTAAATAGTTTCGAACCTGATCCGGGTTTAATTTGGGAATTCCCCCTTCACAAGACACACATTTTTTGGATTTTAAATTCATTTTTTTCCTTTCTCTCCCCTCACCCCCGCATACGGGGCCGTTCGCGGCCTGCCCCTCTCCCCACGGGGGAGAGGGTAAAGGAAAGGGATTTGAATATTAACAGCATTTCAAGGTATCTTCCAGACATGTCTTCTCCTAAAAAAATCGATCGATCCTGGCACTACGAGTTGGATAAAGAAGGAGTCCTTTGGCACGAAGGAACCGAGCTGGAAGATCCAAGCCTGCTCAAATTCTTCATGGAAAAAATCGAGCAGCTTCCCGATGGCCGATTTCATGTGCTTTGCCAAGGGGAAGATTGTTTTATCACTGCAGAAGATGTGCCCTATGTCGTTCAAAATGTAAATATCACCCCAACACAAGTTGAGCTTGTTTTTCCCGGGGATTATCGGGAAAAACTGGACCCATCCACTTTATACGTGGGAAAGGAAAATGTTCTTTATTCTCTCGTTCGAAACCAGAAATTTACCGCCCGATTCAATCGGAAATCTTATTTGGAACTTGCAAAGCATATTCAATTCGACAAAAAACAAAAAAACTACACTCTCGTTCTTAATGGAAAAAAATTTCCTGTTCATGGAGTATAAAAAAACGAGGTATCCTTATGAATAAATTTATTTTGGGGTTCTTTTTATTTTTTTTATTTTTCTCCCGAAACCCGACAGGACTCACTCAAGAAAAACTTCCCCCCATTTTAGAACTACCCCCTTCTGTTCCCTTTGAAATTCTGTCACCTGTGGGAGCCGGTAAAAATACAGTAGAGGAGGCTCGCCTGCAAATGCAACGCGAAGCCAAAAAAGTAAACGCCGAAGCCATTATCTCTGTGCACTGCAAACCGGGCGGGATTAAAAGGCAGGCCCTCACTTGGCAAAATATAGATGCTTATTGTCAGGGGAAGGCGATTCGTTATTTGAAATAATGTAGCGCCTTGTTTCTTTCATCTTCTTGGCGAGTAGCATTCCACTTCAATTCTTTCTGCATCATTTCGATCACTCTGGGAAGAACCTGGACAGCGACCTTCTGATCCAGAAAAGCAAGCCTCATGCGGCGAGCCAAAATATCAATAGCTGTTTGCGCTCCCTCTTCACGAACTCCATAAACCACTTCGGCTTCCAGATAAGGATGCCCTTCGGCCAAGCGAGATCCATAGCCATTTTGAGCAAGTTGTAACACTTGTCGTGCACGAACCCCGTAGGAACAAGTCAAATGATGGGCGATATCCCTGGAAAGCTTGAAATCTTTTTCTAGTTCCTGGGCCAAGCCAGGCTTGAAACCTTCTGCTCCCACCAAAAAAATCTTTTCGGTCTGGGAAGGTTTTGTTTTCAAAGCTCCTATTTTAAGAGCTTGGTTGACCGCATCGAGAGCCATTTTGCGGTAAGTGGTCCATTTGCCACCTGTAATGGTGAGTAGGCCTGAGCTACTCACCTGAATAATATGATCCCGCGAAAGTTTCGCTGTATCGACTGCTTTGGGATTGGAAACCAAAGGCCGTAAACCCGACCAGGCGGATTTTACTTCTTCTCTTTTGATGGGAATACCCAGGTATTTTTTGAGATGACGCAAGATGTAAGTAATCTCTTGCTCTGTGGGTTTGGGATTTTTTTCAATCACAGCAGGGTTGTCGGTGGTTCCCACCAAAGTATGACTGAGCCAGGGCAGCAAAAAAATCACACGGCCATCTTCGGTTTTGGGAATAAGAAGCCCCATATCCGGAGGACAAAATTTCGCATCGAGCACAATATGAACTCCGGAACTCGCGGTGAGCAAAGGTTTGCACGAGGGTTCATCCATTTTTCGAAGACTATCGACAAAAGGACCCGTGGCATTGATGACAACTTTGGCAGTGACATCAAATTTTTCACCGCTGATCAAATCGTGAAGTTTGGCCCCTTTTATTTTTTCCTTCTCTTTAAGAAGAGCGGTGACTTCCACATGATTTAAAACTACAGCTCCTTTTTCTACAGCCGTGAGGGCCAAGCAAACATTCATGCGTGCGTCATCAAATTGTCCATCCGAATAAATCACTCCGCCTTGCAGATGTTCTGACTTAAGAAGAGGGAACTTCGCGCGAGCTGCTTTGGCATTGATCCAACGGCTACGAAACAAATTGGCCCGGCCTGCCAAAGCATCATACATCTTGAGCCCTACCCGGTAATAAGGGCCCTGATACCATTTATAGAGGGGAGTCAAAATGGCCAAGGGACGAGTCAGATGAGGAGCAATTTTCAAAAGAGTCGCGCGTTCATGAAGCGCATCGCGGACTAAAGCTAATTGGCCGCGGTCTAGTTTTTTTACAGCTTGTTCGAGGTAACGAACTCCTCCATGAATCAGTTTGGTGCTTTTACTGGAGGTTCCAGAGGCAAAATCGTCCCGTTCCACCAAAGCCACCCGAAGCCCACGGGTAGCGGCATCTAGAGCGATGCCTGCTCCTGTGGCACCCCCCCCAATGACTAAAATGTCAAAAGATTGTTCTTTCAGTTGATTCAAAAGGGTTTCTCGGTGCATCATATAATTTGTTGGTTATAGCGAAAAACACAATATGAACCCAAAAGAAATCTATCTCTCCAAGAAAAAAACTTTGGATGAATTTTTAAATCTGATTCAATCCAAAGATCGGATCTGCGCCTCCATTGCGGGCGGGCAACCTCGAACTCTCTTGAACCATCTTTCAAATAAAAAAGATATTGGGGAGATTCATCTTTTCACGGGGCTCTCTGCCTTTCCTTACCCTGTTTTTGCAAATCCAAAGGTTTATGTCACCAGTGGTTATTATGGCCCTGTCGACCGCATGCTGAATGAAATGGGGGCCAACATGGCTTATATGCCGCTTGCTTTCACCGATTTTGAACTCTATGCGGAAAGTTTTAAACCCCGGGTGGTGATGACGACTTTGTCAGCCATGGATGAGCAAGGTTATCTCTCCTTTGGAATCAATGCCGAGGCTTCTTATATTCCTTTTTTAAAAGCAGCCAGAGATCCTCATCAGTTGGCCATTGCAGAAGTCAACCCGCAAATGCCGGTGGTAAAAGGTTTGGCAGAATTGGGAGACAACAAAATTCACATCCGTGAAATCGATGCAATCATTGAAAGTGATCAGTCTGTTTTGGATGCCACGGCTCATGAGGCAAGTGATGTGGAGAAAAAAATTGCCACACAAGTCGTCCAACTCATTCAAAGTGGAGACACTTTGCAGTTTGGTATTGGAGCAATTCCCAATCTGGTGGCTGAACAGATCAGTAAAAGCGACCTCGGTCATTTTGGAATTCATTCAGAAATGATCAGCGATGGTTTTCTCATTTTAATGGAATCCGGAAAAATTACGAATACCCAAAAAGGTTTTCATGAGGGGAAATCCGTTTTTAGTTTTGCCTTGGGCTCTCAAAAACTCTACGACTGGTTGGATGAACGAAATGGAAAAAACCAGGGCCGTGCCGTAGCAGCCCCCGTTTCGTATGTGAATGAACCTTACCTCATCGCAAAAAATAAAAACATGGTGAGTATTAATTCGGGTTTCATGATTGATATGTCCGGCCAAATTTGCTCGGAGGCCATTGGAGAAAGGCAATATAGCGGAGTCGGGGGTCAACTCAATTTTGTACAAGGCGCCTTTCATAGCCCGGGGGGACGAAGTATTCTTTGCATCAAATCTTCGGTGATAATTGATGGAAAACGTTATTCGAATATTGTGGAATCTCTTCCCCCGGGATCGATCATTTCAACTCCTCGTCATTATGTGCAATATATTGTGACTGAATATGGAAGTGTGAATCTTTATGGTTTAAGTGATGAAGATCGGCCAGAAGCCCTGATTCCACTGGCCCATCCCGACTTTCGGGATCCACTGCTGGAACAAGCCAAATCCCGCAACAAGAAAAATTATAAATCTCGGTCCAATGGATAGGGCCCTCATGAAAACCGAAGTTCCCCGTTACTCTCCTCATTTGCCTTTGCCCCTTTATCGTTACATCCCTGGGAAAGGCCCTAAAGACGAACATCGTAAAGATCTCCCCAAAATAAAAAAACGCGATTTTTCTGAAGCCTACCGGTATGGCATTGATTTATTCAATCATGAATTTTATTACGAGGCCCATGAAGTTTGGGAAGAGTTATGGCATGAAGTGGGGCATTCCACACTTCAAGGAAAATTTTTAAAAGCACTCATTCAACTTTCAGCCATTCAATTAAAACTCATTCTTCAAGAAACAAAACCTGCCCACAGGTTGCAAACGAGCGCCCAGAAGCTACTGGAAGATATTTTGTTATCAATGCATGTTAAAAATTTTATGGGGATTTCACTGCCTGATTTAATTCAACAGTCCAGGCAATTTGAAAAATTTCAGATCAAGTTCAGCCTGTAACCTTCTTTAAATTTTCTTCGCGCTCGGCACATTTAATACAATTTCTGCAGGGCTGCCTGCCTTGCGGTGCGATGCAAGAAAAAGACAAATGAAGGGGAAGATCTTTTCCTTTTTTTAAAACTTCTTCTTTGGTGAGTTTTCGAAAAGGAGTCAGGATCTTAACCTTAAAGGCAAGTGCCGTGGATGCCACTTTTTCAATATCCCTAAAAAATTGGGGGCTAGCATCCGGGAAAGGATTTGTCTTTAAGGTTCCCAAGGCAAGAGCCGGTATTTTTTTTGCGGCACAAAAAGTGGATGCTTTTGAAAGTAAAAGCAAATTGCGCCCCAAAAGAAAATCAGAATCATGCCTGGCCTTGTAACCGGGGACTTTCTTGCCGGTAAGGGCCCAGGCCTTTGGGTCAATGTCGACAAAAGGAAATTGTAAAAGGGTAAGGGGCTTTATTTTTTTGTTGGGTAAAGCACGTAGAAACTTCTTCAACCAAAAAATTTCCGCTTTTTCCCAAAAAAAACCGAACTGAATATAAAGCGGATAAACCCGCTCATAACCTTTAAGTAGCTGGGCCACTAAAACATTGCTGTCAAAACCTCCACTGGTTAATACCGCCACAGATGATTTCATCATTTTCTTTTACATTGAAAAGCTTCTCTGAAACAAGTTAACAATTCCGTCTCATGGACCTTCAAAATAAAACTGTTTTAATCACCGGAGCTGCCAAAAGAATTGGCAAAGAAATTGCCCGTCATTTTGCCAAAAAAGGCGCTCATGTCCTCATCCATTATCGTAATTCCCGCAAAGAAGCTGAAGAACTCGCGCAGGAACTTAAGCTTCTCAAAATAAAAACCCATCTTTATCAAGCGGATCTTACCCGGCAAAACGACATTCAAAAAATGGTGACTCAAATTCTAAAGGAAAATGAGGGAGTCGATATTCTTGTGAATAATGCTTCTATTTTTTATCCAACTCCTTTTGGAAAAATTACTGAAAAAGATTGGGATCAATTTTTTGCCGCCAATCTGAAAGCGCCCTTCTTTCTTTCTCAGGCCCTGGCCCCTTCAATGAAAAAAAAAGGCAGGGGACATATCATTAATATTGCCGACTGGAGTGGTTTACGTCCTTACACGGGTTACCTTCCCTATTGCACTTCCAAGGGCGCATTAATCACCCTGACTCAAGGGCTTGCCAAAACCCTTGCTCCCGAGATAAGGGTCAACGCTGTTTGCCCCGGCCCCATCTTGCCTCCACCCGATTTCACGGAGGATGAAAAAGAAAAAGTCGCGCAAAATACTTTACTGGGCCGCTGGGGGAACCCGGAAGATATTGCCAAAATGGTTGTTTTTTTGGCGGAACAAGAATTCATCACCGGTTCTTACCATCTGGTGGATGGCGGTGAATCTCTCAAATGATTTTTTAATATGTATCACGTATGTAAAGAAATTAATTTTTGTTATGGGCATCGTTTGCTGAACTACAATGGCCCCTGCGCACACCCCCATGGACATAATGGAAAGGTGGAAGTGCATCTTTCCGGATCACACCTGGATTCTTGTGACATCCTGTTCGATTTTTCCAAAATTCGGGAAATGGTAAAAAATTGGATTGATCAAAACCTGGATCATCGCATGATTTTAAAAAAGGAAGATCCCTTGGTAAAAATTCTGCAGGATTTAAACGAACCTGTTTATATTTTAAACAAGAACCCCACCGCTGAAACGATTGCAGAACTCATTTACAATTATTGTGTTTCCCAGAAACTTCCGGTTGAAGAAATCAGGCTTTGGGAAACCCCTTCTTCTTACGCCGCTTACCGGGAAAATTAAAGATGATCATTCGTATTAAAAATTTAAAAGTCAGAGCCCTGATCGGTCTGGAAGACTGGGAAAGAAAAGAAAAACAAAATTTGCTGATCCATGCCGAGCTACATATCGATGGTAAAAAATCCGGCCAGTCGGATGCGATTGAAGATACCCTCGACTACAAAGAAGTTACGGATAAAATTCTGGATCTTGCCCAAAATTCCGAATTTTTTTTGCTCGAAAAAATGGCTTATTCCATTCTTGAGCTTATTTTAAAAAATCCAAAAGTACTTAAAGCCCGTGTGGAGGTCGATAAACCCAGTTCCTTTTTCCCCTGCGACTCCGTATCAGTGGAATGTTCTTCCGGGGAGCTCCACTAATCGTATTTATTTATGGAAAGCCCTCTCGCCCACAACCTGACTCCTTTCTTCGAAGATCTCGCAGAGATTCCTTCATCCAAAGATCTTAAAAAATCTGATATTTACCTAAAACTTTTGCCTGAAATTCAAAAAGTACTCTCAGGTTTTGAAGTGGGAAATTTTGCTCCCGTAACTTCTCAAAAATCTGTTTACCGATCAGTCTGCTGGAATATTGAACGGGGCATTGAGTTTAAAGGCATCCTGCACACTCTTCAAAATCATCCCCAAATCAAAGAAGCAGATATTTTTTTATTGCCTGAAACAGATCTCGGCATGGTGCGTTCCGCCAATCGTAATGTGGCAAGAGAACTCGCGGAGACTTTGGGGCTAAATTATTATTTTGTGCCCACCTATATTAATCTTTGTAAAGGCAACGGAACCGAAATTCATTTTGAAGGAGATAACACTCTGGGGATTCATGGAAACGCTATTTTGTCGCGATATCCCCTGAAAGATTTCCACCAAATTTCTTTGCACAACAACAAAGATAAAATGAAAGGCAAAGAAAAACGCCTGGGCCATCAGCGCGCTCTTGCTTGTACCGTGGTTTTTCCCCAGGGGGAAATCCGTGTCATTTGTGCACACTTGGATGCTCACTCGAGCAAAAGACATCGACGCGATCAAATGCAAACCATCCTAAGTGAAGTGAGTCGACTTTCACCTCTTCCTTCTTTATTTGGCGGAGATCTCAACACCACCACTTACAATTCAAGCAAAGCGTTCTGGGCTATTTTTGGTTTTTGGGTTCGCGTTTCCATGGGGGTCCGTTATGTGATTGCAAAACATTATCCTTATCCGGACCGACTTTTTGAACGAGGTCTTTTTAAAACTTTTGGCCAATACGGCTTTGATTATAAAAACTGGAATGAGCCTGGAGTTTGCACTCTTCACTATCATATAGAAGATCTTAAAAAAATTAAAAATTTAAGAGATCTGGTCCCTCAGTGGTGTTTTAAATTTATCGATTGGGCCTGCGCCAAAAATGAAGGGCGTTGCAGTTTTAAAATCGATTGGTTTGCGGCCAAAGATCTTCAACTTGTGTCGCAAAAAAACATTTCTCCTGCGGTGATCGGAAATCTTCGTTATCAGGGACGAGAATGTAGTGATCATGATGCGATTGTGGTGGATTTTAAATTATAAAAATCCCCCCAACCCCCCTTTATACAGGGGGGCAAGAGGGGATTTTTTTTAGCTTGATTTCACTTTTCCCTTTTTCTTTCCAGAAGATTGTTTTTTCCCCTTGGATGCAGATTTCTCCACACTGAGAGTGTTTGCCCCTTCTGTGCTGAGATAGGGTTTGAGCTTATCGATTGATTTTGGACTAAAGCCCTTCACGCTATCCAGTTCATCAACAGACTTGAAAGCGTGTTCTTTTCGATAATCCACAATGGCTTGGGCTTTCTTGGGGCTGATGCTGGGCAGTTGATCAATTTGCTCCGCAGTGGCGGTATTTAAATTAAGCTGTCCGCTCACCTTGGCTTTAGAAGCTTTGGCCTCAGCGCCCAAAGAAAAAATTAAAGATAAAACAACAAACGATGTAACGATATATTTTTTGGATTTCATTTTTTTCTCCTTTTTAGTTTGGATCTTTGAATAGATCATTTATTTTTGGGATGATTTCATCACTCTTCGCTCACGAATGTGCAATTTGCCATCCATGGGAAAAGCGTCGAGCCTCACATTCAGCGATTGGTCTTTATTGACAAAGGCCACGCCGATTTTGGTCCACACACTTTTGATAGGGGCGTCCCCCAATCCTGTTTGTTCTGTAATCAGAAAAACATCTTTTGCTTCCGGCATTTTCATCACCTCCTTTTTGAAACCTGCGCGCGCAAAGAAGGTATAAGCAAAGGGGATGCCAATTAAAAAACGGGGTGGGAAATGGCTCAGAGATAAAAACAAATGAAAATCTGTCCAACTTTCGGACACAAATCCCAAAAAATTCCGGAATTCAAACTCATTGAATCTCTTCCTTCTTTACTGTAAATCAGGTGAATGCCTTCTGAAATTTGTACTTATATCAATACCCATGGACAAAAAAGCTGTACTTATCCCGTTTGGACTTCTTCAAAAAATACTCTTTGTCTTTTTCACACACCCGATCCCCAAAAACCTGAATCTGAAATGCAGGGCCTTTTAAAGGACAAGCTTTCGGAACAAAATTTTAATTTTGAAGGATATGTTTTTTCGTGTTCAGTCAACTTCAAAGACTTTGTCTTTTCAGAATTTGCCAATTTTGAAAATTGTCAATTTTTGGGACGAGAAACCCTATTTTATAAAACCCGATTTACAAAGGGAGCTCTTTTTAACCAGACTGTTTTTCGTGGAATGCGGGTTAATTTTTCAAAGGCAGAGCTTCAGGGAGATTTTAATCTTTTTCACGGTACGTCTTTTGAAAGTCATGAAACCTTGTTTTTGGGAACAAAATTCCTGGGCAAACACACCGCTTTTGCTTCTGCCAAATTCTCAAGCCCCGGGCTTTCTTTCAAAGAAGCGGAGTTTCAGGGAAGTCTTTTTTTTACCGAGTGCCATTTTAATTTTAAAACGGCTTCTTTTGAAAAAATAAAATTTACGGGTGAGTTGCTTTCATTTGTGAATTCCAGATTTGAAGGCCAAGAGCTTAAGTTTAAAGAAACACTGTTTTCCGGGGAAAAAATTGATTTTTCAAAAACGTCTTTTGAAGTTCAAGAACTTGATTTTTCCGAAGCAGTTTTCCAGGGAGGAACAAGCGATTTTTCCCACGCTCTTTTCCAGACTAAAAAACTCAAGTTTTATCCTCTCCATCTCCAGAACACGACCACTCATTTTCGTTACAGCGAGTTTTCAGGGGATGAAAAAACAATTTTCATCTTAAATCCTGAAAAAAATGATCTTTCTTTTCAGGGCGTTTTTTTCCATGGGGGTCGCACAAAATTGAAAGGGGATCTCCATGCGGCCTCTTTCATCGACACTTCTTTGGATAATGTCGACTTTAATGAGGCTCGCTGGGAAACCCGAAGAGGAAGGCTCGTCTGTCGGGATGAAATCGATGCAGATCGCGTAAATAAGCCCGGTCACTATCAGAAAGCGATGGATGTCTGTCGCAACATCAAACAGTGCTTTGAAAATTTTGGAAGTTATGAAACCGCAGGAGATTTTTATTATGGGGAAATGGAATGCAAAAGAAAATTAAGACCCCGTCAAAACTGGAATGGTTTGCAGTTTATTCGACTGACTTCAGGGTATGGTGAGAAACCCATTCGTGTCATTCTGACTTCTTTGTTTGTCGTATTTTTCTGCGCATGTCTTTATCTCTTGGGGGGAATCAAAACCTCCACACGCATCATTCATTACCAAACTGTATCGGATTTTTTCACGGCTTCTTTTGTTTATGATTTTTTAAATTGTATTTATTTTAGTTTCGTCTCTTTCACAACCCTGGGAGATGGAGATTACCATCCTCTCGAATGGGGCCGTGTGATCTGGGCCTCTGAGGGTTTTATGGGTGCTTTTTTTATCTCGATGTTTGTGCTCACCATTGGGCGAAAAATGAATCGGTAAATTTGAAAAATCCCTATGGAAACCTATCCACATCCTTTTGGAAAATATTTTCTTCTCGAAAAAATCGCGATCGGTGGCATGGCAGAGATCTACAAAGCCAAAACTTTTGGAAGTGATGGTTTTGAAAAGATTGTAGTCATCAAAAAAATTCTTTCGCACTGGGCCAATGACCCTGATTTTGTACGCATGCTCATTGATGAAGCCAAACTCTCGGTTCAGCTCAACCACAGTAACATTGTGGCCATTCTGGATTTGGGCTCTGTTGACAAGGATTATTTTATCGCCATGGAATTTATTGAGGGCTTCGATCTTAAAACCCTTATGCAACAAGTGCTGGAGAAGGGTAAGAATTTTCCCCTGGATGTTGCGTGTTACATTGCCCTACAAGCTGCAGCCGGGATGGACTATGCCCATAAAAAAATGGGGGTGGATGGAAATCCTTTGGGAATTATTCACCGGGATATTTCTCCCCATAATATTCTTCTTTCTTACACCGGCGATGTGAAAATTACCGATTTTGGTATTGCCAAAGCAACTCTCAAGAAAAGTTTCACTTCGACAGGCATGTTACGCGGCAAATTTTCTTACATGTCGCCTGAACAAGTGAGAGGAGAAAACTTGAGCTCTCAAAGTGATGTGTTTTCACTGGGAATTGTTTTGTACGAAATGCTTACTGGCCAAAAATGTTTCGATGGAGATACCGAACTTTCCATTATCGATAAAATCAGAAATGCCCAAATCAAAATTGAAAATATTCCTTCTCATTTGCCAGACTCTTTGCGCACTATTTTATCCAAAGCCCTCGCGGCAGATCTTTCTGCACGTTATGCTTCGGCAGATTTATTTCAAACAGATTTGGCCCAGTCTTTAAGTCATATTCATCCTGGGTTTCTTCCCAAAGATCTCAGTTTTTTTCTTCAAAATTTTAAAATTGAAAAACCTAAAATAGTCCCTTCAGAAAAAATATCCAAACCCCCCGAAGGAACTTCCATTTCCTATATTCCCGGTTTTAAATCCGTCACTTCCTCTCATCCTTCAAAAAAATCCTTTTCAGGATTATGGATTTTTCTTTTTATTTTTTTTGCGGGAATTTTAGTCGGAGGTTTTTTAATAGGGAAAAAAATTATTCAATCCCGTTTTTCAGCATCCTTAAAACCTACTGTGACTTCCTCTCCTCTCCCTGCTCCTACAAAACCTGAATCGACACCTGCTGCTATTCAATCTCGTCCTCGTTCTCGTCCCTTGCCTGAAAATGATCACTCGCAAGACCAGCCCCTACGACAAATTCCACCCCCTAAAGAGGGTTTGGATACTTTGACACATGGGTGGTGAGTTGTATTTTACTCTCTCAACTTTTCAATCAACTCATTTAAGCTTACCCTTATTTTTTTCGATAAACCCACCATTTGATTCTGCGTGAGAGAGTCGCGTAACTCTTTTTCTAAATCGTTATCCGTCAGATTTTTTAAACCCTCTTCCACCTGATTTAAAAAATCATTCAAGGACATCTTTTTAAGAAAGGATCTTGATTTTTCTTTTTTCGCATAATTGATTTTCTGCAAACGGTTCTGCAAAGTTTGAAGATGAGGAAGCGTATTCAAATTTTTGAAAATAAAATAGGCATCATATAAATCCCGAAGGAGACGGCGTTCGTTCCAGGCTGCAAGCTTGTGGGCCAATGCGACATCAAAACGCATGACTCTTACAATGTGTGGGAGTTGCTGATGTTCCTGGGAAAAATCTCCTGTGCTTAAGGCCTCGCTAGGACAATTTTCAGCGACACTTATTTCAAGTTGTGTTTTATAAGTACCTTTTGCACTTTTAAAAATAATATCAAAACGGGCATTCGTAGAATGAAGTTGGCATTGAAAAGAAAGACCCTCCACCTCTTTCAATATTTTTTCAAGCAAGGGCACCGCTTCTTTTTTTGATTTGAACGGGATAAAAATATAATCCAGATCATTTGTATAACGTGGGCATCCCAGCACACGGAGCACCATGCCGCCTCTTAAAATCGCGTGGCTCCCGAGTTTCTCTGATAAGTAATTGATGATCCAAATACGTAAAGCCTCATCCGATTGTATGTTTTCCACCGAGTACCCCTTTAACAAACTGAACAAATTTAGGATTTTTATAGTGAGTCAAATACTGGTTTAAAACTTTTAAATTAAGCTTATCGAATTGAATGTCCGAATAAATATTAAAAGAAAATTTTTGACCCAGTTGATAAAAATACAAAACATCCAAAAAAGCTTTTTCTTTGTTCGCATAACGAATCCCATTTTTTAAAACATCGTAACCAAACCACAAATTTCTAGCTTCTTTTGTAGAGGTAAACCCCAAATGAACAACCTGTCCCAACTTCGACCGGTAAAAGCGGGTCTTGCCAAATTTCACTGCATAAACTGTTTTTTGGGGAATGGATCCAATCAGCATTTCTTGAGCCAACACAGATCCAAAACTAATGGCAGAATCCGGGCAAATTTTTTGTGAAAGCCACTCTAAATCAAACTCTTCGGCGACATAAATCCCCCTACAAAAACGATAGAGAAGCTTCGCCTCTAATAGGGATTTTAATCTTCGATCCCGAGAAACAGGATCTGTGCTTAAAAAAAGATTTCCAAGATCTTGGATGGTAAAAACCCCACGATGCTTTGAGATAAGAGACTGAAGTTTTAAAGCAAGTTGAGCAGCATTTTTCATTTAGACACATATTATCAAAAAATGATAATATGTGTCTATTTAAAACTGGAGATTTAATGCGCAAAATCAATATCAAAGCTCACAATGCGCGAGGTTGAAGAAAGGGTCGCATTTCGGGTAGGAGCTGTATTTCCGCTGACTTGGTTGGGGTTATCCCATGTGGCGAACGTTGTATTATTGGTAATGAGATAAAGAAAATTTCTAAGGTAAGAAATCTGCTTCAAATTACTGTTGATCGTGGTCGAAGAACCCTGCAATTCCCGGCTGGCCGCTTGGGCATTAGACAAGGTGGAAACATTCGCGAAAATTTCCACCGAAGGATAAAAACTTTCTGCCACATAAAGAATATTGGTAGGCGAATTCATCGAAAGGCTGTTCAGTAATTTAAAGCTCTGGGTCGAATCTGTAATGGAGCGGGAAGGATTCACTGTCGTAACACTCGAAATACTGGAAGCTCCGTTATACACATTCACTGCTTCTACAGAAGAAGCGGGGTTCCCCACATAAAGAAGATCTCGCACCGTATCTACCGCAAAACCACCCGGAGTAAATCCGAGGGGGATAGTACGAGTCGGAGAAGTTCCATTGGGCAAGGTGCTCATATTATCCCAAACTACAATTTGATTATTGGTGATATCACTCACATAAAGACGATCATTCGCATCCTCGTAAAACATTGCCCCGGCTGTGGTAACCCCTGGAAATTTTTTAAGAGGAGCGGGATCTCCACTCAGGGTAGAGGCCGGACTAAATCTTAAAATATTCCCTTGAGTCGTATCTGCCACATAAAGAATATCTCGTGCATCATCTATTGCCAAAGCTGTGGGATTGCTGATCAGTGTGTTAGAACCTGAAATAGTCCGGGCGGGAGAAAGAGTTCCATTCAGGTTGGCGATATCATTAAAGGCATAAACTGCATCATTCACATCATCGAGTACGTAAAGAATCCCGGGAGCGCTAGAACCACTACTGCCATCCCCTGCACAACTAAAAAGGGATGACAAAATCAGCAAAATAATAGAAAGTCTGAAAAATTGAAATGCTCGATTCATTTTTTTCTCCAGAGATCTTATGGGCACATCCGGAAACTCTGTTTCTGGAACGGCATCAGATGAATCAAGTACATTACTGCTTTTAATATCCTTGATTCATCTGGCTTTCCATCCGCCTAAGGCGGATGGGAAAAAGTGGAAGAAATAGAGTTTCCGGATGTGCCTTTATGAAACGTTTTGACTTTTTTTCCAAGAATTTTATTTTTTTTATGAGACTTGTTTCATTTGTTCTCATTTTTGCTTTTTATTCTTCCCTTTCATGGGCAGGAACTTGCACAGCCTTTGTAGAACGTACCTGCCAACAAGACAAACCTTGCCGAAGCTCTGAAACACAGACCCGACTTGTGAGTTCAGTGGAAGAATGTATTGCTTTTGCACGCCATTTTTGTCCTGTTTATTTTTCAGAAGGAGTCGCTAGCAAACAAGTAAAAGCCAGCTTTGATGGCAGCCCTGTTCCATCTGGAAATCTTTGCCGCTAAACTTATTCTTGTAAATTTTCATAGAGAAACTTTGCAATTTTTTCACGATAAGCTCCTTCTTGGTTGAGCAAAATTACAAAGCGTACTTCGTGATATTTCGGAGAGTTGAAATAACCGGCCAAACAAGAAACGCCATTCAAAGTTCCCGTTTTGGCAAGAATACCATTTAACTTTTCAGGCAGTAAACCTTTGTACTTTTCAAAGGCACGAAGCACTTTCACCAATTGGAATGGAGTCATTTTGTTTTGCCGGGAAATGCCCGAGCCTTCTTCAATATTGAAACCTTCCAAGTCCAAACGAGTTTTCAAAAAATCAGTCACTACTTTTTTCCCTTTGGAAAGATTGGCAGGTGCCCCATATTTTTCTGCTCCCAGGATCAGAAAAAGTTGATTGGCAATAAAATTGGTTGAATACTTGAGCATGGCTTGAACCACCTGTTCCAAATTCTTGGAAGATGAATGACGATAAACCAGTTTTGCGTCTTCACTCACCTGACCTTTACGAATGAACCCTGAAACATCCACTCCCTGTATTTCTAAAAAAGCCCTGAGAAGATAACCCACATAAAGAAGAGATTCAGCGGGATGCGCAGCGAGATTGATTCTACTTTTTCCGAGGGGAGCCTTTTTTGCCAGCTTTTGGGTGAGCTCGGTCAAAGGAGTTTGAGCTTCAGCAGATTCAATCTTTCCCGACTTTGTCTTGAGAATAAAAACAGTGTTGAAATTGGCGGACAATGCAGAATTTAAGGCATCATAAGGATTGAGAGAGGCGGATACACCAGGAACTTTTATTTCTTCAAAATAACTTTCATCCAAAATAATTCCTTTGACTTGTTTAATCCCCCTGTTTTTTAAAATTCCGGAGATTTCATCCAGCTCTTCTGAAACCAGATAGGGATCTCCATAACCTTTCACATATAAAACGTTATTTTTATCGACATAAAATTCTGTTTTAAAGTGGTAATCTTTTCCCAAAATTTCGAGAGCCGCCAAAGCTGTTGTCAGCTTGAGAGTGGAAGCCGGAACAAAAGAGGTTTTCCCCTGATAATCTACCAGGGGTTTCCCTTCTCCACTCTCTGCATAGACGCCACCCTGATTAATCCAGCGAGTTAAAGAAGAAGATATTGAAGACACCCCAGCCTTTGTCAAAGAAGGATAAAAAAACAAAAAAACCAGGATAAAAAAACAGTTTTTTTTCAATCTCTCCACCACAGTTCATGAAGAACAAGAAACATAGGGAAAAAATAAAAAATAAAAAGACCCACTCCCCCCACCGTAAAAAGAAAAACAGAGTGGGAAGAAAAATATCGCACTGCATAGGGAGCCATGTTGTAAATCAAAATGGAGAAGACTCCTCCCAAAATAATCCCTTTTTTAAGCCCGCCCTGAAAAGACGTGGCATTCAGTAAAATCCAGAGAATGAAAAAAATGAGTGGTAGGGTGAAGCTGTGGACATGGGTCACTGAAACCAAATAAGATAATGGCTTTGGAAATGGAGAATCTCCTTCTGCAGGATCTCCCAAATAATACTCAACTGTTTTTTCGTGATTGAAATCGTAACGAAGACGGCTTTGCAAACCTGCAACAGAAAAACCAAGAGAGGTAAGTAACAAAAAAGCGGTAATTGCCCATTTATAAGTTGCGTTCAACCGGGAGAGTTTAAGATTTTCCATAAAAAATTTGCCAGAGCGCCAATGCCCGACGAACGCCTTTCACCAAGGCATGTGAAGAAAGTGTTGCACCTGTTACATTCACAATAGCTCCATGTAATCTTAATTCATCATTTAAACTTTTATTGCGAAATTGATTTAAAAATCTTTTAGTGGCCACTTCTCCACCATGACTTTCGCGATAGACCATCACTTCCACACGGGCTACCTTTCCATCCGGATTAATTCGTGTCACAAAAGTGATAGGCAAAACTTTACCTACTTCTTCGTCAATCAAGGCATAGCCATCTATCTTGTCCCGAGTTTTTCCAATAAAAAAAGTATAGCGGACTTTGGGAAGTTCATCTCCCAAAAACTTTTTTGCTTTCTCTTGAATCTTGGATGTAACAACCTGATCTTCTTTGATCACTTCCTCAGAATCTTTAAAAATTAATCTTAAGGCCTCTGGAGGTGTTAGAGATACCGTGCTTTGAGCAAACAGGACTGCAGGAAATAAAAACAATATAATTTTAAAAAATAAAATTTTCATCTTTACAGTTTACATAACAAATACATCTTTTGACACGAATCAAAAAAAATAAAAACTAAAAACCAAAAGCGGCTCCAAACATCACTGCATTATTCTGGCTACTCAAGGTAGGTAAATAATTGACAACCTCTGCAAGAGGAGTCCCATTATTTACCTGAGTGTATTCATAGGCTAACTGAAATACTGCAAGAGGGTTTAAACGAAAAGCAAGACCCACTGCCAAGCGATCTACCTGGTTATTTTGAGTAACATATTCAGTGAGTTGTCCACCCGAAATAGTTGCATCTGTAATTCGACCATTCAAAAAGGCCTGTTCCCAACGAAGCAGGGGAATCAAATGTGGATCTGAAAAGTATTTTCCAAACCAAGATTTTGTAAGCCACTGAGGACGCCAATGATATCTTAGTTCTAACCAATAACCTTGCTTAAGCTCTACGAGTCGACTGGGAGCAAAAGCAATTTCTGACTCGAGATCAGGACTATCTGCTGATTTGACCGCCACCTCTCCCTCTCCTACAGCATTAGCAAAACTGCTCATCACATCTTTGAGTCCTGAAAAATAAGATAAAACATATTCTGCCTCAACATCGAAATTACCGAATACCTGCAAAGTATCCACACCAACCGCTGTCAAATTTTTTCCAACAAGATATTCGGGAGTATAACGTCCCCAATAACCAGAAAAACCGAACTCATGTCCTAATAAAGGGCTGTACATTAAGCGTCCTGTCACTGCTTTTGCATTTTTTATGTCTTGAGAAAAAGTGCCTGTTGAGATCCCAAACTCGGCCTCTAGTTCTAATTTGTCTCTTTTTGGGCTGCGAGTTTGTACTACTTCCTCGAGTTCTGCATCCAAAACCACTCCGTTGACCACATACACTTTATAATTAAGTTTGGATTTTTCACCCACTTCTACATCACCATTGAGTCCCAAACCTAGTTCATCCCAAGCTGCAGTGGTCGGTAAAACAGGCACGCCTCGATCCACCAAACTGCGTCTGGGAAAATTCCACAAATTGTCATCATGATTAATATTGAATCTTCCCACAGGAATTAAAACCCCACCCCCTTGAAAGCGAATCCAATCTGCAAAAGCAAGCTCAAACCATGCTTGTTCAATGGCAATTTCAGATTGATTGGTCCCTTCAATTTCCTGAGTTACTTTAAGTCCCCCATTCTGAGCAGTCACATCGCGTTCCAACTCAATTTTTCTAAAACGCTCAAACTCTATTTCTGAATAAATTCTAAACCGTGAAGCAATTTTTGCATCGGTTTCCAGAACAAAACGCCGAAAAGTAAAAGTATCAGCAATTCCACTGGCAGAATCATGTTCAAAGCGCATAGAAGCATAAGCACCTAATTTAAAATAGTTACGATCGTTCCCAAACTTCGCTATAGGTTCTGCACCATATATAAATTCTTTTTTGCTATTATCGGAAGTGCCTTTTTCTTCTGCGATAGATTTTTCATCAAACTTTAACTGAGGGCCTTGGTTTGCTGCAAATAAAGAAGTGGTCATCAGAAGACTTAAAAAAACCACCTCAAAAAAACGTATCATGTATTTCATGATTTTCTCCTTATGAAAGCAAAGTCATGAGAATGAATAAAATAGACTTCTGCATGGCTGTTACTTTATAAATGAAAATTGTTTTCATTTATAAAAAGACGTTGCTAGAAGGAAACAGATAGGTTGTCAAGCCCTAAAATGAAAGTTGCTTTCATTTAAAAACTTGCCATTAAAACAAAGGCGAGAGAGAAAAAAACATTACAATGAACCGATTATCCCTATTTGGGTTTCTCTTTTTACTCGTCGCAAGTGTTTTTGGGGCTTGTGCCTTCCAGCAGATTACTTTAGTACGTTCCAATCTTTTAATGGGGCACGTGCCGGTCAACATTACCCTTCAGTTCCCATCTTCCCAAAAAAAGAAGGCTTTGGAAGTCACTGAAGAAGCCTATGCGCTCGCCCAATCTATTGAGAAAAAAATAAGTGCATACCAACCTGATTCTGAAGTGAGCTGTCTCAACCAAAAAGCAGGTGATGGATTTTGCACACTTTCTTCCGAAACGGAGAAGCTTCTAAAATTTGGGCTAGAAATATCCGATCAAACTGACCACGCCTTTGACCTACGTTTTGCCTCACTCTCAAAGGAAGGATCTCATGGAAAAATTCTGATTGGAAAAAATCGTGGAAAACTCGCTCATCCTCAAACACGAATTGGAGTAGGCTCAATTGGCAAAGGACTAATCATTGACTCAATGATTAACCTGATTCAATCTCAGGGATTTGACAAAGCTTTAGTCGATGCAGGGGGAGATCTCAGAGCTTTAGGAGGTCCTTGGAAAGTGGCGATTCAAAAGCCTGGCGCTGCCTTTGGAGAATTTGTGCAGACTTTTGAAATTACAAATCTGGCCTTAGCCACTTCTGGCAATGATGAACAGCCTGGCCACATTTTAGATCCTCGAACAGGAGAAAAGGTGATTCGAAATTCAAGTGTCACGGTGATGGCAAAAACTCACACTTTTGCCAATGCTCTCTCTACTGCTTTTTATGTAATGGGAGAAAAAGAAAGTACTTTTTACTTAAAAAAATTTCGTGGCATTCAAATGATATGGGCTTATCCAGATGGCACGGTTCATTCTTATTTTTCTACCCCGTGAGTCACTCGAATAGTGGTGTGAATTCCTCCCCGAACATAAAAATCGGCGAATACTTCCATGAACCGCGGTAGACAGGCTCGAACTAAATCATCCAAAATTTTGTTGGTCACCGCTTCATGAAAAGCCCCTTCATTACGATACGACCATAAATAGAGCTTAAGAGATTTGAGTTCAATACAGAGATCTTTTGGAAAATATCGAATCTCTATTTTTGCGAAATCAGGTTGTCCCGTTTTGGGGCACAAACAAGTAAATTCAGGGCATTCCATCTTGATTTCGTAAATTCGATCCGGCGAGGGATTGGGAAATGTTTCTATTTTTTTTGAAGGAATATTCATTTCACTTTCCTTTCTTAGAGGTCCCCTTTACTTTTCTTAACAAACAAAACTTTCTATTTTTTATCTGTACAAGCCGAGTCAATATGTCAGTTAAGTGCCGAGTGAAAATGTCAGTAGTCGATTTTAATCAAGCTGCTTTTTTGAGCTGAGTTTTCTCACTATTATTTTTCTCCGCCAATCTTTGAACAGCCTCTGGGCAGAACCTGGCAACCGTTAGTTTCTTGTAAACAATCTCCACACTCCCGTCTTTCAGTTGAAGAACCTGCACCTTTTGTCGGGCAATCGAATAATATTTTTTTGAGGGAGGAATCTGCAAAACCAATCCCTCAAAAGAAATCGTGTGATCCTTGTTCACTGTTCTCGTTTCCTTCAAGCATAAGATCCGATCGAGTTGTGAAGGGGGGAGCGACGGTCTAAACACCGACTCCTGCTTTTTGGGAGCCACACAAAATTGTTGGTTATAAGTTTTGAGAAACAACTCCAAAAAACAATTGGCTTCTTCCCGTGTCTTGATTTTCTTCAGCCTCATCTCCACCACCAGTCGATCCTGAAAGGTTTTCCACTGATTCTCAATACGTCCCTTGGCAGGAGCTGACCAAGCCTTGATAAGCGTAATTCCTAATTCCTCCATTGCTCTCCCAAACTGAGTGAGAGGCCGGATATTATTAATTTGCTCAACAATCGTGGGCTCTTTGGGAGAATGAAAGACCGTATGCCGATCCGAGTAGAGGCTTAAGGGAAGACCTTTAGAAAGAAAGATCTCCCTCATCAGATTCATGTATCCCCACGTTGTTTCCGCTTCCTCAAACCGGGCCCACACAAAACTAGTCGCATCGTCCTTGGCCCCGATCAGGGTCAGGCGGGGGCCTCGTTCTTCCAGCCAGTCATGAGGGGAACCATCCATCTGAAGCATCATTCCAAAGGCCTCTTTTCTTTCTCTTCGAGATCTGTGTTTCACAGAACGTCTTTTGAGTTTGGCAGGGATATTTTCTTCTCTCAACAAGGTTCTCAAAGTCTCACGACCCATTTGAATCTTCTCTTCCCTCAAAAGGATTTCCATTAAATGTGTATCGTTGATGTCAGACAATCTCCCTTTGGCCAGTGCAATAATCTTTTTCCGGATTGCTTTCTTAATCTTCCGAGGACTTTTCTTCCCCTTGTTCCCATGCTGCAAGCCCTCCAACCCTTTATCTCTCAATTTCTTCAACATCCGATAAATCTGCCGTACTGACCGGCTCAACACACGTCCTGCTTCACTTACCTCTATTGTTCCATCCATTACCCTCTGAATCGCTTCTATTTTATTTTTCTCCTTCATTGTCAGTATCATCCTTCCTCCTCCTTTCGGAGGATGACTCTACTGACATTTTCACTCGGCAGTTACTGTGACGTTTTCACTCGGCTATCACACTTTCTATTTTTTATCTCGTTTCCTGAAAAATAAAGTTGTAGAATATTCAAAAAGAGGTTTTCCATGAAAAATAATTTAAAATCATTAATTTTCTTAAGCATCTTTTGCTTATTTTATTCTGCTGGAAAAATCATGGCGCAAGGGAAAAACACTTATCCCCCTCCCGTTGAATATAATGCGACCTCAAAATCGCCTACCCTCCCTTTAGTGCAAACTCCCCCTCCTCAAGACAGCCCCAACTCAGTAACGGTGGGAGTTCCCCCTTATTACTACTATTATCCGGTAGTCGTCGGACCAGGATACGAAGCGCCCGCCTATTATGGATCTCAAACAGGAGCTCCTTACCCTCCACGGAACAGAAGAACACAGCGCAGCTTTTGGAATAACACAAACGCTCCAGGTCAGGGGCCTTATTATTATGGGGCGCCTCCTCCCTATGGCCCGGGGAATAATTATCTTTATCTTCCTTAGGAATATATTTTAAAAAATAAAAAAGGGCCGCCCCTTACGGAGCAAGCCCTTTTTCGAGGGAGGTAACTATTCAATCTTTTTACGCAGCCTTTTGTGAAAAGTTTTGAAGCCTTTTTTCTAAAGCCACCACTTTTCTTTCCAATTTTTCAACTTCAGCCTGGGAAGGAATTTTTAAAAAAGAAAGGACCTCATCTCGCGTATTTTCGGCTTTTAATTTTGCCCTCGAAAGAAAATCATTCTTTTCGAAAACATTCACAAAGGCATTCAAGTTTTTTCGTGCATCTCTTAATAATTTCTTGGAAGTAAAACCACTGGGAGCAATTTCAAGACCTTTTACCTTACTCACCACTTCATCTGCCAAGCGACGAAGTTCACGATCAAAACCCTCTGTTGTTTCTTGGGCCTTGGTATAAAGATCAATCTTTTTAAAACGCTTCAAAACCTCATCAAGATTCTTGCGTAATTCACGGCTTGAGCGTTCTCCCTGCTTTACCAAGCGCTTGACGAGAGATTCCACTTCACCTTCCAGACGATTCAAAATTTCGTTCATTTTTTCCAAACGAAGTTTCAAAAAATCCTGGGCTTTGAGAGGTTGTTTTTTCAATTTCTTATTCATTGTTTTTTGGAGTTAACACGATGCGTCATGGCTGTCAACATTTTTTATGCACCGCGTTATATTATTTTAGGGCGAGGGAAATCCACTAAACGAAGTTGAATTTGTTTGCGGCCATTCCATTCATTAAATTGGCAAGAAAACAAACACATCAGCTGTTTGGTCTTTGTAAAATCAACTCCTGCCATTTTAAAACCAATGGCCTCCAAAAAATATTGATCCCCTTTAAATTTAAAACGGAGATGATTGCTTCCAACCTGTTGTTGATCAAAAAGAGTCAAGTTTTTGGCCCAAAAGACAGGTTCAGGGTTGCCTTGACCAAAAGGAGCAAGCGTTTGCAGTTCTTCTATAAACTCTTTCTGAATGAGATTGGGCTCAATCTCGGCATCCACCCGAACAAAAGGAATAAATTGCTCTGCAGAAAGCTGATCTTTGACCTTTTGATCAAATGCCTGCCAAAAAACCTCTTTTTTCTCTTCTAAAAAAGTAAGCCCTGCCGCTTGTCGATGGCCTCCAAATTTTTCAAGATGAATTTCACAAGCCTGCAAAGCTTTATATAAATCCAGCCCCGAAATAGAACGGGCAGAACAACGCAGCTTTCCAGCCTCTACAGTTCCCACAATAGCGGGAAGATAATAACGGTCGACCAAACGACTCGCCACAATGCCAATCACCCCCAAATGCCACTTCGGATCACACACCAAAATGGAACACTTTTTTTGAAGGATGCCTTCTTGTTCAATTCTCTCACAAGCTTCTTCCACGATTTGCATTTCCAAAGCTTGTCTTTCCTGATTTGCAATATCTAATTGTTTGGCCAAAACCCTTGCCTGATCCAGATCAGAGCTCGTGAGCAAATCAAATCCCACTTTGGCGGAACTTAATCGACCGGCTGCATTAATCCGGGGCCCTAAACGAAAGCCCACCTGCCCCGGAGTGATTTTGCCACTCACCCCCGCCACCTCTTTCAAAGCCTGCACCCCAAGATTTTTACTTTCGGATAAAACTTCGAGACCCAACTTCACCAAAATTCTATTGAGACCTGTCAAAGGAACCAAGTCTGCAATGGTTCCCAGCGTAACCAAATCCAGATATTTTTTGAGAGTGGGCTCTTTGCGATCTTGAAAATAGCCTTGTTTTCTTAAGTGATTGCGTAAGGCCAGGGCAAACTGGAAAGCCACTCCCACTCCCGCCAATTCTTTGGAAGGATAAGAGCAATCTTCTTGTTTGGGATTTAAAATCGCGGTGGCAAATGGAATCTTGGGCGGCACTTGATGATGATCAATAATAATCAAATCCAACCCCAACTCGCGAGCCTTTTCTGCTTCAGCCACCGAGCTAATTCCATTGTCGACCGTCACGACGAGTTGTGATCCTTCTTTTTTTAAATGCTCCAGGGCCTTAATGTTTAAACCATAGCCCTCTTGAACGCGGTGAGGAATGTAAACATCCACGGTCCCCTGAAGCTCTGTAAAAAAAAGATATAAAAGGCTGCTGCCTGTGGTGCCATCCACATCATAATCCCCATAAATGGTAATTCTTTCTTTTCGTTTGAGAGCTTCTTCCAGACGCAACACTGCCTTTTCCATGTCTTTCATGAGAAAAGGATTGGGAAGATTTTCCAGGGATGGATTTAAAAAAGCATGCGCCAAATCAGGATTGTTAAATCCACGATTGATCAAAACCTGTGCGGTAAGAGGATTAATTTTTAAAGCTTCAGCAAGTTCTTTTGCCAAAGAAGGCTGGGGAGGATAAATTTCCCATCGCTTATTTTGAGAAACGATGGGCATGTTTTTTCAGAAAAATATAAATGGGAGACGCAATAAAGATAGAGGAATAAGTTCCGGTAATCACGCCCACAATCATGGCAAAAGCAAAATCCTGAATATCACCTTCCCCTTTTAAGAACAAAACAAACACGACAAAAAAGACAACCAGAGAAGTGACAATGGTTCTCGAAAGAGTTTCATTGATACTGCGATTGACGAGTTGTGGGATGGGAAGTGTTTTGTACTTGAGGGCATTTTCCCGAATACGATCATAAACAATAATCGTATCGTTGACCGAATAACCGACAATCGTCAGAAAAGCGGCCACCACTGTCAGGTTAATTTCCCGGCCCGTCACCGCAAAAGCGCCCAAGGTAATAATGATGTCATGAATCAGGGCCAAAATGGCCCCTGGCGAAAAATAAAAATCAAAACGATAACCCAAATAGATCAAAATCAGAATACAAGCGACGATCACAGCGAGCTGGCCCTTGCGTTTGAGTTCTTGCCCAGCCTTGGGCCCCACAGATTCTTCTTTGAGGAGAGTGGCAAAGCCGGCCCCAAAATGACCATCCAAAGCTTTCGTGACCGAAAGAGAAAAATCTTCGATACCTTGTGTGGGTTTTAAAATATCAAAAGCAAAAGTATTTTCTTTGGGATCCCCAAACTGTTGTACTGCCACTTTTTCATGAAGGGTTTTAGCCAGCATCTCTTGTACCTGCCCGGTTTCTACGGACTTATTAAAATGATATTGCAGTTTGATTCCCCCTTTGAAATCAATGCCAAAAGTCAGTCCATGAATCGCAATCAAAATAATAGAACCCACCGTCAGGATTAAAGAGAGAATGAGCAAGTAAACCTGGTTTTGAATAAATGGAATTTCTTTTTTTGTGAGTTGCATGGTTAAATACTCACCTTTTGAATTTTCATTTTGACTGTCAAATATTCAAAAACCAGTCGGGTGACCCAATAAGCCGTAAATAAAGTGGTGGCCACCCCAATCATGAGGGTGACCGCAAAACCACGAATGGGGCCTGTTCCAAATTGATAAAGAACCATCCCCGACAGGAATGTCGTGATATGGGTATCTACCACCGCTGTCCAGGCATTTGAAAAACCGGCTTCAATGGCAGCTTTTGCCATTTTACCATTTTTAATTTCTTCGCGAATGCGTTCGAAAATGAGGATATTGGCATCCAATGCCATTCCCATCGTGAGAACAATCCCTGCAATACCTGGCAAGGTAAGAGTGGCTTGAAAGAGAGCCAGCAAACCCAAAATGTATAAGACGTTGAGACCCAAAACACAGTCGGCGATGAGCCCTGACAATTTATAGTAAAGAGCCATGAAAACAACCACGGTAATCCCTGCAATCAAGGCTGCAATCAAACCTTTATGAATAGCGGATTTCCCAAGGGAAGGACCAATCACCGTTTTTGTGATTTCCTTGAGAGAAGCCGGCAAGGCTCCTTCTCGGAGCACCAGCACCAAGTCTTCTGCCCGTTTGAGAAGAAACTGGTAATTTCCATAACCCAAAGTAATTTGCGCCTCCCCTGAGGGAATCGCACTTTTAATCACTGGAGCCGTGGTGACATTTCCATCGAGAAGAATCGCCAGGCGTTTCCCCACATTGGCCGCTGTCAAATCGGCGAAGGCTTTCGTTCCCACTGCATTAAAGGAGATACTCACATACGGTTCATTATCATGAACACTCACCTGGGCGGCTTTCAGCATATCTCCGCTCACTTCGGCTTTGCGTTTCAACAAATAAGGAGTCCCTCCCACCACTTTTTTAGTGACAGGATCATGTTGAAGCTCAAACACAATTTGATCTTCTGCGGGAATTTTCCCTTTGGCAGCTTCATTCAGTGCGGTGACCACTTCTTCTGTAAAACCTTCCGGAATTTGCGACTGCTTGCGAATATCCGCTACCAAGACCTGCACTTCTTCATCTTTTTTGGATTCATCCACGAGTTTGAATTCGAGCTTTCCCGCTTTTTTTACAATACTAATCGCACGATCCGGATCGGTGACTCCCGGAAGCTCAACCACGACACGGCTCTCACCCAGTTGACGGATGGAGGGCTCTGCGACGCCATAACGATCAATCCGGTTTCGAATGGTTTCCACGGCCTGCTTCACCGAATCGGAGCGAAGTTTTTCAAGATAAGGATCCAGGGCGACTAAAATAACTTTATAAGGATCCCCTGTTTCTTTAAGCTCCGGAAACTGGGAGGAAATCACAGAACGTATCGCATCTGATTCTCTTGCAGTTTTAAGAACAATCCTGAAAAGATCAGAACCGCCAGAGCGTTCTACCTCTACTTCTTTGGGGGAAAGGCCCTTGGCCAGTTGCTGATACAAGGCCTGCAATTTGGATTCGTCTTTTTCTTCGCTGCGGTAAACCAACTCACTGCCTGCTCGCTCTTCTGACAAGGCTCCGTGATAATAGTCATTCATATGATCTTTTAATTTTTTGACCGCAGAGGGATCGGGAAGCAATACGCGAATGCGATAGGTTTTGGGAATGCGATCTGCAATAGCGCCCTCTACTTTTTCTTCCTTCAGAAAACGGCTGATTTCACCTGCCATCAAATCCAGGCGATTATTGACGGCTTCTGCAACAGAAACTTCCAGTTCCAAATAAATACCTCCCCGCAGATCGAGACCCAAGTTGAGTTCTTTTTCGGGGAAAAGAGACACATACCCCGGAACTTCTTTTCCTGTGTTTTCAGCCTGCTCTCTCAAAGGCTTAAAACCCAAAAAGGTGGGAAGCAAAATATAAACAGCCACTACAGCCAGAAAAAGAACGAGATAAATTTTTAATCGCCAAGGTTTGGGCATAATAAAGGATTAAATCCATATTTCCCCCTCTTAAAGGTAAGAGGGGGCTTGGGGGAGTTATGAACCTTATTTATTATTAGATTCAGTCATCGGTTGTTGAATTTTAGCCACCGCATCACGATCGACTTTAATTTTTACATTATCTGCAATTTCTAAAGTTAAAATCTTATCGGCGACTCCCACAATGCGGGCATAAATGCCAGAAGTGGTCACCACTGCATCTCCTTTTTTTACCTCAGAGAGCATCTTGGCTCTTTCTTTCTGTTGCTTTTGCTGGGGACGAATCATCAGAAAATAAAAAATCACAAAAACCAAAACCAAAGGCACAAGAAAACCAAAAGAGGAGGCAGGCCCTGTAGCTGCCTGGCCTTGGGCCCAAGCGGAAGGAATAAAACTGTCGAGGAGCAAAAATAGTTGTGACATAAAAATAAATCCTTTCTTAAGAAGATCTTTTCGCAAAAAAATCCCGCTTAAATGTAGAAAAGCGGCCTTCCGAAATGGAACGGCGGATGTCGACTAACAAATTAAGATAATAATGTAAATTATGAATTGAATTTAAAATGGCCGATAAAATTTCCCTGGAATGAGAGAGATGTCTCAGATAAGCCCGACTAAAATTTTTACAGGTATAACACGTGCAGCCTTCTTCCACAGGCCGGGGGTCTTCTTTATATTCGGCATTGCGAACATAAATAAATCCTTCGGAGGTAAACAGCATCCCGTTGCGCGCATTGCGGGTGGGAATGACGCAGTCAAACATATCAATCCCCCGATCGACACACTCGACAATATCTTCGGGAAGCCCTACTCCCATCAGATATCGCGGTTTGTTTTCAGGAAGTTTTTCCGCACAAAATCCTGCCAAGTCGTAAGCGATCTCCATCGGTTCACCGACGGATAAACCCCCAACAGCATACCCATCAAAGGGAGTTTGTAATAAGTTTTGGATACATTCTTCTCTCAAGTTTTTAAACATGCCCCCCTGAACAATCGCGAAAAGGGCAGCATCTGTTTTTCTGGCTTCGAAAGACTTTTGCGCCCAGCGAAGAGTGAGCTCCATCGATTTTCGGGCTTCTTCTTCCGTGGAAGGATAGGCAAGGCACTCATCCAACACCATCATGATATCCGAACCCAAAGCTTCTTGAATTTCGATAGCCAGTCTGGGGCTCAAAAAGTGGGGGGAACCATCCAAATGAGATCTAAACTCTACGCCATCGGGTTTCACCTTTCTCAGTTTTGCCAAGGAGAAGACCTGAAAACCCCCACTATCGGTGAGAATAGGCCTCGGCCATTTCATAAACTGATGCAGCCCTCCAAGTTTGCGAATCAACTCATGACCCGGCCTTATATATAAGTGATAGGTATTGCCCAAAATAATCGGGGCCTGGAGTTCATCCAAAAGTTGGTCGGGTCGAATGGCTTTTACGGTGGCATGCGTGCCCACGGGCATGAACACAGGAGTTTGAAAGGATCCGTGCGCCGTGGTGATTTCGCCCAAGCGGGCTTTGGAGTCGTGGCTGGTTTTGAGGAATTTGAAGGAAAAGGACATAATGAACACAAGGTTTTATTTCCGAAAGAGATCATTTATGATAATTTTCGGAAATAAAATCTTCTATAAATATTCTCTTAGTTTATCCAGGCGATCGAAAAAAAAATCTTTATTCCAAATTTCCAAACTGGAAAGTTCGCGAGGTCTTAAAAATCGGGCCACATCTTCTTTGATTTGTTTCCAATCCAGAGATTGAATTTTTTTACCCACTTCTTCCAAATACCAATCTTTTTTGATCTGCATTTTTTGCCCCTGCCAGGGACCTTGTTGATCACAAGCATGAGAAAGAAACTCCCAATTCAATTTTGTTTTTTGACCCACGTACCACGTAAAATCATACCAGTCTCTTCCCTTCGGATAGACTCGACATAAAAGGGCGTGACTTTTCCCCGCAAAAAGGCTGGGGAGATCTTGTGTGGTGACTGCCGCAACAAAAGGAAAATCAAGATACCGGGTAGCCACCTCACTTCCCAAGGGAGGGTTCGTGTCCAACTCAAATTTAATTTTGATCATCTTTGGTTTTCGATCACGAGGGCGATGTTTTAAAATTAAAACTTTTCCAAAAGAATCATCTTTTAAAAAAGCTTTCTTGATAGTCCCTTCTGCCTTTGAGCGATCTTCCACCTTAAGATCAAGGCCAAAGGCCTTAAATTCCATCTCCATGGCTTTTAGATAAGAATCCCACTGAAAGTTTTTTTCCGGTTTTGTCAAAATAAAATCAAGGTCTTCTGAAAAACGTTGAACTCCATGAAAAATTCTCAGACAAGTTCCCCCTTGAAAAGCAGCCCGCTTGAAAAAATCTCCCCTTGAAAGAGCTGCCAGAGCAATTTCTTGCATCATTTCCTTTAGGGCAAGACTCTCCTCTTGTTCAGAACTACATTGGTAGTTTGCCAATTTATCTTGAATTAACTGCACACTCATGAAAGCTCCCGACGAAGTCCTTTTAAAAATTTTTTTACGCGACGACTTGCATAAATCTTTTCCAATTCTTCCAGTTCTCGAATCGGCATCTTTCTAAGATTTTCTTCTTCAATCCTCAAGCTTTCAATCAAGGGCTCAAAACTTTTCCAGTCTTTTTTATAAACATAAACGTAATCCGCCAAAGCTTTCCAAGGACTTGCCATTAAGATTCTTTCTCTTTCTTCCAAAAGACTTTCGACCCCATAAAAAAAACTTTGGGGGGGAATATGCCGATAAGAAAATAATCCCAAAGGGGTAGAAAAATATTTTGAACGCCTCATACAAACCGAGGTGACTGTATAGACTGCTTCCGGGATCCAGCCATGATGGGACAATGCAGATTCCAAACTGATATAGGAAGGACCCTGAATTTTTTGGGCCACAGAAAAAAGATTTAAAGGTTTACGCCGAAATTTTTCAGGAAAACAGTACAACCCTTTTTTCACATGGATTAAATCCCCTCTGGCAATCGCTCTTTTCAGAAAACTATAACGAACATGAGGGCTTCCTGACAGTCGACTCGAAAGCTCAACATCTGTAAAACAATCAAAGGGGATTTGGGTCCAGATGGATTCTAGCCTGTCATTCATTCTTTGATACTACATTTTTTGCACGAAACTGTCAAAAAATGACAGGATCGTGCAAAAAACTATACGTATAAAAAAGTACGCAACTTCTGAGAAGATGGGCCGAAGAAACTTTTCAGAGAACAAATATGGCATACATCCATTTCAACCCTGCCAATCAAATTCGTATTAGAAAAGCGGGTTATCTCATGATTTCTTCCATGGGACCGGCAGTTCAAATTACACAAGGAATTCATACAATACGAATTGCCGCCTATCATTCTCAGGGTCTTGCTACTCCCTCTTTTTCCTCCTCAAGGATATTTTCTCTTCAAAACTTATTGAAGCCTCTTGGACCTTCTATTTCAAAAAATTGGATCATGCGCACAGCAAACACCGCACTTGTGGTGGGAAGTATAGTGGGTGGAATTTTTTCATTCCAAAACAACATATTTCTCGCAATTGCCGGGCGCCCCATTCTCTTATGCATTGCAGACATTGCAGCAGATACGATAATTTCTGGGGTCTCAATTAGTCTTGGATCCGCAATAGGAATAGGAATTATGGCTACACAACCTATTTTAGCGGGATATCTTATCGGCACAGGAATTTCTATCGCATTGGGAGCCAGCTTATCTTGGCTCAAAGAAGGTTTGATTTCTTCTTATGAACAAAAACTCTCTACTCAAAAATTAAAAGATAATGGAGTTTCTCTCAATAATCTGAGCCCAATCTCTATTACTTAAAACCCCACAGCAAATCATAACTCACACTTCTCCCCTTACCCGAATTGGGCTGCAAGATTTTCTTTTCGGCGAGATCAATGATTTCCCGATAAGCCGTGGCACGACTCACTTTTGCAATGGATACATATTTACGAGTCGTCAGCCCGCCCTTAAAACCTCCGGGGCCTGCTTCTACAAGTTTGCTGACTACCTTGCGTTGGTGATCATTGAGGGAGGCATCTCGATGGCATTTCCAAAAATCTGCTTTTGCCAACACTTTGGAAATCAAAAGTTCGGAGTTATCGATGGCCCGTTTTGAACAACCCAGGAACCACAATAACCATTCTGTAAGATCTCCTTTCCCTCGCTGGGTCCGTTCCAAAATTTCGTAATACGTGTTTCTCTCCTCCATAATTTGTGCGGAAAGACTATAAAATCTTTCTTTCAAATTTTCATCCTGGGCCAAAGCCATATCGGTAAGGGCGCGGGCCAAACGACCATTGCCATCCTCAAAAGGATGAATCGTGACAAAGTAAAAATGAGCCACGGCGGCCCGGACAAATCCCTCTATTTTATTATCACTGCTCTTCCACCACAAAAGAAACTGCTGCATTTCTTTAGGGATTCGATTCCGAGGGGGAGCTTCATAGTGAATTTTTTCCCGCCCTATAGGACCCGACACCACTTGCATGGGTTCTGGGCCCCTCCACTGACCTGCGCGAATGGGGTGCAGGCCTGAATATCCCGTAGGGAAAAGAGTTGCGTGCCAATTTTTAAGCCTTTTGAGGGTGAGAGGTTTTTGATAGCCCGTTGTTGCATCCAACAGAACCTGAACCAACCCATCTACCCGGCGATCCACAGGAGGAAGCCCTGCAGTAGCCAAACCTAATCGCTTGGCTACAGAAGAACGTACAGTATCTGGATTCAATTTTTCACCTTCAATAGCACTAGTCTCCACGGATTCTTTTATCAAAATCTCCGCCCGGGCTTCCTGACCCAAAGCCATCCCGAGAGCACTTATGCGGCTGATCAATTGCCCTTGTGAAAGGCGGGTTTGCCCGAGTACCTTTAGCAGGCTTTCGTGATTCCAGGTGAAAAGAGGCCATTTTTTACTTTGCCAAACATACATATTCTTTTTCCTAATCGCTTCGTTTTATGAAGCGATTATATCGCCTAATCGCTTCATATGGCAATGTAAAAAACATCCTCCCCCCTTAAACTACCCACATGCAATCCCCATAACTAAAGAGCCGATATTTTTTTTGGATGGCTTGGGCGTAGGCCCGAAACAAAAAATCTTTGCCCGCAAAAGCACTGGTGAGCAGAAGGGGAGTAGAACAAGGTTGGTGAAAATTGGTGAGAAAGCGGTCGATGATTTTAAATTTGTAGCCGGGGGTGATGAAGAGGTTGGTAAAGGGGGATACAGGGGGATTTTGAAAATAAGATTCCAACGCCCGCACCACTGTCGTTCCCACCGCAGTCACGGGTCTTCCTTCTTTTTTAGCTTTATAAATTGCATCGATGACCGAAGGCGCAAGCTCATAATATTCCGTCTGCATTTCATGATCTTTGATTTGCTCGGATAAAATCGGTTTAAAAGTGCCCAAGCCCACATGCAAAGTGAGGCTGTGGATTTCCACTTTTCGTTCGCGCAGTTTTTTAAAAATGGATTCGGTGAAATGAAGCGACGCCGTGGGCGCTGCAATGGCTCCCTCTTTTTGGGCAAAAATAGTTTGATAGCGATCTAAATCTTCCTTTCGAGGTTCTTTTCGGCGGATGTAAGGAGGAAGCGGCGCCGCACCTTCTTTATACATCAATTCCCGAACTGAAAATCCTGTGGGAAATTCCAGATATTTTTTATTTTCTTCTGTAAACAATCGGACGGGAGTTTTTTCTTCTCCCAAAAAAATTTCGTCCCCCTCTTTGAGTCCACGCATCGAGCGAATGAGACACTCCCAGACCTCCCCCTTTCCCCCCCTCCTTACAAAGGAGGGGGCCGGGGGGAGGTCTCTCACCAACAGTACTTCTATTTTCCCCCCACTTTTTTTCTGAGCACACAAGCGTGCAGGGATCACTTTCGTATTATTTAAAACGAGCACATCCCCTTCCTGAAAATAAGAAGGAAATTCCCTGAAAAAAGAATCGGCGATCGTCGCAGCAGATCGATTGAGCACCATCATGCGCGAAGCATCGCGTTCTGATAAAGGCTCTTGCGCAACCCCTTCAGGAGGATACTCAAATAAAAAATCTTGTGTTCGCATAAAATTTATTAAATATGCTCTTGGCGCAAACCAAAAGAAATTGCTAGCCTGTCTTTCCCATGGAACTTTATTTCGAATATTTTCATCACTTTCACTATCTGGGCCTTTTTATCTTGTTACTGCTCTGCGGCATGGGCCTTCCTCTTCCGGAAGATATTGTTATTATTGCGGGAGGTTATTTTGTCTACTTGGGCTCTACCCAACTCATTCCCACGATGGGGGTTCTTTATGCAGGGGCCTTGCTGGGCGACATTTTACTTTACGGAATTGGAAGAAAATTCGGCCCTGACATTATCGCTCATCGACGCCTGAACTGGCTTTTTACTCCCCATCGTATCAAAGCCATCAACTACTATTTTCATCACTATGGAAGCTTGAGTTTTTTTATTGCACGATTTTTAGTGGGCATCCGCTCCACTTTTTTTCTCACCGCTGGCGCTTTTAAAGTTTCTTTCAAAAAAATGCTGCTCTTTGATGGATCCGCAGCCTTGTTATCCATTCCTCTTCTTACCTATCTCGCTTATCGTTTTGGAGGAGAACTCGATCAGTTCCTGATTTGGATACGACGGGTAGAACACTGGATTTTTATATTGGCTGGCCTTCTCGTCATCGTCATTTTATTTCGCATCTATCACCGCAGGAAAATCGAAAAAGAAGAACCCAAAAGTAGTGAAGAATTTCAGAAACCTCCGATTTGAGTAGCAACTAAAAATAAGAATTGTCGAAGAAGCTTTTGATATGCCCATTACCTCTCTCACTTCTTATTTGAACACTACCTCCTTCGGGGACACGAACGCCTCTACCCGAAACCAGCAAGAGCTGGCCCTGACTCTGGATTCTGCTGCCCGTCAACTGGCGGATTGGAAAGGCCTGGCCTTCATGAGCGCTGGAGGTGGGGCTTTTGAGGTGGGTAAATTACTGGCGACCACTTTTTTCAGTGCGGTTCCCGTTCTTTCGGCTATTCCCTTACTGACAAACACTTTTACTTTTGTCTCTGGCGTCACGGCAGATACGGCGTTTACGACTTTCTTAAGCCAAATCTTTGGGGAGGCTGGGGAAAATGACACCCCCTTTTGGCAGCAGGTTCTAGATCAAGGTTCTGTGCGGGGGATGGGTTTGCTTGGAGCGGGTCAGGGCTTTGCGGTGATGCAGCTTCTTACAGGATTAGCGTCGGTGAGTGGGGGAATGCTGTGTGAAGAAAAATCCAGTAAGGGCCCCGCAAAAGGGACATTCCTGGATTCTCTTATCCAAGGTCTTCGCTGTAATTTGGGTTCCGGGGCTTTTGGAGTTTTAAGCGGTGGAGTGCTGGGTGCGGTGGAACAGAGAATCAGTCTCAAAACAAGAAATATGAATAACGTAGGGGCGAATCTTGTATTCGCCCAAAACAAAGGGCGATCACCCTCCACACAACTGGCGGGCAGGCAAGGATCGCCCCTACAAAATTTTGGAAAAACAATTTCAGAAAATGTGGAAAAATTATTTGCAAAGCTTACTCCTCATCCTGCTACTGGAAACTTAAATGGCAATGTAAGGTTGTTCAAACAAAACTCTTCTCGTGCTAAGCCCTTGGGCAATCCAAATTTGTTGGCGGAAGCAACAAACCCTGCAGGAAGCACAAGTCCCAATGAAACATCCCGCTTAGAAAGCCGCCTCCAAGAATTTACTCCCAACCGTCTTTCTGTGGATTGGCGATCAGGTCCCCCTTATGCCATTCCCCCAGAAGTAGATGTAGAGAGAACCTTACGCATGGCCCAAGGAGGAGAACGAGAAAAAATAAACCGACAATTCTTCTCCCCTGAACAACTCCGAGATCCTAAAACTCGTGTTCTGTGGTCTACGGCTCCAGAAAGTGATTTTACACGAAGCTTCGAAGTGGATGGAGTCACCCATCGCGATCTCATGGCGGACGTCATGGCTTCGATGACGGGAATTGCCAATCCTCCTGAACTCACTTTAAGTTCTCTGGCTCCCAATTATCCTCGAACTTTTTTAGAAGCCAACATGCCTGCGAGAAGAATTCATTTTGAATCGCCCAAAGTCATGGAGGATTTTGAAAGAGCTGTTTTAGAACATCGTCCTGAAGTGGTGCTTTTATCGGGTCTCAATGTAAACACCCGCGCCTTACTCCGCATGGCTTTGTTTGCCAGAAAAAATGGGGCTAAAGAAGTATGGCTGGGAGGTGATGCGGCTTTGGGTCCTTATAAAATTTTGGATGAAGTCTTCGACCGAGTCATTTGGGGTCCCGCAGAACAATATCTCTACCATACTTTTGTAGGGGATGATTTTCCAGGTCATCGGCATCCTGCAGTGGATCAGATGCTAGCGGGAGTGGATTGGGTGGTTACGGGAAAAGATGGTTTACCCCAAAGAGTGACTGCTCAAACTCTTCATATGGTTCTCCGAATGGGTTGCACCCAAAATTGCTGTTATTGTGCGGAGGGAATCAAATCTGATCGGGGGAACGCCAGACCTCCTACTCCCATAGAAGAAGCGAAAAGTCTTATTGATGAAGCGCATGCAAAAGGAATTCGTCGTGTTTATTTTATTGACCCCGACTTCGGACGACTTTGGCAAGATGGCCTTGAAGGAGAAGTCTTGAGACATCTCACTTCAAAAGGAATGCGTTGGAGTTGCCTCACCAATGTAGTCACCCTGCAAAGACATGGAGATTTTATGCTGGAGCAAGGTCTTGCTTCTGTTTACTTAGGAATTGAGTCTTTATCTCCCGATCATGCATCTGCAGAAGATGGGAGAGGAAACAGGCTGAGAGTTTTAAATCGTGCCTGGCAAGATCAAAGTGAAACAGCCAGACAGATTCAACGATTAAAAGATTCAGGAGTCATGGTCTTTGGGCTTTATATTCTCTACAATCCTGGGGAAACAAAAGAAGGAATTCAAGAAGGCCTCACACGCTTGCAAAGCTTAGTCCCTCTCTCTCAAATTAGTACCAATCAACCTTTTCCGGGGACTGCAGAATTTGAAACAGCGGTCCAAAGCCGCTGGATTTTTAATTACGATCCCGATTCTGTTCGTTATGGTCAAATGGTTTGGACTCCCAATGGAATTGTTTTTGATCCAAGAGAAGTTTCCAGAACTTATGTGGCAGCTCATCAAGCTGTAAATGATTTAAGACGTCCCCATGGATTTTTGGAAACTCAACAGGCTTTAAAAGCTACTCGGGCTTCAAGGTCTTCTTAGAATTTTAACCTGCTATACTCTATATCTTCCAAATTCGTGACTATTATCCACTTTTAAGTACCTATTTCGTGATAAACATCACGTTTTTGTAACTTATGGCTTGAAAGGGTTAAAAATCCATGGCAATCTAGACATCGATGCAACGAGACCTTTATCAAAAATTACTCGCCTGGAAGACTTCTCCCCGTCGGAAACCTTTGGTGCTTCAAGGGGCAAGGCAGGTGGGAAAAACTTATTTGCTCAAAAAGTTTGGCAAAAACGAGTACGAAGATTTTGCCTACTTTAATTTTGAAGAAGATCCGGGTCTTAAAGAATATTTTCAAGGAGTACTTCTTCCAGAAAAAATTCTTCAAAAATTGGAAATTCATCGCGGAAAAAAAATTGAACCCCAAAAAACTTTGGTATTTTTTGATGAAATCCAGGAATCTTCAGAAGCCTTAAACAGCCTGAAATATTTTTGTGAGCAGGCAAACAATTTTCATGTGGTATCGGCGGGCTCTCTTCTCGGCGTCAAAGTGGATCACAAACGCTCATTTCCTGTGGGCAAGGTCAATTTTTTGCACCTCTACCCTCTTACCTTTCTGGAGTTTCTGGCCGCTCAAGGAAAAATCCATTTAAAAAATTTAATCGAAGGGCTTCAGCCTTTTGAAAGTCTGGAAGGACCCATCCATAGGGAACTGATCGATGACCTTCGCCTATATTATGCAATCGGTGGAATGCCTGAGGCTGTTTTTCACTACACAGAACATCGGGATTTGCAAGAAACGCGCGTGATTCAACAAGAAATCCTGAAAGCTTACACCCTGGATTTTGCCAAACACGCCCATCCTTCGGATGTCATGAAAATAGCCACTGTATGGGAAGCTCTTCCCGCACAGCTTGCCAAAGAAAATAAAAAATTTGTTTTTTCTGCGATCAAATCCAGCGCCCGCGCCAGGGAGTATGAAACAGCTATTCAATGGTTGGTCGATGCGGGGCTTGTCTACAAAGTAAAAAATATTTCGAAACCCCATCTTCCTCTGGCAAGTTATGCAGATGCTCAGGCTTTCAAACTTTACAGTCTGGATGTAGGTCTGCTGGCCGCCATGACTCATCTCGTTCCCCAAACTCTTTTGCAGGCAGACAAACTTTTCACCGAATTTAAAGGCGCTCTCACTGAAAACTATGTGGCCCAAGAACTGGTCGCGACCCATGATCAAGCTCTTTATTATTGGACAAGCCCTGGCAAGGCCGAGGTTGATTTTTTGCTGGAATTCAAGGGAGAGATTTACCCTTTGGAAGTCAAATCGGGCCTCAGCCAAAAAACACGCAGCTTGCGGGTTTACGAAGAAATCTATCATCCCACAACACTTTCACGAACTTCTATCATGAATTTCAAAAAAGATGGCGGAATCAGTAACTATCCCCTCTACAGCATGGTGCGTTTTCCGATGGAATGAAGAGACATTTTTTCTCTGAATCGATACTCGTGAAATGGGCTCATGGTGACCCATTTTACGCGTAAAATGGGTGATGCCTAAATCAAATTTTACCCGCTGCCTCATACCCACTCTTCACCGCTCCCTCAATGGTGGCCGGCAAGCCCGTTGCTGTCCAATCCCCCGCTAAAAATAAATTTTGAAGAGGGGTTTGAGAAGAAGGGCGAAGTTTTTCAGAGCCCACTGTAAAAGAAGGAGTAGCTCTTAGTTCTTTGAGCACACGGCTGTGTTTTAAAATTATTTTTTTGGATTCCGGAAAACTTTTATGAATTTCTTGCAGAGCAAGCGTCACCAGTTTTTCTTGATTAAAATCTTTAAGATCGTAGGCAGCACTGATGACGAGGGAAACATAATTTTTGGATCCGTTGAGGATCGCTCCTTTGTTAAAAATCCAATGCAGAGGTGAATCAATGAAGCCTGCGAAAGTTTCTTTAAAGATCGGCTGATCAAACCATAAATTGATGGAAAGAATCGGAGAAAATTTAAACTCTTTGAATTTTTCAAAAAAAGGATGGGCCTGCAAAACTTCCGGCTCGATCAAAGAAAGTAAAGCATCGGGAGGGATCGCACTGATGTAGAAATTCGCGACCTGCTCTGTTCCATCCTCCAAAACAATTTTTTGAATGGCAGAATCTTGTACGCAAATTTTGGCGATCCCTTTTTTAGTAAAAACTTTTCCACCCCGCCCTTCCACAAATTTTTGAGCAGCCCCCGTATACAGATCCGACAGGCCCACTGTTGAAAGCGCCATTAAAGAATCTTGTTTATTTTTAAGCAAAGCTTCTTTCAAAACGATAGCGAGCATTTTGGCAGAGCTTAAAGACGGCAATTCGTTGATGGTCGCCAGAATCAGGGGAGTCCAAAAATTTTTGATGGATTCTTCTGTTTGATTTGAAAGTGTCAGCCACTCGTGACAGGTGATTTGATCCAAAGTTTCCATTTCTCTTTCTTGCAGCTTGGACACTTTGCGCATCATTTTGATCATCGAGCATTTTTCTTTGAAGGAAAGAGTTTGCAAGCGCAGAAGACCCACCAGAAGATGAAAGGGAGCAGGCAGGGGGGGACACCGCAGCCGATATTGTTTTCCCTGCGAATCCGCAAAATCAACACACATTTTTTTTTGAAATTGAAGAAGCCGATCGGTTCCAATCGTTTTTAAAAATTTCAGGGTGTGATGATAACAGCCCATGAAAAGATGCTGACCATTATCTAGGGTATCTCCCGTCGTGGAATCTTTTACAGAATAAGCACGACCTCCTAATAAGGGACGTCGTTCAAAAAGAGTGACAGCCACTCCTTTTTCAGCAAGAGCCACGGCCGCTGCCAGACCCGCAAATCCACCTCCGATGATCATCACGTGAGACATAGAGAATTAAAACCAACTTCTCATCCACTCTTTCATCAAAATATTAAACTTCACCCATTTGGATAAACTTACTTTTTTAGAAAGTGGAAGACGGGGGTTTTTTTTGATCTCTTGAAGAATGCGGTAATAGACCTTTCCCATCACCCACGCCGCCAACAGAGGTTTATACGGCAGATTTTTCATGAGTCGAAAAGCTTCTGCGTAAACGGCTTCTGTTTGACCGATCTCGTAATACATAAAGGAGTCAAAACGCACCGATTGTTTGCCCTGCAAAACTTCTTCTTCTCTCACAGAAAAATATTGCAGGTCTTTTAAAGGAAGATAAATCCGGCCGCTGATGGCATCCTTTTTAATATCGCGTAACACATTCGTGAGTTGTAAAGCCCTACCCAGCAAGATGGCGGCCTGATTGGCTTCTTCGCCTTCTACCCCAAAAATCTTCATGCACATCAGCCCCACCACTGAAGCGACTCCATAAGTGTAACTACAAAGTTCTTCAAAATTTTGATAACGCGTTTTTTCCAAATCCTGCCCCACGCCCAGAATCAACTCTTCAAAATATTTTTTGGGGATTGAAAAATAAGAAACCGCCCACGCCAGCTCTTTTGTCGCTGCGTAATGGGCCTTTCCCCGATAAACAGCCTCCAGCTCTGTGCTCCAATCTTTTAATTTTTCCATGGCTTCTGAAGGAGAGGCCGACTCATCCACCGCGTCATCCACCAAGCGGCAAAAAGCATAAACCGCTTCCATGGCCCGACGTTTGGCAGAGGAAAGAAAAAAGAAAGAACTACTAAAGTTCGACTGACTTTTTTCTGTAATCGTATGCGAGGTTTCTTGAGAGGGAATCATCATAAAATATTATAAGACTCCTCCCCTTAAGGTTTTCATAACGCCCCCTGACCCCCTCTTACCTTAAGAGGGGGGAATTTGAAAAAAGATTTCCACAAAATAGAAAGCTTGTCTTGAACCCGAATTTCAGGCCGGTCTATCAGAGAACGGCCGGGAGTTCCACAGGCCTTTTCCAAAATCTTTACCCCTCCCAACCATGTGCAACGCAGTTCCCACGACAGCCGCCCCTTCACTTGAAGAGGCAGTAGGGCACCCTGTTTAAAAAAAGAAAAGGTAAAATCACCCAGCTCTTTTAACAGAGAATCACAAATTATTTTCGAAGAAGTCTGCAAAATATTTTCATCCGTAAAATCATGCTTTCTCAGTAAATCCAAAGGAATATAAATCCGGTTTTTCTCCCGGTCCACTCCAATATCCTGCCAGAAATTGGCGAGCTGCAGACCGGTGCAAATCGCGTCGGAAAGTTCGAACAATTTTTCATCCCGATAACCAAACACCCAAAGAACCAAACGTCCGACCGGATTGGCGGAGTGCTGACAATAAAAAAGCACTTCCTCCCAATTTTCATAGCGACGCTTCGTGACATCCTGTTTAAAAGCAAAAAGAAGATCCGACAAAAGTTTTTGGGGGATATTCAAATCCCGGATGGTGCGGGCTAAAGCAACAAAAATGGGATGTGTGGGTTGAGCATGATAACAAAGCTGCAGCTCATGTTCCCAAGTCTGAAGTTTTTCAAGACGGGCGGATTCCCCTTGCTGAATGGCTGTTTCCCAATTTTTGAACCCTGGAAAATTTTTCCGCGAAGGATAAGATTCATCAGCAAAATCATCTGCGCTACGCGCAAAAGCGTAAATACTCCAAATATAGGGCCGCTTTTTTTTGGGGATGAGCAAAGAACCGACGGGAAAATTTTCGTAGTGGCTCTTGGCCATTCGCTCACAATATTGATAGGCGCTTTCAATGGAAGTCATAAAATTGCAGCTGGAATAATTGCTTCATTTGTTTTTACTTCTAATTTTTTACCTGTCTCTGCCAAATCCCGGGGAAGAATGGCAAGTGCCACAAAACTATTTCGTGCCGGGGAAAATGCAAAACTGGTAATTTTTCCCACTTCTTTGTTTTCGTGAAAAATTTTCAAATCCCCCCCACCCCCCTTTAATAAAGGGGGGGATTCTTTATTTTCCCCCCTTTGCAAAGGGGGGCCAGGGGGGATTTGAATCTGAATTTTCACCAAAACCTTATTCACCTTTCCATAATGCTTGATTCTCGAAATCACTTCTTGGCCAACATAACAACCTTTGCTGTAGCTGATGTAGTCTTCGTCCAAACCCGCTTCCAAGGGAATCGTATTTTCATTCACATCGATTCCATAAACAGGAATTTTGGATTCAATGCGAAGTAAATTAAAAGTTTCTTCGCTCAGGAGGGTGACCTCTTTTAATATTCTCTCTTCTTCTTTTTTAGAAACAAGAAGAAGAATCGTTGGAAAGATCCACCCGGAATCCCGAATCACTTCAACAGGAATTTTATTTTCGGTAAAATGAAACGCCTGTTTTCCTATCCCCATGATGACAGAATATTCTTCTGAAAAATCAAAAAGCTCTGTTTGACTAAACATGATCAAATTTTTAATCGCCTTTTGAAGAGCCTCTTTTTCTGCAACAGAGGTGAGAGCCCAAATCCCCTCCTCTTTTTCAAAAAGTTTAAGAGCCGCCACCCACTTGCCTTTTGCCGTGAGATGAAATGCCCCAAGAATCTGTTCTTTTTTCATTTTTTTAATGTCGTTGGAAAGAATGCCTTGCAGAAAACTTTTACAATCAGAACCCTTGAAGCAAAGTACAGCCTCTAAAAGCGAAAAAAAGCCAACTCCTTGTTCTACAATTTTATATTCTTGTGGAAGAGAAGACACGCTCTGCTTATAGCGGGGTTTTTTGAGTCAAGTCAACGGATGGGATCTTGTGATAAAATTAAAAAAACAAGAAAAGTGTATCCATACCTGCAATAAGGGTATCTATAACGTCTTGATTAGGTATCTCCTCATCTAAACTTTCCATTTTTGGAGGTAAAACTCTTTCCAACTCTCTACGCACCGACTCATCGTCAGGATTAATTTCTAACGCGGCTTTATATTCGCTGGTAGCCCCTTCTAAATCTCCCATGAACTCTAAAATACGTCCTAATCCTACATGAACAAACAAGTCTTTAGGATTAATTTCTAATGCTGTTTTAAATTCCCTAATAGCTCCTTCTAAATCTCTTCTTATTAATAAGAGACGTCCCAAACCATAATGACCTATTCCATCACGAGGATTAATTCTTAAAGCCGCTCGGTATATTCTTTCTGCTGGTTTTAAATCTCCTTGATGCTGTCTTTCTAAAACAAAAGCCATTCCTATATCAGACCAGTTGTCTGATATGATTTGCCAAGCGGGCTTTATTTGTAAAACATAATCCTCAAAAGCATTTGAAGGTAAAAATTCTTTACCATTGTTAAAATAAAACCATGATCCCTGTTCTAACTTTATTCGTAAAGTGACATGGTCTTGGCGTGAAGCTTCACGACTCGGGATCGAAACAACTTCTACCCTTTCTAAATGGGGAGCTTTTACTTTTCTAAGCAAATCAAGCACTCGAGTAGAAACCATATTACAATCATAGGCTATTCTATTGCCACAAAATGATCTTATCATTTGTGCATCCTGAGAAAAGAAAGCTTGTAGTTTTGTAAAAAGAAAATCACTGACCATGATTAAATGACCCAACAAGCGAAGATCGCTTGGAGAAAGTTTGGGAAGTTCGGAAAAAACTTTCGAGGATTCAGGATCGGAATGAAGGCGAGATAATACTTGAGAGGGATCCTTTGCAAAATTTTTATTTCTATCAAAATAGGCCAACCATAACTCATCTTGTTTCTCTGCTTTCCCAGTTAAATCAATACATCGTGCACCCAAAAAACTCTCTTCCTCAAAAGCTGTTTCTATAGAAAGCCTTCCTTCATAGCTCGCGAGAAGTGCCTCACAACGTTCAGGGGTATCCATTTTTTCACAAGGTCCCAAGACAGGTCTTTGATCTACCTGAATTGTTTCAACAAAAACCCCTCTCCACAGATAAGCGATGGCCCTTGAATCTGAAGTGGCAACCGCTTCTTTAAATCTTTCCTGAACAAGAGCAGGGCTGAGCGGATCTAAAGCAGGACAAATGTCATGTTGGAGAGAATCTAAAAACAATCCACCTTGATCTTCTCCTCTGGCTATTTTTTGAGCTTCGCTGGGCGAAAAAATACACAGGACCATAATGATCTCTTATCGGCTTGTTATTCAAAAGGTTGTCTGATTTTTTACTTATATCTCAAAACACTATTGCTCGCACGGCCTGTGGGTTCTGCCTTAGGTGTAGGTTGATTGGTAAAAGAAGAAGCGGAGGGGGAAGGGGCCTTGGATTCAGAGGCCTCCGGTTTTTCACAGAGTTCAGAGCGGCAAAGCGATTCGCCGATGATCATTGTTCCAGGACCCCAAATTGCGGGAGACTCACTTCTTTTTGAATGATCGGTTGGACCTAAAGCCATTTTATTATCCTTTTATTGTTGTTCTTTTTACCTTTTCGGCGGCCTTGCTTAGACAAGTTGCGTGTTCAAAATAAAAAATTAATGGGAAAACGATAAAATCTTGCGATCTGCTGCAGGCAGAGCTAAACCTTCTAACTTATTAAATTTAAACCACTTTTTATCTATTTCTTCCTTCAACGGCTCTTCATTATATTGAATTGTATAAGGGAAAACCGTAATTCGATGATGAGTAATGGAATGGGTATGGGGTTTTAAGGGTTTTGCTTTTTGAAAATCAAGCCCCCATTTCAATGCCAATTTTTTTAAAAGATCCTCGGGACTTTCTCCCTTTTCAGCGAACAAACTGGGAATCTGCCACAATTTTTTCATCCAGCGATTTTCATCGGAGAGTGTGAGTAACACTTGGTTATTTTTTTGGAGAAGCAAAGCCACCCGTTTTAAAATTTTTGTCTGTGGATTTTTTTTCTTTTCCGGAAAGTTCTCAGGCCCTTGCGCACGTACCCGGCACCTTTTGGCCACAGGGCAAATCAGGCAAAGAGGATTTTTGGGAGTACAGATTGTCGCACCCAGTTCCATGAGGGCTTGATTAAAATCGCCAGGGGAGGGGATTTTTTTGATTTCCCCCTCTCCCCTGGTGGGAGAGGGTCGGGGAGAGGGGGAAATCATTTTTTCCGCAATCGCCCAAATTTTTTTCTGAAACTTGGGATCGTTGGGAACTCCCTTTAAAGCAAACAGACGTGCATAAACTCGAATCACATTCCCATCCACCACCGGCAAAGGTTGATGGAAGGCAATACTGGCAATCGCCCCCAAGGTGTAGCGACCAATCCCCGGCAAAGCCTGAATCGCTTTTGGATCTTGCGGAAATTTTCCCTGATGTTCCTCCACGATTTTTTTAGCGGCCTGATGCAGATTGCGCGCCCGCGAATAATAGCCCAGCCCCGACCACAGGCTTAAGACCTCTTCTTCTTTTGCTTCGGCAAGAGATGAAATTGCAGGAAATTTTTTGAGAAAGCGATTGTAATAATCAATCACCGTTGCTACTTGGGTTTGCTGAAGCATGATCTCGGAGATCCAGATTTTGTAAGGGTCCTGCGTTTTTCTCCAGGGCAGATCTCGCTTGTGTTGGTGATACCAATCTAGAAGTGGAGAAATCATAAAAGCTTTCTATGAAAAATATCTTGATACTTCAACATGAACCTCACGAAGGTTTGGGGGCCTGGGATCCCCTATTTAAATCCCAGGGACGACGCGTGGTGTTTCGAAATCTTTTTGCGGGTGAAAAAGTTCCTTTGGAAGAAGAGCTTTGCGAATGGGAAGGCATCGTCCTCATGGGCGGCGCTATGAGTGCGAATGATGAAAACAAACTGGATTTCATTCGCGACGAACTGAAGATGATTCCTCAAGCAATTGAGCTGAAGATTCCTCTTTTGGGAGTTTGCCTGGGTTCTCAACTCATCGCCAAGGCTTTAGGGGCGAAGATCAGCCGAGGAACTCAAAAAGAAATTGGATGGCACCCCCTTCAGCTTGGTATTTCGTGCAGCAAAGACAATCTTTTTGGAGGACTCAGTGGGCCGGTCATGATGTTTCAATGGCACGGAGAAACTTTTGAACTCCCGAGCGGTTCCATTCATTTAGCCAAATCTGCTTTATACCCCAACCAAGCGTTTCGTTATGCGGACCGCATTTACGGCCTTCAATTTCATTGCGAGATGACGGATTCGATGATTCGTGAATGGGTGAAGGTCGGAGAAAAAGAATTAGAGGAATGCAAAATTTCAGGGGATAAAATTTTAGAAGAGTCGCTCAAATACCTTCCTACTCTACGTCACTGGGCACATCAGATTGCACAGAAGTGGCTTTTGCTCAAATAACCTTGACCGTACTACAATTTAATATTAATGTAGTACGCGGAGGATTTATGAGCACATTGAGTATTCGGAAATTACCAAAAGAACTTGAAAAAGCCCTGATTCTTGAATCTAAAAAACAAAAGAAAACAAAGACAGATCTTGTCATTTCAGCCCTCGAAAAATGGTTGGGAGTAAATTCAAAAACCACCCAAAAAACACGGCTAAGAAGTTTTTTTGGGAAAATGTCTTATCCAGAATTTAAAGATTTTATAAAAACCACCCATCCTTTCAATCAAATAGAAGACGAGCTGTGGAAATGAAAGCTGTCTTAGATACAAACTTTTATTGCCTGTGTGATACGGCAAATGAAAAGGCTGTTTCTCAGTTAGAACAATCCACTCAAATTTATTTACCTTCTATTGTTTATGGCGAGCTCTATTATGGTTTTAAAAATGGGAATCGGTTTGAGGAAAATTTCAGACGACTCAATTATTTTATTCGCGAATTCTTGGTGGAAATCATTGAAGTGGATCAAGCCGTCGCTAAAAAATTTGGCGATATTTTTACTGCTCTGCGAAAAAAAGGTAAACCCATTCCCACCAATGATATTTGGATTAGCGCTTGCTGCATGGAAGTAAGAGGAACTCTTTTAACCTTAGATCGACACTTTTTAGAAGTGGATCAGATTCATGTCGAATGGATTCCTGCAGAACCTCTTCCTTTTTAAATAAAGGCAAGATTGACTTTACCCTCCTTCATCTCTATCTTTAAGGAATCATGAAAATGAAAGTGCATACACTCAAATTATTCTCAACCCCATTCAAAATACTGAGAAAAAACCCAATTTTTTTTTTAGAAAATGGATTCGTTTTTTTAGAAGTCGGGCAAACAAGTTTTAAAGGCGAGTGACAGATAAGCGGTAATGCTTGTCGTCAAAACAAAATCTAAACCGATTAAAAAATCCTTTGCGGCCCAAAAGATTAAAACCAGGGCCTAGATGTTCTGAGAAAGTAATCGGAGCTTTAAAAGTCCACCCATAAAAAATAACATCTACTTGAAATAAAAAAGCATGAATATAATCACCATCTCCTACTTGGATGCGTTTTGAAATTCCTTTTCTCAAGGACAAACCCAAATAGTTTATCCAACCACTGTGAAAGATAGAAAAGTCAGCCCCTGAATCTACAAAAGCCTCTGTAATTACATTATTTTTAGGACCCTGGAGAGTCAATTTTACAAAAGGAAGGCGTTCCTCATTTCCAAAAATTTTATAAGGGATTAACACGATTTTATTTTCAAGAGATAAAGTGGTTTCTTTTTCCCAGGAAGATAATAGAGTCCAATGGTATCCTTTTTCTTACCCAATTTTTTTTCGGCTTTTTCTAGGACTTTAAATTGCTTCTTTCCCAAAGCCAAAATATCTTTTCCTACCATGGCCACATAAGACCCGGGATGTTTGCGGCTCAGTGCTGTTAAAAGCCGATGATGTTCATTCATTTCTTTTTGATTCATGCCTAAAAATTAACACTCTCTCTTACTCTGCACAAGAAAGAATTTTTAAACATCCTATGGGGAGAGGTCTTTATTGACAGATTTCCTGCAATCTAGTTCTACTACCACAATTAACAATTTACTCACTCAAAATTTCGGAGCTTCATGACTTCTCATCTTTTTTCCGAAGGCCCCCTCGTCACCCTCGAAGCGGTCATTCAAGATCCTTATGATCTTGCCGTGGCCACCGCACGCACTTGTTATTCTTCAAAGGGAATTATTCGCGTCGAAGACGTTCGAAAAGATGAAACCGCAAAAGCCCTGCGCGATAAAATTGCTCTTTCAACACGGGATGCAGGTCATCTCACCACTCGCCAGCATGCTCACTTTGTGTTTTCGATGGAAAAAGTTTCGAGGCATGTCTTGTGGAGTTTTTTGCACAGCCATCCTTTTTATAATTCAGAACAAGTCAGCCAGCGTTATGTCAAAGTAAAACCCGAGAATTGGACTGTTCCTCCTCTCAAAGAAAATCTTCTACCCATTTATGAAGCGGCTCTTCGCGAACAAACAAGGGACTATGAAACACTGATTGGGCTTCTTTCTCCCAAGGTGGAAGAAACTTATTATTCGATTTTTCCTGTCAGGAAAAAATGGACCGACAAATACAAAAGTGTCATCGCCAAAAAAACTTACGAGATCGCCCGTTATGTGTTGCCTGTGGCGACTCATGCCTATCTTTACCACACGATCAGTGCCATTACCTTGCTGCGTTATTTTCGGTTAATGAATTTGTTTGATACTCCTCTCGAGCAAAAAATTCTGGTCGAAAAAATGTTGGAGGAAGTCTTGAAAGTGGATCCTGAATTCAAGAAGGAACTCACAGATCCTTATCCTTTGGAAAAGACACCGGAGTGGGAGATGTATCATCAATTTGTTTTACCGGGGGCAAATGCAAAAAATTTTATTCATGAATTTGATTCTTCCCTCGAAGGCCACACTTCCAAACTTGTGGACTACAAAATCAATGCCGAAAAAACCGTGGCCAATGCGGTGCGCGAGGTGTTTGGACTGAGTGGGTCGGAACTCTCTGATTCTGAAGCGCTGGATCAGCTCATGAACCCTGCAAAAAATCCTTATCTGGCCGATACGCTTAACGTGAATACACTTTCCAAACTTTCGCGCTGTATGTTTCATGCGCATTACACTTTCCGAAAAAAGATTTCACATACGGCAGATAGCCAAGACCAACGCCATCGCATGACCCCGGCCTCGCGACCTATACTGGAAGCCCATTACACGGGTGAACCGGATTTTATCCTTCCCAAACTGGTGACAGAAATCCCCCAGGCTGAAGAGTATTATCGTGAGTCGATGAAAAAAACTTTTGAGGCGATTAACCGCCTGATCGAAGGGGGCGCTCCTCTGGAACAGGCTTTGTATCTACTTCCCAACGCATTCCCTATTCGATTTGAAGAATCGGGAGATCTTTTAAATCAGCACCACAAATGGCACACGCGGGCCTGTTACACGGCTCAGGAAGAAATTTTTAATGCGACGATTGATGAAATTTCACAAGTTTCTAAAATTCATCCGCGACTGGCCTCACAAATATTGGCCCCTTGTTTTATTCGCAAAGCAGCGGGAGTAAAACCGATCTGTCCTGAAGGCGAACGTTTTTGCGGCGTCAAAGTATGGGAAAAAGAAATTGGGGAGTATGAGAGGTTGATATAAAAAAATCCCCCCTCGCCCCCCTTTATCAAAGGGGGGTTGGGGGGATTTTTAAAATCAATTATTTCCCAAACAATTTATTCGAACACTCTTTGGCTTCTTTAGAAATAGCAGGGTTCGAATTTTTACTGAGAGAAGCCAGTGCAGTTTTAATCTCTTCTGTTTTCTCGATATCTCCCCGATAAATAATTATTCCACGAATCGCATTCACGATTTGCTCGGGCTCTAAGCCTGGCTTGGCAAGATAAGCCACGGGAGGGGTATCATAAGTTTTAAACTCCGTATGAATTTCAGATTTAATGAGTTTTGCATGGCCTTTATCATCAGAAGGAAGTTCTCTGGAATACTGATTGAACTCAATCAGTCCCCCTTTCTTCAAACCCTTCCGTTCGGCGGCGCTCAACTCCAGGCGAATGGGAAGTCCGTTTTTAAAGTTTTCCATTTTTACATGATGCATGGGGTTATTGATCACCTCGATGGGAAGAACCAAAATCTCCCATTCGCTTTCATGAGGCACTTGTTTGAAATCAACAACCGCCCCCCGAATGAAAAAATCAGGAGTGGTATAGGTATAAGCGGTAGGAAAATCTGAAGTCCATCCCAGCAATTTTTTTTGCCTTTGGGCTTCACTCACTTTCACTTTGCCTTTTTTGGCAACTTTCTTGGCCGCTTGTGCGGAAGGAGTAAACACCGAGGGAGTGATGACTAACGAAAATGCAGCCATCAAAAGACTGACTAAAGCAATACGTCGCATAAAACTGACCTCCTGATCATTAAAGGTTATCATATTTCGAATCAAAACCGGCTTAACATATTTTAAAAATTTTACAAAAACTTTTACTTTCTTTTCTCTTTTATTCCCCAACATGATTATCGGCAACTTTCAGCGAAAGTTGCGGATTATTTATAAATTAAAAGCCTCTCCACCACTTTTCCTTTTTCAATATGTTCATCCAAAATTTCTTTAGCGTCTTGAAGAGTTGGCACGCGATACCACGTGGCTTCGGGATAGATCACGACCGTAGGCCCTTGAGCGCAGTGATCCAGACAGCCGGAGGCATTGGCGCGAATTTTGCCTTTCCATCCTCTTTTTTGCACTTCTTCCTTGAAAAAATCGCGAAGGGCTTCTGAGTCTTTCGCAGAACAACAGCCGCGGGTGTCGTTTCCTTCGCGGCGAAAAGTGCAAATAAAAATATGTTTTTCAAAGGGGGGCATTGCGAGTGAGATTTCGTCTAATTAAAAGGGAGTGTCAAGAGCTAAGGCTGTTCTTTTTCTTCTTCTTGATCTTGGTCTCCAGACTTTGGATCTCTTTCGCGAGAATCTTGACCTGGAGATCCAGAGTTGGAGTCACGCGGAGAGCTACCGTATTTTGGATTGGCAAGAGGGTAGGATCCATTGAAAAAAGGAATATAGGTTCCCGAAGGAAAGGAAGAACCGCTGGTGGGAATTGTAAAAGAAGCGCCATTTTGCATAGCCACAAAGGCAAAAGCGAATGGATAAAGAGTAGCTGCTATTTCTCCTCCATCAGAAGGTTCTAAAGATAGTTCCATCCCCAAAGACCATGAAATGAGGGGAAAACTATTTGGAGAGGGATCTTCAACTTCCTGATGAGATCTTTCTTTATCTACTACTAGAGGAATCTTTGAATCAGAAGAAATATGAGAAGGAGCCTTACCTTTCGAAGACACCCCCAAACTCGCTAAATCCATCTCCACCGAAATAACTCCCATTAAATGGATCTCTCCTGGCACAGGGTAAAAAGGGTTTGAGATGGGAGCTACTGTTCCTCCAGAAAAAACCAAATTTGATTCTGGAGTATATCTCTCCACTAAAAAACGAGTGCTTCCCCCTGTCAACATCCGTGCTGCCCATCGGGCCATCGCCGCAATGGGCAAAGCTAAAGCGAAAGTAGTTAAAAAGTGAGAGGCGGTGGAAATAGAAGAAGATCCTCCCACAGAAGGCGCTGAAACGGCTGAGGTATCCTCCGTTGGTGAAACTTGTGAGGGTTTCACTTCCAAAAAAGTACTATGCGGAACAGGCAAGTCCCGTCTTGCTAAAACTTCTACCTCTTCTCTTGTGACGGAGAGAGAAGAGTTCGAAACGACTTCCATCAATACAGGTTGAGTCTGATCCTGAGCTGCCAAAGCCACAACCAAGCTCTGTCGAAATTGGGCCTCTTGAGGATTTGCGGGTTCTTGCGATAAATAATAACCCAAACTCAAAGCCAGGGCCTGGGCCTGGGCCTGAATACGATCCGCCCCTTTTTCACGCGCTGCTGCAAGAGCATGCACCAAAATATCTTCACGAACATCGGCGTGAGATTGCAAAAAATAACCTTCTGCCAACAAATCCTGGGGCTGGGGAATATCGCATCCATTCAAGCTTTGATAAACCGCCACCAGAATGGGGTTCGGTACCCGGCCTGCCGTTTGTTCATCCATCATATACAAACCTACGGGCTCAGCCATCAAACGATTGGCTTGTTCTTCTTTGGAATTCGTACAGGGAACCGCACACCAGAAAACGATGTTTTGGTTGGTCCACTGTGCTGGCTGGGGATAGGAGGCTATAGGATAAGACTCTGTGACATCACCCTCTTCACAAACCGGGCTAATCTCCACAGAGATTTCGTATGGCAAACTTGAAACAACCGTTGTGTCTTCAGGAGGATTTTTTTTAATGGGAGGAATTGCCATGGTATTTTGATTATCGAATAAAACTCCCAGAAGTTGCGAGATTTTTTTTAAGCTTTTTACAAAAAACTACTTCTTTGACCTATCCCCACAATTTTCCTTCATGTCTTTGAAGCCTCCGAGTGGAGTAGTTGAAAGAAAGCAAAAGACCTCTCGGGGAAGCTCCTGCGGGATGTACTCTAAAAACAAGTTTCTTTAAGGGCAAATCATCGAGAATAGAACGACGACCTTCTACGCATTGCCCGAGATAACTGCAAATTTCTGCCTCACTTGCAGAAAGAGGAGGCTCCACATGAATAAATATTCGTCTGGCCATGGGCCTTTTGGATTCCGTTTTTGCTCCTAATGAAAGGTTCATAGTCGCTACCAAACTTTGTAATCGTGCCTCTATCTCGGGTATTTGAATACCTGCCTCTGAGCGTTGTACTTCTGCTTGTAAGACAAGGCCGTGTGCAAAAAAATGGGCACCTTTTGCATCTGAACCATAATAAAGATGATGAGCAAGATCCGAGTGACCGGTATCACGAACGGGTTTAAAAGGCTGTAAAGCATCCACTTCCAACTGCTCGGCCACGAGGGGACTTAAATGTCGTCGAGCCGTGTTTTCTACAAAGTTTCCTGTTCTGTTACCTGCTTTATCGACAGCGCGATGAAAGTGAAAATATCTCGGATATTGACCGGTTTCATTGACTACAAAAAATATTCGTTCAACACCTAGCTTGTCTGTAATTTCCTTTCCTGTTTTTTCCAATGCCCCTTGGATGGATTCATGCATGAAATCAGCTGAAGAATCTTCTCGTGTAAAAAAAGGACGATGATTCAATAAAACCCGGATTTCATTCCCTGTTGCCTGGGGATATCGCTCTCCCATCACAGATTCTAATTGCCCGATGGCTATCCCCAATGGATTAAGATAATCAACAGGAGATTCTGCTGTGACTCGTACCATCAATCGATCAACAGTTTGTTCTCCTTCTGCTCTTTCACGAAAATGTACCAAAGCCGGTGTAAATCTTAACTGTATTCCCGGAAGAGTAGGCCTCAAAGTATCATAACTTAATATTTCACAGCGGCCTGCAGCCCCCACTATTTCACGCCAAGCCAAAATTTCATCGAGCAATGCAATTTCTCGCGGATTTGTCGTATCCCCTATCAAGCCCAATAGATGCATCACCATTGAAACCCGCATCTCCGTTAATCTTTTGATCAATTGTACCCTCATGGGGTGGCGGGGAGACAAACTGGCTAAAATCTTCAGGGAGGAATGTTGCCATGCTTCTGGAATTGAGCTTTGCCTTGCTAAAAGAGCCACCAAAACTTGGACAGGATTCACAATCTGCTTTTCATCCGACAAAAGAGAAAGCAAAGTATTTCCTCCGCGATCTTTTACAGTCAATGTCCTATGGGTAGGATCTGAAATGAGTTGAACACTCAGCGTCGCTTGAGTCGGCATTACAGGAGGGGAACCTTCTTTATCTGCATTGGGGTGACGCATCACAAATACTTGCCCCTCATTTGAACCCAAATCGGGATAAAATATCCTCATCATCCCCTGATTTATCCCAGTCACTTGATGAACCGACATGAGGGGAGATGTTCTATCGTCAAAGGGATTATATATTGCTGCGTATGCTACCTGATGAGTCTGGGAAGAAAATGAAAGATCATAAACCACTTCGCAATTTTGGCTTGTTTGAGCCTCACGATTTACGACAAAAGAAAGTTCACTCACGAACAAAACCCGACAAGGAAAGCCATCCGAATATATGACGAGCTGATTTAATACTCCCTCTGTATTTATCAAAGCCCATATTCTTCGTGGAGAATTGTCATTATTTCTTAAAAGCGATTGTCGGAGTTCTGGGTTCTCACGAATTAAATGAGCCAAATTACCTGTGAGGGATTGATCTTCTCCTGTTAAAAGTTCCCGAAAAGCCTGTTGCATTGCCGGATGTCTTTCTTCGGAAACACCCGCTATTTCTAAGCTAACAGGAATGGGAGCCTCTCCATTTCCTAATACAAAACTTAAGACACGATGAGCTCCAGCAGTGCCCAAGTTTACTGCTTGCGCAAACATTCCGGGATTTTTTGCAGGTCTCAAGGCTTGTTGAGGTCTGACAATTTCAGGAACATTTTCTAGGCCGTAAGCACCTGCAGGGCCTGCCAATAGGGGCGATCCTTGTGATCGCCCTTTGTTTTGGGCGAATACAAGATTCGCCCCTACGTTATTCATATTTCTTGTTTTGAGACTAATTCTCTGCTCCACTGCAGTGACCGCTCCCCCGCTCCAATATCCAAAAGCCCCGGATCCAAAATAACAGCGAAGACCCTGAATCATAGAACCCAGCATTCCACCTTGTTCCGGCTTCGCCTCCTTTCCACACAGCATTCCCCCACTCACAGAGGCTAATCCTGTCAGAAGCTGTATCACCGCAAATCCCTGACCCGCTCCCAGCAAACCCATTCCCCGCACAGAACCCTGATCTAAAACCTGCTGCCAAAAGGGAATGTCATTTTCCCCAGCCTCCCCGAAGATTTGGCTTAAGAAAGTCGTAAATGCCGTATCTGCCGTAATGCCAGACACAAAAGTAAAAGTGTTTGTCAGCAAGGGAATGGCCGAAAGAACAGGAACCGCACTGAAAAAAGTGGTCGCCATCAATTTACCCACCTCAAAAGCCCCGCCTCCAGCGCTCATGAGGGCCAAGCCTTTAAAGTCCGCCAGTTGGCGGGCAGCGGAATCGAGAGTCAGGGCGAGCTCTTGTTGGTTTCGGGTAGAGGCGTTCTGATCTCCGAAAGAGGCGGTATTGAAATAAGAGGTGAGAGAGGGAATCGGCATAAAATCTTTTGCTAGTGTCATCCCTGCCCTTGGGGGTTTTGAATGGGAAGCAGGGATCCAGTGTCCTGTTTGCACAGGGACAAGCTCTGGGCCCCGGCTTCCCAATTTATTTCCAAGGGCCGGGGTGACAATCTTTGAATCAACTCAGAAAGCTTCTTCGACAGCTTTGATTTTTAGTTGCTAGTTTTCTTTCATAAATTTAAAAGTTCCATTTCATGCACTCTCTCCAAAAATTCGACGAGACTTTAGAAAAAATGATTCGGCTTCAGCAAGAAAAAATTCTTAAAATGGCAGCGGAACTGGGCGTTCACCTCACTCGTGAAGATATTTTAAATCCCCACGATTATCCGGAACTTTTGCGCTCCCCCCGTTTTAATTTTGAAGATGGTTTGCTCGCCGGCTTACTCAGTACTCAAACAGCCTTGCACCGATCTTTAAAAGAAGGGGGCTTATGAATTCCATCGCTTTTTTTGATGTCGATGGCACCCTGCTTCAGGGGATTTCGGGTTATTACACCACCCTGGAGCTTATCCGCAGAAAAATTATCAAGAAACGATGGTTGCCCCGGGCCATTTTTTATAATTTGCTCGCTCCCTTTTACACCGGCAATGTTCGAAGAATGTATGAGTTCGCGGTAGCGGATATGGCGGGCTCGCGAATCGAAGACATTTTGCAAATTGGGCGTGAGACTTTTGAAAAACATCTTAAGAAAAAAATCTATCAGGAAGCCCTGAGAGAAATTCAGACCCACCAAGAAAAAGGCAACCGCGTGGTGCTCATTTCTTCAGGTCCTTATATGGCCATTAAAATTATCGAAGAATTTGTAAAAGCCGATGCCTCTTTTTCGATTGGCCCGGTGATTGAAAACAACATTCTGCAAAATCGCTTGCTGGAACCTTTCACTTACATGGAAGGAAAAATCACCGCCGCTCTTCAGGAAGCCAAAAAATTCAACTTACCCTTGGAGCAATGTCACTTTTACGCCGACACTTATCACGATATTTATCTGCTTGCGAAAGTGGGCCACCCTCATGTAATCAACCCCGACCGAAAATTGAAAAAAATTGCACTGGAAAAAAATTGGCCTATTTTAGAATTTAAAAATTTATTGGGAGATAAATCCCCCCCAACCCCCCTTTACAAAGGGGGGAAAAGACAAAAAGCCCCACTTTATTAAAGGGGGGTTGGGGGGGATTTTCACTTGGAGTTTCATATGCCACCTAAAATTATCGCCCTCGGAGATTCACTCACCTATGGTTCCCCTTTTGGAAATGCATTTTCCTGGGTAGAACGTGTTTCTCAAACGCTGGGCATTCCGCTGATAAACGCCGGTGTGAATGGAAATACTTTTTGGGATATGGGCCAGCGTCTTTTGGTGGATGTCATCGATCAAAATCCCGACTATGTCATCTTGCTGGGAGGCGCCAATGATATCTATCAGGGTACTCCTTCCAAAACCCTGGAAGAGCGTTACGAAAAAATTGTGAAAACCCTGCTTGAAAATAAAATCAGGCCCATTTTGGCTTTGCCCCCGCCCATTCGAATCAAAAATCTTGAAAAAACGTTTATACTTTTTCGCCTCTTCATCAAACGCCTTGCCAAAAAAAAATCGCTTCCCCTGATCAATTTTTATGAGTGTTTTTTTATGGGCGGGAAAAGAATCAACCCCACTTTCTTTGAAGATAAGGTACATCCCTCGGCACTGGGCTATCAGCAAATGACTGACGTGGCGATTTTGGCACTTCAGAAAATATTGCGGTAATTTCTCCTTGCAAACAGACTTCAAATCATTAACATCCGGCCTTATCTTTTATTTTTCAAAAAAATTTTAACGAGGAGGTTTTTATGATGATGGATTCTGGCATTCTTATTCAGATGATTTTTCGTTGGCTGCATTTTGTTTTTGGTATTTTGTGGATTGGTCACTTGTATTTTTTCAATTTCGTCAACGCGACCTTTCAATCCAGACTGGATGCCCCCACCAAACAAAAAGTGGTTCCCGAACTCATGCCCCGTGCGCTTTGGTGGTTTCGTTGGGGAGCGATGGTCACTTTCCTCACCGGTTATCTCATGATTTATTGGCGCTATTGGGTGTCTTCTGATGCAGGGATGACGGGTTTCATGGCCTCGAGTTATGGGCAATGGATCAGCCTGGGCGCCACTTTTGGAACGATTATGTGGTTTAATGTGTGGTTCGTGATTTGGCCCATTCAAAAGGGAGTCATCAAGGCAGTGGCCGCCGGTGAAAAACCGGATGCTGCCAAAGTAGAACGCGCCCGCAAAGCTTCAAAGCTGAACACTTTTCTTTCGATTCCCCTTTTATTTTCGATGGGCGCCGCCAGTCATTTTCCCGTGAGCGGTTGGCTGTGGCAAGTCATTGTAGTCGCCCTGGGTTTCTTGATCGCCCAAACGTTTTATAAACTCGCTCCGAAAGTGGGGAAGTTAAACTAATATTTTCTATCTTTGCGTAGGGGCATGTTGCAACGTGCCCCTACTTTTTTATGGCCAAAAAAAAGAAAAATCGTTTTTCAAAATTTTTCATTCTTCTTCTGATCGGAGCTACCGCTTACTGGATTTGGAAAGGACCTTCCCAGCCCAAAAAATCTTCATCTACACCGGTGGAAATCCCTACTTCACTTCCTTCAAAAACGGAGGGGGAAACAAAGCTAGGCCCTGGAAGCAAAGCGATTCCTTCGATCAAACCCCTGCTGGAAACTTTTCCCAAACAAGCGTGGCTGGATGATTACTTACAAATCCCTTTGAACTCCCAACTGCTTCTCATGGGGATAGGCCTTGCCCCTGATGGAAAAAATCCGGATCAAATTTTAAACCCCGATCAACTTCATCCCGCTTTACTCGTGCTCAAAAAAGAAGGGGATCATTATCTTAAAAAAGACGAATTCAATTTTTCAACTTCAGAACCCACGGAAGCCGGTATTTCGGGAAATGATTTACGGGGGATTCCTCGTATCAAACCTGAAAACATCCTCTTTCTAGACTCTGATAAATCTCCTGAACTGAGAGTGAGCATAGACACCACGGGCGAATGGACAGAAGCCGTCGCTTTTTTAAAATGGAAAAACGCTCACCTGGAATGGGTGAAAACACGTGACTCCTCGGGCAAAGAAAAACTCGCTCTCTGGTTGCAAGGCTCTACGGCTACAGAATCCCAGGAAATCCTGATTCGGAAAGACCCACCGACCCAGAGACTGCAAGTCATTCAAAAAAAAGGGGTGCTGGATTCCGCTCATCCTGAAAATGGTTTCATCCCGAAAATTATCGTATGGGAAATGAGAGATGGGGTGTTACAAGAAAAGTAAGATGAATGCCCTCGAAATTCAATCCGTCAAAAAATATTATTCCAATCTCCAAGCTCTTGCAGGAATAGATCTGCAAATTCATGAAGGCGAATTTTTTGGTTTATTGGGACCCAACGGCGCGGGAAAAACCACGCTGATTAATTCCATCGTGGGATTAGTGAAGCCCCAAAGCGGCTCTATTCAAGTGTTTGGCCATGACGTGAGAACTCACCCGGTAGAAGCCAGGCAATGTGTTGGTTTTTCTCCGCAAGAAGTCAATGTGGACCGCTTTTTTAATTTGCGCAAAACTTTGGAATTTCAAGCGGGCTTTTATGGTTATTCCAAAACCTTTGCCAAAGAGCGCGCCCAAGAAATGCTGGAGCAATTCAAGCTCACTGAAAAAGCCAAATCTCCTTTTTACAAACTCTCGGGCGGCATGCAAAAGCGCCTGCTCATTGCCCGCGCCCTGATGAGTAAACCCAAACTTTTAATTTTGGATGAACCTTCTGCCGGCATTGATGTCGCCCAGCGCCAAGAGCTGTGGGAATACCTGCGTGGTTTAAACCGCGACGGCACCACGATTATTCTCACCACTCACTACATTGATGAAGCCGAGGCCCTCTGTGAGAGAGTGGCCATTATCAACCACGGCCGCATTATCGAAATGGGAAAACCCAAAGCACTTATTGAAAAATATTGTGAAGAGAGTGTTGAAATAGGTCTTATAGGACCCATTGGACCTATTTTATTTGAAAATTTGCCAGGTTTAATAATTAAAGAAAACTCCATTTCGGCCAAAGGCCCCAAAATAGGAAAAATCACCGGCGAGATTTTAAAACGAGTTTTTCAAAATAATAACCAGCAAGTACTCGATATTCAGGTAAAACACGGCAGCCTCGAAGAAGTTTTTATAAAATTAACCGGACAACCTATTGATCAAACCCCTCCTTTATCCTCCCCTTGATCTCAAGGGGAGGTTGGGAGGGGTTTAGAAATATTCATGAACTCTCTTGGTTTCAAAACTTTAATCGCTCGCGAATATTACCGCTTTGCCCGGCTATCTCGGCAAACCATTGCTCCCCCGATTATTACCAACCTTCTCTATATTTTTATTTTTGGTTTTTCTCTGGGCTCCCGCATTCGCGAAGTCAACGGCTTTCCTTATATTGTTTTCATTCTCCCGGGACTCGCCGCCATGGGTATTATAACAAACGCCTATGCCAACACCTCAACCTCTCTTTTCATGGCGCGCATGGATCGTTCCATCGAAAATATTTTGGCTTCCCCCCTTTCTGCTTTTCAAATCGTCACCGCCTTTGTGATGGGCGGCGTCATTCGCGGAGTCATCATCGGATGGATTTCTTTGCTGATCTCCCTCTTCGCCGTAAACATGCCTTTGCATCACCTCTTGTGGGCATTTTTAATCGTCCTCCTCATTTCCATTATTTTTTCTTCTTTGGGGATTATTTCCGCTTTGTGGAGCGAATCCTGGGATCACATCGCCACTTTCACCAACTTTTTCATGACCCCCTTTATTTATCTCGGTGGAGTTTTTTACTCGATCCAAATGCTCCCTCCCTTCTGGCACAAGGTGAGCTTGGCAAATCCCATTTTTTATTTGGTGGATTCTTTGCGCTGGGCCACTTTGGGGCATGGGGATGTGTCGTTTGTGATTTCGATGTCCGTCGTCGCAGGAATGGCTTGTCTTGCTTTTGGAGTTTGTCTATGGCTGTTTAAGATGGGGTACAAGTTGGTCCTTTAGCAACTTTTACAGCTTTTTAGCCGATATCCTTCATATATGGTCGCTCGTATTGAAACAGGTCTGACTCAGTTAAACACCCTCATCAAAGCCCCCTCTATGGGAGGGCCAGCCGGGCAAGCTCCTGCGATTGTCAAAAAATCCATTGGGGAAGTGGCTCCTCAAATTGTAGACCCTGCCCATTACCCTGCCCTTGCGGCTTTGCTCACTCAATATGGGGTGATTAATCGGCTTCGACGAAAGCTAATGACTTTATCCGGTCGAAACGGAAAAGTGGTGCTGGCCAAAAATACCATTGGAGCAGCTGATAATAAAGGCTTCGTCTACTTGGGCGTCGATTTCTTAAAAGAATTTCAGGATCAAGTGGAAGTACTCGCCGGGGTTATGGCCCACGAATGGGGGCATCTCTCTTCCAATCTTCTCAAATACGGCAATTTGGATGATTTAAGCTGGGACGAAATTTTTGACATTCGCCGTGACGAAGAAGCATCAGCCGATGCTTTTGCGGGTCGCAACCTTCCTTTAATGGGTTACTCCGTAGAGCCCCTCATCTGCTTTCTTTCGCAGGGAAAAGACAAGTTGGGTTCCCACAAATATTACAATACTCAAATTCGGGCCCACATTCTTCGTGAAGCCGCAAAAACCACCCAAGAACGCCAAGGTTTTGCACAAAAACTTTTTGGGTCGAGTATATATCCCAATCCTTATACTTCTGTTTTACTCATCGCTTAAATTCCCCTTCCAAAATCTCATTGCCAAGCTCTTTTGGCCTATGTTAGTCGCTTGCACCTTCATTCAATTAATTCCATCGAGGGGATTATGACGAAATCAAAGTTTTTGTGGAGTGTTGCGCTTCTCTGTTTGTTGTCGCTGAACGCTTGCAGCCTTAAAAAACCTGCGTCTGCCGTGACGGCTCAAATTCTGCAAAAAGCCCTTCCTGCCATGGAAGAAGAAGATGATCTCGCTTACGCCAATCAAGCCTCTCTCGTCACTTTAAAAACACTGGAAGGTTTGCAACGCGTCAATCCCGAAGAGTCGACGATTCTACTCATCCTGTCCCAATCTTTCGCGGCCTACACTTTTGGTTTTGTAGAAAATGATATCTTGGAGGCCAAAGGCGTCAATCCTGCTCTAGAACAAGCGGCCACGGATCGCGCCAAACGCTTTTATGGAAGAGGCAAAAAGTTTGGCCTGCAACTTCTCTCTAAAAACAAAAATTTCAAGGAATCTTTAAATAAAGATTTCGACTCTTTCAAAAAATCCTTAAGCGGTTTTCAAAAAAAGGACGTGCCGGCTTTATTTTGGGCAGCCTTCAATTGGGGATCTCTCACCAATTTTTCAAAAGATTCTCCTGAAGCCATTATCGATACCCCTAAAATCGAAGCTCTGATGAAACGAGTGGTAGAGTTAAATGACGATTATTATTACGCCGGCCCCCATCTTTTCTTGGGAGTTTTCTACAGTGCAAAACCCAAGATGTTGGGCGGCCAACCGGAAGAAGCCAAAAAAGAGTTCGAACTCGCGATCGAAAAAAACAAAGGCAAGTTTTTGATGACCCAGGTTCTTTATGCCCAGTACTACGATGTGCAAATGCAAAACCGGGAACATTTTCGGAAAATTTTAAACGATGTGGTGAATACAGATGTCACGCTCTTTCCCGAACAACGACTCGCCAATGAATTGGCGAAGCGACGTGCGCAAATTTTGTTGCAGAAAGAGAAATTATTTTTTTGATAAATGTTCGGAGGTTGTCACCCCTGCGAAAGCAGGGGTCTAGTTTTATGACAAATTGGATTCCCGCTTTCGCGGGAATGACACCTTGTGTAAAATATTATATTAAGGATTTAAAAAATGAAAAAATTTTTCCTTATCCTCACCCTGATCAGTGCCTTAACCCTTAACGCCCAAGCCGCCCAACACGAAATCAAATTTGCAGTGCTTGCTCCCGAAGGTTCTACGTGGGTCAACATCATGAAGGAGATGGATAAAGAGCTGCAATCGGCTTCCGCCGGCCGACTGGGTTTTAAAATTTATGCCGGCGGGGTTTCGGGAGACGAAAAAGATGTCTTGAGAAAAATGCGCATCGGGCAAATTCATGCCGCGGGATTTACGGGCGTCGGGCTTGGCGAAATTCTCCCTTCCATTCGTGTCTTGGAACTTCCCCTCCTCTTTAAAAATTACCAAGAGGTCGACTATGTGAAATCGAAAGTACAAAAAGATTTTGCATTGCAGTTTGATCAAAAAGGTTATGTGCTCCTGGGTTGGGCGGAAGGTGGGTTTGTGAATATTTTTTCCAATAAACCCATCAAATCCAAGGCCGACATGGTCGGTACCAAATGGTGGGCCTGGGAAGGCGACCCTTTAGTCAAAGTCATGTATGAAACTCTAGGAATTGTTCCCATTCCTCTGGCTTTACCCGACGTACTCACTTCACTTCAAACCAATTTAATTGATGCAGTTTATGGGCCTCCTCTTGCCGTCATTGCCCTGCAATGGTTCACCAAAACAAAGTTTATGACGGATTTAAATCTCGCAAATTCTACGGGGGCCTTGGTCATCACCAAAGTTGAGTTTTCAAAACTGTCCCCCGATCTGCAAAATCTTTTACGCAGTACGGCCCAAAAATATACGGTGAAGCTGATTCAGGCGATTCGCCAAGACAATGCCCGTTCCGTAGAAGTGCTTAAGAAAAATGGCATTCAAGTGGTGAATGTTTCTCCGACGGATCGGGCAGAACTGGAAAAAGCAGCCCTGGAGGTCAGGCCCAAATTGGTTGGCAAATTATACTCCCAAGACCTTCTGAACAAAGTACAAGGCTGGGTAGAAGAATATCGCAAGACACATCCGTAATAAAATTCATACCCCTCATATGAAATTCAAATGGATTGAAAAAGCACAAGCCTGGTTCATGGTTTCCCTCTTACTGGGAATGATCGGCATTGGGATCACCCAAATTATTCTGAGAAATTTTTTTCACTCGGGAATTTCCTGGGCCGATATTGCGGTTCGTCATCTTTTTTTTATTCTGGGATTTATGGGAGCTCTTGTCGCCACCAAACAAGGGGCTCATCTGGCAATGGATTTGGCTCCACGTTTTCTTTCCGGAAAATTGAAACGCGTCATTGAAATCATCATCCAACTCGTCTCTTGCCTTGTCACAGCCATTCTCGCCAAAGCGACTTACGATTACATGTTAAGCGAAAAGAGTGCGGAATCTTTCCTCTTGGAAGGCATTCCTTTTTATTGGGCTTTCGCCATCATCCCCATTGGATTCGGACTCATCAGCCTGCAATTTTTTGTTCAAGCCTTTCATTTTCTGAAATCATCTCCTGTGCAGGAAGGGCGAAAATGAGCTTTCTTTTGACCTTCGCCATTATTCTTCTTTCGGTTTTGGGAACTCCTCTCTTTGTCATTTTTGGAATTATCAGTATCCTTTGTTATCACTCCACTTCCGACATGAGTCTTTCTCTCATATCGATTGAAATCTACAAACTGGCGACTTCCAATTTTTCGATTCTCGTCGCCATTCCACTTCTTACTTTTTCCGGCTATTTATTGGCCGAGGGAAAAACTCCCGAACGTCTGATCAATTTGGGAAAGACTTGGCTGGGTTGGATGCCCGGGGGACTTGCCTGGATGGGCATTTTTATTTGTGCTGCCTTTACTGTTTTTACAGGAGCTTCAGGGGTGACCATTATTGCCTTGGGAGGGCTGCTTTTGCCCATCATGGTACGTCATGGGTATCCGGAAAAAACAGCCGTGGGACTCATCACAACTTGCGGAAGTGTGGGGCTCATGTTTTTCCCCGCTCTTCCCCTGATCATTTATAGCATTCCGAGTGGAGCCAATATCGATCAACTCAAACTGGCGGGAATTATTCCCGGGGCTCTCATTATTTTTCTTTTGGGAGCTTATACCACCTTCATCACCTTGCGCTCGAATTGGAAACCCTCTCCTTTTAAAATAAAAGAAGCTCTGAGTTCTCTATGGGAAGCCAAGTGGGAAATTCCCATCATCGTGATTATTGTTTTAGCATTTAAAAAAGGCGGAATTACGATTAATGAAGTTCCCTTGGTGATTTCTTTTTATATCTTCGTCAAAGAAATCTTTATTTGTCGAGATCTTCATTTTTTTCGTGACGTCCCCCGCATTGCTCTTCAATCGATGGTGCTCGTCGGCGCCATCTTCATGGTTTTTGCTCTGGCTTTGGTTTTTACAAATTATTTGGTCGATCAACAGGTCACCGCTCATATTTTTGACTGGATCAGCCCTTATATCACCAGTAAATGGGTTTTTTTGCTGGTTTTGAATATCTTTCTTCTCATCGTGGGTTCGATGATGGACATTTATTCTGCCCTGGCCATCGTCGTTCCGCTGATCATGCCTATCTCGAATCAATACGGAATCAACCCCCTGCATTTGGGAATGATTTTTCTCACCAATCTGGAAATTGGCTATCTTCATCCGCCTGTTGGGCTTAATTTATTTCTCTCCAGCATCCGCTTCAAACGCAGCCTCGTGCAACTTTACAAAGACACTTTTCCTTTTCTGATTTTGTTAATTCTGGCTCTCATCCTGATTACCTATGTTCCTGCCCTGAGTCTGTGGCTTCCTGGCTTGTTTTCACGTTGAAGAAATCCTCCGGTAATTTTGACACACATTCTATTTTCTGAAGTGTTTCAGGATGACGAAAGGCCAGTCGGGTTGCATGTAAAAAAACTCTCGGGAAATTTTGCAGACGAACTTTTTCTCCTCCATAGAGAACATCCCCCACCAGGGGATGCCCGAGATGAGCCAAGTGCACACGAATTTGATGACGCACTCCGGTGGCAATTTGTATCTTGAGTAAGCTGAACCCCTGAAAAATTTTCTCCACTGAAAAAAAAGTAACCGCCTCTCTGCCTCTTCTTACATCCACCTTCATCTTCTTTTTATTTTTAGGATGATGAGCGATCGGAAAGTCGATTCTGAATTTATCTTTTTTTATTTTTACTTCTCCCAGCACTAATGCCTCATATTCTTTTTCAATGCGATGCTTTTGAAATTCTTCCCGAAAAAAAACCCAGGATTTTTGATCTCTCGCAATGAGCAGCAACCCTGAAGTGTCATTATCCAAACGATGCGCCAACCCCATTTCCCGCGGATCTTTTCCCACCTTTGCAATTTCAGGATAATCCGGCACAAGCCGTTGCACCAAGGTATCCCCGTCTTCTAAAGAAAGAGGATGCACCGGAATCCCCGCCGGTTTTTCAACCACTAAAAAATGGGGGTCTTCCAAAAGAATTTTTATTTTCTTGTCCGAAGATATCAATGAGAACCCTTCGATTAAGATGGGGGTCGTCAGGGGGACCCCGCAACGCGGGGCCCCTAATTTGCCGTGAACGAGAATCCCCGCAACGCGGGGTTCGAGAGAACAAAAAGGGGGCGCGGGGGGCTGGTAAGCCAGCCCCCCGATCTAATAGACACGATCGGACTTGAACCGATGACCTCTGCCATGTGAGGGCAGCGCTCTAACCAACTGAGCTACGTGTCTCAAGATTAAAACCCAAACTCTGCCATTTCTAATCCATTCACCAAATCGGCGATATAAATATTTTTGTATTTCTGACCCACCGCCACTCCCACGGCTACGCCATGGGTTTGAAGCTGCGAAACTAAAATGGGTGCTGTCGGATCACTGGCGTTGTAAACCCACAAACCTTCCCGGCCATTGGCGACAAAAAGATACAGACTATCTTCTGAAAGGGCCATGGCCCCTGTTCGAGTCCCGTAGGGCATTGGAATAGAAGAAAGCCCCTCAATGTTTCCCCAAAGCCCCAACTTACCTTCATTAAAATAAAAAATTTTGATCGAAGAAGAAGCATTTGCAGGATTGAAAAAAGAAACAAACACTTTACTTTGATCCTGGGAAATTAAAACACGATCCGCAAGAGTTCCGGGTTCCGGATTTATTTTTAAAACTCCCTGATTTTTTTGCAGATCCACCAACACGAGACCTTCCAGACCTGCAGCGACCAAAGCCCATTTTCCATCATTGCTCAGTTTGACATCTCTTGCATCCGCCAGAGGCGTCAGAACCACTTTTGAAGTCAAATCCCCTTTAAGCAAAGTGATGAGGTTATCTTGCAAAGTAAACTTAAGCAAAGCCAGGCCCGACCTAAATCCGGCGCCCATTGTTTTTCCCACGGCCACTGCCAGCGTCACTGCACCGGGCTCTGCCTGGGTATCAAGACCCAAAGCCCGCGATTCATTTCCATCCTTTTTACCGCCAAAAAGAGCGGTGGAAGAAGTCAAAGTACGAAGAGGAGAAGTATCCGTTGAAAAAATACGAAGGGTTCCTTCTTTTTTTCCATGACCCGCTGAACTGACGGGAACGGAAGGATCTTCAAAAGTGGTCGCAAAATTAAGTTTTGAAAAAGGAGTGAGGGCAATATCCGACAGGTAAGTACTGTCTCCCAACACCAAAGTGTTTTTCGTGGCCAGATCGACAGGGTTCATTTCCAGTAAGGCAGGAGCCAAAGGATTAATCACACTTCCAAAATCCAAAAGAAATACAGAGCCATTCGCAGGAGAAACTTTTACAGCCCCTGCCACCAAAGTGGAATAAGTGGTCTTTACATTCTCTGCCTTATAGCGCGCCACAGGAGATCCCAGGGCTTTCAGTTGAATGATTTTCAAGGCAGAAGCATCGGCCAAAACAGCAAGAGGAGTTTGCCCGATGAGTCCGGCCGCCATATCCAGCAAGGCCACCAGGGAAAAATCCTTGGGAAAATCCAGGGGAATTTCTTTTTCTTTTACCAAATCAAAAAGTCGCAAACTTAACAGCCCTTTTTCTTTGACTCCCAAAAGCAGCAAAGGAGTGGAAGGAATATTTTGAAAAAGCTCCAGGGAAGGATTGCCTTTCAGGTGAAAAACTTTCTCATGAGTCAACTTTCCTCCGCCCCCCATTTTAAATACCCGAAGAGCTCCTGCTCCTTCCCCCAAACTGGCAACCCAATAAGATTGTCGATTGAATTCTATTCCTTTTATATCGGTGACGACGCCACCTGCGGGAAGAGAGGCTTTCAGAATACCGGTGCTCGCATCCAAAATAGAAATGGAATCCTGATCCACCAAATAAAGGGCATTCCCCCACAAAAGCAGATGCCTTAAATTTTTGTAAGCTCCCTTGAGCTGCAACTTGAGTTGGGGAGTTTTGGGATCCTGAAGGGACCAAAGAAAACCGGTATCCTGATCAATCGCCGTCGCCCAAACTTCCTGGGCCAGGGTCGTAATTTTTAAATCCCTGAAATTGGCCCCCGACTGCTGCACCCAAAATTTGTTTGTCATTTTGGGATCGCTTACGTCGACCAGCAGCCAGCCTCCCTCATCGGTGAGCACATAAAGATATTTTTTCTGCTGATGCACAAAGCCCTTCATTTCGAGAATGGGTTTGTCCAAATCAACCTTGCTTAAAAGAAGCCACTGGGCATCATAGATTTCCAGGGTTCTTCCCCGGGAAACATAGGTAAAGTCTTCTATTCGGGTGACCTGTCGTGTAATGCCCCCCAAATGTTTTTTCAGTTCAAGACGCACAGGATAGGCAGTGACCAAAACCTGGGAATTATTCTGGGCAGCGCCCGCAGAAACCGTCAGTCTTAAAACAAAAGGAGTAGGTTCCAAAATATTCAAAACTTTAAAAGCTCCCTGAAGGGTGCCCTCCTGAACAATCTGGAATTGATCTGCGGGCCCCTGAACCAAAGACCATTGATAAGTGAGAGCTGCTGCTGTTGAAGAAGCCGCCTGGGCATCTTCCATAAAAAAATAACTTCCTTCTGCCACTTTCTTTTCAGAGCCTGCGAAGACCGTAATATTTCCTGTTTCCTGGGGAACAGGCTGACCCGGGTTTTGCGGAAGATTTTGCGCAGCAGGATCCAAAGGTTCAAAAGGAGCAGAGTCAGGATAAGATTCCGGAGCTTGTGGATTTTGGGGATTCTGAAACGGAGCCGGAAAAGATTCTGGCGATGGAGCCATCCCTGGCGGTAAAACAGCATTGGCAGGTGCAGGAGGAGGAAGAGGCGATTCTACTTTCTTTTCGTCAGCGCTTTTTTTATTAAAAAATCTTAAAGCACGACAAGCCGTAAAAGAACTGATCCAGAAGATCAGCAGAAAAAAAACAGAAACAGTTCTGATGGTTTTGGAAGACATAACTCTTAAATCGCACAAGACGATTTAAGGGACTAGTAAAATTTTATTTTTCTCACCCGTAGGGGCGAATCTTGTATTCGCCCACTCACCTGTTGAAAGGGCGATCACAAGGATCGCCCCTACAACATCTCATCACAAAGAACTAAAATATGTTCGTGATGCACTTCTACCACGCCCCCTTTAATGGAAAAACTTTTGCTTTCTGAAGCCGATCGATAATGCAGGCTGCCTTCGCCGAGTTGTGAAACTAAGCGGGCGTGGCCAGGCAAAATCATGGTTTCTCCCGCCACTGTGGGAATTACCACTTCTTCCACTTCGAGAGTGGGAAGACTTTTTTCGGGGGTTGCGATGTTGAGTTTCATAAGTGTTTGTCCCCTCTCCCGTCCCTCGACTCGCTTCACTCGCTCGGGACACCCTCTCCCGCAAGGGGAGAGGGCAAACGGTAGAGATCTATCTTAGGCCGCCAGCTTCTGTGCCTTGGCCAAAACTTCTTCTATCGTTCCCACCAAGTAAAAAGCTTGTTCGGGAATATCATCATACTTGCCTTCAACAATTTCCCTAAAGCTTCGAACCGTATCTTCCAACTTTACATATTTGCCTTCCAAACCGGTAAACTGGGCGGCCACAAAGAAGGGTTGTGAAAGAAACTTCTGGATTTTTCGGGCACGAGCCACAATCTGCTTATCTTCTTCAGAAAGTTCATCCATCCCCAGAATGGCAATAATATCTTGCAGATCTTTATAACGCTGCAAGAGTTGTTGCACCGACCTCGCCACGCGATAGTGTTCTTCTCCAATCACCTGGGGATCCAAAATGCGGGAAGTAGAATCGAGAGGATCCACCGCGGGATAAATTCCCAACTCGGCAATCTGACGCGAAAGAACGGTGGTGGCGTCCAAGTGAGTAAAGGTGGTCGCTGGAGCAGGATCGGTCAGATCATCTGCGGGCACGTAAATCGCTTGCACGGAAGTGATCGAGCCTTTGGTCGTGGAGGTGATGCGCTCTTGTAATTCTCCCAAGTCCGTGGAAAGCGTCGGCTGGTAACCCACGGCGGAAGGGATACGGCCGAGCAAGGCCGAAACTTCAGAACCTGCCTGGGTAAAGCGGAAAATATTATCAATAAAAAGAAGAACGTCCTGCCTTTCTTCATCCCGAAAATATTCTGCAAGGGTCAGCGCAGAAAGAGCGACACGAGATCTTGCGCCCGGGGGTTCGTTCATTTGTCCATAGACGAGCGCGGTCTTTTTAAGAACGCCAGACTCTTTCATTTCCAACCAAAGATCATTTCCTTCACGCGTTCTCTCGCCTACCCCTCCGAACACCGAGTAACCGCCGTGTTGCATGGCGACGTTATTAATGAGTTCCATAATGAGAACGGTTTTTCCTACGCCTGCACCCCCGAAGAGACCAATCTTTCCCCCTTTGGAATAAGGCGCTAACAAATCGATAACTTTAATTCCCGTTTCAAACATTTTTACTTCTGTGCTTTGTTCTAAAAATGGGGGAGGATCGCGATGAATCGGATAAGTTTTTTTGGCGCCTACTGCACCCATTTCATCCACAGGCTCTCCCACTACATTGAGGATACGACCCAAGGCTTCCGGACCCACAGGCATCTGGATCGGCTCACCCGTATTTAAAACTTCCTGGCCACGCACCAAACCTTCAGTGGAATCCATCGCCACACATCGGACTGTATTTTCACCCAAGTGTTGCGCCACTTCGACCACCAGATTATGGGGACGGTTGTCAATCGAGGGGTTTGTAATTTTAAGCGCCGTAAAAATTTCAGGGAGTTGCCCTTCGGGGAAACTCACGTCAACCACGGGGCCGATGACTTGAACCAGTTTACCGGAGATGTGTTGTTTTTTTTCTGACATAGATAAAGACTCCTTATAATTTTCAAATTCTTTTGTAGGGGCGAATCTTGTATTCGCCCACATTAAGGGCGATCACAAGGATCGCCCCTACATTTTTATTTCAAAGCTTCCGCACCATTCACAATATCCATCAATTCTTTTGTAATCAGCGCCTGACGGGCGCGATTGTATTGCAAGGTTAAAAGCGAAATCATTTCTTTGGCGTTACTCGTGGCACTTTCCATGGCCGACATACGCGCCCCCAACTCGGAAGTTTGTGACTCGAGTCCTGCCAAATAAATTTGACTGGCCACATAACGGGGCATGAGAACCTGAAAGAGCTCCTGGGCAGAAGGTTCATGAATCACGGGAAGCAGTGCGTTTTCCACATTCGAACGGTCAATCTCCAAAGGAAGAATTTTTCGGATTCGAATCTCCTGCGAAATGGCTGATTTAAAACCATTGTAAGCCAGATAAAAAGCCCCGAACTCGCCTTCCCTAAAACCTTTCAAAATTTCTTCTGCCACTTCCAAAGCTTTTGAAAAAGTGGTCTTCTCTGTGCTGCCCACCCATTCTTTTTTGAGCTCCACTTTTCGGGAACGGAAAAAATCTCTTCCTTTTCTTCCCACCACCATCACTTCTGTTTTGGAATAAGCCTGGGTTTCAAAGTTCAAAAAATATTGAACCTTTCTGAGCAGGTTCGAATTGAAGCCCCCACACAAACCCCGATCCGAAGTAAATACCATCGTTGCTGCAGGCCTTCCTTCTTCGGCTTGTTGAAGGTAGGCAGAAGAGTCGAAATCCAACTGCAGGGCCAAACGCTTGATCACTTCACTCAAATGGATTTCATAAGGCCGGGCTTGCAAAAGAGTCGTTTGGGAACGACGCAACCTCGCTGCCGCCACCATTTTCATCGCGCGCGTAATCTTCTGGGTGTTTTTGACACTGCCAATTCTTTTTCGAATGATTTTGAGTGTGGCCATATTACGCTACAAAACTCCCTTTAAATTCTTGCAACACTGCACTCACGCGTTTTTTCAAATCCTCATCCAAAGATTTTTTGATCACCATGTCTTTTAAAATCTGGGGATGCTTGGTTTCAAAGAAAAGAAGCATTTCTTTTAAATATTTTTCGATTTTGATTTTGGGAGTTTCGTCGACCCAACCGTTCGTGGCGGCAAAGATAGATAAAATCTGCTTTTCCACGGGCATGGGTTGATACTGCCCCTGCTTCAACACTTCCACCAATCGCTCACCGCGAGCGAGTTGGGCTTGCGTCGCTTTATCCAAATCCGAACCAAACTGGGCGAAAGCGGCAAGTTCCCGATATTGGGCCAGTTCCAAACGAAGTGTTCCTGCGACCTGCTTCATCCCCTTGATTTGTGCATTTCCCCCGACGCGAGACACAGAAAGACCCACGTTAATCGCGGGGCGCACACCCGAATAAAACAAATCCGTATCCAGATAAATTTGTCCGTCTGTAATCGAAATCACGTTGGTGGGAATATAAGCCGAAACGTCGCCTGCCTGGGTTTCAATAATGGGCAAAGCCGTCAGAGAGCCGCCGCCTCGTTCATCGGAAAGTTTTGCGGCACGTTCTAACAGTCGGGAGTGAACATAAAAAACGTCTCCCGGATAAGCTTCGCGCCCCGGAGGACGGCGAAGCAGCAAAGAAAGCTGACGATAAGCCACCGCATGTTTTGACAAATCATCGTAAATAATCAGGGCATGGCGACCACTATCCCGAAAATATTCTCCCATCGCCGCTCCGGAATAAGGGGCCAAAAATTGAAGGGGAGCAGGATCTGAAGCGCCTGCCGTAATAATGGTGGTGTATTCCATGGCACCGTGTCTTTTGAGCTTCTCTACCACCTGAGCGACGGTAGACTGCTTCTGCCCAATCGCGACGTAAAAACAAAAAACATTCTGGCCCTTCTGGTTAATAATCGTGTCGATCGCAATCGCTGTTTTGCCCGTCTGCCGATCTCCGATAATCAGTTCTCGCTGACCCCGACCAATGGGGATCATTCCGTCAATCGCCTTGAGACCGGTTTGCAAAGGTTCTCTCACGGGTTGACGGGCCACAATGCCCAAAGCTTTCATTTCAATGCGGCGGTTTTCCCGGGTTTCAATGGGGCCCAAACCATCCAGCGGCTGACCCAAAGCATTGACCACTCGGCCAATGAGAGCTTCGCCGACAGGAACTTCAGCGATTCGGCCGGTTCTCTTCACCGTATCCCCTTCTTTGATGCCGGCATCATGACCCATGATGGCTGCACCGACATTGTCTTCTTCAAGATTCAAGGCGATGCCATAAATTTGATGCGGAAACTCAATCAGTTCTCCCGCCATCACCTCACCCAAACCATGAATGCGGGCGATTCCATCTCCGATGGATAACACCGTACCCACTTCGGATCGCTCGACCCCTTTGCCGTAGCTTTGAATTTGTTCACGAATAATCTGACTAATTTCTTCCGGACGTATTTGCATGGGAATAGCTCCTTATTATTTTCTCCTCACCCTTCGACTCGCTGCGCTCGCTCAGGGCAGGCTCCTCACATTTGATTTCCAACGGAAGCCTGCAACATCTTTTCTTTGATTCGCTCTAAATTTGATTTTGCACTTCCATTTAAAACAAGATCTTTCATCTGAATAATCATGCCTCCCAAAATTTGGGGGTCGGTTTTCACTTCTAAAATCACTTGTTGCTGGCTCAATTTTTCCAAAGCTTTTTTGAGAGGCTCTTTTGAAGCTTCTTCCAGATCTCCTTGCACGGTGACCTGCACTCGCACGCGACCCAAAGCAGCATCTGCCTGATCCCGGTAAGATAAAAGAATTTCTGAAAAATAAATTATTCTCTCCCGATCGATTAAAATTTTTAGAAAATTGAGCATCAAGGGAGAAAGCTGAAGCTTGGGCGCCAAGGCTTCCACCGCTTTTTTCCGCTCTGAGGTCCCAAAAGCAGGATCGGTCATTAAAAACTGAAACTCGGGACAACCCGAAAAAACTTTCTCCACGGTTTCCAATTCGCAAAGCGATTCATCCACCTTGTTTTGGGCCTGGGCAAGATCCAAAAAAGCTTTTGCATAACGTCTGCCGATGGCTCCCCCTTTCATACCAAGGCCTCCACTTCTTTTACCGTTTTCTGGATTCTGTTTTCCAGGTCTTTGGGGTTCATTTGTTCGCGAACCAGTTTTTCAGCCCAGGTAGTGGCAAGGCCCACCATTTCTTGCTTCAAACGCTCTTTCACTTTTAAATATTCTTGGCGGGAAATCAGTTCTGCAGTGCTTTGGATACGTTGTGAAGAGCTCTGGGCTTCTTCCATTATTTTTTGTCGAACAAGCTCTCCTTCTTTTTGAAAAGAATGGATCAGCTCCTGAATTTCTTTTTCTATGTTTTGAAGCCGTTTTTCGTAATTCAAGGCCTTGGCCTCGGCTTGCTGCTTTTCCTGCGCGGCCTGTTCAATGGATTCTGCAATTTTTTTGGAACGGGCCAGCAAAAAATCTTTGAGGGGTCTTTTTAAAAGATAAACCAGGGCCGCCACCAAAAGACCAAAATTAATGAAGGGAAAAACAATTTCTTTCAGAATGTTGATGGATTCATGTTCCTGCATAAAACTTTACCCGATTTTTCGATCCAAAATTTCTTCCGCAATCCCCTTGCCCAAAGATTCCACATCTTTTCGAATTTTAAGCCGGGCTTCGCTTTGTTCTTGTGTCAATTTGGATTGCATTTCACCCAAATATTTTTCGGACTTCTCTTTGGCCCCTGCCAAAATTTTTTGGGCCGCCTCTTCGCCTTCTTTTCTCACCTTGTTTTTCAGGACAAGCCCCTGAACTTTCGCCTGGGCCATTTTTTCTTCATATTCTTTCGCTCGTTCTGCTGTTTTTTTGTAAAGACCCTCGATTTCTTCCCTGACTCCTTCTGTGGCCGCTTTACGCTTATCCATCACCCGCAGAGCCGGCTTAAAAAGCAAAAAATTCAGGGAAAACAAGACCCCCAAAAAAATAACCAGCTGAAAATAAAAAGTGTTGTCGGGCAGAAGATTCATAATCGATTTTTTTTAAAAGGCGCGCATCGTTAACATGCGGTTTTCAAGGCTGTCAAGATTTTTGGCGGGGATTAAAAAGGCGACATTGCGTCGCCTTTTTATTTAAAAATAAGATGAATGGAAAATCTCTTACTTACTTACAAGCCTACAAGTCACTTTTCGTATTTTATTGTTTCCCGTATCAGCAACGTAAAGGTTGCCCTGACTATCGATTGCAACATCTTGAGGTGAATCCAATTGGGCTTGAGTTGAAGGACCGTTATCCCCTGAAAAACCTTTTACTCCATTCCCTGCTACAGTAGAAATCACCCCAAATGTATCTACTCTACGAATTCGATGATTGTTTGTATCAGCAACATAAAGATTCCCCTGATCATCAATGGCAAGTCCAGAAGCCCCATCTAACTGTGCTTGCAGTGCTGGGCCACCGTCTCCTGAAAAACCAGGGCTATTATGAACTCCTGCGACTATATCTCTCATCGCAGTGCTCATCCCTTTTATAATTTCTTCTCCAGAGGGTGGCATTTGCGTATAAAAAACATATCCTGGATACACGCTACTGACTGTCAAGTTTCTAGCGATAGCATGATCATTTAGAAAAGTTGTTATATTTGTAGGGCTCACTTTATAAATTTGGGTGTACATATGTGAGATGAAAAGATTGTCTTGGTCATCCAATGCAAGCCCCCAAGGCCCACTTAAGTATGTTTGATTGCCATATCCTATACGATTCCCTAGAGTGGTATTGATCCTTCCTCCACTCACTTTACGAACTCTATTGTTATCGGTGTCTGCAATAAAAACATCTCCTTGAGAATTGACGGCAACTGCCAGAGGGTTATTTAAACGGGCCAAGCTAGCCCAGTTACCATCTCCCGTAAACCCTGGTCGGCCTGTTCCTGCTACAGTGAAAACCCTGTTATTTACATCCACCTTACGAATCATGTGATTTTTTGAATCTGCAATAAAAAGATTGTCTTGGTTATCTATCGCAATTCCAAAAGGCTTATTTAATCTTATTTGAGTGGCAAACTCAGCTTCCAATGTAGCATAACGTGCGGTGTTACCTGCTATTGTTCTAATGGTACATTCTGTGAACGTAATTTCTTTTTCCTTTGCTTCTACTTCTACAGAATGCCCTTTCCCTGAACTTGTCGGACTCACTGGTCCATCTTCTTCCATGGGCTTGGCAGCCTGTAATGAAGGAGATGAGATAAAAGAAATCAAAAACAAAAAAACGATGAAGAATGATTTAAGATAAAATGGATTCATAAAACCCCCTTGAGCACAAGGTAACAGCAAATTATATGCCAATGGATATTTCTAATAATTTTATTTACATCTTTTAATAATTTTTAATTCTTTTTACAAAACAAGTGAAAGTGTGTGGGTGGTTTTGGTTAAAACATACTCATGCTTTGTCAAAACATTGGCTATTTTTACAAAAAAATCCACCTCACAAGCTGGGTCCACTTTTAGATTGACCTTATACATCACCTAAAGTTAACGTAATGTATATGTTTCGAACTCAAATTTATCTGGATTCTACACAAAGAAAAATTCTAAAGACGATGGCGGCAGAACGCAAAGCCACTCTTTCTGAGCTCATTCGAGAAGCCATCTGGAGCCTGATTTCGACTCACCAAAAACCCAAAACCGATTCCTTGCAAGATATTGTGGGGCTTTACCACAATGAGAAAGATCGTGAGGGTTCTATCCGACACGACGACCTTTATGAGTAAAAAAATATTTGTGGATACAGGGGCTTTTATTGCCTTGGCCAATACAGCCGATCAATATCATCTTTTGGCCAAAAATTCTTTTTACGACCTTCAACGACCTGACATTATTTTACTCACCTCAAACTTTATTTTGGACGAAGCTTATACGAGGCTTTGCCGTAAAGCAGGGCCCAAAGTGGCGATTACTTTTGGAGAGAAAGTTCAAGCAAGCTTATCCTTAAAAATCGTCAGCATTGATCGATCGATAGAGAAAAAGGCATGGGAAATTTTTAAAAAATACTGGGATCAATCTTTCTCTTACACAGATTGCACCTCCTTTGCTCTCATGCGTGCCCACAAGATCGTGGATGCTTTTGCTTTTGATAAAGATTTTAGTATTTTCGGATTTTCTTTAATTCCTGGGAAATAGTTTATGCCCAAACATCGTCCTCGCATCAGCCAACCCATTCGACCCATTGAACTCATTGGAGGGAAAAAGGGCGTTCTTCTCTTGCATGGTTTTACTGCCACTCCGGAGTGTTTCAAATATTTGGCACAGGAATTAAATCAGGCAGGCTTCACGGTGTTAGCGCCTGTGCTGGCAGGTCATGGAAGTGTTCCCGAACATCTCGAAGAAACCGAGTGGCACGATTGGTATAAAAGTGCCGAAGAAGCTTATCACCGCTTACGCCAACATTGTTCTTCGATTTCTGTTTTGGGATTGTCGATGGGAGGGCTGCTCACCTTGCATCTGGCCTCTCAGCATCCCGGCATCAAGGCTTTGGGATTACTCGCCACTCCTCTTTTCTTGGATAGTTGGTTGCTGCGTTTTATTTTTCCGCTGATTTGGAAAACACCCCTCAAATATCTTTATCGATATCAAAAAAAATATGCAGTGGCGATCAACGATCCCGTCGAAAAACGCCGCTATCAAACTTATGAAAAAATTCCCGTGGTATCCGTCGCTAATCTGTTGGATCTTCAAAAAATAGTCCGAAAAGAACTTGTTCGTATCCGCCAACCCACTTTGATCGCTCATGCCCTGGATGACGATACAGTTCCTTTTGCAAATCTCGACTATATTCGGGCCTGCATTGGTTCCGATGAAGTGGAAACACTCACCCTCAAAAAATCGAGCCATATCATTACCCTCGACTACGACCGCGAGGTGGTGGCAAAACGGGTGACGAAATTTTTTAAGAAGCATTTTTAATTTTTTAAATTATTGTAAGGGACTCTATGAAAGACCTCATCCTCTCCATCGACCAAGGCACCACCGGCACCACCGTTCTTCTCGTGGACCCCCAAATTAATATTCTAGCCAAAAAAAATAATGAATTCCCCCAACACTATCCCCAACAAGGTTGGGTAGAGCATGATCCGGAAGAAATTTGGGCGTGTACGGTGAAAACCATTCAAGAGGTTTTAAGTGAAAGTGGAGTGGATACTTCCCGAATCGCTGGAATTGGAATTACCAACCAACGTGAAACGACTCTTCTTTGGGATAAAGCAACCGGAGATCCCCTCCACAAAGCCATTGTCTGGCAAGACCGGCGAACCGCTCCTTTATGCGAAAAACTCAAGAAAAAAGGACTCGAAAATAAATTCAAAAAGAAAACAGGATTAGTGTTGGACCCCTATTTTTCAGGAACCAAAATTCGCTGGTTATTGGATCATGTCCCTCAAGCACGCGAGAAAGCTAAAAAAGGAAGCCTTGCTTTTGGAACCATTGATACTTTTCTAGTTTGGAAACTCACAAACGGAAAAGTTCATGTGACCGATCCTTCCAATGCCTCACGCACTTTACTCATGAACTTGCAAACTTTGGATTGGGATCCGGAACTTTTAAAAATTTTAAACATCCCTGCTTCGCTGCTTCCCCGCATTGCCTCTTCTTCTGAAATCTATGGTGAAACCAAAAATGTTCCAGGATTACCGGATGGAATTCCCATTGCCGGCATCGCCGGAGATCAGCAATCTGCGCTCTTTGGCCAAGCTTGTTTTTCAGCAGGAGAAGCCAAGTGCACTTATGGAACAGGCTCTTTTATTCTCCTCAACACGGGCAAAAAGATTGTCCATTCCAAAAATAAACTGCTCACGACAGTGGCTTGGAAGTTGGGAAAAGAAATTTGTTACGCCTTGGAAGGTTCGGCTTTTATTGCCGGCGCTGCGGTGCAGTGGCTAAGAGATGGTTTGAAGCTCATTCATAAAGCTTCAGAGGTTGAAGCTCTTGCGTCTTCTGTACCGGATAGCGACGGAGTTGTTTTTGTTCCCGCTCTCGTGGGCCTCGGCGCGCCTTATTGGAATGCCGAGGCCCGCGGCTGCATCACCGGCATCACCCGTGCCACCACCCATGCTCATTTGGCCCGTGCGACTTTGGAGGGAATTGCTTATCTGCAATACGACATCCTTCAAGCCATGAGCAAAGATTTGGGGGAAAAATTAAAAATTTTAAAAGTGGATGGGGGAGCCTGCGCGAATCATCTGCTCATGCAATTTCAATCGGATATTTTGGGAGTTCCGCTTTCTCGCCCGCAGATGATTGAAACAACTGGATTAGGAGCTGCCTTTTTGGCAGGACTTGCCACTGGTGTTTGGGAAAATACAAAAGTCATTTCAGAAAATTGGAAAGAAGAAAAACTTTTCAAACCGCAAATGTCAAAATCTCTTGTGAAAAGGAAAATTGAAAGCTGGCAGAAAGCTGTAAAAAAAGCTTGAAGACCCAATGTCATCCTGAGCGGTGAGCGAAGGATCTACTGGACTCAACGAGTGGATCTAATTGAATCCGGGAGATTCTTCAGTCGCTCACCGCTCCTTCAGAATGACATGCAAAAGTTCAATTTTGTTAAAGCCTGATAAAAATTGATGCCTATTTTATAAAATTGAATAGACAAAAAATTATTTAATTTCATATAGTTAAGTATAGACTCTCGCTCAAACCTCCTGTTATCATTTCTCTTGGGAAATGATCAATAAACTTCAAAAAGGAGGCCGGTAATGCGTTCTGCAAAAACTTTAATTTCTTTTATTTTTCTTTTTTTATTTTCACCTCTCACAAGTCACGCCGCCCCTTTTGCTTATATTACAAATTATGGGTCTGACACCGTTTCTGTCATCGATGTCGCTACAAACAGTATTGCTACTACAATTCCTGTGGGAACAGATCCTGGAGGAGTCGCTTTTCATCCGGCAGGCACAAATGTTTATGTGACCAACACTGATGACGATACAGTTTCTATCATTAATGCCACTACCAACAGAGTCACCGGCACAATAGCTGTGGGAAATGGGCCTTCAGGTATTGCGATACATCCTACGGGCTCCTTCGCCTATGTCGCGAATGCCAACGGCAGAGACCTTACGATGATTAATTTATTGGATAATACCACCAGTACAATCAGTCTGGGAGGATCCCTCATCCCTTATGGGATTACCTTCAACCCAAGTGGATCTCGTGCTTATGTCACTGCCAGTTCAACTTTAGTAAATGGTGTGCTTTACATTCTGGATACTTCAAATCATACGGTAATCACAAGCTTAGCCGTAGGAGTTTCCCCCATTGGAGTTGCGGTAAATCCTCAAGGAACAAGAATCTATGTGGCCAATAGTGGAACGCTTAGTGTGATTGATGCTAACGCCATGACTCTCTTAACAACAGTCACAACGGGATCATCAGGACTTGGAGCAGTCGCCATCAACTCTGTAGGGACTCGTGCTTATGTCACCAACAATTCAAGTAACAATGTTTATGTAATCGACATCTCCACAGATTCGAACAACATTCTTGCCATCGTGCCTGTGGGCACAGGGCCTGCGGGAGTGAATGTGAGCCCTGATAACTCTCGAGTTTATGTAGCAAATAATGAAAATAACATGGGAAGTACGATTTCAATTATTGATACTTCTAATAATACTGCTTTTGCTCCCATTACAGTAGGCACAGGGCCTCTTGCCATAGGTAATTTCATCACACCCATTCCTTCTGCAAGTTTCTCGGAGGTAAATTTTAATTTTTCCGCACAAGCTTTAAATGTGCCCAGTGGAGCTCAAACCTTTACGCTTTCAAATCCAGGAACAGGCATTCTTGGCATTCAAAATATTTCCACCAGTGGCGACTTTTCTCAAACCAACAATTGCGGAACTTCCCTGATCGCTCATGCAAGTTGCACCATCAATGTCACTTTCACCCCCACTTCTTCTGGCGCAAAAAGTGGAACCCTGACGGTGACCGATAACGCGGCAGGAAATCCCCACACGTTCAGTCTTTCAGGAACAGGGACTGCCTCTGCAGCATCGGGTGGAGGAAGTGGGGGCGGTAGTGGTGGGGGTTGCTCTTTACAGAGTTCTTCCCTCAACTCCTTTTCTTTTTCAGGATGGATGGGAGTATTATCTTGCGTCATTTTATGGGGTTTAAAAAAGAGGATTTTAGTGCGGACTCGCAGGTAAATTTTTAATTTCCACCAGAAGGTCTGGCAGGCTGAGCGGGGACTGTCTTGGGTTTTATCACGGGTAATGGACCCGACGGTGCAATTTCTTCTGAAGCAGCTGGGACAGCTCTTTCGAGCGAAGTAGAAGAAAGCGCGTCAAAATTCTGCTTTAAAACTGCCGAATAAAAACTGATCGACCGAAACCGTTCCAAATCCACATGAGAAGGAAAGAATAAATCAAAGGTCTGGGTATAACCCATTTGGACTCCTGCGGGATATTCAATGATGTCTTTTACCTTGGGAGGAAGAGTGGTCCAGGTTTTAATATCGCGAATGCGCAGTGAAATAATGGCCCTTTGTTTTTTACCCCAGGCATCTTCTATCAACCATTGATCATTTTGGGGATCCAACTTGATCATATCCACAGATTTATTCGTCAGAGCCACCGTGACAATTTTATAACCCGGCACCAGACCATCCAGTTTTTTATCATAGCTCGCGTCAATCGTAATTCCCCAATTGGGCAGATTGAGTCTCGCTTCAGAAGCAGTTTTGGCGGGCTTGTCGGCTCGGGAAGGAAAACAGCCGGCTCCAAAGAACATCTGTGAAAAAATAATCAGAAAAAGTAAACCCTGTTTTTGTTTCATATCACCTTTTATTTACCAAAAATTTCTTCGGCCAAATGACAGGCCACCTGATGATTTGGGTGAAGCTCTCTTAACACGGGGATTTTTTGTTTGCAAACTTCCTGAACATAAGGACATCGGGTATGAAACACACAACCGGAAGGAAGCTTCAGGGTTGAAGGAATTTCTCCTGCCAGAATTTCATGCGTTTTCTTTCCAGGAATGGGAAGTGGCACGGCCTCCAAAAGAGCCTGGGTGTAAGGATGACGCGTTTCCATCAAACGATCTGCGGGGAGATATTCCATGATCTTTCCCAAATAGAGAACCACAATCTGATCACTGAGATAGCTCACGACCTTCAGATCATGGGAAATAAAAAGATAAGTGAGTTTGAATTTTTCTTTAAGCTCTTGCAGCAAATTAATCATTTGGGCCTGAATGGAAACATCAAGAGCCGAAACAGGTTCATCACAGACAATCAGCTTGGGCAGCAAACTTAAGGCCCGGGCCACTCCTATCCGTTGCCGTTGCCCCCCTGAAAACTCATGGGGATATTTCAAAAGGGCTTCGGGGGAAAGGCCCACTGCCTGCAAAAGTTCCGCAGCTTTTTGTAAACGGGAGGATTTATCTCCAATACGATGAATGGCCGGCCCTTCGGTAAGAATCGCGGCGACTGTCATTCTGGGATTTAACGAAGAATAAGGATCCTGAAAAATCATCTGAATTTTTTTTCTAAAATTTTTTAATGAAACGGACTTGAGCGTGCTGATTTTTTCTCCTTCAAAAATAATTTCTCCCGCATCGGGATTTAAAAGTCGCAAAAGCATGCGCCCCAAAGTGCTCTTGCCGGATCCGGATTCTCCCACAAGGCCCAAGGTTTTTCCTTCTTCGATAGAAAAACTCACCCCACTCACCGCATGAACATATTCCTGCCCACGGCCCCACAAACCCCTTTTAATGGGAAATCTCTTCACCAGATTTTTAATTTCAAGTAATGGCATAACATACAGGACTGAGCAAATTACAGGACTGAGCGATGAGTGCTGAGGACTGAGTTTTTTTCTCAGTCCTCATGGCTCAGTCCTCAGCACTCAGGTATTTATACACCTGACCCATTGCCCTTCTCCCCGATTTCTAAGTTCAGGGATTTTTAGATGACAAGCATGAGCGACTCTCGGGCAGCGATCTGCAAAACGACATCCTTCTGGCAAATTCAGAAGATTGGGAACAGAACCCGGAATTGTTTTTAACAATCCCTGTCTTTTCCCCAAGAGGGGCATCGACTCTAAAAGTCCACGGGTATAAGGATGTTTGGGTCGTCGAAAAAGTAAAGCAACGGGGGCCTCCTCGACGATCTTTCCTGCATACATCACCAAAACCCGATCACAGGTTTGGGCCACAACTCCCAAGTCGTGCGTGATTAAAATTAGCGTCATTTGACGTTCGCGAATGACTTTTTGAATGAGATCTAAAATCTGGGCCTGGATCGTGACATCCAGAGCTGTCGTAGGTTCGTCGGCAATCAGAATTTCCGGCTCACACGCAAGGGCTATGGCGATCATGATTCTTTGACGCATCCCCCCCGACATTTGGTGAGGATAGTCTGACAAACGCCGCTCGGCATCCGGAATTCCCACTTGTACCAAGAGCTCTATTGTTTTGGCTCGGGCTTCTTTCTTGGAAATATTTCTATGCGCCAACATCCCTTCCATGATTTGATCTCCCACCGTATAGACGGGATTTAACGCGGTCATGGGTTCTTGAAAAATCATGGCAATTTTATTGCCACGAATTTTCAACATTTCTTTTTCCGGCATTTGTAAAAGATTTTTCTCTTCGAATAAAATTTGCCCCGACTTGATCTTGGCCGGAAAATCCAAAAGACGCAAAATGGATAAAGCAGTGACCGTTTTCCCACAGCCCGATTCTCCGACAATCCCCAATACTTCTCCTTTTTTCACCGCAAAACTGACTTCATCCACGGCACGCAGAGTGCCAGATTGGAGATCGAACTCGGTAACCAGGTTTTGGATTTCTAAAATGTTCATTGATCTGATCTTTCGCGAACTAATTGAATAGCCTGATAAAGCTTTTTTTCTAAAATGGCTCCGGCTTAATTGTTGCGACAGTGTCGAAACAATCTTCTCTCCATCAACTCTTTAACCTCGGATCCATCGCGTCCCGAAGCCCTTCGCCCACCAAATTATAAGAGGTGACGGTGATAAAAATAGCCAAGCCTGGAAATAAAGTGAGCCACCAGGCGATGTCGATAAAATCCCTGGATTGAGAAAGAATGTCCCCCCAACTGGGAGTCGGAGGCTGAACCCCAAAGCCCAAGAAAGAAAGAGAGGATTCAATGATGATGGCACTGGCTACTCCAAAGGTGGCTGATACAAACACCGGTGCCATGGCATTGGGAAGAATATGGCGAAAAACAATTCGAAACCACGAAGCCCCCTGGGATTTCGCAGCCATGACATAATCATTTTGACGGAGTTTTAAAAATTCTCCGCGAACGAGACGCGCAATGCCTGTCCAACCGGTGACTCCAATCACCACCATGATGTTGTAAATCGAAGGCCCTACAAAAGCGAGCACCACTAAAATCAGAAAAAAAGTGGGGAAACAAATCACCACCTCGATCAAACGACTGATGAGGATATCTATTTTCCCTCCAAAATAGCCGGCACAGGCCCCCAAAAAAATACCGATGAACACATAAATTCCCACCGCCACAAAGCCCACAGAAAGAGAAACACGTGAGCCATAAATCACACGACTGGCAACATCCCGGCCCTGTTCATCTGTCCCCAACCAATGCGTAAAAGAAGGCGGCATTAAAATAGCGTTCAAGTCATATTGAGTGGGAGAGTAAGGAGCCAGTAAAGGCGCAAACAGAGCCACAGCAAAGGTTGCGAGAATAATCCAAAAGCCCCATTGATTCAGTTTACTTTTGGAAAACTGTTGCCAGGTTTCTTGCCAAAAAGAATGAGCGTTTGTTTTGTTCATTGTCGTAAATCTTTTTATGATAATTTTTCAAAACTAATTCTGGGATCCACCCACACATAAAAGAAATCGGAAATTAATAAGGAGACCAAGGTGAGCATCGCTTCAATGGAAGCAATCGCCATAATGGTGGGGTAATCTCTTGCCAGCACCGACTCGAATCCCAGTTTTCCCATCCCGGGAATTGAAAAAATCTGTTCGATGATCACACTGCCTCCCATCAAAGCGGGGAGTAAAGTCCCCATGAGGGTGACCAAGGGGATGAGGGCGTTTCGAAAAGCGTGTTTCCAAATCACCACACTATTTTTTAATCCCTTTGCTTTTGCCGTACGAATATAATCCTGGCGAATCACTTCGAGCATATTGGCTCGTGAAAAACGCGAGAGAAAAGCAAAGCTGCCATACACCATGCAAGTCACCGGCAAAACCAGATGCCAAGCCACATTGCCCAGCCACTTAAACCAGGGGAAATTCTCGGCCCCATCCGACACATAACCCACAACAGGAAACCAGTTGAGATGATCCCCACTGGCAAACATCATGATGAGTAAAGTCGCCACCCAAAAGGTGGGGAGAGAATAAAGGACAAAAAGATTCACGGTGATCACTTTATCCAAAGAGGATTCGCGTCTTAAGGCTGAAAAAACTCCCAGGGGAATGGAAATAAAATAAACAATAAAAATTTCGATCAAGTTTAAAGTCAAAGTAATCGGCAGGGCTTCTTTGATTTTTTGGATGACGGGCCGGTGATCTTTAAAACTTTCTCCAAAATCAAAAAGACAAATGCGTTTTAACCAACGCATATATTGAATCCAATTTTCGCCCAAACTTTCGGAGACTTTACGAAAGGTGTTTTTCTTTTCCAGATCGCTTACTCCAAATACCACCTGATTGGTTTGATGAATCCAATGTTCATACCAAGCGGGCAAGGAAACATCGAGACCATAAAGCTTTTTCGTCTGATCCAAAATTTCCTGGGAAACTGCCTGTGCTTTTAAGCCCTCAGATGCCTGAACCTTCACAGAAATAGGGCTTCCGGGGGTTAATTTGATGATGAAAAACGTAATAAGGGTAATGCCTAGAAAGGTAGGGAGGATGAGGAATAATCTTTTAAGAAGATAGGTTTTCATTTTTCTAACTTTTGCTTTTCTTCCCCCCCCCTCCCTTGACGGGAGGGGGTTAGGGGGCGGGTGATCTAATGAAAGTTTCCGAATAATGTACTTTTCAATTTATCACCCTCTCCCCAACCCTCCCCCGTCCAGGGGGAGGGAGCAATATCATTAATACTTAAAAGTGCAGTTTCAAAATTTGAGTAGGGAAAAGTTTATCCCATTTTCTACTCCGTAATTTTCCACTCCAACACATCCACACCCGCCGGATAGACCTTTACATTTTTAAATCGTTCGGACCGCACCAGCAATGCGGGCCCTGTATAAAGAAAAGTGTAGGGCTGCTCATCGGCCACAATTTCATGAAACCGGTGATAAAGTTTTGTTCTTTCCTCTTTATTAAAGGTCAGCCGGGCCTGTTCCATCATTTGATCTGCCGCTTTGTTCTCAAAGCCTACAAAATTGGATCCCTGCTTCGCTTGAGAGGAGTGCCAAACTTGGTAGGGATCTTCATCGAATCCAAAAGACCAACCCAAAGCCGTGGCATCAAAGTCTCTTCCATTGATACGACCAATAAAAGCAGCCCATTCCATCGTGCGAATATCCATCTCAATCCCCACCTTCGAAAAATCTTCTTTCATAATCGTTGCCAACCGCTCGTAAAAGCGGGCCCCCGAAGGGATGAGAAAAGTAAAGCGAAAGGCAGTGCCGTTTTTATCCAGAATGCCATCTCCATCGTGATCCATCCACCCGGCTTCACCCAGTAATTTTTTTGCTCCCTCCGGATCAAAAGGAAGCGGCAAAATTTTGGGGTCATACTCATAACTCTGAAAGAAAAAAGGTCCACTAATCACCTTGCCCAAATCAAACTCCAACTTTTCGACAATCGCCTGACGATTGATCAAGCGCGTCAAAGCCTGACGAACCTTTTTGTCTGCAAAATAAGAACGTCTTAGATTCCAACCCACGAAACGATAACTCGGAGTAAAATATTGGTGTTTGATAAACTCACGATTAAATTTTTCAGAGTCTGTTTGTTTCATCCATTGGATGGGGCGCAAGCTGGTTAAATCCAGCTCTCCTTTTTTAAGTTCTTGAAGGGCCACTGAATCATCACTAATAATTTTAAAAACAATGCCGCGAATATCAGGAAATTTATTTTTATCCCAATAAGCTTCATTGCGTTCCAAAACAATTTTTTTACCTGTGTCCCAGCGTACAAACTTGTAGGGGCCAGTGCCTAGGGGATGGCGGCCTGCGGGGTTGGTATTAAAATCTTTATCCTCATCAAAAATATGTTTGGCGATAATGGGAATGCCTCCACAAAATTCCAGAGCTTTAAAGTAAGGCCTCGCGTAGATAAATCGCAGGGTATAATCATCCAGCTTTTCCACTTTCTTGATATCTTTGTAATAGACTCTCAAATGCGGGGCATCCACCTTGGGATCTTGAATCTTCTCATAAGAATAGAGGACATCCTCGGCCGTGAAAGGCACGCCATCATGCCATTTCACATCCTTTCTTAAATGAAAGGTAAAAGTCAGTTTATCGGGAGAGATTTCCCAAGCCTCTGCAAGCTTGGGTATAAAACCCAAAGTTTTGTTATCGCGATCGAGCAAGCTGTCATAAATAAAACCATTAATCCGTGCTTCATAAGCATCGGTTGCAATCAGGCGATTCAAGGTATCCGGCTCGGAACCCAAATGCCAAATCAGCCAAGCGGGATTTTTGGGGACTTGGACGTCGCAGGCAACGAGAAATAGGAGACAAAACAAGAAAAAAATCCCCCCTGCCCCCCTTTTATAAAGGGGGGTGGGTTTTGTTTCCCCCACTTTGCAAAGGGGGGTTAGGGGGGATTTTAAAAATTTCCTTTGATTATTATTTTTCATCTTCAAAAAGAGAAGGAGCTATCACGGAATTGGGTTCAAAATCCAGATAATGAATATCGATCTCGTTTTTTGTTTTAAAATCCTTGAACCAAAAATGAGAAGGGCTATCTGTCTCATAGCGAAAAAGGAGATGCCCTCTTTCATCTTTTGAAACAAAGCGAACTATTTGACGCAGTTGCGCATTCCAAACCCATTCTTTTTGTGGAGTCACTAATGAATAGAGAAAGGCTTCTTTTTCTTGAAACACAGAAAGTACCGAAAAATCAGGCGCTGGAATTTTTCCCATAAAAAAGCCCAGGGTCTCGGAAAGGTCGGAGGCAAAAGGAATAAATTGACGCAGCTTTTTTTCCGTCAATTCTTCAAGATGGGATTCTTTATTAGAAAAATCCCGCCAGAAAAAATGATCTCCCTTTGAAACAATCAAAAAACGCGTGTTCCCAAAATCATCCACAGTCTCAAAACGAAAAGAAGCAGGCAGTTGAATCACGACCACTTCTTCAAAGCGACGGGTTGTTCCTTTCAGCTTCAAACGGAGCTTGGCAAACCCTTTGGCTGATTGAAGATGACCCGATTTTTCAAAATATTTTTTAATTTCCTGAAGTAAAGAGCCGGCTTGTTTTTCAGGAAGAGCGACACGAGGAGGAGCTTTGGGAGCGCAGGCCAGAGGGAAAAGAAAAAGTAGTAATAAAAAGGTAAGGGGGAGCTTCATTTTGAGCCAAATTGTTCCAACAATTTTTTCTTCACCCGTGCCAAATCCTCCAAGTCGCTTTTTTCTTTGCCGGGTTTTGTTTCCAAACTTTCCTGAGAGCGCTGATAATAGTTCCGGGCCTTTTTTCGATTTCCTTTCCGGAGAAAAACATCCCCCAAATGCTCTAAAATAGTGGCTTCGCGGGGAGACAGTTCATCGGCCTTGAGAAGATAATGAATTGCCTTGTCCAGTTCTCCCTGTTTGAAATAAACCCAGCCCAAACTATCGAGCACATAACCATCTTTGGGGTGCAAACTGGCGGCCTTTGACACCAGCACCAGGGCTTCTTTGAGATGAATGCCCTTCTCCGCATAAGAATATCCGATATAATTCAATGCCGAGGCATTTTGAGGATTGAGAGAAAGAACCTTTCGCATCATTTGAATCCCCGTCTCAAAATCTCCTTTTTTGTCGTAGGCCACGCCCAGAGAAAAATAAAGTTTCTCTTCTTTGGGAAATTTTTGGATGCCTTCATTTAAAATCCGAATGGCTTGATCATAGTTGGATTGGATAGAATACAAAGCCGCAAGAACCTCATAAAATTCCGGCTCATCCCCTTTTTGAGACAAGGCCTTTTCAATCAGGGCAATGGCTTCCCGAAAACGACTTCGATCCTGACAGATTAAAACACTTCTCAAGATCGCTTCTTTGAAAAACGAAGAGTCTTTGGGAATTTTAGAAAATGAAGCCAGGGCCTCTTCTTCTTTCTTTTGAGTTTGGTAGATCACCCCCAAATAATATTGCACACGATCTGAATTGGGATTGGTTTGTAAAATTCTCAAAAAACTCTGGGTCGCTGCTTCATAGTTTTTGAGCTCATAGTACAAAAGACCGAGTCTCAAAAGAGTCGACAGATCCTCTGGCACAAGCTTGTCAATCTGCCGATACACTTTCACCGCTTCTTTGAGACGGTCTTGCTCCAAATAAATTTGCCCCAAATATTGCAGGGCTTTTAATTCGTCGGGGTTGTCTTCGAGAATATCCTGAAACACAGCGATGGCTTTGGGATAATTTTTTGTAAAACTAAAATAAATGGCCCCCAAATAATAAGAAGCCGTGAGCGATTCTGGAACCTGCTTTTTTAAACGGAAAAGGACCGCAATCGCACGATTAAAATTCTTTTGGGCCATATACTCTTTGGCCAAGGCCGCATAGGCCTCTTCATCCTCAGGATTCAAACGAATGGCGGTTTCATATTCTGTCACCGCTTCTGCGGATTGTTTGCGTGCCGAATAAAGTTTCCCGAGCAAAAGATGGGCGTCTTCATTTTTGGGATCCAGTTGCAAGGATCTTCTCACTGCTTCAAAAGCCTCATTCACGCGATTCACTTCTATATTTCTTTTGGCCATTTCTTCTTCTAAAAAAGAAGAGGTGTTTTTCTGGTCAAGAGCCTGTTTTAAATCGAGGAGAGATTCTTCGAGTTGGCCTTCGTAACTTTCAAGCTTCGACAACAAATAAAAATAATAGGCGTTTCCTTGCGGTGATTTTTTGGAAGAAGAAAAAAAAGGTTTTTCAGGTGCAGAAGAAGGAAGCGCCGCCTTCGGCTCTGTAAGTCCAAAAGCCCCTCCCTGATGGCTACAAGCGGCAGTACTCATGAAGCAAAAAATTAAAATCCATAAACTTGCGTGTTTCATTTCTTTGATTCCCTGAAATTAACCTAACACATTTTTCAAATGTAAAAAATACTCCTGATTCCCCTTGGGCCCACGAATAACAGACTTTACAACTCCTGACACCTTTAAACCCAAACTTTCAGCCTTTTGACTCACTTTTAAAATTGCTTTTTCTTCGAGAGCGACTGAACGCACCACTCCTTTTTGGGCTTCTTGAGGTCCGAGTTCAAATTGGGGTTTTACAAGAATTAACATCTCTCCTTCTTTTTTAAGAAACTCCAAGGCGTGAGCCAATACTTGCGTGAGAGAAATAAAGGAGACATCCATCACCAGCAAATCAATTTTTTCCGGAATTTTCTCACACTCCAGATGTTTGAAATGACTCTTTTCAAACAAGACCACCCGGGGATCTTGACGCAAGTTCCAATCGAACTGACCGTACCCCACATCCACCGCATAAATTTTTTTAGCCCCCTGTTGAAGGAGACAATCTGTAAACCCCCCTGTAGACGCCCCAATATCCAGACAGATTTTATTTTGGACTTTTACACGGAAAAAATCCAGGGCACCTGCCAGTTTGTCTCCGCCCCGGGAAACATAAGCAGAACCTTTTTTAATCTCCAGTGGCACACGGGGGAAATAGCGTTCAGAAGCCTTTTGCACCTTCCGGGAATCTGCATAAACCTGCCCTGCCAAAATCAAAACCCGGGCTTTTCCAAGGTCTTCTGCAAAACCCAGACGGATGAGAAGTTGATCGATGGGAATACGTTTTTCTTTCAATTTTTTTTCTTTAAACCTCTTCTTGTTTTTTCCTAAATCCCCCCTCCCTCGACGGGAGGGGGTTGGGGGGCGGGTGGTCTAATGAAACCTTCCAAATATTGTACTTTTTAAGTGGATCACCCTCTCCCCGACCCTCTCCCGTCCAGGGAGAGGGTGAATAAGAAGAAAAATAAAATACCTATACCTCATTTTTTTTAATCTCAGCCCATGCTTGATGAAGACTTCGCGCCCCTGCTGCCGGCCCTTGTGAATGCCCAAAAACCCCGCGACCTGAAATAAAACCAAAATCCACATGCCCAATTTTGGAATAAACAATCGGTAAAGTTTTTGCCGTATCACTGCCACCGGGGATGGGAAGGGCTGGCAAAATTTTTCCCCAAGGTTCAAGACAGGCACGAATGTTCGCGAGCACCTCTTCATCCGAACACTGCATCCGCTCTCCAAAACCCGCAAGTCCGATGGCATCGGCTCCCGCCAAACGTTGAAGTTTGGTGGTAACGAGAGAACTAATTCCAAAATTGGGGATGCGCGAATAACAGGCAGTACCCGTAAAATGACTCATGAGGGGAAGTGCAGCATGCTTGCGAAGCACACGCAGAGCGCTAAAGCCCGTCATCACCGCATTAATCATCACCATATTGGCCCCGTTTTTTTGGGCGATGTCATGAAGAAAATTAATTTGATCCACTTCGTCGGTGATGTTGGCGAGATAAATTTTTGGAAGCCGGGTTTCTTTTTCGGCTTTCTTTCGTGCTTGCGACGTAAAACGCGCACGTTCTGCCAAAGGAGACCAGGACTCATCGCCCAGCATTTCATCATCTTTGGCAATATCCAAACCTCCAAGCCAACTTTGATAGGCAATTTCTGCAAAATCAGAAGGAGGCAAACCCATATTGGGTTTCACCACTCCCATAAAAATAGGCCGGCCGTAAACTTTGAGCACCTCTCGAATTCCTTGGAGCCCAAACTGGGGGCCTTCAAACTTTTCCAAGAAGTTTTTCGGAAATTCAAAATCCAACCACTTAATGGTTTCAATTCCCGGACAATAAAAAGGCCCTTCCCCGGCGGCGGCTGAAAGAAAGTTGGGGATTTTGGGACCAAAATTACGATGGGGATGGGCGAGGGTAACCGCGTAGGACTGAGGACTGAGGACTGAGCAATGAGGAGTTAATGAAATCACTTTTGCGCCATAAAGGGGGCGGAAATCTTCTGAGAGTCCTGGGCGATTCCACTGAGCGGTGCTTTGCTCGGAACAAAGCGAAGCCGCCACCAAGCGTGGATCTTGTTTTGTTTCAAAAATGTATTTTAAAAGGACATAGTCCTCTAACTGAAGTGCTGAAGGAGAAGCAAAAAAACCGGGGATGTCTTGTTCGGATAACATTTACAAGCCTATTAAAGTCAGATGAATTTTTCGTTCGGGCCGTGGCCCATCCAACTCAATCGCAAAGAGGGACTGCCATTGTCCCAACTGTAAATTCCCCTCTTTGATCACCAAAGTTTGCTGGCTGGGGATGAGCAAAGAAAGCAAATGACTGTGGGTATTGGGCCTTCCATCTCCTGCAATCCGGTCATGCCGATAATCAGGTTTTTGGGGAGGAACAAGGCGCGTCAAAAAATCAATCATATCTTTCTGCAATTCTTCACACTGTTCATTGATCACCAGCCCTACCGTGGTATGCTGACTGGCAATCTGAAGGATTCCATTTTGAATAGATTGGCTTTCTACCCACTGACCCAGTTGAAGGGTAAAATCGATAATTTCTATCGATCGAGTGGTACTAAAAGTAAAAACTTGCGAAGAAAATCTCATGATAAAACAGGAGTCGATGATAAAGTGGTATCCCCAAATTTTTTTACATTGACCTGAATGGTTTTGATTTTCTTTTTTTCTTTGGCCACCTTTTCCATTTTTTCAACAATAGCTCCTTCAAAAACCTCTTCACCACATTGGATACAAACCCAGGCAGGAACATCTTCAATAAGAATCAATTCCTCTTTCCACCAGTAATCTACCGTGATTTTTTTTTGAAGCATTTCCCCACGACAAAAATAACAATTTTCATGACCTTGTTTCATGCAACCCTCTCTTTCTAACTTCAAATTTTTCATTTTCCCCTCCCCCCTCCCTCGACGGGAGGGGGTTAGGGGGCGGGTGGTCTAATGAAAGCTTCCGAATAATGTACTTTTCAATCGTATCACCCTCTCCCCCAACCCTCCCCCGTCCAGGGGGAGGGAGTAGTTCCATTAGCACTGAAAAGTGTATTTTCAAACTTTAAACCAATGCACTTTTAATCTCTCAAGTTTTCTTCACGATTTCCGGTTCACAATATAGCGTGCAATTTCACGAAGAGGATCGGCCTGGTCATCAAAAATTTTAAGCAGCTGAATGGCTTCTTCTGTCAAAGTGTTGGCCAAGCGTTTGGATTCTTCAATCCCCAATAAACTGGGATACGTTGATTTTTCCCTGGCAATATCTGAACCAATATCCTTTCCGATTTCTTCTCCACCTTCAATATCCAAAACATCATCGGCGATTTGAAAGGCGAGACCGATTTTTTCTCCATAAAGCCCCAAAGCTTCCACCTGGGCAGGAGTCGCCCCGGCAAGCCTTGCCCCTGCTTCTACAGATACCTGAATTAGCCGACCTGTTTTGTGGCGATGCAGTTTTTCAAGAGCTTCCAGACTGATCTTTTTTTTCTCGCTTTCCAGATCCACGACTTGTCCCCCCGCCATGCCTCTGGATCCTGCCGCATCCGCGATACTTTCAATGACCTGAATCAAAACCTGGGGATCTACCTTCGGATGACGATGGCGCGCCATCAAGCGGAAAGCCTCGGTAAGCAAGGCATCTCCTGCCAAAATGGCCATGGCCTCTCCAAACACTTTATGACTCGTCGGTTTGCCACGTCTCAAGGCATCGTTATCCATGGCGGGCAAATCATCGTGAATGAGGGAGTAGGTATGAATCATTTCCAAGGCGACAGCGATGGGCATCACACGATCCACCGGAACTCCCACTGCCTCACAGGCCGCAAGTGCCAGAATGGGTCGCAGACGTTTGCCCCCGGCGCGCATGCTATAAGTCATGGCTTCGTGTAATTTTGAGGGCCACTCCTTCTCTGGGGGAAGATAACGCTCCAGCGCTTCTTCTACCCACCGGCGTCTTTCTTCGAGATAGGTTTTTAAATGGATGGACATAAAATTGAATTTGTAAGGGCACGTTGCAACGTGCCCTTACAACGGAACCTGTTTTTTCTTCCCTTCAGAATCGGTCATCAGTTTTTCCACTTTTCCCGATGCTTCCTCCAAACTTTTTTCGCAAAATTGAGCCAGACTGACTCCTTCTTCAAATACTTTGAGAGATTGATCGAGAGGCAGATCTCCTGCTTCCAACTTTTTCACCACTTCTTCCAATTTTTTGAGGGAAGATTCAAATTTGGGTTGTTTGTCAGCCATTTTTTGGATGATTACCTTTTGTCTTTCCAAGGGTCAATCTTCTTCGTGACATAAGCCTCTAATCGACCCTGGGCGAGCCAAATTTCCAATTCGGATTGGAGGTCGACTTGATCCGCGTTTTTGATGGGACCCGATCCTTTTTTATACACAATCGAATATCCCCTTTTTAAGACTTCCAAAGGAGACAAGGCTTGGAGCGTTTGTCTTAAAATCGCCACTTCTTTTTTTAAATGGGAATAGTGATTCAAGATGGCGAGTTTTAATCTTTCCTGCAATTCATCCACCCGTTGAGATAACTCTTCCAAACGGCGTTTGGGGTGCTTCAGCCGATCCTTTAAATTTTGTATCGCCAATTGTAATTCTGCTTTTAGCGGAACGGCCAACTCTGCTGCAGCAGAAGGCGTGGGAGCCCGAAGATCCGCCACAAAATCGGCCAGCGTGAAATCAATTTCATGCCCGACCGCAGAAATAATCGGAATCTTTGAGCGAAAAATGGCCCGCGCCACTTCTTCTGTATTAAAAGCCCAAAGATCTTCGAGAGAACCGCCTCCTCTTCCCACAATGAGAATATCGATATCGTCAAAGGTATTCAACTCATCGATTGCTTTTGCAATTTCAAATTCTGCTCCCACCCCCTGAACATTCACGGGGTTTAATAAAATTTCGATGTTGGGATAACGTCTTTTCAAAACATGCAGCATGTCTCGAATGACTGCCCCGGTGGGAGAAGTGACGATTCCAATTTTTTGAGGCAGAAAAGGCAGTGGTTTTTTACGGGCCACTTCGAAAAGGCCTTCGGCCTCCAGCTTTTTCTTGAGTTGTTCAAAAGCAAGCTGCAAAGCCCCCAGCCCTTTGGGTTCAAGATACTCCACCACAATTTGATAATTTCCCCGGGGTTCATAAACCGTCACCCGACCGTTCACAATCACCTCTAAACCCTCTTCCATTTTAAATTTGAGAAGTCGATTGGTCCCACGAAACATCACGGCTTGAATTTGGCTTTGGGAGTCTTTGATCGAAAAATAAAAATGCCCCGAGCTATGGGCCTTGAAATTGGAAATTTCGCCTGTCAACCAAAGGGATCCAAACTGTTCTTCGAGGATGGATTTGATCTGAGAGCTGAGTTCGGAGACGGTGTAGATTTTTGCGTTTATCATTCTCAAGGGCGAATACAAGATTCGCCCCTACATGCCTACAAAAAACACAAAGGGCCCGCAGATATTATCTACAGGCCCTTTGCAAGGGAGGAGTCATGAGTCAAAATACTAAACTTTTTTTCGGAATCTGAAATAAATGAGCGGGAGCATTCCCATTAAAACAAAAACGGCGAAGAAAAAATTCTGTTCTAAAATTTCTTTTGTCGACAAACTACATCCACCCGTTCCACCTCCACTACTAAAGTCGGCAGGAGGGGTATGGAAAGTATCTGCTCCACCGCCGCCAGTGCCTGGAGGAAGGGTTCCGCTGGTGCAAACACTCGGGTTTCCAGAACAGGTAAAACCAGGTTCTACGGCACAAGTTAAAGAACAACCATCACCATTTGTGGTGTTATGATCATCACAAGTTTCACCGCTATCCATTACTCCATTTCCGCAAGTAGATCCCCCAGAAGCTTGTCGCTGGCAAACATTGGGTCTGGCTGTATCACAGATATAACCATTTTCTACTACGCAGAGAGTCGAGCATCCATCGCCAGAAGTTGTATTTCCATCATCGCAGGTTTCTGCTGTGGCACCTGTGCCCTCTCTCACTCCATTTCCACATACGGGTGTCATCACAGGTGGACTTTCAATCGTACAAGTCGCAGAACACCCGTCGTTAGGTAATATATTCCCATCATCACAAGTTTCTCCTGGGTTTACGGTTCCATCCCCACACCGACCTGTCGCTGCTGGAGGGACACCACACTGCCCTGCCGCATCGCAAGCCCCGCGAATAATAGGAATGGAAATAACACTCCCCTCTCCTTCACAAGAAGGATCAATGCCCCGCATCACACTTTCACGACAGGGTCTCTTTGCAATTTCTCGTCCAAGATTACAAGAAGTCCCCCTCGGTTTAAAACGACATTGGGTATTATCACAGCAAGGGTTATTGGGATCATCACATTGTTCCCCCTCCCCCGTATCCAAATTTCCATCTCCACAATGAAGTTGAAGTGGCGGAATGCGAGAACCCCCCGTAATCGTAATAGTCACCAAAGGCCTGCATTGGTGCATGCTGCAAGTTCCCTGGTTCAAAAGATCTGCAAAAGAATTTCCTCCCGTGACAGGTCCTAAATGACAAGTGGCATTTTCAGCTTTAAAGCGACAAACACTATAATCACAACAAGGATTGGAGAGCGCAGACCCTGAAGGATATTCACATTCTTCTCCCGAAGCAGCATCAAGCACGCCATCCCCACAATAAGAAAAAGTTCCGGAACAAATATGGGGTGCAAGAACATCACTACATTGATCTGTACTGGTTGAAGAGTCCCCATCATCACAAGGAGTTCCAGTGGGCACAAACGCGCAACTTCCATTGCAACATTTTGCCTGGGGATTGTTGGCAAGCGGATCACAGGCTTCACCCATATCCACCGTACCATCTCCACAAACAGGATTTGGGACTCGCAGCATCCGACAAAAATCAGTCCAGGTCGCTCCGGCGTGATACTGACAAATCGTCACGGTACTCCCCGGCATGAGGCGGGATTCAAAATCCATTCCTCCGTTCCCATTGATGTCGCAGAGAGTTTTGTTGAGATCTTTGGAATAAATCAGAATATTATCAAAAAAAATCTTTCTCTGAGGATCATTAATTTTAAAAACACAATCATTGTCACCCAGATTTATCGCATCAATCACTACTTGCCGCCCGGTGGGTTCACTTTGAAGAGTCAAATTTCTTCCATCTCCATCACTGTCTCCATCATTGGGATTATTGATCACAAGGGGAGTAGCCAAAGTGAGCATATTGGATGTCTGAACTGAAATGATTTCTGAACAAAGAGCGTTTCCCGCATTATAAGAATTTAAGCGATCTCTCAGAGAACGAGAGTGATTATCGACAGGATCTTGAACCAAACAGGATTGGGCAAAACTCGGGGAGGATAGAAATAAACTACCTAGCAAAACAAAAAAGCATGAAAGTATTTTTAACCCTCGCATAGTCCCCCTCCTTTTACTTCCTCATTTACCTCTAGAGAGCTTATCGTCGCTTTTCTCAAAAAAGGTGCTAAATTTTCTTCTTTCTCCCTAAAAATCTTAAACCCAAGGGAATCAGCCCTAAAAGATAGATAAAAGGCGAGGCCACAGAAGGTCCCCCCGTTAAAGCACAGGAATCTGCATGAATACGCCCATCCCTATCTTCATTCGCAGCGGGGCAACCTGGCAGTGAGCCATGACGACCCGACTCTGTAGGGCATTGATCTGAAATATCAGGGGTCCCATCCCCATCGGTATCGGTCTCTACAGGCGGGGGAGGAGGCTGAGGGCCCACCGGGCATCCATCCACCGTTCCTGGGCCAGGGCTGTCTGGGCAGGCATCAGAGCTGTCCGGGATCTGATCTCCATCTCTATCAGGCCCTCCTATGACAGGTTCACAAGCATCTCCCAATCCATCCCCATCGGTGTCTCTTTGATTGTCTTGGTTAGGACCCAAAAGAATAGGCCCATTGGCAACGGTAGGGCAATTATCAGTGATATTGGGCACCCCATCCTGATCTGTATCAGGCAAGATTGGGGGAGGATTTGCGGTGCAATTTCCTTGTCCCGGCATCAAACGATGGCAAGTGGAGTCACAACAGACGTCAAAAAGAGGATCACATTGTTCGCCAAGTATTCCTTGTACTTGGCCATCTCCACAAAAAGAAGCAGTGTCAATCACTAAAATCTGACGCACACATTGATGGTTCGCACTACACAGACCATTCTGAAAAAGTGAAAAAGGGAACAGAGAGCAAGCAGTCCCCATTGGCTTAAAAGCATCGCAAGTATTGTTACAACAACTATTCGTTGAAGGATCACATTGTTCGCCTGTATCAACTCTCGCATTGCCGCAAAGAAACTCGATATCAAGCCCCATGTCTCCATCGGTATGATGGTTATTCATTCCGTTATCACAAAAGGCTTTATCTTCTTGATGGACCTTAATCTTCATGTTTTTCCAGATGAGATCATTGGTATTCAGGGTAAAGACACAATCATTGGGAGCCAAATCTGAAGCATCAATCGTCACAGTAGCGCCTGCGCCATCGATGATCCATCCCGGAGCAGCGCGAAGATCGAGGGGGCCTTTTAGTTTAATGTTAAAAGTTGCCCCCGCGAAAAATTTAATTGTCTTATCATTGGGGTCATTGGGGTTACAAACCAAACCATTATTATAAGCATTGATAATCCCCCGAAGAGAACGAGAAGAAGGGCCTGTACCCCCTGAAGGGTTAGGGATTCCAATCAAAACATCTTCGGTTAATTCTTGAACCGTACAAGGTTGGGCATAAATAAAGGGTGAGAAACTCATGCCCATCCCCAAAAATAAAAATAAAAACGCAAATCTTTTCATGTTAAAAATCCTTTCTTAAAATCCTACAAATCAGTTATCGACTCAGTGTCACAGAAGTTGCGATAAAAAATGCAATTCTTGCAAATTAATTAGCAACCTGTTTATTCCCCTGCCGATAACTCTTTTGAAAAGGAGAAGCAATATATGACATTGTCTGTATCTTTATTATCCTCTTTTGTAAATTTGCTCGGATCGCAGCTCGCAGGGGCAGAAGTGCCTGTGCCTGAAAACTCCGGGGCCAAGTTTAAAACTGGTCTTATCAGTGTAGAGGGCGGTTACACCTCTCATGATTTTGGCAACAATCAATCAAGCAACCATGACGGGCCTCAATTTACTGCTCGGGCAAGCATAGGCCGTTGGTGTCCCACCAGTATTTGTGTTTCTCCTTTCTTTACTGTTAGCCACTCCGTCGTCACTGCAACCCAAAAGTTCCCCGTAGGGCCGGCTCTTCATTCTCAAGGAGATATCACAAGATTTGGGATAGGGCCTTCTGTCACTTGGGCTCCCACTCCTGCAGTTTGGTTTTATATTGAGGGAAATGTAGCTTTACTCAATCTTGCCCACTTACATGCAAAGGGAGATGGGACAGGAAATGAGGGGCTCGCTGTCAATAATAGCCCGGCGGCTGCTTCAATCAATGAATTTGAGATTCAAGCTCCTTACGTTTCTTTAGCGATGTGTTTTGCCCCGTCTTGGCTTTCAACTCCAGGGGGAGGACTTCGTTCTTGTCCCAATGTGCAGGTCAGTCACGATGCATGGGATTTCACATCGGAATGGTTTCCAAAACAAGGACAACAACCCGTGGAAGGAGTTAATTGGACTTTTAATTTTGCAAATCTTACCCTTGCTTTTGAATCTTCTCCTTCGAGTGGAAGTGGCTCCGCAGGTGCTGGGCCAGCGGGTGCAGGGGGGGCAACTCCTGCACCCTCTGAATTGACAGACTTAGAAGGAATGGTCACTCCACTGAGGGATTCTAATGCTGCAGCAGATGCCGATGTACGACGTGCAGAGCGCTCTCTTGCTGATTGTCGAGCAGCAACTACGGCTACGGTTGCGGAATCTGCAGCAAATGAGGCTATTAAAGCAGCTCGAAGGGTCACGAATTCTAACCAGACAGCTCAAAGTCAGCGACTTCCAGCAGCAACCCGTAGAGCTGCATTAAATTCTACTCCCTTTAAATCACGAGCTGACACCGCAAGGGATCAGATTACACAACTCATCACTGAGATTTGTGAAAAAGCGGGGAAAGCCTTTCAGGCTGCCAAAAATGCAAAGGAAACTTACGATCACAAAGCAGGTGCAGATCCAACAAAAGTTGTTTTTACAGATCCTGATCCTAGGCCTTGTAATCCATAACCCTCACGACCGCCGTTTTTCTCCCCCCGAAATCACTCGTAGGCGTCTTCGGGGAGAAGCGCCTTCGAGGACATTCATGATGGCGTCTTCATCATTGGCGGCACGTTTCATCTTGACTTCATCTCGCCGGACCACCTCTCGCGTCATTTCAATGCCATAAGAAGATAAAATAGCGGAGAACTCTTCAAAATTATCATCGATCGATTTGCGGACCGAATCAAAACCATGCTGAGCCGCTTTGGCTCTGTTCCAGAAGGCAAAAGGATTCATATCAAAAAAGGTGAAGTCATCTTCTTTGGGTTCAATCACAATCAGATCCCCTTTAAAGTTTTTATCGGACTTGTACTTTTCGATGCCGTAAATCAGGCGCGAATGATAAAGAGTGCGAAAAACCTGATTGAATACCCCAAAGACACCACTATCGCTAATCCGCCGATCACGGGTGACATAGCGCCCACTCTCACGAAAATATTCGAGGTTCACAATATTTTTAAAAGGACGAAAAGGGTTGTAACAAATAATCAGGTCTGCCCCTTTTTGCAGCGCCAAATCGATGTTGGCCGTTTGCCTGACCCCGCCATCGATATAGTCTATCCCTTTGATGCGCGCGGGTTTATAAAAACCGGGCATGGCGGTGGAAGCCATCACGGCTTCTGAAATCAGGATGTCATTTCGTTCATCCCAGCCAAAAACGGCCTTTTCCGCAGTATCTAGTTGCATCGCACAAATATAGAGTTCTTTCCCTCTCATTTTTTTGAGCACCTTGAAATTGTTCGACATGCGATTGCGCTTGACCTGATTTCTCAAATATTTCTCGATGGCCCTGTTATCAAAAGCACCGGTGGGCAAAGAAGAAATAATGGGGGGGAACTCGCGATTGGAATAAAGAGAGCGCGCCACAGGGCGAAGCATTTGTTCATAATTGGAATAATTGGGTTCTTTGAAAAAACGAATAATGCCTTTTTTGAGTTCGCCGGATAAACGGGGAAAGGAGCTCACGGCATCAATGATCAAACCCGGAAAATAAGTAAAGGTCGAATAAAGATATTTGAGAGGCCTCTCGATACATTCTTTAAAATTTGGGGAATAAATATCCAGGGGAGAAAGTTGATCGAACTGCTCACTGGCACCATCCAAACTTTTTAAAATTTCCTCGGGAGGAATTCCCCCCGCCAAAGGCACGGCCAAAAAAGCACCGGCTGAAATTCCCACATAAACATCAAAGTCTGTCACCTTTTTATTGACGAGGAAATCATTCAGGGCTTTTAAACCCCCGGCCTTGAAAGCCCCACCCGACACCGCTCCGCCCGCTAAAACCAATGCCGTTTTGGCATGAAGTTTCTTTTTTGAAAGATCACTTTTTTGAATAAAGGTAATCCCCATAAAGCTCCTTTTTTTATTTATGTTTTACGGATGATATACGAAGCCGATTCTATTTCCACTTAAATCCTTCCCGACGACGAATTTTTTGCACTTCTCTCAGGGCACCCGAGTTGCAATCGCAAGCACGATAAGCTTGTTTAAAATGTTCGTAAGCCTCTGCTTCTTTTCCCTCTTTCAAATCAATACGGCCCAAATCCGCCAGGGCGTAGGATTTCCACTCGGGAGTAGGATGCGTGGCCAAAAAAGCCCCGAGCCAACGCCGGGCTTCTTCCCAATTATTTTCACGCATATACGCCCAACCTTTTTGGATTTTGGGAATTCGAATCTCGGGATTATTTTTCAAAACGTCATCCATCATGCGATGCGCTTCTGTATAGTTTCCCTGCCGAAGATACACTTCGGTGATCAAATTTTTGGCGACAACATTTCCCGGATATTTTTTAAGCAGGCGCTGCAAAAGAGGAATGGCCAAATCTGATTTTCCCGCTGAAAAATAAGAATAAGCCAAACCAATTTCTGCAATGGCTCCAACCACCCGTCCTTCTTTCACTGCTTTTTCCATCTCTTGCAAACCTTTAGCCCGCTGGTCAGGGAAAAAAGGGAAAAACTTGAACCGGTTGGTGAAAACACTGCGCCAATAGTCGTACATCCCCAACCCCAAATAGACATCGGCGAAATCAGGCTCTTTTTCATGCGCTTTATCCAAAGCTTTGCGGGCCGCAAGGCCTTCACTCAAAGCTTTCAGGGGAGAACCTTTTCTCATGGCATAAAACGCCCGAAGCCCTGCACCAGCTCCTCCCAAAAAAAGATCCCAGGCGGGGGCCTCTTTGCTCCGCAATAATTTTTCCAACCGCTTTTTGTTTTCTTGGGCAGCCTGATCAAATTCCGGCTCGAAATTAAAATCATAATTTTCAAACATCTTCGCCTGCCAAACGCCCATTTGGCCGAAACTTCCCAAGAGAGAGTCGGGATATTCTTCGCTCATCTTTTTAAAATAAACCAAAGCTTCGTCATACTTTCGGTTAAAAATAAGATCCCGACCCATAATGGATCTTCTTTCTATTTCGCTGAGATCCTGAAAAGAATTGGGGCGTGTTTGTGCAAAAAGAAAAAAACTTTGAAGAAGGAAAATAACTGCGATGAAAACCTGAAAAAACAATTTAAAATAATTTTTCATAAACAGGATTCCACAAAATCAATGACTTGTTTTTCACAGTGCCTGTTTTCAGTCTGATTGATTTCATTGATTCCCATGGGTGAAGTCACGTTGACTTCTGTGAGATGTTCGTCGATTAAATCGAGACCTATAAAATAAAGCCCTCTCTTTAATAAAGCCTCTCCCACCTCCCGGGCAATTTTTGTTTCCTTCAAAGTGATGCGACAAGCTTTAAAACTGCCCCCACTGTGCAGATTCGCCCGATGCTCCCCTTTTTTTGGCATTCTTAAAAAAGATCCCAGAATTTTTCCGTTGAGCAAAATGATCCGCTTATCTCCCGTACGATCCACGGGAAGATAAGCTTGTCCCATCACATAATCTTTTCCATTTTGGGAAAGCAGATCAAAGGCCACCTTCAAGTTGGAATCAGTGGATTTGAAACGAAAAACATTTCGTCCTCCCGAAAGATGCAAAGGCTTGATGACAATCCCCTGGGGATGGGCTTTTGCAAAATCATTCATCCGGGGAAAACTTTGTGTCACACAGGTGGGCGGGATATGAGACGGAAAATCAAAAATGCCGATCTTTTCGGGAGTACTTAAAATCCCCAAAGGATCATTCATCATAAACACCTTGCCTCGCAAGCCTTGTAAAAGGTAGAGATGGTGAAGATAAGTCAAATCAAAAGGAGGATCTTTTCTTAAAAATAAAACATCCAACTCTTCCAGTTTGACGCGCGTTTGACGCAGCACTTTATAAAAAGGAATTCTGGATCTTTCTAAAATCTTTATTTCCAAACCTTCGCCGTAAAGGAAATGATTCCTCTGGTGAAAATCCGAAAGTGTAAAAACAAAAAGGCGATGTCCTCTTTTCTGGGCCTCTCGCATCAGAAACAAAGTAGTCTCTGACCGGGGATTAAAGCCTTCAAGAGGATCAATCACAAATCCGAAATCCTGTTTTTTTTGACGAGCCATGCAAAAATTCCAAGTTTCTCAAAACAACATCCGACTGGACCTTTTTTTAAAAGGAGCCCTGAGGGCTTCTCGTAAACAAATGAAACATCTCATCGATGAAGGCAAGATTTATGTGAATGAGCGCAAAGTGATTATCGCTTCCTGGGAACTTCATCCAAAGGATATTGTTTCTATTCTGGAGCCCGCCGACCCTACTCCCCTCGCAGAAGTTGCAAAGAATTATTTTTTAAAGGTTCTTTTGGAAGATGAGGATTTGATCGTCGTGGAAAAAGAAGCGGGGATTCTGTGCGAAACCTCTGCTCAAGCGCTAAAACCTTCTCTTCCTGAAATTGTTCTCGCTTACCTGAAGCGGACTCATCCCCGCTGGACTCATCCCACCCTGATTCCCTTTCATCGTTTGGATCGCGACACTTCAGGCGTCATGGTTTATGGTAAAAAACAGGGAACCCTGCCTCTACTAGCCGATTTTAAAAGGCATCTGATTCATCGTCGTTATCAGGCCTTCGTCGAAGGCGCCCTTAAAAAAGAACAGGGGAGAATTGAAATCCCGCTTCTTAAAACTCCGCGAGCACGTGGGAAAAAAGTGGAAGTGGCCTTGAATGTGAGTGAAGGGAAAAAAGCGATTACTGATTTTCAAGTCTTGCAACGCTTTCCCAGACACACCTTGCTCGAATTAAATCTGCAAACCGGGCGTACACACCAAATTCGGACTCATCTGGCAGCCCTCGGTTATCCCATTGTGGGAGATTTTTTATACGGAGCCAAAGGACTTAAGTTAAAAGGAGGTCGCATTGCTTTGCATGCTTCTGAACTGGGCTTTACTCATCCGGTCACCGGTAAAAAAATAAAAATAAAATCTCCTCTCCCCAAAGAATTGCGCCAATGGATAGAGAGAGAGGCCTTAATCTGCAAGCAGCGAAGTTGAAATTTCGCGGGTGGTGTTGGAAACAATCATGACATCGCGTTGGGTGACTTCTGCCTCTCCCATTTTCACTTTTATATTATAAGTTCCGGTAGGGAGTGTTTTTGTTCGAGTCGGGTGAAAACTGCGAAGCATCTTCCCTTCAGCAGTATAAACTTCCACGACATCTTTGGAAGGATGGGGAGTCACCACTTTGAGATTTCCATAACCTGTCACCACGATATCGGTTCGCTCGGTCGGCTCAATCGTGATCCCGCGTTCCCACTCGGTATCCTGAAGTGCAACTTTCACAATATAATTTCCCACCGGCAACTTGATCAGTTCTCCCGATTTAAATTTTTGTTGAAAGGGTTGCAAAGAATTTGAGCCTATGACCTCACAAACATCTGTTTCAGGCAAAGGTGTTTTGACACTCAAACTCCCCTGTTTTCTCTCAGAAAGAGGAGCAACGGGATCCAGGGCATAAGTGATTTGGCTGAAAATCATGACCCACAAAATGAATAAAATTTTTATCCCCCTTCGGAGGACAAGCCTTGCCGGGTTAATTCCCCGTGGCTTGCCACGGTTTTGGGTCCAGGGCTTGCCCTGGGGTTCATACCATTGACTTTTCATATCTTTTTCACCTTGTCTTCTTTTTCAATTTTAAGATCTCCCGAGTTTTGAAAAGGACGCAGGGGAATTTTGGGAAGATAAACCAAATCCCCTCTTCTGATTTCTCCCAAATCCTGGTTTGAAGGGCTTTTGTTTTTATCCAAACGGGTGAGGTGCCACCTTCCTGCAGGCCCACAAACAAGAGCCTCTACTTTCCCATTTGTTTTCATTTGATTACTCACCACCCGATATAAATGGGTTTTTTCAGCTTTTTGAGAAAAAAGATCGGCTTCATTCAAATTCTTGGGCGAAAAAATCATGTAAGAATATTTCAAAAACTCATTTTTATTTTTTAAAATCCGGTCCAGGGCTTTCATAAACTCAGGCTCTTCCCAATCCGCATAAAAATGACACCAGTCCCGGGAAGTGGCTGCCAACATGGGACAAGGTTTTTGATGCAGGCAAGGTGAAAAAAGATAAAGCGATTTTTTTTCCAGAATAATATCCCGGATTTCTTGCAACTCGCGACTCGGCTTTTGAAGAGCAGGATCAATTAAAACCAAAAAGCCTTCTGAAGATAAATGCCTTTGATAAATTTTTTCCAAGAATCTGACTTTTTCTTCTCCTTTTGAATGTTTCCATTCATTCATAAAATGAGAGGCCACAATCAAATCATATTGTTCATTTTTAAGAAGGGTGTCGGGTTTGCCCCGGCGTAAATCAAAAGTTCGAGAATTCAGGGAAATGCGGATGGAATAACCTTTGCTCCTGAGAAATTTTGCCAACTCTTCGTGCAAGAAAAGGGCATCTTTAAGCACATGATAGTTTTGATCCAGGGATAAAATATCAATTTCCAGGCGTTCATTTTTCCCTTTTCCCAATTGAATGAGATAATCCACAAGAGCCAATGAAAAAGTGCCAGGCCCACAACCCAAATCCAGAATTTTCCATTTATTCTTTTTATAAAAAGAGGGGGGGAGTTTTTGCAAGACAGACTGGGCCTTTCCAAAATTGAGCGGTAAAAAATAAAAAAGATACCCTGCCCTTAATTTTTTATCATTGAGATAATTGGGGCTTAAATCTTCTCTCTCACTGGTGAAAAGTTCTGAAAGAGTTTTTGCTCCCTGGGAAAAAAATTTCAAATCCTGTGGAGTAAAATCCCTGTCGCGAAAAACTTCACGCCGGGTAGAAACATAAAAAGTTTCTTTGAGATAACGCTTCAGTAAGTTTTCGAGATGTTTGGGAAAAGTGATTTTTTGCATGGTAAAATTATATGTAAATAGGTTACGCAAGAGGACTCTTGTATCAGATTTTCAAATAGAGGTGCAATTTTTCTATTGATAAAAGCCTCAAATATGTTTTTTTATGCCTCATTTCTCATTTTTTTCTTGTCTTCTCTTCTCAGCCTCGCTAGAGAATCCTCTGACATTTTATTAACATAGCCATCTTTATCAACATTTCTTTAATCACACCTGTTTAAAAATGGAAAGGGGTAAAAGTCATGGAGAATAGGAGTCAAGAGGGTTTCATTGAAAAACATGAGCGACTCAACCAATTATTAAGACCCTTGGACATGGGAGTTGGAGCCGGAGTCAGTGTTCTCAAGAAGTTAAATGTCTACGATCCCCTTCGCCAAGGTATTTTTGAAGGGGCAAAAAAACTGGTCGGACTCAATCTTAAAAAACTTCACAAACTCAATGTTCAAGGCCTTGAAAACCTCCCCAAAACGGGAGGTGCCATTTTGGCCTCTAATCACCAAAGTTGGCTCGACGCCCAAGTGTTGGGAGTAGGAATTCCCAGAAAAGTTTGTTTTTTGGCAAAGTCTGAATTTGTGGATTGGCCTTTACTCCGTCATCTCATTGAACTCTCTGATTCTATTTTTATTCGTCGTGGAGGAGATGAAAAAGGCTTGGAAGAAGCCGTTCGGCGTTTGCGCAACGGAGAACTCATTTGTATTTTTCCTGAAAGCACCATCCCCGGGGAAGAAGATATTCCCCGCTCTGCCGTTGAAAAAGACACAGGACTTTTGAAAGGGAAAACCGGCGCTGTACGTCTGGCCATTAAAGCGGGAGTTCCCATTGTTCCGATAGGGCTTTCGGGCACAGGAAAAGCTTTTCCACCCGAGGCTTATCCCCGAATGGAAATTGCCCCCTTCCCCAAGCCACTGCCTGTCTCGATTAAAATAGGAAAGCCCATCCACTTTAATGGATCAGCAGGAAAAGAACTCTCCCGGGAAGAGTTAAGAGAAGATACCAAGAAAGTCATGAAGGCTATTTCGCATTTGGTAGATCACAGCCAAAACTATATTCCCATGGAAGTCCCCCTCAAAGATCTGCCTCGCTACAATAAAGTTGGGGTCTTGGTTTTACACGGTTTTACTTCCCATCTCAAAACAGTAGACGGCTTGAAACCTTATTTGGATAAGCATCACATCAAAAGTGTTTTTCCTGTTTTACGAGGTCATGGAACAAAGTTTAAAGATCTCGAAGGGGTCACTCATCGGGATTGGTACGCCGATGCTGAAAAAGCGCTTCTGACTTTATCCAAATCGGTAGACAAAGTCATCGTCGTGGGTCTTTCAATGGGAGGACTCGTGGCACTTGAACTCGCCACCAAGCATGCTCAAAAACTTGCCGGGCTTGTGGTAGTGGCTCCTGCCCTCAAATTTGCAGATCCGTTTTCTGTTTTAACTCCTCTCTTGAGCAAGGTGGTCCCCTATTGGCCGAGCCCCAATGCGTTTCACGACAAGAAGCTTTCCAAACTGAGTCAAAATTACAAATGGTTTCCCACCAGTGCTTTTGCCTCTCTTTATGAATATAGCCAAAAAATTGAGAAAGAACTTCCCAAGGTGAAAACACCCATTTTAATTCTACACTCCAAAAAAGATCAGGTGATTGCTCCCAAAACTGCCAATATCATTTATGAAAATGTGTCGTCTGAATACCGCGACATCAAATGGTTTTACAAATCGGGGCATGAAATGATGCAAGATTTGGAATCTAAAGAGGTCTTTGAGAGCATTATGAATTTTATTTCATCTTTTACCAAGCAGGCTGAGGTAAAAGAAAAAGGCGAGAAAAAAGCAGCAGCGAATTAAATGTAGGGGCACGTTGCAACGTGCCCCTACTCCTCCTCCAAATTAAACCTTAAAGAAATCTGGATGGATTTTGGATAATACGGAAAAGGTTCTGCACGTCTCAAGGTTGCCAAGGCTTCTTCATCTAAAATAGGGGATCCACTCGACTGCAGCAACTTCACTTCTGAGAGATTTCCATTGGGCATAATAACAAAACTCACGTGAACCACTCCTTCAATTTTTCTGAGTCGTGCAAGGGGAGGATATTTTTTTGCCTGCTCGATTTTATTTCGAATGTTAAGCAGTGTTTTATTTCCTCCAGGCTCGCCTCCTGCACTTGAAGCGCTATCTCCCTCCCCGTTTTTTAAAGAGGATTCTTTTATTGGAGCAGAAACCTGTTCTGCCTGCTCTGGAAGGGGAAGAGTCTTTTCTGTTTTTTGAACTGAAGGTTTTTTTTCTACGAGGGACTCCGTTTTTTTCTGCCCCTCTTCTTTCCCAATCCGGATATTTAATATCGAACGGCCTTCTCCCAATCCCGTTAAAAATTGATTTTTAAAAAACCATTTTTCTGTCCAGAAGATAAGAGCTCCCAACAAGCCAAGATGGATGAGAAAAGAAACCAGAATAGAAAAATTCCATCTTGGGTGGCGCATGAGATTTCTTATCTACCTTTCTATTTTTGGAATAAAAAATGGCCGCTGAGTTTTTTCGTGTTTCTCTACAAAAACGCCTACATTAAAAACACTCTTCAGAGTCGCCTCATCCATCACTTCTTCAGGGCTTCCCATTTTGACGCAGCGACCTTCTTTTAAAAGAAGAATTTTCTGGCAAGCTATGGCTGCAAAATTGAGGTCATGCACGACCATTACGATGGTCATTTTCTTTTCCTGATTGAGTTTTAAAAGAAGTTCGTAAATACGCATTTGGTGTTCCAAATCCAGATGAGTGGTCGGTTCATCCAAAAGAAGCAGTTGGGGATTTTGAGCCAAGGCTCTGGCAATCAGCACTCTTTCTTGTTCTCCTCCGGAGAGTTCTGTCACCGGCCGATGAGCAAACTGAAAAGAGTCTGTGAGTTCCATGGCCGCACGAGCCATTTTTTTATCCTCTTCACTTTCCCAAGCCATCGCCTTTAAATAAGGCCAACGTCCCATCAACACCACTTCAAAGGCCTCAAAGGGAAACAGGATATCAAACTCTTGTGGAACCATTCCCATTATTTTGGCTCTTTCTCGAGGAGGATAATCTTTCAAAGGCTTGCCCAACAACTTTATTTCTCCCCTCTGGGGTTTTAAAACCCCAGCCATCAAACGCAATAAAGTAGTCTTTCCGCTGCCATTGGGGCCTAGAATCCCCATAAAATCTCCGGAATGAAGATCCAAATCGATGTTTTGGATGACCGATCTTTCCCCGTAAGAAAATGTTGTTTGTTTTAATTGAAGGAGTGGATTCATCGCGTTTTTGCTCCCCGCTTGATCAAAAAGAAAAACAAAGGGGCTCCCACCAAAGCAGTAATGACTCCTACCGGCAGTTGAGTTTGAAAATTTTCAGACGAAAAGACCACGCGGGAAATCCAATCGGCAAGAATCAAAAAAGTGGCCCCGCTAATCGCCGCTGCTGGCAAAACTCTGCGGTGATCGGTTCCCAAAAAAATCCGGACCATGTGGGGAACTGCCAGCCCCACAAAACCCACCAAGCCTGCAACAGAAACGGTGGCTCCAATCATTAAAGAGGCCGAAAAGAAAACCCGTTTTCTGACGCTTTCGACATCTACTCCCAAAAAGCTGGCGCTTTCTTCTCCCAAGGTAATCAAATTCAGGGCAGAAGCATCGAAAAGTAAAATCAAAAATCCCAAAAAAACCAGCAAGGCGACAAAAGTGAGTCGTGCAGGTTCAATGGCTTCCAGTGAGCCCACCATTAAAAACCAAATGCGGTGCAGATCTTCCATGGAAACCAGGGCATTAATAAAAAGGATTAGTGAAAAGGTTGTCGTGTTAAAAAGAACCCCAATGAGCAATAGAGTGTGGGGATTTAGCCTTCCTTTTACTTGGGCCAAGAAATAAATAAAAAACATCGCTGCCAGGGCCGCCATGAAAGAAAGAAGTGGAACAAAGACAAAAGAAAGATGCAGCCCCACCGCCAAGACACTCCCCAAAGCAGCACCTCCGGAAACCCCCAAGATATAAGGATCTGCCAAAGGATTGCGAAGCAGGGATTGAAAAGCCACTCCGGCAACCGCCAAGGCCATCCCCACAACCCCTCCCAATAAAATCCGTGAAAGGCGTATCTCCAAAAGAATGGTGTGCGATAAAGAATGTGAATCGCGCAGAGCGGTGAGTAAAGAAAGTTGTTCTGTTCCCGTGGAAAGTGCGAGCCAAAAAACAAAAATTAACAAAAAAATGAGGAATAAAAATTTCATAAATTTTTATAAGCATATCCGGAAACTCTGCTTCTGGAACGGCATCAGATGAATCAAGTACCTTACTGCTTCTAATATTCTTGATTCATCTGGCTTTCCAAATGGCGGCAGTGGAGCCATTTGGAAAAAAGTGGAAGAAACAGAGTTTCCGGATATGCCCTTATTTGTAAATCACACTCAACAGCTTTTCTAGTTCTTCTGCCAAGCGGGGACCCGCTCTCACTTTGGAGAAATCCAGAAAGAAAATCCGATGATTTTGAACGGCGGGGAGATCTGAAAATTTTCTCCACCATTTCAACATTCTTTTTTGCTGGTTTTCTGACATCTCCGTCCCCATCGAAAAATCCAGAATCAAATCCGGTTTTTTTTGTAAAAGCATCTCCAAAGAATAAGTGGGATATCGAAGACGACTCTCGGAGGCCAGATTGATGACGCCCAGATAAGGCGCCATCTCATTCAAAAGGTTTTGGCTCCCGGCCACAATCAAAGGCTCATGCCCCACAACAAAAAGTGCATGAGGAGGCCCTCCTTTATAAGAACGAGAAATCCCCTCTGCCTTTTTTTTCAGGAAGGCCAGATGATCCTCCAAATTCCCGACCAGTTTTTGTGCCGCTTCTCCCCGATTTAATTTTTCTCCCAGTTCTAAAATTGTTTTTCGAAGATGAGAAAAAGTATCTGATTCATAAGTAAGAACGGGATAGCCCTTGTGTATTAAAAACTCAATTTCCCTTCTTGAACTATTTTCCTGAGAAGTAATAATCAAATCCGGATTTTTTGCGATCAGCTTTTCAAGGTTGGGTTGAATATAGTCTGCCACTTTATCAATCATTTTTGTCTGGGGAGGAAAATCACAATAAGTGGTCACCCCCACAATTTTATCTCCCACTCCCAAGGCAAAAAGTATTTCAGTAAGATTGGGCTTTAAAGAGATAATCCGCTCATAGGCATTGACGCGACAGGGAAAAATAAACAGGGGGATGAAAATAAAAATTTTAAGCGGTAGAAACAATCTTTGATGAATTTTCGAAAAGCCCGGCATGAGTTCCCATCTCTTCCATCCAACATTCAAAAAGTTTTTCCAGTTGATCCAGGTAAGGCTCCATGCCGCGCACTTCCCGGTGAGCACTTTGGGCCACCTGTTTCTTGAAAGCATGACATCTTTTTCGGAGAATACGAATTTCCGCCACATAATCTGTTGTTTTCAGGTTTTTCCCGTAAAGAGAATCCCGGTCCAAATAAATCTGATTAAACTGAATATAATTTTCTATAATTTTTCTGCGAGAATCCTGTTTGGGTAAAAGAGCCATTGCATTTTGAAAACTTTCCTGGGCCGCCTGATAATGGCTTTGCCCCAAATAAACCCGCCCGAGAAGATAATGAGCCCAACCATGATGGCGTTGCCATTTTAAAAATCGATCCACTTCGGAAAAAGCTTCGTCTATTCTACCCAAGCTGATTAAAATTTCAGTGCGGAGCAAGGAGCGCTCTGCATCTTTGCGCAGACGAAGGGATAAATCCAAAAAACGCAGCGCCCCCAAAGGCTGCCCCACTTCCAACAATCGCACACTCACTTCTCCCAAATAACGGGCCACCTGGGGTTCCCGGGTTTCAGAATGGAAAAGAACTTCCTTCGACACATCAGAGGCCATCGCCGGTTTTACAAAACTAACGCCTCGGAGATGTCGCGGCAAAAGGCCTTGGAGAGTAACGAGTTCAGCAGGATCCAATCCGCGAATTTTAAGCTCTACACATTTTTTCTGTCGTTCTGAAAAAAGAAAAATAGAACTCACAAGATCCTCTTTGAATGAAAACGATTGGGTAAGAGAATTCTTGTGCCACAAGATTTTTCAAATCGCAAGTTTTCTTCCTGAAAACGCTTCCTTAATACGTCCTGATCGCGGCAACCGTGCCGGGGTTATCCGTCAACACAAACAAGTCAGGGCCCACAAAATCTGTCCCTGGAGTCCCCGGTCTTAAAACTCCTGGCCCAGCTCCAGTCACTGTTTGCGAAGGAGTGCCTGGAAAAGAAAGATCCACCGAATCAGATAATAACGTGGGCCTTGCAGCGGTAAGATCCACTGCATACACGGAATTGTGGTTATAACTCATGGGAAAAATCCCACCGCCGTCACGCCCCATCACCACATCCTGAATAAAATCGGTTTCGTTGAGCTTACTGGTAATCACAATGGGATTAGATTCCCCTCTCACCAAGGATAAAGGATTCAGCCTGATCTGTAAGACATACCCTCCCGTCGCACTTCCGATATAAGCATTTTTCTCATCGGGAGTAAGAGCCCAAGCACGATAAGCAGGAGCTGTCATGTCGAGATCCAAAGTTTCAAGAATTCTCCCCGTCGAAGGATTTAAGACATCGACGGCTCCGGGACTCAAAGGCGCCTGGCTTCTTCCCTGGATACGAGTCGCACCCGTCGAGGTCACCAAAAGTGTGCCGTTAGAAAGTGGTGTTAAACCTGTCGCATTAAAACCGGAGGTAGCGGTGTAAGAAACAGGATTCGCTCTTAAAGAGGTGGAGAAAATATCGTAAAACCGGACAAGTCCCTGCACCCAATGCTGATCCCCCACAATATTTGAAAAACTAATAATGAGCCTGGATCCTACAACCGCAATATCTGCAGGCAGGGTGGGTGTAAACGATCCTGAAATATTTGCCAAAGCTCTTCCATTGGCATCCACTTGAGCCAAGGGAGAAGTCAAAAACAAAGCATCCGTAAGTCTGAGGGTAGAATAAATCACACTCGATTTAGGATTAAAATAAATCACAGAACCCAAGCCTGAGTTAGGATCGGAGCTTAACAAGAAAGCATGGGCAGAATCTTTTACAAAAAGACTTTTGGGAATTCCCAAACCTCCCGGCAAAGAAAGAAGTCCTTTATAAGAAGTGGAGACTTTTAACCCCGTTTTTGTAATGTCCACTGCCAAAACAGCCCCTGGATTGGTAAGCGTAATAAAAAGAACATCTTTCAGATCCGTTTGATTCACGATATCGATATCAGCGGGGAATAAACCCCCCAGATTTAAAGCCTGAGTTGTTACACTTCCAAATTTTGGGGTGGGGCTTACATCCCCCACCGGACCTTCTGCAAAAGGATTGGGGTCGGCAGTGGAGATTCCTCCTCCACAGTAAGGGAGGGACAAAAGTCCCCACATTAAAAAAACGAATGGCATCCACTTTTTATATTTCACGAAAGCTCCTTTTTAAAAAACTCTTAAAATATTTCCACCCACGGCAACGCGCAGTTCATCGCCCACCCATAAAACTTGGGTAATGGCGCGCGTATCTCCCAAGTTTTCGTCAACGACCAACTGGGAGACCAAAGACCGATCTTGCAGATCCACCACATAGACACGGCCATCATTATAGTTCCCGGCCGCAAAATAGCGCCCACTGGGGCTTATCGAAAGATCAGAGAAAAAGGCCAACATTTTCCCGTCGTTTGCTCTTCTTTGAAAAATAACGGGAAGAGGAATATGGGTCACGGCTCCCGTTTGAAGATCTACATCCAAAATATGTCCGCTATTATCTCCCGTGGGGAGCAAGGCCCGTTTTCCATCTGGAGTCACGGCGACTTCTCCATTAATCCCTGCCCCTACTGTTCCCAGTGAATAAGTCCTGGCCGGTTCCAAAGTACTCGTATCTGAAACATCAAATAAATCCAGGCGGCTTTCGGTAATCAGGTTCTGCTGAGAGTCAAAGGCACCCGTGCAAACGATCACCAGATAAGTTTTCCCGTCTTTCCTGATTTTTCCTGCATCGGTTGGGTTGTAACCTGAGCTGCGCAGCACTCGGTATTGCTGTGTCTCCAAGTCACTATAAAGAGGAATAAGCCCTTGAACATAATCCAGATGCTCAAAATTAAAATTCGCGGTGGCCACGCCCACATGGCCTTCTACTTCTTCCAAACCTTTTGGATAGCTCAGTTGTACCTCTGTAGTCACGGGCCTTCCTGTTGAAGAAGGCAAGGTGGGAAGTGCCCGGGGAAAAATCCAATGTTCTTCCATTTGTTGCTCAGGATCAATCACGGTAAGCCCGGACAGTTCAGGAGTAGAGACCGCAATTTTACCGGAAGAAAAGCGCAACACTTGTTCTCCCGATTGAGCCAAACCTGGGATAAATTGCGCCACTCCTTTTGCAAGGGGATCCCAACTAAAAAGACCTATTTTCTGATTAAAGTCGGAGCAAAGCCCCAAGCCTTTGACGCGAGTATCTAAATCAATATCTGAAATATAAGCTCCCTCTCCACAAGGAGACTGCGTCAAAATTTCTTTGGAAGGATTGTGAGAAGGATTTTCTACAGGCGGAGGAGCTGTTCTTTCATCTGTATTTTCTTTATCCCCTACTCGTCCAAGGCTATCTTCCCCACAGGCTGCAGCAGCCAGAAATACCAAAGGCGACCACACACGAGAAGTCCGTGATACAACAGGTGCCCAAACACGAGCTGTTGAAATTACAAAACGCGCTGCCAAGGGAATAAGAGTCGGAGCCGCAATTGCCAACACCAGCGCCCCTGCCCCAAGAGCCACAAGGCCCCAATGGATATTGAAAGACGGCTGAAAATTAGAAATAGAAGGAGAAGTTTGACGCAATAAAATAGAGGGGGAAGAAGATAAAGAATCTAACTTGAGTTGACAAAACTCGTCTGTCATTGCGAGGCCGACAGGCCGTGGCAATCTCCCGAGTGCATCCGGGAGATCGCCGCGCTTCGCTCGCGATGACATTTCCATCCAACTCATCGAATGAGGATTAAAAATAAATTGAGTTATATGAATCGGCCACACCATAAAAAATCTCCTTATTTTATTATTGATGTACAATTGAGATGGCGTCTAAATCAAAGCCATCCGTACTCCGAGCGGGATCACTCTTATCCCGAAGACGAATATATAAAACCCACTCCAAATTCACCTGCGTCAAATCAAAAGCATCTCCTCCTGCTTGCGCAGGATTCGTTGCGTCAATGGGGTTCAGATCTGCATTGGCAAAAACAGGCTGAACCCCTGCGCAACCGGGATAAAGCCCCAAACGATTGTTTGAATCACAGGGAAAAGCGACAAAATGAACTCCATCCTGACTGACAGCCACTTCGGCAGGTTCCATGTAAGAAATCGTTGCCCCAAAAGGATAAAAAGCATTTTCAAACACAATAAAATCCGGCCCATTTCCATTGAGAATGGGAGTGTCTGATTTTAAAATAATCTCTCCCCCGAGCCCTAAAGACAAGGTATCCAGACTTCCCAGTCTTCTTCCTGCTCCCTTGGGAGGCCCTAAAACAATTCGGGGAAGAGAAGCGCTGCCATTGCCTCCACTGACACCCGGTTGAAAGGAAATCATTTGATCGATATAAGGATCAGAAACGCTAGGAGCTGGCCTCTCGGGGACTGAAGATCCTCCTGCAGGCGCAGTGGAAAAAGCTCTCTCCACTTCCACCCGGATATAAGCCGCTTTACCCTCCCCGGTAATCGCTCCAATAAAAAAAACTCCGGGGGCTTTTAGATGCAACTCACCCTCATTCTCAAAAGCACCGCTACGAGGGATCTCGGACCACCAAGTGACAGGCCCACGGACCGCTTCGCCCTTTGCTTCGAGCTCTACGACATCTCCCTCATGGTGATCTCTTAAAAAGAATAAAGGTTCTGATTCTCCCTTACGATAAATTTGAATGGCTTCTTCTGAAGAATTTTTTGACGCAGTTCCGCAGGCTGCTCCTAAAAAAATAAAAATCAGGAAAAGAAAGGAGGTTTTTTTTGACGCACTCATATTTTCGCTCCAAAGCTTCCGAAAATGGAACGACGCGGCAAAGGAAAACCCCGGGCATCGACCATTTGCACATTGTTGACGTCTTTTAATTCCAGGCCAAAATAATAATGTTTGAAAATTTTCAGGGTTCCTCCCACATCCACCTGTGCCCGCTGATTGATGAAGGTCGTGTTCGGGAGGTCAATAGGCATTTTATCAATGTATTGAAGTGTGGCATAAAGGGATCCCCATTTATTTTTAAGAGAGACTTTGGCATTGACCTTGTATTTGGGTCGCCCGGGAAGTTGATTTCCACTATTCAGAAGATGGGCATCGAGAAGTGTGAAGTTGGCATCCAAGTCCAAATGAGACCAGGGAGAGAGAAATGTTGAAAATTCTATCCCCTGTCCATTGACGCGCTCGGTATTAATGGGAGCAATCGTAAAGGGAGTAATCGGCAAAAAGATAATGGAGTTATCAATCCGATTTAAAAAATACCCGATCTCTTCCCGGCCAAAACGATGGCGAAAAACAAAGCCTATATCGAAATCAATGGCTTCCTCAGGAATCAGGTCAGGGTTTCCCCGAATAATCCCTTCATTGGGGAAAAACAACTCATTGAAGTTGGGATAGCGGAAAGCGTTATCTACATTGGATTTAAAGGTCAGCCAAGAAAGAGGATTGGCTAAAATTCCCAAATGTAGTGCATAACGTGATCCAAAATCATTCGTGTTTTCAAAACGGGCTGAAGGGTTGAGTTGCAGCCTTCCTTCCCAAAATGAAAGCTCATCCGAAAAATAAAGTCCATTGGTGGTTCGATCATGAGAGCCTGTGGAAGGTCCATTGGGAACAAGATTTTGCTCGTTAAAAATATCTTCTTGAAGGGTGTAACTGAATTTTAAATTTTGCGACACAGGCCCTGTTTTGAGAGGATAACTCCAAGCCATATAGGCACCAAAAGTATAATTAAAATATCGCACATCAATGGGGCTAATAATGAGGGGAGTAGGGTCTGAGAAGTGGCTGTATTCATAATTTAAAAAAGATTGTGCCCGAAGATTCAAGTCTTTTACGGCGACTGATTTTACTTCTACATTAAAAGTGCTGTAGTTTTTCGCCACATTTTCTTCTGCCCGGGGAGGATTGTCGGGAGCCCTTAAAATCTGCCCTTCTTCTGTGGGAGTCACTCCCCGATGCGTACCAAACCAATCGCTCATTAAATTAAAATGGACTCTGGCACTGGGATCCCCCTCGATCTTGAGCATTCCATTTTCGCTGAAAAAGGCGTTATTTTCCCGGGTGTACTCGACACCTCCTCCCACATTTACTCCGCCAATATTGACGGGCGTAGAAATAAAAGTGAAATCGCCCTCACTCTGGGAATGTGTGTAATCCAGCAGAATGGAGAACTTTTCGAATTGACGCGAATACCCACCGGTTGCTTTAAAAGTACCAAAAGAGCCTCCACTTAAGGCAATGTCTGCATTTTGTTTTTTCTTTGTTTTTTTAGTGATGATATTGATGGCTCCGCCAATCGCGTCTGAACCAAATTGGGCCGAAGCGCCACCCCGAATAATTTCAATGCGATCAATGGTGTCCAAGGGAATAGTCGAAAAATCGACAGAACTTCCTTGCGCAGTATTGAGCTTCATCCCATCGATAAACACAGTGACTTGTTCAGAAGTGCTGCCACGAATCGTAATATTACTCAGCTGGCCCAAGCCTCCAAATTGCTGAACATTGATTCCAGGTTGCTGAGAAAGAAGTTCGGTAAGGCTTTTTAACTGGTTCTCAAAAGGTTTTGGATTAATCACGCTGACAAATGCAGAGGATTTCTCGGCAGAGCCGGGTTCTGCCGGAGCTTGAACCGTGATCTCTCCGAGATTTGCGGGTTCTTCTGCCCAGAGAATGGCCACAAAGAGTCGGGTAGATCCCGTCACTAAAACGGCATAGGGATTGAACAATAAAAAAGCCGCAAAAGACGCGGCCATGGTAAAACGTTTCATACCAGCGCTCTTTCCTCGAAGAGTTGTTTTGATAAATTAGACCTCTTGCATAACCGTTATGAGCGGGCCAAGTGCAAGGCGGGTGAGGAGAAAAACCGCAGTCCGCCAATAAGTCGTGGCGGATGAGGATTTTTCGACGAACCCAACGCAGCAATTGGCCTGCGCAGTAGGTTATGCAAGAGGTCTATCGCCAAATGGGCCAGGTCTCCTGACTTGAGGCTAAATTAAATCCCCTCGCCTTCCCATCCCGACTTCCATCGAGACAGTGACTCACGGGAATTCATTGCACCTCTTACAGTGGCGGGACCGTCGCAGATTTTCACTGCGTTCCCTTAAAACCCATTCAGTTACAATCTATTTTAAAGAACAAGAGGGGACTAACAGGGGCTTCGAGAAGCGTCAATGTTATTTTCTTCTCTCCACGACATATTCCGCGAGTTCCAGAAGAGAATTTTTGAAGGGGCTTTCCGGGTAAGGAGCCAAGTCCCCTTTTGCTTTTTGAATAAATTCAGAGGCTTTTTCTAGCGTATATTTAATGCCTTGATACCGATCAATAATAGAAAGTACTTTATTTAATTCTTCTTCTCCCGCTGACACATTTTGAAGAGTATGACGAATCAAATTTTTTTCTTCTGCACTACAAGAACGCATGGCATGAATCAGGGGAAGTGTCAGTTTGCCTTCTTTTAAATCCGTTCCCACCCGCTTTCCCATTTCTGCATCGGATGAAACATAATCCAAGGCATCGTCTGCCAACTGAAAGGCCATCCCGATATGCAGACCATAATTTTTGAGACGCTCTTGATCCGCTTCAGAAGCACGTCCCAAAAGAGCTCCTACATGAGTTGCTGCTGCAAATAATCGCGCTGTTTTAAATTGAATAATTTCCAAATAAGCTTCTTCGGTGAGTTCTATATCATCTGATTTTACAATTTCCAAAATTTCGCCTTCTGTCGTGTCGGCTGTTGCTTGAGTCATCACTTCCAACACCTTAAAGTCGCCATCTTCTGAAATAATAGACGAGGCTTTGCAATAAAGATAATCGCCCGCGAGTACACTTCCTTTATTTCCCCACAAGGCATTGGAAGAGGCTTTGCCGCGACGAAGGGTGGCATTATCAATCACGTCATCGTGCAACAAGGTGGCCGTGTGAATAAATTCAAAAGCACAACCCAGTTTAATGGCGCGATCTCCCTGATATCCAAAAAGGCGAGAAGCCAACATACAAAGAATGGGCCTGAGACGTTTTCCTCCAGAATGAATAATATGAGAGGTCACTTGGGTGACCATTTCTACAGGAGAATACACCAAGGCATGCAGGGTGTGTTCGACCTTTTCAAGATCTTTGCGGATAGGATAACAAATGGTCTCAACAGAAGTGCGCGACATCTTTCATGCGATAACCCGTTGCAAAATTCATTGTCAAAGTAATTTTTGCTTACAAGCACATTCGGATGTGCCCTTACGTATTGTTTGTAGAAAAATCATAAAGAGAAGTGGAAGCTTCCAAGGTGTGTTCTTCCTTCTTACCCATGGCACAATTCCCCTCAAACACAGCCCCTTCTTCTACAACAAGGGCATTCGTCACAATATTTGCTTTCACAAAAGCAGGGGGAAGCATTTCAATTTTATGCTTTGCCTGAATATTTCCATGAACCTGTCCACTGATTAAAACAGTATCAATTTCAATTTTCCCTTCGATTTCTGCTCCTTCTCCAATCACAAGAGTTCCTTCTGAGAAAATTTCTCCCTTGAATTTTCCATTAATTTGTACACTCCCTTCAAAAGTGAGCTTTCCTTCAAACTGACATCCGCGATCAAGAAGGGTTGTAGGATTTTCATCTACTACTTTCAAATTACGTTCTTTCTCTCCAAACATAGAACCTCCAAAGGTTTTAAAACATTCATATTGAGCAAAACACTAACCCATGATCGCATTGAAAATACGGTCTAAATCTTCTTGCGAATAATAATCAATCACTACTTTTCCTTTTAAGCCACGCGCTTTAATTTTCACTTTTGTGCCTAAAACTTTTGTCATTTCATTTTCAATAAAAGAAATTTGTGGATCTACCTGTTTGGTTCTCACCACTTCTTCCACTTGAATGCCTTCTCGTAATTCTCTGACCCATTTTTCTATCTCTCTTACCGAAAGCTCTTCCTGCATGGCTCTGCGGGCTAACTTTAATTGCATTTCTTCCTCTTCAATTCCCAAAAGGGCTCGTGCGTGACCCATCGAAAGGCGCCCCTCTATAATATCTCCACGAATTTCTTCTGGTAAATTTAAAAGCCGAATGGAATTTGTAATGGTAGAACGGTCTTTTCCTACTCGCACTGAACATTGTTCTTGAGTATAGCTATAACGATCGATGAGTTGTTTATAGGCCAGGGCTTCTTCAATGGGATTTAAGTCCTGTCGTTGAATATTCTCAATCAAAGCTAGTTCTAAGTTTTGATCCGAAGAAGTATTTGAAATCACCACCGGCACTTTTTGAAGGCCTGCTATTTTCGAAGCTTTTAATCTTCTTTCTCCTGCAATGAGTTCAAATTGACCTCCATCTAACTTTCTCACAATCAGAGGTTGGATCACTCCATTTTCTCGAATAGAGTCTGCAAGCTCTTCTAATCCTCCTTTATCAAAAAGTTTTCTGGGTTGATCACGATTAGAAATAATATTTTCTATCGAACATAAAAAATAAGGTGATTCTTCAATATCCTTTTTTTCTACTATCGAAGGGATGAGAGAAGCCAATCCACGACCCAAAGCTTTTTGCTGATACATTAAGTCCTCCTAAAAACTGAATTGATATTAAATTTGTTACCCAACCATCACATTTTGTACAGATTCTAAATTTTGTGCACTTTTTAAGTCTTTATATTTTTCTAATAACTCCGCTGCCAAATCTAAATAAGAAACAGACCCTTTTGAACGAATATCATAAAGAAGAATAGGTTTTCCGTGTGAAGGGCTTTCACTTAACTTTACATTTCTGGGAACTAGCGACTTGAATACTTTATTAGGGAAATGCTGTTTAATTTCCTGAACCACCTGATGAGAGAGATTGTTTCGTGCATCAAACATCGTCAATAATATCCCTTCAATCTCTAATCGTTGGTTCAAATTATCTTTAATCAGTTGAATTGTTTTTAAAAGCTCGCTTAAACCTTCCAAGGCATAGTACTCGCATTGCACGGGAACAATCACAGAATCTGCAGCTGTCAATGCATTGACAGTTAATAAATTTAGGGAAGGAGGGCAATCAATAATCACAAACTCATATTGACCCAAAATAGAGCGAATCGCATTTTTTAATTTATATTCTCTTGAAAAGGCACTTACTAATTCTAAATCTGCAGCGACAAGGTCAGCATTTGAAGGTACCACATTTAAAAAGTCTAGTGCCGTGGGAACAATAACCTCTGCAATAGAAACCTCTCCCAACAAAACATGATAAATACTTTTACTATATTGTTGTTTGGCCAACCCCAAACCGCTACACGCATTTCCTTGAGGATCAAGGTCAATCAAAAGTGTAGACCTCTCCGCTGCTGCAAGAGATGCTGCCAAATTGACTGCCGTTGTGGTTTTTCCAACACCACCTTTTTGATTAGATATAGATATGATACGCACCACTGACCCCTTTATCTGTGTGTGCGTTGATTTTTAGCTTAAAAAAGCTTTAATCAATTATATTAAAAATTGCAATAAGAAATTATAATTTGTCATTTTTTAAAACAATAATTTTTCTTTTTAAATTAGAAAAGGGGAGTGAATAAGAACATTCTTCTATCTTTTCTTTTTCGCCTTCTAAAAAAAACTCATCGCTTGTCATTGCCAAATAAATTCCGTCTTTCTTAAGACATTTTTTTGCTAAAGGAAAAAGATGATCGACAGAAGCAGTGGCACGTGAAACGACGGCCTCAAACCTAGACTCAAGGCCTAACAGCTTAATATTTTTTATAGTTAAAAACTCTGTTAAAATTTCTGCTCCAGTAATTTTAAGCTCTCTTATAACTGTTGCTAAAAAAGCTGTTTTTTTTCGATCTACTTCAATGAACGTAAAATTCAAACAGGAGAAATAAATTTTAAGAACGAGGCCTGGGAAACCCGCTCCAGAACCAATATCCAAAACCTTTCCTTTTATTTTCACCATCAATGGCACAAGAGCCAAGGAGTCTATAAAATTTTTCTCCAAAGACTCTTTGGCTGTTTTGTGCCCCGTTAAATTTATTCTCCTATTCCATTTCAATAACAATTCATTAAATAAAAAGAGTTGTTCCTTTACAAAATCTTGACAGGGTTCAAGCCCCATACAAACAAGAGCCTGATCTAGAGTTTCAATAAATTCTCTTCTATTCATAGAAATTACTAATGATTGGAGAAGTGGTGGGTTTTTAAAAAATAAGGATCGCTCAAACAGCTTAAGGCACTTTCAGGGCACGCTGACCAGTTACAGACTTTTTTAAATAAACTAATAAAACAGAAATAGCAGCGGGAGTTATTCCAGAAATTCTGGAAGCCTGACCTAAAGAATAGGGTCGAATTCTTTCCAGCTTTTCCTTTACTTCTTTTGAAAGGCCAGAGAACGAATGATAATCTATTTCCTGTGGGATAAAATACTTGTCTAAAGCATTAAAACGCCCCACAAACTCTTCTTGTCTTTTGATATATCCTTCATACTTTATTTCTATCTCCACCTGTTCAGATTCTTTAAAAGAATACTCGCTTAACAAATCCTTATATTGCGGGAGAAGAAGATGCAATTCGTCAAAATTCATTTCGGGCCTTTTGAGCAGCTCTTCTATATTTATAGGCTTTTTGATAGTAGAGAAACCTCTTGAGTGAAGATAATTGTTTATTTCTTGTGTAGGATAAATTTTAGAAGTCTTCAAAAACTGTGTTAACTTTTCTATTTTTTGTTTTTTACTTTGATAAAGAGACCAATCGTGGTCATTTACTAAGCCAATTTTTCTTCCTAAATCTCTTAATCTAAGATCTGCATTATCTTCTCTGAGCAACAAACGATGCTCTGCCCGAGAAGTAAACATTCTATAAGGCTCTTGGGCTCCTTTGGTGACAAGGTCATCAATCAAAACACCGATATAACCTTTTGAGCGATCAATAATGATGGGGTCTTGACCCCTCAGTTTTTGAACGGCATTGATCCCGGCCATAATCCCCTGGCTTGCAGCTTCTTCATATCCTGAAGTCCCATTAATTTGACCGGCGAAAAACAAACCCCTGATGACTTTTGTCTCCAGTGAAGGGTAGAGCTGGGTGGGTGGTAAACAATCATATTCAATTGCATAACCAGGGCGTACCATTTCTGCTTTTTCGAGACCTGGAATTTTTTTTAAAACCTCTAACTGAATATCAATGGGGAGAGAAGTCGCCAGGCCATTCACATAAACCTCATGGGTACTCCAACCCTCAGGCTCTAAAAACAATTGGTGGTGACTTTTATCCCCAAATCTAAAAACTTTGTCTTCTATAGAAGGACAATAACGAGGGCCAATACTTTTAATGGTCCCATTATACAAAGGCGAGCGAGCAATTCCTTTTTTAATGACGGAGTGAGCCTCCTCATTTGTATAGGTAATATAACAAGGGAGCTGAGCTTGCTCTATTTTAGTATCTGAGAAGGAAAATTTTTGGGGAGGATTATCTCCATGCTGTTTTTCTAAAATGGAAAAATTAATAGTTCTTGAATCTAAACGAGGTGGAGTCCCTGTTTTCATACGAGAAATCTCAAAGCCCAACTTATTTAAAGTGCCAGAAAGACCCAAAGAAGCGGCGTCTCCCGCCCTTCCACCTCCCATTTTTTTATCTCCATAATGCATCAAGCCATTCATAAAAGTTCCAGTAGTTAAAACAAGAACTTTGGTTTCATAAAAAACTCCAAAATGACTCAAAACACCCCTAATCTCTCCTTTTTCTACAATCAAGTCCTCTACAAAAGACTGCTTGATATGCAAACGCTCTGTCGTTTCTAAAATCCGCCTTAATTTTATTTTGTATTGCAATTTATCACACTGAGCTCTACTTGCTTGAACTGCAGGGCCCTTTTTAGTGTTCAGTTTTCTAAATTGAATCCCAGAAGCATCTGTCACTTTTCCCATTTCACCACCCAGAGCATCTATCTCTTTTACCAAATGCCCTTTCCCAACTCCTCCAATAGCCGGGTTACAACTCATCTGAGCAATATTATCTACATTTGAAGTCAAAAGAAGAGTTTCATGGCCCAGTCGAGCCAAAACCAAAGCAGCCTCACAACCTGCATGCCCGCCTCCGACAACAATCGCATCATATTTTCGATCGCTATAAATCACTTTATCCCTTTATTTAAAAAAACTTCACGTGAAACGCACTACTAATTATACTTAATTAATAATAATTAAACTTAATTTATATTAAATTAAATGCTACGGCTTTACTTTTTGGGTTTCTGGCTCATCGCCCCTATGATCCAAAAGGGGCTTTTCATTTCGGCCTTCCTCTGGCTGCTTGGCTTTATCTTCTGGTTTTTTAGCTATAAAGGCCCCCTTAATGGAAGAACCCGCTTTTTTAAAAGCATCTCCCACTTTGGCAAAACCACTTTTAATACTCTCTCCTGCTGTTTTAAAAGCTCGTCCAACTGTGTAGACACCCCCTTTTTGCTGAGGTTCTGAACTTACCTGTTCTCGCGTCTCTGCAGAAGAAGTTGCTTGAAGGTTTTTCTCTTCCACCTTCGCTTCTCCTGCAAAAGAAGAAAGGGAGAACAAAAAACCTGCAAGAAAAACCCAAAACATTCCTATCCGTAAATTTTTTCTGGGCAAATACATTCTCATAAGAGCCTCCTTTAGGGCACATCCGGAAACTCTGTTTCTGGAACGGCATCAGATGAATCAAGCACCTTACTGCTTCTCACATCCTTGATTCATCTGGCTTTCCATCCGCCTAAGGCGGATGGAAAAAAGTGGAAGAAATAGAGTTTCCGGATGTGCCATTTATATGGTTTTTAAATAAATACAGCGACAAAACCAGAAAACCAACAATATTTTTATACAATTTATTTTCCAATACAAAATCTGCCAAAGATATTTTCCAGGATATTTTCGTGGGTCATCTCTCCCATGATTTCTCCCAAATAATGAGCTGCCGCTAAAATGCCGGCCGCCACAAATTCTGGGGAATGCTTTTGCAAAAGCCCATTTAATGACGCAGTTAATGACGCGCGTCCACTTTCAAGGGCCTCTTTATGACGCAGTTGATTTATCCATGCATATTGGGTGTTTTCCCAAGATTTTATCCCAAATAATTGGGGGATATATTTTTCTAAATCTCCCACGCAATGCCCTGTTTTAGAGGATATACGCAATGGAGGACGAGAACAATAACTGACCAACGCTTCTTCCCGCCATTGGGGACTTAAATCTGTTTTATTCAAAATAAAAAGAGAGTTTTTTTTTGACGCAAGACTCGCTATTTCATAATCTTCTTTTTGCAAAGGAGTTGAGAGATCAAAAAGGGCCAATACAAGATCTGCCCGATCTAACCAACGATGAGAACGAGCAATGCCTTCTTGTTCTATCGTTTCTTTGGCTTCCCGAATTCCTGCGGTATCTACCAAACGAACAGAAACTCCTCCCAACTGAATATTTTTTTCGATCGCATCGCGAGTCGTGCCGGGTTGTTCATGAACAATAGCCGCGTCTTCTTTGACCAATTGATTTAAAAGACTACTTTTGCCCACATTAGGCTTGCCTATCAAAACAACGACCAGCCCTTCGCGAATCATGCGTCCCATCTCATAGTCTGATAGCCATTGATTGATCTGCCCAATGGAAGACTCCATCAATTGAACCAAGGCGGGAGGGGGTTCAGGATCAATTTCTTCCTCCGGGAAATCAATCGCCGCCTCGAGGTGAACCAAAGCTTCCAACAAATCATTCTTAAGTTTCAAAACGGGTTTGGAAAGTTCGCCTTGCCACTGGGCTTGAGCTAATTTCAAAGCCTGCTCAGAGTGTGCGGCAATCATATCTGCGATGGCTTCTGCTTGAGTCAGATCCATTTTACCGTTCAAAAAAGCTCTTTGACTAAATTCTCCTGCCTGGGCAGACCGAGCCCCCAAGTTACAAATTGCTTTTAAAATTTTGCGCGCAATAAGAGGTCCCCCGTGAATATGAAACTCAACCACTTCTTCTCCTGTAAAAGAATGGGGAGCCTTCATCCATACGGCCAAACCTTCGTCTAATAAGACTCCATTCCCCTCCACAAGAGACCCATAATACAAGCGGTGAGAATCCCAGTTTTTAAGAGAGGACTTTCTTTGAAAAAGTTGTTTCAAAATTTGAGGAGACAAGGGGCCACTCATCCGAATCATGGCAACGCCTCCTTCTCCAGGAGGAGTTGCTAAAGCCACAATGGTCTCTGGAGAATCTTCCATAAAACTTTAATAAGAACTCATGCGGGTTTGAATCGCTTTTTAAGAAGGTCGGCCAGGCTCAAGTCATGTTGATGAGTATATTGTTGAATCACTGTCATCAAGGTGTTTACAAAAATATAGATCACGAGTCCCGAAGGAAGAAAAAGCATAAAAGCAGAAAACATGATGGGCATAAAAAGCATCATTTTAGCTTGAGCAGGATCTTGATAAGTAGAAGGGGTCATTTTTTGTTGAAGCACCATAAAAACACCCAACAAAACCGGTGATATAAAATAAGGATCGGGGGCCGACAAATCCTTATAAAACCAAAAAAACGGGGCATGATAAAGTTCAATGGCATTATAAAGAACCTTGTACAAGGCAATATAAACCGGCATTTGAAGCAACATGGGCAAACAGCCTCCCATCGGATTCACCTTATGCGTCTTAAAAAGGTTCATCATTTCAACATTAAGCCGTTCTTTGTCATTTTTATATTTTTCGCGAATTTCCACCAGTTTGGGTTGTAGCTTTTGCATGGCCTTCATGGATTCCAATGTTTTTTTGTTTACCGGATGCAAAATCAATTTGATAAAAACCGTCAGGAGAATGATGGCTACGCCCCAATTGCCGACCCATCGATGGAAAAATTTTAATAAAAACAAAATGGGATGGGCGACAACACTAAACCAGCCATAATCCACGGAGTCTTCCAAATGAACTCCCAATATTTTGAGGTGCTCGATATCTTTTGGCCCCACATAAAGGGTGAACTCTTTTTCCAGTTTTGAAGCGGGAGCAAAAATTTCCTTCGGATAAAACAATTCTGAGTAGAGGATATTTTCTTCTCTCCATCCATATTCTACCCTTGTCTCTGAAGAAAGAGCTCGAGAGACAATGGCCCATAAAAAATACTGATCTTCGAGACCTGCCCACTGAAAAAGCCCTTTTTCTTCTGTTTTTTGAGGAAGCTCTTTCACGTCCGGATGTCGAACAATGCCTTTTTCAGGATAGAGGACAGGGTATTTTAAATTTTCAGGGGCCTTCAGAAAACCCCAACCCCCACCCTTATGGACATGCTGACGACTTTCCAAGCGAAGCCCCAAGGAGCCCTGTAAAGATTTGTCTGATAAATTTTCTACCGAGACTTTTACATGGGCAGAATAGTTGTTTTCATCCCAGTTTATTTTCTTACTCAACAAAATCTCCGGGCTTTTCCAGCGGTATTCAACAGAATGAGTCCCGGCTTGTAGCACCTCAAAATCCATTTTCTCAGGGAGTGAAAAATTGGCTTCCCGGAATTCCAACGACAAATTTTGATCAGGGGATGTCGCAAAAAGATCCACAAAAGGAGAATTTTTGGCAGTGGTTTCGCGATAACCTTTCACCCGAAAACTCTCCAGAATACCGCCTTCGCTGGAAAGACGGGCTTGATACAAAGAAGTGTCGATAGAGGTCTGTTGAAGGGGAAGACGAGGCGTTTTATTTTCAGGAACAGATACAGATTTTTTTTCCGGAGCAACAAGCTCCTTCTCTTTTGCATGGGGAGAGGACTCAGTCTCAGAAGCAACGGGCAGTGGCAGAACAGCAGGAGGAGGAGAGGGGGGTTTGAAAAAAAAAGTGTAGTAAAGAAAAATCACTCCTGCCGATAAGGCCATGGCCAATAATGAACGCTTTTCCATAAAATCATCTCTTTCTTTTAAAGGAAGGGCACATCCGGACACTCTGTTTCTTCCACTTTTTTCCAAATGGCTCCACTGCCGCCATTTGGAAAGCCAGATGAATCAAGGATATGAGAAGCAGTAAGGTACTTGATTCATCTGATGCCGTTCCAGAAACAGAGTGTCCGGATGTGCCTTTAAATCTCACCTCAAAACAGGATCATGGCCCCCTGCATGCAAAGGGTGACACTTTGCCAGGCGCACAAATGAGAAAAAAATTCCCTTTACGAGACCTTTATTCTCAATCGATTCTTTTGCATATTCAGAGCAAGTGGGAAAAAATCGACAAGAAGGGGTTTTAAAAGGAGATAAAAATCTTTGATACCCCTCTATCAAAGAAAGGATCACTGTTTTCAACATAGGGTTAAACCTTGTGGATAAGTTTATCAAAAAACTTATCAAGCTCTTGAAACAACTCGCTATTTTTTAATATGCTCGCCTTGTGATTTATTAAGAAAACCCAGTCCATGGGTGGCAATTCTTTTCTTTTTCTAAAAACTTCCCTAAAAATTCTTCTCAGGCGATTTCTCTCGTTTGCTTTTGCCGCTCGTCTGGAAATAGAAAGGCCCAACCTTCCTTCAGCGCAGGAAGAATTCTTAAACGAGAAGGCCATAAAAAAAGGAGTGCGATATTTTTTTCCAAAATCCAAAACAGATTTAAACTCACCGCTTGAGATCAATCTTCTTTTTTTCGAAAATATTTCTGACTTCATCCCTCATTGTGCTTTCTCTTTTTAAAGAAAGTTTTTATTTTTTTGAAGTTTGAACCGTATAACGCTTTCTTCCTTTTGCGCGTCGTCTTTTCAAAACATTTTTTCCCGCTGTTGTGCTCATGCGTTTTCTGAATCCATGCTTCCGCTTGGCCTTGGTTTTACTGGGTTGGAAGGTTCTTTTCATTTTTGTCTCTCCCTGGGGTCTGATTTCTCCCGGTTTCTCTCATATAAAACCCGGTGGAAAAATCATTTTTAGTCTTATTTGTCAACGTGAAAACATTTTTTGAAATTTTCAATTTTTTTTTTGGAAAATTATCTTGCAAATTTTTTTTGTATTGTTAGAAAAGTTGATTGCTGTTGTATTGTTCTTTTATTTTTTCCCAAACTGTTTACTTTCTTTAAAGTTTTTCAATGGGGGCTACTTGTTACGTATTTATTCGACTCAATCAATCATAAAAAATAAGGTAAAAAATTTGTTTGTGATTTTTTCATCTACAGCCGGGTGAGAAAAAGAGGGTGTTTTGTTGAATTTTAGGGATGGGACTGCTGTGAAGAACAGGGCTTTACTTTTTAAAATTTAATTTTAACAACTTGATATCATTAGTTTTTTTTAAAATACGCACACTTGTTGATAACCTGTGCGTGCTTTCGTTCGAAGAGGGAGTTTTGTGAGTGAAATTATTGCAAAAGTAGTGGAGTCTTTAAAAACAAAAATTAGTGAACTTAATTTCAATAATTGGATTAAGCCCGCTACTTTTTCATCTCTCGCGCCCCACTCTCTAAAAATAGGAGTTCCGAACAAATTTATTCGGGACTGGATCACAGAAAATTATCTTCACCTCATCAAATATGAACTTTTTAAAATAACCAGCGTTGAACACGATGTTTTTTTTGAAATTACTCCGGATGATTCTCTGACAACTGTGGCTGCAAAACCTGTTGTCTCCAAACCGGAGGTTGAACTTTCCAGAACTTCCGATTTATTTAGTGCCAAGTATACCTTCGAAAATTTTGTGGTGGGATCTTCCAATCAATTTGCCCATGCCGCAGCGATGGCCGTGGGAGAATCTCCTGCAAAAACTTACAATCCTCTCTTCATCTATGGCGGAGTGGGGCTGGGTAAAACCCACATTCTCAGTGCCATTGGTTATTCCATCCTGAGAAGAAACCCCTCTTTTAGAATTATTTATCTTACGGGGGAACATTTCACCAATGAGCTCATCAATGCCATTCGTTATGAAAAAATGTTCGAATTTAGAAAAAAGTTCAGGGATTCTTGTGATGTTTTTCTGGTGGATGATGTCCAGTTTATTGCAGGAAAGGAAAGAACCCAAGAAGAGTTTTTTCACACTTTCAATTTTCTTTATGAATCCCGAAAGCAGATTGTTTTAACCAGTGATCGGGTGCCACGCGACATTCTTCAATTGGAGGAAAGGCTGCGTTCCCGCTTTGAATGGGGTCTGATGGCAGACATTCAAACCCCTGATACTGAAACACGAGTCGCCATTCTCAAAAAGAAAGCAGAACATGATCATGTCCTTCTTCCGGATGATGTGGCGATGTTTTTGGCAACCAACATCCGATCTAACGTTCGCGAACTCGAGGGCTCTTTAATCCGTGTCAGTGCTTTTTCTTCTCTCACCGGGTCTGAAATTTCCATCGAGATGGCGAAAGAAGTATTAAAAAATGTGCTGCCCGATCCCTCTCGGAACATGACCGTTGAAGCCATTCAAAAACTGGTTGCGGATCATTACAATATCAAACTTTCCGAACTAAAATCCGCCCGGCGGCTGCGTTCCCTGACAAATCCCAGACAAATTGCGATGTACTTATGTCGCAAACATGTCAAATCTTCTTTCCCGGAACTTGGTTTAAAATTCGGTGGCAAAGATCATTCGACAGTGGTTCACGCGGTTCAAAAAGTGACGCGTCGTCTCACCGAAGACCCTTCCTTTCGCAAAGAAGTGGATTCTATTGAAAAAATTCTGCAGGTCTGAAATCTCCCATCGAAATGAGTTTAAAATATTGTTTTCTTTCTCCTTGAAAAGGAAGCGGGATTTAAGTAGTTCCAAGCAAAATATTTTCTCTAAATGGAACATTCCGAAACTCTATTTCTTCCACTTTTTTCCAAATGGCTCCACTGCCGCCATTTGGAAAGCCAGATGAATCAAGGATATTAAAAGCAGTAAGGTGCTTGATTCATCTGATGCCGTTCCAGAAACAGAGTTTCTGAATGTTCCTTAAAACTTGTGAATAACTTTGCTGTAACCTTGTGAGGAAACTGGGGGAGGAAACTTATCCCCTTTGCTCTTCTTCAGGGAGAATAAAAAGTCCCATGCTTTATCAAAAAGACTTACCTTTTTTTATCAGGACCTTAAGAAGCTTATTCACCTATTCACAGTCCTTACTATGACGGTTATAAATATATTTATATAAAGACTTAAGAGAGGAGTTGGGGAAATTTATGGAACTCAAAATAAAAAGAAGCGAATTTTTAAATGCTCTCAGTTGGACTCAATCGGTAGTGGAAAGAAAAACCACCATGCCCATTCTTTCAAACGTCTTGATAGAAGTTGAAAGTGAAAAAATGAAAATTTCCGCAACAGATCTTGAAGTGGGAGTGGTGACAGAAATTGGGGCTGAAATTTCCCAACCCGGAAAAATTTGCGTTCCCGCAAAAAATCTTTACGAGATTATCAAGGAGCTTTCACAAGATGAAATTCAAATCCGAAAGAAAGAACAAAACCGGGTTGAAATCAAGGCAGGAAAATCCAACTTTAAAATTGTGGGGCTTGCTCCGGAAGAGTTTCCAAACCTTCCCCAGCCCGCAGAAAAACAATGGTATCCTCTTGAAGCCAGGGGATTAAGGGGAATGATGGATAAAACACTTCATGCCATCAGTAGTGACGAAAGCCGCTACAATCTTCATGGAGTTTTCTTGCAAAGTATCGGGGAAAAAATTCTTCGGATGGTTGCGACAGACGGACATCGCCTTTGTTATGTAGATCGCGAAATTAGCGAGGCCATCCAATTAACCAAGGGAGTGATTATCCCCAAAAAAGCGGTTTATGAAATCAAGAGATTGGTGGGAGAGGGAGTTTTTGAGGGGGATGAAGAACCTGTTTATTTGTCTTTGGATGGGAGAAATCTGATTGCAAAAAGAAAATCGGTTACTCTGGTGGCAAGACTCATCGATGGAGAATTTCCGGATTATCAGAAAGTGATTCCAAAATCGCAAAGCAAAACGGTGATTGTTTCAAGACAGATGCTGATGAGTGGTCTTAAAAGAGTTTCTCTTTTGGTCAATGATCGATCGAGAGGAATTAAATTTAGTTTGAGTAGTGGATTGTTGGAACTTTCCACTTCCAATCCCGATTTGGGAGAAGCCCGAGAAGAAATAGCTGTCGAGTACAAAGGAGATCATTTTCATATCGGTTTTAATGCACGATATTTTTTGGAAGTCCTGGGGGTCATGGAAGATGAAAAAGTGAATCTGGAGTTAAATGGGGAAGTGGGGCCCTGTGTTTTGAGATCAGGAGTAGATAAAGGTTTTTTAAGTGTGATTATGCCCATGAGGATTTGATTTGAAAGCCAGTCCTCTTAAAACATTAGAGATTCACCACTTTAGAAATTTAAATTCCCTTCAACTCGAGTTTCACCCCCGCTTTAATTTTTTTCTGGGGGACAATGCCCAGGGTAAAACTTCTATTTTAGAAGCGATTTATTTTCTCTCCGAGCTCCATTCTTTTCGGACAAAAGATGTTTTTTCTCTCATCCAACACGAAACTTCTTTGGCCACCCTGGATGCAAGCATGGAATATTCCGGGTTGGAAAATGAACTCAAAATAAGAATTTTTCCGGATAGGAAGGAAGTTTTCTTGAATGGGAAAAGTCCGCGTCCCTTACGTTTGTTGCGCCAGAGATTGCCTGTTATTTTATTTACTCCCGACTCGGTTCAGCTTTTTCGAGCCTCTCCCAGCGAAAGACGATCTTATTTTGATCGTTATTTTGGTTTGATTTCAGACTCCTATTTTCAAGACAGCCACGAATACGCCAGAATTCTGAAACAAAAATATCGTCTTTTGGAACAAGTTCGAATGGGAAGAAGTGGGCCCTGGAAAGAAGAATGGGAAATATGGAATACCAAACTGGTTCAGGTAGGAGCCAAAATCATCGTGGAAAGATTTTTGCAAACCTCCCATCTTTCAAAAAAATTTTCTCCCTTTTTTAAAACGCTTTCCCATGAAGACTGGGAAGCTACTTTGGTTTATCAACCGTATATTTCCTCTCTTCAACAAACCCAAAATGTTCCCGAAGTGGAAAAATTACTTTGGGAAGAAAGTCTTCGAAGAAAAGAAGAGGAAATTGAAAGAAATCAGGTCTTGGTCGGCCCCCATCGGGATGATTGGAACCTGCTTTTGGGAACGGTTCGCCTAAAGGAAGAAGGCTCTCAAGGGCAACACCGTATTGCAGTAGCCGCTCTCAAACTTGCAGAATTAAAACTCATGACCTTGCAAGAGATGAGGCCCCTGGCTTTATTCGATGATTTGTTGAGTGAGTTGGATCAATCACGTAATCAGGCCGTGTTGGATCAATTGGCCAAATCTTGTACGCAAGTTTTTTTGACTTCCACTACTCCCTATGGAGTAAAGGTAAAAGAACTGGATGGTTTTGTTTTTCCCATGGAACGAGGACAAATTTTGAAATAAATCTTTGTAAAGATTGCTTTCCGAAAAGTTTGTGATAAGAACGCGTGTTCATCTGAAATTTATATTATTTTAAGGAGGATTCTGTGGCGCAAGCGGGTGATAAAAGTGCAGCTTCAAAAAAAGGTGCTGAAAAATATGATGCAAGTTCCATCAAGGTTTTAGAAGGTCTTGAAGCCGTTCGAAAAAGACCGGCCATGTATATTGGTTCCACTTCAAGCACGGGTTTGCATCATCTCGTGTATGAAGTCGTCGACAATTCCATTGATGAAGCTTTGGCGGGTTTTTGCGATGAAATTTTTGTCACAGTCCACATCGATAATTCCATCACCGTGGAAGATAATGGCCGTGGAATCCCCGTCGACATGCATTCCACAGAAAAAGTCTCCGCGGCAGAAGTGGTGATGACCAAACTTCACGCGGGTGGAAAGTTTGAACATAGCGCTTACAAAGTGTCCGGAGGATTACACGGAGTCGGTGTTTCTTGCGTGAATGCTTTATCGGAAGATCTTGATTTGGAAATTCGGCGCGATGGAAAAGTTTATCATCAACATTACAAAAAAGGTGTTCCCTCCAAACCTCTCGAACAAACAGGAAAAACAGATAAGCGAGGGACCAAAGTCTGGTTTAAACCCGATACCGGAATTTTTGAAACGACCGAATATAGCTTTGATATTTTAAGCAACCGTCTTCGGGAACTTTCTTTTTTGAACAAAGGAATCAAAATTCATATTTTGGATGAGCGTTCTGGAAAGAGCCATTCTTTCCAATACGAGGGCGGCATTATCAGTTTTGTAGAGCATTTGAACCAACGAAAAACTCCCATTCATCCCAAACCCGTTTATTTTGAAGCCGAGAAAGACCAGGTGGTGATTGAGATTGCCCTGCAGTGGAATGATAGTTATTCGGAACAAATTTTCAGCTTTGCCAACAACATCAATACTCACGATGGGGGAACTCATGTGAGTGGTTTTAAATCGGCTTTGACGCGCACTTTTAATGCTTATTTGAGCAAAAACAATCTGCTCAAAGATTTGAAAGAAGAAGGTTTGGAAGGAGAAGATGTGAGAGAAGGGCTTACCGCCGTGATTTCTGTAAAGCTTCCAGATCCCCAATTTGAGGGGCAAACCAAGGGCAAGTTGGGAAATAGCGAAATTGAAGGACAGGTGAAATCCATGGTGAGCGAAAAACTCTCTGCCTACATGGAAGAAAATCCTTCTGTCTCCAAAAAAATTGCCGGGAAGTTGATTGAAGCGGCACGAGCGCGTATTGCAGCGAGAAATGCAAGAAACTTGGTCCGTCGCAAATCCGCTTTGGATGTGGGTTCTCTGCCCGGAAAGCTTGCAGATTGCCAGGAAAAAGATCCGCATTTTGCAGAACTCTATTTGGTTGAGGGAGATTCGGCAGGAGGTTCCGCCAAACAGGGCCGTGATCGTCGCAATCAGGCCATTTTGCCTTTAAAAGGGAAAATTTTGAATGTTGAGAAAGCGCGCTTTGATAAAATGCTCACGTCCGATGAAATTCGAACTCTCATTACGGCGCTGGGAACAGGAATTGGAGAGCAGGATTTTGATATAGAAAAATTACGCTACCATCGCATTGTGATCATGACCGATGCCGATGTGGATGGCGCCCATATCCGAACCCTTCTTTTGACTTTTTTCTATCGACAGATGCCCAGCTTGGTAGAAGCAGGCCATCTCTTTATTGCCCAACCGCCTCTTTATAAGGTGAAAAAAGGAAAGACAGAACGTTACCTCAAAGATGACACAGCGCTGGAAGATTATCTGATTGAAATTGGCACGGAGGATGTGCGCCTGAAGTCAAAAGGCAAAGAATCGGTGGGGAAAACTTTGGTGGAACTCACCAAGAAACTCATTCGCTATTCAAAAATTTTAAATCATATTCAAAAGAAAGCCGATTCTCGCGTGATTGATGCTTTGGTATCTGCCACAGACATTGAAGTGGAAACCTTGAAGAATGCGAAAGCTTTAGACAAAGAAGCCGATCGGCTTTCAAGTTTCTTGGTCAGGAAACATCCGGAATTAAAAGACTTACAGTTGGAAATTTTGGAGGATCAGGAACATTCTGCGAAAAGACTTGTCTATAAAACTTCTGGAAACGGGATTTTCCGGGAGACCCTTATTGATTTGGAGTTTTTGAATTCTCCGGAACTTGTAGAACTTAAAAAACTCTATAAAAATTTCAAAGAATTGGGAGAAGGTCCTTTTCAATTGATTTTAAAAGACAAGGATCTTGCGATGAACCATTTGCAAGAAGTGAAGGATTTTGTTTTGGCAGAAGGCAAAGAGGGCCAATATATCCAACGCTATAAAGGATTGGGAGAGATGAACCCCTCCCAGCTTTGGGACACCACTTTAAATCCCGAATCACGCACCTTACTTCAAGTAAGAGTCGATGATGCGGTAGAAGCGGATGCCATTTTCACGGTGCTGATGGGAGATCAGGTAGAACCCAGACGAGAATTTATCGAACAAAATGCGTTAAATGTGAAAAATTTGGATATTTAACCTTTCAAAATACTTGTTTGCAGACTTTAAACCCACCGTGCTACAATTTTGAAATTATATTGTTTGGAAAACCATCCATAAACTTAAGAACAAGGAGCGTTAATATGGGCAAGTTAATATTGAATGATTTGGAAGTTGAACTCCCCAATAATTGGCAAGACCAAGGCATGATCACTCTCACGATTCCTTCTACCGATAAAAATGTAAGACCCAATGTGATTTTAACCAAAGAGCGTCTCACGCAATCCGTTGATTTACCTACCTATTTTAACAAGATCAAAGAGGCTGTAAAAGCACGGGGCATTCAAAGCTTTAAAATTATGGATGAACGACAAATCACCGTCGGCGGCCTTCCCGCCATGCAAATGGTGTGTCAGTGGGATTTGGCCGCCATGAAACAAATGCTCGGCAATGAAACCGCCGCTCTACAAAATGTAAAAGCCGGCCAAAAAGTGCAGCAAATTCAAATCACCATTTTAAAAGATATGGTGGCGATTAACCTCACCGCCAGCTTTCCCGGCGAACAATTTGAAATTTACGCCCGACCTTTTCAGAAGTTTGTGCAGACGATGAAGTTTGTGTAGGGGTTAACGAATCTGAAAATCGAAAAATTCATTTTCAAATTTTTCTTTTTTAATTTTAACTTCTGTCACCTGCGCTCGAGAAGGGCCATGCTGGCACCAGCGAATCAATTCTTCCACTTTTTTTTCCTCTCCCTCAGCAATGATTTCCACACTTCCATCGGGGCAATTTTTGACCCAGCCTTTTAGACCTAAACGTATGGCCTCTTGTTCCGTATAGGCGCGGAAGCAGATGCCTTGAACTTTTCCGGTGATGATGAGGTGGACACGTGTTTGCATCAGATTCAGATATACAATTTTGCAAAGAAATTCTAGAAATTCTGACATGAAACTTTTGGCCTTGGATATTGGCGATAAAAGAATTGGTCTTGCGACAACCGATGAGCTTGGCGTGGCGGTGTGGCCACAAGAAACAATCCTTAGAAAAGAATTGGAACAAGATCTTTTAAAGTTGGTGGATCTTATCAAAGAGGGGTCTATTCAAGGTTTGGTGGTGGGCCTGCCTTTTCATGCAGATGGTCGGGAAAGCGCCCAGGCCAAAAAAATAAAAACCTTTGTTTCTCAGTTGCAAAAAAAAATCCTTCAAGAGAATCTCCAAATTTCTTTGGAATGGTGTGACGAAGGACTCACGAGTTGGGAAGCAGAACAAAAACTCACCGAGAAAGGGTTTAAGGGGAAAAAAAGAAAGGCGAAAGTCGATGCCCTGGCGGCCTGCCTGATTTTGGAAGATTATTTGGCAAGGAAACCCTCATGAAATTTACAAAAATTTTACTCCTCATTTTGTTCTTGGGACTGCTTTGGATGGCTTATGAAATTTTCTCTTTTCCCACCCGGCCTTATGGAGGCCAAGCCACGATCGAAGTTAAAAAAGGAATGGGGATTGTGAGTGTGGTGCGAGAACTCGAAAAAGCAGGCCTTACCGATTCTCCCCGCAAAATGAGTTTTTATTTTCGCCATAAAAAAGTGGGGGCAGTTCTCAAAGCCGGGGAGTATGAGTTGGGTCCGGAGGCGACTCCCCAAAGCATCGCGGAAAAACTTTTAAGAGGGGAGCGTATTCGCCGTACTTTCACGATTCCCGAAGGATATAATCTTCGAGAGATTGCAAAATTACTCGTCAGCAAAGGACTAGTGAATGAGCAAAGTTTTTTGCAAAAAGTTTTTGCCATCGATGCCGCCTCAAAGATGGGCCTTGCGGGCACTACTTTAGAAGGATTTTTGTTTCCCGATACCTACGAGTATTCCAAAGAAATGACAGAAGAGGAGCTCATTCTCATGATGGTCAAAAACTTTAAAAAACATTTTGACGCAGCGATGACGCAGCAAATCCAAACGATGGGATGGACTCAAAATCAGGTCATCACTTTGGCTTCTCTCATTGAAAAAGAAACCTCGAAGGACGAAGAACGCCCTTTTGTGGCCAGCGTTTTTAATAATCGGCTTAAAATAGGAATGCCGCTCGCCACGGATCCGAGCGTTATTTATGGAATTCCCAACTACGATGGCAATATTCGCAAAGCAGATCTCGAAAGGCCCGGACCTTATAATACTTATTTGTTGCCCGGGCTTCCACCGACTCCCATTGCGAGCCCTGGGCTTAAAAGTATTCAAGCGACCTTGAATCCGGCGGTGAGTGATTATCTTTATTTTGTGAGTCGTAATGATGGGACTCATCAGTTTTCGAAAACTTTAGAAGAGCACAACGCGGCGGTGAAGCAGTATCAACTTTCGAAAGTTCCCGTGAAGTAGTGCCCCCTCCCCCTCGACGGGGGAGGGGAAAAGAAGACTAAGAATTTTATTTTTTCAAAATGGCGAGATATTCTTTATAATCCAGAATAATTTTGATGGGATGGCCATGCCAAGTAATGAGCACCTTCTGATTTTCTTTTAGAACTTCTGCGAAATGGGCGCGAGCCTCAGTCACGTTATAAAATAAAAGATTTTCCTGCTTTTGGTTCTCTTTTTCATCCATAAAAAATAAATTTACACATTAAAGCGAAAGAAAATAATATCCCCGTCCTTAACGATATACTCTTTGCCTTCCAGGCGCATGAGACCATTTTCTTTTACAGCGAGTTCAGAACCGTATTTGATGAGATCATTAAAATGATAAATTTCAGCCTTGATAAAACCTTTTTCGAAATCCGTGTGAATAACCCCTGCGGCTTGAGGGGCTTTTGTGTTTTGAGGAATGGTCCAAGCCCTGACTTCTTTGGGCCCTGCCGTGAAATAAGAAATGAGATGAAGCAGGCGGTAACCGGCATGGGCCATGCGATCCAAGCCCGATTCTGCGAGCCCCAAATCTTTTAGAAAATCAGTTTGTTCTTCCTGGGATAAACTGGAAATTTCAGATTCAATGGCCCCCGATAAAATGACGCATTCGCTTCCTTCTTTTGACGCATGTTCTTGAACCTTACGAGCATGCTTTGAGGGGGTTTTTAAATCTGCTTCGCTGACATTGGCGACGTAAAGCACGGGTTTTAAGGTAATCAGAAAGAGTTCGTGAATCATGGCTTTCTCTTCGGGACTTAAATTCAAGAAACGAGCCGCCTGTGCTTCATTTAAAGACGCTTTTATTTTTTCGAGCACTTCGGCTTCCATCAAGGCTTTCTTGTCACCTGCTTTGGCCAGACGGGCATTTTTCTCCAGGCGTTTTTCAACGGTCACAAGATCGGCCAAGGCAAGTTCGGTATTAATGACTTCAATGTCCCGTATAGGATCTACAGATCCTTCCACATGAACGACATCCGGATCTTCAAAACATCGTACAATGTGAGCAATGGCATCCACACTTTTAATGTGTCCCAAAAATTGGTTGCCCAAACCTTCACCTTTTGACGCGCCCTTGACCAAGCCCGCAATATCGACAAATTCAATGGTTGTAGGGAGGATTTTTTCAGGTTTGAAAATCTTGGCAATGGCATCCAGACGCTTATCTCTTAAGGGAACTACTCCCACGTTAGGATCGATAGTACAGAAAGGATAGTTGGCCGCCTGGGCTCCTGCCTGAGTGAGCGCATTAAAAATAGTTGATTTACCGACGTTGGGAAGCCCAACGATGCCACAATTAAAACCCATATAAAAATTCCCTTTTCCAAATACTTCCCCCTCTTAAGGTAAGAGGGGGTTAGGGGGCGTTATGACACTTGGTGAAATTGCAAACGCTCATAACCCCTCCCGGCCTCCCCTTACCTTAAGGGGAGGAGAATGTGGATTAGTATTTTATGTAGGCACGGTCAATTCTTGTCTTGAATGCGGATGAGTGTCGCGGAGGGATTCATCCCCGTAGAACCCTGGAGGTTTAAGGTATTTCCCTGGGAAAGAAGTAAAGATCCACTGATGTTTAAATAATTTGTACTCATCGAAGTAATACTTTGAGAGCTGGGCAAGCCGGACAGAGAGCTCGTTTGAGGGCCGGAGAGTCTGGTATTCCGATGATCGTCTTGCAAGGTTCTTAAATCAATGGCTTGAAAATTGTACCTGGAATCAGAATTAAGCCCGGTATTAGAAAGATAAGTGGCTGCAAAAAAATCCCGGGCAATGTCGTCAATGGATTCTCCAATCACACTTTCAATGGCCGCAAAACCTTTGAGCGGACTGCCGGTAATTCTGCGTAAAAGTTCAGATCCTTTATAGGGGAATCGTCCATTTTCGGCTTGTTCATAGAGATAAAGAAAAAAGAGATAAGCCCCCCCTCTTTGGGCAAGAGAAGTCCCACTGGCAAAAGAAGTGGAAGGAGTATTGAGATATAAATTCACCCGCGAGGGATTTTCATTACTCGTTTTTTTAAAAGAATTGAAAACGTCTTCTACCCGATGACTGGCTCCTTCATTAAAGGCGGGAGATTCCGAGATGCTGTTATTTACAAAAACCTTCATGTTGTAGTTAATCAGATGTTGTAACTCGTGAGGTGCACATAAGGGGCCTGTATTAGACATGAAAAAAGATTTGGGAATGGCGATGCCATAATGTCCCGAAGGATCGGGCACGTGACAATAAAGATACTCCCCTCCGTTGGATGAAGAACCATTGGAAAAATCCCAGGCAGAAAAGTAACCCGTGACAATTCCATTAGAGCCCCCCAGCTGATTTAAAATGGGATTATAAACAATATTCACTTTTCCATTTTTGTCGAAATCAGGAATAGAACCGGTACTACTCAAATAAACATCCATCATTTTTTCGAAGGGATCAATCAGGCTATCCAAGTCGCTATTGCTGAGTTCACTGGTATTATTGTCGACCCATACCCAGAAATGAGAAGTGGTTTTACGAAGGGTTGCGGTGATCGTGGTGTAGCTTGAAGTGGAATTCAGGTTATTCAAAACTTTTATAGTTCGGGTGGAACCCAAGGGGGTGCTGCTATTCGCATTCCCTGTATCGGCATCTTGTGTAAAGGGAGGGATTTCCCCATTCATGATTTGGGCAGAAAGAGTGGATTCCATTTCTCTTAAATATTGATGAAAAGTCGCTGTAGGATCATGGGAGTCTTCTGATTCTAAAGGAAGGCCATCCTCATCCTGATCAGAAGGTAGAAAGCTTGAGTTTAAACTGGAACTACTGAGTGAGCCTGAAAGGAGTGCAGTAAAATTTCCCGAGCTTTGAGACAGTGAATTGTACGAGAGAATAAATTGTTCTTTTCCTGTGAGCTCTTGAAAAGAAACGGTAGCCTCTCCGGAAGAACTAAAAGGAATGACTTCTGCAGAGCCTACATTCATTTCACCCAAAGTCGTTTGAATGGGAGTTGATGGAGAACTCTCAGCACTTCCTCCACCACATTGAGAGAGGGATAAAAAAAGAAGCGTCGAATAAAATATTCTAAAACAGACTTTTTTCAGCTTCCCTCGCAACATACTCAGGTTTGATTGCAAGGTGCATGCCGAATTTCACTCAAAGACAAAGATAGAAACAATTAATGAATATCAATCAGTTATAATGTTTTTAGATCTCTAGAAGACAGGGTTAAGAGTTGAATAAAAGGGGTTTTTTACACCCTTTTAGAAAAGGCGGTTTTTGTAAAAGTAATTTAAGAATTGATAAGAATTCCCCTAACAAGCTTGAGCAGGAACTTACAAACAAATCCCCAGCCATTTTATCTCTCATTCGTCATTTTATTGTCGGTGCAGGAGCCACAGCACTTTCAGGTTTATTTTGCTTTTTTCTTTCAGCAATCAGGGTGGCCATTTGTTTTAAGACTTCTTCATTTAATTTCAAACTTAAAGAAAGGGCCTGGTTTTGATTTTCAATTTTTGCATTTTGAATGACTTGGGCCCAACTCGGCTGTTGCGCGGCAAGAGAGGTGCTGAAAATGGTTTTGTAAGAATTGGCAAGGTTTGCCAGGTTTTGGGCTTGAGTACCATCCTGGGTATTGGCGGTGATTTCAAGAGAGAGCTCTTTGTCGTAATCCATCGAGAGACTAAAGGATTTCACTCCCTGAAGTGGAGCGGGTGCATCCGATGTGGAAGGGGGAGGTGTTTGGGGAATGAGTCCTGCTCCCCACAAGATTTTTTTGTCTTCTTGTTTATTGAAAAGATCCATTAAGTCTTTATTGGAACGAATGTTTGCTTCTTTTTTTGAGGCGAGTGAAAGCGCATTTTTTAAAGCAGAAACCTGCCCCCAGGCCACGAGTTGTGAATTTAAAAAGACCACTCCGATATTGGGGTCTTTTGGAGAAATATAGAGGGTTTTACCTTCTACCGTTTCTTTTTTGATTTCAGAATTTGGCTCTTTTTGACTTTCTAAAAGGGAGAGCAATTTTTTTTCATCAAAATTTCCCGTGACAACGACCAAGCCTGAGGGGGGGGTATTTCCTCCCCGAATATTCAGGCCAATAAAAGCGGTTTCAATGTCGCTAAAAAGTTGTTGAATTTCACTGGGGGCATCCTGGGTGAGTACGGTAAAAAGAGGAATAGGTGTGAGTTTTTTAAGACGCAGGCCAAACAAAATATTATATTGGGCAGGAATAAAACTTAAGGCATCCCCCTCTTTTCCTGGAGTAGAAGATTTTTGACATCCTTTTCCACAAGCGGTGAGCAAAACCAAAAGAGTGAGAACAACCGATAATTTTTTAAAATAGAGATATTTCATAAGGCTCCTTTTTTTACTGACGAGTCGACAATTAAACTGACACAATGCGACTCTTTAGTACAACCGTCGGCAAAGAGAGCCCTCTCGGGCTGTCATATAAACTGCCGACTTGTTAGTAAAGAGAGGGCATATACCCCTCTTTGATCCATTTCTGCAAGAAACTATTCATGGCACCGAGGCTCTTTTTGACCTTCATGAGAAAGGAAGGAAGTTCAAAAATAAGACCCGGGTGCTGAAAAAAAGCTGCTAATAATGAAAGAAGTTTTACTTTTCCCTGTTCATCCACCCAGTTTTCAAGAGGGGGAAGAGCATATTGGGCGGGATCCAGGATCCATCGAATTTCCATGAGGGGGATTTTTCTTTTCTGGGCTTCTTCGGCAATGGGGAAAGCTTCCATTTCAAGAGCAAGAACCTTGTATTTTTCTCCCCACTTCAGTTTTTCGTTGGGCTCCCCCAGCAATTTTTCTAAAGTCAGGATTTTTCCTTTTTGATGAGTAAGAAAGTTTTTTTGAAAAAAAGCAGCCGCTTGCCCGACAAGAAGGGGTTCTGAAGAAATCCATTCTTCCTGGGCAGTCCCGGAAAACCCCATTTGAGTGGCGAGAATAGCTGCGCCGGGTTCAATGCCTTTTTGAGAAGCTCCCGCAAGCCCGAAGATCCAAGCCGTCTGGATGTGAAAATGAGAGAAGGCATATTGAGCTGCGTGACGCGCTGCCAGAGGTCCCATTCCAGTCTCCACCAGAAGCACAAGGGGAGAGTTCTCCCGAAGAAAAAGTTTTCCCAGAAAGAAACGATGAGGAAATAAAAGAGTGCGGGAATGAAGTTGTAAATGCTTTTTTAAAAAACGAGACTCCGCAGAAGTGGCAAAGAAAAAAGCAATGCAAGGAATTAAAGAACTCACAGGGAGGGGGGGCAGGTGGGTGTGACAGGAGCCGTACAAACACTGGGAGAAGGAGGAGGGGGGCACGAAGTAGAATCCCCCAGAAGCACCGAGACTTGGGTACTTTTGCTGGTGTCTTGGAGACTCGTCACCTGAATGATAACCACACAAGAACTGGGGAGAGTATCCGGAGCCGTATAAGTGACACGGCCATCGGTGACTGTTCCCAAGGTTCCAAAGTTATCCCCATTTAAAATTTCGTAACTCACATTTTGATTGCTGGTATTGCTGACGGCAGCACAAAAATCCTGGGTGCTTGGAGTGCTCGTACTCAAAGGCAGGATCACACAAAGAGGCGTCGCCACCACTCCAATTTCTGTGAGCGTTCCGCTGCCACAACTTCCCAGGATCAGAAAAGAGAATAGGGAAGACAAGAGGATTAAAAATTTTGTTTGTTTTTTGTTCATCATTATTAAAGTGGGGGGATCTTAAGCAGGAGCGAAAAGCCTTGTCAAAGGTTAAGTAAGGAAAGTAAGGAAGAGGAAATTTTTTATGCGAACTCCAAAATCGGATATTTTATTTAAAGAAGCCCAAAAAAGAATTCCTGGAGGAGTCAATAGTCCTGTCCGTGCTTTTAAATCTGTGGGCGGTAATCCCCGGTTCATTCAAAAAGCCAAGGGGGCAATTCTGACGGATGTCGATGGAAATACTTATGTCGATTATGTGGGCTCTTGGGGGCCCATGATTGTGGGGCATGCGCATCCGCAAGTGATGCGCGCCCTGAAGAAAGCGGTGGAGTTTGGGACCAGTTTTGGCGCTCCCAATCCCCACGAAGTCGAGCTCGCCCGCTTCATTCAAAAACTTTTTCCCTCGATGAAAAAAATCCGCATGGTGAACTCCGGCACCGAAGCCGTGATGGGAGCACTTCGCCTGGCACGGGCTTTTACGAAGCGGGATAAAATTCTCAAATTCGAAGGTTGTTATCATGGGCATGCGGATTATCTGCTCGTGAAGGCGGGCAGTGGGGCTTTAACCTTTGGAGTGCCCACCAGCGCGGGTGTCCCCGAGGATTTTGCGCGGCATACCCTTACAACAACATTTAACGATTTGGATTCTGTCGAAAAAGTTTTCGCACAATACCCCAACGAAATTGCTGCCGTCATTGTAGAACCCGTGGTGGGCAATAGCGGCGTGATTCTTCCCCAGGATGGATTTTTGCAGGGTTTGCGGGATCTCACGATTCGTCACGGTGCCCTACTTATTTTTGATGAGGTGATGACGGGTTTTCGCGTGGCCTTGGGCGGTGCCCAGGCAAAATTTAAAATCAAACCCGATCTTACCACTTTGGGCAAAGTGATCGGAGGAGGACTCCCCGTCGGCGCTTTTGGCGGAAGAGCCGAGATCATGGATCTACTGGCACCCCTGGGCCCTGTGTATCAGGCGGGAACCTTATCCGGAAATCCTTTGGCGATGGTGGCGGGTATTGAAACCCTTAAATTGATTTCAAAACCCGGAGCTTTTAAAAAATTAGAAACTCAAACAAAAAAACTGGCACTCGGTCTTCAAAAGGTAGCGGCAGAAGCAGGTGTCCCGGTTCAAGTTCCTTATATAGGAGGGATGCTTAGCTTATTTTTTTCAGAAAGCCCCGTGACGGATCTTGCTTCGGCAATGGCCTCCGATGCTCCGCGATTTAACCGTTTTTTCCACGCGATGTTGGAACGCGGAATTTATTTACCCCCTTCTGCCTATGAGGCTTGGTTTGTGTCGACGGCTCATGGGGAGAAAGAGATTGAGAAAACGCTGAAAATAGCGAAAGAGAGTTTTGAAACTCTATCTGCCAAGAAATCTTCTCTTTATGGCATTTGGAATAATATTGAAGTGTCAGAGGATTTAATCAAAGAGGCTCAAAAAATTTGAGCCCTGTGTGAGTTTTTTCTATTCTTAATAGAGGGCACCTCTAAAAACTCGTCTTTTAATGGATGTCATCCTGAGCGATAGCGAAGGATCTAATTGATTCCACTGGATTCTTCTCCTCCTAAGGCGGATCAGAATGACAGAGGTCTTTTTCCCACATCCCAAGACTTTTCTCCCCACCCGGATAAAATCTTTTCTCTAAAAATTAATACATCTTTTAACAGCATTGATTACTTTTATCTGTGGCATCGACATTGCATCATTAATATCTGATATTTTTCGCAACACATTCTTTGTAGAGACGATAAAGAGGGTAAGAGATTTTTATTTATCCTAAGTGAGGAGTTTAAAATGGCTGATGCAATTCAATCCCCCGATCTTTCCCTTCCGCCAACTCACACGAATACAACTTCTGTAGATCGTGAGACGGCACTTTCTCCAAAATCTGAAACGCCAACGACCTCATCTCATGCAGAAACCTCTTCCACTGTGGGCGATCAAGCTTGGAATGCCTTGCTGGCGATCAATCGTGGAGGGCAAGCGGCTACCCATTTTGCATTAGAATATTCTGGGATCAATTACTGGAGACACTATGGCGTCCAAGGGGGAGCAGCGCTCGCTGCGCGTGAAGTAAAAGAATTCCTGGATAGCTCATCCGATAAACTCAGCTCCGTTTCGAGTGAGTGGACGGCGAAGCATCTGGGTTCTGCGGCACCGGCAGCTCAAACTTTGGTCAATGCAGATATTGCTGTGGCCTCCGCTATTATTCAAGGAGGCGCTGAAGTCGCCATAGGTTCTGCACAGGGTATTGCGATTGCTGTTCAAGCCCTGGGAGCTTTGATTGAACAGGGGGGGAATATTCCCAAAAATTTTTTGCAGAAGGTAGCGCAAGATGAAGCTTCAGCCATTCCGGATGCTCTTGCAGAGACTGCCCAATTAGGCACCGAGATAGTGATAGGAATTCCCAAGGCTCTTGCGAGCGCGGCAGTATCGGTTGTTGATATTGGAGTCGAGGGATACAAAACCGCAGAACTAGCCTACGAAGTTTCTACAGGAAATTCCAAAGTAAGTTGGAATCAAGTGGGAGATCAAGCTCGCCGAACAGTGCGCCAAGCGGGCACTGCTTCTACAGAAGCTTACTTAGCTTATATGGGCGCAAAAGGAATGGTGAAGGGAGGGCTTACTTTAAAAGGAAGTATTTCTAGTGGTTTGGATTTTTTTTCAGGCTCTGGTTTTGGAGGAGCTGCATTAGCTCAAATGACTTTTGCCTTGGACTGGGCGAGTGCCGGGATGGGCGCTGCCCAAATGGGAGCTGGGGCTGCTCTTCTGGGTGGCGAAGGTATGGGACCTCTGGAAAGGCCCAAGCCAATGGAAGCCAGTAAACCAGGAGAAACACCCCTATCTCCAGAACAATTGAGGGCCGATGCAGATCAGTTAATGGGGAAGCCTGCTAAAGCAAGCTTAGAGCCTCCTCCGGCAGGTCGGTATGAAATCAAAAAGCACTGGTTTTCGCCTGATACAATTGTCATTGATGGAAAAAAGCAATTCATTCAATTGGGTGATATTGTCAAAATTGATGAGAAAGCGTTTGTTTACGATGGGACGAACTTGGTACCTTTTAGAGAGGTGAATAGGTATGCTGTAAAACTAGGAGACACAAATTATTTCTACTCCAAAGGCAAATTTCACCCCATTTCCCCTGGGGAAGTAACAGCTAGTAACTATTTAGATATCGATGGCACTGTTAAACCCGCACCACGACCCTATGAACAAGAAGTTGTAATGGCCGATGGCAGTAAAATGTTTTCGGATGGGCATAAAATGCATCCGCTTCCTTCCGACGGAAGCGCCATTTTTGGAATTTCTGATGCAGACGGAGCTTTTACCACACATGCTCCTATAGATTTAGGAAAGAGCATTAATATCCGTAGCTCAGCGGGTCCTCAAGCAGTAGTAACAGGGGGGAGATTGATTCGTTTCAGGGCTGGGGAAGTCACTATTTTAGACGATGGAAGGGCTTTTGTTGTCCCTGAAAGCCGGACCGCAGGTCTTCGCAAAGAATATCATTTTCAGGCTATTCCAGAGAACACTCTTCTTATGAATGGAGACACGATGGGTTCTATAAAACAAGGCAAATTTACCCCTTTATCGCCAGAATCTCTTGGTAAGACTTTTCTGGATATCGAGGGGAATCCCGCTCAGCTCATTTCTCTTGAGGGTCGTTTTGCCTTGACCTCACCGGATGGCATAAGTGCGGTGGTTGGTAGCCATAGCAATTTAAGTGCTTTTTTTGGGAAAAGATCTTCGGTGAAAGTGGTTGGCCAGCGAGTGCGTATTCGCGGTCTAGAAAACCGTATTTCTCCAGCTGTTAATTTTCTTATTAAGGCTGTTGATCTCACGGGCGAACAACTTTATCTCGAAGGAGGAGGAAAGCAATTTTGGATATCCCGAAAATTCACGGAAGCACTATAAAAGGATGCCAAAAAGAGCAATGCAGTATTTGCATTAATGTTTTCCACATTTGAATTTGACACTCCCAAAAAAGCTGTGTTAGCACGCGGGCACTTTGTTTCGCCCAAAAGCACCCAAAAAACTTTCTGATCGTGATTCTTTTATGATGACGTTTGGATTGTATGGGGCCGTGGGTTTTCAACTGGCCATTGCAGTGATTGCCGGTCTTTTTGTGGGGCAATGGTTGGATAATCATTGGCAAACGACTCCGTGGCTTACTTTGGTGGGTTTACTCATCGGATCCATCGGAGGATTTTACAACCTGATTCGGATCATTAATTGGAAGAATCGGCCGAAAAATTAGAAGCTTCAGCACGAGCAAAGAGCATTGAAAAAAGAAATTTATATATCCTCGCTCTTTTTGTAATGGTCTCCTTGGCGTTTCTTTCAGTAAACATTACCTTGAGTGTGATGGCGGGTGGCTTGATTACGGTGGTAAATTTTAGAATTCTTTGGAAAGGGGTTGAAGGCCTCCTCCAAAAAAAACAGGTTTCCCAGGGGCTTCTTTACTTGGGAATTTTTATCAAGTTTATTTTACTGATTGGTTTAATAGGAATTATTGTCATCAAGCTTCCCATTCATACGGGGGCATTTTTAATCGGGCTTTCGAGTATTGTGCTCGCTTTAATTTCAGAGGTTTTTTATGCACGGGTTTAATTGGTTTAGTCTCTTGTTTGAAAAAATTACCCATGAAAATCTTCATGTAGTGTCGGCTTTGATGGTGGCTCTCCTGTTGATTGGGGGGGCACTACTCGTGCGAAAAAAACTTGTTCGTTTGGAGCAAACCCTTATTCCTTCCCATCGCTTTACCCTGACCAATGTTTTCGAGCTGCTCATTGAAAATATCCTTTCTCTCATGGAAGGGGTCATGGGCCCTCATGCGCGACGATTTTTCCCTCTCATTGGCACCTTGTTTATTTATATTTTTGCCTGCAATCTTCTCAGTGTGATCCCGGGATTTGTGCCGCCCACTGATAACGTGAACACTAATTTTGCCGCAGCTCTCTGTGTGTTTGCTTATTACAATTATGTGGGCATCAAAGAGCATGGGCTGGTCAATTACTTGAAACATTTCATGGGTCCTATTTGGTGGTTGGGGCCACTGATGTTGGTGATTGAACTCATCAGTCATATCGTGAGACCCGTTTCTCTTTCATTGCGTCTTTTTGGAAATATTACAGGCGATCATTTGGTTTTGGGAATTTTTTCTAATCTGATTCCATTAGTCGTTCCGGTTATCTTTATGATGCTGGGGATCTTCGTGGCCTTCATTCAGGCGTTTGTGTTTACGTTGTTGTCGATGATTTACATCGCACTCGCAAACGCCCATGAGGAGCAACATTAATTTTGTGGGGGCACCTTGCAAGGTGCCCCTACTTGTCTAAGACACTGGTTTGAAGACCCAAGGGTCATTTGGGAAAACGGACAAAAAACAAGGAGTATCCCATGAAGAAGTTCGTGTCTGCTTTACTGGGTGGATTTTCCGCCTTTGCTTTCACCGCACTTGCGTTTGCCGAAGAACATGCCGCCAATGCGGTGGCTACCGGAAACACGTTTGCTATTTCTGGTTTGGCGATTGCCTCGGGCTTGGCCATTGGGATTGCCGCATTGGGCGGTGGTTTGGGGCAGGGCCGTGCAGCCTCCTCTGCTTTGGAAGGCATTGCCCGTAATCCCGGTGCAGCCAACAAAGTTCAAACCCCGATGATTATCGGTTTGGCTTTGATCGAATCCCTCGTCATTTACGCGCTCGTGATTGCCTTCTTGTTGCAAGGCAAGATCGATGTGCTGTTGAATTTGAAGTAGTCTTCAAGTAGGGGCGTCCGCCAATAAGTCGTGGCGGATGCCCCTACTTTTTATTTGAACACCCACCACAAAATCAAAAACAATCCGAAAAGAATCAAAAGATAAGTCAGTAAAGTGTAGAGCTTGGGTTTTCCAAAAACTTCTCTTTTTTGTTTTTCTTCCAATACAGGGATAGGGGACAAGGTCGGGCTCTTGGTTTCTTTTTTTTCTCGCGACTTCGAAAAAATAAGATGCTCCAAACGGGCTTGGCTGTAGGCATCTACATTGGCGGTGGGGTCAAACTTCACGTGTTTTAAAATTTCAGAAGCATAAGCAGGATCGGTTTGACCGATCACATGCAAGAGTTGCACAAAAGTGATTTCGTTTCCCATGAATTTTTGGAACAAATCTTTTGAAATGGCTTGGCCAGGTTCGAAGTTTCTCAAAAGTTCCAGAAGCTCATGGTTGTCAATGCCAATTTGGGCAAACTTGTCTTCTTTTTTTAATCCGGTCAGAGAATATTTGATGTCAGACACCAAAGTTTCTCCAGCCTCTCCTTTTTTCTTGAAAAGGCCGCGAAACATAAAACTGATAATATCATCCAATTTTTTTTGGGTACTTTTTTGGCTGTTGCCCAAATTTAACATGCGGGTAAAAAAACCAGACCAGTCGCTTTTATTGGCGAAATGAGGATCTTCGCCTTCTTCCAAAGGTTGCCCCAAATTTTTTCCTTCTTCCAAAACTTCGCGAAGCAGGTGGGCAAAAGAAGATTCATCCTTGAAGAGAGCCCTGAATTCTCCACGCGCTGCCAGAGAATGGTCTTGTGCGATTCCTTTTCTGGCCATTTGATGTTTTTCCACCAAGGCTTCTTTTTCACCCGACAATCGGGCGTGAAGCCCCTTTTCTTTCAGCACTCGAATCAGTTCTGCGCGCGCTTCTTTCGAGAGAGGCGTTCCCGCTTGTTCCCCATGGGTATCATAAAGCGTTCCATCTTGAAGAAGACGGTAAGAACGCGTGCGATTTCCATCCCGAACCAACATAAGATTGCCATGCAAGGTGGCCGCTATAGCCGCTTGGGTAAAAGCGGGATGGGTGTTGGGAAGTTTTTGGGACATTTGTTTTAAGAGAGTGGCAAAAGCAGTGGCATTCCAGGGAAGCAGTGCCTTGGAAGCCAAACCCGCAAAAGGAGTTTCGGGAGAGAAGGGGCGAAAAGGCGTTCGCGTGGCAGATGCAGAGGTTTGTTCTTGAGTAGGAGAACCCCATATTCCGAAATTTCCTGCGCGCATTCCTTTTTCAACCCTCGAAGGATCTCCCTTCAAAAAAGCGCCCACCCCTTTTTCTCCCGCTGAAGCAGAAGATTGTGGGTCGGGATGAGATTCTCCCGTGAGAGCACGAGCATTTTGAAGAACATTGCTTCCCGTAGAACCCGAAGGCCGAAAGGAAGTTCCAGCCTGAGGTTGTTGGCGGATTTCATAGGTGCTTTCTTGTAAAGCTTGTGCTGCGGATTGTTTTGCAGCCGTGAGAGTCGCCTTGTGCTCGGCTTCCCGATGGCTCACTTCTTCACGCGATTCTCGGGGATCAGAGCTTTCCCGTGTTTTTTGGGGAAGTGTGGGTGTTTTGGGCGCTGGAGCTTTTGAGGTAGCCTCTGCTTGTTTGGCCTGTTTTTCCTTTCCTGCTTTTTCTTTCTGCCCGGCTTCTGCTTTTGCTTTGGCCTCTTCCGCAGAACGCCCGATACTGGGGATGAGCGGGCCGACTTGGTAATAACAAGGAGCGCCTCTTAAATGACGAGGGGATTTTTTAGGCAGTAAAAAATTTTCTAAAAACATAATTTTGTTATCGTTATAGAAGGGATTGAAGTTGTTTGTTTATCATAAACATTCTTGGGGCAAGGGACAAGTCATGCTTTGTAAAATAATCCTGTTGACGCCATGGCGGCTAATCGTTAATGTATAGATGTCATGGAGCATCGCACCCAAATTTATCTGGAAGACAAACATTACCGTTTTCTTAAAGAAAAAGCACAAAAAGAGGGGATGAGTTTTGCCCAAGCGGTACGTTTACTCATTGAAAAAGAAATGCCCAAAGAAAAAGAATGGGAAAAAGATCCGATTTGGAGTTTAAGCCGCAGCGGCTTTCGTTCTGGAATTAAAGATGGTTCTAGACGGCACGAGGATTATCTTCGCAACTCTTTAAAAACCGCTCATCGAAAGAAAACATGATTTTTTCTAAATCAGTTTTTTATGACACTTCTGCATGGGTGGCTCTCTACGATGAAAGTGATGATGAGCATGAAGAAGCCACACGGACTCACCAAAAGATTGCAACAGAAAGACACCTTATCGTTACCTCTAATTTTGTGTTTTCCGAAACTCATGCTTATTTTTCCAGGTTTCCCCGGGAAGCTTTGAAAATTGGAGAAGCCCTGCGTTCCAGCCGAATCCTGAGCTATCAAAGAGTAAGTCCTGAAGATGAAGAAAAAGCCTGGGCTCTTCTTAAAAAATACAAAGACAAAGATTTTTCCTTCTGTGATGCGACCTCTTTTATCCTCATCGAACGATTAAAAATTCCCGCTGCTTTTTCTTTTGATCATCACTTTGAACAATATGGAATTTCAGTGGTTCCTTAATCTTTTTATTTCTGCCATTAGACTTTCTTCCACATGAGTTTTATCGACAAAATTTTATCCTCCTTACAAACTCCTAAAAATTGGGTGCCAGCCACAGGCCTCACTGCGGCCTCGAGCGCTTATTTCATTGCCCGGCTTTTTCCCCAACTTCATCAAACAATTATCGCGATTGCTCCCACTTCAAAAGAGGCCGAGCTTTTGAAAAGTAATTTGCAGTTTTTTTTGGGAGACATTCCCCAACTTCTTTTTTTCCCCAACCTGGATGTGCTGCCTTATTTTCAACTCTCACCTCATCCCGATGTGCTCACCGAACGCTTGGGCACTCTGTATCAGATGAGCGCTACCCGTGAACCGCTTCTGGTGGTGACTTCTTATTCTGCAATTTTGCGTCGGCTTCCTCCCCGTTCTATTTTTAATTCTTACACCGACTATATCGTTGCCAAAGAAGAGGTGGATTGGGAAAGCTTGCTACACAAGCTGGTGGAAGCCGGTTATGTTTCGGTGCCTTTGGTGGAAGACTCTGGCAGTTTTTCAGTCCGCGGAGGCATCATGGATATATTTCCGCCCCACTCGACTTATCCTTACCGGATTGAACTTTTTGGAGACCATGTAGAATCCATTCGTTTATTCGAGCCTCGAACCCAACGCAGTTTGGAAGAAGTGAGTGAACTGATTGTTCTGCCTGCTCGCGAAGTGGTGCTCAATGAAAAAACCATTCAACTCGCGACGACTCGTTTGCGCGAACGCTTTGATGAACAGGGTTTATCGAAGTCAGAGCGGGATGAAATCCTGACGCCACTTAAAAACAGGCTTCCTTTTCCTGCGCTCGAAACTTTTTTACCCTTCTTCTATGAAAAGGTTTCCACTTTTTTTGAATATCTAAAGTCCGATGCAAAAATTATTTTCCTGGAAAACTCGTCTGCCAAAGAGCACGGCAAAAAATTGCTGGAAGATATAAAAGAAGCACATCTCCAAGCCACCAGCGCTGAGCGCTTGGTGCATCCCCAAGAGATTTATCTTTCTGAAGAAGAAGTAGAGCTGGGATTAAAACAGTTGGGTGGAATAAGCGTGGATCCTTTGCCCATGGCCTCTTCTCTTCCCCCTCTTTCTTTTGAAACCCAAACCAATGAATGGCTGCGGACTAAAATTCTTCCGCCGAGTGCCGGAGAAAGTATGCTGAAACCGCTCGCCGATACTTTGCGAGAAGCCATGACGCGGGGTTCACAAATTGTATTGGTGGCCGGTGGAGAATCTCAAAAATTGAGACTCAAAGATCTTTTTGAAAGACAGGGGTTTTTGATTCAGGAATCCCCCTCCCCCACCCCCCCTCCCGTCGAGGGAGGGGGGAGAGGGCAACTTTTTCTTATCACCGGTACCCTCTCCCAAGGTTTTCGTCTGGAGTCCGATCCCTTCTGGTTTATTACGGATGAAGAAATTTTTGGTGCGAAAATCCGGCACGCTAAAAAAACTTCTTTTCCCTCCGAAACTTTTAGTGCCTTTGAAGATCTAAAGACGGGGGATTTCGTGGTACACACCGAACACGGAGTGGGCCTCTACAAAGGGCTTTCAACTTTGGATTTGGGAAACACAAAAGGCGAATTTTTAATTCTGGAATATTTGGGCAGCGACAAACTTTACTTACCTGTTTATCGCCTTCATCTTATCCAGCGCTATACAGGGGATGTCGGATATGCTCCCCCACTCGACAAGTTGGGTGGAACCCATTGGATCAAGGCCCAGGAAAAGGTAAAAAAAGCCATTCGTTCAATGGCCGGAGAACTACTTAAAATCTATGCCACGCGAGAAACACAAGTGCGTCCTGTTTATGAAAGTGGAGGAGAACTTTTTGAAGAGTTTGAAGCCGCTTTTCCTTATGAAGAAACAGCCGATCAGGAAACCGCGATTCAAGACGTGTTGCGAGATATGGAACACGAAAAAGTCATGGATCGCCTCGTTTGTGGCGATGTGGGCTTTGGTAAAACCGAAGTGGCTTTGAGAGCCGCTTTCAAAGCAGTACTTAGTGGGCGTCAGGTGGCAGTATTGGTTCCAACCACGATTCTGGCCTTTCAGCATTTTGAAACTTTTAAAAAGCGGTTAAAAGATTTTAGCGTCAAAGTAGAAATGATTTCCCGGTTTCACAGTGCAGAAGAAAACAGGGAAATTGTCAAAGCTTTGGCCCGGGGGGAAGTGGATGTGGTGATCGGTACCCATCGCTTGTTGCAGCCCGATCTAAAATTTAAAAACCTGGGTTTGCTCGTCATCGACGAAGAACATCGTTTTGGAGTGAGCCACAAAGAGAAAATCAAGAAACTGCGTCATTTGGTGGATGTTCTCACCCTCAGTGCCACCCCCATTCCACGCACTTTGAATCTTTCACTTTTTGGAATCCGCGATTTGTCTGTCATTAATACTCCCCCTGCAGATCGCATGGCTGTGCGTACTTTTGTGGCGCATTTTGATGAGGCTCTGGTTCGTGACGCGATTCTTCGAGAACTCCGCCGCGGAGGACAAGTCTTTTTTGTACATAATCGGGTGCAAACCATTCAGGCCATGGCCGAGCGTTTGCAAAAAATGGTGCCCGAGGCCTCCATCACCATCGCTCATGGTCAAATGGACGAACATCAGCTGGAAGCCGATATGCTCAAGTTTGTGGAGAAAAAGGCGAATATTTTGCTGAGCACATCGATTATTGAATCGGGGCTTGATTTCCCCTCTGCCAATACGATTTTTATTCATCGAGCGGATACTTTTGGCTTGGCCCAACTCTATCAACTGCGTGGCCGAGTCGGGCGCTCGAATGTGCGGGCTTTTTGCTATCTTCTTATTCCCTCTGAAACAGCGATTACGCCCGAGGCGAGATCGCGCCTTGCTGTCCTGCAGCGATTTACAGAATTGGGAAGCGGATTCAAAATCGCAGCCCATGACTTGGAAATTCGCGGGGCTGGAAATATTTTGGGCGCGCAGCAACACGGCCATATCGAAGCGGTTGGGTATGAAATGTATATGCGTCTTTTGGAAGAGACGATGCAGGATCTGAAAGGCGAGGAAAAGAAGATCGAGGTAGATCCCGAACTTAATTTTATGATTCCGGCCGTATTGCCAGAAGATTACGTGTCAGACTCCGCACTTCGGCTCGGCCTTTATAAACGGATCTCCCAGGCTTCTGACGAAGAAGCCCTCGATCATTTGAAGCTGGAGTTGGAAGACCGTTTTGGAAAACTTCCAGCCCCCGCTCATCATCTGATTGCCCTCATGCGTATTCGCTTGGTGGCCAAACGACTCCTCATTGAATCCATCCATCAGGAAAAAACACGCATGATTTACAAGTTTCATCTTAAAACTTCTGTGTCTCCCGAAGCCTTGGTGGCTCGCATGAAAAAAGATCCCAAACATCATCAACTCACCCCTGATTTTAAGTGGATTACGCCGCAGAAAGAATTGAGTGACGAAAAGGTTTTGGAAAGTGTTTATCAATTTTTGGTGGGATTGGAGGGAGAGGTTTCTGTTGGTTAAACAGGATTTTCTTTTATCCATTCCCCCAAAATATTTTTGAGATGGTAAGCCAAGTAAAAAGGAACAGAAATCAATTCAAATTTTTTACCACTCTTTGTCTCCAGAGGATCTACTTGAAGAGGCCCGGAATAAATTCGCACAGCGAAGGGATGAGGAGATTGTTCCATAAATTGAAAAAGAGAACGGAGTCTCCCACTCTTTCCAGATTTTACTTCGATCGGGATCACCTGTCCTGAAAGAGTAATGGCAAAGTCTGTTTCAGCGGTTGAACCGGGTTTGTTTCGATACCAAAAAGAGGGGAGATCGCGTTTTAAAAAATTTTGGCAAAGAAGTTCTTGCCCTACCATTTGTTCGGCGAGTGTTCCCCGGAAGAGATCATTTAAATCGCCTGTTTTCAGCATTTGAGGTTCTACATTGAGTTTTTGTGTGACAAGACCCGTATCCAGATACAACAGTTTTGGACTCACGGTGAAAGAGGGTTGAAGAGGAGCCATGCTTTGAGAGGTTCCAAAAATTCTTTGAACCACGAGTGCTTGCTCCAAGGTTTCAAAAGCCTGGCGCATTTCACGGCTGGGGTAACCGGAGTTTCCAAAATTGGCATATTGGATTCGCTGACCCGCAAAAAGAGGCGCCTGCCGAATTAAAAATTGAATGTATTTTACTTGAGAAGGTTTTGCATACTTGGGAACATCCTCTTCAAAAGCAATCAAAAGACTTTCTTTAATGGGGATAAGAGGTAAGAAACTTTTTTCCTCTGCGTAAGTTTTCACAACTTCCGGCATTCCTCCTGTATAGAGGTAATCAGAAAAAAATTGGCTAGCCAAAGAATGAAGGGCGACACTCAAGGGAGTCTTCCAAGTGAGATGAGAAATTTCATCGTATAGAGTGTGCTCTCCAATTGCATTTAAAAATTCTCCAAAACATAAAGGATAGAGAAATAAAAAAGACACGCGACCTACAGGAAAAGAAAATCCTTTGTCTTGCAGGGCAACTTCCAACAATGAACCGGTGGCAATGACGTGAAGATTGGGAATAGTTTCATAAAAATAACGCAGGCTTTGAATAGCCCGAGGTTCATTTTGGATTTCATCTAAAAAAAGCAGAGTTCTACTGGGGGTAATTTTAATGCCTTTGGCGACTTCAATATTTTTTAATAATTCTTGAACAGAAGGGTTTCCTTCCCAGTGTCTGCGATCACTCAGAAGTTCTAAATTTAAGGCAACGCTGTTCTCAAAATATCGCCCCAATTGCTTTACAAGTGTAGTTTTTCCAGTTTGCCGGGCCCCACGGAGCACCAAAGGTTTGCGAAGAGGGTCTTCTTTCCAATCCAATAAGGCTTTTTCTAAAAATCTACCTATCATTTAGAACATATAATGACATAAATTATAGGGTGTTAAAAGCACAAACTGTCTTAAAAATGAAAATTTTTCATTTCTCCTTCATAAACCGATTCTGAATAAAAAGATAAAAAAGTCCCCCAGGTCGAAAACTTCCCTGATCCCAAACGAGGGGGGCGGCAAGTCCTGGTACAATTTGAACGTCGCCCACTTCAAAACCTATGCGCAAAGTGGGGTTTAAAATCATGTCTGAAAAACTTTGGGGCTTTTGAATATTTCCAAACTTGTTCGAAAAGTTGGCCATATATTCCAGAAGAAAACTAAAACGTTTGTTGGCAAGCCAGCCTAAACCAACACCGACGTTTCCCGCGATGAGGTTGCCTTCGACGATAGTTCCGGAAGGGCCCAGTTGTTTGGCGTCTGGAAGAAGGGTCATGCCCGCATTCAAGTGAGTAATGAAATGGTTTGTCCAACGCTTACTGACGGGAAAATTAATTTGAGCTCCATAAGTTTCAAACCCCGAACCTTTCTCTGCATTTCCTGTGGGGAAAATAACAGAAAGACGGGGAGAGACGGCTGCCCAGTCTTTTTCATCAAATAATTGATAACGGTAACTCAATGTGAAGTCCCCAATGGCGTTTCCTTCCCCGGAAATGGAAGAGAAAGGAAGGGTAAACCCCAGCTGATGGGCGCGCACAATCACGGGCCAGTCTTCAGAAAACGCCAGATAAATTTGCCGCGGAGAACTATGTATATAAAGAAAACTCAAGAAATGTGCGACCTCCCCCGGTTCCTGATTGTAAGCCTCTTCGACCAAAATGGAGTTATCTTCAACCGTTTCAGAAAAATTTTCAGAAAGAGGAGGTTCTGGAGAGGGAGGAGCCTTTCCCAGGGCGATGGAGGTAGAAAGAATTAAAATTAAAATAATAAGAAATCGACCTAAAAACACATTTTACTCCGTAGTGTAATCCCTCAGTCTCACTCTCTCCAATCCCTGCGGAACTCGCGGTTATTATATTGCTGTCTCACTTTGGTCCAATCCGCCAATGTTTCGTGGAGGACGGCGTTTATCGCAGATCTTTAAAGGTGTGCTCAGACAGTCCTCGGGATCTCCGAGAGTGAAACTGAGTAATTACTCCGTAGTCCATTTACCTTACGTCTTGCAAACTCAAAAATGACTTGGTAGTCGGAAAACACAGGGACACCACGTGAGTTTTCTAAAATTTTTTACAATATTAGGATTGATCTTTTTTGGGGTAGCTTGTGCCCCTGCTAAACCCACAGATGTGGTGGCCAGAGTGGACGGAGATCCTCTGTTTGTTTCGGATTTATTACAGGTCATTTATCGGGAAAGAGATCGGTTTGGAATAGAGGCGACAAAAGATAAAAAACGTTTTTTGAAAATGAAAGAAACCCTTTTGGAAGAACTGATTCGGCAAACCTTGTTGAGAAGAATGGCTACTGAACAAGGGGTGGTGGTAAGCGATCAGGAGTTGGAAAAAGAGCTTCGACAGTATAAATCACGTTACACCGAAAGCAGTTTCCAGAATTTTTTGAAAGAAAAAAAGATTGATTATTCCACTTGGCGAGAAGTGAAGCGCACAAATCTTATCATAGCTCATTGGGTGAGAGAAAAATTGTTTGTTCAGCCCGGGATTCCGGAAGAAAAAAAGCGGGCTTATTATGAGGAGCATATTCAGGAATTCACACGTCCCGAATCGGTTCATGTGCGTCAAATTGTGACAGAGACCCGGGGGGCAGCCGAAGCTATTTTGAAAAAACTGAAAGCAGGTGAAAGTTTTGCCCAATTGGCCATTGATCTTTCCATCTCGCCCGACCGTCTGCAGGGAGGCGATTTGGGTTTTATTTCCCGGGGGCGTTTCCCCAAAGAATTTGATATTTGTTTTGATCTGAAAGTGGGAGAACTTTCTCCCGTGGTGCCCAGTTTGTACGGCTTTCATCTGTTTAAGGTAGTGGAGAAACACCCTGAAAAAAGGTTTTCATTTAAAGAAGTCGAAAAACAAATTCAAGACTGGCTGACAGAAGAAGCCCGGGAAGAAGCTTTTCGAAAATACTATGAAGAGCTGCGAAAGAAAGCGAAGATTGAAATCAAGAAAGATATTTTAAGAAAGATATACGTAACGACATAAATTTTGCGTATGTCATCCTGAGCGGCGAGCGAAGGATCTACTGGGCTCAACTAGTGGATCCAATTAGGTCCTTCGCTATCGCTCAGGATGACAGATCTGTAATTACTTAAGGCGTCATGTAAGCGAGGTAAGCAGTTTATGAAAAAAAAGAGGTTTAAATTTTTTCAGGTAGGGCTGGCCAGTTTTATCCTATTCACCGGAGCCATGGGTTTTGCCGAGGTGGTCGATAAAGTCATTGCCACCGTCAATCGGGAACCCATCACCACTTACGATTTGAATCGTGTGATTGCCAATTTAAATCCGGAGGCGCTTAAAAATGTAAAAGACAAAACCCCCCCCGGGCAAAATCCTGAAATTCGCAAGGCGGCCTTAAATCATCTCATCGACGAAGTTTTGTTGAATCAGGAAATTGAAAAACAAAATATCAAAATCAGTGATGAAGACGTCAAACAGGCGATTGATGCGGTATTGCAACGCAATCATCTCACTTTGGAGACTTTGAAAAAAGAACTCGCTTCAAAAGGATCCACTTTTGCAGGGTATCAGGAGGAAGTGCGCAAACAGATCAAACGTATCCGCTATATTAATCAAATATTGGGAGGACGTGTTCGAGTGAACGAAGAAGACGTGCAGGCTTTTTATGAACAGAACATCGGAAAATTGCAAAATACCCAGGAGGTTCATATCGCCCAAATTGTGATTCCCTTTTCGTCCTCTTCCGATACGGAATTCAAGGCAGCCCAGGCCAAGGCTCAGGAGATTTACAAAAAAGCAAAAAATGGAATAAGGTTTGATTCTTTGATTCAACAATATGGGGGCGAGGGAAGCGGTGATTTGGGGAAAGTCGGTTTTACAGGGATTAGTCCCCAGGTGGCCAATGCTCTTCAAGCTTTGGAGGATGGGCAAGTCAGTGAACCCATCCGAACTTCGGCAGGATTTATTATTGTAAAAATGATTGATAAACCCGAAGCGGGTCTTAGGGGAGGAGAAGATATCAAGTCCGGTATTCGCGACAAAATCTACGATATCAAACTGCAAGAAGAAGTTCAGAAACATATCGATCAGCTCAAAGAAAAGGCATTCATTGACGTTAAATCTTGATAAGGTAGAAAAATGAAAATAGGAATCACGATGGGCGATCCCCGCGGGATTGGTCCTGAAATTATTTTGCGGGCTTTAAAGGTAGGGGCGTCCGCCACGACTGATGGGCGGACGCCCCTACTGCAACAGGCGACTTTTTCGATTTATGGAGATGCCCAACTTTTTTCCAATCTCCCCCAACAACCTGGAAAGGTAGAGCTTGTCCCCATCACCCATGGCCCCTCTGAACTTTCCTGGACAGACGAAGAATGCGGGCATGCCAGCATTCTTTGTTTGGAAGAGGCCGTGCGCGATGCCCTCCATCACAAAATTGATGCTCTGGTGACGGCTCCTATTTGCAAAGCCCATATTCAAAAAGCAGGCTATGATTATCCCGGCCATACCGAGTTTTTGGCAGACAAAACAGATACCCCCAAAGTCGTCATGATGATGGCCTCTCCCCGTTTAAAAGTCTCTTTGGTCACCGTTCATGTTCCTTTGAAACAGGTTTCTAAACTGATGACCGAAGAAAAAATATTTGATACCGTTCGAATCACTTTTGAGAATTTGAAAATGTATTGGGGAATTTCTCATCCTCGCATAGCCGTTTGTGGTTTGAATCCCCATGCAGGGGAACAAGGCCTGTTGGGGGATGAAGAACTCTCTGTCATTCAACCTGCGGTTGGGCGTTTAAAAGACTATGGTTATCCGGTCGAAGGTCCAGGGGTGCCCGATGCCGTTTTTCACCAAGCTTACGCGGGAAAATTTGATGCCGTGGTTTGCATGTATCATGATCAGGGTTTGATTCCCTTCAAGATGTTACATTTTCACGACGGAGTAAATGTAAGCTTGGGTCTTCCCATCATTCGTACTTCTCCCGATCATGGAGTCGCTTTTGATATTGTGGGGAAGGGGGTTGCAGATCCTTCGAGTATGATTGCAGCGATAGAGCTGGCATGTCAGATGGTAGAGAAAAAATCACAAGCGGGGGGACTTATTCCTCCTCCACTTGTGATCAAGGGGAGGTCGGGAGGGGTTTGAAATATGAGAGAACTTATATGACTGAGACATTAATAAAATTTGGCACCGATGGTTGGCGGGCCATTATTGGCAAAGATTACACCTACGAAAATGTCCGTAAGGTGATTCAGGCTTGGTGTGATTTAGGTCAAAATCCCCCCAACCCCCCTTTACAAAGGGGGGCAAGTCAAAAATCCCCCACTTTAGTAAAGGGGGGCCAGGGGGGATTTGTCGTCCTCGGCTACGATCGCCGTTTTTCTTCAGATCTTTTTGCCCAAGAAGTCGCAGGCGTTTTAGCGGCCAATGGCATTCAAGTTCTCTTCTCAGAAACTTATTGTCCCACGCCTTGTGTGTCTTGGATGACGAAACAAAAAAAAGCGCTCGCGGGGATTGTGATTACGGCCTCGCACAATCCTTATCAGTGGAATGGAGTGAAGTTTAAAGAAAGTTATGGAGGCTCTGCTTCTCCCGAATATTGTAAAAAAATCGAAGAACAAATTATAAAAAATGACGCCCAAAAAAAAGAAGCTTCTTTTATTTCTTTTGAGGAAGCGGAGAAGAAAGGCTTTGTCCACTCTTTTAGTCCCCAAGAATATATCCGGCACCTGCGCACCTTGGTGGATGTCGAAGCCATTCGAAAAGCAGGTTTAAAAATTGCTGTGGATTCTCTTTATGGCGCGGGCTCCGGATTTATCGCCGAAGTGTTGGGGCAAGAAATTGTAGAAATCCGTGCAGACGCCAATCCTGGTTTTGGCGGCGTGAATCCCGAACCCATCGAGAAAAATTTAAAAGCTTTGATCAAAACGGTCGTTTCCCAGAAATGTGCGATCGGACTTGCGACGGATGGGGATGCCGACCGCATTGGAGCCGTCGATGAAAAAGGAAACTTCATCGATTCCCACAAAATTTTTTCGCTCTTACTCCGTCATTTGGTTCTCCATAAAAAAATGCGGGGAGAAGTCGTGACCACCGTTTCAACCACTCAAATGGTGCGTCGCCTTTGCAAAAAATTTGATCTGCCCATCTGCGAAACCCCGATTGGTTTTAAATATATTTGCCAGAAATTTTTAGAGTCTCAAAATCCTCTCATGGGCGGTGAAGAATCAGGCGGGCTGGGCATTTGCCACCATGTCTACGAGCGCGATGGGATTCTCTCGGGGCTTTTTTTGCTGGATATTCTGGCAGCTCAAAAGAAATCTATCTCTCAAATCATCGAAGATCTACAAAAAGAAGTGGGCCCGCTACAATTTGTTCGGGAAGACTTGCATCTTTCCCAGGATAAAATTTTACTTCTCAAAGAGAAGCTGAAAGCACATCCCCCTCAAAATTTAATTGGCCAAAAAATTGTGCGTCAAAATTTTCTGGATGGGTTCAAGTTTTTTCTCGAAGATGAAAGCTGGCTGCTCATTCGCCCCTCCGGCACAGAACCCCTTCTTCGCACTTATGCGGAAGCTCCCACACTGGAGGCTGCCCAGAAGATGATTGAAGAGGCGAAAAAAATAATCGCTTAGTTTTCACCTTTATGGAACCCCAAGAAATCATCATCAAAGGCGCGCGGCAGCACAATCTCAAGAATATTGATGTTCACATTCCTCGCAACAAACTGGTGGTGATCACCGGGCTGTCAGGATCCGGAAAATCTTCTCTCGCCTTTGACACGCTTTATGCGGAAGGACAGCGGCGTTATGTCGAATCTCTTTCTGCTTATGCGCGTCAATTTTTGGAACAAATGGGCAAGCCGGATGTCGATACGATTGAAGGGCTTTCGCCGGCCATTTCCATCGAGCAAAAATCCACCAGTAAAAATCCTCGTTCAACGGTGGGCACGGTCACCGAGATTTACGATTATTTAAGACTTCTTTTCGCCCGCATTGGTAGAGCCAGCTGTTATCAGTGCGGCAAGGAAATTCAGGCGCAAACCATCACGCAAATTGTCGATCAAATTTTAAAACTCCCTGCGAACACGAAGATTCATCTTTTGGCTCCGATTATTCGGGGGCGAAAGGGCGAGTACACGAAGGAACTTCAAAAGTTGAAAACAGAAGGCTTCGTGCGCGTCAAAATTGATGGCACGGTTTACGATTTAAGTCAGAAAATTGTTTTGGATAAAAACAAGAAACACGACCTCGATCTTTTTGTGGACCGATTGGTGGTGAAAGAAGGTCTGGGCACTCGTCTTGCCGATTCTGTGGAAACGGCACTCAAATATGGAGAGGGGATTGTGAAGGTGGAAGTGTTGGAAGAAAATCCCCCCAACCCCCCTTTACAAAGGGGGGCAGGTCAAAAGTCCCCCACTTTAGTAAAGGGGGGCCAGGGGGGATTTGATCTCCTCTTCTCCACCCAATTCGCCTGCATTGATTGTGGCATTAGCTATCCCGAAATTTCGCCGCGGCTTTTTTCTTTTAATAATCCTTTTGGCGCTTGCCCCGAATGTGGGGGCCTGGGCAGCAAAATGTATTTTGATCCCGATTTGGTGGTACCCAATCCTCATCTTTCTTTGGCGGAGGGAGCGATTCTCCCTTGGGCCTCTAAAACCAATACGTATTATCCAAATATTTTAACTGCTCTTTCGCGTCATTATGGTTTTGATTTAAAAACACCTTTCAAAAAATTAACCAAAAAAATTCAACAAGTGCTGCTCCATGGTTCGGACGAGCCTGTTTCCTTTTCTCATTACAAAGCGCCGTTCGAGGGCGTGCTGCCTTCGTTGGCGCGTCGTTACAAGGAAACAGAAAGTGATTGGATGCGAGAAGAGTTGGAGCGCTTCATGAATATTCAGCCTTGCCCCAGTTGTGACGGGAGTCGACTGAAGAAAGAAGCTTTGGCGATTAAAATTGCGGGAAAAAATATTGATGAGGTGACACATTTATCGGTGAAAGAGAGTTTGGGATTTTTTGAGAAGATTTCAAATCCCCCCAACCCCCCTTTACAAAGTGGGGCAAGTCAAAAGTCCCCCACTTTAATAAAGGGGGGGCAGGGGGGATTTTTAACTGAAAAAGAACTTGAGATCGCCTCTCGTATCATCAAAGAAATTCGCGAACGCCTCAGTTTTTTATCGAATGTAGGACTTGATTACCTCACGCTGGATCGCCGCAGTGGGACTTTGTCAGGCGGTGAAGGTCAAAGGATCCGCCTGGCGACTCAGATTGGATCCAGCTTGGTCGGCGTTCTTTATATTTTGGATGAACCCTCGATTGGCTTGCATCAGCGCGACAACTCCAAACTTATTGCCACTTTGAAAAGACTACGCGATTTGGGAAATACAGTGCTGGTTGTTGAGCACGACGAAGAAACCATTTTAGAATCCGATCATGTGATTGACATGGGGCCCGGGGCTGGTGTGTTAGGCGGAGAGATTGTGGCGGAAGGCCCTCCCGCGGCGATTCTTAAAAATGAAAAATCTCTTACGGGAAGATTTTTATCTGGCAAAGATCAAATTGTTGTTCCCAAAGAACGACGAAAACCCAAAGGGAAATTAATTCTCAAAGCCTGTGAAGAAAATAATCTCAAAAAAATTGACGCAGAAATTCCCCTCGGTGTTTTTGTCTGTGTGACCGGTGTTTCAGGTTCCGGAAAATCCACCCTGATTAACGACACGCTCTACAAAGCGCTTGCCCAAAGGATTTACGGAGCCCGTGAACCGCATGGCAAACTCAAAGAAATTGTGGGGCTTGGCCAAATTGACAAGGTGATCAATATCGATCAATCCCCGATTGGTCGCACGCCGCGCTCGAATCCCGCGACTTACACCGGTTTATTTACGCCGCTGCGCGATCTTTTCTCAGCCCTTCCCGAAGCGAAGATACGGGGTTACAAACCCGGCCGCTTTTCTTTTAATGTGAAAGGAGGCCGCTGTGAGGCCTGCGAAGGCGATGGCCTGATTAAAATCGAGATGCATTTTCTGCCGGATATTTATGTCGAGTGTGAGGAATGCAAAGGGCGTCGCTACAATCGGGAAACGCTCGAAATTAAATACAAAGGTTATTCTATCGCCGATTTTTTAAAGATGACGATTACTCAAGCGATGGAAGTGCTCACGAATATCCCCTCCATTCGCAACAAACTCGCCACCTTGGTAGAGGTGGGTCTCGGTTATGTCGAACTCGGTCAATCCGCAACAACTCTTTCGGGAGGAGAAGCCCAGCGCGTCAAACTCGCACGCGAACTCTCCAAACGTTCCACTGGAAGAACAATTTATATCCTCGACGAACCCACGACCGGATTGCATTTTGCGGATATTCAAAAACTCCTCGATGTCCTCCATCGATTTGTCGCAGGAGGCAACACGGTGGTGGTGATTGAACACAATCTGGATGTGATCAAAACGGCAGATCATCTGATTGATCTGGGTCCGGAAGGGGGAGATGGGGGAGGGGAGATAATTGCCACAGGGACACCGGAAGAAGTAGTGCGAGTGTCTTCCTCCTATACAGGGCAGTATTTGAAGCGGATTTTGAAAAAAAAGTTAAAATAATGTATGCATTTCATATTGATTACAGCATCACTTTATGAGATAAAGTGCACATGCGAACCACGATTACCATTGCAGAAGATCTTTTAAAGAAAGCGCAAGATCTTACTGGGCTTCAGGGTTATAGCGAAGCGATTGTGACTTCCCTGAAAGATTATGTGTCTCTTAAAGAAAGACTCGCTTATTTAGAGAGCCTTTTTTCTGCCAAATCTCCCCACTCTTATCCCAAGATCAAAAAGCTGCGAAAGAAACGACAATGGTTCTCCCAATAGTTCTCATAGACACTAGTGTTTGGATTAGCCTCTATCGAAAAGAAAATAATTCGATCGGCCAAAAAATGTGGGCCTTGGTAACGGCGAACGAGGCTGCGTTTTGCGGGCAAGTATGGGTGGAATATTTGGGAGGATTTAGAAAAGAAGCCGATCGAAAAACCCATGAAAAATCTCTTCGCTCTTTCCCATTCTTGGAAACCACTCGTGAGGCTTACGAAAAAGCGGCCCATCTTCTCGCAAAACACCCTCGCTTGGGAGCCGGAGATGCCATCATCGCAGCAACAGCCCTGATGACAAAGGCTTCCCTTTTTACTTTGGATAAAGATTTTCAGGAACTTGCCTTGGAAGGCTTGGTTTTATTTTAGATGGGGAAAATAATTTTCCTGAGCAGGGGTTTCGATGCCGTTTTGATCATTCATCCTTTCCCTTTACAAATCCCCCAAGGTCATGCTTCCATCCCGCGATCTATGTCTGATGAAAAAGCCATGTTGATGGAACAGTTGCAGGTGTTTGAAGCCCTGATTTCCAGTCTGGATTTCATCTATGGCAAGCTCACCCAGAATTTCAGACTGATTAGCCCCATTTTAAAAAAGACGGTTTTTAATACGGATGATCAGGAGAGGCTCAAAGAATCGCTGCATGCGGCGCATCATGAGTTGGAAGAGTTTAGTCAACTCATTCGCCGGGGTCAGGGAGAAAGAGAATTGCTCAGGGGAGAAATATTGCGACTGCGAAGCGTTCCCTCCTCCGTCCAGGAAGACTACTCGATGATTGAGTCTGAACTTTGGGTGGCAGAGAAAAACCTTTCGATTCGGGAAAAAGGCTTGGCGCACTTGAGCGAACTCATCCAACTTTTGGAAAGCATGATGCGGGTGGGAGAAATGACAGAGTTTGATGAAACTCTTCTCACCGAAATCGTCACGGATCTAAAAAATCTTGCGGATTGAGTACTGCATGGAAGAACACATCATTTCGAAACATTCCCTCGATATCCTGGAAAAAGAAATGGAAGCTTCCCTGAAGGAAGCCGATCAAGCCTATGCGCAATTGATGCAAGGTCTGGAAAACCTGAATCCCTTTTTAAATTTAAAAACCGAAAGCACACTTCATCAGCGTGAAGGCTTGCAAATTCTCGGGCAATTTAAACAACACTTGAAAGATTTTAACCTGCATCTCGAGCGAGCCATGGGCGCTTATCGGGATCTGTCTTCTGATCTTCAATCTCTTTTGGCGGGCAATCCTTCTTCCCAAGGGATCCTTCAAGAACTGGCCAGGCAAGGAGCTCTGCTGGCTGAACAAATCAACCTGAGACATGAGCTCAGCGAAATTTTGGGGGATCTGGCTTCGGTGTTAGATCGTATTGTCCAGCAACACAAGGCGGGTCCCGCTCAACAAAAAAAGTTGGAAGATTGTATTTTTCAACTTCAAGTCAGGAGGTAATGAATGTGCCCTATTTTATTTACTATTCCCCTTTTTGGAGGGCTGAAGCTTCACACTTATGGAGTCATGGTGGCCCTGGGATTTTTAGTGGGGATTTTGTGGGTGAATTATGAAGCGCATCGTTTAAAATTGCCCGCGGAACGATTAATGGATTTGAGTTTTTATATTGTATTGGGCGCTATTTTTGGCTCTCGACTTTTTTATGTGTTGGCTTCAGACCCCGAGTTTTGGTCTCATCCTTTGGATTTTTTTAAAATTTGGGAAGGGGGCCTCGTTTTTTATGGGGGGCTCATGGGGGCGGTGATTGTTTCAGTCTGGTATCTCCGAAAACACCATCTCAACTTCTGGAAAGTAGCGGATATTTTTATGCCGGGAGTGGCTTTGGGACATGTTTTTGGAAGGCTGGGTTGTCTTTCAGCCGGTTGTTGTTACGGAAGATTGTCGACGCATTTGAAATGGGCAGTGATTTTTCCCTCCCATCCCGAGAATTTGGCTCCTGCAGGAATCCCCCTCTATCCCACTCAGCTGATGGAAGCGGTTGCAGAGCTTTTGATCTTTTTTATCCTCTTTTTCTTCCGAAAGAAGAAAAAATTTGACGGTCAAGTGATGCTCCTGTATCTAATCCTCTATTCGTTGCTGCGAATTATCCTTGAATTTTTCCGTGGAGATTTTGCCCGGGAATTTGTAGTGGGGCATGTGTTTAGTCTGGCGCAAGTTTTAAGTTTTATATTTATTTTGTTGGCCCTCATTCTCTGGAGGTTTCGTTCTCAACATGTTTCTTCATCCCGCTAAAATTTTTAAGAGCCTTGTTTTGATGAGTCTCGCTCTCACCTTCATCAGCTGTGGAAAGCCGCGTCTTTTTGGAAAAGACATGGCCATTGAGCCTATTCGCAAAGACTATGCGGTGGATGCAAAAGTGGCGCTGCAAGCGGCGAAAGAAGCTTTGGAGATCAATGGATATTCGGTTCAAAAAGAAGACGACTCCAAAGGTTTGTTAGAAACGCATTGGCAGGCTTCCACCAGTGACTCTCATTATGTGATTGTTTTCAATCGACAGGATCGTGGCACGGTAGGCTCTTACCACAAACTGGTGGTCACTGTGAGTCCCAAGGGCTCCGGCTCTCAAGTTGAAATTTATTCACTGGCAAAAAGTTTTGTTTCCAACCTCAGGTCCACCGGCATTGAAGAAGAAAAAGTTTTCTCCAAACTGGCCGACTTTACCCGCAAGAATAATATCGAAGTGACCAATGTGGGGCTGCAGTAGACTTTTCTCAGGAATTCATTTGAGGGCCCTTCATGAGTTCCCGGCTTTATGAAAAAAAAGACCCCACAAATTGTCCCCAACAACAGCTTCACAGAGTTTTTACTCTACACCACCCCAAACGGCAAAGTGAAACTAGAGATATTTTTACGCGATGAAAATATTTGGCTTACTCAAGACAAAATAGCTCTTTTGTTTGGCGTACAAAGACCGGCCATCACCAAACATCTCAAAAACATCTTTGAAAGTGGGGAGTTAAATGAAAATTCAGTGAGTTCCATTTTGGAACTAACTGCCGCTGATGGCAAAACATACAAGACAAGTTTTTATAATCTCGATGCGATTAAACAGGATCGTAACCATGTACCTTGATTTTGCAGAGCTGCAGGCCAAGCGCGGGATTATTATGTATATGAAGGACTGGGTATCAAGGCTGGATACATTTCTGAAACTTAATGAGCAACAAATATTAGGCGATGCTGGGAAAGTGAGTCATGAAATTGCTGAGGCATTGGCACTTGAAGAATACGAAAAATATCGCAAAGAGCAGGATAAAAAATATGTTTCTGATTTTGATCGCGAGGTGAAAAAACTTTTGGAGATGGAGAAAAAGAAATTATAAATGAATTTTGAAATGACCTACGTGGGGCTTCAGTAATTCCTATATAAAATTGTAAAAATAAGTCGAAACAACTTTTGCTTGTTCTTGGCCGATAATCCCAGTCAATATGGCAACTCCTCCTTTATCAAAAGCTAGAAACTCTACGGTGACGGGTACAGTATCGCAGGGCGATTTTCCGCCAAGAAAATTGGATTCAAAAGATATAAAGGCATCCCCCCCAAGAGATGTATTTCAATTACAATTACAAGAAGTCCCATTGGAAACAGATGGTGATAGAGCGAATCATTGGGCTTCTGATTATTGTGATAATAAATGGAAATATGATTTTACAGATCCGAAAGACATTCCTTTTAAAACATGTTCCGTTTCCATATTGGCATGGCCCTCTTTGGGTAAGGAACAGTTATTAAAACAACCCTTTCTTCTTGAAAGATTAAAAAAGGGAATTGAGACCATCGAAGCCAATCGATGGGGACGCGTTGATACTTACCAAAAGGGAGACCCCTGTAACGCTTTTCATGTTCATCTTTTAATGGACGATGCTATTGCTGAAAGACGAGGAATTACTCCTGATAAAAAAGAAGAAATATTCAAGTTACTCGTTACTCCCGAGAGTCGGATGTTTTCACTCTTGTATCATACAGAAGAACTTACATTCCGATTTCACCCTGCTTCAGGTAACCGGAATATTGTTCAAGCTTGGGATGGGTCGCCCATTAAATGGCCATCCCCTTCCTGTATTGCACTCTATGCTTCCGATCTAAAATCAAGGAATGTCTTGGACATTAATTTCGCCCTTGTAGAACCAGATCATCCTTTCTATGCGGAAGGGCACCCCCTAAAAGATGGCCGGCGCTTTATTGCCTGGATCTCTCAAGATATGATGAAGGACTTGAGATACAAAAATGTCACCCCGTGAGTCATAACCCCGTTTAAGAATGTTTTAAATTTGTATACACACTTTTTTACTAAAACCATTTTACCCCTATATTTTTATTGAAAAATAGTATGTACATCCTTATTGGCAGAACAGATTCTGGAAGAAGGCTTAAAGTTATTTTTCAATTAAAACCAAATAAGGCAGTAAGAATTATTACTGCATGGGACATATGAGAAAAAAAATCTCTCAAAAAGAAATCGATACTTTAGTGATTTCTCAAGCTGATCAGGATGATTCTTGGGAGAAATGGATTTCTGTCAATCCTTGTCGACCCGTTTCGATCCGTTTATCCGAAAAGACCATTGCTTCTCTCAAAACACTCGCAAAGTTGAGAAAAGAAAAAGGGTATCAAACTCTTCTAAAAAAATGGATCGATGAACGATTGATTTATGAACAAAGGGTATTGAGTGAGATTCGCCACTATATTGGGTAATTAATTCCAGGTTCTTGTGGCCTCTCCCATTGAATTTTTGGATTCTTTTAAACATGATTAAATAAAGTATAGTTTTATTTAATCGTGTTTAACAAAAGTGATTTTTATGACATCACTCGGAGTGTCTTGGCTATAAAATTCTTCATCGCAAGACCTGTATAAAATTGTAAAAACAAGTCAAGGCTCCCCTCATCCGCTCTATGGGCACCTTCTCCCAAAAGGGAGAAGGGAATAATGAATAAATTTATTATAGGCAACCTTTGTTATTCTTATTCGATAATGAAAGGAGAAGGAGAATAAGTATGGCAGATTCCATTAGCCCGGAACAAAAACTTGCAAATCAGTGGTATGAAATATTGACAAGCCCTCTCTTGATGAAGAAGCAAGACATTCATCCAGAGGAAGTGGCGGCTATTTTGAAAGGGAAAAATGAGGTCACAGAAGTAGAGCGCCGGGCCTTGTCGCTTTTGGACCAAAAACTAAAATTGCTCGAACAAGGATGTGCCCAGAAAAAATGTCCTGCTTACAATGAACAGGAGAAAAAAACAGATCCGGCCCATTCAAATGCGACTTACCGCATAGGTTCACTTTGGTATGTTCAGGGGAAAGGCCCACGAGAGGTTTTGAAGGAAAAAATGGATTGGGCCGCTCAGCACTTGGAAACAAGAGAAAAACCCTTTGAAGAGGAGGGCCCTCCCTTAAGTGAGGATGAAATCGCAGCAGTAGTTCATGATAATTTTCCTTCTTTGAAAGAGGTGTATAAAGCAGGAGTCAAAAGAAATCCGAACCTTTCAGGTCAGGTGAGTGTGGAGTTTCATATTACTTCCACGGGGACTGTTTCTGATGTCAGAATTGATCGTGAAAATACAACGCTTGGAGATCCAAGAGTACAAGCTGAGATTGTCCATCTTTTCTATACTTTTCCCTTTCCCAAACCCAGGGGAGGACAAGAAGTTCATGTAGATTCCTATCCTTTGGATTTTTGGACTTCAGAAGCAATGAGTCATTAGGGACATCCAAGGGGCTAGAGTTCTTGAATCTTTTTCAGGCAACGATTTTGCGGGTCGTTTAAGAAGTAGAGATGGCAAGTCTTTCCCGCTTCTAAAATTCTTTGAATTTCAGAAACAGAACTTTTTATCTCATCATTCACAGAACCGTGCAGATAATAAAAAGAAGAATTTATTTTTTCTGAAGAACTTAAGCTGGCAAGAGGCCTCAGCACTTCTTTCTGATTTTTTTGAAGAAGTTCCAAGATTGCGGGGGTGGGTTCTGCGTTTTCTTCAAATTGAAACACATGTTTCATTTGGGGATATTTTTGAAGGTGATTTAAAAAACCTTCCAAAGTTTTCAATTTGATAAATCTCAGGGCAGGAAGCTCCCACAAAACACAGGCAAGGTTTTCCCGAAGTTTGGTGACGCGCTCCATAAAAAGTTTGAGGGGCTCTCCGGCTCCCAGCAATTTTTTGACGTGAGTAATATATTGATAACCTTTGACTGAAAAACGAAAATTTTTGGGGACCTGAGCCTGCCATTCCACAAACTGTTCTTTTTCAGGCAGTTTGAAAAAAGTGTGAGGCAGTTCTATCGCATTAAATTTCGAGGCATAATGAATCAGCCATTCTTTTCGGGGGAGTCCTTCCGGATAAAAAATCCCTCCCGCCCAGGCATCATAAGAAAAGCCGCTCATACCCAGGTAAAAATTTTCTTTTTTAAAAAGGGAATTCATATTTAAGTTTAAGAATCCAACACCGTAAAGGCTTCTACACGTTCGAGTTCGAGCATGGCAAAATCTTCTCCGTCCACGATTTTTAAAGTGCCTCTTTCCGGATCCACTTCTTCGAGGATTCCCATGTAAGAAATTCCAAAAGCAATAATTTCAACCTTGTGACCGACAAAATCCTGAAGACGTGTAAAGGAAAGATCTTCTTTCATAAAAATCTCCGCAAAAAATGATCTGGCGCTGTTTTGTAACATGTCAGGATCAGGAACAAAATGAGAAAGTGTAAAACTAACGCCTTGCGTTAAGGATAAACTATTGACAAGAGAAAGTCTTCTCCGTAATAAAAAAAATCGATGGTGAATCAAAAAGAGGGGGAGTTTTCAAATGACTTTGGAAAAAGAATATATGTTTTTTATGAATCATAGCGAGAAGCGTCTTTTTAAAAGACTTGAAATCGGGGTGGAAGTTGAACTCGTGATTAACGGAAGCCCCATCAAAGCCACGACCGCGAACATTAGTTGTGGCGGGCTTTTTTTGATGATGGATCCCGAGCGTGTCAAAAAAGATCAAGACCTCTCTTTTGTGATTCATCTTCCCACTCAAAAGCGACCTGTGGAAGTGGCTGGCCAGGTTCTCAGGCAAGAGCAGGAAGGTGTCGCTGTAAAATTCAATGGCCTTTATAATGATAATATTTTGGCGATTGAAAAGTTTATCAAGTCGAACCTGCATTAATAGTCCCTCCAGTAAGGGCGTCCGCCCCTACAAAAAACTACAAATCCCTTGACACAACTGAGGCGCTAAAATACTCAGGCGATACTCATGGATAATCCCTATTTATCGATACTTCTCCTCTTTGGGATCGCCTTTGTTTTTTCGGGAACTTTTATTCTCCTTTCGGCCTGTTTGGGCCCTAAAAAACCCACTGCTGTAAAACTGGCTCCTTACGAATGTGGAATGCCTTTGCTGGGCGAACCCCGCGATCGTTTTTCGGTAAAATTTTTTTTGGTCGCGATTATTTTTATCCTTTTTGATGTAGAAGCCGTCTTCCTCTACCCTTGGGCCGTTCTTTTTAAAGATTTCAAAAACATGGGGTTCGGGCCTTTTTTATTTTGGGAAATGATGGTCTTCCTCTTGATCTTAAGTTTGGGCTTGGTCTATGTGTGGAGGCGTAAAGCACTCGAGTGGGAGAAATAGTTCAAACATGAATAAATGTCGTGATACGGCGTTGCCCTTCCTCGGCATTCCTTGCGGCGTACAAAATAGTACGCCTCAGTCAGCCTCGGTCGGGTGCCTTGTCTCACGCCATTTCTTCATGTTTGTGCAGAGTGTGAGAAAAAACATATGGCATCAGTTACCCAAAATAATTTTTTAACCACCAAACTGAATGAGCTGGTCGCTTGGGGAAGAAAATATTCTCTCTGGCCCATGCCTTACGGCACCGCCTGTTGCGCCATTGAGTTTATGGGAGCGGTAGATGCCGTGTTTGATATTTCCCGTTTTGGGGCGGAACTTGTGCGTTTTTCTCCGCGACAATCCGATCTTCTTTTGGTGTTGGGGACGATTAATTACAAACAAGCTCCTGTCTTAAAAAGAATTTACGAACAAATGTGCGAACCCAAATGGGTGGTGGCGGTAGGGGCCTGTGCAACCTGTGGCGGATTTTACGACAACTATAGTGTCCTCCAGGGAATTGACGAAGTCATTCCTGTGGATGTGTATGTGCCCGGTTGTCCCCCAAGGCCCGAATCTATTTTATTAGCGATTGTAAAGCTTCAGGAGAAAATATCCGCAGAAGCTATTCGCCCCGCTAAGCAAAGCTTAACGGGGCTAAAGTCAGGGGGAGCACTCCGTGGCTCCCCCTGACCACCCCCATCGGACAGGGTAGTTTTAATTTTTATGGGAAAAATTATCGATTGTTTTAAAAATCAGTTTGGTGAAGGGGTATTAAGCGCTCATGAAAATTTTGGAGATGAAACCCTTGTCGTCCAAAAAGAAATTCTTTTGGAGCTTCTCCAATTTGCCAAAGAAAATGAAAATTTAAAATTTGATCTGCTCATGGATATTTGCGGGGTGGATTATCTGGAACAAAGCCCACGTTTTGAAGTCGTCTATCATCTTTATTCTGTTTCAAAAAAACATCGTATTCGAATCAAGACGAAAGTTTCAGCAGAAGATTGCAAGGTGCCTTCGTGTGTCTCCTTATGGAAAGCCGCTGACTGGTTTGAACGCGAGGCTTACGACATGATGGGAATCCATTTTGAAGGGCATCCCAATTTGAAACGTGTTCTTCTTTTTGAAGGATTCGAGGGGCATCCCTTAAGAAAAGATTATCCCATCAACAAACGACAAAAAATTCCTGAGCCACTGGAAAGACCCTAATGCAAGCGACCTCCGACCTCAAAACCAAACCCATGTACTTAAACATTGGCCCGAATCATCCGGCCATGCATGGAACCTTGCGCGTGCTGGCAGAGATTGATGGAGAGACGATTGTGCGCGGTGTTGCCGAGATGGGGTATCTGCACCGGGGATTTGAAAAACACTGTGAAGTGGGTACTTATACCCAGGTGATTCCTTACACGGATCGCCTGAATTACATCAGTCCCCTCATGAACAACGTGGGTTATTGCATGGCCGTGGAAAAGCTGATTGGCTGCGAGCTTCCGGAACGTGCTCAAATCATTCGGGTGATTATTTGCGAGTTGTCGAGAGTCACCGATCATCTGGTTTGTATTGGGACAAACGTGGTGGATCTCGGGGCCCTCACTAATTTTTGGTATTACTTTAATGTGCGCGAAAAAATTTACGATTTCATCGAAAAAATTTGTGGCGCAAGACTTACCACCAATTATGTGCGCATCGGCGGGCTCATGCGCGACTTTCATCCCGAAGCGGCCGCTGAACTTAAGAATATTATCAAAGAAGTGGGAAAAGCGACGAAGCAGGTGAGAGGACTACTGGAGAAAAATAAAATTTTTATCGATCGTACCGCCGGTGTGGCAGCCATTAGCGCTGAAGAGGCCATCAACTCTGGTTTCACCGGCCCTTGCTTAAGAGCCGCAGGGGTCGATTACGATGTGCGAAAAGATCAGCCTTATTTGGGTTACGAAACTTACGATTTTGATATTCCCATTGGGGAAAGTGGCGACACCTATGATCGTTTCTTGGTGCGCTTTGAAGAGATGAATCAATCTTTTCGTTTGATTGAGCAAGCCCTGGAACGCTTGAAGCCAGGGCCCATCATGACCAACGATCGCCGTGTGGCTTTGCCGCCCAAAAGCGAAGTTTATACCAATATCGAAGCTCTCATGAATCATTTCAAACTCATTTATGAAGGCGTAAAACCGCCGCCGGGTGAGGTTTATAGTGCCACGGAAGCCGCCAATGGAGAGTTGGGTTTTTATATTGTGAGTGATGGAGGCACACACCCGTATCGCGTGAAATGCCGGCCGCCTTGTTTTCCCCTTTATGCGGCGTATCCCAAAATGGTGCAGGGCCGCATGATTGCCGATGCGGTTGCGGTGTTGGGGTCGATTAATATTATTGCCGGGGAGTTGGATAGATAATGTTAGAATTTACGCCCGAAAATAAAAAACAGTTTGAAGCATTGCTAAAACGCTATCCCACCAAACGAGCGGCCATGCTGCCTACCTTGTGGCTTGCGCAAAAGCAGTGGGGTTGGATCTCCAAAGAAGTGATGGAATATGTGGCAAAACTTTTGGAGTTGCCTCCGGTGAAGGTTTATGAGGTCGTCACTTTCTACACGATGTTCCACCAAAAACCGGTGGGGAAATATCATTTTCAGGTCTGTCGCACTTTATCTTGTGAACTTTGTGGAAAAGAAGAAATTGTCCATCACCTGAAAAAGAAACTGGGGATTGGATTGGGAGAAGTCTCTGCCGACGGACGTTTTAGTTTAACCGAAGTGGAATGTCTGGGCTCTTGTGGTACGGCGCCTATGGCCCAGATCAATGAAGATTATCATGAAAACCTGACGCCGGAGAAGTTGGATGAGATTTTAAAGAAACTTTCCTGAAAGGAGAAAAACCATGACTTCCAAAGTTAAACAACTTGAAAAAGAGGCCTTGAAACTTTCTAAAAAAGAAAGAGCAGTTTTGGCAGAGCATCTTATTGTAAGTCTTGAGGAAGAAGAAGATTTCGAACAGGCATGGTTTGGAGAAGCAGAGAGGAGATATCAAAACTATAAAGCAGGAAAGACAAAAGCAATGCCTGCCGAAATAGTTTTTAGAAATATGGAACGAAAATTGAGAAATAAATGAAAACCATTTTTTTACCAGAAGCAGAATTGGAATTATCAGAGGGGATTGAATTTTATAATCAACAGTTGTCAGCGTTGGGAGTCAGTTTTTTAGAAGAAGTACGACACGCGATTTCATTTATAAAAAGTTATCATGCCATTGGCATGATTGTAGAAAGTCAGATTAGAAAAGTTCTGGTGAGACGTTTTCCCTATTCAATTATTTATCGGGTGGATCCAGATGAAATTGTCATTATCGCTGTCATGCACTTAAAAAGAAAACCAAGGTATTGGACTAAAAGGTTGAAAGATTAGTTTCATGGAAAAAATATTAACTCAAAACTGGTCCCTCAAAGATTCCCATACCCTGAAAGTATATGAATCCACCGGCGGCTATCAGACGCTTAAAAAACTTTTCAAAATGAAACCCGACGAGGTCATTGAAGAAGTGAAGAAATCCGGCCTGCGAGGTCGCGGGGGAGCGGGTTTTCCGACGGGAATGAAATGGGGATTTATTCCGAAAGATTCTTCCAAGCCCAAATATCTTTGTATCAATGCCGATGAAAGCGAACCGGGTACTTTTAAAGATCGCTATATTATGGAGCTTAATCCCCATCAACTGATTGAAGGGGCCATCATTTGCTGTTACGCCATTGGCGCTAAAACCGCTTATTGTTATATCCGCGGCGAATTTACGGCGCCGATTCAGCGCATGGAAGCAGCTCTGCAAGAAGCCTATCAGGCGGGTTATCTCGGAAAAAATATTCAGGGCAGCGGTGTGGATCTTGAAATTTATGTGCATCGTGGGGCGGGCGCCTATATTTGTGGAGAAGAAACGGCCTTGTTGGAATCTTTGGAAGGCAAACGCGGTTATCCCCGCATCAAACCCCCTTTCCCCGCAATCGTCGGTCTTTTCGCTTCTCCCACAGTCATCAATAATGTGGAAACTCTCGCCGCTCTTCCTTATATCCTCGAAAAGGGAGCCTCTGCGTATCGTCAGTGGGGCACCGAAAAAAGCCCGGGCACCAAACTTTTTTCGGTTTCAGGTCATGTGAAAAAACCAGGCAACTATGAAATCCCTTTGGGTTATCCCCTTAAAAAACTGATTTATGAAGACTGTGGGGGAATGAGAAACGGCAAGGCCTTGAAGGCGGTGATTCCGGGAGGCTCTTCGGTTCCGATCCTCACCCGTGAGGAAGCAGAAGAAGTGAATATGGATTATGAATCGCTGGCCTCCAAAGGCTCGATGTTGGGATCGGGCGGTGTCATTGTGATGGATGAAACCACCTGCATGGTAAAAAGTTTGCTCAACCTCGCGCATTTTTATGCGCATGAATCTTGCGGACAGTGTTCCCCTTGTCGCGAAGGCACGGGCTGGGCCCGAAAAATTTTGGAACGTCTGGAAAAAGGAGAGGGCAGCACCCAGGACTTGCAGGTGCTTTTGGATATCGCCGATAACATGATGGGAAAAACCGTTTGTGTTTTGTCAGATGCTCTGGCGATGCCGATTCAAAGTTTTTTAAAACGATTTCGGGGGGAGTTTGAGGAACATATTAAATTAGGAAAATGTCCATTTAGAAATTGAAAATGTAGGGGCGATCCTTGTGATCGCCCTCAATTGTGGGCGAATACAAGATTCGCCCCTACAGGTGAGATGTATGCCTACTTTGACGATTGATGATAAACAAATTACGGTTGAGCCAGGCACCCTGGTGATTGAGGCTGCGCGCAAGCTCGGAGTAGAGATTCCCCATTTTTGTTATCATCCCAAACTCACGGTTGCGGGCAATTGCCGCATGTGTCTTGTTGAAGTTGAAAAATTTCCCAAGCCGCAAATTTCCTGCAATTTGGTGGCGACGGAAGGAATGGTCGTCAAAACCCAATCTGAAAATGCCAAAAAATGGCGCAAGAATGTCTTGGAATTTATTTTGGTCAATCATCCCATCGATTGCCCGGTCTGTGATCAGGCGGGTGAATGTAAATTACAAAATTATTATCTTTCCGAATCCGTCAAAGGCTCCCAATTTGAGGAAGAAAAAGTTCACAAACCCAAACGTGTGCCTTTGGGCCCGCAAGTGGTGCTGGATGACGAGCGCTGCATCATGTGTTCCCGCTGTGTGCGTTTTTGCGATGAAATTACCAAAACCTCGGAGCTGGGTTTTATTGAACGAGGGGATCATGTGGAGCTGCGGCCTTTTCCCGGCAAGCAGCTCAATAATCCGTATTCCATGAACACGGTGGATATTTGTCCGGTGGGGGCTTTAACGAGCGAAGATTTTCGTTTTAAAAAACGGGTGTGGTTTTTAAAATCAGCGGCCTCTATTTGTACCGGTTGTTCCCGGGCTTGCAATATTCAAATGCAGTCGCATGAAGGAAAAGTTTACCGTTATTTGCCGCGTCAAAATGACTCCGTCAATGAATGCTGGCTTTGTGATGCAGGTCGTCTGAGCTACAAAGAAATCAATGCGGAGAATCGTTTGCTGCATGTTGAAAAAAGTAATGTCGATTTGTTTGAGATGATTTCTTCGGATCAAGCTATCCAAGGCATTGTTCAAGCTCTTCAGAAGTTGGGCACGGAAAATTTGATGGCTATGGGGAATGCTCAAAGTTCCAATGAAAATAATTACGCCTTAAAAAAGTTTGCTTTGGAATTAAATTCCAAAGCTTCTTTTTTCTTTTCCAAAAAAGAAGTTCCCCATGCCGGTGAAGATGATTTTTTAATCAAGGCGGATAAAAATCCCAACACTTTTGGAGTAGACCAGCTTGGTTTTAAATCCCCCCTAAACCCCCCTTTAATAAAGGGGGGCAGGGGGGATTTTGCCCCCAATATCGTATTTATTTTGGGAGAGCTTTCCGAATCCGATCGCAAAAAAATATTTTCCCAAGAACCCACTTTAACCATCGTGCTGGCCTCTCATCGCAATGAAACTACTGAAAGGGCAGATTTTATTTTACCGACCACTACTTTTGCTGAAGAAGAAGGAAGTTTCACCAATTTTGAGGGAAGAGTCCAAAAGTTTTCTCCGGGCCTTAAGCCACGTGGGCAAATGCGTCCGGCCTGGAGTTGGTTGAAAGAGATCGCACAAGGACTGGAAAAGAAGTGGGAAGTCAATAAGCCGGAAGATTTTTTAAAAGAAGGTTTTGGATTGTCTTATTCGGATTTGGGTTCATTTGGAAAAATAATTTGATTTGTCATTCCTGCGAAAGCAGGAATCTCACTGATTCAAGGGGCCCCTGCTTTCGCAGGGGAGACAAAAAATAAAAACATTGAGGAATATTTTGTTACTCATTCTTGCCAAAATCATTGTTCCTTTTTTTATCATCCTCAACATTATTCCTTTACTCATTTGGCTGGAGCGCAAAGGCTCCGCTTATATTCAAGATCGGCGTGGGCCCAATCGCGCAGCCCTTTTTGGGATCATTCGTTTGGGAGGGCTGGTTCATTCGTTGACGGATGTCATCAAGCTCCTCATGAAAGAAGATATTGTTCCTACCCGTGTGAATCGTTTTTTTTATTTCTTGGCGCCCTTTACGACCATGAGCGTGGCCTGTGTCACCTTTGCGGTGCTGCCTTTTGCAGCCCCTGTCCCCTGGAATGGCAATTTCATTACCCTTCAAGCGGCTGATCTTAACGCCGGGCTTCTCTACATTTTTGCCATCGCTTCTCTGGGCATTTACGGCGTGATGCTGGCAGGTTGGAGTTCTGACAATAAATATTCTCTTCTCGGTGGCTTGCGCTCTTCGGCCCAGATGATCAGTTACGAAATTGTCCTTTCCCTTTCAGTCATCAGTGTGCTCATGATGGCAGGTTCTCTGGAAATCTCCCAGATTGTGGCCGATCAAAGTGCAGCAGTTTGGAAATGGAATTTTGTCCGCCAACCTCTGGCCTGCCTGATGTTCATGATCGCGATGTTTGCCGAGACCAATCGCTTGCCCTTTGACTTACCTGAAGGAGAGTCGGAACTCGTCGCAGGTTATCACGTAGAATACAGCTCGATGAAGTTCGCCCTCTTTTTTATGGCGGAATATACCAATATGATTATTGCTTCTGCCGTGATGGCTTCCCTGTTTTTTGGGGGATGGCAGGTTCCTTTCCTTTCCACCGAATTTTTGCGAACTCATGCGACTGAGGCTCTCAAAATAGTATTGGCAGGGGGAGCTGGATTTCACTTGCTGGCTTCAGTGGGGTTTTTTCTGAGAGGAAAAGCCAATATTAAAAATAAAAAATGGGGCGACAGACGCGACTGGGAACCCGTGATTTTGGGAGTAGGGGCTTTGGGCATAGGTTTGGTATTGGGGGCTGCTCTTATTTATGTTTGGCCACTCGTGCTAGCAGAAAAAGCAGCCGTGATTGTAACGGCAGCGCTTCAAGCCGCCACCTTTTTGGTAAAAATATTATTTTTCTGTTGGGTTTTTATTTGGGTGCGTTGGACTCTGCCCCGATTTCGTTACGATCAACTCATGAATCTCGGGTGGAAAAAAATGCTGCCGCTTTCGCTCGTGAATATTATGGTGACGGGAGTAGTGTTGTTGGTATTTTAAAAATATGGAACTGATCTTCTTCTACATCTTTGCCACTCTTGCCGTTGTCACCGCTTTGGGTGTGGTTGTTTTTAAAAATCCCATTTCTTCCGCTTTTTCGCTCGTGATTTCCTTTTTTGCGATTGCGGCTCTCTACGCCATGCTCTCTGCGCATTTCATCGCCGTCATTCAAATCCTCGTGTATGCCGGGGCGATTATGGTCCTTTTTATTTTTGTGATCATGTTGCTGAACTTGCAAAAAGAAGAACTCACTGAACGGCGCGCGAGTTTTTTGTTTAAGGGGACTTTGGTTTTATTCTTGGGTTTATTTCTGGGGGTACTGGTTTTAATTTTGAAACCGCTCTCTTCCGGTTTTGGAATAGTGGATCCCAACTTTGGAACAGTAAAAGCGGTGGGGCAAATTCTGTTTACGGAGTATTGGTTTCCTTTTGAATATGTATCGATCTTGCTCGTGGTGGCTTTGATCGGTGGGGTTGTGCTGGCGAAAAAGGATTTATAACATGGTGACTCTCAATCATTATCTCATTCTTTCCGCGATTTTATTTTCGATTGGCATTGCCGGTTTGGTCGTTCGACGCAATGTGCTCATTATTTTTATGTCCGTCGAATTATTACTCAATGCAGCCAATGTCGCCTTTTTGGCCTTTGCGCGAGAGCAAAATTCTTTGGAAGGCCAAGTGGCCGCTTTTTTCGTCATCGCCGTCGCCGCCGCAGAAGCTGCGGTGGGCCTTGCCATCGTGATCGCCATTTTTAGAAATCGCGGAACGGTGAAAGTGGATGAACTGAATTTGATGAAGAATTGATATGGAAAAATTTCCTCTCTATTTTATTCCACTTCTTCCTTTACTCGGGGCCCTCATCAATGGCGCCATTGCCTCTCATTGCGCTTACTCAAAGAAAAAGCCTTGCGAAAAAACGGTCAGTTTTTTCGGAATCCTTTTCCCTTTTGCCTCTTTTGCTTTTGTCGTGCTCGCCGTGTGGCCTTATTTATTTCATGAAGTTTCAGAGCCACGCATTGAAACTTTATTTCAATGGATGGCCTCGGGTGCTTTCAAAGTGGATTTTGCTTTTCGCATGGATCGCCTTTCCGCTCTCATGGCTTTAATCGTCACGGGGGTGGGTTCTCTCATTCATCTTTATTCCATGGGTTACATGAAGGGGGATCAGGGCTATGCCCGTTACTTTGCCTATCTCAATCTTTTTCTGTTTTCGATGTTGCTTTTGATTTTGGGAGACAACCTTTTAGTCCTCTTTATTGGATGGGAAGGCGTGGGGCTTTGCAGTTATTTGCTCATTGGATTTTGGTTTGAAGATCCTGAGAAAGCTTCGGCAGGCAAAAAAGCTTTTGTGGTCAATCGTATTGGGGACTTTGGTTTTTTGCTCGGGATTTTTTTGATTGCGACTTATTTGTTGCCGATTCCTGAAGCGGCAGAGGCGGGCATCCTCAGTTTTTCAACTCTTGAAAAGTACAAAGACTTTTTGGCTCCCGCCGCCACAGCCATTACTTTATTACTTTTTGTGGGAGCCATGGGAAAATCCGCTCAGATTCCTCTTTATGTCTGGTTACCGGATGCGATGGCTGGCCCTACTCCGGTCTCCGCCTTAATCCATGCCGCAACGATGGTCACGGCCGGTGTCTATATGGTCGCGCGACTTTCTTTTCTTTATGATCTTGCCCCGATCTCTCGGGAAGTGGTGGCCAGCATAGGTGCTGCAACAGCACTTTTCGCAGCCACGATAGGCCTCGTTCAGCGCGACATCAAAAAAGTTTTGGCGTATTCCACCGTTTCTCAACTGGGTTACATGTTTTTGGGTGTGGGGATAGGTGCCAATGCTGCAGGAGTTTTTCATTTGATGACGCATGCTTTTTTCAAGGCCTGTCTTTTTTTGGGCTCGGGTTCGGTGATTCATGCGATGCACGGCGAACAAGATATTTTCAAAATGGGCCAGCTGAAAAAGTGGATGCCCATTACTTTTATCACTTTTTTAATTTCCACTCTCGCGATTGCCGGTATCCCCCCCTTTGCCGGATTTTTTAGTAAGGATGAAATTCTTTGGCAGGCGTATTCACGTGGTTATGTTTGTCTGTGGGCGATGGGGTTTATCGCTGCGGGAATCACTGCTTTTTATATGTTTAGGTTAGTGGCGCTGACCTTTTTGGGGAAGCCTCGCATGGATCATCACACGCAAGAACATCTGCATGAGTCGCCTCCTTCCATGACAATTCCTCTCATTCTCCTCGCCTTGCTTGCACTAGTGGGTGGAGCTTTGGGAGTTCCCCTCGCTTTGGGGGGCCATAATTGGATTCACCATTGGCTGGGCTTGGAGGGCGGTACACCTCTTCTTCATGGAGAAGAATCGGAATCGCTGGAAAGATTATTTGCGGCTTCAAGTGTGGGCTGGGCAGTGCTTTGTGCAAGCTTGGCCCTGGTTATTTATACAAAGAAGCCCGGTATTGTTCAAAACCTTGCGAACTCTTGCAAAAGAACTTATCAACTTCTTTTTAATAAATATTATGTGGATGAAATTTACGAAGCCCTGATCGTTCGTCCTCTTCAATGGATTTCTCAAAAAGTTTTATGGAAGGGAGTCGATACCGGTTTGATCGATGGACTCTTGGTGAACGGTTCTGCCAAGACCAGTGAGTTTTTTGGACAGATGGCCGGCAAGTTTCAAAATGGGATGGTGAATAGTTATGCGCTGTATTTTTTAATTGCGATGGTGGGCTTACTCGTTTGGGTTTTTAAATGAATCATCTTCTTTCCATTATTATTTTTCTTCCCTTGATCGGATCCTTGCTGCTCCTCTTGATCCCTTCAAAATTTATTCGCGGCATTCGTGTGACCGCATTTATTTTTTCTCTTCTCAATTTCGTCATTTCATTAAAGCTTTATTTTCTGTACTCGCCTTCCACAGGTTTTGCTTTTGTAGAGTCTCTCCCCTGGATTTCCGCCTGGAATGTGAATTACAAGATCGGGATTGACGGCATCAGCCTGCTTTTGATTTTGCTCACCACTTTTACAACGCCTCTGGCAATTTTGTTTTCTTTTAATTCGGTTACCCGGCGAGAAAAAGAATATTATTTTTTCCTCCTCTTTTTAGAAACCGCCATGGTGGGCACCTTTGCCGCCCTGGATCTTTTTCTTTTCTACGTTTTTTGGGAAGCCATGCTCATCCCCATGTATTTTTTGATCGGGATCTGGGGAGGCCAAAGAAAAATTTACGCCGCCCTCAAATTTTTTATCTATACGATGATTGGATCGGTTTTGATGCTGGCGGCCATTGTGATTCTTTATTTTCAGGCCGGGCAAAGTTTTGATTATTCCGATTGGATTCAAAAACTACAACTCGCTCCCACTCTTCAACTCATTCTTTTTTCTGCTTTTGCGCTTTCGTTTGCAATCAAGGTCCCGCTGTTTCCCTTTCACACCTGGTTACCCGATGCCCATGTGGAGGCACCTACGGCAGGGTCGGTGATTTTGGCAGGCATCCTCTTAAAAATGGGCACTTATGGTTTTATGCGTTTTGCAATGCCTCTTTTCCCACAGGCCTTGATTCAAGCTCAGCCAGTGATTGTGACCCTTTCCGTCATCGGTATTGTCTACGGAGCCTTGGTGAGCATGGTGCAGCCGGATTTGAAAAAGTTGGTCGCTTATTCTTCGGTTTCTCATTTGGGTTTTGTGATGTTGGGGCTCATGGCTTTAACCCCCCAAGCGGTGGAGGGCGCCGTTTATCAAATGTTAAATCACGGGATTTCCACGGGGGCCCTATTTCTGCTGGTCGGAATGATTTATGATCGTCGTCATACTCGGCTCATCGCCGATTTTGGAGGTTTGGCGAAAGTCATGCCTCTCTATACGATTTTCTTTCTCATCGTCACTCTTTCTTCTATCGGACTTCCTGGCACCAATGGTTTCGTGGGGGAATTCCTGATTTTGTTGGGATCTTTCCGTATGATGCCGATTGCTTCTGGCATTGCAGCGAGTGGAGTGATTTTGGCAGCAGTTTACATGCTTTGGATGTTTCAACGCGTTTTTTGGGGGCCACTCACGCATGAAGAAAATCGTTCCCTGAAAGATTTGGGTTTGAAAGAAGTGTGTGTGTTGGCTCCATTCATTCTCATGATTTTTTGGATGGGGCTTTATCCCAAACCTTTTTTTAACAAGATGGGGGTTTCGGTGAGTGCGTTTATTGAACAGGTGAAAAGATGATGACATCGTGGTCTTTGTTTTTTTTCGGTAGTTTCCCCATCCTTCTGTTGGTGGGCTTTGCTTTGCTCGTCATGGCCGCGGGACTTTTTACAAAAAAAGGTTCTCACTTGGGCCTGCTTCTTTTTTCTCTTTTGGGGATTGGTCTTTCTTTTGCGGTGAGTCTTTGTCTTTGGAAACTCAAGTTTGTAGGGAGCCCCAACATGCTTCAGTTGGATCCTTTTGCTTTTTATCTTTATTCCATCATTCTTTTGATTGGTTTTCTCACGTGTCTCAATCATTACGAATATTTCAAAAAGCAAAAAATAGATTATCCCGAAATTTATTCCCTCACTCTTTTTGCTCTCTCCGGAATGTTGCTCATGGTTTCCACCACACATTTGATTCTTTTCTTTTTGGCTCTCGAGACCATGAGTTTGGCCATTTATGTATTGGTGGGGATCAAGCGTCGTGATTTGAGATCCAACGAAGGGGCCATGAAATACTTTATTTTAGGGGCTTTGGTAGCCGGTGTCTTTTTATATGGGTCGGCACTGATTTATGGTGCTACCGGAACTTTAGACTTGAGCAAGATTTCTCTTGCTCTCATCCCCGCAGAAAAAATTCATCTTTTTGAGATTGGGGCTTTACTCATTTTAGTGGCTTTTACTTTCAAAATTTCTGCCGTTCCTTTTCATTTTTGGACTCCGGATGTTTACGAAGGGGCTCCTGTTTCGGTAACCGGTTTTATGTCGACGGCCGTGAAGGCCACGGCCTTTGGGGCTTTTTTACGGTTTTTGTTTCCCTTGATTCCGTTTTCGTCTCTTCCTCTCTTTGATTTATTACAAGGTTTAAGTATTGCCACAATGATCGTGGGAAATTTGGTGGCCCTCTATCAAACCAATATCAAACGCATGTTGGCTTATTCCTCCATCGCTCATGCAGGTTATATTTTGGTGGGAGTGAGTGCCACTTATGCGGATGGACGTTTTCATCCTGAATCCCTGGGCGCTCCTTTATTTTACCTTTTTGCTTACGCCGTCATCACGGTTGGAGCTTTTGCGGTGGCTTCTGCAGTGGCCAGTGAGGCGGATGACAACGCCGAATATTCCCATTATTTGGGCCTTGCCAGCCGCTCCCCCAAAATGGCCGCTGCGATGACGATCTTTATGCTGGCGCTTACGGGAATTCCCCCCACCGTGGGCTTTGCGGGAAAGTTTTTTATTTTCCGTGAAGCCATTCAACAGGGACTTTATGGACTTGTGATTGTGGGAGTCCTCATGAGTGCAGTTTCTGCTTATTATTATCTTCGGGTGATTGTGAACATGTATTTTGGAAAATCGGCACAGCCTGCGCCTGGATCTCCTGTTATCAAGTGGGCCCTTGCTGGGGTGATTTTGTTCTGTGTGGTTTCTACTTTATACATGGGCATCGCTCCCTCTCGTTATTTGCAAATGTCTTCCCTCTCTGGATTTTCCAAGTAGAAGAGTCCGCCCCTACAATTTCTTTTCGTTTGAATTCATCTTTTACTAGAGGTAGTTCTTTTAAAGCCTATGCTCAAAAACCTCGATGATTATTTCATGGAAAATGCCCAGCTCCAGAGAGTGGTCGGGGCTTGGGGGTTTAATTCCAATATCAATTTTACCCGCATGACTTCCGAAGAAACGAATGTATGGTTTTTTGAGCAGGTCTTTAATTTTCTCCGGGCTTTTTTTGGCTTGGTCGTCCCTGATAATTTGGAAGTCATTACCTACAACGCGACGCAACACATTCAGAAACAAAAACTCGATCAACAAACTTTTTTAGACGAGCTCATGCTCATCATGAAAAATTTGAAAGAACCCCTGTGGTGTATCCGGTTAAATCTCAATATTGTGGGATTTCTTCGAACAAAACATGATCCTGACAAACCGATAAGACTGCAAATTCAGGAACCCTGCACTTTTTTGGTTTGGGGAGGACCCGATGAATCCGGATTTGAATCCTTTTCCATTACCTACTCTCTTTTTTCTGCCACTCTTTTGGAAGGCGAAGAACAGGGCCTTTGGTCGATGAATCAACCGCTTTTGGAAAAAGCCCTGCGCAAGTGGGAAGATCAAACGGGGCATGTGATTGATGTGGTAGAATCCAGTAATAGCGAAGTCCCCATCCATCGACATGGATTTCAAAAACAGGCTGCGCCTGCCCGATTTTAGATCACTTTTGTCTCTATCCTCGGAAACAAAGGCGAAGCCTCTCCCAGCTGATGAGATTGGGGCATTGACTCCCAAGATTCACCTTCAGAAAATTTTGCATAAGGTTTTAGTTTCAGTTGGGCAAAAATGCGTTCGCTCGTGTGAGGCATAAAGGGAGTGAGCCATAGGGCAATGATCCGCAAACAATTGACGAGATGATGAAGAACTTGGCTCAGGCGCTGCGTTTGATTATTTTTTTTCAGGGTCCACGGGGCTGTGGAATCAATGTATTTATCACAAGCCGCAATCAGCTCCCAAATAGAGGCAAGGGCTTGGTGAAATTCCAGATCGCCTTGTTTGTAATCTAAATTTTCACGAATTTTTTTTCCAAGTTCCAAGGCTTTTTGTTTCAAAAGGTCATCCCCTTCGCCTGTTTCTCCTTTTTCCACTTTTCCTTCAAAATATTTTTTGGCCATGCCCAAGGTGCGACTCAGCAAGTTTCCAATGTCGTTGGCAAGATCACTGTTGTAGCGGGTGATGAATTCATCCCAGGTAAAATTTCCATCCGAACCAAAGCTTGATCCACGCAAAAGGTAATAACGGAGTACATCCGCGTCAAATTTATCAATAATATCCAAAGGGGTAACGACATTGCCCAAAGTTTTGCTCATTTTTTCGCCCTTGAGATACACAAAGCCATGCCCAAACACGGTTTCGGGAAGAGCAAGCCCAGCACTCATGAGCATTGCAGGCCAGATCACGCAGTGAAAGCGGGTGATATCTTTTCCAATGATATGCACTTGAGCGGGCCACCATTTCTTGAATTTTTTTTCATCCGATCCATAACCGATGGCAGTGAGGTAATTGATAAGCGCGTCAAACCAGACATAAATCACATGTTCAGGTTTTGCGGGCACAGGAATTCCCCAGGTAAAAGTGGAACGAGAAATGGAGATATCCTGAAGCCCTTCTTTTTTAAGAAGACTTAAAATTTCATTGCGACGAATTTCCGGCAAAATAAAAGCGGGATGAGACTCCATGTGGGCAATCAGTTTATCACGATATTTTGAGAGCTTGAAAAAGAAATTTTTTTCCTTGAGCCATTTGGGTTTTTGTTTGTGATTGGGGCAGAGTCCCTCCGTTAAATCTTTTTCAGTATAAAAAGCTTCGCAAGATTCACAATACCAGCCTTCGTATTCTCCTTCATATATATCCCCTGTTTGATAAACAGTCTCAAAAAATTTTTTGGCACTGGCATGATGACGAGCTTCGCTGGTCTGAATAAAATCATCATGACTGATATAAAGTTTTTTCCAAATGTCGGTAAATTTTTCACGCATCTGATCACAGTAAATTTTGGGGTCCAAGCCAGCGGCAATGGCTGATTTTTGTACGTTTGCCGAGTGCTCGTCATTTCCCATCTGAAAATGGACTGCATACCCTTCCATCCGCATAAATCGCGTGAGTACATCCGCCCCGATTTTTTCATAGGCCGTGCCGATGTGGGGAAGAGAGTTGACGTAGTCGATAGCGGTGGTGAGGTAGAAAGTTTTCATGAGAGGGACAAATTAAGAAACAGATTTTCAAAGGTCAACAAGGGATTTGCATATTGATTCAAGGCCCGCTCTGTTTCTTCAATCGCTTCAAATTTTTTCAGATTTTCCAGGGGAGCTTCCTGTACAAACTTGTCCCGGTAAGTCATCCGTAGCAGGTGTAAAAGAGGTCGATGCAAATCTTCATCCGAAGCAATTTCTTCTGCAATTGAAAATAGTTTGATGAGATCTTTGGGCTGCTGATTCAAGGCCGGTAAAATCGATTGATTCAAAATTTCGAAAGCTTCATTCGAGAGAGAGAGAGCCATTCCGGGAGAGCCTTGGGCATAGTGGATCATTTGGGAATCAAGGTTTTTGCCTTGCTTACGCAGGACTTCCGAAACTTCATCCACAGAGAGAGGAGAAAAATAAAACTTTTGGCATCGGGAGAGAATGGTTTTGAGAAGTCGGTGGGGAGTAGAAGTGGTCAAGATCAAAAGAGTCTGGGAAGGAGGCTCTTCAAGAGTTTTAAGAAGCGCATTAGAGGCGGCAACATTCAAACAATGGGCATCTGCGATGATGGCCACTTTTCTGGGGGCTTCAAAAGGCTTAAAGGCCAAAGATTCTTTTAAAGTACGAATGACTTCGATTTTAATCAGATCATTTTCAGGGTTGATGAAAAATAAATCGGGATGATTACACTTTTCTATTTTCAGGCAAGCCACACAGTTTCCACAAGGTTTTGAATCTTGAAGACAAAAAAGGGTTTGAGCCAGATGTAAGGCGACCTGTTTTTTCCCAATACCAGCAGGGCCTGTAAAGATAAGGGCATGGGGGATTTGGGAACTATTTGCCAGCTTTTGCAGGGAATGAATAGTTTGGGAATGGCCGATGATTTTCATTTTTGTAAGTAGGATTCCAATTTTTTAAAAATTTCTTTTTGAATTTCTTTTATCTCTCGAGTTCCATCCATCACCACGATTCTGTCTTTTTCTTCCCTGGAAATTTTCAAATAATATTCTCGTACACGTTTGTGAAAGTCGAGCTCGAGTTGTTCAAAGCGGTCTTCTTGGTCTTTTTTAATTTGGCCACGATTTTTGGCCCGGTTTAATCCGGTTTCTACAGGGCAATCGAGTAAAAAGGTCAGGTGGGGTTTGATTTTTGTGTTGGCCAAATTCAGAACGGGTTGAAGTTTGTCTAATGGAATTTGGCGACCCCCTACCTGATAGGCGAGAGTAGAATCTGAAAATCGGTCACAAAGAACGATAAAGTTTTTTTTCAGGGCCGGAAGAATCACTTCTTCGCAATGCTGGGCACGATCTGCCGCGTAGAGAAAGAGTTCGCAAAGCGAAGTCATTTGGGTGTTTTCACGAGCGAGCAATATTTTTCTGATTTGTTCGCCCAGTAAAGTTCCACCAGGTTCCCGGGTGAGTAGAACTTTTTTCCCTTGCTTCAAAAGGGCCTCGTGTAAAAGTTGAATCTGGGTACTTTTCCCACAGCCTTCAATTCCTTCGAAGGAAATAAAAAGAGACGTCATGAGCTTTTCCTTAATATATAAAACGCCTCTAGGAAATAAAAAAACCCGTCCCGCATTGCGGAACGGGTTTTTTATTTAAGGAGAGGAAAGAGGGACTAAAAGTTATAAGCAAATTCGAGTGCAAAACCATGAGAGAGGGAGGTGCTTAATCCCGCTACTCTGGGGTTAAAGATGGAAGGGCTATATTCCACCTTCATCTTGGCTCCATCGGTAATTTGATAACCTGCGCCCAGTGCGATGTCATAGATGTTTTCTCCGTTTAATGTGGTCACACCTCCTACAGTAGCTAGAGCACCCCCTGTATAGAATCCAGTTTTGTCTTGGAGGAAACCAAAGCGAAGATAAGCTCTCCATTTTTCATTGAAATCGTAATTGGTCAAAAAGAATGCACCAAAGGCCTTATCATTAGCTCCCCCAACAATATCGGTATTGTCTTGTCGGTAAATTCCTTCTGCGGCGAGTAAGAACTTGGGAGTAAACTTGATGGCAAGATCCAAATCCACCATGTTGGTGAGGTTTGAATTGCAATAAGCAAGACCGCCTGCTCCACAACCAAAACGGTTGGGGCCACCGACATAAGAAATACCGATTGTACTTTTCTTGTCTTCATCTCCCCAGTTAAAGCCGATGCGTGTTCCCCAAGAAGGAATGGGGCCATAACCTTGAAAAGCAGTGCCTGAGCCGGAAATTCCACCAGGGTTTGGAGTAGAACCCGAAGCGTTGGGCCCAAAACCAAAGGCGGTAGAATCCGAGATATTGTTCATGAGGTAGACATGCCAATCGATCAGATTGTTAAACGAGTAATAAACTTTTCCACCGGTGACATTAGTGGGAGTTAAATATTTGAAGATGGTGGAGAAGGAAATGCTGGGGTTATCGTTACGATCAACGACATAGTATCCAATGGGAGCATTGAAGCGACCGAGTAGAAATTCTGCCCCGAAACCATTGAAGGTAATATAAGCTTGCTCGATTTCGAAGTTTGAAGTTCCTGCACCTGTGAAACCTCCACCTGAAGTGGGGAATACAGTCCCCGCATATCCTGCAGAGTTTGTATTTCGGGTAGATCCTGACAGCTGACGACCAAAGTCGAGGTCGGCTCGGAGTCGGATATTTTCACCGAAACTTTTGTTGATATCGAGCTCAAATTGGTCGATATAAAAATTGAATGTTTTTTTACTGGGGGCTGTGGCGCCACGAAATTCACCTAGTTGACCGCCAATCGCTGTGCCTAGAGCATTGGAATCATCATATTGAAATCCGGTGACCACATCGATATTCCCCGAGAGTTCCAAGCCCCCCGCTTTTGATTCTGCACCCCAAGAGGTCTGGGAGGCTGCGAGAAATAATACAACTACCAAAGATAATAATTTCTTCATTGAACTACTCCTTTCCTTATTAGTTTTCCCCTTAAAGTGAGGGGCGAAATTTCAAAAAAGTTTTCATACAGATAAGCAATGAGTGTGCCAAGTGAAATCTGCATCAGTAGATTATAAAAAACAGGGGTTTACAAATTTGGATTATTTAAGATCAGATAAATAGAGGTTACGAAAATGAAAAAATCAGATTAAATTTTAAGCAAGTGCTTTTTAGGTAAGCAGAAAATAAAAAACCCCGTCCCGCTTATGCGGGACGGGGTTTTTAGAATCGAGGTTAAATTCGATTAGAAGTTATAAGCAAACTCAAGCGCGAAAGCTTGGTTTTGAGATGAGGCAATTCCTCCTGCAGGTAAATTTAAATCAAAGCGATACTCTGCTGTCATTTTGGCCCCATCGGTAATTTGATAAGTGGTCCCTAGAGAGAAATCATGAGATTGAAAATTTGCGGGGAGTGTGACAAATCCCAAGGTGTAATTGGATTGTCGATCTGCCAAATATTCATATCGGACATACATGCCCCAAGTCTCGTTGAAATTGTAATCAAAAAGAATGTCGCCTCCGAAAGCTTTACAATTTGTAGTCGCAGAGGTCACGCAAGTTCCGAGCCCACCATTGGCGGCATCCATACGGACGATGCCTTCACCGGCAATGATGAAAGAATCAGTGACATGGAAAGAGAAATCCAAGTCGGCCATTTGAGTAAAATGGGTTTTCGAATTGACTGCTAAACTTACCCCTGCTGCTGTCAGGTTGTTTGCAATGCCTTCAGGTCCACCGGCATAAGAGAGACCGACGACGTTTTCTTTGCCTTTTTCACCCCAAGTGAAACCGAAACGAGTTCCCCAAGAAGGAACCGAAGTATCATTGGTGGTTTGATTGAGAGGAGCAATGGCCGCACCAGTTACGCTTCCAATGGAATCGTAAAGGTTGTTGACCGCATACACATGCCAATCAAAAAGATCATTGAAAGCATAATAGATCTTGGCACCCGTGGTGTTGTGAGGACGTAAGAAACGATAGATATTGGTGTAAGAAAGAGCGATGTTGTCTGCTCTGTCTACGGCTTCAAGACCAATGGGAGTGTTGAAACGCCCGATCAAGAATTCCAAACCATTGCCGATGGGGATATTCGCCGTGACATACCCTTGCTCGAGCAAGAAGTTTGAACCCAAGCCTGTGGTGCGAAATGAACCGGAGAGATTACGACCGAAGTCAAGATCTGCGCGGATGCGGATATTTTCACCGAAGGTTTTGTTGATATCGAGTTCGACTTGATCTATGTAGAAGTTGAAGGTTTTATGACTGGGAAACCCTCTTCCTCTTAAATCACCCAGTTGTCCTTCACCGACTCCCACGTTATCCGCATCATTCACAACGTTGGGGACAGTTCCTGCGTAGCCCAAGCTGAGTGAATTGGCGTTGTCATACTGAAATCCCGTGACAACATCCACGTTACCGCTGAGCTCCAAGCCCCCTGCGGCACTCTTTTTTTCTGCAGCTTGTAGTGTGCCAGCGCCCAAGAGAGCAGCGACGGCCACTAAAGCCCATAGTTTGTGTTTTTTCATGTTTCCTCTCCTTTGTTTGTTTTTGAGATTAAAATTCAAAATTTTAAAAACCCTTTAAATTTTATAGATGAGAAATTCTTTATAAACATAAATCATGATTATGCCAATTAAATTTTAATCAGAATCCCAATAAAAAAATCAGAAAATAAAAAACCCCGTCTGCCTAAGGCGGACGGGGTTTTTACAATCGAAATTAAATTCGATTAGAAGTTGTAAGCAAACTCAAGCGCGAAAGCTTGGTTTTGAGGTTTGCCACCAGCAACAGGAACACCCAAATCAAAACGGTATTCTGCTGTCATCTTGGCGCCATCCGTAATTTGATAAGTAGTACCTAAAGAGAAGTCATGCATTTGATAGTTGGCTGCTACTGCACCACCCCCCGCTGCGAGGTTTGCAACTTTGGCATAGGCCAAGGTGTAGTTGCCTTGACGATCTGCAAAGTATTCATAGCGGAAATACATGCCCCAAGTCTCATTAAAATTGTAAGCAAAGAGCAGGTCACCTGCGAAAGCTTTACAATTTGTAGGAGCAGAGGTTGTACAAGCTCCGAGGCCCCCATTGGCGGCATCCATGCGGATAATGCCTTCACCGGCAATGATGAAAGAATCAGTGACGTGGAAAGAGAAATCCAAGTCAGCCATTTGAGTGAAGTGGGTTTTTGAAGTCGCAGCGAAATTTACACCCGCTACTGTGATGTTGTTCGCAATGCCTTCAGGCCCACCGGCATAAGAGAGACCCACGACGTTTTCTTTACCTTTTTCACCCCAAGTGAAACCAAAACGAGTTCCCCAAGAAGGAACCGCAGTATCATTGGTGGTTTGATTGAGAGGAGCAATGGCCGCACCGGTCACGCTTCCAATAGAATCATAAAGGTTGTTGACCGCATACACATGCCAATCAAAAAGATCATTGAAGGCATAATAGATCTTGGCACCAGTAGTATTGTGAGGACGTAACCAGCGATAGATGTTGGTGTAAGAAAGAGCGATGTTGTCCGCTCTGTCTACGGCTTCAAGACCGATGGGAGTATTGAAACGCCCGATCAAGAATTCCAAACCATTGCCGATGGGGATATTCGCCGTGACATATCCTTGTTCGAGCAAGAAGTTTGAACCCAAGCCCGTGGTGCGAAGCGAACCGGAGAGTCCACGACCGAAGTCAAGATCTGCGCGGATTCGGATATTTTCACCGAAGGTTTTGATGATATCGAGTTCGACTTGATCGATGTAGAAGTTGAAGGTCTTATGACTGGGAGCACCTTTGCCTCTTAAATCACCGAGTTGTCCTTCACCGACTCCTACGTTGTCGGCATCGTTTACTACGTTGGGAGTAAGAGCTCCGGCCGCAGTAGTCTGGCCGTATCCCAACTGTAGAGAATTGGCGTTGTCATACTGAAATCCCGTGACAACATCCACGTTACCGCTGAGCTCCAAGCCCCCTGCGGCACTCTTTTTTTCTGCAGCTTGTAGTGTGCCAGCGCCCAGGAGAGCAGCGACGGCCACTAAAGCCCATAGTTTGTGTTTTTTCATGTTTCCTCTCCTTTGTTTGTTTTTGAGATTAAAAACTCAAAATTTAAAAAAAAATAAATTTTTAATTATTTAATAAACGACACCCTTTATTATAAGAGAAAGAGTGTAAATTTATATTATAATTTAATTAAATTATATATAGTTATATGTCAAGAAATTAATCAAATGACTCAATTTGCTTAAATCTTCATTAGAATATCAACTTTTGACTCAAGAGCCAATAATTTCTTTTAATTATGCTAAAGATAAAAAAATTGATTCACGCTCAAAAATAAGGCATGTGTGGGTAACACCGCTAGAATTGAACTGTCAAGCGCATTTTAATGCGATGCGTTAGGTGTTTCTCATTATGAAAAGAAAAATACTAGTGGTCGATGATGACCCTCAAATTTATAAAATTATTTCAAGGCTTTTAGACGGAGAGAAATACCAGATAGAAGCTGCCGTGGATGGTCCCGAGGCCTTGAATAAAGTGAAAGAAAACCGACCTGAGTTATTGATTTTAGATCTCATGATGCCGGGGATGAGTGGGCTTGAGGTTTGTAAAAAAGTGAAAGAAGATTCTTTGATGAAAGACGTGATGGTGCTCATTCTTTCTGCCAAAGATGCCCAGATAGACCGAAGAAAATGTTTTGAAGTGGGAGCCGATGACTTTGAGACCAAACCCTTTCACATTACTTTACTCGCCAGAAAAATTGATTATCTTTTTGAAAAGAGAGACATCAACAGGTCTATTTTACTTCTAAAATGAGATCGATTTCGACCGTGGCAGAAAGAGGAAGCTCGCTGACTCCTACCGTGACGCGGCTGTGTTTGCCTACTTCCCCAAAAATTTCACCCAAAAGTTCGCTGGCGGCATCCATCACTTTGACTTGGTCTGTAAATCCTGGAGCGCTATTGATGTAGCCGGTGAGGCGCACGACACGTTTGACACGATCCAGAGAACCCAATTCCCATTTTGCGACAGAAAGAGCATTGGCGAGTGCCTGTTTTGCAGCACGCTGGCCATTATCCAAATTCATTTCTTTTCCCAATTTTCCTTTGAAGGCGAGTTGTGGGCCTATCTTGGGGAGTTGACCACTGATAAACAAAAGATTTCCTGTGCGCACACAGGGCAAATAAGCGCCTTCTGCAGAAGCAGGGTCTGTCAGTTGAATTTTGAGTTCTTTTAATTTTTCTTCTGGAGGGAGCATGTGTGTTCAGGGTTAAAATTTATCTGCGTTTGAGTCGAACTCCCCTAAAAAAAACAATGAGAGGGATTCCTTCAATTTGAGAAAATTCTTTTTCATATTTGGCAGAACCAGAAAGCAAAGAGCGAAAACGGGGGTCGGCTTTTACTTCCCTGATTTCTTCCACATAGATTCCTGCTTTTCGGAGTGACATGAAATATTGGCTGATTTCGTGAAAAAATCCTGGTTTCAGATTTAATTGATGCTCGAAATAAGGATGCAAAAAAGAAATCACCACCCGGGATCCATCTTTTAAGAGACGGGCAATCTCTTTCATCCACTCCAGGGAATGTTCTTGGGTGGTGGAGGAGAAACAAAGAAGAAAGTCAAAGCTATCGTCACGAAAGGGAGCCGCTTCCAGATGACCTTTCACGGTTGCGGGAATTTTCTCATGAGGGGGGATGGATAAATGACCTAGTACATTGACATCGAAATTTACAATGCTTTGAGCTCCTTTTTCTTCCAGGGCTTCCCATTGTGTGGTCCCCGTTTCAGAGGCATGCAAAACTTTTTTGCCCGATAAAGAAGGAATAAGAGAGCGCACTTCCTGGCTTTCAACGGCTTCAAGTATTTTTCGAAGTCGCATTTCAGCAATGGGAATTTCAGTTGTTTTTTCAGGAGAATTTACAGAATGAAAAGAGTGAGAGGCTTGTTGTTTTTGAAATCGGTGAATCGTCTTTTCTGTGACAGCTCCCACCGATTGCATCAGTTTTCTTAAAAAAGTTTGCATGGTTTTTACAAGTCTATATGAGATTAAAAGAAATACCCAAATGTAAAATGGATGCGGCCAAAATTTTCTCCAGGAGTACGATCGAGAATAATTCCATAATCCAGGCGAATGGGCCCTACGGGAGTGACATAGCGAATGCCAGGCCCTGCAGAATGACGAAAAGTGGAAAGATTGATTTGGCTAAAACTATCGGTGTCACTGCCTGTATCCAAAAAGGCAACCAACTCGAAATTTTTGATCAGGCGCATCTGAAGTTCAAGATTGTAGACAAAGGCCACTGTTCCACCATTGGAGTTTACGGCGTCTTCATCAAAACCCCGAATCGTGTCATCACCTCCCAGGAATATTTTTTCTTGGGTGGGAATTCCTGATCCCGATACTTGTAAAATATTATAAGTTCGAAGCAAGTTCACAATGGTAAAACGGTTGAACGGAGAATACCAATATCCCAGATTGGTTAAAAATTTAAAGAAGTTGGCATTTCCTCCCTGAACCCGTGTGGCAAAATCCATTTGCCCCGAAAGATAATAGCCTCTTTTGGGATCTCCAAAACTATCTCTTCGATCATAGGTTAAAGAAGATTGAAATTTTCCTGTCGTGTTATCTCCGCTTCCGGGGAGAAGGAGATTGAAATCGGTTTCGCTTTCTACAAAGTCTGTACGAGCGATTTGATATTTGAGCACCAGGGCCAAAAAGCGGGTGAGATCTCTTAAAAGCGCCGCAGAAGCTCCCAGTTGAAAATCTGCGTAAAAAGTTCGTCTTTCGTATTGTGCAAAACCCGAGGTGACGGCTTGCCAATCAGAACCAAAGAAGCGGGGATCGGTGTAATCCAGCTCCCCGCGGTTCAAGTCAGGACCTCCGGTCAGTTTCAAATCAAATTTTTTGCCCAATCCAAAAAGATTTAAACGGGTGAAAGTCAGTTTACCTTTGATATTGGTATCGGTGTCATAGGTAAAACCCAGTTCCACGAGTTTGTTTTTCTTTTCTTCCACACGTACCACCACATGGACCACTTCTTCTTTTCCTTTGAGCCCCAAGGTTTCCAGGCTGACAGCATCGAAAATCCCCAGTTTTCGAAGCGGGGTTTGGCTTTCCAGAATTTTTTGGGGAATAAAAGGACCGCCTTCCCGAAAACGCAAAGCTTGAAGAATTGTTTTGCGAGAAGTGACCAGGTTCCCTACCAATATGATTTTGCCGACTTTCGTTTTGGGTCCTTCCACCATTTTATATTTGATCTTCACCCTTCGAGTGCCGGTTTTTTGGGGAGAAACTTCTTCGATTTCAGTTTTTATCTCGGTGTAGGGATAGGCATGATAAGAATAAAAGACCAGCAAGGCTCTTACGTCTTCTTCCAAACGCTTGGCGGAGTAAGCAGAGCCTTCTTTGATTGCAAGAAGGTGTTTGAACTTTTTGGGTTCGAAAGCTTTCAGGCCCTCAAATAAAATACTTTCCACTTTTATCTGCTCCCCTTCGTGAACATCAATATCAATAATATATTTATCTCCCGTGGGAATGAGGCTTTTCTTCCAGTCTGTGATCTTGGCTTCCAGAAACCCGTCTTTTTGATAGAAGCTGGTAATGTTCTCCAAATCCTGATCGAAAAGTGGTTTTAAAAACACACCGCTGTCTGTGAGAGATTCTTCTTTGGTCGACATTTCTTTTCGGAGTTGTTTATCTGAAAAAGTTTTATTACCTTCAAAGTCAATGGATTTAATGACCCGCTTGGGGCCTTCATGGATTTTAAAAGTGACTAAAATAACTTTGTCACTCATTTCTTTTTTTTCGACTTCCACTTTTACTTCTTCAAAGCCCAGAGAATGATAGTGAGAGATGAGTTGATTTTTAGAATGCTCCAGCTCGAATTCATCGGTATCTCCTGTTTCTGTCAGCCCAATGACTTTTTTGAGTCTGCTTTCAAACTGATGCTTATTCCCTTCAAATTTTAAAATAACCTTTTTCCCCTGTTTGATTTCAATCGTCAGGTCCACCTTATGTTTCTCTTTGTTAAAACTAAAACCGATGGCTCTGGCTCTTGCCCGCGGGTAGCCGTGGTCTGCATAGAGTTTTTCCACTTTCTCCAAATCACTTTTGAGTCGGGTCGGGCTATAGCCTGAAATATAACTGTAGAGCTTGTTTTGAATACGACTGTCAGGAAAGAGCGTATTTCCGATCACAGTGACTTCTCCCACCCTAAAGCTTTGGCCCTTGTGGATCATGACTTTTAGGGTGACCATGTGATTAGTTTCGTCTTTACTTTCTTCGATGAGAACAGAGGTGTCTTTGTAGCCTTCTTTTTCATAGAAAGAGAGGAGACGATTAATTTGTTCGGGAATTTTTTCCGGATTGTAAACATCTCCGGTGGTAAAAAACAGGGCTCTTCTGATTTTATTTTCGAGTAGCGGATAATTTCCGTGAAGCTCGACATCTTTAATCAGGTAAGCGTCTTCCAACTCGAAAACCAGTGAGACTCCATCAGCCTCATGTTTAATGAGGACTTCCACGTTTTTGAACACATTCCATTTACGAAGATCATAAATGGCGTTTTCCACTTTTTCCTGACTAAAAACATCCCCTTCTTTCATTCGGATGACGGCCTGGATATCTCCCAGACGTTCCCTAACCTGGTGATGAATCTCAATGAAACGAATGATCTCTGCCGATAACGCGGGCGAAGCAAAGACCAGCAGAGGGATTAAAAAAATAAAAGTGGGGAAAAAGCGTTTCAATTTAATATCCTTTAAAACGGAAAGTGAAATCAAAGCGGTACCGGCCTGTAGAACTGCGAGCTCCCTTGAGTAAAACGTTGTCAAAAAGTACGTACTCCGCTTGTATACTTTTGATAGACTCATCGATGGCCAGATCAGTTTTAAATTCCAGGGAAAGGCGATCTGTAATTTTTTTGCCGACAACAAGGGAGGTTAAACTTTTTGCATCGGGGTCTGAGGCTTCCAACCTGAAAATATCCAGACGGGTAAAACCCGTTACGGGTTGGGATAAAACAGAGGTGAGCTGGCTTGCAACCACGGTGCTTGCAAGACTGGATCCTGAAATACTTTGTTTTTCTTCGGGAAGTGCTCCTGTGAAAATAAGAGCCAAAATTTCCCTTTTTTCATAAGGAGGATCTGAAGCAAAGGTCAGACGCAGGTTATCGGTATAACCCTGGATATGAGCTTCCACCCGGATATTCCCCGAGGGTTTTTCAAAAAGTTTCTGGGCGGTGATATCGACATAAGGATAAGTTTCATGGTTTTTCAGGTTGATAAACCCTTTGGCGTCTTCAAAATTGATTTTGAAATAATTGAATTTTCCCTCCAAGACCTCTATGTTTCCTTCGTATAAGGGATTTTCTTTGCTACCGGTGATGTGCAAATCACTTTTGAGATAAATTTCCGCAAGATTGTTTCGGATGACCAGGTCTCCCGGGCTTTTGATTTTAAGATCCAGTTTTAAGGATTCAAATCCTTTTCCTTTTTCAAGAGAGGTTTCTGTGGGCGCCGGTTTTAAAATAAACTCTCGCAAATCAAAATTTTTAATGTAGCGACCCTCAGTAATGTCCAGATTGCCTGCAAGAACCAGATTGGGAGCTTCTCCCGTGAGGCCGAGTTTTCCGGAAAGAATCAATTTGTAGTTTCCGGGGCTTGAGTAGCCTATTTCACGGGCTTCTGCCTTGAGGTCGGCTTTTTTGATTTTAAGATGATCATGCCAAAGTGCTCCCTGAATTTTTAAATCCCCGTCAGAAATGGAAGCTTCCAATTGATCGGTCGAAATTTTTTGATCATCAATGGTAATACGGCCTTTCAGTTCTTCCAAAGATTGCGGAAAAGATCGAAGAGAAAGTGTGTTTCGGTTGAAATCCACTGTTCCTGTCAGAAGAGGTGCTTCCAATTTTCCACGCATTTTTAAATCCACTTTGGCTTTACCACTGCCCTCGCGGATGTGTTCCCTGAAAATTTTAAGCAGGCTTAAATCGACGTCCCCAATGACTTGCAGGTCAATGGGTTTTTCAGGAACATAAATCCCCAAAATACGAAAAATGTTTTCGTTGGCAGACAAAGCCACTTGATCGAAATGAAAAGCTCCCTGGCGGTATGCAATTTTGATGGGTTCTGCAGCGGTTAAAAGAGTTTCCCCCACGGGGATTTCAATTTTTTCAAGGTTTGTTTCCACTTTTGAATTTTCAAAATTTCCCAATACCAGTTGCATATCCACCTTTCCGCTGACGGATCCCTTGAAATTCGGTTTTTCAAGAACCGCCAAAAGTGGAGAGAGGGCACAACGGTGGCAAGTAAGTTTTGTGTCCAAAATATTTTTTCGGGCATAAATATATTTTCCTTCCACCTCCATTCCCTCGAGAGGAGAGCCTTTGAAGTCAAAACCCGTTTCAGAGAAGCGAAACGCGGTTTCTTTTGGGGCCAAGATTTTTTCCATTTGGGGAGGCTGGAAAGTAAAGCCAGGAAGGTTAAAGCTGTGATCGGTATGAGCTCCTTCTACATTCATGTCTCCCAGATTAAATTGATACAGATGAAAGGCTTTGATGAGGGCAGAAATTTTCCCCTTATTATGATCTCCTTGGGCCTCTAGCTCATAGGTCCCTTCAATTTTTCCGGTCATTTTGGGATTTTCCAAAAGGCTCGAGACGTCAATATGATTAAAGGTGGCTTTTAGGGAATGACGGCGTTCTTTCTTGAAAAGATCTGTCGTGGTGATGTTGATGGTATCTTGATAAGCAGCTCCCGGAGGAGATGCGCCAATATAGCGCATTTGACCGTTTACGATTTCATAAATTCCTTCGCTCTCCCCAAAACGTAAAAATTTATAACCCGTGTCATGCCCCTGAACTTTGAAACGAAATTCAGGATTTTTAAGATCTCCCTGGATGTCTCCTGCAAAATCCGCATAGGCGTGAAGTTCAAGGTCGGCGAAAAAACCCACGAAAGTGAGAAGATCAAAACCTGTTCCTGAAACAGCGACATTCAGCTTCATTTGCACCAGGTCCACTTCTCCTTTTGCCGCCATTTTTGTTTTTTCATTTTGGATATTTAAGGCACTGATTTGAAAACGACCTTTGTCAATCTGTGAAGCGAGATCAATAGCAAGAGTGGGAGTCTCAGGATTGATTTGATTCTCCCGGGCTTTAAGATTCAGGGCAATTTTACCTTCCATCTCTTTAAAATTAAAACCGGTGAGATCAAAGTCGAAGGAAAACTCCGCTTTGTGATAAACCCGGGCCGGCTTGGGGCGCAGCCCGGGAATCTCTTTGGGATCTAGAAATCCCACACTCGATAAATTCCCTTTGGCTTGTTGGCTGAAAGGACTTAATTTTAATTTTAAATGGTAATTCCCTTGGCCGACCGTAAAATCAAAACCTTTGAAGTCGATGGTTTCTCCATCGAAATCGGCCTGAGTGGTAAGATCTGAGAGTTGCCAAGGCCCCCACTCAAATCCTTTAAGAGCCAGCAGTCCTGTGGCTTGTCTGAACAGGAAAAGCTGTCGAATCATTTCTGGAAGTGAAACAGCTCCTTCGTATTGCAGAGACTCCAGACGGAACACTTGCTTGGCCAGTATTCCTTCAATATTTTCTGTTTTTAATTTGATTTTGTCTTTTCCAATCAGGCTGGGCCAATAATAAAGGGAGAGATGGGGAATCTGAAAAGAATCATTTTTTAACTTTAAATGAAAATCTGTGAGCTGTGCATTTTCAAAAGCAAGCCTGCGAGTCAGCACGCGCAATACTTTGGGGATAGGGCTGGGGCCTTTGCGGGGAGGCAGGGAAGAAAGATCGAGCCTAAGCCCTTTTACTGTAAACTCTTTGAACATTCCCCGCAGACGAAACAGGGAATCCCATCTTAATTTTGCTTTTAACTCTTGAAGCTCCAGAATTTTTTCCCCGTGAGGGAGCTCGTAACCCAGATTTTTTATTTCAAGAGTTCGGCTTAAAAACCCGATTTCAAGATGATCCCATTTGAATTTGCCAGGAATCAAATGTTCGAATTGTGAGAAAGTCCAACGCAAGCCTTTTTGAGAATGGGTGACCCAGTAAAAAACCGAAAAGCTTAAGCTCATGACGAGAAAAAGCAGGAAGAGGGTTATCCATTTTTTGCGGTTTATCACTTTTGGTTATCTAGATAATTGGAAGGGGGATTTCAAATAGTTTCTAGCAGTTTTTGATGAATCCCCCCAAAACCGCCATTACTCATAATGAGAAGCACATCGCCTGTTTTCGCCTGAGAAGTGACATGACTGATAATTTCATCGACGTTCAAATCTTGTTTCACTTTTATTCCGTTTTTGGAAATTTCTTCCGCCATTTGAGCGACATTTAACAGGGGGCCGTCTTTTACTTTTTCAGGCATAAACACTTTGGCGATGACAACTTCATCGGCCAAAGCCAAAGCTTTGGCAAAATCGTGTTGAAAGATCGCCCGCTTGCTGGTGTTCGACCTGGGTTCAAAGATGGCCCAAATTTTTTGACCCGGATATTTTCCGCGGATGGCTTCAATCGTTTCTGCCACGGCGGTGGGATGATGGGCAAAATCATCGATAATCGTAATTCCTTTCACGACGCCTCGTACTTCTTGGCGGCGTTTGACGCTTTTGAAATTCAAAATGGAATTTTGGACGAGTTGTAAAAACTGCCCCTCTCCCTGACCCTCCCCCGCAGGGGGGGAGGGGATTCTTTTTTTATCTCCCTCTCCCTTGACGGGAGAGGGTTGGGGAGAGGGTGACCCCTGATCCAATATCAGCGCCAACACTCCTAATAAGTTCTGCAGATTGTGTTTCCCCGGCAAAGGAGAGCGAAAATTTCCCAAAGATTTTTTATTCCAAATGAGATCAAAGCTTGCACCTTCCGAATTGAATTCAATTTTCTCTGCCCGCAGCGCGCAATCTTTTCCAAGTCCATAAGTAACGATGGGGCACTCTGCATATTTTTGCAGTTTTAAATTATTTTCATTGTCGCCGCAAAGGTAGAGAGCGCCTTCTTTGGGGATGAGTTCTACAAATTTTTTAAAACTTTGCATCAAATGATCCAGATCGCGATAAATATCCGCGTGATCAAATTCTACCCCGGTGAGAATGGCTTTGAAAGGATGGTAGTGCCAAAACTTGGGGCCTTTATCGAAGAAGGCCGTGTCGTATTCATCCCCTTCGATCACAAAATATTCTCCATTCCCTAAATGAAATGAAGAATTAAAATTCTGGGGAATACCTCCCACTAAAAAACTGGGATCCTTCTTTAAATCAAAGAGGGCCCATGCCAAAAGAGAAGTCGTGGTGGTTTTCCCATGCGTGCCCGCCACCACGAGAGATTTTTTTCCTTCCAGAAAAAATTCACCCAAGGCTTGAGGAAGAGAAAGATAACGAATTCCCGAAGCCAAAAGCGCTTCGACTTCCGGATTCGTTTTAGAAACCGCATTGCCGACGATGACCAGATCCGGTTTGGAATTTAAATGCTCCGCCTTAAATCCTTTTTGAATTTCAATGCCCCATTTTTCAAGCTGGGTACTCATGGGCGGATAAACATTCTCGTCACTTCCCGTGACGCGAAAGCCTTTGGCTTTGAGCATTCCCGCAAGGGTACCCATGGCGGTACCGCAGATGGCGATGAGGTGGATGTGGGAGATCATTTTATTTCACAAAAATCCGATTGGTTTTTAGATTAAAAGTGGCCACGTGATTGCGAATTAATTCCATCCCAACCAAGGCAATAGCAGAGTGGGTAAGGGTGGTTTCAATAGGAATTTGTTTTTTATTGATGAGAAGTGTAGCCAAAAAAGTTTCTTGTTCCACAATATGACCATTTGCCAATTCAAAAGATTTTACTCCCAGAGGAATAAGCTGGCAGGATTGTTTCAGGTGCACAGGAAGTGCCAGTTCTCCGTTGAATCCGGTATCTAAAATTGCAGGCAAGGAAATTTTCTTTTTTGTTTCGCCCAGAATGAAAAGATCATTCAAAACAGGTTCAAGATCTTGTGTGATGTAACCTTTTAAGAACATGAAGCTACTTTGCTGGCACAAATCCTTTAAGAGAATGAACTGCAGGATATCCGATTCTTTTGAAATAGAAAATTTTGTTGGGGTACTTTCCCTTCGCTTTTAAGGCGGCGTCGACCGTGGTATTCGCCACAAAAATATCACCACTTTCCACCTCAATGGCCACGACTTTACCAGTCTGAGTTTTTTCAAGTTTCTTTTGATAAAGGCGCCGATAGAGACTCTGGGCCTTTTTAGCCAAACTAAAATGTTTCTTGGAGAGCGTCATATTTTATAGTTATGTATTTTTTTACAAAAAATCAATGGCATTCATTTTTGCAGAGATAGAATTAGTGTTTTGATTTTTGATAAGTAGGAGCAGGTGCTCCTCGCAGAAGACCTTCTGAGCTTAAATCTTCATCCAGATCAGGCCAGTGGATACCATAGCCTGCTCCGCACACTTCCCATTTTTTTTTCTGTTTTAAGGTGGCGTTTAATAATTTGGGGTACCAAGCGAGTGGAACAGTAATGGTACGTCCATCCATCAGATCCACGCTCAAAGTGTCTTCGGTAAAACACACATCTTTCACTCGTTCGTCAGCCGCTAATGCCAAAATACCCATTCCATGCCTCCTTCAACTTGTTTTGATGTTCAATGACTAACATCTGTATTTTACGCAGTTCCCTTGGATTGAATCCACAATTTCTCCCCTTTCGAAACACGGTTGGCATTGTTAATTTTATATAAAGTATATTCTTGAAAAAATTGCAAAAACTTTTAATGCAAAAACTTTTAATCAATCTCTTGCGGAATGGATTCATGCTTAAAGAAATAAAAAACCCCTCTTTTCGGGAGGGGTTTTAAATATTTTCTAAAGCGTGGAAAAATTAAGGTCCACAAGCCTCTTCATCACAGCTTGGATCGATTTGCTGAGTGTAGTCTGCTGCATTGCTACCTATGGCAGTTTTTGAGCCACAAAACATGGGGGGATAAGCATGTGGGCATGCTTTTTCTCCTACAAATTCAGTAACGGCATCGGAGATTTTACTTACAGTTTTCGCAACGTAATTACCAACTACATAAAACGCTTCTCCCAGGTTTCTTGTTTCTGAGAGTGTTTGCGGAGGGGGTGGTGGATTCATTGGGTAGATATATTTAGTTATTGGCATATATTTTTCCTTTTAAAATTTTTTAAATCTTCGTCAGCCAAAAATGGCTGGCTATTAAGTATTATCGGTTATTCTTCAAAAGAGTTGCGTGCTCGAGAAATTTTTTTTCGATCATCGTTTTATCAGCTTTGTACAATTGGATACATTCTTACTTCACCAACCTCAAGCCCTTGAGCAACAAATCATGTATCTTCGGCCGAAACTCTTTGATGCCTTCGTTGTAGCGATTGGGGTGCACGCGGTTGCTGAGTAAGATCACATAAAATTTTCGGCCCAGATCAATCCAAATTGAACAGCCGGTAAATCCCAAATGCCCGATCGTTTCTTTTTGGATAAAGAAGGATCCGGCCTGGGAGCCTTGAGGAGAAGGGGTGTCCCAGCCCATGGAAGGTTTGCTATCCACAAAGCGTCGGAAGGTGGATCTTTTTAAAAGTTTACTGCGATCGCTCTCAATTTTTAAAATTTCGTCGGAGATTTTCATGAGATCGGAGATGTTTGAAAAAAGACCCGCGTGGCCTGCAACGCCGCGAAGAATCCAGGCATGTTCATCCTCCACTTCTCCCGCCAAAATTTTTCGACGCAGGCCGCAACGGCTCGTAGAAGCATATTCGGTGCGTAGTGGAAGTTTATTTTTTCCACCGAGGGGGATAAAAAAAGTATGGGAGAGACCCAAGGGTTTGGCGATCAATTCCTGAAAAAGTTTTTCCAAAGGTTTTTGGGTAATTTTTTCCAGAATTTCACCCAGTAAAATAAAACCCAAATCACTGTAGGTTTTTAAAGTGCCGGGTTCTGTTTCCAAGCTTTCTTTGACGATCCGGTAAACCAAGGCTTTGCGGATTTCTTCGGGAGATTCTCCCTCCAATAATTTTGGCAAAAAATTTTCGTAGTAAGGTTTGTAGGCGGGCAGTCCCGAAGTGTGTTGAAGCAAATGACGCAGCAAAATTTTGGAGTGCGGTTCCTTTTTCCAGGGCGTAATAAATTTTGACGCAGGCATATCCGGGTCGAATAAACCTTTTTCGGTAAGAATCATGCAGAGCATCGTGGTACACAAAGGCTTGGTGAGTGAGGCAATATCATAATAAGTTTTAAAGGTGGTTTTTCTTTGCACAGGAATTTTTTCGGCAAGGCCATAAGCACTTTTTAAAAGTGTTTTTTTGGTATTCGCTACCGCAATCACAGCGCCCGGGAAAATCCCTTGTTCGATGGCTTCTTCAAACATTTTGTCGATTTTTTTATTGGACGTCATAATGACTCCTGTAGTGCTTCCTCGGTAAAACAGAGGGAACCTTTGTCAGAATCCATTTCTACCGGTACTCCGAAGGGGAGGGTCAACATATTGTCTAAATGGCCGGAGGGGAATCCGTAAGCAATCGGCACAGAAAAATTTCCCAAAACATCGAGAATAACCTGCTGCATTTCTTCATCGGATCCCCCACCCTTTTTTAAAGGGCCAAAAATAAATCCTTTTACCTGATTCAGCTTCCCCGCGAGTTTAAGCTGGGTGAGCATGCGATCAATTTTGTAGGGTTTTTCATTCACATCTTCGAGAAACAAAATTTTATCCTCCGTTTGAATTTCATAAGGAGTTTTTAAAGTGGCGATCAGTAGCGAAAGACAGCCGCCCATCAACATGCCTTGGGCTTTACCCGGCTTTAAATAAATCAGAGACGCCGGTTTTATTTCACCCAGAGCTTGAGTTTGAGTGAGACTTTTGAACAATGAAGTTTTCCCGCTTTCTTGAAAAAGATCTCCCATCGCCTTAGCCACAACGGGCCCATGAAAAACCACCCATGAAAATTTTTGATTTAAATGAACCAGTAAAGGCGTGAGATCCGAATAACCCAAAACTATTTTAGGATTTTTTTGAATTTTGTCCCAATCCAGTCCAGAAAGAATTCTTAAAGTGCCATATCCCCCCCGGGCAAAGAGGATGGCCTTCACCTCTGGGTCTTCAAAAAGGCTCATCAGTTCAGCGCCTCGGCGGGCATCTGTTCCCGCCAAATAACGGTGAGTTTCAAAGAGATCTTCTTGAAATTTTACATTAAAATTCAAGCTCTTAAGAAGCTGAACGCCTTTTTCAAATTCCCCCCGGTCAAAAGGACTTGCCGGGGCAGCGATACCAATTGTGTCACCCTTTTTCAGGGCTTGAGGTCTAATCATTGATCTTGACAAAATAAACGGTTTAAGGGGGGGAAGCAAATGATTTATATGAGGGTGTTTTTTAATTGAATAGGTCCTATAGGTCTTATAGGACCTATATTAAATTATGGTAAATTCTTCACTTTGGATTTCAATTTATCGCGCTCTTCATCGGGCGCGCGCTTTGGAAGAAAAAATTGCCTATCTTTGTAATAATCAAAATCCTGACAAACCTCTGGTGATTGGTAAAGGTTATCTCTCTACCGGGCAAGAGGCGATTTCGGTGGGAGCCGCTTTTGCCATTGAGGCCCAAGATTGGGTGGCTCAGTCTCACCGGGATATGGGTTTACATTTGGTTCGGGGGATTACTCCCAAAGAAATTTTTACCCAGTATTTTTGTCGAGCCACAAGCCTGACGCGGGGGCGAGATGGCAATGTTCATTTTGGATATCACAGTAAAAAAATCATCGGCTTTGTGAGTCATATGGGGGCTTCGGCTCCTGTTGCCAATGGCTTGGCTTGGGCAGCAAAATATCTTGGAGAATCGGGTATTGTATTAAATATATTTGGGGATGGGGCCTCCAGCCAGGGTTGTGTGCATGAGGCGATGAATTACGCCGCGGTGTTTCATCTCCCCGTGGTTTTCATCTGCAACAATAATGGTTGGGCCATTTCCACACCGGTGCGTGAGCAAACGGCGATTAAAAATCTGGCGGATCGGGCCAGGGCTTACGGGTTTGAAGGAGAAGTCGTGGATGGAAATGACGCAGTGCTTGTCTACGAAACCGTGAAAGCTGCGGTAGACAAAGCAAGAGAAGGCGGGGGCCCTCATTTGATCGAATGCAAAACTTTTCGGATGGTCGGTCACGGAACACATGATCCTGCAGAGTATGTTCCCCAAAAAGAAAGAGACCTTTGGAAAAAAAGAGATCCCTTGATCGTGATGAGAAAACGCCTGGAAGAAAATAAATTGTGGGATGAGGAAAAAGAAAAAGCGTTGAAACAAAGTTTGGAAAAAGAAATGCAAGAAGCGATTACCTGGGCAGCAGAACAGCCTTTGCCCAAAGCAGAAGAGCTCGAAGAGGGTGTATTTACCCCCTCTTAAGGTAAGAGGGGGTTAGGGGGCGTTATGAAAATATTGCGAATCAAAAAAGTTGATTTATGATGCACTGTTTTCATAACCCCTCCCGACCTCCCCTTACCTTAAGGGGAGGAGATTAAGGAAATTATGTCTATTCTTAGCTACGGCGAAGCCATTCGCGATGCACTTGCCACAGAAATGCGGCGGGATCAGCGCGTTTATATTTTTGGTGAAGATGTGGCGGAGTATGGCGGTGTGTTTGGGATCACCAAAGGCTTGCTTCAGGAATTTGGTTCCAAACGCGTTCGCAACACCCCTCTTTCAGAAGCAGCCATTGTGGGAGAAGCCATTGGAGCCTCGATTCGCGGGCTTCGTCCCGTTTCAGAAATCCAGTTTTCAGATTTTATGACGACTGCGTTTAGCCAGATTGTCGATTTTGCGGCGAACTATCATTATCGTTTTGGAGAATCACTTCCCTTTGTCATTCGGGCCCCCCATGCAGGCGGCATGCGCGTGGGAAATTTTCATTCCAAATGCCCGGAGGCTTTTTATTTTCACGTGCCGGGTTTGAAAATTGTGATCCCCTCCACCCCCGCAGAGGCTAAGGGTTTGCTCATCGCAGCCATTCGCGATCCGGATCCCGTCCTATATTTTGAGCAGAAAAAACTTTATTGGGAGATTAAAGGAGAAGTCCCCGAAGGGGATTATGTGATTCCCCTGGGGAAAGCTGATATCAAGAGAGAGGGAGAAAATATTACTCTTGTGACTTACGGAGCCATGGTGCATTTGGCTTTGCAGGCCGCCCAGAAACTTGAAAAAGAAAATATTTCGCTCGAGGTGTTGGATTTAAGAACACTCACTCCTTTGGATGAAGAAGCCCTATTAAAATCTTTTCAAAAAACAAATCGCGCGATCATTTTGCATGAAGCAGTAAAAAGAGGGGGAATCGGAGGAGAGATTGCCAGCCTGTTGGCTGAAAAAGCCTTCGATTGTTTGGCAGCGCCGCTTATTCGCATCGGATCAAAATTTTGTCCGGTGCCCATGTCCCCTATTTTGGAAGATGCGTATTTACCCAGCCTTCAAGATATTCTGGACTCCGCCAGAAAATTAATGACATATTAATCCCCATGAAAATTTATCTCACAATGCCCAAACCAGGCGAGACGATTCGAGAAGGACTGGTGGTTCAGTGGCTCAAAAAAGCAGGCGATGCCGCTCAAGAAAACGATCCCTTGGTAGAGCTCGAAACTGAAAAAGCAGTTTTTACCTACGAATCTCCTTTTCGGGGCACTCTTCAAGAAATTTTAATTTCAGAAGGAAAAGGCGCTGCAGTAGGTGTGCCTATCGCTTTGTTTGAAGTATCCGAAGAAGATGGAAAAAAATATTTGATGTTGGGAGTGGGAAGGCCGGTTGTGGGTGAGGAGAGAGGAGAGAGGAGAGAGGAGAAAAAAGAAATTAGGGAAACGCAAAAAGTATCTCCTGAGCCCTTAAGACATAGCCCTCAGGGATACTCTCCTCTCATTCGTAATCTTGCGAGAGAGCATAATTTGACTCCAGAAGAGTTGGCTAAAATTCCACACACCGGTCCGGGAGGAAGGCTGACAAAAGAAGATGTCTTGGGATATGTGAAGAAAAATCCCCCCCAACCCCCCTTTAATAAAAGGGGGGATTCTCTTCACCCCTCTTTGCAAAGAGGGGTTGGGGGAGATTTTGAACGGGTTTCCATTTCTCCCATCCGTAAACGCATTGCAGAGCGCATGGAAAGAAGTAAGAACGAAATTCCCCATGCCGCTTGTGGAGTCGATGTCGATTTCACAGCCATTATGGAATATCGAAAAAAAGAAGAGGCCGCTTTTCAGAAAAAATTTTCTATTTCTCTTACCCCTTTTTATTTTTTTCTTTATGCTGTGCGTGAGAATTTAAAAAAATATCCATCATTTAATGCCAGTTTTGTGGAAGAAAATAATGATGCTTTTATCCGCCGTTTTTCATCGATGAATTTCGCTGTTGCGGTGGCGACGCCTCAAGGGCTTTTTAATCCCGTCATTCACAAGGCAGAAAATTCAAGTTTTTCAAAACTGGCTGAGGCTGCGTCAAATCTTGAAAAAAAGGCGAAAGAGGGAAAGCTCAGTGTAGAAGAATCCACTGGCGCTACTTTTGTGGTCAATAACCCCGGCGCTTTTGGAGGCAGCCGTTGTTATCAAATTATTCCCTCTCCTTTGGGATCCATCGTAGGAATGAATCGCATTCAAGATCGGCCTTGGGTGGTAGAAGGCAAGATCGTGCCCCGTAAAATTGCAGAAGTGGATATGTCTTTTGATCATCGTTTGTTTGATGGGGCCGAAGTGATTCAGTTTTTGGAAAGTTTAAAAAAGATCTTGGAAAATTTCCCTTTTGAAAGTGTAACTGCGTCATGAAACCCGCGTGGCTGAAAGCAAAAATTCCTGCCGGAAAAAATTATTTGGATCTGAAAAATTTGATTCACTCCTCGGGTCTTCATACTGTTTGCGAAGAAGCCAAGTGCCCCAATCTTGGAGAGTGCTGGGCGAAACGTTCTGCCACCATCATGATTTTGGGCGATACTTGTACGCGCTCTTGCGGATTTTGTGCGGTCAAAACGGGTCGGCCTGGCAAGGCAGATGAAGCGGAACCCCAGCGAGTAGCCGAAGCCGTTTCAAAGTTGGGTTTGAGGCATATCGTGATCACCTCGGTAGACCGCGATGATCTGGCCGATGGAGGCTCAGAAATTTTTGCGCGAACCATTCGGGAAGTGCGTCAAAAAAATAAAGATTTAATTTTAGAAGTACTTATTCCTGATTTTCACGGACAAGAAGAAGCTCTGCAACGTGTGTTTGACGCAGGGCCTGATATTTTGAATCACAATTTGGAAACAGTGGCTCGTCTTCAAAAGCAAGTACGCCCCCAGGCGAATTACGAAAGATCCCTTTTTGTTTTGGAGCAGGCGAAAAAATTTGGCTTGGTGAATAAATCGGGGATTATGTTGGGATTGGGTGAGGATTGGGAAGAAATTTTACAAACCTTAAAAGATCTGCGTGAAAAATCTGATTGTGAAATGCTCACGGTGGGCCAATATTTGGCACCGACTGCTGCGCATTTGCCTGTTGAAAAATTTTATACTCCTGAAGAATTTGAAAAGATCGGGAGTTTGGCGAGAGAATTGGGTTTCACGCGGGTAGCGAGTGGGCCCTTTGTGCGGTCTTCTTATTTTGCGGAGGAGCAGTATCGAAGTGAGATTTAGAAAAAGTTTTTTCTAGAGTTTTGCCTTGTAGAGTTTTTCGGTAAAACCCCCTTCTTTTAAAAATTGTTGCTCGAGTTGCCGCAATTGTTGATCTAAAAGAAAATTGGCCTGGTGAATGAGGCAGTTCAAGGTGTTGGCAGCCACTTCAGGGCTGCCTTCGGCAATATTTTGTTTTCCGCTACGAGCGGCTTGCACCATTTGATCGTGGGTGCGCGAACGAATATTAATGAAACGATTACAAAACACCACGGTGGCATCATAAATAATTTCGGTAGTCTGGTAAGATTTCAGTTTTTGATAACCCCCATGGGGGTCTATGAGAAGAGTTTTTGGATTCATCTTGCTTAGACAAAGCAAAGGACATGCCACTCCCCATTAGGGTTTAATTTCTTTTAAATAAAAAATTGTCTTGTTTTCGGATGAGGTGAGTTCGATTTCTGGATGAATTTATTTCAATGTATTCATATCCATTGATCATGGAAGAAGCTTACTCCTCTCTTGTGTTGAATAATTCTGCTCTCCTCAACCTATTAAGATTGCTTGATCTTTTTATGAACTCCTCTATTTTCTGCGCTAGCTATAGCAACTATTTTTGCAAGTAAGCGATAATGATAGGAAATAATATTACTGTTTTTTAGCAGTGTGATTCTAAGGAGACCCGACATGACAACCCCTCGACTCAGCGAAGCAGCAGCCAGCATTCTTGATTTTCAAGACCCCACACCGGACACTCCTTTTACTTTTGAAGACTACGCGAGTAATTTTAATGGAACTCATAAGCCTTCTTCACTCTTAAAACTGGAGTACGATTTTTTAGCTCAGCACGCCGAGAGCGGAGGGATGAATGCGAAGTATCGAGAGATTACAGAAAGTACTGCCCGCCGATACAACTATTATTTTGCAGATAATGCTTCTATAGCCACCGCCAAGATA